>Ga0073906_1000091_pt1 | contig 144460 bp, 113 predicted proteins | sample Inofromicrocosms_FD_65485 | JGI IMG/M metagenome (GOLD analysis project Ga0073906, IMG submission 65485) | Mouse cecum microbial communities from Vienna, Austria - Inoculum for glucosamine and mucus D2O microcosms | ecosystem: Host-associated > Mammals > Digestive system > Large intestine >...
GCGAATCCAGTGTATATTGTCGTCGAGCTGGCCGGCGATATCCTCAGGAGCTTCGCGGCGCAGTTCCTCAAGCACTTCGGCGGCAAGGCGGTCGGTCAGTTCGAGGTCTTCGGGAAGGCCGGAGGCACAAACCCAGCGGAAGGGTCCGAAACCGTAGTCGAAGAACAGCGGACCCATTATGTCCTGCACGTAGGAAGGATATCGGAAACTGCCGTCTTCCTTGGTAATGTCGGCACCCGCCCGCGACGATTCAAGCAGGAAGGCATTGCCATAGTCGAAGAAATACATGCCTGCGGCCGACAGCTTGTTTATTGCATCGACCTGGCGGCGCAGCGACTGCTGCACATGGCTGCGGAATTCCTCGGGCTGCTCAGCCATCATGCGCTTGGCCTCTTCGAAGGACAGCCCGGCCGGATAGTAGCCTCCTGCCCACGGATTGTGCAGCGAAGTCTGGTCCGAACCCAGATCGACATCCACACCTTCGGCGGCAAGCTTCTCCCACAGATCCACCACATTGCCCTGATATGCCAGCGAAACGGCCTCTCCGGCCTTCCTGGCGGCGGCGGCACGGGCAAGAAGTCGGTCGAGATCGGTGTACACCTCGTCGACCCAGCCCTGGCTACGACGTTTCTCCACAGCTTCAGGGTTAATTTCGGCCACGATTGTGACCACACCGGCTATATTGCCGGCCTTCGGCTGTGCTCCGCTCATGCCGCCGAGGCCTGCTGTGACAAACAGCATACCCGCCAGAGAACCGTCGGGACGGCGGGAGCGGCGGCGTCCGGCATTGAGCACGGTGATGGTGGTTCCGTGCACAATGCCTTGCGGACCTATGTACATGTAGGAGCCTGCTGTCATCTGCCCGTACTGGCTCACGCCAAGCGCATTGAAGCGCTCGTAGTCATCGGGCTTGGAGTAGTTGGGAATCACCATACCGTTGGTCACAACCACCCTCGGCGCCCCCGGCGATGAAGGGAACAGGCCAAGGGGATGGCCGGAGTACATCACAAGAGTCTGCTCGTCGGTCATCTCGCTGAGATATTTCATCGTGAGCAGATATTGCGCCCAGTTCTGGAACACGGCACCGTTGCCACCGTAGGTAATAAGTTCCTGAGGATGCTGCGCCACTGCCGGGTCGAGATTGTTCTGAATCATCAGCATTATGGCCGCAGCCTGTCGCGAACGTGCAGGATAGCACTCCACCGGCCTTGCATACATGGGATATTCCGGACGGAAACGATACATGTATATTCTGCCGTACTCGCGAAGTTCATTGGCGAATTCTGGAGCCAGCTCGGCATGCCATTCTTTGGGGAAATAGCGCAGAGCGTTGCGCAGTGCAAGCTTCTCCTCCTCCGGGGTGAGTATCTGTTTGCGACGTGGAGCGTGTCCGGGATTATTGTCGTAAGGGCGGGCCGGCGGCAGCTCGGCGGGAATGCCCTGCTTTATCTGTGCTTGAAAATCGGTGTCGGTCATAGCATAGTAAGGTATTTGCGCAAAGATACGAATAAGTCGAGCGCAAAGCAAATATTTGCGCTTGCCGAGCTGTATGGCTTCAAAACAAAGTACAAAGGCATAAATGACTGAATATCCCTACGTAGAGCGTGAGGGGGATTGTAACACCCACCATTCCGGCTATATGCTTGAGGTTATGATTGATGTTGTAGCAGGAGTTGCGGTAGGTAAATGCAAAATGCCACGCCTGGTGGCGCAGCATTCTGCACGTATCACAAATCTCAATCTTTCAGATGCTTAATCGGCTTAGGCTTATGTGTTTCTTTGAATCTTGGTATCGAATTGCCGTTGCGTGAATCTACGGCTATGCTTGTTCGAATCCTTGGTGCGGGAAGTGGTGGCAGGTACCTTGTGCCTGCCGCACCGGTAGCCTATGCCTCGTAGCGGTAGTCGGCGAAACGCTCCTGGAGCTTGCGGCGCGCGAAGAATATGCGGCTCTTCACCGTGCCCAGCGGAAGGCCCATGTGCTCGGCGATTTCGGCGTATTTATAGCCCTGCACGTGCATGCAGAAGGGGATGCGGTAGTCGTCGGAGAACTCGCCGATGGCGGCGGTGATCTCGGCGGCGCCGTAGCTGCCTTCCGGACTTTCGATGCCGCTGTCCTGGCTAAGATTGAGGTGATAGAGGTTGTCGGTGGTGTCCACGATTGTGGCCGCCCTTACGCCACGACGGTAGTTGTTGATGAAGATGTTGCGCATGATTGTGAAAACCCAGCCCTTGAAGTTGGTGTTCTCGGCATACTTGTCTTCATTGTCCAACGCCTTAAGGGTTGTGTCCTGAAGCAGGTCGTAGGCGTCGTCGCGGTTGCTGGTGAGCATGTAGGCGAAGTTGAGCATGTTGGCCTGGAGGTCCATGAGGTTCGATTGGAATTTTGAGCTTGCCATTGTGGTGAAATTTTTTAGGTGGTCGGATTCGATTTTCTTAACTTGCCGGAGGGGAGTTTCCCTTCCGACACTTCAAAATTAGCCGGTGATTCACTCCTGTCAAGATTTTTAATGTTAAAATATGTTTCACAACACCAGCCACCCGGATTTCATCACTTATTACATTGATATACCACGCATTACATACACCTGCATTTTGTTACATAATTGTTACATTGTAAATTTTCACCCAGCTGTGTCACTGTTTTGTAACAATTATGTATATGCAATGCAATCGCATTTGCTGATAGGTGACTTATTCAGAATCCGCGTTTTCAGTTCTTGAACGTTACCATTTTCGAATAAACGAAATTGGCCAGGGTAAACACCACATTACCCACAACAGTTGCGATTCCATAGCCCGACATAACTATTCCAAATATCAGATAGTCATGCTGCCCCAGCGGCGACGATGTTATAAACCAAACTACCCAGAGCTGCAACAGGTAACAGGCAGCGAATCCTACCCCGAATTTCACAATCTGAGGCAGATAGCTTCCATGGCTGGCGAAAGTCCAATTGCGGTTCAGCATAAAAGAATTGACAAGCCCGGCAATATAGCCCAACACATTGCATACATAGATGTTCCATCCAAGCAATGACTTGCAGATATATATCACGCCGAAAGTAACCACAGTATTGAGCACCCCCACCACTCCGTATTTCAGCAGCTGCAGTATTCTTGGAGAATTCATGGCTCTTCCGGCAAGTCGGACGGGTCGATGTGCAGAATAGGCAGACTCCACCGCCATTTCGCGGCGGCTATTCTCAAGCCCACAACGCAAACAGCACATGAGGCCTGGGCAACAATTGCCGAGACGCCCGGAATCAGCGTCGCCAGCCAGTACACCACCCCGCCGGCGAGGCAGGCTGTGGCGTAGATATCCTTACGGAAAAACAGCGGCTCTTCATTTATGAGTATGTCGCGGGTTATGCCTCCGAAGGATCCTGTTATGATTCCCATCACAACAGCCACCCACATGGGATATTCGGCGGCAATGGTTTTCTCCACTCCCACAACGACAAACAGAGCCAGACCTATGGCATCGAACAGGAATACGGTGCGCATGCCTTTCACCAATGCCTTGCGGAACACAATCACAGTGAGCAGCGAAAGGAATGTGACAACCAGAAACGATGATGTCTGCATCCAGAACACCGGAACGCCGAGAAGAACGTCGCGCACAGTACCACCGCCAATGGCAGTGACAAGTCCCACCACATATGCGCCGAACCAGTCGAAACTTTTGGCGGCGGCAAGGCGGATGCCGGAAATGGCGAAGGCCACAGTACCCAGCATCTCGATGATGAATATAAAAAGATTGCTTTCGTCCATTATTCAAAGACTTTGTCCGCGAACCTGCGCTTTGCCGTGCTCCTTCTCATGATGACGGCACAAATCGGCAAGAAAGCACCCGCCGCACATAGGCGTGCGCGCCTTGCACACATAGCGCCCGTGGAGAATGAGCCAGTGATGCGCCCTACCGAGCACCTCGGCGGGAATCATGGCAGTGAGCTTTCGCTCGGTAGCCTCGGGCGTGCGGCTGCCTGTAGTCAGCCCCAGGCGCTCTGCAACACGGAACACATGTGTGTCGACCGCCATCGCAGGCCGGTCGAAAACCACGGAAAGAATGACATTGGCAGTCTTTCGCCCGACGCCGGGCAGAGAAAGAAGGCTGTCCATATCGGCAGGCACTTCGCCACCGAAGTCCTCTACAAGCTTTGATGCCATACCCTTCAGCGCTTTGGCCTTGTTGTTTGGGTATGATACCGACTTTATATATTCGAGAATATGCTCCACGCCGGCAGCAGCCATAGTCGCAGCATCTGGGAAAGCGGCGAACAGCGCCGGAGTCACGGCGTTAATCCGCTTGTCGGTGCACTGCGCCGACAGTATCACTGCCGTAAGCAATTCGAAAGGGTTGCTGTACGACAGTTCGGTTTTCGGTTCGGGCATTTCCCGGGCAAAGCGCTCGACGATGAGCCGGTAACGCTCGGCCTGTCTCATCTGGCGGCCGCGAACTCAGCCAGGAAGCGCATGTCGTTCTCCGAGAACAGTCTGAGATCGTTCACCAGATACTTCAAGTTGGTTATGCGCTCGATACCCATACCCAGAGCAAATCCCGAGTATTCCTTTGAATCAATTCCGCAGGCTTCCAGAACGGCTGGGTCAACCATGCCGCATCCGAGAATCTCGACCCATCCCGTACCTTTGCAGAACGAGCATCCTTTGCCTCCGCACAGGCCGCAGCTGATATCCATCTCCGCCGACGGTTCGGTGAACGGGAAATAACTCGGCCGCAGGCGAATCTGGGTTTCAGGTCCGAACATCTCGCGGGCAAAGTACAGCAGTGTCTGCCTGAGATCGGCGAATGTGACATGCCGGTCCACATAGAGGGCTTCCACCTGGTGGAAGAAGCAGTGCGCACGTGCCGATATGGCCTCGTTGCGGTAGACACGTCCCGGGCATATTATGCGGATTGGCGGCTTCTGCGAAGTCATGGTGCGGGTCTGCACACTCGAGGTGTGTGTGCGCAGAAGAACGTCGGGCCGACGGTTGATAAAGAATGTGTCCTGCATGTCGCGCGCAGGATGGTCGGCGGCAAAGTTGAGACTCTCGAACACATGCCAGTCGTCCTCGATTTCGGGGCCCTCGGCTATTGTGAATCCCAGACGGCGGAAGATATCGATAATCTGCTCGCGCACGAGCGACAGGGGATGGCGGGTTCCGGTGACAACCGGCGCGGCATCGCGGCTCAGGTCGGGGCGCTCGCCTCCGGCCTGGGCTTCGTCGAGCCTGTTGCGTATTTCCGCAAGATGGTCGGTGGCGAATGCCTTGAGTTCGTTGATGGCCTGCCCTACCTCACGTTTGTTTTCGGCAGGCACATTGCGAAAGTCAGCCATCAGTGCGTTCACTGCACCTTTCTTGCTGAGATATTTCAGACGCAGAGCCTCGAGCTCTTCGTTGTTTGCAGCTGTCGCAGCGCCGATTTCGGCCTGCAGAGCCTTGATTTTCTCTATCATGGTTTCAGAACTCGGCGTTGTTGGGTGTACGGGGGAAGGGAATTACGTCGCGGATATTTGTCATGCCGGTAACGAAGAGTACCAGACGTTCGAAACCGAGGCCGAATCCGCTGTGGGGCACGGTGCCGAAGCGTCGTGTGTCGAGATACCACCACATGTCCTTCATGGGTATTCCCATTTCTTCGATTCGAGCCATCAGTTTGTCGTAGTCGGCCTCGCGTTCGCTGCCACCGATGATTTCGCCGATTTTCGGGAAGAGCACATCCATGGCGCGCACTGTGCGGCCATCGTCGTTCTGCTTCATGTAGAACGCCTTTATATCGCGGGGATAATCGGTAAGAATCACCGGCTTGCGGAAATGTTCCTCCACGAGGTAGCGTTCGTGTTCGCTCTGCAGGTCCACGCCCCATTCCACGGGGAATTCGAACTTGCGGCCGGAGTTCCTCAGAATCTCGATACCTTCGGTATAGCTCAGACGCACGAACTCGTTGTGCAGCACGAACTCGAGACGTTCCACCAGCTCCTTGTCGAAGTGTTCGGCAAGGAATTCGATATCGTCGCGGCAGTTGTCGAGTGCGTATCCTATGCAGAATTTCACGAAATCCTCGGCAAGCTGCATGTTGTCGGTTATGTCGAAGAACGACACTTCCGGTTCAATCATCCAGAATTCCGACAGGTGGCGGGGAGTATTGGAGTTCTCGGCACGGAATGTGGGTCCGAAAGTATATATCGCACCCAGGGCAGTGGCCCCGAGTTCGCCTTCGAGCTGTCCGCTGACGGTGAGCGCTGTCGGCTTGCCGAAAAAGTCCTTGGAATAGTCCACAGCTCCGTCCTCGGTAAGCGGAAGCTTATCAAGCGGCAGCGTAGTGACCTGGAACATCGCACCTGCACCCTCGCAGTCGCTGGCGGTAATCAGCGGCGTGTTCAGATAGAAGAAACCACGTTCCTGGAAGAACTTGTGGATTGCGAAAGCCAGGGCGCTGCGTATTCGCAGAATGGCTCCGAATGTTGCCGTGCGCGGACGCAGGTGGGCTTTCTCGCGCAGAAACTCCAGTGTGTGACCTTTTTTCTGCAGGGGATACTCCGCGGGGTCGGCGGTGCCGAACACCTCAAGAGATTTTGCCTGCACTTCAAACGACTGGCCTTTGCCCATGGATTCCACCAGAACGCCATCGACGTGTATTGCCGAGCCTGTGGTAACGGCCTTGAGCTGCTCTTCGTTGAACTCGTTGAGGTCGAAAACAATCTGAAGGTTGCGCACGGTGGAGCCATCGTTGAGAGCGACGAACTGTACGTTTTTGTTACCACGGCGGGTGCGAACCCAACCCATTACGCTTACCGTCTGTCCCAAAGGAGCTTCGCGGAATATGTCGACTATTTTTATGCGTTTCATAGCTTTGGTGGAAGTTTCAATGCCGGCAATGGCATATTTGACTTGCAAAAATAGCTATTTTTCCGAAACAAGCGAAATTTTTCTACGAGAGGTCAGGCGCCTGCCGGCTCTTTGCCACAGCATTCAGTGTCACGATACTTGCGATTGAGATGGATAATGACTGAAGCAGTGAAAATAAAGAACCAGAACAACTGCGGCTCACCCTCTATTACCGGCTCCACTGCGAACTGCAACATCAATGTCACACCGACAATCAGCATTATGTTTTTTCAAAACGACTGATTATCTCATATTTATAAAATACAGCCAAATTTCTGATGTAAACCGCGGAAAACAGCAGAATCAAAATACTGGAAAATATGCTTCCTCTTATACCTGCATCAATCCACATATTGTGGGCGTAGGTGTGATATCCCTCGAATACTACTCCTTCGGCACTACCAAAGGGTTTCCCAAACAAATGGGCAATTCCTGTTTTCCATAATTCGACACGTCCGCCGAGCGTATCGACAGAACCCACTCCGGCATCCCTGGATTTATATGAGTCAAATATAGCGGGACAGGAATCCGGGTGATTGTAGATGAACGCCATCAGCGCAGATATCAACACAAAGACACCCAGCTGTAATCCATTTTTCTTCAAGCTATATGGAGGCAAAACTGCAGCCACAGCCATGGAAACCATAGCGATGGCAATTCCGGTGCGATTTACCAGATGCACAGTGGAAAACAGAGCGCCGGCACAAAACACCAGCAGAACAAACTTAATCCATTTATCCACCGAATCCGATGCTTTTATAAAAACCAGAGCCAGACACCCGTTGAGCAGACACAACATCATGCCGTAGACAGTCGGCTTCCTCGAGATGTCTCCGGCACTATTCAGAATCTTTCTTGATTCATTTACAAACTGCCCCGTCTCGACGGCATCATAAACATTGGCGACTATGGCAGGTATTGCAAGACACGACATCATACACAATATCAGCACGACAGCCGACTTCGGACTATGCTGTTTCTCAACTATCAGGCCTCCCGCCTGGTACACTATGAAAGGAAAAACCGTTCCGAACAATATTGAAGATGGCGAATAATGATAGCCATTCACATACTGCCAAAAGGTGTACACAGCGGAAAAAGCGAGCAACAGCAGGCAAGCCCGATCCACTTTCCTATATTCGAATAACACTAACGGCAAAAGCGGCAGCAATGCATAGGAGCAATAATCGCGACATCCCAACAATGACAGCATGCCTACACACAAGGCGGCACAGACTATCGCCGTGCTGCCGAAATCTTTTTTCAAACCAGCCGCGTACATAACGGATGGACTGGTGCGGTCGTCGACTTCTACCACCGGTACACGAATCCGGCACGTTTCAATTCTGCCGATACCGGAGGTTGCAGTTTGTAAAGCGCAATCTCGCCGCCGGAAACTTCAGGATATCTCCTGGTTATAGCCATCCATATGCGGCGCACCGCATTTTCGAGCAATTTGGAAGGAACAGACATTTCCTGTTTGATAAGCTCTATCACTTCGGCATAGCTCACCGTGAGACCGAAATTATCGGCCATCATGGCTCCGGCAGCGTCGAAGTCGAGTCTCACAGACACCTCGAACATGTTTCCCACAGTTGTTTCCTGAGGCCACACACCGTGTCTGGCCATTATTCTCAGGCCATCAATCACTATCGAACTCTGATACTTTCCGTTCATGGCTTCAGCGGCGGTTTTTACGTCGGCGCCGGCGGTCGACGGCATTGTTGTCGGCAGCGGCGCGGCCTTTGGGTTTGCGGCCGAGTGTGTCGAGCGAGCGCGGCGGATTCTTTTCGTCGACAAGAACAAAATCGAGCTGCTTCTTTGCCAGATCGGCACGCGCCACCTGCACCTGCACTTTGTCGCCCAGACGGTAGCGGTGTCCGGCTCGGCGTCCTATCAGACAGTAGTTCTTGGGATCGAAATCATAGTAATCGTCGGCGAGGTCGCGCATTGGCACAAGGCCTTCGCACATGTTCTCATCGAGCTCGACATAAAGTCCCCACTCGGTAACACCGGAAATCATGCCGGCGAACACCTCACCAAGGCGTTCGCCCATGTATTCCACCTGCTTGTATTTTATAGAGGCCCGTTCGGCATTCGCCGCCCGCTGTTCCATCTCCGAAGAATGCTTGCACTCGTCCTCGAGCTTTGCGGCGTTCACCGAACGCCCTCCCTCGAGATAGCGCTCGAGCAGCCGGTGCACCATCATATCGGGGTAGCGGCGGATCGGTGAGGTAAAGTGCGTGTAATGCTCGAAACCGAGTCCGTAGTGGCCGATGTTCTTGGTTGAATATATCGCCTTGGCCATCGAGCGTATCGCCAATGTCGACAGAAAGTTTTCCTCACCTTTACCTTTTATGTCGGCAAGCATTCTGTTGAGTGAGGAATTGATTTCCGCAGGCGTGCCGGTTGTCCGCAACTTATAGCCAAAGGTACGGCACAGCTCGGCAAGATTAGCCAGGCGTTCGGCGTCGGGCTGGTCGTGCACACGGTACACGAAAGCCTTGGGAGTCTTCCGCTTGGGCACCGCACCTATTGCAGCGGCCACTGTACGGTTTGCCAGAAGCATGAATTCCTCTATGAGCTTGTTGGCATCCTTGCTTTCCTTGAAGAACACACTCACGGGGTGGCCGTTCTCGTCAATCTCAAATTTCACCTCGGCGCGGTCGAAGTCCACGGAGCCGTTTTCGTAACGGTCGTGGCGCAGTATCTTGGCAAGGCGGTCGAGGGTGAGAATCTCTTCGGCATATTCGCCCTTGCCGCTTTCGATAATCTCCTGTGCCTCCTCATAGGTGAAACGGCGGTTGCTGCGAATCACTGTGCGACAGATAAGACTGTCCAGAACGTTGCCTTTGTCGTCCATGGTGAATATGGTGGAGAAGGCCAGTTTGTCCTCGTGGGGGCGCAGGGAGCATATGCCGTTGCAGAGACGCTCGGGAAGCATGGGCACAACGCGGTCGACAAGATAGACACTGGTGGCGCGGTCCTCGGCCTCGCGATCGATTATGGAACCCGGACGGACGTAGTGTGTCACGTCGGCGATGTGCACGCCAACCTCCCATTTCCCGTCCGAAAGCCGGCGGATGCTCAGAGCGTCGTCGAAGTCCTTGGCATCGCGGGGGTCGATGGTGAATGTTGTCACCTGGCGCATGTCGCGACGCGCGGCGACCTCCTCTGGCGTTATCCCGTCGCCGATTTTCTCGGCAGCCTTAACCACAGATTCCGGATAGCGGTACGGCAGACCGAATTCGGCCAGGATGGCATGCTGCTCGGTGTCGTTTTCTCCGGCGGCGCCAAGTATGTCCACCACCTCACCGGTGGGGTTGTTGGCGTCGTCGGGCCAGTCGGTAATCCGCACTATGGCTTTGTCGCCATTCTTTCCGCCACGCAGTTTTGTACGTGGAACGTAGATATCGGTGGCGAGGAACTTGGAATCGGTGAGCAGGCACGACATGCGTCTGTCGACTTTCAGAGTGCCGATGAACACCTGATCCTTTTTTTCAAGGATATCCGTTACCTCGGCTTCCGGCTCGTGACCACGCACGCGCGCGGCGATTGCCACGCGCACACGGTCGCCGTTGAGAGCATGCATGCTGTTACGTTCGGCCACGAATATCTCTTCGGGCTCGCTACCTGGAGCAGCGTCGAGAATAACGCTGTTCTTGCCGTTGGAACGGCGTGAGAACGTGCCCTCGGCCACTACAGAGCGGTTGGGGCTCTTATATTTGCCGGGGGCGGTTTCTATTATCTTACCGTCGAAGGCCAGCTCGGCCAGGTACATCGCCACGGCTTTCTGAGACGCAGGGGTATCGGTGCCGATGGCAAACGACACCTGCCGGTAATTATAGGTGGCGTTTTTCTGTGCGGCTATATATGTATCCACCAGTTGTCGGAGCTGCTTCTCCCCGGGTGCTTTTCTATTCTTCTTTGACATTTTGCTTTATTTTTTTCATTTACAACGGCTGCGGGGCGCAGTTCGTTCGGTGGTGCGGCTGGCGTGCGGTACTGGATGGTTTAAGCGTCGATGTTGGCGTATGTGGCGTTGGCCTCGATGAAATCGCGGCGCGGAGCCACATCCTCGCCCATTAGCATCGAGAAGATGCGGTCGGCCTCGGCGGCATCGCTGATCCGCACCTGCTTGAGGATACGGTGCTCGGGGCTCATGGTGGTAACGTGAAGCTCTTCGGCACTCATCTCGCCAAGACCTTTGTAGCGCTGCACGGAAGTGCGTTCGCCGAATCTGGCGATGAAGTTCTGCACCTGGGCGTCGGTCCAGCAATACTCTTCGTTCTTTCCGTTCCGGCACTTGTAGAGCGGCGGCGTGGCCAGGTAGAGATATCCGTTCTCGATAATGGGACGCATACGGCGGAAGAAGAATGTCATCAGCAGGGTTGCGATGTGCGCGCCATCGACGTCGGCATCGGTCATGATGATTATCTTGTGGTATGCGAGTTTGGAGATGTTGGGAGCCTTGGGGTCGTCGTCGGTGCCGATGCTTACACGCAGGGCACGGAACATGTTGGTGATTTCCTGGGAATCGAGTATGCGGTGAGCCGCCGCCTTCTCCACGTTGAGAATCTTGCCTCGCAACGGAAGGATTGCCTGGAAACGACGGTCGCGAGCCTGTTTGGCGGTTCCGCCCGCGGAGTCACCTTCGACAAGGAATATCTCGCAGTCCTCGGCGGTACGGCTGGAGCAGTCGGTGAGTTTGCCGGGCAGTCCGCCTCCGACAAGAGGCGACTTGCGCAACACTTTCTGGCGCGCGTCCATGGCGGCATGGCGCGCCTGGGCGGCAAGAATAACCTTCTCGACAATGGTCTTGGCCTCGGCAGGATGTTCTTCCAGATAATATCCGAGAGCCTCGCTCACCGCGCTGGATACAGCGCCGGCGACTTCGCTGTTGCCGAGCTTTGTCTTCGTCTGCCCCTCGAACTGGGGTTCCATCACCTTTACGGAGATAACCGCGGTGAGGCCGTCGCGGAAGTCGTCACCGGAAATCTCCACCTTTGCGTTCTTGAGCAGGTTGTTGTCCTCGGCGTATTTCTTCAGCGTTGTAGTGAGGGCACGGCGGAAACCCATCAGATGTGTGCCACCCTCTATCGTGTTGATGTTGTTTACGAAGGAATAGATATTCTCGTTGGAGGTGGTGTTGTATGTGAAAGCCACTTCCACGGGTATGCCTCCACGCTCGGTATTGAGGTCGATTACATCGTTGATGAGCGACTCCTTGTTGGAGTCGATATACTGCACGAATTCGCGCAGGCCCTTGCTGGAGTAGAAGCTCTCGCGGCGCGGCTCGCCCTGGGCGTTCACCTGCCGCAGGTCGGTGAGTGTGAGGGTGATTCCCGAATTCAGGAACGCCAGGTCGCGCAGGCGGTTGGCGAGAATCGAGTAGTCGTAGACAGTGACAGTGAATATTGAGGCATCGGGCTTGAAAGTCACTGTGGTGCCGGTGGTATCGCTTTCACCGACAATTTCAAGGCCGGTGGTGGGCTTGCCGCAAGAATACTCCTGAGCGTACACCTTGCCGTTGCGACGGACCTCGGCGCGCAGGTATGTTGAAAGTGCGTTCACACAGCTCACGCCCACACCGTGGAGGCCGCCGCTGACCTTATAGCTGCCCTTGTCGAATTTACCGCCGGCATGAAGCACGGTGAGCACAACCTCGAGAGCGCTCTTGTGCTCTTTCTCGTGCATATCCACGGGAATGCCGCGGCCGTTGTCGACAACGGTTATGGAATTGTCGGTATTGATTGTCACTTCTATGTGGGAGGCATAGCCGGCAACGGCTTCATCGATGGAGTTGTCCACGACCTCGTACACCAGATGGTGCAGGCCTTTTTCGGATATGTCGCCTATATACATCGCCGGGCGCTTGCGCACGGCCTCAAGGCCTTCGAGCACCTGAATGTTACTGGCGCTGTATTCCTCTTTTTCGTCTATCATATTTTGTTGCTGTAATTTCGGTACGTTTTGCCCGATAGGGAGCACAAAGTTAGCTAATATTTGGCGAACAGGCAATATTTTCACATGCCACACAAAATAAAAACGCACACGCGTGCGTATGTGCGCACGTTTCCCGGGAATCCAGCTTGCCGCGATGCGGCGGGTTGACCGAAAATTGCTATCTTTGCGCTAAATTGCCTTTAATCTATTATGCGATTCGACCAATACGACCTCCACGACGACGTGCTCGACGCTCTCGACGCCATGCGCTTCAGCGACTGCACGCCGATTCAGGAGCAAGCCATACCTGTGGCCCTTGAAGGCCGCGATCTTATTGCCGTGGCACAGACAGGCACCGGGAAAACTGCGGCCTATCTGCTGCCGGTGCTCGACCGTCTTGCCGACGGCTACTTTCCCGAAGATGCCATAAACTGCATTGTCATGGCTCCCACCCGCGAACTGGCCATGCAGATCGACCGCCAGCTCGAAGGCTTCAGCTACTTCCTCGGAGTCAGCTCACTTGCAATCTATGGCGGCACCGACGGCGCCACCTTCGCCCGACAGCAACGCGGTCTTAAACTCGGAGCCGACATTGTGATATGCACTCCCGGACGCCTGCTCGCACACATCGAAATGGGCTATGTCGACCTTTCGCGGGTGTCGTTCTTCATCCTCGACGAAGCAGACCGCATGCTCGACATGGGATTTTTCGACGACATAATGCAGATTGTGCGTCGCCTGCCCGCCGAGCGCCAGACGATGCTCTTCTCCGCCACAATGCCACCAAAAATACAGCAGCTGGCCTCGTCGATACTCAACGACCCCGCAGAAATAAAGATTGCCGTATCACGGCCGGCCGACAAGATTTCACAGAGCGTGGCTTATTGCAGCGAAGACAGCAAGCCTTCGCTGCTGCGCAAGTTGCTGACAACACCGGAGGCGGCACGAACCATCGTGTTCGCATCGTCCAAGCTTAAGGTGAAACAACTGGTAAGGGAGCTGAGGGGCTCGGGATTCAAAATCGGCGAAATGCACTCCGACCTCGACCAGGACCGCCGCGAGGAAGTGATGCTGAATTTCAAAAACGGCAAAATCAACATACTGATAGCCACCGATATTGTCGCACGAGGCATCGACATCGACGACATCACCATGGTGGTGAACTACGACGTGCCCCACGACTCCGAAGACTACGTGCACCGCATCGGGCGCACAGCCCGTGCCGAAGCCGAAGGCGCCGCCGTGACCTTTGTGGCCGACCGCGACCGACGCCACTGGTCCGAGATAGAGCGATTCCTTGGGAAAAAGGTTAATCTAAACCCGCTGAGCACCAAGAGGCGCACCGATAATGCCCCCGACAAGGAACCGGAGAAAAAGCAACGGCCCGACCGGCGGAGAAAACCGGGTGGCAGAAAACCCGCAAACAGCAAAGACGCCGGCACTCCACCGGAAACACAAGCCGCACCCACCCGGGAAAGAACCGGGGAGAATGCACCCGTGACCGACAACAGCAGAAACAGAAAACGACGCTTCCGCCGTCGAAAGCCCGCCGACAAGGAAAACATCGGCAAACAACCCGAAAAATCCGCCCAAAATGACTGAAGACCAGATTAAGAACCTACGAAAAGACACCGACGGACTGCTCACCTACGAATTTCTGGCCAACCATATCGGAGAAAGCACTCCATCCGACATCGACGAACTGATCGACAACATGATAACCGTTGACCTCACCGGTCAGTTCCTTGCCTCGGCGGCACGCTACCTGCATGCCATCGACGCAGAAGGCTATGCCCCGGCAATCCGGCGCCTCGTGGCTGCCGCCATTGACAAGGATCGCGAGCACAACTACCTCCCCGACCTTATTACGGGACTATACGGAGCCGATTATGCGTCGCGCGCCGAACAGCTGTGTGCGTCCGACGACAACTTCCGCCGCCTCTACAAACGCCTGTGCCCCACCTCGCCGCTATGAAAATCCGTTACATAATGGCGATGATGGCCTTCGCTATCTTCTGCCTTTGCGCTTGCGGAACCGGCAACGCCTCCGCCGCAGACACCGCCAACGAAAACAACAGCGAATCAAAAACTATGACCGACAACCAACCAGACACCGCTTCGGTGAAAGTGCGCATGGAAACCACCATGGGCAACATCACTCTCCTGCTCTACGGCGACACCCCCAAACACCGCGACAACTTCGTGCGCCTCGTGCGCGACCACTACTACGACGGCACCCTGTTCCACCGTGTGATTAAAGATTTCATGGTTCAGGCCGGCGATCCCGATTCCCGCACAGCCGGTGACGACACCCGCCTGGGAAGCGGTGGGCCCGACTACAAAATCGATGCCGAAATAGTTTATCCCAAATATTTCCACAAACGCGGCGCCCTTGCCGCCGCCCGCCAGGGCGACATGGTCAATCCCATGCGCCAAAGCAGCGGCTCGCAGTTCTACATTGTCACGGGCAACCGCTACACTGCCGAAGGCCTGGTCCAGATCGAGCAGAACATGCGCGCCACACAGGTGCAGAGCAACTTCAACACCCTGGTAACCGCCAACCGCGACAACATCCTTGAAATGCAGCGCAACGGCAACCGTGCCGGCCTGCAACAGCTTCAGGATTCACTCATCAGCCAGGCACGCCGCGCAGCCGAGGAAATGCCGTCGCCTCTGACCGAAGAAATGCGCCAGGCATATACCACTGTCGGGGGTGCCCCGCACCTCGATGGCCAGTACACCGTATTCGGCGAAGTGATAGAAGGCATGGACACCGTTGAGCGCATCGAGGCAACCGAGACCGGCGCTGCCGACCGTCCTCGCCAGGATGTGCGGATAATAAAGATGGAAATCATCTGATTCCGTCCTCTGCCTGTAGTCCGTAGAATAAACAAGTATTGGAAACTTTTGAACTTGACAACGGCCTGCGGGTCGTGTGCGCGACCCGCCCCGGCTCGGCTTTGGCCGTGGTGAATGTGCTTTACAATGTAGGCAGCCGCGACGAAAACCGGCAACTCACGGGCATCGCACATCTGTTCGAGCATCTGATGTTCGGAGGCAGCGCCAACGTGGCCGAATTCGACGCCGAACTGGAAGCTGCCGGCGGCAACAGCAATGCATGGACAAGCACCGACTTCACCAACTTCTATGAAGTGCTCCCGGCGTGCAATCTGTCCACGGCTTTTCATCTCGAAAGCGACCGCATGCTCGCCCTCGACTTCAGCGAAAGTTCCCTCGACGTGCAGCGGTCGGTGGTGGTGGAAGAGTTCAAACAGACGTGCCTCAACCGCCCTTACGGCGACCTTATGCACCATTTGCGTGCCATGTGCTACGATGCCCGGCATCCGTACTCGTGGCCTACCATAGGACTCGAACCCGAACATATACTCAACACAAGACTGGACGATATCCGTCATTGGTTCTACAGCCACTACGCGCCCAACAATGCCGTGCTGAGTGTGACAAGCCCGTTCCCTGCCGAGAAAATCGCCGGGATGGCCCAGCTATGGTTCGGCGACATTCCCAGGCGGGAGATAGCCTCCCGACAGTTGCCACAGCCGGGCTTCCCCACAGCCGATGTCCGCAAGGAGGTGCGCGCCGCGGTGCCGCAGGCCCGTATTGTAATGGCACTCCCTATGGATGGCTACGGCAGCAAAGCCTACTATGCGGCGGATACAATCACCGACATTCTCAGCTACGGAAAGTCGAGCCGCTGCTATCGCAACCTCGTCCACGGTCCAAGCCAGGGCCTCTTCGCCTCCGCCGACGCCTCCATCATCGGCTCAGAAGAGCCGGGACTGCTTCTTATGACAGCCACTCTCGGCGCCGAGGCTACCGATGAGAACATCGCGCTGGCGGAATCGATGATGCGCAAAGAATTCGAACGTCTGGCCAGCCCCGGCGACATAAGCACCGAGGAACTGCAACGCACCCTCAACAACTTCGAGGCCACATTCCGCTTCGAGGGCATGGACAAGGAGGAAGCCGGCTTCCGACGGGCCATGGCCGTGATGCACGGCGAGAACCCGGAGGCATGCGTGGCTGCGAAATTCGCGCAGACCCCAGCCGAAATAGCCGAGGCAGCCGCTTCGATGGCCTCAGGGCCGATGGCTACGCTGGTCTACAGGCCCCGTTAGCCACAACCTTATGAACCAAGTAATATCCGTCGCTGTTAGATTGTTTAAAACACAATCTGATGGCGACGAATTATTATCTCAAGCGTGTATATGAGCCCGCATCGGAAAGCGACGGTTTCCGTGTGCTGGTCGACGGCATATGGCCTCAGGGCGAGAGCAGAATCAAAGCCGACCTCGACCTGTGGGAAAAGAGTCTGGCACCTTCTGCTGCATTACGCTCATGGTTCCACGCCGACCGCATCGGGCGATGGGAGCAGTTCCGCGAAAAATATCTCTCGGAACTCTCCGCAAATCCCGACGCCGCGGAATTCGCCCGTGAGATGGCCTCGAAACCCACGGTGACACTTCTCTACGCCTCGCGTGACGAATCGAGAAACAACGCCGCCATATTGCGTGAATATCTCCAAAAACACTAAACTATATCTATTATGTCTTTCCTCTGGTATATAATCATCGGACTACTTTCCGGCTTCGTCGCCGGAAAACTCATGCGTGGCTACGGCTTCGGGCTGTGGGTAAACCTCGTAGTCGGTATCATCGGTGGAGTTCTCGGCGGCTGGATTTTCGGCCTCCTCGGGCTTCATGCCGGTGGCATTATCGGCAACCTGATAACATCTGTGATAGGCGCTGTGGTCCTACTCTGGATTGTTGGCGTTCTCGGCAGGGCGCTGAACAGGTAGAGGCACCCCGATACAGCACGAACCACTTGCGAGATCGTAGAAAACCGCACCCTCCCGGGCGGCCAGGTCACATAATGCCCTGCGCCGTCCGGGTTCTATATCAGCAGTAACGGCAAGAACACCTGTGCCATAGGCGGCGATTTCCTCATCAGTCGCCGCGGTCCCCTTGCCCACAAGTATAGCCAACGGAGCCACGGCAGTCGACGCCGACAAAGGATACCGGCTGTCGGTGAACAGAACGGAATGCGCGCCAACCGCCATGCAAGGTCGCACGTGTCTCACTGTCACAGAGTCGGGCACAACACGACGGCTCCGGAAATATGCCGAATAGTCGCCGCCAACCACTCCGGAACGTTTTACAGTGTACACAGTCGCACGACCGGACTCGCAGACGATGATATCGGAATCCGACAGCACCACTTCCGGCCCCGGCCTGTTGCCGGTGCATGCGCTCATGCCCAGCATCGCACAGGCCAGAATGCAAGCGCCAAGACGCATCCGGAGGTTTCTCTGCGCTATGGCAACAGCCGCCGCGACCGTGGCCACACACAGCATTGCCATAGCGGCCGGTCCCGGATACAGGCCGCCGATTATCCACTGCGGATACTTCGTGGCAATTTTGGAAATCGCTATTATAACATCGGCCATTTCATCGGCAGCACCGACAAACAGGCCGTTCGGGATTCCTGCTTCCGAGCACAATGTGGCAAGAGACGCAATAGCCATGAACACCGGAAACAGAGGCCCCGCCAAGGCATTGGCGGCTACACCGGCCACCGATACCTGATGGAACATCGACACCAGAAGCGGCATTGTGGCAATCACCACAGCCAACGAGCATGCCCACGGAGCCGCCAGCCTGTGCAGCAGCCTGCGGGAGGCAGGCACCGGATTAAGTCTCGGACCAAGATAATAAAGGCCCAGAATAGCGAGCACACTAAGCTGCAGACCCGCCGAATGAATCCAATGCGGATTTATGGCCAGCACAAAGACCAGAGCCAGCGCCAGACTGTTGAGCATCGACGACTGCCTGAAAAAGAAGCGGGCAACCAGAGCCACCGAAAGCATTGCCGCCGCACGCACCGCCGGGGCACCGAAACCCGTGGCGACCACATAGAGCCATACAGGCACTACTGCCAACAGAAAACGCCACCTGCCACGGCTGCCCCACAGCCGCAAAGGCCATAGAAGCGCCATTATCAAGGCTGCCACAACAGCCACATGAAAACCGCTGACACACATCAGATGCGCCATGCCCGAGGCAATGAAACTGGTGTCGATATTTTCGGGAAGGTCATAATTGCCAAGCACCGACGCCGCCATCAACGAAGAAGCATCATCGCCAAGACCACTGGCACCTATCGCCCCTGCTATTCTGTTGGTGCCCTCCGCAAGGACTGCCGCCGACGATGAATCATGGCCGGCCAGGCGCATCCGCCCAGGGTCGACGAAAGCGCGGGCCACAACTCCCTGCGCTCGATCGGCGGCAAAAATACCGTCCATTCCTGGAATGGCGGCATTATAACCGGCCGGCTGCATCGCGGCTGTGAAAATCATAGTATCCCCGGGAGAAATCACCGGCTGTGTTCCGCCCACTACAAGTCGTGCGCGGAAGAATGAACCGCCATACCGGACTTTCGCTATACAGCTTTGCGACGACTGGCGCCGCCGGCTCTGCTCTATGGCGGCAATATACTGTCTGCTTTCTGCGGCCAGATTTTCAGGGAATGGCCGCTGTGGATGCAGCCAGACCGCAACGACGGCCACAAACACTCCTACCGCGAAGGCAGTGGCAGCTCTGTGCCTGACAAGAAACGCCACCGACACTGCTGCCGGCACCAAAACCAGCGCCGTCGGGAAAGGACATGCCAGAACACATAGCATGCCGGCAAGAGCCATCACGCCGGTATTGAGCGAAAAAGCGCTGTCGATTGCCCTCAGAGACTGTTCAGAAGATTGCCATCCCATATTTCAAGAGCGGCAAGAGCCTGCAGATACAGCATGTCCAGTCCGGAGCGTATCCTCGCTCCTCGTTCCTCGCTCTGCCGCAGCCAAAGCGACGGCGAGGGATTATATACCATATCGAAGCAGATATTGGCCGGCCCGAGCAGATGCACAGGGAATGGCGGTGCGGTATCGACATCGGGCCAAGTGCCTGCGGGGGTGGCATTGACAACCAGAGGATAGCGCTCCAACAAGGCGGCATCGATGTCGGAATAGCCTATATTGTTGCCGGACGGCGTACGCGACACCTTCAGGAAATCGATTCCAAGTCTGTCGAAAGCAACCGCGGCCGCCTTCGACGCACCTCCTGTTCCAAGGATAAGCGCCCCCGGACGGGCTTCGCCCAGAACCGGCGCTATCGCGCCTGTAAACCCGGCCACATCGGTATTGTATCCATCCAGCGCGAGAACCCGGCCATCGTCGGCACGCCGCACCGACACCGTGTTCACTGCTCCGACAGCTTGTGCCACGGAATCCATGTAATCAAGCATGGGAACAATCGCTTCCTTATAGGGAGCGGTGACATTGAAGCCACGCAGGCAGGGATTCATCAGCAACAAGGTGTACAGTGTCGCCGGAGTAAGCTCCGGCAATTCGAACAGTCCGTAGCTTTCGCTACGGTTCTCGCGTTCGAACAGAGTATCAAAGAAAACTTTGGAATAGCTGTGACCCAAAGGACGGCCGATCAGTCCGAGAGTGCAGCCGGTTGGTGTTGTGCCGTTGTTCATTGCTTGCGCGAGGCTGCCAGTGCCCGCCAGCGTTCCACCAGGGCAGCCATGTCCGGCGGCAGCGGAGCCTCGAAGAACATCTGTTCGCCGGTGTGCGGATGCACAAACCCGAGAGTGCGGGCATGCAGCGCCTGGCGCGGGCACACGTCGAAACAGTTGTTGACAAAAGCCTGATATGTCGACGAAGGCACACCGCGCAGAATTCTGTCGCCGCCGTAGCGGGCATCGTTGAACAACGGATGGCCTATCGAACGCATGTGCACTCGTATCTGGTGTGTACGGCCGGTTTCGAGCACGCACCGGACAAGCGACGTGTGGCCGAAATCCTCCACTATCGAGTAGTGCGTTACTGCTCTTTTGCCTTCAGGACCGTCGAGAGGATATGTTGTCATCTGAAGCCTGTCGCGTGTAGAGCGTCCGATATTTGTGGCCACTGTTCCTTGGGGCGGTTCGGGATGCCCCCATGCCAGGGCGAGATATTCGCGGCGCGTCGTCTTGTTGAAGAACTGACGCCCGAGATCGGTTTTCGCGTCCGGAGTCTTCGCCACAACAAGCAAACCCGAAGTATCCTTGTCGATGCGGTGCACCAGACCCAGACGCGGGTCGTTGACATCGTAGTCGGGAGTGTCGCGGAAATGCCATGCAAGGGCATTCACAAGAGTGCCGTCGTAGTTGCCGTGGCCCGGATGCACAACCAGCCCCGCAGGCTTGTTCACCACAAGCACATACCGGTCCTCATACACGATATCCAGCGGAATATCCTGAGCCACAATTTCGAACTCGTATCGCGGCCGGTCCATCACTACCTGCACCACATCGAGCGGCTTCACGCGGTAGTTGCTTTTCACAGGCCGTCCGTTCACAAGGATGCACCCTGCCTCGGCGGCCTGCTGCACACGGTTGCGGGAGGATTTCTGCAGACGCTCGACAAGAAATTTGTCGACGCGCAGCAATGCCTGCCCCTTGTCGGCCACAAAACGGAAATGCTCGAAGAGCTCGCGACCATCGATTTCTATTGTCGCATCGGCTGAAGCAGGTGCTTCGGAGCCGTCCTGAAGGTCGAAAACGTTGTCGGTCATTCCTGCATGGACAATATATCTATTTCACCCATCAGATCCGCCTCATCCATGGCGAGGCTGTCGACAGACACTACGGGGCCGGAACCTATCGAAAGCGTAACAGTGGAAGTGACCGGAATCACCGAGCCGACATTGACAGGAGTATCGCCATAGCGCGCACCCATCACCAGGTCGGGAAATTCAGAAGGCACGGTCTCCATTCTGATATCGCTGATACCTATCCCGCGGAGATAGCTTATTGCCTGGCGCGACGAAACATTTCCGCTCAGAGGCATCGATATGGTAACCTGTTTGGGCGAGAATGCGGTGACCGTAACATATACCTGCCGTCCCTGCTTGACCACGGCACCTGCCTTGGGCCATGACTCTATCACAGTTCCCGGAGGCATGTCGCGGTCGTAGACAGAATCGTTGATTTCGATAGCCAGGCCGTTTGCGCCCAGGCGCACCGATGCCTCGCTGTAGGGCATGTTCTTTATCTGCGGAACCACGGCCGTGGAACCATGCATAGTCCAGTAGTCCAGAAATATCATCGCCCCCCAGAGCATCACGAGTGTTACCAGGGAGATGAGTATGAAAGTGCTCAGAATGCGATGGCGACCATAGAAGTCGCGCAGGGAGAATTTCTTATTCGGCATATCGTATAGTCCGGCGGCAGAAAACACTGCCGGCGTGTGCAAAATTAGCTAAAAGGCACGGTTGTGCAAAAAATTTGTCGCTATACGGCAATGCTGAATCTTCATCTTACATATCCTCCAATGTCAGCAGTCGGGTTTCAATATAACTCTATTACAATAATTACTATTTTGTCACCTCAGTAATTATTACCACGGTGACAAAGCTATTAAAACTCTTTGAAACGACCAATTCCCATTGGGATATTTGTCTGAAAACCGCTGTTAATTGCCTGTTGACTCCACATTAAGTTTTTTTTGCTTGACACTGTTTGCCGGCCGCCGGGGAATTGTTAATTTTACAAACTTATTTGCAACACACTCTGACATGGAATACAACAAGCACAGATATTGTGTGATAATGTGCGGAGGCATCGGCAGCCGGTTCTGGCCCTACAGCCGCGCACGCCTGCCCAAACAATTCATCGACTTCCTCGGCACCGGCCGCACCTTGCTTCAGATGAGCTACGACCGCATTTCAGGCATCGTTGCCCCATCGAACATTCTGGTGCTCACCAACGAGCGGTATGCCGACCTTGTGCGCCAGCAACTGCCCGAGCTTTCCGACGAGCAGATACTGTGCGAGCCCGCAAGGCGCAACACAGCCCCCTGCATCGCCTGGGCCGCATGGCACATCGCCGCACGCGACCAGGAGGCATCGATGATAGTATGCCCTGCCGACCACCTCATAACCCGCGAGGACAAATTCACCGCCAGTGTGCTCAACGGTTTCGCCTTTGTCGAGGCGAACGAGGCTCTTCTCACCCTCGGCATCACACCCACCCGACCGGAAACCGGTTATGGCTACATACAGGTAGGCGAGCCTGTGTGCGGCGACATCTCCAAAGTGAAGACTTTCACCGAAAAGCCCGACCTCGAGCTTGCCAAAGTGTTCATGGCATCCGGAGAGTTTTTCTGGAACTCGGGCATATTCATGTGGAGCTGCAAGGCCATCCGCAAAGCCCTGCGCAAATGCATTCCCGACATATCGCGGGTGTTCGACTCCACCGACGACGACACCTACCTTACCATCGACCGCGAGCGGATGTTCATAGAATCGGCGTTCCCGTCGTGCGTGAGCATCTCCATCGACTATGCCGTGATGGAGAAAGCCGACAATGTGTTCGTGCAGACAGTATCGTTCGGCTGGAGCGATGTGGGCACATGGAGCGCCCTCTACGACCTTTCGCCGAAAAACAGCGAGAGCAACGTGACACAGAACTGCAACGTGCTGTCCTACAACAGCTCCGGCAACATCTTTGCAGTGCGCGGCGAAAAACTTGTGGTTGTGGACAGTCTCAAGGATTATATAATCGCCGAAGCCGACGACGTGATTCTGATATGCCCCAAAGCCCGCGAACAGAAAATCAAACAAATGGTAACCGACGCCCGACTCAAATTCGGCGACAAATACGAATAACACAATGTCCATCGACAACATACTCTGCCAGGCAGTCGCCAAAGCCCTTGGCGCACTCTACGGCCTGGAAACCGAAGCCGGCAACATAAGCCTGCAGGCCACCCGCCGCGAATTCCGCGGCAGCCACACACTTGTTGTTTTCCCCTGGGTGAAAGCCGCACGCAAAAGCCCCGAGGCCGTAGCCGAAGAAATCGGCAAATGGCTCAAGGAAAACGAGCCGGCAGTGGCCGACTACAACGTGGTGAAAGGCTTCCTCAACATCGAGGTCGACCCCAAGGTGTGGAACAGCGTACTGGCCGCCATTGTGGCCGACGATAATTTCGGTATCACCGAAGCCGGCCCCGACAGCCCGCTGGTGATGGTGGAATATTCCAGCCCCAACACCAACAAGCCGCTGCACCTCGGCCACCTGCGCAACATCCTTCTGGGAAGCTCGCTGGCAAAAATTCTCGCAGCCGGCGGAAACCGCGTGGTGAAGACGAACATCGTCAACGACCGCGGCATCCACATCTGCAAGAGCATGCTCGCATGGAAGAAATGGTTCGACGGCCGCACTCCCGCCGACTGCGGCATAAAGGGCGACCACCTTGTGGGCGACTGCTATGTGGCTTTCAGCTCACATCTCAAGGAAGAGGTGGAGAAACTCATGGCCTCCGGAATGGACAAAGACCAGGCCGAAGCCGCAAGCACGCTAATGGCCGAGGCACGCGAGATGCTGCGCCTGTGGGAAGCCGGCGACCCCGAAGTGCGCGCACTCTGGGAAATGATGAATTCGTGGGTCTACGAAGGCTTCGACCAGTCGTACCGGCGCATGGGCGTGGACTTCGACAAAATCTACTACGAAAGCCAGACATACCTCGACGGCAAGGCCAAGGTGCTCGAAGGACTTGAGAAAGGCCTTCTGTACCGGCGCGAGGACGGTTCCGTATGGGCCGACCTCACCGCCGAAGGCCTCGACCACAAGCTGCTGCTGCGCTCCGACGGCACTTCGGTATACATGACCCAGGACATCGGCACCGCCAAGCAGCGCTTCGACGACTACCCCATCGACCGCATGATCTATGTTGTGGGCAATGAGCAGAACTACCACTTCCAGGTGCTCTCCATACTGCTCGACCGCCTCGGCTTCAACTGGGGACGCGACCTCGTGCACTTCTCCTACGGCATGGTGGAACTCCCCGAAGGCAAGATGAAGAGCCGCGAGGGAACCGTGGTCGACGCCGACGACCTCATGGAGCAGATGAAAACCGACGCCCGCGAGGTGTCGGCACAGCTTGGCAAACTCGACGGCCTTTCGGAAGAAGAGACCGAAGCCATTGCCGAGACCGTGGGCATGGGCGCGCTCAAATACTTCCTTCTCAAGGTCGACCCACGCAAGAACATGGTGTTCAACCCCAAAGAGTCCATCGACTTCAACGGCAACACCGGCCCGTTCATCCAGTACACCTACGCCCGCATCCGCTCGGTGCTCCGCCGCGCTGCCGAGGCAGGCTTCGGCAGCACCGGCTTCGACTCCGCAGTGCCAAACGAAAAGGAAAGCGACCTCATCCAGCACCTCGCCGACTTCCCCTCGGTGGTAGCCGAAGCCGGCCGCACATTCTCTCCGGCGCTTATAGCCAACTACACCTACGACCTGGTGAAGGAATACAACCAGTTCTACCACGACTGCCCCATCCTGCGCGAAGAGGACTCGGCCGTGCGGTCGCTGCGCCTGGCCATCTCCGAGGCAACAGCACACACCGTGCGCACCGCCATGGGTCTGCTTGGAATCAACGTGCCCGAACGAATGTAATCCAACAATTGTTAATAGCATGAACGACCATAATCATAACTATGTATCCCGACTATAATTCCCCTCAGCAATACCAGCAATATCCCGCCGACACCGCACGGGTGGGCTCGCTGGTGAACAGCACCATGAAGCGGGTCTAATTCAAGATGACCCTCGGCCTTATCGTAACCGCAGTAGTCAGCCTTCTGTGCACCGCCCCCGAATACCTGCAGTTCGTGCAAAGGAACGGCTGGGTGTGGCTGGCGCTGATAATCGCCGAATTCGGCATCGTCTTCGCCATCTCCGGAGCCATCCGCCGCATCAGCACACCTGTGGCCACACTGCTTTTCTACGTCTTCGCCGTAATCAACGGCATGATGCTCTTCACCATTTTCTACGCCTACAGCCTGTCGGCAATCACAAAGACATTCTTCATAACAGCCGGCACGTTCGGCGCCATGAGTGTCTACGGCTACTTCACCAGCCGCGACCTCTCGCGCATAGGCAGCTTCCTCACCATGGCTCTCTTCGGGCTTGTCATAGCCATTGTGGTGAACTTCTTCGTCCGCAGCAGCGCCCTGGACTGGATTATCTCCATCGTGGGCGTGTTCATCTTCGTGGGACTCACCGCCTGGGACACCCAGCAGGTGAAAACCATGGCAGAAGTCACTCCCTCCGACCAGGCAGGACGCCTCTCGACCATTGGCGCGCTCACACTCTACCTCGACTTCATAAACCTCTTCCTCTTCCTTCTGCGCATTTTCTGAGGCAACTGCGACTGAGAAACCGTTTAAGCACCACATGCTATAATTTCGAAGGCGCGAAGTTCACACTCCGCGCCTTCGCTGCAATCCAATCATGAGCACATTTGGCAAATACATTCCTCACTACCGTGAGATTCTGCGTCTCGGCGGCCCGCTTTTTCTGGGGCAGTTAGGCTCAATCGCCGTAGGCTTCGCCGACAATATCATGGTGGGACACTACTCCACCGGCGCATTGGCTTCGGCCTCTTTCGTGAACAACTTCTTCAACGTGGCCGTGTTCTGCTGCATCGGGTTCGGCTATGGCCTCACCCCTCTCATCGGAGCTTTGTTCTCCCGCGAAAAAGACTACGACATAGGCCACTACGCGCGTATAGCCCTGCGGGTGAACGTAATATTCACTGTGGTGATATCCGCAGTGATGCTTATGATATATTTCTGCCTTGGAAGCATGGGGCTGCCGCCGGAACTGATGCCTCTCATCCGCCCATACTATCTTATAGTCCTCGCCGGCATGATTCCGGTGAGCGTCCTCACCGTGTTCTCGCAGTGGTGCTTCGCCATAGGCAACACCGCCACCCCCACATGGATAATACTTGGCGCCAACGTGCTCAACATCATTGGCAACTACATGCTTATATTCGGCAATTTCGGCGCGCCCGAGCTGGGACTGTTCGGCGCCGGCGTGAGCACCCTTGCCTCGCGTGTGCTCTCCATGGTCGCCATGGCCGCATACATGCTCCTGCGACGCGACTACCGCCGCTACCGCGACGGCTTTGCCGACAGGCGCAACGGCGGCATATCCCGCAAAGTCCTGCACACAGGCTTCCCGGTGTCGATGCAGATGACCTTCGAGACCGCCGCCTTCTCCGGCTCGGCCATCATGGCGGGCTGGATCGACGCCATTTCGCTGGCCGCGCTCCAGATTGTCGTTATCAGCGGCATGTTCGGTTTCTGCATCTACTACAGCATCGCCGGAGCCATGGCTATCGACGTGAGCCATGCAGCCGGCAATGCCGACAACGCCGCCATGCGCCGCTCGGCATGGGCCGGATACCATATCGTGATCGTGGCCATGATTGCCGCCTGCGGCCTGTTCATATTCGGCGGCAGCAACATTATGGGGCTGTTCACCGACGATGCCGCGGTGCTGTCCCTGGCCGTAACCCTCATATTTCCCCTGGTGCTGTACCAGCTCGGCGACGCCACCCAGATAACCTTCGCAAACGCCCTGCGCGGCACCTCAAGGGTGATGCCCATGCTCTACATCGCTTTCGTGTGCTATGTTGTGGTAGGGCTGCCGTCGACCTATCTGCTGGCCTTCGTCCTCAACCTCAAGCTCTACGGCATCGTGCTCAGCTTCTCGGTGAGTCTCTTCCTGGCCGCCACGTTATATCTGACATATTTCCTCAAGGCGACAAAATCGAAATCGCGCTACTCCGAAAACGAGAAATTGCAGTGCATATGAAATCGAAATTAATTGCGCTTATATTGCTCGGCATCGGCGCTATTGCCTTTCTTGCCGGTTCGTATGGCATATACCAGCTGTACGACAAATCGGGCGAAATGGAACATACAACAGGCGTGGTAACGCACATGAAAACAGAACGGATATATCGCAACCGAAAGCAGATATACAAACACACAGCACTCATCCGATACCAGACAGAGCACTACCCCACCCACGTCAGAAAAGAATTACACAATCCATTTATCTTTCAGGGAAGCGAAATATCCTTGTGGTACAATCCTGAACACACCGAAGAGGTGATAATTCCTTTCGAGGACGGAATCGCGAGCGGGGGCACATTGATTCTTGGTGCGGTGTGTCTTTTTTTGGGAATCGTAACTGCCAAGTTCAAAAAAAAGCCTGTAGGCACATAAACATACAGCCAGCCAAAAAAGCATCGGAGATGCTTAACCTCTTGAAACCCCACCTTTACGAAGCAAAGCAGAGTTAGATGGGGATAACAGACGAACAATCATAGGATTAGGTCGGAGACCTTGCACTTTCGCGAAAGTGCAAGGTCTCCGACCTATTTTTTTACACCGTTACTTTACACCCCATCTAACTTCGCTTCGCTGCGTAAAGATGGGGATTCATCAGGTTATGAGTCTCCGACTCATTTTGTACGTACCTGCAAAACACCTACGACAAAAAAATGGCCTCTATAAAAAAAGCATCGGAGATGCTTAACCTCATTAAACCCCACCTTTACGAAGCAAAGCGAAGTTAGGTGGGGTTAACACAGTGAATATTTATATCGGATAACCTCTTCAGTTGTCACCAAAAGACGGCAAATGTTAAAGTAATATAATTGTCAAAAATTAATTTTGCAGTTTTAAAAATTATTAATCACATTTGCATATATCTATATTCACCCCCTGAAAAACTACTATTAATGACTCCATTCTTCAAAACTAAGGAAGCATTTTTCCACAACTTCGATTTAAGTGTGGTCATTCCTTTTTATAAAAAGATGAAAGAGTTCCGGAGGGTATTTCCTAAAAACAGAAAATTCTTCGAGCGCAACGGCATTGAAGTCGTGCTTGTTCTCGACACCCCGAACGAAGCTGAGGAATTACAAGAATATATATCCCACTACCCCTTTGTGAACTGGCGCATAGTGATGAACGACCGGCCTCACGAATGGCGCAATCCCGCCAAACCATTGAACGTAGGAATCCGGCATGCATGCAAAAAGTATATAATGGTATGCTCTCCCGAATCCGAAATGGTTACAGACGTTATTGCCATTCTGCGCAAGTCTTTCGAGGACTATCACGGTTATCCACATTATGCCATAGGAAGAGTCTGCTTTGCCGACGAGGAGGAAGTGACTGTTGAAACTTTCAACCGCTACCGCTACATCCCCTTCGGAAGCATCATGTTTGAGAAAAAGCATGCGGAGCGGATTCGCGGATATGATGAGACATTATCCAAATGGGGCGGCGACGACAACAATTTCCGTTCCCGGCTTGACATGACTGGAGTCAAGGAGCTGTATTTCAACGAAGCGATGATGGCTCACCACGACATCGACAACCACGATGGAAAAGCCCGACGGAACCAGCCGTTTGAGAAAACTCCTAATGACGTGTTGCGCCACTTCTTCTTTCCCGAAACAGCCATCGCCAACGGCGAGGACTGGGGACGCGATTTCGACAAAGTAGTTTATGACTGGCGCCATAAGCCGAATCCGGAGAAACAGTTGCAACGTTTCTTAAAGGATAAATTCCAGGAATATGACATAAAACAAGGCTATGGAACGGAATCATATCCGGTGCTGCTTTTAGTACAGAGCTACAACGAAAGCGGGCGGATAAAAGCTTTTCTGGATGCCGCCTCGGAGTTGTTCGACGGAATAATATTGCTCGACGACAGCAGCACGGACAACACCTATGAATTGGCCCGAAGTGAAAAACTCATTATAAAGGCCATAAAACCACGAACAGAGTTCAACGACCTGCAGAACAGGAATCTTCTGTTGGATCTGGCATCATTCGTGAACCACAGGATAGCGTTCTTCCTGGATGTCGACGAAACGCTCGACCGGCGGTTCTGCGATATCAGCCGGTATATCGACAACGACACCGTCGATTCATATATGGTTCCATATGTGCATCTCTGGGACAGCACCGACTGCTACAACGCCCAATATCCCAGCTCAATCGACGGTGTATGCTTCCGCTACAAAATGATTCGCAACATCGGGCACTCACGGATATTTTCCACCCGAGGGAAGCTGCACTTCCACCAGGCGCCGACCTTGGCAAAATCAGGAATCGCCACCGACCTGCTCATACTTCATTACGGTCTTCTTTCCAAAGACGATAGAAAAAAGAAATACGATTTTTATCAGGCCGAGGACAAAGAAGGTTGCCAAAGCAGCTATGAACACTTCAGCGAGAATGCGAACCCCACACTGAATAGGCTTGGCGAACTCACCACGGAAAAATTGCAACAGCTGGCACAACGATTAATAAAGGGCAGATTATGAAGATATATATAACCCGCACCTATGGCAGTCCGAAGTATGGGCTGCTGTACGATTCAGTTTACCGACTGATTTCAAATGAACCGTCTTTTGAAATAGCAGAAGCCGGCGACACTGCAGAATGCATTGTCTGCGTTGGCGATTTGCCTCAGGAGCTTATAAACCATAAGCGGCAACACAAAACCCCGGTTATCAGGTTCCTGTTCAGGTCGGACGTCGCAAAACATTTCTATACCGACACCAATCTGGTCGACTACACTTTCTGGGTCACGGATCTGGATATCAATATCCTGTGCCCGTATTTGCAGACATCGGATAAAATCGATGTGCCGTTCGATTTCAGCCCGACAGACAACGACAATTCCGGTTCCTGCACAGATGCCGACATCTACGTAAACACCGGAGAGTTTCTGTACCCCGACAGTGCTCTGTTTAAAATCCTCAGAACGCTGAACCGGTTCACAAGCCTGCAAATCGATGTATGCAGCGCCAACGATAACATTAAGAACATCGTAAACGGCAACATCTGCATAGCCGACAGTTCCTGCGACATCGAAAACCATGTGAAACGCAGCAAAATGGTTATTGGCTCGGGATATGCAATCTTGTTTGCCATCAAACACCACAAGCCATTCATCGTCTTGGGCGAGCGTGGCTATGGAGGCATACCCACAATAAACAATATCGAACAATTCTATCAGGAGTTCTTCCAAGGAACCATTGGAGGCAGACTGGACGGCGCGCTGCCGGAAAACCTCGTGTACGAGGACGTTCAAAATATCCTGAATACCGACGAACACCCGACCGCCGACTTCTGCAAAATCCTATCAAACATTTCAAAGACGATGCAAGCGCACATCTGCGACACCATAGCCAATGTCGTTGAATCGCAGAACTGCACAGACCCGGCATCCCTGAAATTCAACACCGACTATACCATAATAGGAGGTGACGGCAGATACTGGCTGTTGAACCGCTTCACCCGATTCATCGAAGCTGCGCTCGACAATGAGCATATCGGCATCCTGAAACATTTCGTGGCAAACGACCGCCCGGCCAGTGACATCCCGAACGACAACAAGATACTGTCGGAACTTGTCGACAAGCGAATATTACTAAGAAAACGGAAAAATTAACCCGAATAACACGATCGCATCACCTGTCATTTTCCACTATGATATGACAGAATGCAATTATTCTAAAAATTATTAATAAAATTTTGATGATTTAAAACATTATCATTATCTTTACCGAAAATATAATAAACCGACCTATTCCAAATATTACCACCCAAGATACCGCTAAATCTAATCCACAACAGAACATTACTGAAAAGTAATAGTGATAACCAACCCAAATACTAACCAAAAATCTATCTTATGGAAAAAAATCGAATCGAACTCAAAGAGTTTGTGGAAAAACTCGAAATGACCGTCCTCGAAGGAGAAGATGCAATCCTCCTCGAAGGAATGGTGGGCACAAGCTGCGCTGCTGGTAATAATTGCATCTGCGGCGGCAATAACTGCAGATGCGATGGTGGCTGCAACAACTGTAATTGCTACTAACCGAATAGCTTAACTATAGGAGTATGCTTTGAGATATTGAAGCAATATTCTGACACTATCTGAAAGCTTACTCCTATTAATGATTCCTCATGAAAGAAAGTATATTCAACAGCAAAATCCGGCTGACCGACAATTTACTGGCGATATACAATGCGTTAAACGATAAAACAATATTTATCGCCAAGAACCGTGTGGACATCGATGACCTATCGAATAGCCCGGCACTTACCTTAGAACAGCTGAAAGCCAACGGTTTTGTTGTTGAAGACAGTGTCGACGAATCCCGGAATTATATCAGCTACACAAGGACAGTACAAAACGACACCTCGGCAGCCCATCTGATAATCAACCCGACAATCAACTGCAACTTCAGTTGCTGGTACTGCTACGAACAGCATACCAAATCCAAAATGGATGAAGAGACCATCAATCGCGTAAAACGATTGGTATATCGGATAATGACCGAAAAAAAGCACTTGCAGTTCTCATTCTTCGGAGGAGAGCCGCTGCTATACTACAAGCAGGTGATGTTGCCGATTTTGGAGTACGCCGGACACCTTTCAGAGGAAACGGGCGGCACATTTCATGTGAATATGACCACCAACGGCTCTCTTCTGACACCCGGGAGAATCGAAGAACTGAAAAACTACAATTTCAACGGTGCGCAGATAACCCTCGACGGCTATAAGGCAACCCACGACAGAATAAGAACGCCCGGCAATGGAAAAGGCTCCTACGACAGGATAATATCGAACATCCACGAACTTGTGCGGAACGGCGTTCCTGCCACTGTTCGTATCAACTGCACATGCGAGAACATAAACGACATCCATAACATAACGGAATCGTTTGCGAATCTGCCGAAAGAACAACGCAGTCTGCTATCTTTCGACTTCCAGACGGTATGGCAGGAAGGGAACAAAAGCGACATCAGCGACAGACTGAATCATATCGTCAGGGAATTTGTAAAACAGGGGCTTAACGCCGCAAAAAGTTCCTTCCGCGAATTCTGTTATGCCGACAGGCGCAACTCATGTGTGATCAATTACAACGGCGATTTATATAAGTGCACCGCCATAGACTTCGCCAACACGGAAAGAGACGGCTACATATCCGAAGACGGTAGCCTGATATGGGAAAACGGCAGCCTTGAGAAACGCCTGGCGTCCAAACTGAAAAACAAACCTTGCCGGGCTTGCCGCATCCTGCCCCTATGCCACGGAGGATGCACAAAAAACTCACTAAATGCAAGCGACGGATATTGCATGTACAATTTCGATGAGCGCCAGATCGACCAGGTCGTCCTGGACGCCATAGAACGCAATATCCAATTCGGCCGCACAAATAAACTATAATGACCATGAAAAACATTCTTACAGCACTATGGGCATTGCTCATTGCCTTGGCGGCGAACGCATACAGCATATCCGGAGTCGTTATCGACGAGCAGAACGGCGAACCGCTCCCCTCGGTGTGTGTGACACTTGTGGGCGACTCTGCCGTGATACTGAAAGACACATCCACCAACGGAAACGGCTGGTTTGCCATAAACGAAGTCTCTTTACCGGAGGTTTTCGTGGGTTTGAGCTACATGGGCTATGAGACCCAGAAAATAGCTGTGGAGCACAACGGCTCCGATATCGATCTGGGGCAGTTGAAGCTTACGCCCAAAAGCACTATGCTGAACGAGGTGGTGGTTACTGCTGCCCAGGTGGTCGAGGAAGCCGACAAATATGTGATTATTCCATCGCTTAAGGAAATAGAAAGGGCTGCCGAGACTCTCAGCCTACTGAGCGAGCTTAAGGTGAAGATGCCGGGACTGAATGTCGATGAGGCCCAAAGAGGTGTGAGCATCGACGGGGGTGCTCCTGTACTTCAGATAAATGGCAAAGAGACATCATTGACAAAATTGGAGATGATAAATCTGTCGGACATTCTGCGCATCGAATACCGCAACACGCCGGATATAAGGTATGCCGACCGTAATGTTACCGGCATTATCAACTTCGTTCTTAAGCCAAGAAGGGAGGGCGGCTCTTTTATGGCAAGTGTAGACGAGGCTTTAAATGTATTGCGCTCAAACATATCGCTTTCCGGAACATACTATCACAAAAAATCGGAATGGTCGTTATATTATGGCAACAGATGGCATAGAAGGACAAAGCAATCGACTGATATCCAGGAACAGTTTATCGGCAGGGAAAATACAATCTACCGCAACCAGATAGGCCAGCCGTCGACAGCAAGGGATTTCGGCAACAACCTCTCGCTGGAATACACCTACATGCACGACCCCAACACAATGCTCTCGGCTCGGATAGATTATGAAACTACCAACGTGAATTTTCGCGATTTCAATATAATCGAGCAGATCGAGGGCAATGCAAGCAGCCGCTACCATAAATTTTTCTCTTCCAAAAGCGACAGACCCAACCAATCGTTCGATTTGTATTTCCGCAAGAATTTCACCGACAAGCAATCGCTTGAACTGAATGCCGTGGGATCCACTTCGTCCGGCAAGTCCTGGCGCGGAACGCACTACACCTACCAGGATGCTCCGGACTACAACCTGACGAATTTCACCGACAACAGCAGTTGGGCTGCCGCCGCCGAAGGGCGATACTCCATTTCGTTCAAGAATTTGACCACAAGGGTCGGCATCAATTACCGGCGCAACCATGCCGAAAACAATTATGCTGAAAACGGAGCACAACCCGAGATAGACAAGCTGGACAGGGACGACCTCTTCTTTTATGGAGAACTTGTTGGCAAAATAGGTAAATTGGGATATACAATCGGCGTGGGCGGAAAATATTTCAACAACAGCACTCTGTCCAGCAACGAGCACAACCTGAGATTCAAGACCACCGCCACGCTGAACTACAGGCTCAACAACCATTTCTCGGCCGGCTACCTGTATATGTACAGCCCCGACATGCCGTCGCTTGCAGCGATGACCGACGACGTGCGCACAATCGACGACATATCGCTGAGTGTGGGCAATCCCTACCTCAGACCCAGCATCTGGCAATGCAACCGCCTGATGATAAGATATAACACCGGCGATTTCTACGCAACAGCCTGGGGCCGTTACATCCGCACAAACAGCCCGATAACTTCCGAGTGGTACTACGACAGCGACCCTGCGAGCAAATACTATCAGATGTTTCTCAACAAGTCGGAGAACGGCCGCTACGACGACCACGTGGGCCTCCAGCTGGACCTGAGCTATCAGAATCTGTTCAATCACCTGACTATTTCAGCTACTGTAGGCTGGGATAGCTATACAATAGCCGGAACCGGCCAGAAAGATAAGCTGAACAAGGCGTTCGCAAGAATCAGCGCCAACGCATATTTCGGAAACTGGACAATATTCGCCAGCTATTTATTGGCACCGCAATATAGCGTATACGGGCAGAGATTCATTCGCCAAACACGCAACGATTATATCGGGGCAAGATTCCGCTGGAGAAACTTCAATTTCAGCGCTATGTTATGGAATCCATTTACAAAAAAGGGATTATACAACGAATCATATACATTGTCGAAGGTTCATCCATATAAGGAAAGTTACTGCATAAAAGACTTCGCAAACATGGTTGAATTAACTATCGTTTACAGGGTAAACTTCGGCAAACTGTTCCAAAAGGCACAGCGCAACCTGCACAACGAAGGCATCATCGACACCGGCGTACAATACTAATAAATCCTGCGGTGCGTGCTTTCAGGTTATACAGGCAATTGGAAATGTCGGACTGCGGTCCGGCATGCATCCGCATGCTGTCGGCCTATTATGGGAAAAAGCACTCCTTGCGCAGCATAAAGGACAGCATCAGTGTTTCCCGTATAGGTGTAACCGTTGGCGATGTCAGGCGCGCCTGTGAGCGATTAGGATTAGAGGCTGTTGTCGTGCAGGCAACTGCCGGACAACTCAGTAAGATTTCCTCGCCGGCAATTCTGCACTGGCGGGGAAATCACTTCGTTGTTCTTTATAAAGTAAAGGACCGCAAAGGCGAAAAGATATATCATATCGCGGATCCCGCATACGGCAGAATAATATTCAAAGAATCCGACTTCGCAAGACACTGGTGCGGAGATGCCGGGAAGGGAATAGCCATACTGACAACGCCTACCGATGCCTTTTTTGAGAAAAGCGTCAAGAAAGAGGACAACAGCGCCGTCCTGAAACAGCTGCTGCATAAGATTTCACGGAAAAAGAAGTTATTGATATGCGCGGTGGCATTCATGCTCATCGCCATGGGATGCAACTGGCTCTCCCCTCTTATTTTTCAGAGAATAATCGACCATGGTGTCCTGAGCCAGAACATATCCATTGTCTGGAAACTCTTTATAGCCCAGCTGGCAATATTTATGGGATATGTTGTCTCAAATGGCGTAAACTCCCTGCTGCTCACCAGATTCAACTTCAATATAGGAATCGAATATCTCTCGGAACTCCTGGGCAAAATTATCCGATTACCTCTGAAGTACTTCGAAACACGGCTCAACACCGAATTCATACAGCGATTCGACGATTTCCTGCGCCTGCAGTCCTTTTTGACCGACAAAGCAGTGGCATACATTCTGTCGATACTGAATCTGGTGGTATTCTCGGCATTCCTGTGCTGGTATAGCTTCCCTATGTTTCTGATTTTTCTGTTCTGCTCCCTGCTTGGTCTGCTCTGGAATTTCCATTTTCTGGAGGAGCTCAAATATCTGGATTACTCCAGATTTACGGAGCAGGCACGCAACAGAAACATATTGTACGAATTAATCAACGGCATGTCCGACATAAAAATCAACAATGCCCAGAAAACACAGATCGCACAATGGGAGTCCAACCAGAATCACATAAATGAAATAGCATTAAAAGGATTAATTCTCGGCAATAAGCAGACATTAGGCGGTTCGGCCATAACCAAAGCCTGCGAGATAATAATTCTGGGCCTATGCGCGGTGATGACTATCCAGAGCGACATCACCATAGGAACCCTCATCTGCATAAACTACATCTTAGGGCAGCTGTCGTCGGCACTTGCCTCTATGCTGAGAATCCCCCAGGACGTGCAGGACGCACGCATTTCACTGGCAAGACTTGCCGAGGTTCAACTTAAGGAAGATGAAAATACCGGCGGCAATACCAGAATTACGCTTAAGGACAGCATAGACTTCAAGGATGTCACTTTTAAATATGAGGGCAGTTTTAACCCGAATATTTTCGAGCATCTCGACGTCGCTTTCAAAAAAGGCGAAATGACTGCCATCGTGGGCAATAGCGGCAGTGGAAAAACAACACTCGTAAAATTGCTGTTAGGGCTTTATTCCCCTCAGGAAGGCAGAATCGATATCGACAACACTGCGCTGGCCGACATCGACGTGAACGACTGGCGCCTGTGCTGTGGCGCCGTGATGCAGGATGGGTACATATTCAGCGGAACCATAGCGGAAAACATATCGCTCGGCGACAAAAACATCGATTACGGCAGGGTTGCCTACAGCGCAAAGCTGGCATGCATCGACGATTTCATAAGCCGTCTGCCAAGCCGCTACAACATGAAAATAGGCAACAGCGGCATTGAACTCAGCCAGGGGCAGAAACAGCGGATACTGATTGCACGTGCCATATACAAGAATCCCCAGCTGCTGGTTTTCGACGAGGCCACATCCTCGCTGGATACAATCAACGAACGCAGAATAATGGACAACCTCAACGGGTTCTTCAAAGACCGCACAGTGATAGTGGTCGCCCACCGCCTGAGCACGGTGGTGAACGCCGACAATATCATTTATCTGGAAAACGGCAGAATCGCCGAACATGGAACACACAAAGAGCTGGTGGCTAAAAAAGGAAAATATTATGAACTGATCAGAAACCAGCTGGAACTTGAAAATTAACATATCAAACTGTAAATGGAAAATTTCTATGCATCACAGAATAAGTATGAAATTCAATAACTCATCCGTGCTGCATGCACTGGCAGCGCTTGCCTTGCTGTTGCTTCCTTCGATGGCTTCCGGCTATGTTATCACCGGACAGATAGCCGACAGCCTGAACACTCCTGTCCGGAAAGCACTCATCCTTGGCAAAAACAGCAGCAATGAAGTACGCGTTGGAATAGAATCCGACCAGAATGGCCGGTTTGCATCGGCCAATGTCAACGACTCCATATTATCAATCGAGATAAGCAAAGAGGGCTATAACCCCGTACATCTGGTTGTTTCCGGCACATCCGATGCTTATGTAGATTTAGGCACCATACATCTCGGCGCTGCTGCCGTGATGCTGAACGAAGTCACAGTCACGGCCCAACAGGTAACCCAGAAGGCCGACCGATACATAATAATACCGACAAGAAGCGAGATTGAACAGTCGACCAACGGATTGTCTCTGCTCAATAACATCCAGTTCAAAATGCCGGGGTTGACTGTAGTAGAAGCGTTGCAGACGGTAACTGTAGACAACAAGACGCCCGTATTCAAAATCAACGGCAAGCCTTCCGACCTCACTCATTTCCTATCGGTCAATCCTGACAACGTACTGCGTATCGAATACCACGACAGTCCGGACATCCGATATAACAACCGGCAGATAATAAACATTATCCTTAAACCGCGCGACGATGGCGGTTATGTCATAGGAGGCCTGTCGAACGCTTTTTCCACAGGATTCATCAATGGAAACGCTGGAGCCAACTACCACTATAACAAATCGGAATTCGACCTGAGCTACCGTGTGAACTGGCGCGATTACGGCAAACGCTACATAAACAGCGATGAGAGATTCATCAGTCCGTCGGCGACAATCCAGCGCATCAGCGCAGGCATACCCAGCGATTTCAACTACCTGACACATGATGTGTCGTTGGGTTATACCTACGCTCACGATGCAAATACCGTATTTTCAATAAACGCAGGCGCTATATTCGATAACAAGAACTATGATGATGATTCCCGGAATACAGAAATCGCCGGGGACGCCCTGAAAAAATTCACCCGCCTCCTGAAACGCAAGACCGATTACGCTTCGCCATCTGTCGATCTGTTTTTCAGAAAACAAATCGACAACACCCAGAGCGTGGAAATCAACGCTTTCGGGAGTTATTCCACAGGCAATTTCGACAGAGTCAATTCCGATGTCTATGAAAATCCGACATTGGACGAGCATTGGACGAACCTGACAAAAAACAACGCCTGGAGAGGAGGTGCGGAAGTAATGTACTCAAAGTCTTTCGGCCAGAACCTTGCCACAAACTTCGGCATAAAGGATTACTACAATTCAACCGACAACTCGCAGACAAACAACACCGACCTCAGCGAAGAAAGAATAGGCCAGAACTATGCCACTGTGTATGCACAGCTATACGGACGAATCAAGAGATTCAATTATGGCGTAAATGTCGCATATCAGAACAACCACAGCAATAACGACGATTACATAGTGAATGCTTCGCGGTTCAAGACCAACATAACCATGAATTATGTAGTCTCCAGGTTCGTAACACTGAACTACCTGTTCATGTACGACCCGGCTATGCCGTCCATTTCACAGCAATCCGACCTGGTTCAGACCATCGACGGCATCTCGATCCGGCAGGGCAATCCCGATCTGAAACCATCGCAGTATTTCCGAAACAGGATTTATGTGAGATATGTCAACAGGAAACTGAACACCTCCCTCTGGATATCGCACGGCAGGACAAGCAGTCCTATTTATTACGACTACAGCTATATCAACAATCCGGCCAGCCCGTACAATGGCAAATTCCTGAGCAAACCTATCAACGGACAACATGACGACTTGCTCAACTTTGAATGGTTCCTAACCTTGGATAGGCTTTTCGGTCACCTGACCATCTGGGGCAAAGCCGGCTGGGACTATCACCGTCTGGATCTTCATGGAAGAACATACGACCGGAAACATCTATATGGCTCCATCAACGCGTCGTTCAACTGGGACAACTGGGTTGTATATGTAAATTACCAGATTGAGCCTCGATATAACCTGGGTGGCAACACATTCACCTCGGAAGATCGCTGGAATGCCATAGGTGTGCAATATCGCTACAAAAATTGGCATTTTTCGCTATCGGGAAACAACATGTTTACCAGGCGGGGGTCAATCTACAAAAGCATAACCATTTCCGACGTACATCCTGTAACTGTGGAACAATCCATCAGAGACAATGCCAATATGGTAGTGCTTGGCATAAACTATCGTCTGGATTTCGGAAAGAGAGGAAATAAGACAAAACGCTCAATCCGAAACAGCGGCATAGAGCAAGGTGTCGATATCAACTATTGACAATAAGAGTTTGTCTGTGATGGAGCATAAACTATCGATCATAATACCGCTGTTCAATTCTGATAAGCACATATGCCGGTGTCTGGACTCTATCCTTGAATTGCCACTGCACAAAGAAGTGATTGTGGTCGACGACGGCTCCACGGATTCTTCCCACAGCCTCGCCTTGAAATATGCGGAGAGAGGCGATATCCGTTTATTCAGCCAGGAGAACAAGGGTGTATCGGAAGCCCGGAATCTGGGACTGGACAACGCTTCGGGTGATATCATAGCTTTTGTCGACAGCGATGATTATATACTCGGCGACGGCTTCCTTTCACTATACGGCAATTTCGCAGCATCCGACGCTGAAATGGCAATGGGAGGAGTCAGAATCGAATTCCCCGACAACCACACCGAAACAAGACAAGCCCTCAAAACGATGACTGGCAAAACCCACAAAGGGTGCCAATGTTTTGCCAATCTCATGAAAAGCAACACTTTTACGCCTCTGGTGTTCTGCTATCTGTTCAGAAAATCGTTTATCGACAGCTCCCGGCTGCGGTTCTGCCATAAAATGTCGGAAGACGACCTGTGGACAAGCAAAGCGATGTGTGAAGCCGGAAAAATTCTGACAACAGATGACCTGCACTATGTATATTGCAAACATGCCGACTCAATCACCGGAACCAATGCGGCCACGCTATTCAGAGCAGACAACCATATCGCGGTAGCCAACGACTTATACGACTATCTGCTGCAACACAATGTGGACAAAGAAGCGGAGGTGTGGCTGTGCTGTAAAATACTCTACATAGCATCCATCGCTCTGAAAATATATCGCGATTGCAATCGCCATACGTTCAGTCTGAAACTTGAAATGTACCAGGACCTGCTGAAACGGGTGATGTCCGCCACCGATGGGTATGCAAAAAAGGTGGGGCTAATGTTCGGCATGAGAATAATCGACACATTGAAGTCGATTGGCTGAGCCTGAATGCATTCCGGCAACCGGGAGGTCGTGCATTTGTAGCAAAGATGTACTACCTCCCGGTTGCCCCGTAATATCACCTGCCGGTAATTCCGGTGCATGTTCTGATTGCGCGTATGGCCATGCCCGTGAAAAAATCGCCTCTCCATAGCCTGAAAACGGCATAAAATATCTATCTTTGCGAAAAAGCACAGCCATGCATACCAAATACCACCGCATTCTGCTCAAACTCAGTGGCGAAAGTCTCATGGGCAGCCAAGGCTACGGCATCGATTCCGCACGCCTGTCAGAATACGCAACCCAGATAGCCGCTCTGGCCGAAGCCGGAGTGGAAATTGCCATCGTTATAGGCGGAGGAAATATTTTCCGCGGGCTCAGCGGAGCCGCCAAAGGTGTCGACCGCGTAAAAGGCGACCAGATGGGAATGCTCGCCACAGTAATCAACTCTCTGGCTCTGTGTTCGGCGCTTGAGACCCGCGGACAGAAGGCCAGGGTGCTCACCGCAGTGCCCATGTTCCCCATCGGCGAGCCGTACAGCCCCGGGCGGGCACTCGAAACCCTCTCGCAGCGCCGTGTGGCCATTATCGCCGCCGGAACCGGCAACCCCTTCTTCACCACCGACACCGCCTCGGCACTGCGCGCCGTAGAGCTGCGATGCGATGTGATGCTGAAGGGCACACGTGTCGACGGCATCTACACCGCCGACCCGGAAAAGGACCCCACAGCCACAAAATTCGAACAGATTACCTACGACGAGATATACCGACTCGGGCTCAAAGTGATGGACCTCACTGCCACAACCCTCTGCAGCGAAAACGGCATGAAGATTGTGGTGTTCGACATGGACACCCCCGGCAACCTCGCACGTGTGGTCGAAGGCGAACCCATCGGCACATTAGTCTATTGAGAAAAAACTACCAAGCATACACCCCATGACAGATCCCAAAACCTATATCGCCCCCGCCGAAGAAAAAATGGAAATGGCTGTGGCGTATCTCGACGAATCCCTCGCTCGCATACGTGCCGGAAAGGCCAACCCAAAAATCCTTGACGCAGTGCGTGTTGAGTACTACGGAAGCATGGTGCCCGTTTCCAACGTGGCCAATGTGAGCGTGCCCGATGCCCGCACAATAGCCATCACTCCCTGGGAGAAGGCCATGTTCAAAGCCATCGAGAAGGCAATCATAAACTCGGAAGTAGGCATTACTCCCGAAAACAACGGCGAGGTTATCCGCCTGTGCATTCCCCCGCTCACCGAAGACCGCCGCAAGGCTCTTGTGAAGCAATGCAAGGCAGAAGCCGAAAATGCCAAGGTGAGCGTGCGCAACGCCCGCCGCGATGCCATCGACGGACTCAAGAAAGCCATCAAGCAAGGCATGCCCGAGGATGTGGAAAAGGACTCCGAGGCAAATGTGCAGAAAATCCACGACAAATACCTGCGCAAAATCGACGATCTCTTCGCCGCAAAGGAGAAAGAGATTCTCACAGTATAATGCGACATCGGGAGGCTGTCCGATTCACTGCATCAGAAACGAAATGATATAATTTCAGACAGTCTCCAAGGAAGTTTCTTCCACCACCCCATCGCACGCAGAGGGCTCCCGGACATTTTCGTCGCCACCGGAGTCCTCTGCGGCGTAAAATGAATACGTCAACAAAAACATAATCATCTATGGCCGGAGTAAAAAGCCTTGCCAAAGACACGGCGGTGTACGGGTTGAGTTCCATTGTGGGCCGCTTCCTCAACTGGATGCTCGTGCCGCTGTACACCCACTGCTTCGCTGTCGACGACTACGGAATAGTAACCTATGTGTATTCGGTGGTAGCACTCGCCATGGTGGTGCTTACCTACGGCATGGAGACCGGTTTCTTCCGCTTCGCCAACCACGAACGATGGAACGACCCCATGGAAGTGTACTCCACTGCCCTGATATCGCTCACCGGCAGTTCTGTGGTGTTCGTCGCCGCCACGCTGGCATTTCTCAATCCGGTGTCGGTATGGATGGAATGCGCCTCACACCCCGAATATGTGGCAATCATGGCCGTCTGCGTGGCTCTCGACGCAGTGTTGACCATGCCCTACAGCTACCTGCGTTTCCGAGGCCGTGCCATGCGCTTCGCCATCATCCGCCTGGTGAACATCGGGGTAAATATTGGCCTCAACCTCTTCTTCATCCTACTGTGCCCTTGGCTTATGGAGCATGTGCCCGGGAGTGTGGAGTGGTTCTACCGCCCCGAATTCGGAATCGGCTACATATTCCTTGCCAATCTAATCGCCTCGGCGGTGAACATCGCCATGATGATTCCCGAACTGTGCGGCTTCCGCTGGCGCTTCAATGCAAGGCTGTGGCGCGAGATGCTGCGCTATTCGCTGCCTCTGCTGGTGCTCGGCGTGGCGGGAATCATGAACCAGACCATCGACAAGATTCTATATCCCTCGCTGGTGAGCGACCCGGCCGAGGCAATGTACGGCCTTGGCATCTATGGCGCCAACTACAAGATTGCCGTGGTGCTGCTTGTTTTCCTGCAGGCATTCCGCTTCGCCTACGAACCTTTTATCTTCGCCCGCGCCAAGACCGGAAGCCATGCCGACAGGGAAGAAAGCTTTGCCTCCTACCGCGACGCCATGAAATATTTCGTGGTATTCGCCCTTTTCATCTTCCTGGCCGTAATGTTCTTCCTCGGTGTGCTGCGCCATTTCGTGGCCGAGCGCTATTTCAGCGGCCTCAAAGTGGTTCCGCTGGTAATGCTCGCCGAACTTTTCTTCGGCATATTCTTCAACCTCTCGGTATGGTACAAGCTCACCGACCGCACCGTCTGGGGCATGTGGTTCTCGCTTATGGGACTTGCCACAACGGTGATTCTCAACATCGTGCTTGTTCCACAGATATCCTATATGGGCTGTGCCGTGGCCGCCTTGTGCAGCTACGGCCTCATGATGGCTGTGAGCTACATAGTAGGGGCTCACAAATATCCCATCGGCTACCCGGTGCGCCGCATAGCGCTGTATTTCGCACTTGCCGGAGCGATGTACCTCGCCGGAGTGGTTCTGTTGCCGATGGCCGGCATCGGTGAGTTTGCCCAATATGCCGTGCGCGTGCTGCTGCTGTCGCTCTATCTGTGGACGGTGGTGAAAATCGAACATATACGCCCCGCCGAGTTGCTTGCCCCGGTGCTTTCCCGACTTCGCCGCCGATGAGCACCGTTATCATAAACCACAGCGACAGCCGCGGCGGAGCCTCGGTGGTGAGCCTGCGACTGCTTGAGGCACTATGCGCCGCCGGCCACGACGCCACAATGCTGGTGGCGCACAAAGCCGGCGACAATCCTTGTGTGCATACCGCCTGCTGCACTGCCAGGTCGAGGCTGCCTTTTCTGGCCGAGCACCTGCGCATCTTCGCCGGCAACGGCTTCAACCGCGCCGACCTGTTCAAGGTGTCGATTGCCACAGACGGGCTGCCGCTGCACCGGCATCCACTTGTGCGCAATGCCGATACTGTGATTCTGAACTGGGTGAACCAGGGCATGCTATCGCTCGACTGCATAGCCCGCATGGCCGCCGACGGGAAACGGCTTATATGGACCATGCACGACATGTGGAATCTCACCGGCATATGCCACCACGCAGGCACCTGCACCGGCTTCACGCGGCAGCAGGGGTGCTCGCATTGCCCCATGCTCCATGCCCGGGCCGGAAGGTCCGACCTCAGCGCACGCACATGGCGTCGAAAGCGTGAGCTGTATTCACGGGCGGGAATCACCTTCGTGGCCGTAAGCAACTGGCTGGCGGAGAAATGCCGTTGCAGTCCGCTGATGGACGGCTGCCGCATAGAGGTGATTCCCAATGCCTTCCCTATCAACGAATTCCACACCACACCGCGAACAGTCAGAAAAGAAGCCGGCCTGCCAGAAGGCCGAATCGTATTGATGGGCGCCGCACGCCTCGACGACCCCGTGAAAGGGTTGCCATTGGCAGTGGAAGCGCTTAACCGGCTCGACCCGGCTTCGGCAACAGCCGTGTTCTTCGGCAACATACGCGACGCATCCGTTCTGGAGAAACTGCGCATGCCGTTTGTTATGGCCGGAGAGATTTCCGACCGGAGCCGCCTCGCCGAACTGTATGCCCACGCCGATGTGGTACTTTCGTCGTCGCTCTACGAAACCCTCCCCGGCACACTTGTGGAAGGCCAGGCAGCAGGTGCCTTCCCCGTGGCTTTCGACAGCGGCGGACAGAGCGACATAATAAGCCACCGCACCACAGGCTACCTCGCACGCCCTTACGACACCGCCGACCTTGCCGCCGGCATAGCCATGGGGTTGGAGCAGCCAGCCACTGCCGAAACCCTCCGCTCATCCGCCGAACGTTTCCGAGCCTCCGAAATCGCCTCCCGGTACCTGCGGATTATCGACGAAGCGTAAGCGGCAATGCCTGCACAACGCAGGTGTCCGATTGCTGCCGGATGTCAATAGCCTCCGGACATAATAATTTGCTTTTTCGTCGATAATACCTATTTTTGCGTTTATTATGCATACATGCCGAAAATCGTAAAAATCAACATCCATATGAAATTAAGAAAACTACTGCTGATTGCCGCCTTTGGCGTGCTGGCATTACCCGGAGCATGGGCCCGCCAGCTCACAGTGGGCGAAGCCATTGCCGCCGCAGGCGCCGCAACCGGTTCGGTCCGTGTGCGAGGCGAGGCCACTGCCGCTTACACTCTGCGTGCCGACGACATCAACACCGTATATGTTGTCAACGGCAGCGAAGGCGGCTTCATGGTGCTTGCCGCCGACGATGTGGCTCCGGCTCTGCTTGGCTTCTCCGACAGCAGCATGTTCGACCCCGGCAATATGCCTCCGCAGATGGAGTCGTGGCTAAAGGAATACAGCAGGCAGATTGCTGTGGCTGCCGCCAACGGCGGCAGAGTGCTCGCCGCACCAGCCGACCCGTCGCTGACCGACATCGCGCCCATCACCCGCACCAAGTGGAACCAGGACGCCCCCTACAACGATCTCTGCCCACGCGTGGGAACAACACCCACATATACCGGATGCGTGGCCACGGCAGTGGCTCAGGTAATGAAATCCTACAACCACCCGGCAAAAGGCACCGGAACATACAGCTATGTGTGGAACAACAAGAGGCTTAGCTTCGACTATGATGCAACCACCTTCGAGTGGGATCTCATGTCCGATATCTACGACGGCAAGCAGTCGGCAGCCCAGAACAATGCCGTTGCCACACTGATGTATGCCGTAGGCATTGCAAGCGACATGAGCTACGGCACCGGCGGCTCCGGTGCCCAGGGCATAGCTGCTGCCATGGGGCTTGCCAGGAATCTCGGCTATGACCGCAGCCTCACCTACCGCGGCCGCGACTTCTACACCCTGCCCGTATGGTGCCGCATGCTCCACCAGGAACTTTCCCAGGGCCATCCCCTCTACTACGACGGAGCCAACGCTTCGGTAGGCCACGCCTTCGTTATCGACGGCTACCGCGCCTCCGACGGGCTTTTCCACCTCAACTGGGGCTGGGGAGGCATTTCCGACGGATATTTCGCCATCACCACCCTCGACCCCGACAACCAGGGTATCGGCGGCAGCACCGAAGGCTATGCCATTGGCCAGAGCGCCATATTCGGCCTCAAACCCGACCAGGGAACAACCGAGTACACACCCGTACTGCAGTGCTACAGCATCGCACCCGAGGCGGAACAGACCGTAAGCCGCAACGACGAGACTGTAATCCTCGGCGGCTACAACGAAGGCGTGTACTCCTTCTCGATAGGCAACGTTACCGTTGAAATCGGCCTGAAGCTCACCGATGCCAGCGGCACGGAATCCTATGTATGGGCACCTTACGGCGAAATTGAATTCGCTCCCTACACCGGCTTCCGCACATGGGAAATCCCCGCGGAACTTTTCCCAGAACAGGGCAGCTACAGCGCCGTGCCTGTATGCCGCCGCGGAACAGAAATATTCGCCATACCCACACCCGTGGGCGAACCTTCGCAGCTGGCTGTCACCTGCAGCGCAGGCTCAGTCACTGTAGCTCTTGCCGGCGAGACCTGTGAACTCTCCATAGCCGATGCCGAAGTGCTCTCGCCATTCTACCGCAACCGCCAGGTAATGATAGGCGCCACCGTGGCCAATGCCAGATCGGAATACTACGGCACAGTTTCCGCCTCTGTCACCACAAGCAACGGCCGCGTCTACAAACTCGGCAACGCTCTTGTGGATATCATCGCCGGAGACTCCCAGGAAATCATAATCAAAGGCGCGCTGCCCTTTACCATTCCTCTGGGCGAAGCCGACCTGCGTTTCTACGACGACAGCACCGACGAGCCTATCGGCGACGCTGTCAAAGTCCAGATCGAAGCCGCACCCCAGGGCGAACTGGCAATCGCCATCGACAACATCGATGTGCCCGGCGCGACTTCCGGCGACGGCTCGGCGGCCAACCCGTTTGTTGTCGATGCCTCCACCCTTGCCGTGAACGCTACCATGAACTGCACCTCGGGATACTTCACCTCGGTGGTACGCCTCTATTTCTTCAGCGCGTCCGGCACCAGCTCCAACGTCAGCCTCCAGGCCCCGCTGTTCTATCTCGGTGCCGGCCAGAACCGCATGATGCACTTCTCCGGCAACCTCAGCAGCGCCTTGCAGAAAGGCCAGGTATATGCCACACAGTTCTACTCCATCGAAGGCCGCAATGTCAGCGTAATCGAAAACGCGCCTGAGCTGTATTTCAAAATAGCCGACATAAGCGGCGTGGAGAACATTGCCGAAACAACCTTCGGAATATACCCCAACCCGGCCACCGACATGGCAAAAGTGACAGCTCCCGCCGGTATCGCCACCGTAGACATATATAATCTCACCGGCGCCAAAGTGGCAGCCATGGGATTCGCGGGAACCGAAACAACCGTAGAAGCCCACATCGAGGGTCTTGCCGCAGGCCATTACATCATGCAGGTGGCAACCGCCGACGGCCGCACCTCCACTATGCGCCTGATCAAACTATGAAAACACTCCTTGCAAGCATGCTGACTGCCGCACTGGCAGTCGGCACAGCCTGCTCGGGATCTCGCACCGCACCCGTAGCCGCACCGCCGATGGCGTCGACCGCCCCGGGCAGGACTATAGGTGGCACTCCTGCCGATATCCCCCGGGCTGTGGTTTACCGCACCAATGGCGACTACGCCGACAATGTGCCGGTGACCGTTGCTGCCGATGGAACTCTGCTATCCTATCCCGCCCCCGGCGATGTGGGAGCGCATTCGGCACCGGTAAGGCTTGCCGATGGCCTGCTTCTCGACCGGCGCGGCATAGGCCGTGGCACCGTGTTCACCACCTACACCTACAGCGACTACAGCCGACTGCCAGAAGCACCTTCCGCGGCACGGCTCAAAGCCGCCATAATAGCAGGCTCGGGAATAAGTTTCAGAGCCACCCTGCCGATGACACTGGCGGAAGCCCTTGCCGACACGGCCGCAGTGAACGACTACATCCGCTCCCACCCGCAGGAATTCGCCATTCCGCACAACGAACATAACAAGTAATGCGCCAGCCTCTACCTGATCTTCTGAAAGGAATAGCCATATTCATGGTGGTGATGGGACACGTGCTCACCATGTGCATCCGCGGCATCGACAGCGCCGCCCTGTTCAAAATCATAGGCGAGGTGCACATGCCGCTGTTCTTTTTCATCAGCGGCTACCTCGGATTCCGCAGACTTCCGGCCGGCACTGTAAGCCGTCCACCTCTGGGGCGCCGTGCCCTGCGACTGCTGCTGCCCATGCTGGCTGTGAGCACGCTCTGGATCTACTATTTTCCCGTAAGCGGCATAGAAAGCCCTCTGCCTCAAGGCTGGGGCGGACTATGGGGCGACATGTGGAAAAACGGATATTGGTTCACCCTCGTACTGTTCGAGATTCTGATTGTCTACCGCGGAGCCTCGTTCGTTCTGGACAAAGTGCGCGGCATCGCACTCCAGGCGGCAATCATGCTGGCCATATGGCTTGTGCTTTCACAGGCCCTGCGCCTGCTGCCGGAACAATGGGTTGCGGCATCCTCGCTGGAGCTTACAGTACGGTTCTTCCCGGTATTCATCGCAGGCGCCCTGGCAGCCGACCATCGCGAGGCTTTCGCGCGCTTTGTGGCAAAGTCGACGGTGCAGACTGTCTGCCTGCCGCTGGCCTTTATCCTGGTGTACTATGTGGGATGGTACTGGCGTTTTCCCGCCATTCCGGCATGGTGCCTCGAACCGGCCCGCCCGCTGCTGCACATCGTGCTCTCGGTAATAGCCTTCGGATGCCTTTCTCCATGGGCGGCGTGCAACAGCCTGGCAGTGAGAATATGGTGCTTCCTTGGCCGCAAGAGCCTTGCCATCTATCTGCTGCACTATTTTTTCCTGTTCCCGCTGGGCTGCATACGCCCGGTGCTTGAGGCCATGTCGCTGTCGTTCGTTCCTCTGCTAGCTGTATCAGCCTCCGTAGCCGCCATGGTTATAGCCGTGGTGCTTGCCGCAGACTATCTTATAAGTTTCTCCGCACCGCTGTCGGCACTCCTCACCGGCTCGAATGCCGCAAAAAACCGCAACAATGCCATCACTGATAGCGTTCGACCTTGACGATACCCTTTACAAGGAGCGCGACTACGTGGTATCCGGGCGCCGGGCCGTGGCTGCCGCACTGGCTCCCGTGGCAGGAGTGGATGCCGGTATTCTGCTGGAAGTAATGAATAACAGCGACGATGCCTTCGAGACCCTGCATGCAGCACTGGCAGGAACGCCGGCCGCCGGTGTAGGAATCGCCGAAATGGTTGCCATATACAGGCAGCACCGCCCCGACATAGCCCTCACGACAGGCGTGGCCGGCACATTGACCGAACTGCGTCGCCGCGGCAATAAGCTGGCTCTGATTACCGACGGCAACCACACCCGCCAGCATGCCAAAGTGCGCGCTCTGGGCCTGGACGACTTTTTCGGACGCCATAATGTTATTGTAAGCGACGACATCGGTTCCGACAAGACCACTCCCGCTCCTTTCGCCGCAGCGGAGCGGCTCGCCACGGGCATGCCACATGTATATGTCGGCGACAATCCCGCCAAAGACTTCCACTGGCCGTCGGTCCGCGGATGGCAAACGATAATGCTTGCCGACGCAGAAGGAAAAAACATACACATACAAAACATTGGAGGCTTCCCCTCCGTTTTTAAACCACAGACGGTTATCGACCGCTTCGAACGTCTGCTGCAATTCCAATTCTAAGGGCGAACAACCGACATCAGAATACAACACGCCCTCACAAACAACAAGCAATATGCCAACAGCACTCATAACAGGAATCACCGGCCAGGACGGCTCGTATCTGGCCGAGTTTCTGCTGCGAAAAGGCTACTCCGTACATGGCCTGATACGCCGCAGTTCCTCTTTCAATACCGGAAGAATCGAGCATCTCTACCTCGACTCCTGGCTTGCCGACCAGCACATGGGACGCCCCGTCGAGCTGCACTACGCCGACCTCTGCGATTCCTCGTCGCTTATTTCGGTTATCAACACCGTGCGCCCCGATGAAATATACAATCTTGCCGCCCAGAGCCATGTGAAAGTGAGCTTCGAGGTACCGGAATACACCGCCGACGTCGACGCTCTCGGCGTGCTCAGGCTTCTGGAAGCAGTACGCATAGCCGGCCTTGCCGACAGCTGCCGCCTATACCAGGCATCGACCTCCGAACTCTTCGGCAAAGTCGAGGAAGTTCCACAGAGCGAGACCACACCTTTCCATCCCTGTTCGCCATATGCAGTGGCCAAGCAATACGCCTTCTGGATAGTGCGCAACTACCGCGAGAGCTATGGCATGTACGCCGCCAACGGCATACTCTTCAACCACGAGAGCGAACGCCGTGGCGAAAACTTCGTTACACGCAAAATCACCCTTGCCGCCGCCGCCATCGCCGCCGGACACCAGCACAAACTCTATCTGGGCAATCTGGACGCTCGCCGCGACTGGGGTTACGCTCCCGACTATGTGGAATGCATGTGGCTGATTCTGCAGCAGGACACACCCGACGACTTTGTGATTGCCACCGGCGAATACCACAGCGTGCGCGAGTTCGCCACTCTGGCATTCCGCCGCGCCGGCATGGAACTGCGCTGGGAAGGTACCGGACTGGAGGAAAAAGGCATCGACACCGCCACCGGAAGAACAATCGTCGAAGTCGACAAACGCTTCTTCCGCCCCTCCGAAGTGGAAGAGCTGCTGGGAAACCCTGAAAAAGCACGCCGCCAGCTGGGATGGAATCCACGGAAAACATCATTCGAGGAACTTGTCAACCGCATGGTCGACGCCGACATGGCCGCTTTATGAAACTCGACAAAGACTCAAAAATCTACGTGGCCGGCCACCGCGGGCTTGTGGGCTCGGCTATTATGGCCAATCTGCAGGCTCGCGGGTTCAAGAACCTTGTCACACGCACACATGCCGAGCTGGATCTGCTCGACCCGGTTGCCACCGCAGCGTTCTTCCGCGACGAGCGTCCCGACGCCGTAGTCCTTGCCGCGGCACATGTGGGCGGTATAATGGCAAATTCGACCTACCGTGCCGACTTCATAATGGATAACCTCCAGATTCAACAGAACGTAATCGGCGAGGCATTCCGCAGCGGCGTGCGCAAACTACTATTTTTGGGAAGCACATGCATCTATCCGCGAAAGGCGCCCCAGCCAATCAAAGAGGAAGCACTGCTCACCTCGCCGCTGGAATACACTAACGAACCATACGCCATCGCCAAAATCGCAGGTCTCAAGCTCTGCGAGAGTCTCAACCTGCAATACGGCACGGACTACGTGGCAGTGATGCCGACAAACCTCTACGGACCCAACGACAACTTCGGCCTCACCGACAGCCACGTGCTGCCGGCAATGCTCCGCAAGATGCATCTGGTGAAGCTGCTCACCGAAGGCAACTACAACGCCATCCGCGCCGATATCGCCAGACGGCCTGTAAGCGGAATAGCACCCGACGCTTCCGACGAAGATATAGCCGCTTCTCTGAAAACATTCGGCATAGCGCCCGGGGAACTGACTCTCTGGGGTACGGGGCGCCCGTTGCGCGAGTTCCTATGGAGCGAGGACATGGCCGACGCATGCGTGCACATTCTGCTGAACACCGACTTCGCCACTCTGGCGGCAATGGCGGGAGAGCCTGTGCGTAACACCCACGTGAACATAGGCACCGGCAAGGAGGTTACCATAGGCAGGCTCGCCCATCTGGCAGCCGATGCAGTGGGATATACCGGAAAAATTCTTTGGGACAGCACCAAACCCGACGGAACGCCCAGGAAATTGTGCGATGTCGACCGCCTGCACAGTCTTGGGTGGAAACACAAAGTCGAGCTTCCCGAAGGTATAGTCCGCCTCTACAGCTGGTATCTGGAGAATTGAGAGCAAAAAACCAAACGTTCCAAACCGCGGATAATCAATTGATTGGAATTTTAAGCTAATTTTTTATGAAATTTTTCATCGAAAAAATTTGGCAGTTCCGTGAAAAGGGCGTAACTTTGCATCGCTTTTGAGAAAGACGGGGTGTAGCTCAGTTGGTTAGAGTACGCGTCTGGGGGGCGTGAGGTCGCTAGTTCGAGTCTAGTCACCCCGACAAAAACAAAAGCAGATAAAGGCCGCGGCTATCAAGTCGCGGCCTTTTATTTTTGTCCGAGGTCAACAAAAGCACACCGGAGAATGTTTTTTTATGTAAGCAGGCTGTGAAAACGCTTTACCACAGCCCGATGCAAATGTCAATCAAAACTATTTTCCAACTCTCAACCCATTAATTCCTCGACATTATGAAAGGCTTATATGTGAGCGACATCGTAACCACCCGCTGGTGGTGGCTCATCCTCATTGTGGGCATTCTGCTGGTTCTCGGCGGATTCACCTACTGGATATGGCCCGAAGCAGGCTTTGCAGTGGCATCCCAGATTTTCGGCTGGCTTCTTATTCTTGCCGGTATCGTGCAGCTGTGTGTGGCATCCGGGCCCAACCACCCCAAGGCATGGGGATGGTGGATTGCAGGAGGCGTAATCGATATCTTTATTGGCTTTATGCTGGTGCGCAGCGTATTGCTTTCCGAAGCCGTGCTCCCCTACTTCCTGGCCATAATCTTCATTTTCTGGGGTATCGAAGCCTTTGTAGGCTCGGCATCGCGCCGCCGCAACAGCTACTGGTGGCTTGGCCTGATCAATGGCATCCTCCTGTGCGTTATCGGATTCTTCTTTCTGGAAGCCGGATGGGTGAGCAATGCCCTGATGGTATCGTTCCTGACATCGATAGCCTTTATCTACTGGGGATTCACCATCGCCCTCACCTCCTACGAAATGAAACCAGTGGCTGAAAAGTAAGCTCACAAAACCCAAAACCAGACAATACCGCGGATTCTCCGGCAAAAGGGGAATCCGCGGTTTCTTTAAGAACAATTCTTTAAGAGCTAAGCGCAAATTTTGCTTTGCTCTCGACTTATTCGTATCTTTGACTTGCCGTCTTAGATACTCTCGCTCGGCAAAGCGCAAATAAATTTGGCTTTGCTCTCGACTTATTCGTATCTTTGACTTGCCGTCTTAGATACTCTCGCTCGGCAAAGCGCAAATAAATTTGGCTTTGCTCTCGACTTATTCGTATCTTTGCACGATTATTCCATTATCCGGCCGATGAAACCATCATTGACCTGCGAGGTCCTCACATTCAAACCTAACCTCCAGAGCATGCTCTGGGGTGGCGATACCCTGCCCAGACTCAAAGGTATTGCCGTACCCGGCACACCCGTGGGGGAAAGCTGGGAAGTGAGCGCCATGCCAGGCAAGGAAAGCGTGGTGGCAGACGGTCCGCTTGAAGGCCGGAACCTCGCCGGACTCGCCGCCGACTACGGGGCCGAGCTTCTTGGAGAGGAGTCGATACGCCGATACGGACTCCGGTTCCCGTTGCTGGTGAAGTTCATCGATGCACGCCGCGACCTCTCGATACAAGTACATCCCGACGACAGCCTCGCAGGCAAACTGCACGGCAGCAACGGCAAAACAGAAATGTGGTATGTGCTCAGCGCCGAACCCGGCTCCAATGTGATACTCGGATTCCGCCGACCCATCGATGCAGAACGTTTCGCCTCAATCGCAGGTACTGCCGCCATCCTCGATGAAGTCAACTACTATCCCACACAAGCCGGAGCCTCCTTTATGGTGCCCGCCGGAACTCTGCACAGCATAGGAGCAGGCAATGTACTTGCAGAAATACAGCAGAGCAGCGACCTCACATACAGGGTGTACGACTACGGACGCACCGACGCCGACGGCCACCCGCGCGCCCTGCATATAGCCTCCGCTCTTCGCGCCCTGGACTACCGACCGTGCACCGACCTGCACACCCACCCCGACCGGCTTGCCGACGGTGCACAACGCATTTCCGAATGCCAGCATTTCAACGTCGACAGGGTAGAAATCCACGACGGGAAACCCTTGGCCATGGCGCACAACCCGTCGAGTTTCAGAGTGGTGATGTGTGTCGATGGCGAAATCGTGCTGACCGACCATGCAGGCCGGCACAAAGCCACTCTGCCCTGCGGGTTCAGCGCTCTTGTGCCCGCTGCCAACGAAGGCCTGACTCTAAGCGGAAACGCCACGGCACTTATAGCCTCTGTATGAAAAATTTTGCGTACCTTTGCGCCGCCGACGGCGCACTGGGCGCAGCCGGTATCATACAAATGTACACCCCAATAAACATACTCTAAGATGAGAAAGAACATAGTTGCCGGCAACTGGAAAATGAACACCACAGTAGCCGAAGGTGTAGCCCTTGCCAAAGAAGTGAACAGTGCTGTCGCAGCCGCCAAACCCAACTGCGATGTGATTGTGTGCGTTCCCTTCACCCACCTTGTACCCGTAGCCGAAGCCATCGACACCGCAATCCTCGGCCTTGGCGCCGAGAACTGCGCCGACCACGCCAGTGGCGCCTATACCGGCGAAGTATCCGCTTCCATGGTTGCCTCCACCGGTGCCGGCTATGTGATACTCGGCCACAGCGAACGCCGCCAGTACTACGGTGAGACCTCCGAAATTCTCCGCGCCAAAGTGGCTCTCGCTCTCGAAAACAACCTGAAACCCATTTTCTGCATCGGTGAGGTTCTCGAACAGCGCGAGAACGGCACATTCTTCGATGTAGTACGCACCCAGATCGAAGAAGGTCTCTTCAACCTCGAAGCCTCCGACTTCGGTAAAATCGTGCTTGCCTACGAACCCGTATGGGCTATCGGCACCGGCAAGACTGCCACCGCCGAGCAGGCTCAGGAAATCCACGCCTTCATCCGTGGCGTCATCGCCGGAAAATACGGCGAAGAAGTGGCCAACAACACCACCATCCTCTACGGCGGCAGCTGCAAACCCTCCAATGCAGCCGAACTCTTCGCCAAACCCGACGTCGACGGCGGCCTCATCGGCGGTGCATCCCTCAAATGCGCCGACTTCATGGGCATCGTAAACGCATTCTGAGAATAACCCCACTCCATATCCGGCAGACGGTTCCGGCCGTCTGCCGGCAATTACCTCATATGAACACTTCCAAAGCCATAGTTCTGGCAACGATGCTTGCCTACGGAGCTGGTCAGGCAGCAGCCACCGACACATATGCCGACACCGACAGCATCCGGCACAGCAATGTCGTGTCTATTGTCGACAGCATAAACTGCGGCGGAACCGTGAGCATATCGCAGCCCGCAGCCTTCGATGCCATAATGAAACGGATAGCCACCGCAAACGGCGCCACCGCAAACGGACTGTCCCAGCAACATGTGGCCACACGTGCCGGCTACCGCATTCAAGTGTTCGACGACAACAATCCACGCACCGCACGCGCGCAAGCCCAGGCCAAAGAGGCGCAGATGCTTGCCACGTTCCCGCAGTGGCGCACCTACCTTACCTTCAACTCACCTTACTGGCAACTGAAAGTAGGAGACTTCCGCACACGCGTCGAAGCGGAGGCCGCGATGGTAAACATCCGCGATGCCTTCCCCTCGCTTTCGGGACACATGAGGCTGGTGCGCGAAAAAATAAACATAACAGAATGATGCAAGCGCCTTTGGACGAAAACGAGCGCGTCGACCGCATCGCCGCGCACATTAAGGAAATAATCAGCCTGCTTGGCGAAGACCCCGGCCGCGAAGGTCTGCTCAAGACCCCGCGCCGTGCCGCCAAAGCTCTTGTGCACGCGTGCTCGGGATATTCCGCAAATCCTGAAGAGCTGCTTGGCAATGCCCTTTTTCAAGCCGAAAGCAGCGGCATGGTGATTGTGGGCGACATAGAGTTCTACTCCATGTGCGAACATCACATACTGCCGTTTTTCGGAAAAGTCAGCGTGGGCTATATGCCCGGCGAAAAGATTGTGGGGCTTAGCAAAATCGCCCGCATGGTCGATGCCTTCTCCCACAGGCTGCAGCTCCAGGAGCGCTTCACATCGCAGCTGGCCGAATGCCTGCGCACGGCTATTGGCGCCAAGGGAGTGATTGTCGCCTGCTGCGGCGAACATCTGTGCATGAAAATGCGCGGAGTGGAGAAACAGCATGCCTCCACCACAACCGTGGCCTACAATGGCCTGTTTACCAACGCGCACGAGCTGCGACGTGAGTTTTTCGAAGCAATAGGACGCCGATAAATCCTCGGTCGACACTTTTTTCTTCTTAAAAAATCGACGCAGAATTTGCAGAACTGAACCGCAGTGCTTAAATTTGCGTTATAAAATCAAAGCCGGAAGAGTCCGGCCCACCCTTTCCACCGAATAACTCATACCACATCAAAGCGGATTGGGAAACTCTTCAAATTATTCATGAAATACCGAGACATAGCTTAGCCGACCGATGGCGGGCCTCAGACATCCTTAAACGGATGTGCCTTCGTGCCGGAGGATTACAAAGGGCGGCGAGCACTCAAATCCTGTCTTTTCGGAGTTTCATCGCATCCTTTGGTGTGGTTCTTATAAGCCGGCCGCGACTCTTGCAAAGAGCCGCGGCCGGTGCTTTTTCATGTCAGTAGCCAGTCAGGCCTCGAGAGACCGTGCCAACCGGTTGCCAGGCATTATGTTCAGACTGAAAGAACAGCTTGTGCCTGATGCCTCCGAACGATACGTGAAGTGATAGCGCTCGCGTCCCAGAAAGTCGAGTACGGCCTCGCCGGAACCGGCCGCAGCCTCCCGGCGCCGTCCCGACACAAGCCGTTCCTCGATGGTGACATCGAAGCCCGCCACGGCCACAGCAAGGCTATATGCTCCGTCGAGCCCCACACCAGCCAGGCCGACACGCCGTATGCGCAGCCTGGCATGGTCGTCGACCTCCATCTCAATGCCGGCCGCAGCGCTTTCACAGCCCTCCTCGAGAGAGCCGCCGACAAGGAAAGTTCTTGCCGGACCCTTGGCCCGCGGCTTTGCCGCTGCTGCTATGGCCGCAGCGGCCACAAAAGCGGCAATCACGTAGAATTCTACGGTGTTGAATATCGATAGTGTTACCATATGATTTATGAGGCGGCCCGGCTGCCAATGGCTGCCGGACCGCCTCTTATTGGCTCACTGCATCAAGAGGAGAGACTCATTCAGCAGGAAAAATCTCGATTTTTGTGAAGCGGATCTGTCCGGGCTTACCTTCTTCGGAACCCATTGTGGCAGTCGCACCCACTGTGAAAGTAACATCGGATGCATCGCCCACCCAGGTCACCGAAGTGTCGCCTGCTGCCTGCGCCGGGCTGAGAGTGCCAGTGCTGGGAGTAAAATCGGTGTAGCGGTATCCAGCGTCGCGGGCGAGAGTGAACACGATTTTGGCCATGCGGCCACCGTTCACCGAAATACTGTTGTCGGCATACAGACGGATAGCGGAAGTGCCGCTGTGTATTGCGGGCGCGGTCTTGCCGTTGTTCTTCTGGATGTCGAATGTGTAGCCGCTCACAGTGGTGCTGCCGGGCACATTGGTGATGTCAGTTGCAAGCACTTCAACGGCGTCGCCCGAAGGATCGGGATTCGGATTGGGGTCGGGGTCGGGAGTTGTGCCGCCGGTCACGTTAAGCCTGATGTTGTCGACACACCATGTGGCATAGTTGGCATCCTGGGTTGCATAGTAGCGGAAGCCGATATAAACAGTACCCGAATAGCCTGCAAGGCTGACATCGCCCGAGGGAACGAATCCGGAATATCCGCTTGCAGGAGCGGTTGCAAGTGTCGGGTTCAGCTTGGTTTTGGTGGCGGCAGCCACATCGGCCGACGAAAGCACATATACCTCGAATACAGAGGTAGTGGAACCGTAGCCGTTCACCTGGCTGTCGAATGTGAGCACCTTGTTATCGACCTTGCTCATGTCGATGGCCGGGGAAAGGAGCCACTGGTCGAAGGGCGGCTGGGTGCCCTTGAAGCCGGTCATGGCAGCATAGTAGTTGTTATCGAATGAGGCCACATACCAGGCCTTGTCGCCGCTGATGTTCACGTTGGTCCATCCGGCGGGTATGCTGCCGCCATCGAAAGTGGCGTCGAGGCTTGTCACAGTCTCACCGGCAGGAGGATTGGGAGTGTCGCCACCGCTGCCGCCTTCGAGTTTGTATTCTGTAGGCTGCTTGATGCCGGGGCCTGCGCAGTATTTCATCACATCGCCCTTGATGGCAAGCACCTTGCCGAGGTTGCCGGGAACATTGGCAAGCGCCAGCGCGTCGCGCATGGAAGTGGGCAGCTGCACGCCGATGCACTTGGAAGCATCGGTGCAGTCGGCGGTAGGACCAAGCACCAGGTTTGTAGTGGCAGCGTCGGCCAGGCCGAAGCTGGTTCCGGCAAGCGTTGTGGAGCTTCCTCCTGTAGGCATGGAACCCACGATGTATCCTTTCACCCACACGCCGGTAGCCACAGCGGCTGTGGTGCTCTGCGGATTCATGGCCACAATCTGCTTCACATTGTAGGGGCTTTCGGCATTGCCGTCGCCGTCGGCGAACTCGCCGGTGCTGACTTCGACGCCATCAATCTCGAATTCGTCGGCTTTGCCGGTGTTTCCGGTGAGACCGTAGGCACCCATGTAGCGCTCGAAACGTGCGTTGATAAGGATTTCCTTACCGAGGTTGCCGGGGTTGTCGCGGAGGTTGCCAAGCTGTCTGAGGGCGCTTTCAGCCGGGAGTGCCACCACGACGCACTGGTCGATATTGCGGCAGTCGGCCGAAGGAGCGATCACAAGAGTGTTGTTGAGCACTGTGGGTGCTTCCCACTGTATGTCGTTGTCGCCGGAAACCACCTCTACTTCGGGTGCGACGGCACCCACGATGTAGCCTTTCACCCAGCCTTCGTCGGTAAGATCCTGGCTTTCGAGCGACACCACATCGGTGACTGTATAGGGTTTCTCTTTTGTTCCGGGACGGTCGCCGACCTTGATGCATCCGTTGCCGTCGATGAGTATTATCTGCCAGTTATTGTTGTAGTAGCTGAGCAGACCAACGATATCGAGGTTGCCGGTAGGCAGCACCTTGTTCCAGAATGTGCAGTATCCCGAAGTGCGCACAACCATAGGATTGCCGTTGCGGTCGATGATGTTGCGGTTCTGTTCCTCGTTTGTTGTGGCGTGGTAGGCCGAGAATTTCTTCTTGCCACCGTCCTCGAAATAGACATTCTTGAAACGCACCAGCTGGCTCTGATATTTCTGCAGGCCTTCCGGTGTGTTCGGAATCTGTGCGAAAGAGTTCACGATGAGCGTGTCGAGGTCGGCCACTACAGGCACACCGTTAAGCTCTGCCTTTGCGGCGAAAGCCTCGATGCTCATGAAGCTCACCTGGTCGGTTTTGCCGTTTTCATACCAGGATTTCCGGCCCATCTGCTGCAGACCGGCATATTTGCCGATTGTCATGCCGGTCACATCCATCACAATCTCCTGCCCGCGGCGGTAGTTGAGATAGAGGTTGTAGGTGTCGATGGAGAAGGCCAGCGCCGCTGTCTCGTCCTGGATCACGAGGCTTTTGAACACGTTTCCTTCTTCGTCGGAGGATATCACGCGTCCGGCGATGATGAAACGACGTTCAGGATCGGCCTCATCCCTGATTTCTTTGGCATAGTTGGTGGCCTCGTCCCAGAAGAGGGATTTAAGCTCCGCAATTGTGGTGTTTGCGGTAATTGAAGCCTGGGGGACGTCGATCTGCGGAGCGTCGAAATCGTCCTGGCAGGACGGCAATGCCAGTCCCGCGGCGGCAAAAGCCGCCAGGCCTATAAGGTAGGAACGGAATATTTTCATTGTATTGTTCTTGGAGAGGGACTGAATCATTTGACACCGTTGACCTTAAGGTTCTTTATTTCCCAAGTGTCGGCACCGGAGTCGGTGGAAGCGTATTTGAAGGCAACCTGGATTTTCTTGCCGTCGAACGCCGACAGGTCGATTTCTCCGGAATTTGCGAACGTCCATGCACCGGCTTCCGGCCAGGTCACTACAGTCAAGGCGGTCCATGCTGTTGTGCCGGCTTCGCGTGCCACAACACCGCAGAGTGTGCGGAGGGTGGTCTGGAACTTGGCGGCATGTTCGAAGCTCAGCGTACAGCCGGTGGCGCCGGTAAGGTCTATTTCGGGAGAGATGGCATAGGCTTCGGATGCCTTGGCCTTAGCTTCCGCCGAGTCGTAGGCGCTGGCATTGAGATAGCCTTTCTCGTTATATGTTTTCCATGACCATACGCCGGTGAGACCAGATGCGAGGTTCACGTTCTCGATGGTCCAGTCGGCGGGCATCTCGGAGAGATTTTCGCCGAGCGCCGAGAAAATGGTCTTGGCATCGCCTGCAGGAGGATTGGGAGTGTCGCCACCCTGGCCGTTATATGTAACCAGGCTGTTGCCCTGAGCCATCTGCGGAGTATTGCCCATGTAGTTCATCAGCTGGCCATAGACAACTACCTCTGCTCCGGCCTCTATCTGATTTTCGGAGGTGAAGCGTTCGCCGCCGAGCCAGTATCCGCGGAACACGCCAAGCTCGTCGGAAGTGTTGCCGTTGTCGGAAATAAAGTATGTGGCGTTGCCGAAGCTTGTGCTCACTTCGGTGACACGCGAGATTTTACCCTTCACGTACACCTTGTCCTCGGTGATGGTGTTGTCGTTGATTGCCTTAAGCGCCGCAGCCACATTGTAGGGGTCATCGGGAGTGCCGTTACCCGAAGGTTCCGTGGAGGGATCGGGTTCGGGAGCCACGCCGTCGAAACCGATGCAGCCGTTCTCGTCGATAAGCAGAATCTGCCAGTCGCTGCCAAAGTAGCTGAGGATGCCGACAACGGAACCGGTACCGTAAGGCAGCTCCTTGTCGCTGAAAGAGGCATAGGAGCTGTTGCGGACAATCATGCGGCCGCCGTTTTCGTCGGTGATATAGCGGCTTACGCTCTGTGTGCCGGCAAAAGGCTGTCCGGCCTCTACGAAGCTGACACCGTCGACGCGCACCAGACGGCTCTGCCAGAACATCAGCGAGGCGTTATCGGCCTTGACTGCGTTAAGCTCGGCTATTGTGGTGGCAGTGGTGTCCACCTTTTCAGGTTCGGGGAGTCCCTTTCCTGTGCGGATCACATGCTCCTTGAACAGATCCTCCGCCATGAAGGTCATTTCGGATCCGGACACCGCTCCGAACTGCAGGAGTCCGCGGTATCCTCCGATGTTCAGCCCGGTGGCATACACGGCCACTTCCTGGCCGAAGGGGAAGCTCTGGTAGATGTCGTATGCGTTCACCGAGAAGGTTATTGCCACCTGCCGGCCATCGCTGTCCTTGCTCTGCACAACAATGTTCTTGTAGATGTTGCCTGTTTCGTCGGAAGAGCACACGCGACCTACGAAAATCACGGAATCGCCATCGACACCAGTGGTACCGATAGTGGCAGGACCTGCCGAGATGGTGTTCCAGTATTCGGTCTTGAAATCAAGGACTGTCGTAGTGGGTTCTACCTGCACCGTGGGCGGAAGCACCAGCGGCGGGCGGGTGAAGTCGTCGTCGCAGGCGGCAAGCATGGCCGCTGCGGCACAGATGTATATCAGGGATTTTTTCATCATATTGCGGTCAGGCTATTAGAATCGCACGCCAACGTTCAGGAAAACACGTGTGCCCTGTGCATAGGTGTACCGGTTGGGATACTTCTCCCGGTTCCACTCTTTCACGTCGATACGTCCCTGCTGGTAGGCGTAGGTTGCGATATTTTTGTTGTTGAGGATATTGTTTACGTTCAGGTTGATGTTGAGGCTAACCTTGCGGTTGATGTAGATAAGCTTGCCGATGGACAGGTTGAGAGTGAACGCATTTTTCAGTTTGTCCTGGGTGGAAAGCTCGTCGACCTTGGCCTGGAGTTCCTCGACAGAATTGCCGAACTGCTCCCAGAGGTCGGGAAGGGCTTCGTGGTAGCGTGGAGCGAGGTTCACATATGCATCGCCCTGCCATGTGGCGTTCACGTTGAAGAACCAGTTCTTCGGTGCTGCATAGTCTATGCCGATGTTGGCGGCATACTGCGGAGTGGAACCTACGTAATAGTTCTTGAGATATACGGTCTGTGTGGTGTCGGCAAACAGTCCGTTCTCGAAAGTGCGGGTTCCCTGCGGGTTGTTCTTGTACTGGTAGCGGGAATACATGCCGGCGAAAGTAGCGGTGATGCTGGGTGTGATTTTGTAAGCCATACCCAGTTCGACGCCTTTGTAGACCTTCTTGACATCGGTGAGCACATAGTTCACATATGTCTGGTAATCGTCGTCGTAGAAACCGTTACGCTCGGTGGCATTGTCCATCTGGGTGTAGAATGCGGACACGGTACCACGGAAACGGCGGTAGTTCCATATGTATGCGATGTCGCCGGAGAAGTCGCGCTGGCTTTCCACACCGGCAGCAACGGTGTTCTTTATACGTGGCGAAAGGAATACCTGGTCGAACAGCGGAGCGCGGGAACCGTAGCTCAGGCGGAGAGCGAACTGGTTGCGGCCGTCGAGCTTGTACAGCGCACCGGCTTTTGCCATGGCATTGTCGAAACGCATGGTGGCACTTTTGCCCAGCGAGTTCTGGGGCGCGCGTCCGTTGCGCATGTGTCCGTCGCGGTAGAACTGGGTGTAGCTCATCTGGAGGCCATAGTTGATATCCCAATGAGACAGATTGATTACGTTCTGCAGCCATGCTTCGGCACGGAGGGCATGGATATCGTAGTCATAGCCGAACTTGTCGCCCTTGCCCACGCGGCGGTTGGGATTGTCGAGGTCGTTCTGCAGGTTCTGGGGCGATATGGAAATCTCACGGTTGGAGAACGGGTCGATGTCGAGCCAGAACTCGCCGCCGAGCAGGTCGCGCACGGTCTTGTAGTTCGAACTGCGTGTGTAGTTGAAGCTAACGCCTGCCTGCAGCGACATCACATTGTTTATGCGCTGATTGATGTAGGAGTTCAGCATCAGGTTGATCTGATGGTTGATGCGGTTCTCCATAATGTATGAACTGCCTTTCTTGTCGGCATCGGGAAGATCCTGGTTCTGGATATTGTTGAGGTAGTTCACACGGTAGAGGTCGTCCCACTTGATCTGGCGGAACGATTCGTCGTTGCGCCACAGGTCGGTGTATATCTCGGCAGCCGCCTCGTCGCCGCGGCTCTCGAAATACGATGGCAGATAGCGGTAGTAGGAGGGGTTGGGATCGGTGGCGTTGTAATAGTTAAGTGCAGTGCGGTTGTAGTACATGCTGCGGAAAGCCGCTGTGGTGTTGAGCACTGTATTGTCTTTCTTGAACAGCCAGTTGAGCATCACGGTGGGGTCGAAGGTTTCGGTGATGCGCGAGGAACGCTTCTCACCGTCCTGGTAGCCCCAGTCGGGATTGTAGAGGTTGGAGCCTGCCAGATCGTAGGCTTCCTGCACCGTCGGCCTGCCGGTTGCCCTCTGTGTCGGGCCACCGAAGGCAGTCAGTGTGAGGGAGTGGTTGGCATTGAACACTTTTTCGATGGATGCGAACAGTCCGTAGCTGTTGTAGAATGTACCCTGCACCACACCTTCCTTGGCATATCGTCCGATGGCGCTCACGGTGAAGGCCCAGCCATGCTTGTTAAGGCCGGAGGCATAGGTGGCCATCGCGCGGAGCATATAGTTGGAGTTGGTGTATGCCACCGAGCCGTTGAAGCCGGGAGCATACAGGTCGGTGGTGGTGTTGTAGTTCACACTGCCGCCGATGTCGCCGAAGCCGTAAGTGGAGGCGTCGAGTCCCACCGTAGTGGTTTTGTTGCGGAATGCGCGGCTTGTCATACCCAGGAGGTTGTTGAATGTGAAGCTGCCACGCACGAGGTCGTTCATCTTCACACCGTTTATATACACGCTCTGGTACTGGTTGTCGAGTCCGCGGAATCGGAAATACATCGGACCGAAATTATAGGAGGCCGTGTTGTAGAAAATGTTGTCGTTGGCACCGGTGAGCGCCGACACGCCCTGGGATGTACCTTCTTCGTCTTCCATAACGGCTTCGTCGAACAGAAGGTCCTGAGTGTCGCCGAAGAATTCCTCTCCGTAGTCGAACGGAACGAGGCGGATTTCCCCGAGGTTTACAGTTGCTGCCAAGATGTCGATGTCGGCACCATACGCCTGGTAGCCGTCGGCAGAAACGGTGATATAGTCGGCAGCAGTGTCGGCACTAAGCCTGAACTGGCCGTTGAAGTTAGTGGTGGCGCTCACATGCGAGTCGCGCAGGCTCACCACGGCGCCCGACAACGGGCTGCCGTTGCTGCCGTTGACCACCACACCCACCACCGTGGCGGCGGAGCTTCCGAGCGCTGGCCATGCCAGAGCAAGGAGAAGGTACAGGAACAGTCGTAATTTCATGTGTTTGTTTATAGGTCTGTTTTTGTTGTATTTCCGGTACATACCCGATATGCACAACAAGCGGCGGAGCTTAAACCGCCGTTGCAGCAAAATAGGGACGTCAAAAATAAGAAGATTATTTGTCAACAGCAACAAAATTTAAACAATTTTCCAACACTTGACCATAACATCAACCGCACAGTCGCTGCATCCCCTTATCGGCTGCACTTTCCTGACATATACACAAAAACCAGGGGGCAATCTCACGATTGCCCCCCGGCGTCTAAACCTTAAAAATCTAATCCTATGAAAAAACTAATTCAATACTTTACTTCTTTTGCTGTTGCTGTATTTAATACGCCAGAACAGCCCTGAATGTTGCATCGGAAAGGCGCCGTGATGCCGTTTTTACCACTTTTTGGCAATATGCATCGGAAAAGCGGCGTCGCATTATCACTCATTAACAAGGTCAGAGGCTGGCGCGACCGGTGTCCGTAGCTCCGGCGCCGCTGTCGGCAGGAGCCTTGTCGATAAGGTCGAGGAACTGGTCGAGTTCAGGAGTGATTATTATTTCCGTGCGGCGGTTGCGCTGACGGCCGAGCTCGGAAGAGTTGTCGGCAATGGGATTGTATTCACCACGCCCGGCGGCGCTCAGACGCGAAGGATCCACGCCGAAGTCGTTCTGCAGTACCTGCACCACCGACGAAGCCCTTAGCGCGCTCAGATCCCAGTTGTTGCGTATATTGGTCCTGGAGATGGGCACCGGGTCGGTGTTGCCCTCCACGAGCACCGAGTAGCCGCGATAGTCCTTTATTATCTTGGCAATCTTGCTCAGGGTCTGCATGGCACGGCTGTTGACCTCATAGCTGCCCGAACGGAAAAGCATGTTGTCGGCAAGAGATATATACACCACACCTTTCAGCACCTTCACATTGACCTCGTCGAGCTCGTTGCCTGTGAGGGAACGTGTAAGACTTGTGGTAAGCGCCAGATTGAGGGAGTCGCTGCGGTTCTTTGCCTGCACGAGCTCCTTGATGTACTTGTTGGAGGCATTTATCTGGTCCACAAGTTTTGAAATGTTCACATTGCCCTGAGTGTTGGAACTGATGCTCTGGTTGAGTGTCGACTGCATTGCGGCATAGTCGGCGCGCAGCTGCTCGTTGTTCCTGCGGGCTTCGTCGAGCAGAGCCTGGATTGTCTGGTTTTCGGCCTGTTGCCGGGCATAGTTACCTTTAACGGTGGTCCAGTCGTTGAACAGTCCGTCGCGTTCCGCTTTCAGAGCCGCGTATTTCTTACTGCTTACGCACGAAGCCGACGCCAGTGCGAGAGCCGCGGCAACAATAACCAATGGTCGGAGTGTCATAATTGGAAAATTTAGAAGGAGTTTGGGAATAATAACGGCACATAGCCGCTTATGTATTAGAACATATATGGTTGACTGTTGGTTTGTAGGTGGCAAATAGCTATCTTTGCAGCCACATTCGGCCGCGGAAGCACAGCGGCCAAAGGCAACTATCCGTACAAAACACAATATCCAGAATGAGAAAATGGCGAATTGAGGACAGCGAAGAGCTGTACAACATCCCCGGCTGGGGCCGCAACTACTTTTCGGTTAACCAGAAAGGACATATAGCCGTAACGCCACGCCAGGGGTGCATGTCGGTGGACATCAAGGACTTGCTCGACGAGCTCCAGGTGCGCGACATCTCCGCGCCACTGCTTCTGCGCTTCCCCGACATTCTGGACAACCGCATCGAGAAAATCAGCAACTGCTTCGACGGAGCAGCCCGGCAGTACGGCTACGATGCCAAGAACTACATGATCTACCCCATCAAGGTTAACCAGATGCGCCAGGTGGTGGAAGAGATCATCACCTATGGCAAAAAATTCAACATAGGCCTCGAGGCCGGTTCCAAGCCCGAACTACACGCCGTTCTCGGCACCAACATCGACCAGGATGCGCTGATAATATGCAACGGCTACAAAGATGCCGCCTATATCGAGCTGGCTCTGCTGGCGCAGAAGATGGGTCGCAAAATATACCTCGTTGTGGAAAAGCTCAACGAACTGCGGATGATTGCCGAAATCAGCAAGCGGCTTAAAGTGCGTCCCAATGTGGGAATACGCATCAAACTGTCCTCGACAGGTGCCGGCAAATGGAGCGAGAGCGGAGGCGACCAGAGCAAGTTCGGGCTCAACTCCTCGGAGCTGCTCGAGGCTCTGGATATTCTGGAAAAACGCGACATTAAGGATTGTCTGAAGCTGATTCATTTCCACATCGGCAGCCAGATAAACAAAATCCGTGTTATCAAGAACGCCCTGCGCGAAGCCACCCAGTTCTATGTGCAGCTGAGCAAGCTCGGCTACGAAATCGATTTTATCGATATAGGCGGCGGCCTTGGCGTGGACTACGACGGCACCCGCAGTTCCTCCAGCGAAAGCTCTATGAACTACTCCATCCAGGAATATGCCAACGACGCCGTATCGGCCGTTGTCGACGCCTGCACCAAACACGGCCTCCGGCAGCCGAACATAATCACCGAGAGCGGACGCTCGCTCACCGCCCACCATTCGGTTCTGATTTTCGAAGTGCTCGAAACCACACAGCTGCCACAGTGGCGCGACAGTCAGGAAATCGGGTCCGACGACCACGAGCTTTCCCGTGAGCTCTACGAAATATGGGACAAACTCGACCAGTCGCGGCTTTTCGAAAGCTGGCACGACGCCCTGCAGATTCGCGAGGAGGCGCTGGATTTATTCTCGCTGGGAATGCTTGACCTGCGCACTCGCGCACAGATCGAGAAACTGTTCTGGAGCATCGCACGCGAAGTCGGCGACATAGCATCAGGCATGAAGCACATCCCCGAGGATCTTCGCAAAATCGCCAAGATGCTGCCCGACAAATATTTCTGCAATTTCTCGCTCTTCCAGTCGCTGCCCGACAGCTGGGCCATCGACCAGCTGTTCCCCATCGTGCCAATCTCCAGGCTGGATGAGAAGCCTACCCGCACCTGCTCCATCCAGGACATCACCTGCGACTCCGACGGCAAGATTGCCTCTTTCATCTCCCCGCAGGGCACATCGCCGGCACTGCCGGTACACCCGCTCAAACCGGGCGAGCCATACTATCTCGGGGTTTTCCTCACCGGTGCCTACCAGGAGATTCTTGGCGACATGCACAATCTTTTCGGCGACACCAACGCCGTGCACATAAGCGTTTACAAGGACAGCTACGAAATCGACCAGATTATCGAGGGCGAGACCGTCGACGAGGTTCTGGACTATGTGCAGTTCAACCCCAAGAAACTTGTGCGCAACGTCGAGGCATGGGTTACAGCATCCATGAAAGCCGGAAAAATCAGCCCCGAGGAAGGCCGCGACTTCGTGAGCACCTACCGTTCAGGACTGTTCGGCTACACTTATCTGGAAAAATAACGTGCGCCACTTCCTGCATCTGGCCTATGCGGGCCAGCCGTTCCACGGCTGGCAGGTGCAGCCCGGCCAGACAAGCGTGCAGGGCTGCCTCGAGGAAGCCTTCGCCACACTGCTGCGGCAGCCAACGCCCGTGACCGGCGCCGGCCGCACCGACGCCGGCGTGAACGCCCGCTCGATGATAGCGCACCTCGACCTGCCAGACCACATGGACGCCTCAGGCTGCCGGCAATTATTGCGCTCGGCCAACGCCATTGTCGGGCGCGACATAGCCCTGTATTCACTGACTCCCGTCGCTGCCGATGCCCACGCCCGCTTCGATGCCAGCGAACGCGAATACCGCTACTTCGTGCACACACGAAAAAATCCATTCTGCCGGCAGTTTTCATGGCAGGCACCGCCCGCACTCGATTTCGAAGCCATGAACGCAGCGGCGGAAATGCTCATAGGCCGACGCGATTTCTGCTCCTTCGCCAAAACGCACTCCGATGTCAAGACCACCGTCTGCGACCTCAGGCTGGCGCGCTGGGTGCGCGACAACGAACACTGCTGGCACTTCGAGATTGCGGCCGACCGCTTCCTGCGCAATATGGTGCGCGCGGTAGTGGGCACCCTCGTCGATGTGGGCCGCGGCAGGATGGCGCCAGAGACAGTACTCGACATACTCGAACGCCACGACCGCTGCGCAGCGGGCACCTCGATGCCTGCCGAGGCGCTGTTTCTATGGCGCGTCGACTACCCCTACTATCATGCCGAGCCATGAGCCGGCTCCACCTGTTTTTTCCTGAAAACGATCTTGCCCTGGCTTCTGGCCTGGACTTCTACACCCCTCCCCCTGCGGCCGCCGCGCTGCATCGGGCAGGCTCGTGCCTGCCGCTATGGTTTGCCTCCTGCGGCGACAGCATTGCCGTTGCCGAGCGCGACGTCGCCTGGCTGAACGACTCCGCCGACAGATTCGGAATCGAAGCCTCGGCCTACCGCGGCCTGCCCGCCGGACTCAAGCCGGCACCTTGGGGATGGTCGCGTGCCGCACGCACAGCATTCCGCCGCCTCGGATTCGACAATCCGACAATGCCGTCCGACAACGCTCTCGAACGACTGCGGATGCTATCACACCGCCGCACGGCCATAGCATTGCGCAACGCCATCGAAAAAATCATGCCGGACGCGCGGCTGACTCCGGCCGCGGAGGAACTGTTCACAACCGACGATATCGCAGCCTATCTAAAGCACGAGCCACGCACGCTGCTCAAGTTGCCATGGTCGTCGTCGGGTCGCGGTCTGGTTGCCATGGAACCGGATTTGCAGGGGCGCATGCAGGCGCAGATTCAAGGTATGCTACGCCGTCAAGGGTCGGTGTGTGCCGAGCCACGCCTACCGAAGCGAAGCGATTTCGCACTGCTCTACCATTACGGGAACGGAAGAGCCGACTACCGCGGACTTTCGCTCTTCCACACCGAAGGTCTCGGGGCATACAGCGGCAATGTGCTGGCTCCACAACAGATGCTGCACAACCATCTGCGAAGGCAGTGCCATGCCGGCACTTTCGACAATCTGCCGCTTGCCATAGGCGAGGCTCTCGGCCAGGTGCTCGGCACCGACTACGAGGGGCCGCTCGGTGTGGACATGATGACCCTCGCAGACAGCGACCGACTGGCTCTGGTGGAACTCAACCTGCGCAACACCATGGGGCATATGAGCATGGAGCTGTACGCAAACCGTATAGCCTACGGCTCCATCGGCATGTTCTCGATAGTTCCGGCAAGCGGCAGAAGTTCATGCGGCGAAGCGCACCACAGACGCATGACCCGCGGAATCCATTATCTGAATCCCGCGGGCCATGATTTCGATTTCAGAGTTTCGCTGAAACGATATTCAATCTTCTGACACCCTACATCGGCGGACCACCGCGATGCATGCGCCCGCGAGGCGGACCGCCGGGTCCGCCGGGACCATCGAAACCGCCTACTTCAGGCTGCTGTCCGCGGCCGAATGTGTTGAAACGGTACGCCACTGTTACCATGATATATCGCTGAAGGGAATTATATCGCTGGTCGTCGATGTAGTTCGCTGTAACACTGCGTCTCACATTGGAGCGCTGTCCAAGGATATCGTATGCCTTGAGGCTCACCGTAGCCGCCTTTCCTTTCAGGAACTGGTAGCCCACCGAAGCGTTCCACATCCATGTGCGTGTGTCGAACCCGTCGGAGTAGCCGCTCGTGGCCTGGAAATTGATGTCGGAACTGAGCACCAGGCCGAATGGCGCGTTGTAGGTGGCATAGAACGTGCCGCCGTAGGTGTGCAGGTTGCCGGCGGCATTCTTCTGCATACTGTTGCTGACATTCTGGAAAGTGTAGCGCGGTCGCAGCTCCAGCTCCACATTCTCGGGGCGCCATGCCATACCGAAACTCTCGCTCACGCTGAACGATCCGGAGCGGTTTCGCTGCGAGTTGTTGAACCCCACAGACGAGGCATAATTCACAAACAGATGGTTATTGACAGTGAATGCCTTGTTGCGCAGCGGCAGGCTGAACATGTTCATCAGCCTTACACTCCACACACCGTCCACATTCTGGTATGTCGTGGTCTGCGCGCCGGTGTTCGCGTCGAAGTCGGTACGCGATACTATCGAGTTCTGCGTAAGCTGCGCGTCGAGCATCAGCATCACACTCCGCTGCGCGGCGGTGTTGAAGTCCTGGAATCTCAGACGGGCATTGTGCGTGAAGGCAGGTTTCAGCTCCGGATTGCCCACAACCACCTTCATGGGGTCGGTGCGGTCGGCCACTGGCTGCAGCTGGGTCATGGATGGCTGCGAGGAACGGCCGTTGTAGTCGGCGGCGAGGTTCCGCGTCTTGCTCATCCTGTATCGGTAGCGCAGGAAAGGAGCCACGTTGAGCACACGCCGCAGAGGTATGCTCTTTTCAGAGTCAATAAGATTCAGCGATTTGCTCATGGACGGCACCAGACTTATACCTATGTTGAAATTCGCTTTTTTGGTAACATGCCGGAAACCCAGGCGTATGTCCTGGTCTATGAAATCGTTCCGGAAGCGGTTGGAAAGCTCCGGCGACAGCCGCAGTTCATCGCCGATTACCGGCATTCCACCGAATCCATCGGGCCACAGGACCTCATGGTCGTAGGTGAGACGGTCGGCATTGTTCCAACGGTAGCTGAAACGGTATGCCACCGTGAGATAGTTTCCGTTGGCGACATCGCCCAGTGGCTCGGTCCAGCTTGCCCGTGCCGATACTGTATTGCTCCACGTGCGGTTATCGAGATACTGGTCGTAGAGGTCGAGCGAGTCGAGGAGGTAGAATGTGTTCAATGAATAGGCATCTGAGTATTCGCGGGTATCGCTGAGGCGATAGTTGGCGAAAAGCGAGAACGAACGTCCGCGGCGGCTGCGGAAATTATGGTTGAATATGAACCTGCCGCTGAATTCCACCGAATGCCCGCGACTGCTTTCCCGGTTCACACTACGCGAAACTTCGGTGCCATTGCGGTCGCCGGCAAAAGTGCGCGTGCTGTCGGCAGAGTTGCCCCGGCTGTAGATCAGACGGAAAGTGGGACGGAACTCGATGGTATTGAACGAGTCCGGCTTCCACTGCAGTCTGAAATTGGCGCTTATGTTGTGCGTGCGGTCCAATGCTGTTTTCCACGACATAGAGCGGGATGTGCTGTCGGTGAACAGATAGGTACGGTCGGTTGTGGTGTGTGTATTCTGCTCTGAGTGGGAATAGAACACATCGCCACCGACGCGGAATGTCTCCTGGCGCCCGACATTGAAGTTCATACCTATCGACTGCGTGGCGTTTATGCCATTCATCCCTCCGAAATGGCGGAAACGCCCCGAAGCTCCGGATGTGAATCCCGGTTCGTTCACATTATTGGCCGAGCCAAGGAGTGTGAACTGGTTGCCGCCGCTGAAACGGTTGATATTGAATGTTCCGCGGTATCGTCCGTCGGTTCCGTAGCCGGCTTCGGCATTTCCGAACCATCCGCTGTTGCGGTCTTTTTTCACAGTGAGGTTGATAACAGTCTCGTCCTCGCCGTCATCGACCCCCGTCATACGTGCCAGGTCGCTCTTTCGGTCCACAACCTGGAGCTTCTCTACCATATCGACCGGAAGATTGCGCGATGCCACCGTGGGGTCGTCGGAAAAGAAGTCCTTTCCGTCCACAAGAATGCGGGTTACCTCTTTTCCATTTGCGGTAATCTTTCCGTCGGATCCCACCTCCACGCCGGGGAGGCGTTTCAGAAGGTCCTCCACAACAGCGTTCGGCGGCGTGCGGTACGATTCGGCGGAATACTCCACAGTATCCTCCATTACCTTTACTGGTGTGCGCACTCCTTTCACCACAGCTTCGGCAAGCGCCACCGACTGGGGGTCGAGACGGAACGGTCTCAGCCGGATGTCGCTATCGGCGACTGTCAGGTTTCTGTATTGCGGCTTATAACCTACGTATGAAACCTCCACGACGTACCGACCCGGATTCAGATTGGCAATCTGAAAACGACCGGAAGCGTCGGTCACAGCACCTTTCACCAGCGACGAATCGGCTGCTGCGAGCACCCTTACCGATGCCTGGATAAGAGCTTCTGCTGTCCTTGCGTCTTCTGTAGCACCATCGACCACTCTGCCGCGCAGCACGGCGGCAGAGGCAACAGCGGAAACCATGAGCATTGCCGCCAGCGCCGCAATCCTCGACCTTAGGAAAAATCTTTTTTGCATAATATGTTCTTATGCCGCAAAATTAGGCAAGGACTATGTGCAGGCAAAGCGCACTTCGACAATCGGCGTTATTTCATAGACGAATCAGAACACCGGAAAGCGGAATTCAGCCAGCCTGGCACGCAGTTCGTGTTCCTTGCCTTCGAGATATCTGTCGCAAAGGCGGTGGAAAGCCTCCCCGTGATTCATTTCCGAAAGATGCGCAAGCTCATGATAGATCACGAACTCGCGCAGTTCCTGCGGCAGGAACATAAGCCTCGGACTAAGGGTGATGATTCCCGACGAAGAACAGCATCCGAGACGTGCCACGCTGTCCTTCACATCCCAGCCCAGCGGAAAACGCCCCACAATGGACGCGCAACGCCTTGCATGCGGCAACAGGTACATTTTCGCGGCACGGCGGGCACACACCAGCACATGCTCGTTGATGCTTCGCTGCACCGTCGCGGTGCCAATGGCGGAGGCAAGCTGCGTTCCCAGCTCCACCATATAGTTCTCGCGCTTTCCGCGGCGGGTATTGCCCGAAAGTTTCCTGATTTCGATACGCTGCGGAGGCAGATAACGAGCCTCTTCTATGGTGATGTCGACCTCACCGGCGTCGATAGTGTCGCCGATATTGAACATAAGCGCAGGACGCTTGGCCTTAAGCTGCTCTTTATGGTCGGCCATGAATTCCCTCAGCATGCGCACAGGCAGCCCGGGCGGTACATTCACATACACTTCCATTCCCTTCCAGCGCGCCGTAATCTTCTTGGAATTACCTCTTATTCGAACCACGGCTTCAGCATCGAGTCCGTCGAAGAGATAAGTGCCGCTTGCCACCGGAGTGAGGTCGCCAGACATATAATCGGTGCTTGAGTCCATGGAGTGTTGTTTAGATATTATAGATAATGCGTATTGTCAAATGTTTATGTGATGCAGTCCGGAATCACAGTCATCAGCTTTCGCCCCAGTGCAGCTTGTCGCGTAGAATATCGGCGAAAGTGCGCCGCGCGTCCAGAAGCACCAGAGTATCGAATGGGGCTCGTGCTATTTCGATGCGGCAGCCTGTGTCGAGCAGGCACGACCGACCGTCGAGCGACAGGCGCACATGCGAAGCCCTGCCTCCGGCGGTGATGCTCAGAACAGAAGAACCGGACACCACCATCGGGCGCATGCTCAGGGAATGGGCGGCAACGGGAGTCACTACATTGACATCGACCGTGGGCTGCACGATAGGGCCGCCTACAGAGAGGTTGTAGGCTGTGCTTCCCGTGGCAGTGGCCACGATTATTCCATCGGCACGGTAGTCGGCCATGTGCAGGCCGTCGATTTCCACCCGCGCCTCAATCATCGATGCAGTCTCCACCTTTGCCACAGCCACTTCGTTGAGCGCATACGGCACCATGCGGCTGTCGGGCAGACACGAGCGAACGGAAAGCATGTGGCGCCGCTCCAGCCTTAAGGAATCGTTCTGCAGTGCCGACAAAAGCTCGCACAGGCGCTCCACCGGCAGGGTTGTCAGGAAACCCAGATGCCCGGTATTCACACCAATAATCGGAATGCCTTTGTCGCCCACCCACACGGCAGTGCGCAGAAATGTGCCGTCGCCACCGAGGCTCACTGCCATATCGGCTCCGAAATCGTCGCCATCCACCACCGTGGCCACTGCGGCCAACGACCGCGGAATGAGCTCGTAAAGATGGCTGTACAGCTTGCGGTGCATAACCACGGATATTCCGGCTGCGGAGAGCATCGCCAAAAAATCCCTTATATATTCCGCGGCCTTATGCTGGCGCCGGCTTCCGTATATGGCAATCCTCATGGTTTCAGATTTCTGTCAGATTTCGAGGTAGCGCATAAGATGCCGGTAGTTCTCCATTGCCGCCGAGTCGTCGGCACCGGCGGTGGCGCTGCCGGCGCTGGCCACCACTGTGTATCCGTAGCGTTCCAGAGAGCGGCACACCCGTTCGGGGTCGCGCCGGTCGATGCGGATGTCGAAGGTAACGTCGGACTTTCCGTCGGTTCCGGCATGGCTGCCGAATTCCTTTCCGCCGAAAGAGCTCACGTTGAGATTAAGCACATGTGCATCGCAATCCTCGACCGCCCTTGCTATCCGTGAGGCACAATAGTCCTCGCGCGGACATACCACCTGAAGCCGCGTCCAGTCAGGCACGGCAGGAAAAAGCTCTTCGGGGGCTGTTAAAATTGCGGGTTTATTGTTCAATTTCTTTCGTTTTTTATTCAATTCTGACTACTTTTGCATTCTAAAGCTGGCTTCGTTCCGAAATGCAGCAAAATTGAATAACAAAAATAGAAAATAGTTTCCACTTTTTCATCATATTGATGACCAATCTAAGTGTTAATATAAACAAAATAGCCACACTTCGCAACGCACGCGGCGAAAACCGCCCCGATGTGGAAGCGGTGGCTCTCGACTGCGAGTCGTTCGGCGCCGACGGCATCACCGTGCATCCGCGCCCCGACCAGAGGCACATACGCCGCGACGATGTGTACCGTCTTCGTCCTATTCTCAAATGTGAGTTCAACATCGAAGGATACCCTGACAGCGAATTCATGGATCTTGTGCTGGCAGTGCGTCCCACACAGGTCACCCTTGTGCCCGACGCACCCGACGCCATAACCTCCAGCGCCGGCTGGGACGTACAGACACATGCCGAAGAGCTGACCGCGATAGTGGAACGCTTCAAGGATGCCGGAGTGCGCACCTCCATCTTTGTCGACCCGGATATCGACGCCATACGGGCCGCAGCCCGCACCGGTGCCGACCGTGTGGAGCTGTACACCAAGCCCTATGCCGACAACTATGGAACGGACCCCGACCTCGCCATGGCTCCCTATATCGCCGCCGCCGATGCCGCACGCAGGCTCGGGCTCGGCGTAAATGCCGGCCACGACCTTTCGCTGGACAACCTCGCGTTCTTCAGCAAATGCATCCCCTGGCTCAGCGAGGTGTCGATTGGACACGCGCTGATATGCGACGCACTCTACCTGGGACTTAAAGAAACCATCACTCGCTATAAAGCCTGTCTGCAACCGCAGAAACCGGCGGGCAACATACTCTGACATTATGGAAACTCTTGCTATGGAAACCGCAACAACGCCCGTTCCTGCCACCATGAGCCTGTGGGACCTCTGCCTGCAGGGAGGCTGGTCCATGATTCCGCTGGCTCTGCTGCTGCTGCTGTGCGTATATATATTCGTAGAGCGTCTGGTGGTGCTGCGCGCCGCCGGCCGCGAAGACGCCAACTTCATGAACCGTATCCGCGGCTACATCCACGAAGGCGAGATTGAAAGCGCTCTCAATCTGTGCCGTGCCACTGCCACTCCCGAGGCACGGCTGATAGAGAAAGGCATTTCCCGCATAGGACGCCCAGTGAACGATGTCCTTGTGGCAATAGAGAACACCGGCAACCTGGAAGTCGCCGGCCTTAGCCGCGGCCTGCCCTGGCTCGCCACCACTGCCGCCGGCGCCCCAATGATCGGCTTTCTGGGAACAGTAATAGGCATGGTGCAGGCTTTCTTCGCCATAGCCTCAGCCGGAAGTTCTGCCACAATCGACTCCTTCGCATCCGGCATCTACGCCGCTCTGGTAACCACCGTGGCCGGACTCATAGTGGGCATCGTTGCCATGTTCGCCTATAATTACCTCGTTGCACGCGTGAACAAACTCATGAACCGCATGGAAGCGCGCACGATGGATTTCATGGATCTTCTCAACGAACCCGCACTCTGACATGGCACTGAAGCGACCGCAACAGATGATGGCCACTTTCTCGATGGCCTCGATGACCGACGTAGTGTTTCTGCTGCTGGTGTTCTTCATGGTCACAAGTGCCTTCGTATTCCCGACCGCACTGGAAATCGACCTTCCGCAAAGCGAGGTGCAGACACCCCTCAAGCCTGCCACACGCCTGTTTATCGATGCCGACGGCGCCTACTACATCGCCGCGGCCGATGCCGAGCCTGCGCCTCTGGCCGTCGACTCCCTGGCAATAGCGGTGGCAGCAGTGGCCGCAGCCGACTCCACTGCTGCCATAGCAGTGTATGCACATGCCGAAGTGCCCTACGGAAAAGTGGTGGAAGTGCTCAACGCCGGAGCCGCCTCGTCGGTGAAGATGGTACTGGCCACCCGCCCGACCGCCCCTGAAGAGGCCTCCCAACCTGCAGAGAACCCGCAATGAAAGAACGACGGATTGCATTCGCCGCCACGCTTGCCGCTGCCGCGGCTCTGCTGGCCTTGCTGTTTGCCGTAAGCATCAGTTTCGACTCTTCGGCAATGCCGCGCGGACCTCAGCCTGCCGGCGAAACCGCGGTGGCCGAGGAAGAATTCGTCGATTTGCTACAGAGCCTCAACAGCCCGGCGCCGTCCGATCCTTCACAAGCATATACCCCGGAACCTTCGGATGCCAGCGCCACCGCTGCGCCCGAAGGTGGTGCCGACCTTTCCGATGCCGGCCCCCAGGGAATGCCACAGCCCGAAACCACCAGCCGGCAGCCCTCGCCGGTGAGCCGCCGCGAACGCACTCCGGAGCCTCAGCCAGGCCCCACTCAGGAGGAACGTGAAGCAGAGGAAGCCCGCCGCCGCGCCCGCCGCGACATGGCCAATGCATTCAACACTCCCGAGGCATCCTCGAACACCACCAACACCGGCAACGCTCCCGGCAATGCCGGCTCGCCACAAGGGTCCGACACACCCGTCAACGGCAATGGTGCCGGAACCGTAGGCGGCGGATGGATTATGCCACGCTACAGTAAGGTTCCCTCGCAGGAAACAGGCAGCATACGCCTTAAGGCAACCATCGATGCCTCCGGCACAGTGACCAAAGTGATTCAGACAGGCGGCAAGACTCCGGCATCGGCCAACAGGGCGCTTGTCGAGGCCTGCATGGCAGAGGTGCGCCAAAGGCGTTATACACGCACCGACAGCACTCCTCCCCCCTCAGCCACTGCTATAATAACCTACACGTTCAAGTAGCCCACAGCCATGGAAACCCGCCCCGACATACTCGAGATACCCCAGCCAACAGCCGGCATCACCGACCGTATCCGCTATCTCATACGCCTGACACGCCACACCCAGGCCTCGTTCGCCCGACTGCTCGGCGTCGATGCCGCCAGGCTGTCGAGAGTGCTCAGCGGGAAAAACGCTCCGTCGGAAGGTCTGCTCAACGCCATAGTGGTGAATCTCAACGTGAGCAAACGCTGGCTCACCGACGGCCACGACGTGCCATTTCCACGAAGCACCGGCACTGAGCCGTCCCCGGCTCTGCCAAAAGGCGCCCCGGTCTACGACATCGATGTCACCGCAGGCAGCACACCTCTGAGCCGCATGTTCACCCAGGAAAGAATAATAGGCTACTGCGACCTGCCGGGCGTGGACCCACAGTTCCCGCTTGTGCGCGTGGCCGGCGACTCCATGAGCCCAAGGATAGCTCCGGGCAGCTATATATCCGTGCGCAACATCAACAATATATCCACAATATCGTGGGGACAGATATATGTTGTCGTACTCGAGGACTACCGGCTTGTGAAATACATCCGCCGCCACCCCGACCCGGCCATGGTGACACTACACAGCGACAACCCGGACTACGACGACATGGAAATCCGGCGCGACGAAATTGTGGCTCTCTTCCTTGTGGAATCGATTCTCAGCTATGAGCAAGTGTGCTGACACATCCTGCCTGCCGCCGGCAAGCCGTCCCGGACTCCGCGAAGCCGGCACAGACGAAGCCGGGCGAGGCTGTCTGGCCGGACCGGTGTTTGCCGCCGCTGTAATCCTTCCGACCGACTTCGCGCACCCCGGCATCAACGACTCCAAAAAGCTGAGCCACGCGCGCCGCATGGAAATGGCGGCCATAATCCGTGAAAGGGCGCTGGCGTGGGCTGTTGCCAGAGTCGACGCCGGCGAAATAGACCGCATAAATATTCTCCAGGCATCCATTCTGGCCATGCACCGGGCGCTCGACGCCCTGGACATCGAGCCCGAAGCGGTGGCCGTGGACGGCAACCGCTTCCGCCCCTGGCGCCAGGTGCCATGGCAGACATTCGTGAAAGGCGACGGCCGCCTTGCCAACATCGCCGCCGCCTCCATTCTCGCAAAGACCGAACGCGACCTGTTCATGCAGCAGGCCGCGCTGGAATATCCCCAGTACCACTGGAAAGAAAACAAAGGCTACCCGACAATCTCCCACCGCGCCGCAATCGCCCAGCACGGCCCATCGCCGCTACACCGGATGAGCTTCCGCCTGCTGGCTCCGCAGCAATTATCACTGTTTCAACAATGACACCACAGGACAACACCGCCGACAATAGTTTCAAAGGCCGCTTGAAAGCCACTAAAACCACCCGCTGGATACGCTTTGCCATAGTCTCAGCCATTTTTGTGGCATGGGTGGCGTGGATGCAGTCGTGGTGGCTGCTGATTTTCTGGTTCCTTCTCTTCGACATATACATAACGGGGTATATCCCGCTGACATGGTGGAAGAAAAGCAAATCCAAGACCACCCGCACGGTAATGAGCTGGATCGATGCTATTGTATATGCCCTCGTGCTGGTGTACTTCGTATTCGCCTTCGTGGGGCAGAACTACCAGATTCCCTCCAGCTCGCTGGAGAAAACGCTTCTCACCGGCGACTATCTGTGGGTGAACAAGATGGTCTACGGCCCGCGTGTGCCGATGACTCCCGTGCACTTCCCGCTGGTGCACAACAAACTACTGGGCATGAAGAGCTATCTCGACAACCCATCAAACCCGTACCGCCGCCTCAAAGGGCTGCGCAGTGTGGCCGAAGGCGATATCGTTGTGTTCAACTTCCCTGCCGGCGACACCGTGATGAGCCGCTACGAAGACTCCAGTCCCGAATACTACGACATGCTGGTGGAACGCTACGGGCGCCATGTCCTCGAAGCCAATCCCGCCGAGTTCGGTGAAAAGGTTTTCCGCCCGGTCGACCGTCGCCAGAACTATGTGAAACGTGCCGTAGGCCTACCAGGCCAGCGTATCCGCATCAGCAACGACACAATATTCATCGACGGCCGGATGCGCCCCTTCCCGAAGAACGTGCAGTTCAACTACCTCTTCTCAACCGACAGGCCTCTTGCCGACGATGATATCCGCCGCCTCGACATCACGCCCTCCGACCTGGCTCCCATCAGCCAGGCAAGCGCCGAATTCGCCATGTGGCGCCAGCTGCTGCCAGGCGCACCCGCCGGCTCGTATCTCTACGTAGCTCCTCTTACTGAATCCATGCTCGGGACCCTGCATTCCGACTACGGCGCACATTCCGTGAAACTGAACAGCTTCGGAAACTCTCCGAAATTCATATTCCCCTACAGCGACAGCGGCGACTGGACCATATCGAACTTCGGCGGAGCCGACGGCCTTCTCATTCCCGCCAAGGGCACCACAATCGCCCTCACCCCCGACAACTGGATGCGCTACCACCGCGCCATCCGCAACTACGAGGGCCACACCGACTCCTGGCTTGACCCGACAACCGGCACAGTATATATCGACGGCGCGCCGGCCACCGAATACACCTTCGCCATGGACTATTACTTCATGATGGGCGACAACCGCGACCGCAGCCAGGACTCCCGCTACTGGGGCTTCGTACCTGAAGACCACATCGTGGGAACACCTATGATTGTGCTGGCCTCCTTCGACCGCGAACGCCCGCTGACCGGAGGCAAGATTCGATGGAACCGCATTCTGCGCTCCCCCAACCCCGACAAATGACACCGCTTGTAACGCGACCGGGAGCGGTATTGCTGCCGCCACGGCTGTTCGCACCGGTGGCTTACTATGCAGTCGCCGCCAGATACGGAACTGTGGCCGTAGACGCCGGCATGCGCTTCGACAAACGCTGCAAGGCCGTGCACCGCTACCGCATCGCCGACACCCGTGGCCCGCTGGAACTCACAGTGCCGGTAGCACGCCCCTCGGGGTCGTCGTCGGCAGCCGGATGCCCGTGGGATGCCGTGCCCGTATCGGCACACGGGCAGTGGTGGCAGACTCATATTACGGCACTCGAAAGCGCCTATGGCCGCACGCCGTTCTTCGACCACTACATGGAACAGCTGAGACCGCTCTTTGCACCCCGCCCACTCGCCGACAACGACACAGCCGGACTGCTTTGCCTGCATGCACACAGCACGGTATGCCGCTTTCTGGGACTCGACGTCCGCGAAGTCACCCCGGAGGAAGCCATGGCATGCGGTGAAGGCTGCGACGATTTCCGCAAAAGCATGCCGGCGGTGTGCGAAACAGAATACTGGCAGGTGCGCCGCCATCTGCTGGGATTCATCCCCGGGCTGAGCATCCTCGACCTGATATTCAATCTCGGACCCGAAGCGCCATTGGCACTCCTTGACATGAAACCCCAATTTCAACTATGAACGCGTTCTGGACCATAGTTCTTCTGGTGATATCCAACATTTTCATGACCTTCGCCTGGTACGGCCATCTGAAACTGCAACAGATGAAAGTGCTGTCGTCGGCCACACCGCTCTATGTGGTTATCCTTATTTCATGGCTCATCGCTCTTGCCGAGTACAGCTTTCAGGTGCCGGCAAACCGCATAGGCTTCAACGGCAACGGCGGCTCGTTCTCCCTGATGCAGCTCAAGGTAATCCAGGAGGTGATCACACTCACGGTATTCACCATATTCACCGTCCTGTTTTTCCGCGGCGAGAGCCTTCAGTGGAATCATCTGGCGGCCTTCGGCTGCCTTGTAGCGGCAGTATGGCTGGTGTTCCTCAAATGAGCGTCGGAAACAGCTTCCGCGACAGCATAACCTCCCGCGGCCTGGCCCTTGTGCGATGGCCTCTGGTGATGTGCATAGTCGCTGTGCATGTGTTCGCCGACAGTCCGTTTGTGGCCGGAGGCATCGACTACACCCCCGGAACCGCAGTGTCGGCACTTACACTTTTTGTGCGTGCTTTCCTTTCGGAGAACGGGGTGGCGACATTCTTCTTCATATCCGGCTTCCTGTTCATGGCCGGAGGACAGCTGGACAAAACAAAATACCGCAGCAAGGTGGGCAGGAGGGTGCACAGTCTTTTAGTGCCCTACATGCTGTGGAACCTTATAGCGCTGCTCTATTTTCTGGTGCTGGTGTGGCATTCGGCGACCGATGGCGTCGACATAGCCGGCTGGCTCGGAGGATTCGTCATGTCGAGACACAGCGCCATGCCGCACGACCCTGCCATGTGGTTTATCCGCGACCTGATGCTGTGCGTTGTAGCCGTGCCGCCAATGTATGTGCTCATGAAACACAAATGGCCGTCGCTGGCAGTGCTCTGCCTTATGTTCGCGGTCTGCGTGTGCATATTCCCCGCCAGCGGAAGCTATGCTCAGCTTGTGGTATCGGCATTGGTATTCTTCTTCTGGGGTATGTGGATGGCTATGCACTACCCCGACCTCGCCGGAGTGTTCCGCCGCGTGTTCGTGCCATGCCTTGTGTTGTATCCTCTGCTCGGCGGCCTGCTGATGGTTCTCTATCCGGCCAACGAGTCCATGGCCATGGTGGTGAAGTGCCTCAGCCTTATCGTGGTGGTGCCGCTGGTGGTCGACATCGCCTGCTGGTGCGCGGGGCGCGGAATGGTTGCCAACCGCTTCCTCACCGGCGCCGCATTCTTTGTCTTCGCCAGCCATTGCATCGTTCTGTTCCACTTCAAGGTGCTTGTGTTCTACCTTGTGCAGCCGCGAAGCGAAGCCGCCATGGCGCTTACTTTCGTATGCATGTACGTGCTTCTGCTGGGCTTCCTGCTCGGCACTTTCGCAATACTGAAAAGAGTTTTCCCCGCGATAGCCAACCTGCTCACCGGCAAGCGCTGACCATATCTATCGCAGTACGCCTGTCAGGGAAGCACCTTCACCTGAGGCGCTATGGGCTTGCGGTAGGCACGGCGGCGGCGGTGCAGCCTGCGCTCGAATGCCTCCCACTGCTTCTGCACACTTTCGTTGCCTTCCAGCTCGAGGTTGCTTTCGGCCTCGCGGTAGCCGTTGGCACGATAGTGGGGTATGAGGTCGCAGAACAACATGGCATTGACTCCTTTACCCTGATACTCGGGCTTAACGGCCACAAGAAGCAGGTCGACAACGTCGCTGCCGCCCTTCAAGGCTTTCAGCAGATGGAACCAGCCTGTGGGCCACAGTCTTCCGCGGCTCTTCTGCAAAGCGCGCGACATCGAGGGCATGGATATACCCACAGCCACAAGCCGGTCGTCGGAATCGACCACCAGGCAGACATCCTCGAGGCGCAGCATGCCTATATACTTGTCGATATAGTAGTTTATCTGCCGTGGTGTGAGCGGGCTGTAGCCATAGAGACCGGCATAGCTTTCGTTGATAAGGTCGAAGATAGCCTGGCCGTACTGTTCCTTGACTTTGGAACGCGAAGTTATCTTGTGAACCTTCAGCCCGAACTTACGTGCCACCAGATCGGCCACTCTCTGGTAACGTTCCGGTATCTGTTCGGGCACGGTGATACGGTACTCCACCCAGTCCACCTCCTTTTCAAACCCCAGACGCTGCATGTGCTCGGGATAGTACGGGTGATTGTAGATTGTAGCCATGGTGCCCACCTGGTCGAATCCATCGATGAGCATGCCTTCGTGGTCCATATCGGAGAAACCCATAGGACCGATGATATGGGTCATACCCTGCGAGCGCCCCCACTCCTCGACGGCGGCAAACAGAGCGTCGACCACTTCGGCATCGTCGATGAATTCCACGAATCCGAACCTGAGGTCGGCACGCCCCGACTTGGCGTTGGCCGCTTCGTTTATTATAGCGGTAATGGTACCTACCGGCTCTCCGTTCCGGAAGGCCATGAACGACTGTGCCCGACAGAATTCAAAAGCCGGGTTCACATCGGGATTCAGAGTTGCCATGTCGTCGCGTACCAATGGCGGCACATAGCAGTCGTTGCCTTTATAGAGGTCGATTCCGAATTTTACGTATTGTTCGAGCTGGTCGGTAGAGTGTATAGGATGAACGTAAACAGACATTTTTCAAGACAGTCGGCAAACTGCTGGCTAAAAAGCCGTTCCCACAATAGGCTCCGGGCGCCATGGCGAAAGCAGCCACACAATGAGCAGAATCATCACTGCCAGGGTTATGGCCACAAGGATGAAGAAACGCTTCTGGCTGCGTCCCTCGAGTGCGAGATGCAGCTGCGCCAGGTCGCGGAAACGGTGCGAGCGGTCGGTGGCCGTGCAACGGCGGACAACACGGCGCAGCACTGGGTCGCCACTGCCCACGGCATCGAGAGCCTCCTTAAGAACCTTGCCGTAGTTGTAGATATCGTCGGCCACTTCGCGGCGACTCAGCGAGGGTCGCTGTTCGAAGCCCACGTCGATAAGTTTCAGATTGCCGATATTTTCGGTGAATATTATATTTTCCGGTCTCAGCGGAGGATGGACGATGTGGTTCGCCTGAATATACTCCAGGGCATTGACAAGCTGGTGCCTCATCTGGCTTATATGGGCCACGGTAACGCGGCCCTGGTCGATGAGCTTCCGCAGGCTGTCGCCATAGACGTCGTCGGTCACGATGCATCGCCCCAGACCGGGGATTTCCTCGAAATCGTTAATCATAACGATGTTCGGATGCGCCAGATTATAGCGAGTGTCGAACTCCTTCTCGATCATGGCCCTGTACTCGGGCATGTCGCGGAACTCTGGCTTCAGGGTCTTTATCATCACCCATTTGCCGAATTTCTTTGCGGTGTAGACATCGTAGAATTCCTCATCCCACTCGGGAAGAAGTTCCACGTCGGTCCAGCGGGAAGTCTGCTCGTCCATATTTCTAAGTTATTTATTGGAAGTGAGCACCTGGAATTGTCCGGGAGCGAAAGAGGTCATAATCGAGGCTGGCTCGCCAGTGAATACATCCACGGTTCCTGCAGGCATGAAATCAGGAAGTTCCACGGCAGCGGTATCTGTTCCGAGATTTACAACCGCGCATGTCGCCGAATCTCCTTTCTGGCGCCTGATGGCGAACATACCGCCATCGGACCATGTTTCGACCGAGCCACCTGCCACTCCGGATGCAAGTTCCGGACGGCTATGCCTGAGGGCGTTCAGTTTCTTATAGAAATCGAAAACCGGATGGCGCGGCTCCCACTGCGGAGGTGTGTCCTTGACAAAGAATTCCAGGGCACGGTCCATGGCTGTCTCCTGGCCGGTGTAGATAAGCGGCATGCCCGGCAACACATAGGTGAGCGCGGCGAATGCGGGAGCATAGATGCCGAGACGCTCGAATTCCGTGCCTTCCCACGAGTTGAGGTCGTGGTTGGAAGTCATGTTCATAAGGAAGGCGTCGGCAGGATACTGGGTGCTCTGAAGGTTTATGAGCGAATCGATGGCGGCGGCGGTTTTCACAGGGAAGGTGCGCGGCTGCTCTCCTTCCTTGGCAAAGGTGTACTGACCGGAAGTGGCGGCTATTTCGCTGAAAAGATCCTTCATAGGCCAGTTGTAGGCCATATCGAAAGCATGTTCGGTGAGTTCAGGCTCTGTGGCTTCGGCGAGCATGAAAACAGGACGCTCGCCGGCGGCGGACTGGATTGAATCGCGGGCGGCGTTCCAGAAGTCGACGGGAACCATACCTGCGACATCGCAACGGAAACCGTCGATTCCGGCCTCGCGAATCCAGTACTGCATTGCGTCTATCATCGCCAGACGCAATTCGGGTTTGCTATAGTCGAGCTGGTAAACGTCGGTCCAGTCGAAAGGACCGTACATCTGCCCGTCGTCGTCGTCGAGTCTGTAGTATTCCGGATGTTCTGTCACCCACGGATTGTCGCAGCCGGTGTGGTTGGGCACCCAGTCGATAATCACTTTCATACCGGCGGCATGCGCGGAATCCACCACGGCACGGAAGTCGTCGAGGTTGCCGAATTCGGGATTCACACCTTTGTAGTCGGCCACGGCATAATAGCTGCCCAGCTCTCCTTTGCGGTTGAGTTCGGAAATGGGATGGATGGGCATGAACCACAGTATATCGACGCCAAGCTCGGCCAGGCGTGGAATGTGGCGGGCGAATTCGCTGAAAGTCCCGCTGTCGGTGTACTGGCGGGTGTTTACCTCATAAATCACTGCGTTTGCGCTCCACGGAGCATGGGCGGCTCCCTGTGCCGATGCACTTTCCGGAGCGGTGGCCTTGTGCGAACATCCCGCAAATATTGCTGAGGCTCCGAGGACGAGGGATAGCAGGCGTTTCATAATTCCGGACTATGATTACAGTTATCGGCGGCCGTCGGCGTCGACGGGAATCTCGCGGTCGATGGACTTGTCGAGCGAAATCAGCGTCTCAGTGCCAGTGACTCCGGGAATCATCTGAATCTTCTTGTTAAGAAGTTCCATCAGGTGTTCGTTGTCGCGTGCGTAGAGTTTCACCAGCATTGTATAGGGTCCGGTCGTGAAGTGGCATTCCACGATTTCGGGAATCTTTTCAAGTTCGGGCACCACATCGCGATACATGGCTCCGCGTTCGAGGTTCACGCCTATGTATGTGCACGTTGCATATCCCAGGATTTTGGGATTCACCTGATAGCCCGAGCCGGTGATTACTTTCAGCTCCATCAGGCGTGCCAGACGCTGATGGATTGCCGCGCGCGACACACCGCATTCAAGAGCCACATCCTTGGAGGGGATGCGTGCGTTGTGCATAACTATTTTGAGAATCTGTCGGTCGAGTTTGTCGATTCTGTCGAGTATATTTTTCATATTATTGATTGGTTTTTTTAACATTCAGGCACAATCGCTATTGCAACAATGCTTCGTTGTGGTGCAAAATTAATCAAAAAAAAGCATTATTGCAGTTTTTGTAGCAAAAAAACAGAAAAGCATACGGTGACGGCAAGGCTTGAGCAAACGGCAGGAGGCCATGCCTGAACATGGCCTCCTGTTACATGGCACACAGCGGATTCCGCCGTGGTCAGGGATTATAGAGATCGTGGTTGTAGAACTCCATCACCCTCCGTGCCTGCTCGAGGGCGATTTCACCGGGGCCTCCCGGCATTGCCTGGGCAGAGGCATTATAGGCGCTGATGGCCGCGGCGCGGTTGCCGGCCTTCCACTCAAGCCGTCCCAGAAGATAGAGAGAGTCGGCATCGGACGCTCCGGCAAGGGCTTCTCGCGCCTGGTCGAGCTGCCCTGACTCTATGAGTTTTAAAATTTCGCTGTTCATTGTTCAGTGCCGGATTCGGGGTTCCATCCACCGCCGAGAACTTTGTAAAGTTCCACGCGGGCAAGGTTTTCGTCGCGCAGGGCGTTGTTGAGATTCACTTGCGCCTCGTAGTAGCGGCGCTGTGCGTCGAGCACGTCGATGTAGGCAATCACGCCACCGTTGTACTGTGCGAATGCCAGTGTGGCGTATTTCTGCGCGGCTTCGTACAGCTCGGCTCTTCTCAGACGGCTTTCATGCGCCAGACGCAGGTTCGAGCGCGCGTCGGCCACTTCGCTGAACGCGGTGAGCACATCCTGCTCGTATTCATATTTGGCAGCGTTGTATGCCGCTTCGGCGGCGCGGTGCCGGCGCTTGTTCTTTCCGAAATCTATAATGGTACCGGCCACCGAGCCTATCACGTAGCTGAAAGGCGATTTGATGAACGTGGAAAGTTCGTCGTTTTCCAGACCGCCGGTCAGGCCGATGCGCAGACGGGGAAAGCGGTCGGCATACGCCACGCCTGCCTGGGCGAGAGCCTGCCTCAGACGGGCTTCGGATGCGAGCAGGTCGGGACGACGCTTAAGAAGCTCCGACGGTATTCCCGCGGGCAGTCCGGGACTGCTCATGTCCTCGAGAATAATGTGGTGCCTGGCAATCTCACTACCGGGATATTCACCGGCAAGCAGACAGATGGCGTTCTTCACCAGCTCGAGCTGGCGCTCGATGCCTGGGATAAGAGCCGCTGTGGTATTGTATTCCACCACAGCCTGCTGATAGACGGTTTCGGGAGTCAGGCCGCCTTCATAGCGCAGTTTCGCCTTGTTGAGATTTTCCTGCCTTGTCATCAGCGTGCGCCTGGCGATGGCCAGTTCGCCGTCGAGAGCCACAAGCCTGTAGTATGCCGATGCCGTTTCGGCAATCAGCGCCACTTTCATCGCCTGTCTGTCGAATTCGGAGGCAAGATATGCCGCTTGCCCGCGCTTGCGGGCCCACGAGAGACCACCCCAGAGATCGGCCTCCCAGGCCACAGTCACTTTAAATCCGTATTCGGGGTCTCCGTTACTGCCTTCACCGTGGTAATCGTTTGTCTCATGGTCGGCATACAACTGACCGCTGACTGTCGGCGCGAGGTTGAGACGGTCGACACCGTAGAGTTGCCTTGCCTGCTCTACCCTTGCGGCGGCGGCCATAAGGTCGCGGTTGTTCTCCAGCGTGTGCCGGATGAGCGCCACCAGTGTGGAGTCGCCGTAGAACTCCCACCACTCGCTGTCGGCAGCGCTTACGCTGTCGGCAGCGGCTGCGCCGAAAGTCTCCGGAAGATTAAGGACAGGCGGTGTGCAGTTGCGCACACCCGAGCATGCTCCCGCCAATACGAGCAGCAGGACGGACAGGACGGTTGCTGTTATCTTTTTCATGATTTCCTGCGGGCCAGGCGAGCCTTGGCCTTGTCGATAAGTACAAAGAAGAAAGGAACGAACACAATACCCACTGTAATGGCCACAAGCATGCCGAAGAACACACCGGTGCCTATGTCGCGGCGGGCAGCCGAGCCCGGGCCGGTAGCAAAAAGCAGCGGCAGAAGACCGAGCATGAATGCCAGTGAGGTCATCACAATAGGACGGAAACGCAGGCGTGCGGCTGTGAGCGCGGCAGAGGTGGCGGAAACGCCTTTCTCGACCTCCTCCTTTGCGAACTCCACAATGAGGATGGCGTTCTTGGCCACAAGGCCCACAAGCATCACCAGTCCTATCTGGAAGTACACGTTATTGTCGAGCCCGCACAGCCAGATACCCGCATAGGCACCTACACCTGCGACAGGCAGGCTCAGAATCACCGCCAGGGGCACTGTCCAGCTTTCGTAGAGCGCGGCAAGGAAAAGGAACACGAACACGAATGCCAGTGCGAGCACTACCATGGTATTGCCACTCTGGTGTTTCTGCTGGTACGAGAGACCAGCCCATTCCACACCGATATTGTCGGGTAGCTCCTCGCGCACAAGCCGCTCCAGGCGGGCCATGGCCTGGCCGGTACTGTAGCCCTGGGCGGCCTCGCCGCTTATTGTCGCTGAATTAAACATGTTGAAACGCTGCACACTGCCAGGGCCGGCGGTATAGCGTGTCGTTCCCAGAGCCGACACCGGCACCATTGTGCCGTCGGAGCCTCTCACGAAAAAGAGATTGAGATTCTCCCTGCTCATACGGAACGGTGCCTCTGCCTGGATGTAGACACGGTAGATGCGGTTGAACATATTGAAGTCGTTGACATACACCGAACCGGTAAAAGCCTTCATGGTCGAGAATATATCGCTCATGGGGATGCCCTGGAGCTGTGCGCGGTCGCGGTCGACATCGAAGAACAGCTGGGGAATCTCGTTCTGCAGCGATACCGACAGTCCCGCGAACTCAGGACAGTTTTCGGCGGCCACACGCAGGCTGTCGACGGCGCGTTGCAGGTCGGAGTATGTGGCATCGCCGCGTGCCTCGAGAACCATCTCGAAACCGCCGGATGTTCCCAGGCCGGGAACAATCGCCGGAGTAAAGAAGTTGGCCTTGGCCTCGGGGTATGTGGCCATTTCGGCGGCCACTCTCGCACGCAGTTCGGCAAGGCTGTTGTTGCCTCGTTCGCCGGCAGGCTTCAGAATCACCGTAAGGGTGGAATGAGCCTGGTTTGTGCCGCTGCGGGGACTGGAACCGGTGACGTTGAGAACATATTCCACATCGGGGTCGGCCTGCAGAAATTCTATGGCACGCTCTGTCACCTGGCGCGTACGCTCTATGGTGGCACCTTCGGGCAGTTCCAGCTCAAGGGTGAAATAGCCCTGGTCCTCGGGACTCATGAAGCTCGTAGGCAGAAGAGAGTTGGCAACGTAGATGAACACGAGCGCCACGCCGAAAGCGGCAATCATGCGTTTGGGACATGCCAACGCCTTGCGTATCATCCTGGCGTAGAAATTGTTTCCCTTTGCAAGACCGAAGTTGATAAGACGGAAGAACCGGCGTTTGCGTCCATGCGAAGGCCGCAGCAGCTTGGCACACATCACCGGCGATAGTGTGAGAGCCACCACCGTGGAAATAATCACCGATACGGCGATGGTGATTGTGAACTGCCTGTACAGCTGCCCTGTGATACCCGGGAGGAAGCTCACAGGCACAAACACGGCGCACAGCACCAGCGACATGGCAATGAGCGCGCTGCCGAGGCCTTCCATAGCCCTGCGCGTGGCCTCCGGCGCCGGCACACGGTCGCGCTCCATTATCCTGTCGACGTTCTCCACTACCACGATGGCATCGTCGACCACAATGCCGATAGCCAGGATGAGACCAAGGAGCGTGAGCATATTCAGAGAGAAGCCGAATATAAGCATCACACCGAAGGTACCCACCAGCGAAATGGGCACGGCGATAATCGGAATCAGAGTGGCCCGCCAGTTCTGCAACGACAGGAACACCACAAGAATCACCAGAATGAGGGCTTCCACGAACGTGCGGTACACGTGGTGGATGGACTCGGAGATATATGTGGTCATGTCGAACGGTATCTCGTAGCTCATGCCTTCGGGGAAGTCGGCACTGATTTCCTTCATTGTCTCCTTCACCTTCTCGGCCACTTCCATGGCATTGGAGCCAGGCAGCATGCCTATTTCGAGCACTGCCGCATTGCCTCCGTTGATGCCGCTCTCAGTGGAATAGCTCGAAGCTTCCAGCGACACCCTCGCCACATCGCGCAGCCTGATGATGGAGCCATTGGCACGCGCGCGGACAACGATGTCCTCGAACTCTGTCACCGACGACAGTCGGCCTCGGGCGATAATGGGAACGGTGATGTCGATACCGTTGGCTGGCGCCTGCCCGAGCACACCGGCGGCACTCTCGCGGTTCTGGTCCTTGAGCGCGTTCTGGATGTCCTTTACAGTAAGTCCAAGGTCGGCCAGCTTGTCGGGCTGCACGAAAATCTGCATGGCGTAGTATCGGCTTCCGACCTGGCGTATCGAACCGACTCCGGGCACACGCCGCAGAAGGTCGAGAACGTTCAGCGTGGCATAGTTGGAAAGATACACCTCGTCGAACTTGGGGTCGTTGCTCAGGATTGTTATTGTCATGAGCTTGTTGGCCGTTTCCTTCTCGACGCTGATACCGTTCTGCACCACCTCCGCCGGCAGGCGGCTCTCGGCTTTCTTGACACGGTTCTGCACGTCCACGGCGGCAAGCTCGGGGTCGACATCGATGTCGAAAGTCACCAGCGCGGAAAAACCTCCGCTGTTCGAGCTGCTGCTGCTCATATATATCATTCCCGGTGTGCCGTTAAGCTCCTGCTCGATAGGAGTGGCGACCGCCTGCGTAACGGTGAGAGCGTCGGCGCCGGGGTATGAAGCCGACACCTTCACCACCGGCGGCACAATACGGGGGTACTGGTCGACCGGCAGCATGGCAAGGCCAATGCACCCCAGAATCACCACCACAATGGAGATGACGATGGAGAATACCGGATGGTCCAGGAAAAAATTCTTTTTCATCGTTGGATTCGCTTGTGATGGATTATCAGTTCTGTACAGAGGTGGAATCGGCGGGCTGGTCAGCGGATGCCGATACCTGCGGACGCACTTTCATGCCGTGTCGCAGTTTGTGGTACCCTTCGGTCACCAGCTGTTCGCCGGGTGCGAGGCCGCGCTCGATAATAACGCTGTTGCCGTTTTCCTGGCCGGTCTCTACGAATCGGCGCTCTACCACGCTGTCGGGGCGCACCACATACACATAGGCACCTCCACGCTCGATTTCCACGGCTTTCGAAGGCACGGAAACAGCATTCTCCACAACGTCCATCAGCACTTTCACGCGGGTGGATTCCCCAGGAAGAAGAACATGGTCGGGGTTCGGCATCTCGGCACGTACCTGGAAGGTTCCCGTCGACGGGTCGACCTGCGGTGAAGCGAAGTCCACAAGTCCACGGCAAGGATATTGCGAGCCGTCGGCAAGCGTAACTGTAACATACGGATCCCACTCGCGGTCGCCGGAACGGTGCCCGAGGTTGACATTGCGGTTTTTGCTGCGGAGGTAGTCAAGGGCTGTCATGGAGAAGTCCACCAGCACGGTATCGCTCTTCACCACAGTAGCCAGCAGACTTTTGCCGGATGGCCCCACAAGAGTGCCGATGTCGGCCGAGCGCTGCGAGATATAGCCGGAAATAGGGCTCTGCACGGCAGTGTAGCTCAGTGTCAGCTCTGCCTGGGTGAGGTCGGCGGCAGCCACATGCTCCTCGGCAAGGGCGCTCTCACGTGCGGCCTCGGCATTGTCGAGGTCGAGCTGCGAGGCCGCGTTCTGCTGGTAGAGAGGCGTGATTCGCGCCAGATCACGCTCGGCCTTGCGGGCATTGGCCCGGGCCTTGGTGAGTTGCGCGCGGGCTTTCTGCACACGTGCGCGGTATACCTGCGGGTCGATTACGAACAAGGTCTGCCCGCGACGCACGAACGTACCTTCCTCGAAAAGTATCCTCTCCAGATATCCTTCGACACGTGCGCGGACTTCGACAAACTGCTGCGCGCGGATGCGCCCCACATATTCACCATATATGTTCACATTCCCGGCCTGCACAGGCTCCACCTCCACAACCGGCAGACCGGGTGCGGGTGGCGACGGTTTGAATATAGCCCACAGAACAAGACCTATGACAGCCGCTACCACGACTGCTGCAATTGCGCGCACGACAGTACGCTTCCTCCGGGGAGTGATCTTCTGGTTCATTTCGCTTCTGAATTTATGTGATGAATGCCGGATTGTATCCGGATGTATTTATATATTAACGGCACTGTTACGTTTTTAGTTCGTGCACCGGACTGCAAAATTAATACTTACTTGTTTATTTAAGTTAACGCAGGCACCACATCTGCCGATTGTGGCTGTATTTTGTTGTAACTTTGCGCTCCCGACACGTAGCTTCCAGGCCATGGGTCGGCCATACTTGTCCACAAAATACATATCCATACTGTCAGACGATGTCGGAACATAAAATATACAGCGGGCTCACCCCTGAGCAGGTAGAGGAATCTCGCGCACGCCACGGAGCCAACATTCTCGCCGAACCGAAGCGCCGAAGCGCCTGGATGAGGTTTCTGGAGAAATTCAAAGACCCTCTCATAATCGTGCTGCTGATAGCGGGAATGCTTTCGGTGTGCATAGCCTGCTACGACTACTGGGGACTCGGGCAGAGCGCCGCAGTATTCTTCGAGCCTACCGGCATTGTCGTGGCCATTCTGCTCGCCACCGGCCTCGGCTTCATTTTCGAGCTTCGCGCCGAACGTGAGTTCGCCATCCTCAACAAAGTCAACGACGACGAACCGGTGCAGGTTATCCGCCAGGGACATGTCACAGAAATTCCCCGCCGCAATGTTGTTGTGGGCGACATCGTTCTGCTTGCCACCGGCGAGGAAGTACCAGCCGACGGCCGTCTGCTGGAAGCAGTGTCGCTCAATGTGGATGAGTCCACCCTCACCGGCGAACCCATTTGCGCCAAGAGTGTCGACCCCGCCGACTCCGACCCCGAGGCCACCTTCCCCACCGACGAAGTTCTCAAAGGGACTAAGATTGTCGAAGGCCACGGAGTTATGGAAGTCACCGCCGTGGGCGATGCCACCGAAAGCGGAAAGGTGTTCGAGGCCGCGCAGATCGACAATTCGGTGAAGACGCCACTCGACGAGCAACTGGAACGGCTGGGACGCCTGATATCGCGGGCAAGCTACGCCATAGCCTTCGCCATCGTCGTGGCACGCATAGGCATCTATCTGGGAAGCCACGGCGGCATACACGACCTAATACCATTCCTCACATACTGCCTGCAGACGTTCATGATAGCCGTAACACTGGTAGTGGTGTCGGTTCCTGAGGGACTTCCCATGGCCGTAACCCTGTCGCTGGCATACTCGATGCGCAGGATGCTCAAGACCAGCAACCTTGTGCGCAAGATGCACGCCTGCGAGACTATGGGCGCCACAACAGTGATATGCACCGACAAAACCGGCACTCTTACCGAAAACAAAATGCAGGTGGCCAGCACCGAGTTTTTCGGCAATCCGCCTTCGGAGATTATTGCCGAAGGCATCGCCGTGAACTCCACTGCCGAACTTGACCGCACCGGCTCCGCTCCCAAAGCTATCGGCAACCCTACCGAAGGTGCGCTTCTGCTTTGGCTCGAAAGCCGGGGTTGCGACTACGAGACACTGCGTGCCGGGGCTGCGACCGTCGACGAACTGCCGTTTTCCACAGAACGCAAATATATGGCTACAGTGGTGGAGCGTCCCGACGGACTCCGCATTCTCTATGTGAAGGGAGCGCCCGAGATTGTATTCGGACTGTGTACGGAAATTCCCGAAGGGCTGTCCTCCAAGGAACTCGACGCCACTCTGCTTGGATATCAGAACCAGGGTATGCGCACTCTGGGCTTCGCCTACCGCGTGCTGCCGGAAGGGGCGGACCCGATTGTGGACCGGAAGCTGGATTCGCAAGGGCTGGTATTCCTTGGCATAGCTGCCATCTCCGATCCTGTCCGCAGCGACGTGCCCGCGGCGGTACGCGAGGTTATCGACGCCGGCATTGCGGTGAAAATCGTAACCGGCGACACTCCGGCGACAGCCAGGGAAATCGGCCGCCAGATAGGCCTCTGGGACGACAGCCGCGACACCGAATCCGGCATCATCACCGGACCGGAATTCGCCGCCCTGCCCGACAGCGAGCTGCGCCAACGCATCGCCGAGCTGAAAATAATCGCCCGGGCACGGCCCATGGATAAAAAAAGACTCGTGGAAACGCTGCAATCGCTTGGCGAGGTCGTCGCCGTGACAGGCGACGGCACCAACGACGCCCCCGCCCTCAAAGCGGCCCAGGTGGGCCTGTCGATGGGCGACGGCACATCCGTGGCCAAGGAAGCCTCCGACATAACCATCATCGACAATTCGTTCTCCAGCATCGGGCGCGCGGTGATGTGGGGCCGCTCGCTCTACCGCAACATCCAGCGCTTTGTCCTTTTCCAGCTCACTGTGAATGTCGTAGCCTGCCTCGTGGTGCTAACCGGCTCTCTGATGGGCACAGAATCGCCGCTTACGGTAACTCAGATGCTGTGGGTGAACCTGATAATGGACACCTTCGCCGCCATGGCTCTGGCTTCGTTGCCACCTACACAAAGTGTGATGTCCGACAAGCCGCGGCCTCGAAAGGCATTCATCATCACCGGCACTATGTGGCGCTTCATAATTTCAGTTGGTGTGATAATGTTCGTGCTGCTCGCCGCCATTCTCGTATGGTTCCGCAACTACGATATAAGTTCTCTGAGCACCTGCATGCATGCCATGCGCAACACATCCTCCGGCCTGTCGGCCTACGAACTTTCCGTGTTCTTCAGTGTTTTTGTATTCCTGCAGTTCTGGAACATGTTCAACGCCCGCGCCTATGCCACACGGCGCTCGGCGTTCCATTTCAAGGGCTGCTCAGGCTTCCTTACAGTGGCCGGCATGATTCTGCTGGGGCAGATAGCCATTGTAAGCATCGGCGGAAGTTTTTTCAGCGTTGTGCCCCTTTCGCTTGCCGACTGGGCCATTATCATAACCTCCACCTCGTCGGTGCTCGTGTTCGGCGAAGCGTGGCGCCAGGTCAAAAAACTGTTTAACCGGTAAACAAGCTCATATGAAAATCAAGATATTGATATCTATCCTCGCGGCCTTACTCATTTCAGTGCCCGGGAAATGCGAGGTTCCCGCCAGCTTCGTCTACGACAGCTGCAACGGCGACACGCTGCACTTGGATTTCTATGCCGCACAGAGCTGCGCGCCCGCCCCTGTCCTCATCTATGCCTTCGGCGGCGGATTCAAAGGAGGAACACGACGCAGCGATTCCTACAACCATATGTTCGACTTCATGACCAGAAACGGCATCGCCGTGGTATCCATCGACTACAGGACCTTGCTGAAAGAAGCCGATCCGGCCGCCATGGCCAGTGCCGATGGCTTCAAGGCTGCTCTGGTGGAAGCCATCGGAGCTGCTACTGCCGACATGCTCAAGGCCACGGCTTTTGTATATTCCAAGGCCGGTGAATGGAACATCGATCCGAACCTTATGTTCGCCTGCGGCTCCAGCGCGGGTGCCATCACAGCACTGCAGACCGAATACGAACTATGCAACGACAGCACTCTGGCCGAAAGCTACAATCTTCCTGCCGGTTTCAACTACGCCGGAGTGATATCGATGGCCGGTGCCATATGTTGCGAGTATGAGCCGGCATGGAAAAACGCACCCTCTCCCATCCTGCTCTTCCAGGGCGATGCCGACGCCATTGTGCCTTTCGAGAAAGCCGTGCTCGGCAATTTCGGTCTGTGGGGCTCGAAGACTATCAGCGACGGCCTGTCGCGACAGGGCATACCCCACCGCTTCCACCGCTTCAACGGCGCCTCCCACGAAATCGCCGAACAGCCGATGCAGACCAACACAGGCGAAATCTACGACTTCATCGCTGCTGTGGCCTCATCCCGGTGTAACGACATCATCAACACCACCGGATACAACCCTCAACAAGGCGAATACAAAACTGATTTCTCGATTATCGACTACATCAAGGCAAATATGTGACAACAGCATTGCTTTTGCACTGATTAACACACTCGGGCAGTTTTTATGCCCGGCCCCTCCCGTAACTTTGCGGTATAAGAACGCAAAGTCATGGAACTTACACCCGTAATCAGCAGTGAAGATATTATGATGGCCACCGCCACATTGCTCGGCACCACTGTCGGCACCATACACGCCCGTGGTTTCGGAAGCATGGCGGATGTTCTCAACGCCATCCGCGAAGCATGCGGGCCCGTCGCCGGCCTTGTCCAGCTGAGCGTGCGCAATGCCAGCCGCGGCTGGAGCCAGCGCCGCGCAATGTTCATCAAGCCTTGCGGCTCCTCGCACCCCTTTTCCTTGTCGGCTCTTGGCTTGCGGCCATAGCCTTGGCGAGTTTGCGGCCTATGAGCCTGCGCAGAGCCGGGGTGTTAAGCCCCGGATTCCTTTCCAGCGCCTCTCCCAAGGCGTCAGCAGCAGCAGCAATCCTACCTGCGGCGAACCCGGAGGCGGCAAGTTGCAGAAGCCGCTCCGTCGCGGCTGTCTCGAGAGCCTGCCGCTGGGCTATCTCATCGTTGAATGTCCGGCTGAAAGCCACAATCTGAGGATTTATATACACGTCCTTCAGATCCAGCGGTCTTTCCAGCGAAATGCCGCCGAGTGTCTTGCAGCGGCTGAGGGCGACATACGTCTGTCCGCCGGCAAAAGCCCCGCCGGCACCGATATCAAGACGCACGCGGTCGAATGTCAGTCCCTGACTTTTATGGATAGTGATTGCCCATGCCGTACGCAATGGGAGCTGGGTGAATGTGCCCTTTACCCGCACCGAGACATGATTGGTGGAATTATCGAACTCATAGCACACGTTTTCCCACGTCTGCGGCTCGACAGGATGTATGTTGCCATCGGGCAGACGCACCTCCACACCATGGCTGTCTGCCTCCTCCACAGTGCCTATGGTTCCGTTCACCCATCGCCGTTCGGGGTCGTTGCGCAGGAACATGACCTGCGCGCCTTTCTTCAGCGTAAGGCTTAGAGATGTCGGGTACGACGACTGCGGGAATTCTCCGGTGACCTCTCCCTGGCACACCACCGGTTCCGATTCGAGGCGGGCAAGCCGCATGGTGTTCACCCTGTCGGCGGCATCGCGCCTTGCGGCAAGGGTGATTGCGGGAACCGGGTCGGAAGCATTATCGTCCTCCTCGCAGGGACGCACCCGCTTGTTCACCGCATCTATATCGGCTTGCGAAGGCTGCCCGCCACGGAACTTGTCGAGCAGCGCCACGAAGCGGCTCTCGGTCTGCCGGTACACTTTCTGCAGCTCTATGCACACAGGCGCGATATCGCGGAACACATCGGCTCCGAAGAAGAAAAAGTTGGAATAATGCCGCTGAAGAATGGCCTTGTCCTCCTGTGTCACTACCGGTTCGAGCTGGTAGACATCGCCCACCAGAAGCAGCTGCTTGCCGCCGAAAGGCTTGCGTCTGTCGCCGCCGAAGGTACGCAGTATACGGTCCACGAGATCGAGCACATCGGCGCGCACCATCGAGATTTCATCTATCACCACAAGTTCCACCTTGCGGAACACCTTGATGTTGCGTCCGTTCAGGTTCAACCTTTCGCGGAGCCTCGAAGGCGCGAAGCTTGTGTCGTCGGGCACAAAAGGCTGCAGCGGAAGGTGAAAGAACGAATGCAGAGTCTGTCCGCCCACGTTCACTGCCGCCACTCCCGTGGGTGCGAGCACCACACATTCCTTGGAAGTGCCGGCAATTATGTGGCGGAGGAAGGTGGACTTGCCGGTACCGGCACGCCCGGTGAGAAACACCGATGCATCGGTCTGCTCGATCATGCGCCGGAGCGCCTGATACTGGGGATTGGACTGGTCAATCTCGTCCATCGGGGATAGAGCGCCGCCTCAGAAATGCAGGAAATCCTTCAGACCCTCAGTCACGGCCATGTTCACGCTGCGGGGATATCGCACTTCGGCGAACACCTGCGCCAGCGTTTCCTTGTTGTTCTCGGCAATGAAGCGTGCAGCCTCCGGCGCCGACTCCCTGGCGGCATAGAATGCCTCTATGTCGGCATCGGAAGGGTCGGCATAGCTCTCCCTGTGCACAACGGCTTCCAGGGGTAGGCGATCGGATGGCTGCGGCTGAGCGGCCGGATATCCCACGGCAAGGGAGAACAGCGGCATCACACCTTCGGGCAGCTCCAACTGCCGGCGGAATCCCTGGAGGTCGTACATCACGGTTCCAAGATACACCGTTCCGAGACCGCACTCCTCTGCCACCGCCACAAACTGCTGGGCGAATATCGTTGCGTCGACAACCGCAGTCATCATGCCGCCGGCATTGTCGAAACCACAGTCGGCTTTCCGCAATTCACACCAGCGCGAGAAACGGCGCAAGTCGGCACAGAAGGTCAGCAAGGCCTGGCATCCGGTCACACACGGCTGCCCCTGATGTAGCTTGCGGAGCTGCCCGAGTGCTTCAGGTCTGCGGGAAACGACCACGCTGTAGAGCTGCATGTTTCCTGTGGTAGGAGCATGTGAGGCCGCGGCGAGAATATTATCGAGCACATTATTCTCGAGTGGCTTGTCGCTGAATACGCGCACCGAACCGCGGGCGGCGAAACGGGCTGCGACATTTGTGGGCTTTGTGTTCATGGCTGGGAATGTTTCTTTGTTGAAAGACTGGCAGAGGGCATCAGTCGCCGGCATTTTCCTGCGACAGCGGAATGCGCCGCAAAGTCATCAGTTCCTTGCCGTCGGCATCGAGCAGGAGCACTGTGTTGTCGGCGTCGCCTGCTATGGCGGATGCTGTGGATTCAAGAGCGACAATCATACGAAGCTCCTGGTCTCCTTTGTTGCAGGCCATGCGGGTTTCACCGATATTGTTTATATCCAGAGCGTTACTTTTCGATGGGTCGATATATAAGTCGCCGTTGAAAAAGTTGCATCCTGTGTTTCCGTGAATCTTGAGTTCGGCTATGTCGAAGAAAACATTGCACTCCTCGTCATCGATGGCACGGCCGTCGATCGAAGTCACCTGCCAGTTTCCGTTGAGGAACTCCATGTTGTGGCGGCGGAGAGTGAGAACGGGCTTGCGGTTTTCGCCGCTGAGGTATATGTATGTGTCCTGCCCTATGCGGCGGGTGTCGACAAACAATGCTCTCCCTTCGCTGATATGGCTGCCGATGAGTGCGGCATATTCGTTGTCGGGGCAATAGCGCATGGTCGATGCAAGATGCGAGAACATCATGGAGCCGTCGGTGCGTATCACATAGCTGCCGTTGATGATATTGCAGCCGTCGGACCCGTAGAAGCGTCCCGTACCGTTCTCGAAATACAGATAGGGCGCATCATCCTCGGCGTCAATGGCATTGGCGTCGACAGCCGAAATAATCCACTTGCCGCCGCAGAGTGTGCCTATGTCGGGCAGCTGGCCGCCGTTGGGTGCCGGGGCCGGAGCCGGAGTGCGCGTGTCGGGCACCGGCTTGCCGCTTACCGCACCTATTGTGGTAAACCGGCTTACCGGTATCTTGGATTTCAGCAGCGAGCAGGATGTGGAAACCAGCATTGCCGCCGCAAAGAGAATTATGTATTTTCCGGACATGTTTTCCTATGTATTTTAGCGCCTGCGTGCATTACGCATACGGCGGAATTACCAAAATATGATGCTAAGATACGATTTTTTGTGCTAACATTGCGTGTGGGCGACATAAAAAAGCTACTTTTGCACAAACCTCAAACCCAGAATCCATCACTGCCATGCTCGATATCAAGGAAGTATTCAATGCCGCCACTGTTCTGAAAGATGTGGCCAGGCTCACTCCTGTCATTCCGGCTCCGAAACTCAGCGACCGCGCCGAGGTGTATATAAAAGCCGAAAATCTCCAGCTCACCGGCTCTTTCAAGCTTCGTGGAGCTTATTACAAGATTTCCCAGCTCAGCGACGAGGAGAAAGCCCGAGGGGTGATTGCCTGCTCGGCCGGCAACCACGCACAAGGTGTCGCCCTTGGCGCCACCCACAGCGGAATCCGCTCGCTCATCTGCCTTCCCGCCGGAGCGCCAATCTCCAAAGTTGAGGCCACCAAAGGCTATGGAGCCGATGTGTGCCTTGTTCCGGGCGTCTACGACGATGCCTATGCCCGCGCCCTGGAGCTGCAGAAGGAACACGGCTACAGCTTCGTGCATCCTTTCGACGACCCCAAAGTGATAGCCGGCCAGGGAACCATCGGCCTGGAAATACTCGAGCAGCTGCCGGATGTGCAGGCCATAGTGGTACCTATAGGCGGAGGCGGACTGATTTCCGGCCTTGCCTTCGCGGTCAAGACACTGCGCCCCGACGTCAAGGTCTACGGAGTGCAGTCGTCCGGCGCCCCTTCCATGGCGGCATCCCTCAAGGAAGGCAAGCTCTGCCACCTCAACGATGTGAGCACAATCGCCGACGGCATATGCGTGAAAGAACCCGGCATCAACACCTTCGACATGTGCAACCGCTATGTCGATCAGGTAGTGACCGTCAGCGACGACGAAATCGCCGCCGCCATTCTCGCCCTCATAGAACAGCAGAAACTCGTTGCCGAAGGCGCCGGTGCAGTGGCTGTTGCGGCGGTAATGTTCGGCAAGCTGCCTATCGACGGGCTCAAGACCGTATGCCTTGTCTCGGGAGGCAACATCGATGTGAACACCCTCAGCCGCGTTATCACCCGCGGACTGGCCAAGAGCGGACGCAACCACACTTTCATCATCGACCTGGCCGACAAACCCGGCCAGCTCTCCGGCGTGTGCGAAGTGGTTGGCAACGGTGGCGGAAACATCATATCCGTCACCCACGAGCGCATCAACACCAGCACTGCAATCAACGGCTGCACCATACGCCTGGAGGTAGAGACCCGCGACCGGAACCATATCGAAGCACTCAGCGAGGCTCTCGCCGAACGCGGCTTCAAAGTTGTAGGATAACAGAATCATGAAAGACATCAAAAAAGCCATCATACTGCCGACCATTGTTGCGGCAAGCCTCTGCGCACAAGCTCAGACACCGGCCGACAGCGCCGCCACCGACACATGCTTCGTGTTCACCGAAGTGATATCGCTGCCATCAACCTCTGTCAAGGACCAGAACAAATCCGGCACATGCTGGAGCTTCGCCGGAACCTCGTTCTTTGAAAATGAAATCCGTCGTGCAGGAGGCGATTCTCTGGATATTTCCGAAATGTACACCGTTCGCCGCTGTTTCGAGGACAAGGCCGAACGCTACATCCGCATGAACGGCGCCACCAACTTCGCCGCCGGAGGCTCGATACTCGACGTCCCCTATGTGTGGGAGCGCTATGGCGCGCTGCCGGAACAAGCATACCCCGGCATAGCATACGGCGAGGACAAGCATGTGCATGCCGAGCTCGACGCAGTGCTCACCGCCTATGTGAAAGCGGTGGCTTCCAACCCCAACAAACGCATATCCACAGCATGGCGCGACGGCCTCAACGGCATTCTCGACGCATACCTGGGCAAAGTGCCGGAAACGTTCACCTACAACGGCCGCACATACACCCCCGAAAGCTTCGCCGCCGCCCAGCCGCTGAAGACTTCCGACTTTGTAGCCCTTACATCGTTCACCCACCATCCGCAGTACAGCCAGTTCCCGCTCGAAGTCGCCGACAACTGGCTGTGGGGTCAGTACTGGAACCTGCCGCTCGACGAATTCAAGGCTGTGGTCGACAACTCGCTGGCCAAAGGATACACCGTTGTATGGGCAGCCGACGTGAGTGAACCCGGCTTCCGCTGGACCGATGGCGTGGCTCTGATGCCCAAGGGAAAACAGGACTCCGACCTCGAGGGTACTGAGCTCGCACGCTGGGTGAAACTCTCCGACAAAGACCGCGAGAACGAACGCTACAGCTTCAGCGGCCCGGTCGAGGAAATCGAGGTCACTCCCGAAAGCCGCCAGCAGATGTTCGACCGTCAGGAGACCACCGACGACCACGGCATGGAAATCGTCGGAGTGGCAACCGACCAGAAAGGCAACCGCTATTACAAGGTAAAGAACTCATGGGATACCAACCAGAAGTACGACGGCTACTTCTACGTATCGGAGCCATACTTTCTTGCCAAGACCCTGAGCATACTGGTGAACAGGAAGGCACTGCCTGAGAACACCGCCCGCAAGCTCAACCTACGCTGACCATGGGATTGCGCAGATGTGCACTGGCAGCATTGGCCGCCGCCATTCTTGCCCTACCCGGCTGCCGCACCAGCGAGGCCAACTACCGCTCCGCCTATGAGCGCGCCATAGGACACCGCGACAGTGTGGCCGCACTGGACTCCACAATATACGGCGCAAACCGCCGTGCCATGGACCAGCGCTCGGTAACCGTCGACGGCCGCACCTACAGCGTGCGCACACAGCTTGTAAGCTTCACCGAAGGAGCCGGCGGCAACGCCGAGGCTCTCCAACGCTACAATGTTGTGGTAGGACGTTTCAAACAGCTCTTCAACGCCCGCAGCCTGCGCAACCGCGTGTCTGCCAGGGGCTATGGCGACGCAATGGTGGTGCAGACCGCCGAACCTTACTACTACGTTGTGGCCAGCTCACACGACAGCCTGCCGCAGGCGCAGGCAGCGCTGGAATCGTTCCCCGAACTCGAGTTCAGCCTCCGCCCTCCCCTGCCGTTCATCCTTGAAGTACCGGGACGGAGCCGATAACCGAACCGCTACAAAAAGAACGTTCCGGCATGCGAACTCTTTCGCATGCCGGAACGTTCTTTTTGTAGCTTCTTTTCTATGAGCTTGTTCAAAATTATTTGGCGCAGACTCCGATACGAACAAGAAAAACTACAAAAAACATAACATACATAAGACAATGAACACAGCACCTCTCCAAGGAATCAAAGTGGTCGACTTCACCAATGTGCAGTCAGGACCTTCGTGTACACAGCTTCTGGCATGGCTCGGCGCGGAAGTAATCAAAATCGAACGTCCCGGCACCGGCGACGCAACCCGCAACGAGCTCCAGTTCGACCCCGACTGCCCGTCGTACTACTTCCTTCAGCTGAACTCCGATAAAAAATCGCTGGCACTCGACGCCGCGACTCCCGACGGAAAGGAAATCCTCACAAAGCTCATCGAACAGGCCGATGTATTCATCGAGAACCTGCATCCGGGAGCTATGGACAAGCTGGGCTTCAGCTGGGAGAACGTGCATAAAATAAACCCCAGATGCATCTATGCCACCATCAAGGGTTTCCCTGTCTCCTCCCGCTTCGCCGACCTTAAGGCATACGAACCCGTAGCGCAGGTTACCGCCGGAGCGGCCTCCACCACAGGCTGGTGGGAAGGTCCTGACAACGTGCCCACACAGAGCGGCGCCGCCCTTGGCGACTCCAACACCGGCATGCACTGCACCATCGGCATTCTGGCCGCGCTTATGAAACGCCAGCACACCGGCGAGGGCTCTTTCGTGTACCAGTCCATGCACAATGCGTGCCTCAACCTCTGCCGCATCAAAACCCGCGACCAGCTCACTCTGGACAGAATAGGATACCTCACACAGTTCCCGCAGTATCCCAACGAGAAATTCGCAGACTACGTACCCCGTTCGGGCAATCAGGAAGGCAGCGGTGTGCTGGGATGGACCTATAAGTGCAAAGGCTGGGAAACCGATCCCAACGCCTATGCATACGTTATCCTGCAACGCGGTGCCAAAGACTTCGAAAAAGCATGTCAGGCCATGGGATTCCAGGACTGGCTCGCCAATCCCGACTTCAACACCGCTGACGCCCGCGACCGCCACAAACAGGAAATCTACGCCCGTGTGCAGCAGTTCTGCATCGACAAGGACAAGTTCGAAGTCGTGAAAGCCCTTGCTCCCTACGGAGTGCCCGCAGCACCCGTGCTTTCCACCAAGGAAATCATGAACGACCAGAGCCTCTACGACGGCAACACTCTGGTAAAAATCGACCAGGGCGGCAAAATCGGCGAGTTCGTGACCGTAGGCGTACCCTTCACTATCTCGGACTTCCAGCCTACGTATGGACCGTGCCCGGCTCTGGGAGGCAACACCGATGAAGTGCTGACTGCGCTTGGATATACTACCGACCAGATTGCATCCTTCAAGGCCAACGGCACCACAGCCCCCGTGCAGAAATAATGCAGCCGGCTAATGACCACTGCACAAAACAACAAGAAAAACAACAGCACTATGTCTACCAATACAACTCCTGCCGGTAACTGCGGCTGCAACGCTCCCAAACCGTCGCCGGCCTATCCCGCCCAGGTAACGGGCATGGACATCCTCGCGAGGGCACTTCGCATGGTTGGTATCGACACCATGTACGGCCTTGTGGGCATTCCGGTTACTGATTTCTCATACATCGCGCAGGACCGCGGTATCCGTTTCATAGGCTTTCGCCACGAACAGCAGGCCGGCATGGCCGCCGCCACACACGGATATCTCACCGCTACCCCCGGCGTTCTGCTTACGGTTTCCTCTCTGGGATTCCTCAACGGCCTCACGGCAACGGCCAATGCGACCGTGAACTGCTATCCCATGATTCAGATCAGCGGCAGCAGCGTACGCGAGCCCATCGACCTCCTTCAGGGCACCTACGAAGGCCTCGACCAGCTCAACATCGCCAAGCCTCTTGTAAAGGCAGCCTACAGGGTAAACAAGCCTCAGGACATTCCAACGGCGGTTGTCCGCGCCTACCGCGCAGCCATATCCGGCCGACCCGGCGGTGTCTATCTCGATGTCACAACTCCCTGCCTCGGCGCAATCATGGACAGCGCCGAAGCCGAAAAACTGTTCTTCGAGCCTGTCGACCTGTGCCCAGCAGCACCTCCGGCTCCCGCGGCCGTGACCCGCGCAATGCAACTCATAGCATCGGCAAAGAAGCCCGCCATAATAATCGGCAAAGGAGCGGCATATGCCAAGGTGGAAGACAAGCTCGATAAATTTGTGAAGGCCACGGGCATTCCCTACCTACCCATGTCGATGGCCAAGGGCGTACTTCCCGACAACGGCCCTCTCAGCGCACTGTCGTGCCGCTCCACCGTCATGGAAGAGAGCGATGTGGTGATTCTCGCGGGCGCCCGTCTCAACTGGCTGCTGTCGCGCGGACAAGGTAAATGGAACCCCGACACCAAATTCGTGCAGCTCGACATCGAGCCTACCGAAATCGACTGCAACCGCCACATCTCCGCTCCCGTAATCGGCGACCTCTCCAGCACTCTTGATGCCATGCTCAAAGCCCTGCCCGACTACAAGATGAGCATGGATCCCGCATGGGTCCCCTCCCTTCAGACCCAGACCAAGGAAAAGAACGCCAAGTTCGCACAGCGCCTCACCGACAACGCCAATGCCCAACCCATGAACCACTGGACGGCACTCTCGGCCATCAAACCTGTTCTGGAGGCAAATCCCGACGTGATTCTGGTGAACGAAGGCGCCAACACTCTCGACGATACCCGCGATGCCGTGGATATGAGTCTGCCACGCCACCGTATCGACTGTGCCACATGGGCCATTATGGGCATGGGCATGGGTTCGGCCATAGGTGCAGCCGTTGCCACCGGCAAGAGCGTGGTAGCCATCGAAGGCGACAGCGCATTCGGATTCTCAGGAATGGATTTCTCCACAATCTGCCGCTTCAAGCTGCCTGTTACCGTTGTGATTTTCAACAACGGCGGCATCTATAACGGTATCGGCGTGAACCTCAGCGGCAACGGAGATCCTGCACCCACAACTCTGGATGTCACAGCCCGCTACGACAAGCTGGGTGACGCTTTCGGCGCCAAGACATACTATGTCACCACCCCCTCCGAGCTGTCCGCGGCACTCAATGAAGCCATCGCTCTGCGGGGCCCCGTTCTGATCGACGTACAGCTCGGCGCCGACTCCGGCAAAGAGAGCGGCCACATCGGCTATCTGAACCCGGAGGCACTTGAACACATCACTGTGTAACACAGAATCAATCAACCGACAGTCAGGCCGGGACTACCTGTCCCGACCTGACTGCAATACCAAACTTCAATAGTTCTATTTATGGTACACATCATTCTATATGCCATAGTGCCTATATTTGTGGTCATGGCTCTCGGTTTTTTCTCGGGTAAAGCCGGAGCTTTCTCGGGAGAAAACGCCCGCACCCTGAACAAGGTGGTGCTGAACTACGCACTGCCCGCAGCGCTGTTTATATCCATAATCAAAGCCAACCGAAGCATGCTTTCGGCCGACATCAAGCTTACAATAATCTCCTTTGTGGTGCTTATGGCCTGCTTCTTCCTTGTGTACTTTGTTTTCAAATACTTCTATAAGGATACCACCGGCGAGGCTGCCGTGTCGGCGCTTATCAGCGGTTCGCCGACCATCGGCTTCCTCGGCTTTGCCGTGCTCGAGCCTATATTCGGCTCGTCGGCCGCCGTCGGTCTTGTTATCGCCATCGTTGCAATCGAGGTGAATGCCCTGGGAATACCCATCGGCCTCAGTCTGCTCAATGCCGGCATGAACACCAAGGATGCCAACGGCAAGAAGCCCAATCCCTGGCTGCCGGTATGGAACGCACTGAAGCAGCCAGTGGCCTGGGCTCCGATTCTGGCGGTTATTCTCGTTCTTTTAGGTTTCAAATGGCCGGAATGGGCATCGCCCTCCTTCACCCTCATATCGGGCGCCAACGCCTCTATCGCCTGCTTCGCGGCCGGTATAACCCTCAGCTCCGTGAAGGTGTCGCTTAACGCCCAGGTATTCATGGGCACATTCCTCAAGCTCATCATCATGCCGCTGGCTATTCTGGCAGTGGGTGTCCTGTTCCACATGGACCCGCTCAACCTCAAGATGCTCGTTGTCTGCGCCGCCCTTCCGCCGGCTTTCTCCGGCATCATAATCGCCAGCCGCTACAACGTTTATGTGGCCACCGGCACCTCCTCGCTGGCAGTCAGCACCCTGCTCTTCATGGGAGCCTGCCCGCTATGGATATGGCTCACGGAAGTCGCCATAAAGATGTTCTATTGATTTTCCAAACATAGCCGTCGGCCGCGCCACCACCTCCAAGGAAGCGCGGCCGACGCTTTTATATCGGCATCCCGCCCGGCAAAGACCAGATATTTGCTTTGCGCTCGACTTATTCGTATCTTTGACTGCGTCTTAGATACTCACGCTCGGCAAAGTCCAAATAAATTTGGCTTTGCGCTCGACTTATTCGTATCTTTGTACTTGATATGGCCAAACCCAAAGGACGAGTGATACTGTTTCCGTCGCTGCTGGCACCCGGAGCCACCGACGACGTACTACCGCGCCGCAATCTGGAACTGCTGCGCCAGGTGAGGTTTTTCGTTGTCGAGGAATTGCGCTCGGCACGCCGCTTCCTCAAGCATTGCCACCGCGATATCGACATCGACGCACTTTCTTTCGAAGTACTCAACGAGCACACCGCCGCCGAAGAGGTGGCCGCCATGCTGCAGCCCGCTCTCGAAGGGCACGACATAGGCGTAATCAGCGAAGCAGGCTGCCCTGCCGTAGCCGACCCCGGCGCCGACCTCGTTGCCGCGGCACAGCGCGCCGGCGTGGAGGTTCTGCCGCTGGTGGGGCCGTCGAGCATCCTGCTTTCGCTTATGGCATCGGGGTTCAACGGGCAGAGTTTCGTTTTCCGGGGCTATCTGCCGGTAGAGGCAAGAGCCAGAGCTGCGGCATTCAAGGAAATGGAGCGCGCCATAGCACGCAACCGCCAGACACAGATTTTCATAGAAACACCTTACCGCAACCGCCGGCTGCTGGAGGAACTTACCTCATCGCTGCCGGCGACGATGCTTCTCTGTGTGGCCGTGGACATAAACGGCGAACACCAGAACATAAGCACACGCCAGCTGCAATGGTGGAAAGCAAATCCACCGACTCTGGAAAAACGGCCGGCGATATTCCTCCTCTACAGCTGACATCATGAGCCGAAGGATGAAATTCAAACGCCGCCTTGCCGAAGCCGACCAGCCCGACCTGTTCCAGATTGCCGACAACGGCGAGGCAGACACGCCCGAGCCACAGCTTCGCCCGAGCCATGAACAGTTGCGCTTCATAAGTTTCGGCAGCGGAAGCAGCGGCAACTGCGCATACATAGGCACCGAGAGCTGCGGGCTGCTGATCGACGCCGGCGTGGACAACAACAGGGTAGTTACCGAACTTGCCGCCAACGCCATATCGCCACAAAACATCGCAGGCATAGTCATAACCCACGACCACAGCGACCATGTGCGCTTCGCATATTCGCTTCTCCGCCGCTACCGCCACATGAAACTCTATGCCACGCCCAAGACCATGAACGGTCTTCTGCGGCGACACAGCATATCGCGGCGCATCCAGGACTACCATCAGCCCATATTCAAGGAATTTCCATTCCGCGTCGGGGACCTCTCGGTAACAGCCTTCGAGACCAGCCACGACGGAACCGACAACTGCGGCTACTGCATAGAAGGTGGTGGAACATCGTTTGTGGTAGCCACCGACACCGGAATAGTGACACCGCGCGCCGACCACTACATACGCACTGCCGAGCATTTGATGATAGAAGCCGACTACGATGCCGCAATGCTGCGCAACGGGCCATATCCCGAGCGGCTGAAGGCGCGCATCGCATCCTGCGAGGGCCATCTCGACAACGCTGTCACTGCCGCCTATCTGGCCGGAATAGTACCGGCATACCGCCTGCGCACAGTGTTCCTATGCCATCTGAGCCACATCAACAACACTCCCCAGCTTGCATTCCATTGCGTGCGCACAGCGCTCGAAGAGGCCGGAGCGAGAGTGACCGACATCGCCGCCTCCGCTCTGGATCCGCGGCTGCGGCTGGCGGTGCTTCCACGCCTGGAATCGTCGCCTCTCACTGTGCTGGCACCGGCACCCGATGCCAACCACGGCATTGATTCGATTTGAAATGTTATATTACTGCAACCAACCTCACCAAAAAGCATATGAAAGTCCACAACTTTGCCGATAGCCCCTCGCTCGTGAGCCAATACCTTGCGGAAATGCGCAACCGCAATCTGCAGACCGACCGCATGCGTTTCCGCCGCAACCTCGAAAGAGTTGGAGAGATAATGGCATATGAAATCAGCAAAACACTGAAATACAAGAACGAACCCGTATCCACGCCTCTTGGGGTGGAGGCCATATGCCAGGAAATCGACCAGGAACTGGTGCTTGCCACTATTTTCCGCGCCGGCGTTCCCTTCCATCAGGGTTTTCTCCGCTATTTCGACAATGCAGGCAACGCCTTCGTGTCGGCCTACCGCAAATACAAGGAAAAGGAAAATTTCGACATCTGCATCGAGTATCTGGCCTCCCCGTGTCTCGACGGCAAGACGCTGATACTTTGCGACCCCATGCTTGCCACCGGCGCCTCGATGGAGCTGAGCTACCGCGCGCTTCTCACCAAAGGCACACCTGCGAAAGTTCATGTGGCATCGGTTATAGCCTCACGCCATGCTGTGGACTACATGGAATCCGTAATGCCACAGGACTCCGAACTTTGGGTGGGCGTAATCGACGACGAAATCAACTCCCACAGCTATATCGTACCCGGTCTGGGCGATGCCGGCGACCTGGCCTACGGCGGAAAGGACTAACCCCATGGATGCGCCCTGCTGGCTTGAACGGACGGCTATCGTGGCCGGCCCGGAGATGATGGACGCCCTTGCCAGGACGTCCGTGGCTGTTTTCGGCGTCGGCGGTGTAGGGTCGTGGTGCGTCGAGGCTCTGGCACGCACCGGCGTGGGTGCCATTACCATTGCCGACCCCGACTGTGTGGCTCAAAGCAACATCAACAGGCAGCTGCCGGCTCTTGTCACTACCGTTGGACAAGCCAAAGTGGATGTTCTCGCCCGAAGAATTGCCGACATCAACGCCAATTGTGCCGTAAAGGCCCTTCAGAAACGGTACACACCGGAAACAGCAGCCGATTTCGGCCTTAACAATTATGATTACGTGGTGGACGCCATCGACAGCCTGCCCGACAAGGCATCGCTGATTCTGCGCTGCACATCGGCGGCTACCGCTCCGCGCGCCGGCTTCGTGTCGTCGATGGGAGCTGCCCGCAAACTCGACCCTGCACGTGTATCTGTGGCTGAATTCTGGAAAGTGGAAGGCTGCGCGCTGGCACGCGCCCTGCGCACGCGCTTCCGCCGTAGCGGCGAGTTTCCCGGCCGTAAGTTCCGATGTGTATATTCCCCCGAGAGCATTCCGCAATGCGGCGACGCAGGCGCCAACGGCACGTTCATGCACATTACCGCCACATTCGGCCTGCGGCTTGCTTCTCTGATAATCGAGGACATCTACCGCCGCACACACGCGAACAAATAGCAGGCCGCCTGCGTTCTACAATCAGAAACCAGGCCGGTAAGATTGCCGCGGAGGGATTGTAATCCGCACTATCAGGCAGCTGAAATCGCCGCCACCGCCATATGTCAGCACCTGCCCGGAACAAAAATAATCAACTCCATTCCAGACACAAAAAAGGCTGCGCCGAAAATCGACGCAGCCTTCATTATAGCTGTGAATCTGTTCAGAGAACTACTTTGCTTACGCTGCTGCCCTGACGACGGATGAATACACCGTTTTCGGGATTGGCAACGCGGATGCCCTGGAGGTTGAAGTATTCCACGGGAGCGTTTTCGTCTTCCACTACGATGTCGCTGACGCCAGCACCGCCGTTGAAGCCTTCTTCGGCGAGGAGGAAGCGGGCAAGGCCGTTACCGGTCTTGTAGGAAAGGATGTAAGCGCCCTGCTTGCCGGCTTCGTCGGTAACGACATTGGCCTGCAGGATGTGTGTACGACGGCCTGCGCCTTTGTGTACACCCATACCGATCTGGGGGAAGTCATACATTTTGGTAATTGTGGACATGTCGCCTACAGTACCGTATTTCACGATGCGTGCACGGTTTGCACAGGGTGCGGGATCGTATTCCTCGTAGGGGTACATCAGGAAGGTGTTATCGCCTACAGTGAATTCGAATGCACCGTTGGGGTTTCCGTGAGGTACGATTTCCTTATCGGGATCTTCAACATCGGCGAAGCTGGAAACCATCTCGCCTTCGTTGCCGTAGAGAGCGGGGAGATAGTTCATGGCGTCGATGTAAGCCAGAGTGCCGCTGTGCTCTTCGTCGCGGAGAATGCCTACGAAAGCGCCGCCGCCCCAGGGGCCTTCAGCTGCGGGAAAGCATTCGCTGATTTCCAGACCGATGTAGCTGCCACCGGCGAGGTGACCGTAGAATTCGTCGCTGCCCTGTTCGCAAGCCCATGCGTAGAGGTAACGCTTGTCGGCGGGTGCGGAGGGTGCTGCCATTACAACGCAGCCGGCCTGCTGGCGGGTGATGTCACCGACAACGTCGATGTGGTCGACACGGCCGTTCATGTGACGGAAGTCCTCGTCGAGTGCGGGAGCGGCAATCAGTGTGAGTGCGCCGGTGGTGGTATCTACCAGGTAGATGTTCAGAGGATTGGGTTCATTTTTGGTGTCGTTCCAGGTGCTGGCTTTGTAACCGAATAGGTACACGTTGTTGTAGTCGTCGGCTCCGATGTGGTTGGCGCAGAGCAGACCGGTGAGGGGCTGGCCGTCGATAGTGAGGGCTACGTTACGCAGGTATGCGCCGGTATTGATGTCGAAAATGATAAGCTGACCCTGGTCAACCAGACCGGTTTCGCCTTTATCGTTCACACCGAAGCTTTTGGAGGATGCTACGATGGCCTCGCTTGCCGAGCCGGTTGCGGTGGCAATATAGTCCATCGAGGGAATCTGTTTTTCGGCGTAGCTTTTCCATTCGCCTTTGGCATTACAGTTCACCCACAGGTTGGTGAAAGTGTAGCCTTCCTTGTTGGGATAGGTCACACCCTCGGTCTCTGCGAATGCAGATGCGCCCATCATAAGCGCAGTCGCGAGAAGTAAAGATTTTTTCATGGAGTTGTGTTGGTTTATAAATGGTTGGAATTATTCTTTGTGTATGTTGCCGGCTGGAAATTCCGCAAGGAAAACCACAGAGCTGTTTCGCGCCGTAAAGTTATGGATATTTTTTGAGTCCCGAACCTTTGTCAATGCTAATTTTTACGTTGACAAATGTTAAAGATTGATTCTGAATCAAAAACCCACAACACCGGCTCCGCATTTACATGCACGTGCAATAAAAGCCTGCCGCCGGCGTTTAATATATGTATTATTGTGCACTTGCTATGTTCAGACACCATATTTTCTCTCCCCTACCTTTCCTTTTCAGGCTTATGCCGTTGCTTGCGGCAATGATATTGTCGGCCTACACCACGCCTGCGGTCTACGCCTTCGAACCAGGGCACTATCCGGAGCAATCTGTTCTTGCCAATGGGCGGTGGATGCGCGTGAGCGTCGATGCCGACGGCGTGTACCTGCTAAGCAACAGCACGTTGCGCTCGTGGGGATTCTCCGATCCTTCGCGTGTGCGAGTGTACGGAACCGGAGGCCGACGCATGCCCGACCTTCTTTCGCCCGACAACTATCCGGGCGACCTGCCGCTGCTCCAGAGCGAAGTAACCCAGCAGGGCGTCGTGTTCTACGCCCAGGGGCCCGGAGCATGGGAGGAGACACTCAACGCCCGTTTCGTCTACCGCGCCAATGTGTACACCGCTAAAGCCTACTATTTCGTTACCGAAAGCGATGAACCGGCACGCGAGATTCCCGTGGTGGACTCGTCTTCGGAGGCGACTGAACCCGCCGACTGGTACTACCATTTCCAGCATTACGAGAACGAGGTTTTCAGCCCCGGCGAAGCCGGTCCGCTACTGCTGGGCGAGGATTTCAGATACACCCGCAGCAGGAATTTCGACTTTCCGGTCGAAGGCACACCTGTAACCGGCAGCGGAAGCGGCTGGTTCGAATGCTCGTTTGTTTCCAACTTCCAGAAATCGGCACCGCGCCTCAGCTTCGAGGTCGGCGGCAAGGAGGTGGCGTCCAACAGTTCCGACCAGATTTCGCCGGCAGGCTCAAGCAAGTACACGCACGGCATCGAAACCGTAACGCGCCATAATTTCGACATGGAAGGAATCACCGGAGGCAAGCTGCGCCTGACGGTGACACTCGGAGCCGGCGGCTCGACCGATATCGCCGCACTCAACTATATCAGCATAGGCTACAAATGCCGGCTGGCGCTTCCTGCCAGGGAGCCACTGGTATTCCACAGCCCGCAGCGCGCGCTTTCCATGGAAGTTGCCGATCCCCAGTCGCTTACAATATGGAATGTGAGCAACCCGCGCAACATCGCCAGAATAGGATTCTCCACATCTCCCGGAAAAGCGGTGTGGAACATGGGAACAGCCGTAAACCGCCGTTTCGCGGCATGGAGCAGCACCTCGCATCTGCCCTCTCCCAAGGCCGAAGGATTTATAGCCACGCAAAATCTTCATGGCCTCGAGTCGCCCGACATGGTGATTGTCACCCCCGAGGCATTCAAAGCCCAGGCACAGCGTCTGGCGGAGCTCCACGCCAATTCGTCGGACAGTCTTGTTGTGGCCGTTGCCATCCTCGAACATGTCTACAACGAATTTTCCGGCGGCCATGCCGATCCGGGTGGCCTGCGGAATTTCTTCAAAATGCTTTACGACCGTGGCACCGCCGGCACCGGACGCCCTCTGCGCTATGCCCTGCTGATGGGCAGGATGACTTTCGACAACCGCCACCTGCTTGAGTCGACAGGCAGCCACCCCACCATTCCGGGATGGACACCCTGGTCCGTTCGCGCCTCGCTGAGCGACAATGAGGGCTACTTCTCCGACGACATCGCCGCAATGCTCTCCGACGGCAGCGGAACAACACTGGGCAGAGACAAACTCGACATCGCCATCGGCCGCATACCGGTGACAAGCGCCGACGAAGCCCGCGACGTTGTCGACAAGGCCATAGAATATGCCGCCGGCAACCGTCGCTCGCCATGGAAGCAGAGAGCGCTGTTCCTTGCCGACGACGGCGACAACAACATACACCTCAACCAGACAGAAACCATGATTGCCGGCTTCGACAGCAGCCCCGACAATTCTCTGGTTGTCCGCAAGGTATATCTTGGAGCGTTCACCCGCGAAGGCGGCGTGTTCCCGAGTGCCCGCGCACGCATGTTCCGCAGCCTCGACGAAGGTGTGGTGTGGTGGAACTTCATAGGCCATGCCAGCACCACCGGCTGGACCGGCGACGGCCAGCTCAGCTACACCGACATCAACAATCTGTATCTCCGGCACGTGCCGTTTGTCTACGCTTCCACCTGCGACTTTCTCCGACTGGACGGAAGCGTGGTGAGCGGTGCCGAGATTCTGTACAAACAACGCTACGGCGGCTGCATAGGCGTTATAAGCGCCACACGCCCGGTATATATAGCCGACAACGGCCCGCTCTCGGCTGCTGTGGGACGTGCCATGGCCATGCGCGACAGCAATGGCCGCCTACTCGCTCCCGGCGAGATTTACCGCCGCGGCAAAAACGACATCCGCGATTCCAAAGGCAATCCGGTGAGCGACGAGAACCGCCTGCGCTATGTGTTCGTGGGCGACCCCGCCCTGCGCCTGGCGCTGCCGTCGAACACCGTGCGCATCGACAGCATCAACGGCAAAGCCGTCGACCCCGAAAATCCGGTGGAAATCGCCGCGCTCTCCACAGCCCGTATCAGCGGCAGCATCATAGCCCCGGACCAGACTCCCATGAGCGGCTTCAACGGTGTTGTCGTGCTTGACATCCTCGATGCCGAACACAGCACCACCACGGTGGTGGCCGAAAGCAACCCCGAAACCGTATTCCAGGAACTGGGCGAACGGGTGTTCACAGGAGCCACCAAAGTCGAAGGCGGCAAATTCACCATCAGCGCCTCCATTCCCGTCGAGCTCAGCCAGAACTACCGGCCGGCCACAATGTGCACATTCGCATACGCCGAGAACAGCAACGACGAAGCCGCAGGAATATTCCGTGATTTCTATCTCTACGGATACGACGAAAACACCAGCGCCGACGAGGAAGCGCCCGTCATAGAATCGATGGTGATGAACCACAGCGACTTCCGGAACGGCGACACCGTGAACGACAGCCCCATGCTTATCGCCCGCGTGACCGACAACCGAGGCATCAACGTGTCGACAGCCGGCATAGGCCACCAGATTACGGCCACCCTGGACAGCACCAAGACATTCACCGACCTCGCATACTACTACACGCCCCTCGACGACGGCACTCCCGGAGGCATTATAAACTATCCTTTCGAAGGCCTTACCCCAGGCCAGCACACGATGCGGCTTAGAGTATGGGACACTTCGGGCAATTCCGAAACCGCCGAACTCGACTTCGTTGTGGCACCCGGTCTGCAGCCCCGGATATACGACTGCTATTCCGACTGCAATCCGGCCTCTACCTCAGCGAATTTCTATCTGCGCCACGACCAGCCCGACGCCATGGTGGATGTGGAAGTGACCGTATTCAACCTTATCGGGCGCCCTGTATGGACCGGTCGTGCCAGCGGAAGGTCGGACATGTTCCTCACCGTTCCGGTGAGCTGGGATCTTACCGACGGTGCCGGCCGGCGCGTCGGCCGCGGAATATATCTGTACCGCGCCTCCATAACCACCGACGGCCAGACATACCAGACCGCCAGCCGCCGCATAGCCGTGACAGCGCAATAAAACCGTAAGAGGACAGCATCGCCATCCTCCACTCTACGAAACATCACACAGTTCAGATTTGCCGCAGTGCGGCCATCCCGGCTCGGAAATAGCCGGAGGCGGCGTCGGCCGGTCGCAGCACAAGGTCGTCGAAAACCACTATGTCGATATCGATTGCAACACCGGCTTCACCGGACGCCTCACGGCATCGGTCCTGGTATTCCTTTGTGAGAGCACGCAACCGCGAATGCTCAAGGCCGGTGCGCAGAACAACGACACGGTTGGCATACGGCTCGGTTCCTGCCGGACACCCCTCGGGAGGCGTGGGAAAGCACCCGGAATCGGCCACTACGGTTCCGAGTGTGGCCACAAAGCGGCAGGCCTTAGCCACCTGCTCTTCCTTGTCGGCGACATTGGCGCCTATACATAATGTGGCAGTGCTCATGGCTTGCTGTTTTCCAATGCAAGACTGATGCGCCTGCGTTCATTTTCAATGGCTTCGACCCGCACATCGACAATCTGCCCCAACCGGAGCACTTCACCCACACTCTTCACCCGCCGGCCAAGGCGCGAGATGTGAATCAGACCGCTGTGGTGTATTCCCAGATCCACAAAAGCGCCGAATGCGGCTATGTTCTCCACTTTTCCCTTAAGAACCATACCCACCGACAATTGCCCGAACGAGGTGATTTCCGGGCTGAAGGTCTCGGCTGTCTCCTGCCGGGGATCGCGCCCCGGGCGTGAAAGCTCGGCAAGGATATCGGTTATGGTAGCATTTCCGCCCAAACCTTCCGCCGCCAGTGCAGCGGCGTCGATTCCCGAGGCAAGCTGCGGATTCGCGGCGAGTGTGGCCGTATCGGTGCCGGCACGTGCGGCGATGGCAGCGACAACCGGATAGCTTTCGGGATGGATGCCGGTACGGTCAAGCGGATTATCAGATTCGGGAATGCGGAGGAAGCCTGCCGCCTGCTCGAATGCCTTGTCGCCGAGGCGTGGCACTTTACGCAGCGCCCTGCGGTTGGCAAACGGTCCGTTGGCCCGGCGATAGGCAACAATATTACGCGCCAGCACGGGGCCGATTCCGGAAACATAGGTCAACAGGCGTTCCGAAGCGGTGTTCAGATCCACGCCAACGGCGTTCACGCAGCTGCCGACCGTGTAATCCAGCGAATCGGCCAGGCTGCCCTGGTCGACATCGTGCTGATATTGGCCCACCCCTATGGCCTTGGGGTCTATCTTTACAAGCTCCGCCAGGGGGTCGATGAGTCTGCGCCCTATGGAAACAGCCCCGCGGATGGTCACATCAAGCTCGGGAAGCTCCTCCACCGCGACTTCGGATGCCGAATACACCGATGCGCCGCTTTCGCTCACCACTTCCACTGGTGTTGCCGGCACAATCCCCTGACGCTTCAGAAAATCGGCAGTCTCTGCCGACGCAGTACCATTCCCCAGGGCTATCACATCCAGACTGTTGTCCGAGATAAGCTTTTTAAGGCACCGGCCTGCGGCATCTTCCTTGCCGAAAGGATAAACCACACAATGCGCCAGCACATTGCCGCATGCATCCAGTGCGGCGACCTTGCATCCATTGCGAAACCCGGGATCAAGGGCAAGGACACGACGCCCTTTCATTGGTGGCGCCATAAGCAGCTGCCTGAGGTTGGAGGCGAACACGTCGATGGCCTGCGCATCGGCCTGCTCCTTGAGCTGCGCATGGATTTCCGTTTCCGCTGCAGGCATAAGCAACCTGCCGAACGCATCGGCCACTGCCGCGAAGGCTATCCGCCGGTTCTCGCCCTGCACCCGCGCCGGCACAAAGGCTTCGGCAAGAGCAAGAGAGAAAGCCTGCCTGTCGGGCAGGCCGACAGTGAGACGCAGCAGTCCCTGAGCCTTTGCGCGACGCAACGCCAGCACCTGATGCGACGCAAGGCGCCGAAGCGGTGCCTCAAACGATGCGTAGCCGGCAAAAGGAGAAACGGCAAGTTCCGCCTCCCTGCCTTTTGCAGGAGCGGAGGAAAGGGTTCCGAAGCGCCAGAGGCGTCCACGCAACATCGAACGAAGCCGCGAACTGTCGGCGGCCCATTCGGCAATTATGTCGGAAGCTCCGTCCAGAGCGTCGGAATCCACATGCCCCAATGCACTTCCGGCCATTATGCGTTTTGCAAGAGGTTCGTATCCTTTCTCGCGGGCTATGGTGGCGCGTGTGCGCCGCCGTGGCCTGTATGGGGCATATATATCGTCGAGCACAGCCATGGAATCGGCATCGGCAATGCGCCGGACTATGTCGCCGGTAAGGCAACCGGCCTGGCTAAGAGCGTCCGTTACAAACCGGCGCCTCTCGTCCAGCGATTTCTGCCTCTGTATCTCCTTCTCTATGGCACGCACGGCGGTTTCGTCGAGGTTTCCAGTCGAATCCTTACGGTAGCGGCTGATAAAAGCCACAGTGGCACCTTCGCCGAGCAGACGGCATACTGCCGCGACACCGGCGGCCGGCAACGACAGCGCGGCTGCTGTGGCCGCCGCCAGAGAATCCGCTTCAGCGGTTGTTTCCATCTCGCAATGTGAAAAGGGTGATTTCGGGAGTGGCCCCTATGCGTGCGGGAATGCCCACCTCCCCTATTCCGATATTGACATACAGCAGATGCGCGCTGTCGGCATCGGCATACAGTCCACCCCATCGCCCGTAGCGCATCGCCGCCGGCGACAGCCCTGCGATTTCCATCTGCATGGCATGAGTGTGGCCGCTCAGCGTAAGGGCGATATTCTTGTCGGGACTATCGCAGATATCGTTGTCCCAATGCGCCGGATTATGGCTCAGCAGAATCTTGAACATACCATCGGCTGGGTCGCCGGGGTATGCCTCCGAAAGATTGCCGTAGGTATGGAATGGCGGGTCACCAACGTTTCCCACTCCCACTACAGCCAGAGAGTCAGCGCCACGGACAATGTACCGCGTGGCGTTATCGAGCAGATTCCATCGCATGCGACTCTGCATGCCGTACATCATGGCCATGTTCTCGGCCTTTTCGGCCGGCGAAGGCCACTGGAAATAGTCGCCGTAGTCGTGGTTGCCCAGAACCGAGCATACTCCTTCGGTGGCATCAAGTCCTGAAAGCACCTTCACAAAAGGCTGTAGCTCGGAGGTGCGGCGGTTGACTATGTCGCCGGTGAACACAATCAGATCGGGATTCAAGGCATTGACAGCCCTCACCACCTTGCCGACATATGCAGTGTCGGCGCCATATGAGCCCACATGGAGGTCGGAAATCTGTGCTATGGTGAAACCGTCGAAAGCGGCAGGCAGGTCGGAACGGACAATCTCCACTTCGTTGACATCGATTCTGAAACGGTTCACCAGCGCGCCCCACCACATCAGCCCGAAAACCGCCAGCGAACACAGCCAGGCAGCGCGGGTAACGCATTTTACGCGCCGGCGTTTCCAGAGCCGCGGGATTGAGGCCAGAAGGTCGACAAGCACGAAAACGGTTTTCGGCACGTAGATGCTCAGATATGAATAGAGAATCCACATCAGCACCGCAAGGCCGCCGTCGCCGCCGGTTTTCTTGGGCCATGCCACCACTGCGACAATTATGGCCGGCAGCAACACCGACGACCACAACGCCACTCTGCGCCACAGCGACGCATGGCGGCGGCAACGTGCCCATACGGCACGGCATATGTACACATCCAGCAGAGCGCCGAACAGAAGTACCGGCAGGATGAGAATCAGAGGCAATCGCATATTAACGCAAGGTGCATTCCTTTGCCATCAGCTGGTTGCGCAGCGGATTGGCATACATCTGCAACATTGTCTCGAGCATGAAGCCGCGCTCCTCTTCGCTTATGTTTTCCACATCCACCTTTGCGAGCTGGTCTTCGATGTAGCTGTTGAACCGGCGCTGGTCGGCCCCGGTATATTTCTCAGCATACCGTGCGGTTCCCTCGAGGCGGTCGAAGGCAATATAATTGCAGGGGAATATGCAATATCCGCAATGTATGGAGCGGTCCAGAATGTCACATACCTTCCGGGCCACCTGCGAACGACTTTCGACATGGGCTCCGGCCAACTCGTCGCTGATGCAGTGTCCTATCCGGAAATGCACTCGCCCTTTGTGGCCCAGCAGTCCTGTTTCCATGCTGAAGAGGTCGTCGCGCTGTGTCTTGTGGTAATCCGGATTGCGGCGCCGCAGCAGGAATTCGCGCACCTTGAGATAGTCGTTGGGGTCGTATTCGTAGGAAATGGCCACCGGAGTGATGTTGAGTCTTTCCAGATTGTCTCCCGGGTCGTCGCCACCCGCAAGAGCGAGCATTTTGACAACGCTCTCCTGGGTGCGGTCGTTGGAATCCTTAGCACGGCCTTCGCGCTGCGCTATCCATACCGACTCATGCATGTTCTCCACAGTGTGGTGTATGTATGCCGAGAGATGCCTGGCAGCCTCGAGCGCCTCGCGCACACCGGTGTCGCGCTTGACAATAAAACTGCGGTTCAGCTTCACAAGATCGGTAATCCAGTCGAAGATGAGCAGGTTGTTGCCTATAGCCACCTGGGTAAGAGGCATATTGTTGCGGATAAAGCACAGGTTGAGGAACGAGGCGTCCAGAACAATGTCGCGATGGTTGGTGATGAAAGTATAGCTTTTTCCGGGGTCGTAATTATCCAGACCGTCGACGGTGAGGCCATCGGTCGTTTTCGCAACCAGCATCTCCAGGAATGGACCCATAACACGCTTCTGGAAGTGCTCCTGCGATTCCACACTTACCAGATTCTCCACAAATGCCGGATAATCCACACCGGGCATGACATAACGTACGGCATGCTCGAAGCCCGGCTCTTTGACAAGCTTGCGAATCTTCTCCCTGAACTGATGATCGTCGTAAGGTCTGATATCGTCGAAGTTCTCGACTGGTAACTGTGTATCTGTAGTCATGTGAGGTGTGCTTTTGGAGGAGGGTAATGTTGCAAAGATAACGAAATTTATCAATTAAACGACACTGCGGCACTGTCGGTTTCGTCCAATGTAGGATTTTCGGAATCATTTTCGGAATCAGGCTCCACCTGAATCTCGTCGCGTGGCAGCATGAGACGAAGCAGCGCATCCATGCTGCGGGGAGCATAGCGGATATCCCTCACCGGCCTGTTCTGCATCAGTTGCTCCATGCGCTCGGGAATCACGAATATGTCGTAACGGTCGACGGGGCGTATGCCGTCGAACCATTTGAATTTGGGCAAAAAATATATCGAAGGTTTGGCGAGGAACAACGGCGTGGCTGTGCCCGTTGTGGCGGGCCACATCTTGACACGTTCTGTGGTCTGCCCTTTGAACCATGCCTGCAGAAAGCTGCTCTCGGCATTCACAATCTTGTTGATGGTGGAATCGGCCTCTTCCGGGTAGAGAATGATTTCCACATTCCCGTTTATGTCGAGTCTGCGCATCTGGCCATCCTCGAAGAACGCCACCATTTCCTTTCCGCTCAGCTGGTTGTAGTGGTCGCCTTCGATATGCTGTGCGGCAAAGCCGTTGCGCGGCAGTGTGGCGCGCTCCATTGTGCTGTCGTTGAGTTTGATTTCTATCAGTTCCCCGAATATCTGCCTGTCCTCGCTCCACACCACCGGATTCACAAACATGCGCAGCATGGTATCCTCCTGGGTGAACTGCATGGAATCGCATATTCCCTGCATGTCGCGGCGAAAGAAACGCACACGTGGATATGCCACCGCTGTGTATGTGGTATCCATACGCAGAAATGCTGCCGTGCCGGCCACGGTATCGGCCTCGACATGGACTGTATCTATGTTTCGCCAGGTCTGTATGTAGCGGCTGTGGAGATAAAGCGTGTCGGGGCCGGAAAACTCGGTGAGCATGGCATGGCCGGTCACAAAGGAACTGTCGGCCAGTTCGTCGTAGTAGCCGTAGTCGCCGCTAATCTGCGTGTGCTGTGCCGTATCGGTCAGCTCCATGTTTCCGAAAGCCTCTCCGAATCCCCGGGCACGGTCGTAGAAAATACTGTCGGCTGTGAGCGTATGCCCCTGGGGGGTTACCACAATGGAGCGGTCGAAGAGAACGGTCACATTGGAATCGGTGTCGTAAACTCCATATCGGGTATATATCGTACCTCTGGCGTTGACTATGGTACTCGGCGAATACAACTCGGCCACATGGGTGGCGGTGCTGTAGAGAAGGGTGTCGGAGTATATGTCGAGTGTATCGGTGGCATTGCGCGAATTCAGATGCACCATGCTGTAGAAGCTGGCTTCCTTGGTGGACGGGCTGTATTCGCCTTTTATGGACTTCAGTGTATTGGACGGGTCGGTGAGCGTTCCTCCGGTCTCGTAGTAGCCGATATCGATGGCAAGATTATAGTAAAATATATCGGTGGTGAGGCACACATCTCCGTTCACGAGCCTTACCTCCCTGCCCGGGTCGGCATAGAGGACAGCGAGCTGGCTGATGCCGTCGTAGTTAAGTTCATCGGCAGTGACCTCAAGAGTGTCGCCCTGCTCCATGCGCACGTTGCGGAAAGCATCCATCGAACCGGTCTCGGCCACATAGTGGGCGCTGTCGCACAGCATGGTCATGCCCCCTTTGGTAAACATGACATTGCCCACCAGCACCATGAACGAATCCTCCTCGTTTTTGGTGAGCAGGTCGGCATGTTCCAGAAACACCTTGCCGGAGGCCGACCGGTCGGCCTCCGGAATCTGCGGGCGCACCCTGGTGCGCAAAGCCGCTGGCGTCTGCGCCAGAAGCGCCGGAAGCATGGTCAAGCCGGCAATGGCAAAGAACGTGGAGCGCTTCATGGCTTACGATTACGGCAGCCGGCGGCCGATCAGTTGTTCTTCAGCCAGCCCTGAAGCTGGAAATCGCAGCCACGCCATCCTTCCTCTATGCGGATATAGGTCTGGTTGATTTTATCTTTCAGCCATTCGTCGACTATCCTGCTGCTTTCGGCCTGCTCGTACATATCTTTGATGAGCTGGTAGTCGTCGCTGAGAGTAGCCTGATGCGCATCGAGCCTGCTGGTGAGTTTCACCATCGCCACTATTTCGCGGTCGCGCTTGGGGTCGCGCATGATAAAGGGCTTCGAAATCTCGCCAGGCTGCATTCCGGCCACGGCACGGGCTATCTCCTGTGGCAGCTGCGACATCTCGAAACGTGTTGTGCCGGTTTCGGCGTTCACCATCACCCCGTGGCTCAGACGGGTGTCCTTGTCCTGGCTTACCATGCGTGCGGCATCGTCGAAAGTGAGCCGGTGGCGCTCCACAATGTCGGTGCGCACGGTATCCAGTCGGCCGAGGGCAATTGTGAGATCACGTTCGGCCACACGCGGCTTGAGCAGAATGTGGCGTGTGTTTATGCGGTCGCCGCGTTTCTCGATAAGCTGTATTATATGGAAGCCGTATTCGGTTTCCACAATCTTGGATACCTTGTTGGGGTCGTTGAGGTTGAAAGCCACGGCAGCGAATTCAGGCACAAGTTGTCCGCGGCCCATAAAGCCCAGCTCTCCGCCACGCACACTCGAACCATCCTCGGAATAAAGGATAGCCAATGTCGAGAAGTCCGACTCTCCACGGTTGACACGGTCGGCATAGTCGCGCAGACGGCTTTTCACATCCTCGATTTCCTGGCGTGGGATAGCAGGGTTGAGTGTTATCACCTGCACTTCCACCTGCAGCGGCACGAACGGGATACTGTCGGCAGGGAGCGCGTCGTAGTAGCGGCGCACCTGGCTGGGAGTCACCTTGAGGTCTTTGGTCAGCGAAGAGCGCACCTGCTGCACCCGCGCGCGGTTACGCATATTGGAGGCGTAATACTCGCGGATTTCCGGGAATGGCTTTCGGAAGTACTGCTCCACCTTTTCACGACTGCCAAGATTGGTAATCAGGAAGTTCATCTGCGCATCGGTCTGCATCTGCACCATCGACTCCTGAATTTCCACAGTGTCGAGGTCGGCCTGGTGCAGGAAAAGACGCTCTATGGCCAGCTGCTCGGGAATAACGCAGTAGGGGTCGCCCTGGATGGGAGTGCGCTCGCTCTGCATATCGGCATATGCCTGCTCGATTTCAGATTTGTAGATAGGTTCATCGCCTATCATCCATGCGACTTCGTCGATTACATTGTTGGGAGACGCCGCATAGGCCGCCATTCCAACCGCGATGGTGGCGGCGATATATATCAGATGTTTGAGGTTCATGAGCGATAATGATGAATCGTAAGCCGAGGCACGCAGGCGCACGGATTTGTGCAAAGTTAAGGCTTTTTCCCTATGCCACCCAATCTTTAATCTTTTTAAACAATGAGCAGAGGACGGCAAAAGTCGAGCTTGAAGCGCAAGGAGCCGCGTCACACTGAGAAAATACTGAGGCAAAGCGAGGCCTTTAAGCAGGACATTACATATTTGCTTTTGCACGTATGGCCTATTCTGCATAACTTTGCGTGTTAAAACTCCAAGAAATGGCTCACATTCTGAAAAAGATAGTCACGGGCGCGCTGCTGTTTGTCTCCCTGGCGGCAACAGCTCTCGATTTGCCCGTGCGCACCATAAACGGAAGACAGTATTACTACTATGAGGTGCGCAACCGCGAAACTGTCTACGGTCTCAGCAAACGCCTCGGTGTAACCCGCGAGGAAATCGTGCGCTACAACCCATCGATGGCCGACGGCCTCAAGCGCGGCGCCATACTCTATTTTCCTGTCGATGAATTCTCCGACCGCATCCCCGCCGCCGACAGCCTGGCATATCCCGAGCCCGAAGGCAGCGACTCGTACATTTCCTCGATGCCGGACGACATGTTCGCGGAAACCGACACTGCCGATACAGCCACCACATCCCAGGCCGATTCAACCGGCGTGGAAATCCCGGCCAAAGGACCTCTCGCCGTAGTGTGCATTCCCGGAGGCGAATTCGAAAGCAAACGCGCGCAGATGGCTCTGGACTTCTACCGCGGTTTTCTCATCGCCGCCGACACCCTTGCCGGTCGTTCAGGCCGTGTGGACGTGCGCGTGGTCGACAGCCATAACCCCGGGGCAATCAGCCAGGAGCTTCTCGATTCGGCCAGAGTGGTCATAGGCCCGGAAGATGCCACGGCGCTTGCCGCACTTGCCGGTCGCTGCCGCGACAGCCACACCTATCTGCTGAACCTTTTCGTTGTGGCCGACACCCTCTATACCGCCAATCCATATGTGATGCAGGCCAACATCCCCGCCGCGGACATGTACGACAAGGCCTGCGAAGCCCTCGGGAGCGAGTTCCCCGGCTTCGTGCCCGTTATCCTGCGCAACACCGCCGCACGCAACGAGAAAGACCCGTTCACGGCATGTCTGAAACAGCACTTCAGCCAAAAGGGACTGCCTTATGTGGAAATAAACTATGTCGACCGTCTGCAGACAGCCGACCTGGCGGAACTCGACACCGAACCCTCGCGGAATTATGTGTTCGTGCCGTCATCGGGAACACTGGCCGAATTCAACAAATTCGCCTATGTGCTTAAAAATTTCCGCGACTCCCGGATGATACGGAACAATGCCGACGACACCGGCACTACCGGCCGACGCGCGGAGATATTCGGCTACCCCGACTGGATCGCATTCCGCGGCGACGCCCAGATGCTTCTGCACCAGCTCGACGCACGAATCTACAGCCGCTTCTTCGACGACTACGACAACTTCAGCAGCCGCACAATCGATTCGGAGTTCATGCGCTGGTTCGGCAAACCGATGGAGGAAAGCGTGCCCTCGCAAGGTCTGCTGGGCTATGATGCCGGCAGTTACGTACTGCGCAACATCCTCTCCCACAGCGGAGGCTTCGACCCGCTGTGGCAGGGTGCGTTCCGCGGCATCCAGAGCACATTCCGCTTTGTCCGCCATCCCGGCGGAGGCCTCTACAATACCGGCCTGTACCTTATCCGCTTCGAGACCGACGGCCGCCTCAGCGCCCGCACACTATGAAACGCGCCTTAATCATTCTGACAGCAGCAATGCTCTGCTCCGCCGCCATGGCAGAGACGCACTACAAGCCGCACATATCCATGGGCGCACGTGCGGGCGTGGCCATGAGCCGCGTTTCCTTCTCGCCTTCCGTGAAACAGAAATGGAGCACGGGCACAGCCGGCACCATCACCTTCCGCTACGCCGAAGAGAAGCTATTCGGCGTAATCGCCGAATTCGGATGGGTGCGCCGCGGCTGGAAAGAGAACTACGAAACAGCACCTTTCGCCTACGAACGCTCCATAACCTACCTTACCTTGCCGATACTCACCCACATATACTTCGGCAGCCGGCGGTTCAAGACGTTTGTAAATCTGGGGCCATCGGTATCTGTCATGATCGGCTCGGGAATAAATGCCAACTTCGACTACACCAACCCCGGAAATGTCCCCGACTATCCACGCAACCGACAGACCGAGCAGCTCGACGCGAAAATCACCGGCACGTTCGACTACGGCATAAACGCCGGCATAGGCTTTGAGTTCTACCTACGGCCCAGGCACTCAATCGTGGCCGAAGCCCGCTACTACTTCGGCCTCGGAAACATTTTCCCCTCGTCGAAAGCCGACACCTTCGGAGGTTCGCGCAACATGAGTCTCGAATTCTCCCTGGGCTATAACTTCCGCCTGAGATAACCCGGCACAGTTGCACTATTTTAAAATAGTTTTGCTAACTTTGCACAATTATTTTTCACCTACGCCCGATGAAACAAGTCACCTACGAGGGCCTTACCTTCGAGCCCTATATATCCAAGAAAGAAATCGACGCCCGCGTGGGCGAACTCGGCAAGGAAATAGTGCGCGACTGCGCCGGTAAAAAGCCTCTGTTCCTATGTGTGCTGAACGGGGCTTTTGCTTTTGCCGGAGACCTGTTCCGCGCCGCGGAAGAAATCGATGCCGAAATCAGTTTCATACGCCTGCGCAGCTACGAGGGCACATGCTCGTCGGGAGCAGTAAAGGAAGTGCTCGGCCTGCACGAAGACATAAAGGGGCGCACCGTTATTGTGGTTGAGGATATCGTGGACACCGGCAACACCATGTACCGGCTGCTGGAAGACCTCCGCGCACACGAGCCGGCGGAAATAAAGGTGGCCACGCTCCTGTTCAAACCCGACGCTCTGGTCCGCGACGTGAAAGTGGACTACGTGGGCTTCAGCATACCCACCAAGTTCATAATCGGATACGGACTGGACCTGAACGGACTGGCTCGCAACCTCAACGACATATACATTCTCAAGGAAGACTGACGCCCCTTGTGCGAACAACCCGGCACAGCTCCGCATTGTATTACTATAAGGAAAATCCACACACAATTACTTTCACAACAAACACACTTACTCTCAAAGGTAAAAATGAACATTGTCATTTTCGGCGCGCCCGGCAGCGGCAAAGGGACACAGAGCGAGAAACTCATCGAACACTACGGACTGCGACACATATCCACCGGTGAGCTTCTGCGCGACAACATAGCCCGCGGCACAAAGCTTGGCAAAGTCGCCGACGTGTACATATCCAACGGCCTGCTGATACCCGACGAACTCATGGTCGACGTTCTGGCCGACACCCTGCGCAACGACACCGAACTGATACGACGCGGCGTGATTTTCGACGGCTTCCCACGCACCATACCCCAGGCGGAAGCTCTGACAAAGCTTCTCTCCGAACTGGGCACCGAAGTCCATGCCGTGGTAGGTCTCGAAGTCGACGAAGACGAACTCGTGCAGCGAATGCTCGAACGCGGAAAAGCCTCCGGCCGCTCCGACGACAACATCGAAACCATAAAGAAGCGGCTCGATGTGTACCACAAACAGACCTGCCCGCTCAAAGAATATTACATCAAGGCCGGCAAGTACCTCCCCATCAAAGGCAACGGTTCCATCGACGACATTTTCGCCGATATCCGCTCCGCACTCAATGCGGCCAACGCTCCCAGAGCCTAAGCAGAACCCTCTCTCCGCACCAAGCCATGTACCAGTTCGAAGCACCATATGACAGCGCCCCGTACGACAGTCTGACGGAAATATACCGCCATTCGCTGACCGACAACTTCGCACTGCCGGCGCTCACCGACTACACCGACGGCAAGACCATTACCTACGGCGACATGGCCCGGCGCATCGCTCGCCTGCACCTGTTCTTCAGACTCTCGGGCGTGCGCAGAGGCGACAAGATAGCACTGCTCGGGCGCAACACGCCCAACTGGGTGATTACATTCATGGCCACGGTGACTTATGGCGCCACCATAGTGCCGGTGCTCCAGGACTTCAACCCATCCGACGCCGCCAACATAATCGACCACTCCGACGCCATACTGCTATTCGTGGCCGACGGACTGTTCCAGAACCTCGACTTCGAGGCAATGCCGCAACTGCGGGCAGCTATCAGCCTGGACACCCGCACAGTCCTCACCGAGCGCAACGCCACACGTGGAAAAGGATTCGGCTCCGTGGTGAAGAACCTGACCCGCAGTTTCCGCCAGCACTACCCCGACGGTTTCGGGCCTGCCAACATCGAATATCCGGCCATCGGCGGCGGCGAACTGGCCATTATCAACTACACATCAGGCACCACCGGATTCTCGAAAGGCGTGATGCTCACCCACGACAACCTTCGCGGAAATGTGGTGTTCGGCATCCGCTCTCGCCTGCACTACCAGGGTTCGAGAGTGCTCTCCTTCCTACCGCTGGCACACGCCTACGGCTGCGCGTTCGACATGCTGGTGCCACTGGCAGTGGGCAGCCATGTCACTCTGCTGTGCAAAACGCCCACGCCACAACTTCTGCTTAAAGCCCTGCGGCAGGTAAGGCCATCCCTAATAATATGCGTGCCTCTGATTCTTGAGAAAATCTACCGCAAGATAGTGGTGCCGCAGATAACACGCAAACCCATGCGGTGGGTGCTGGCCGTGCCCATGCTCGACAAAGCCGTCTATTCCATAATACGATCCAAGCTCGTGGATGCCTTCGGCGGACTGTTCGAAGAAGTGATTGTGGGCGGAGCGCCTCTCAACAAAGAGGTAGAGGACTTCCTTTACCGCATAAAATTCCCCTTCACCGTAGGCTTCGGAATGACCGAGTGCGGTCCGCTCATAAGCTATTCGCCATGGCGGCGCTTCGTGCCAGGCTCGTCGGGCCGTACACTGCGTGGAATAATGGAAGCGCGCATACTCCCCGACAGCACGCTCACCACCGACACGTCGTGCCCGCAGGGCGAAATTCTGGTGCGCGGCCTCAATGTGATGAAAGGATACTACAAGAATCCCGAAGCCACAGAGGCAGCCATCGATGCCGAAGGCTGGCTGCACACCGGCGACATGGGATATCTGGGTTCGCCCGGTGAACGGACCGTATTCATACGCGGTCGTTACAAAACCATGATTCTCTCCTCCAACGGCCAGAACATCTATCCAGAGGAAATAGAAAGCAAGTTGAGCAATATGCCATATGTCAATGAATGTCTGGTTATCCAGCGCAACGGACATCTGGTAGCCTTATGCCACCCCGACGCCGACGCCGTTAAAAACGACAGGCTCGACCGCAGCATGCTCGAAGAGGCCATGGAGAACAACCGGCGGAGTCTCAACAAACTCGTGGCACCATACGAACAGGTCGAAAAAATAGAAATAGTAGACAAAGAGTTCGAGAAAACCCCGAAACGCTCTATCCGACGCTTCCTTTACAAATAACACATATATTAATAAGGAGCGCATCCATAGCCGTAAATCCGGGCTGAACGGTAAAACTAATGCCGTCCAGCCCGCCTCTTTATAATATTTTGACATTTTGCGAGCCAAATACAGCCTCAACTTACGCCCTCAGCTCTTTATTCTATCATTTTTCCATCAATGCAGCGTCTCTTAAAGTTTTTCAGATGAAAGCTTACATAGCGCTTAAGTTTTTCGTCGGCGCAAATCGCACTATCAAAGTATCACAATGTACTTGAAATGCCATTTTAGGTATCCTTGCGCCCATTACGGCCATAAAATTTCCTTTTTGCTTATTTTTGATAAAAATATGCCTTACCGCTCAAAAAAATCTAATTTTTATTGCATGCATTAAAATCTTTTGCATATATTTGCGGTGAACAAATCCCAAAAGATGTTTCGTCCTATGAAAAAACAGGCAAAAGCCACCATCACGTTAGTGCTCACAGCGCTGTTTGCGGCAACCGCGGGAGCGGTTCCTGCAAAACAAGGAGTACTGCAGATCGAGCAGGCCGACGGCACAGTCATCGAAGCCCGACTCGTAGGCGATGAGCGCGCGCACCAGTATTTCACTCCCGACGGCTATCTGCTGGCCAGCGAAGGAGGCAACTTCTACTATGGATTGCTGGATGCCGCCGGACGCACTGTAAGCAGCGGCATCCGGGCTACCGCAGTACGTGATGCCGCCGCAAGCGCTTTCCTTGCCACCCAGGACCGCGAACAGGTGAAAACCCGGCTGGACGAAGCTCTCTCTGCACCCGCACAAGGCCCTCAGCGCGGTCCCGGCCTGTTCCCTGAGACACGGTTCCCGGCCATCGGCGAGCAGAAAGCAATCGTGATTCTTGTGAATTATGCCGACGTGCAGATGCAGGTCGAGAATCCACACGACTATTTCGACCGCATGCTCAACGAGGAAGGCTTCAGCCTGCACGGGGGCACCGGCAGCGCACGCGACTTCTTCGTAGAATCCTCGATGGGACAGTTCGTGCCACAGTTCGACCTCTACGGCCCCGTAACCCTTAGCCAGAACCGCGTATATTACGGAGGAAACAGCTGGGGCGGCGACGACCAGCGCCCCGCTCAGATGATATATGAGGCCTGCCAGCTTCTCGACGACGAGATTGACTTCTCACAGTACGACCGCGACAACGACGGATATATCGACAATGTGTTCGTTTTCTATGCCGGCCGCGGCGAAGCTTCCGGCGGTGGTTCCGACACTGTATGGCCCCACTCATGGACAGTGAGTGCCGGCATGGGATATTCACCCACCTTCGACGGTGTGAAACTCGACCGGTATGCCTGCTCGAACGAATGGGAAGGCAGCCGCCCCGACGGTGTGGGCACCTTCGTGCATGAGTTCTCGCACGTGATGGGACTCCCCGACCTCTACGCGACGTCCTACACCACCTCTTTCACTCCCGGCGCATGGAGCGCCATGGACTATGGCCCATACAACAACGACGGATGCACCCCCCCGCTCTACAGTGCTTTCGAACGCTATGCGCTCAACTGGATGGAGCCTGTGCGCATCTCGGGGCCCATGAACGCAACCCTGCCGCCGATTGGCTCCAATGTCGCAGGCATTGTCGTCGGCAACGACCCCAACGAATACTTCCTCTTCGAAAACCGCCAGCAGACCGGATGGGACACCTACATTCCAGGCCATGGCATGCTGGTCTGGCATGTGGATTACGACTCGTATGTATGGAAGCGCAATCAGGTAAACAACACGCCTTCGCACCAGTACGTCGACATTGAGGAAGCCGACGGCAGCCAGAGCGAATACTCCCGCAACGGCGATGCTTTCCCCGGCGCATCCGGCAAGACATCGTTCACCGACGACACCACTCCCTCCATGCGCACATGGAACGGCACCGGCTTCAGCCTCCCCATCACCGAGATTGCCGAATCCTCCAACGGCACCATAACCTTCAAGGTATGCGGCGGCGCCACCGCCATGGATGCGCCAGACCTTGCAGCCGGCGAGGAAACGCCCGAATCGTTTGTCGTGACATGGACACCCATAGAAGGCACTTCGCTTTTGCTGAGCGTGTTCACCAAAAACAGCGAAGACGTGCGCGAATTCGTGCAGGGTTATGAGAACCGCGATGTAGGCACCTCCGGCAGCCACACCGTAGAAGGTCTCGAACCAATGACCGATTACTATGTGGAAGGCGCACTCTTCCGCGGCCTTGAGACATCGCCGGCGAGCGCAGAGACCAACGTGTACACCGGCCGGCCGACTCTCGACCGCATAACCGCCATAGCCATCGATGCCGACGGCATCACCGACCAGGGCTTCACCGCCCGCTGGGAAGCCATGCCTGAAGCCAACAACTACTTTCTGAGCGTGTTCGAGCGCGTGTTCGGCGCACCCTACTCCGACGTATGCGACTTCACCGACGGCACGTCGGCACTCCCCGAAGGATGGTCGGCATCAACTCCCGCCACCTACGCCAACTCCGCATATTCCGGAGCGGCAGTTCCCGCCATCCGCCTCGGCAAAGGCGGCGACAACGTGGTAAGCGCCACTTTCGACGACGGTATACGCGGATATTCGTTCTGGAACCGCGGCAACGGCACTTCCGACGACGACCGCATCAATGTGATGCTCCTGGGCCAGGACGGATGGTTCAAACACGCCGACTACCCCATCACTACCACTGCCGGCGGAGCCACCGTATCGGCCGACGAGGTGCCGGAAGGATGCAAAGCCCTGAGAGTCGAATTCATACGCAGCGGAACAAAAGGAGCTGTGGCTGTCGACGACATCACCGTACTCCATGGCCGCACCTACAGTTCCGTGCCGCTGGAAGACATGCAGGACATCGCCACAGGCAACAAAACCTCATACGAAGTCACCGGTCTTAAAGCCAACCAGACATATACCTACCGCGTAGTCGCTACCGACGGCACTCTCAACTCCAGACCATCTAACGAAGTGCTTGTCCTCACCAAGGAGAGCAGCGGAATCGGTCACATCAGCGCCGCCTGCGGCATAGCCACAGTCGGGCTGGATATAACTGTCAGCGGAGTGGAAGCCAACGCCAACGTTGTTGCATTCGACCTCACCGGCCGCCATGTAGCAGGAGCATCGGCATCGTCCGAGGGCACCGCCACCATCTCTGTTCCTTCGCACGGACTCTACATTGTCCGAGCCGGCACAAAAGCATACAAAGTCATCCTATGAAACCCTTCCACACCCGGCCAGCGGGCCGGGTGTGGACAAAAGGGCCTTCCGGATTTTCAATACACTTCCCTTCATTTTCCAATTTTCAGCTATTCCCTAACTAACCAGACAAGTATTCCAAAATTCTAAACCGGGCGTATTCCCTCAACGGAATCCGCACTTCCAGATTTAAGTTTCAACATCTATCCATTTCATTTCCAAGGCTACTGTCGGTAAAATGCTTTCAGCCGACATCTGCCTGAAAAAAAAGAAAGCGACCAGACCATTATGAAAAATATTCTATCCTGGATTTTTTCCGCAGCGCTTGCAATGACTGTTGCCGTTCCGGCACAGGCACAAGCTCCGGCACAGAAGGCCGGCGCCCATGCGCACAGCCTATCGGCTACCGCTCTGGCAAAACCGGCAGAGACGACATCGACCCAGCGTTTCGTCACTCCGGCCGTGCGTTCCAACTCCACACGTACAACAAATGCACTGCGCACTGTACATACCGGCACCGTAGCTCCGCAGCGTGCCGTAGTAGTCAATGCCAACACCAACCTGCCCACCATCAACGGCCTCATAATGTTTGCCGAGAGCTGGGGCCAGAATCTTCAGGTAGGCCTCTACACACTCCCCTCGGCAACAGGCGGCCAGTTCACTCCAATCTGGACAAATACAGAAACTTCCACCGTATATTCCGCCATCGCCCTGGACGGCGTGTACTACACCCACGAATACACCAATTTCATGGGCTTCATCCAGTTCTTCCAGGTATTCGGCTATGATCTCGACTCGGGAGAGAAAGTCTACACCTACGAAGGCGACGGCCCCAGCTGCATCGCTCTGGGCGTGGCCAAGGATCCTACAACCGGAAATGTATACGGCGTATTCTACAACGACGACGCGAGCGGCTACAGGCTTTGTACAATTGAATACACCGAACCGGCTCCGACAATCAACACTGTTGCGGCTCTTGATCTATCCAACAATTTCAACACCCTCGTCTGCGACAAAAACGGCCAGCTCTACGCATTCACATACGACGCACACAAAGAAGGTGACAACACCGTTGTGGACGCATCCTACCTTGTGAAAATTGACAAGAACACCGCAGCAGTGACCTCCGTCGGCATTACAGGACAGCTTCCTGTGTACATGTCGGGAGCTACCGTCGACCAGACCACCAACCGCTGCTTCTGGGCTGTGAGCAACGACAGCGAGACTTCAGGCTATCTTTGCGAAGTTGATCTTGCTACCGGCGCAGCCACTCCCGTGGTTATTTTCTCCGACGGTGAAGAAGTCAACGGCCTCTATGTTCCCGCACCTGCGACACCCGGAACACCCGACGTTATCACCAACCTCAACGCTTCCTTTATCGACGGCAGCCTCAGCGGCAATGTAACATTCAACGCTCCCGCCAAGAACATCGACGGCACCACCGCCGCATCCCTCACCTACTCTGTCAAAGCCAACGGCAACGAAGTGGCCACAGGCTCCACTACTTACGGCGCAGCCGTGACAGCTCCTGTCACCGTGGCCACTGCCGGCGACTACACAATCAGCGTTACCGTAAAGAACGGTACTCTCGAGTCCAAGGCCGTAAAAGTAAAATGCTTCATCGGCAAGGGCACTCCCAAGGCTCCGGTGGCCACCCTCGCATATGAGAACGGCACCATGAAGCTTAGCTGGGAACCTGTTACCGAAAGCTCCGACGGCGGTTATATCAATCCTGCCGAGGTTACATATACCGTAGTACGTTTCCCCGGCGAACAGACCGTAGCCACCGGAATCAAGACCACAACATTCAGCGAAGCCATCGCCGAACCCGCACAGATTACCTCTTACTACTACACAGTCAGCGCCACCTACGGCACCGCCACTTCCGAGGGCACTTCCAATACCGTTACCCTTGGCAGCATCGTTCCTCCCTACAGCAACGATTTCGCCGATGAATCCAGCCTCAGCGGCTTCACCATCATCGACGCCAACAATGACGGCAAAACATGGAAATGGCACAGCGGAGCAGTGCGCGCATCATACAACTCCAGCAAAACCATGGACGACTGGCTGATTACTCCTCCGATGAAACTCGAGGCCGGCAAGTCCTATCCCGTTTCGTTCGACACCTACTGCAACGGCTCATCCTTCCCCGAACGCATAGAGGTTAAATGGGGCAACGGAACAACAGTAGCCGCCATGACCAACACACTGATGGAAGCAACCGTGGTGAACACCAAATCCGACGCACCCATCCATTTCGAAGGCTTCATCTCCCCCACCACCTCCGGAACCTACAGCATCGGCTTCCACGGCATTTCCGATGAGGACATGTACTATCTCTATGTCGACAACATCGCTGTCGGCGAAGGTGTCAGCGCCAGCGCGCCAGGCATGGTAGAGAATCTCACCGCCACACCCGATCCCACCGGCGCATATTCAGCGACCATCGCCATGAAGGCTCCTTCCAAGACCCTTGCCGGCAACGCACTCTCGGCAATCGACAAAGTGGAACTTCTCCGCGGCGAAACCGTAATCAAGACCTTCAACGCTCCCGCCCCCGGCGCAGCACTGAACTTCACCGACAACGTAGGCCAGGCCGGCACTGTAACCTACACCGCAGTAGCATATAACTCCAGCGGCAAAGGCCAGTCCTCCTCCACTACAATCTTCGTGGGCACAGGCATTCCCGCCGCACCTGCGACCGTGAACGCTGTGGAAACAACAACCGACGGTCAGGTTACCATCAGCTGGAGCCAGGTTACCACCGACGAAAACGGCAACGCCATCAATCCCGCCAAGGTTACCTACGACGTTTACATCTACGACGGCCAGAGCCGCACACCCATTCAGACAGGTCTCTCCACAACCGAGCTCACCGCAACCGTTCTCCAGGCCGGCGAACAGTCGCTGATGCAGTTCGCAGTATGGCCCGTTACTGAAGCCGGCGAAGGCGAAGGAAACGTATCGCCGATGATTCCCGTGGGCACTCCCTACGAAGGATACTTCGAAACTTTCGCAAACGGAAGCATCAGCTACGACCTGGGTATCACCCGCATCAACGGCAGCCCCGCATGGCAGATTCTGAAAGATGACAGCTTCTCTGATCTGACTTCCTACGACGCCGACAACGGCTTCATCGGCATGAAGGGCGAGACCCTCGACTGCGAAGGCGCTATCTTCACCGGCAAGATTTCCCTCGCCGGTATGGTCAACCCCGGTGTCACAGTGGCAATCTACAATATCGTGGGCGACAACGGCGGCTCGGCCGATATCGTAGCCATCGAAGCCCGCGAAGTAGGTACCACCGACTACACGGTTCTTCTCTCGAGCACACGCAACGAGCTCTGCAACAATAACGAAGGCTGGAGCACAATCTCCGCACCCCTCACCGGCTTCGAAGGCAAAGTTGTCCAGGTTCGCCTGCGTGCAGTCACCAAACAGTATATATGGCATGCATTCGACGCCATCAAGGTTGCTTCCATGGTTGGCAACGACCTCAAGGCTCACTCCGTATCGGCTCCCGCCAAGGTTAATGCAGGCGAAGCATACACCGCCAGCGTGAAAGTTGTGAACGAAGGCTTCAACGCAGCCACCGCTTTCAACGTGGAACTCTATGCCGACGGCAAGCTCGTAGAAAGCAAGCCTGTTGAAACCCTCGCTCCCGGCAACAGCACCAATGTGGAATTCGGCCTCAACATGCACGCTCTGGCAGAAGAACCTGTATCGCTCCACGCTGTGGTTGTGTACAGCGCCGACGAAAATGCAGACAACAACACCACCGAAGCCATCACCGTTTCGCCCAAGGTATCCACACTGCCGGCAGTCACCGACCTCAAAGGCGAGATAAAAGCCGAAGGTGCCGTCCTCAGCTGGTCCGAGCCCAACCTTGAAGGCGGTGTTGCCGAAACCAAGACCGACGATATGGAAAGCTACGAAGGATTCGCCCACGAAGCCGAAGGCTGGACATTCGTCGACGTCGACGGCAAGAATGTCGGCGGCTTCCAGAACACCGACATTCCCGGCCTCACCCCCGGTGAAAGCACAGCAAGCTTCTTCGTATTCGAGGCAAGCAGCACCTATCCCCAGTTCAACCAGAGCTTCGCCGCCCACAGCGGCACCAAGTATCTGGCCTCCATGTTCGCCTATGACGACTCACAGGTCGACGACTGGGCCATCTCTCCCGCACTGAGCGGCAACGCACAGACCATCAGCTTCTACGCAAAGAGCTACTCCAAAGACTATCCCGAAAAGATTGAAGTTCTCTACAGCACCGGCAGCCTCTCTCCCGCCGACTTCGTAAGCGTGAAGGCTCTCTCCACCGTGCCCGCCGACTGGACACTGTATGAAGCCGAACTGCCCGCCGGCGCCGCCTACTTCGCAATCCGCAGCTATTCCGCAGGTGCGTTCATGCTCATGATCGACGACGTGACATTTGAATCCGGCAGCGCCACCGCCAACCTGTCGCTCATCGGCTACAACGTATGGCGCAACGGCGAAAAGCTCACAGCAGAGCCTACCGGCGAAACCACCTTCACCGATGCCAACGCTCCCTCGGGCAACAACAAGTATGTTGTAACCACTGTCTACGACCGTGGCGAATCCCGTGGCTCCAACACAATCGAGCTCAACAACTCCGGTGTGATTTCCATCGAAACCGGCGTGAAGGTCAAAGCAGCCGACGGCAACATCATCGTTACCGGCGCTGAAGGCCAGGCAATCGTTGTCAACAGCGTCGACGGCCGCACCCTCTTCGCAGGCACCGGCGCAGCCGAAACAAAGGTTGCCGTATCCACCGGCATCTACCTTGTGAAAGTAGGCAACGGAGTCACCAAGCTCATCGTTCGATAAACATTCATCACTGTCTATTCTCCCGAAGGGGGCTGCGCCGTGGCGCAGCCCCCTTTTTCATTAATCCTGCATGTGGCCGGCAAGTGTCAAAAAAAGTTCAAAAGCACCTGTGGTCGGCAAAAATTGCCTACCTTTGCACTTTGTGGCGCACTGTGGCGCCCAAGCACAATCATCGCATTCCACTGATGAAAAAATACAACATCGTCAACAATCTCACAGGCTGGCTGTGCTTCATCGTGGCCGCCGTTACCTATCTGCTCACCGTAGAGCCCACGGCCAGTTTCTGGGACTGCCCGGAATTCATTGTCCAGGGCACCAAACTTGAAGTAGGCCATCCGCCGGGCAACCCCATATTCATGCTCACCGCCCGCTTCTTCGTAACCCTTTTCGGCGGAGCCATGAGCACGGCGGCACTGGCGGTGAACTGCATGTCGGCGCTGCTCAGCGCGGCCACAATCCTTCTGATGTTCTGGAGCATCACACACCTTGCCCGCCGGCTTATGGTGCGCGACGGAGTTGCTCCCGGCACATGGCAGACAGTTATTATCATGGCCGCAGGCCTGTGCGGCTCCCTGGCATACACATGGAGCGACACGTTCTGGTTCTCGGCAGTCGAAGGTGAGGTATATGCATTCTCATCGTTCTGTACAGCCCTGGTGTTCTGGCTAATGCTCAAATGGGAAAACCGGGCCGACCATCCCGACAGCGACCGTTACCTTGTGCTCATAGCCTACGTGATAGGTGTCTCCATTGCCGTGCACCTTCTCAACCTGCTCTGCATTCCCGCCCTGGGTCTGATCTACTACTACCGCCGCTCGTCCAGTGTGTCGGCCAAAGGCTCGCTGATTGCCCTGGCGATATCGTGCGTGCTTGTCGGTGCCATACTCTATGGTCTTGTTCCGGGCTTCGTGCAGGTGGCACAGTGGTTCGAGTTGCTGTTCGTGAACGCTCTCGGCACCGGCTACAACACCGGCGTGCTATTCTACACCGTCCTCCTCGTGGCTGTATTCATAGCCGCCCTCCTGGCTATCTACCGCGGCAATGACCTTGCCGCCCGCCTGCTCACCGCAATCTCCCTCATCCTCTCCGGCATGGTATTCATCGGCCATTCCATAGTGACGGGTCTGCTGCTGGGCACCGGTGTTCTGCTTGTTCTCCTCTTCGCAAAAAAACTTGTCGGTCGCCGGCTCATGGCAATGACAGTACTCTGCGTGATGGTGATCTTCGCAGGCTATTCATCGTATGCCCTGCTTCTCATCCGCGCATCCTCCGCCACTCCCATGAATCAGAACGCCCCCGACAACGTGTTCGCCCTCGCCTCCTACCTCAACCGCGAGCAGTACGGCGACCGTCCGCTGTTCAACGGCCCTGTGTTCGCCGAGGCACTTCTGGAGGAAGAATATCCCCAGGGCAGCGGCAACTACTATGTGGTGGTGGACGACAACGGCTTCCCGCGCACCCGCATTATCGACGGCTACATGCGCGACGAGAACGGCAACGCCATAAACGACATGCAGTACAGCTACACGCGTGTCGTAAAAGACGATTCCTCGCAGCCCGACCGCTATGTACGCGAAGTGCAGAAGCCCGAATACAAGACAATGGGCGACCTCAACATGCTGCTCACCCGCATCTATTCCGGCGCTCCCGAACACGTGCCTTCCTATAAAAGCTGGGCAGGCTACCGCACACCCGACCTCGACATGATTCCCGCCTCGGTGCGCTCCCAGTGGGCACAGCAGGGTTTCGTGCCCAAGGCCGAGCTGATGCGCTACATCTCCCATATGAAAGCCGTGACCACACGCGAGGATTCCCGCACCGGCCAGCCACTGATGCAGACCATGGTGTGGAAACCCGGCTTCGACGTGAGCCTGCGCTACTTCGTAAACTACCAGCTCAACCATATGTACTGGCGTTACTTCCTGTGGAACTTCGCAGGTCGCCAGAACGACTTCCAGGGCAACGGCGAGCCGCACCTCGGCAACTGGATAAGCGGCATTCCGTTCATCGACAACATGCGTCTGGGCGACCAGAGCCTGCTCCCCGACGAATTCGGCAAAGCAAACAAAGGCCACAACGTGTTCTACATGCTTCCGCTGCTGCTTGGCGTGATCGGCCTGTTCGCGCAGGCTCTCTACCGCGGCTGGGCTTCCGAAGGCCGCGGCATCGAACAGTTCTGGGTTGTGTTCTTCCTGTTTTTCATGACCGGCATCGCCATCGTGCTCTACCTCAACCAGACTCCCGGTCAGCCCCGCGAACGCGACTATGCTTTCGCCGGCTCCTTCTATGCCTTCGCCATGTGGATAGGCCTGGCAATCCCCGCCATAGCCCTGTGGCTCAAGAGTCTCTTATCCAAGCAGGGGCGCACCGGCCGCATCGTAGCCGCCGCCGTGTCGTGCGCTATCGCTCTGGGAATACCGCTGCAGATGGTTTCGCAGACCTGGGACGACCACGACCGCTCCGGGCGCTACACCACACGCGACTTCGGTTTCAACTACCTGAGTTCGCTTGACCCCAACGCCATCATATTCACCAATGGCGACAACGACACCTTCCCGCTGTGGTACGCCCAGGAGGTGGAAGGCTTCCGCACCGACGTGCGCGTGGTGAACCTCTCCTACCTCACCACCGACTGGTATGCCACACAGCAGACCTACCCCACCTACGAGGCCGCACCCGTGCCCATGCTTGCGACTCCTTCCGACTGGAAATACGAACGGCTGGCCTTCAACTTCATACTGCCCGGCAACAGCGCGCCCACCGATGTGTTCGGGTCGCTCGGCGAGCTCTACAATTCCGACGAGAGTGCTTTCGGCGCGCCGGTGATGACAAGCCCCAACATATTCATTCCCGTCGACAAAGATGTGGCCACAGCACACTACGGCACCGGCAACGCCGCTTTCGACAGCGCCTATGTGGCTCCATATGCCGGCAACGTGACCACAAACCTCAGCAGCCTCGGCGCCGGCCTCAACCAGAGCAAGATTCTCTCGCTCGACATGATAGCCAACTCCGTCAGAGACGGCTGGAAACGGCCAGCCTACTTCGCCACAACCGTTCCCACATCGTTCTATCTGGGCCTGTCGCCCTTCATGTCGTCGGTGGGCATGGCAAACGAAGTCACCGGCATCCGCCAGGGCGGCGACTATAACGTTACAGCACCCAAAGCCTACCGCAACATCGTGACCGACTACCGCTGGGGCGGCATGGACAATCCCGATGCCAAGCTCTACCTCGACGAGACCGTGCGCCGCATGGCTGCATCCATACGCTCTGGCATCTACACCGTGGGCGAAAACCTCATGATGCTGCCCGATGCCCCCGCCGACAGCGCAAGCCGCGCCGCCGCTGTGGCCGCCGGACTCGAGGCACCTGCTACCCAGGCCGACATGGCACGCCAGCTTTTCGACATAATCCGCACAAAGCTCCCGGCATCAGCCCAGCCCTACGACGGCATGCTCGGTCTGTACCTCTCACGCGCATACTACGACCTTTACCGCCAGACCGGACGCGCTACCGACCTCGAAACGGCCCGCGACCTCGCCGCCACAGAAGCCGAACGCTACGCACAGTACATCCGCTACGGAGCATCGCTGCATCCCGCCGACCTGATGGCCGTGACACGCGCCGAAGGATACGCCATGAGCTATCTGGCCGAAGCCGTGGCTCTGGTGAACCGCTGCGACATACTCCTTGCAAAACCGGAGATACAGACCGATGAAACCCTGCGGCCTCTGCTGGCACAGTTCGACAGCCTCGACATAACCGACGACTGGACCATCGCACCGCTGATCTACATACAGGGCTTCACCGCATCCGACCTCCGCCAGCAGATTCCCCTGTATGAACACCCCGACGACCGCGCCCTGCTGGAACGCGCAGTGGCCGTGCTCGACCTCCATGAAAGCGCAGGCATCGAACCCATGGCCTTCAGCAACGACATCATGAGCCGCTACGGCTTCGATGCCGACACCTGGACCGAAATCCATGGTCGCTGATGCTCATCGAACAGCCGCCGCTGCTCTACCGCCTGCTCTTTCCCGAGGCCATATGGCGCATAAAGCACCGTAGCCGCGAGAAAACGGTGTTCCTCACCTTCGACGACGGCCCCATACCCGAAGTGACCCCATGGGTGCTCGACCTGCTGGACAGCTACGGCATCAAGGCCACATTCTTCATGGTGGGCGACAATGTGCGGCGCCACCCCGAACTCTATGCCGAGGTGCGCCGCCGCGGACACAACGTAGGCAACCACACCATGCACCATCTGCAGGGCATGAAAGTGCGTTCCGTGCGCTACCTGCGCGACATATCCGAGGCCGACGCTCTAATCGACAGCCCTCTGTTCCGCCCGCCGCACGGCCTGTTGCGCTGGAAGCAGGCAAAGGCCATCAAGCAGCACTACAACATAGTGATGTACGACCTTGTGACACGCGACTACTCCCGCAAGCTCAACGGTGAGCAGGTGCTGCGGAACGTGAAACGCTATGCCCGCGACGGCTCTCTGATTGTATTCCACGACAGCCTTAAAGCCCTCGACAATCTGCGCTACGCCCTCCCCAGAGCCATAGAATGGCTCCAGCAGGAAGGCTACCGCTTCGAGAGCATTCCCATGTGATGCATCAGCTACACGAAACACTCGGCAGACTGATGCATGCTGCCGGAGCCTGCGCCTGGGGGCTCAGCAGCGCCGCCGACACATCCACGACCGACCTGGCATTGCTTGACAGATGGCTGGATTCGGGTCGCCACGCATCCATGGACTACATGCGCCGCAACCGCGGCCTGTTCGCAACGCCATCGGCAATGCTCGAAGGCGTGAAAACAATAATTTCGGCGGCATTCGCCTACCGTCCGGCCGACCAGTCCGACCGCCATCCGCTATTCGCCGACTATGCCCGCGGCGCCGACTACCACAAGGCACTGCGCCGGCGGCTTAAGCCGGCAGCGACTGCCCTGCAGGAAATGTTCCCGCAATCGCGGACAAGAATCTGCGTGGACTCCGCGCCCGTGCGTGAAAAATACTTCGCCATCCGTTGCGGCATCGCCGCACCTCTGCGCAACGGCCTGGTTGCCGTTCCCGGAGCCGGGTCGAAGGTTTTTCTCGCCGAGATACTATGGACAGAGGAAACTGCCATTCCTGCGACAGAACCTATCCCATCTCCCTGCGGCGCATGCCGCCGCTGCCAGCAGGCCTGCCCTGGCGGCGCCATCTGCGGCGACGGAAGCGTGGACGCGCGGCGATGTCTTTCATATCTCACGATAGAACACGACGGCGACCTGCCGGAAGATATTCCCTACGGCAGGCGCGTGTTTGGATGTGACATATGTCAGGATGTGTGTCCGCTCAATTCCGGAGCCTGCGCCACGCCGCTTGAGGAATTCCGGCTTTCACCGGCACTGGCGGCTACCGACATTGAATCACTTGTGGCTCTCGACAGCCAAGGACATGCCGCGCTGTTCGCCGGCAGCGCAGCAAAGCGAGCGCCACTGGAGCGGCTACGGAGAAACATCAGTCGTATCGCAAATCGGCCAGCAGACCCTGAAGGCGACGGCGGGCCACAAAAATGCGGCTTTTGACCGTGCCAAGGGGAAGCGAATAAATTTCGGCGATTTCCTGATACTTATAGCCCTGGATATACATCACGAAGCACTGGCGGAATTCCTCGCCGATCTGATCCATGGCACGGTTGATTTCCTGCGCGGTCACCGACCCTTCGGGAGACTGGAGTCCCGACTCCTGCGAGAGATTGAGGTGGAAGAGATCATCGGTACGATCCACGACCACCGAAGCGCGCACGGCGGCGCGATAGTTGTTTATGAACAGATTTCGCATGATTGTGAACACCCAGCCTTTGAAGTTGGTGTTCTCAACATACTTGTCCTCGTTGTCGAGAGCCTTCAATGTAGTATCCTGCAGGAGGTCGTAGGCATCTTCGCGGTTCGAGGTCAGAGTGTATGCAAAATTAAGCATATTGCGCTGTAGCGCGAGAAGACGGGTCTGAAATGTGGATTTAGCCATAGGGGAGAGAGAACTTTGACGCCGGCAAAGACGCCGGATGAAATATTGTGTCTAACATCATAACAAGCCCGCGCCGACTGTTCCCGCGCAATTAGCATATTTTGAGAATAATTACCATGCACTCACCATTCCACTCCAGACAGGTTTTCTAAAATAGGGATACTCAGCTAATCGCCAACTAATTGTTTGCCAAAGTCGTAGATATTTTGTAACTTTACAATGAACCCCCGATGGACCCATCACGGGCTTATTCGGGGGTAATTCTTAAAAATAAATGTTCGTGAAGTTAAAAATAAATGTTCGTGAAGTTACGAAAAATATCTGAGATTACGGCCACGTTGCCGTTTACCGAGTTCGATTTCATGCAAAAATATCGCGAGAGTTTTGCCGTCAGCGAGCTCGGACGCATC
>Ga0073906_1000092_pt1 | contig 142220 bp, 118 predicted proteins | sample Inofromicrocosms_FD_65485 | JGI IMG/M metagenome (GOLD analysis project Ga0073906, IMG submission 65485) | Mouse cecum microbial communities from Vienna, Austria - Inoculum for glucosamine and mucus D2O microcosms | ecosystem: Host-associated > Mammals > Digestive system > Large intestine >...
CAGTCTATGCTCTTTCCTATTGTATTCTATATACGTCCCGTCCTTGAACGCATGGCAATAAATATCACCGTCGGTTTCGGGTGCTTTTCCCTTCGGGTAATACGAGCCTAAAATAAAGCCTTCTTCGTGCCCGTTCGGCAAAAAAGCGCAAAGCACCTTTGAGCCGATGTCGGGCAAATCGTAATACGTGTCGCCATGGGCACGGGTAACCAAAACAGGAAGCCAGTAAGAGGTTACGGCGTTCGTTGGCGTATCTGAAAAAGTCACCCTGCAGCACATATTTTCGGGGTCTTTTACGGTAACCGTCCCGACCCGTAAAAGTTCTTTTACTATTTGTGAACTATCTTTCATATTTTTTCTCCTCTTATTTTATAATTTTTTAATTTTCAAAAATTCAATACAAGAACTTTTATAAACCCGTATTCCTTTTCTTTTGCCAAGACAAAATGCTTTTAATTTTCCGGTAGTTACTAAATGATAAAAATATGACTTACTGCAATTCAAAAATTCACAAGCCTGCTGCCAATTAAAAAACTTATCTTGCTCTCTTTTTCTCATAACAATCCTTCCTTTTTTAGTGCATTTTCAATATTTTCAAAGCTGATCCATATGTTTTTATGTTTTTTCCACCATGCCATAACTTCGTTATTTTCTAAAAAACGCTCAATAGTATAAGTTTGAATTGTCTGCATTTCTTCCTTATTTTCATCAACGCAAAAAGCCGTATTTTTTCCAACAAAACCTGTACCGTCAAATTTATATTTATATTTTGCAATCCCCCAAAATTTATATAAATATAAAAGAATTTTCCCCTCACCCCCAATACTATTAAAACCAGTTTGCGATGCGTCCAAATGCCCGATTTCGGCATTTTGCTTGTTAAGCGTTTGTTTTTCTGATATGATACCCTCGTGCGAAGTGCATGCTTTTGATTTTCCGTTTTCTTGTTTTTGCTTGAATGTTTTGGGAAGCCCTGCATTTATCCAACAAGCGATATCAATGCCAAGCCCGAACGCTTCGCCCGGGTCTTTTCCCTCCGGAACAGGCCAGCGCTTCAGCTGCGGATATGTTTCTTCCCAAAAATCCATGGCAGCTATGCCTGCATTGCTTTCTTCAAAATCCATGGCGAACAGGATTCTGGGACAATCCTTGATAAGCTCGTGTGTGACAGGGCAGGGCTTATTCTGATTGGAACGAAGAGCGATAACGCCAATCTTCTTATTCATGCAGGCATGGATGAGTATCGCGTCAAGCTCCGCCTCGACAACCGCATAGCAGCTCAAATCATCGCACGGCTCGGGAAGCAGAATGAAAGGCATTTTTGCGGAGCCCTCAAGTTCCATGTATTTGGGCGGGGTGTAACCGTTCGGAGTTGGTAAAATATCCGCTTTGGGACGGCGTATGCGCAGGCTGACAAGTTCATTTTCCCAATAAGTGGGAATAGTAATGCCTCTGGGGATAAAAATCCTGTTGGAAGTTTTGCCGTCCTTTTCCTTAGGCTCCAAGCCCAAAGAGCTTCTCATTCTGAAAATGCCTTGCTTGCGGTTTTCACCAGGCAAATAGCCGAGCTTGTACTCAAATATCATTTCATCGGAGATACCGCGGGCATTGAGATATTTCTTGGCTTCCTTTGAAAGCTGAATATCCTGTATGGCTTTTTCTTGAAGCTTTTTGGCAAAATCCTGCCATGTTTCTTTTGGCAATTCCCGTTCTCTTGGCGTATATTCCGCTTTGTCCCGAAACTTCGGCGCTTTTCTCGTTTTCCTGTATTTGGAAAAATGCGGGGTTATACCAAGCTCCGCAAGTGCTTCCTTGAATGTCAATCCGTCAATGTTGATAAGATAGCTCAAAGTATCGCCGGTAGCGCCGCACTGGCGGCAGTTATACACGCCCCAAATGCTGTTTTCCGTGCAAACCTTGCTCAGATTGTCTTTCTTGTAATCCCACACCATGAAGCGGTCACTTTTGCCGGGTTCTCCCCCGCAAAGCGGGCAAGGACCGTTATAGCCGTCACCTTGTCTTTTTACGGCATTACCAAAGCGAATATGATAAAGTTCAAGTAATTTGTTCATAGCCTGCCTTTTTAAATCTGTCCGTATCTGTCCTTAATATATTTTTTATAATATATTGATTTTATATATATTTTATATTAAATGGACACATGGACAGATACTATATATATTTTCACACGGAAACATATTTTTAAGTTCCGTGTGAAAATTAAGAGTTTTGCCGTCCATCTGTCCAAACACAAAAAAGTCTTGTCTTTCCACTTGGTTATTGTCACCAAATGGCGGACAGATACGGACAGATTATAAAAGATATCAATACACATTTTTGCTGTCCCTGTGATTTTCCAGTTCTTTCTGACAATCGAATTTTAAGCTTATCCCAAGCCTTTTCGTCCCGTTGGAACGGATTGACGGTATATTTTTCTTATCCAAAAGCTGAGAAAACAGCTTGCTCGATATTTTCGCTTTTTCCCTGTTGTCTTTATTTTTGGCATACCAAATAACAAAATACTCGTGCAAATCGGATGCGGGCGTTTTCATTTTATAGTCATTAGGGTTTTCTTGATATGCTTCAACATTGCAGCATTCCTCGATAAATTGGGCTATGTCGTCCCACTGCATGCGCTGACCGCTGGTCCATTCCTGCACCTTATCAGGAATGTTCAATCCGTTTTGCAGATAATCCATTGCGCCCTGAATAAGCCGCACTAAAACACCCTCAGCCTCTTTTTCAAGTTTTTGATCGAGTTTTTTATCCGCCTGCCTCTGGTAAGGTTCCGTGGGATTATCCACAAACGACAGCAGCCATTTAACTATGATTGTCCGCTGCCAAAACGCCGCGTCATCCGCTTTTGCCTTTGGCAGTTCATTGGTCGTCATAATAGGCAAATGCGTTTGCAGCCATGTTGTTTGCTCTTTATCCTGCAAACCCCGTGCGGTTATATAGCCCCCGCCCGTCAGCTTTTTCAGCTTGGCAAGCGCAAAACGCTGTCCCTCTTCCGCTTCGTTGACCCAGCCTATGCACATGCCGCGCAAAGCGAGAATATCCGGACTGGGCGCCGACGAGTTCCGAACCTGCGTTGTTTGTAAAAACATTTCAACAGGTATGTCGCCTGACAAATCCAAGCCCAAAACTTTTGTGATGAGTTTTATCAGCGTGTCTTTTCCGTTTCTGCCGTGCTCACCCCAAAATATGGTAAAAATATGGTCTTTGCGGTCGCGGATGATTCCATAGCCTAGAATACGCCATATGAAATTCACAAGTTCCTGATTGCCGTCCATGGAACGGAGTAAAAAAGCGGACGTTTCCGGGCACGGGTCCTCCAGTTCCAATAAATCTTTATTGTACGGCGTAATGCACGACTTCAAAAGTAAATCTTTCGGATTTCCCGGTGTGATGTCGCCTGTGCGGATGTCTATCACGCCGTTAGGGCAAGCCAATTTATAGTAATGCTTGTCTATCTGCTTCGGCAGACACATCATAGGACTTTCAATCCGCTGAACCATTGTCAAAACGCTCTCACCGCCTCTGGGAGTACGAAGCAGTTTTATCCTGCGCTCGACGCTGTCAAGTATCTTCAAAAGAATTGATTGCGCTTCTTTGCTTTTTTCTTTATCGAGCAGCTCTTTTTTATTGTCCGCAACTCTCTGATAACACTTACAAACATTTTCTATATACGAATATTGCAAATTTGTATCGTCTTCAGCCCAATGGTTGCCCGCCCAAATTAAAAACCTGTTCCAAAATTTGACGTAAATAACAAAGTCATTATGCAGATATTGATATAGTTTTGCGTCACCCTGCGTGTTCTCATCCAAAAAAGCAAGAATATCCTCATCGGAAACAGCCTGTATCCGGTTTTCTATTTCTTTTTGAATATCCGCCTTATTGAATATTTTAAGCTTCGGTATTGCCTTTTTATTTTTTAGATTTTTTCTAGACTTTTCCAACGCAATACGCTGCTCAATCTTTTCTTGATAACTTTTTTCTTTATCTTCCATGACCTACCCCCGTACTACAAAGAAACAGAAAAAACCAAAAATGATTTCCGTTTTTCCGCGATTTTCGTTCCGCAGTTCGCGTCCGAAAGCCGGGATTGAACCGCCCGTGCAAGCACATAGGCTTGGGTAGTACCTTGAGCGAAGAAAAAAGAAAAAGAACGCAAAGTACGTGTTTGCTTATTTTGGCAGATTTTAAGATATGAAAAGGGGTAAAGGGGAAATATGAAAAAAGACGGGTAAAAATATTTTTGTCGCAATAATGTCGCAAAACAAAAATAGGACTTATGGATAATATTCCATAAGTCCTTTGAAAATATGGTGGAACCTGCAAGGGTTGAACTTGCGACCAACCGGTTATGAGCCGGTAGCTCTACCAACTGAGCTAAGGTTCCACGCAAGCAGATACAATATATAATTCAGACGAAAAGTCAAGGTTTTTATTGAAAAGATTTTCAAATTGCCCGTCTATTCTACACCATTCATGCACAGCATCATGCAGCGCTGCAAGCATTTCAGCAATATTTTTTCCAGACATCTTTGCCGAACGAGACACTCGCTCCCAGATTAAAACCGTACTTCTCTCAGGCTCGAAATTCAATCTCTCTATAATATGCCGTTAACAAATCTTACCATGCAAGTCATTTTTCTGCAACTATTGCAAAATAATGCGTATTATCCCATTTACTGCATTCAGGCGGATAAATATCCACAACTTCAAAATTTTTAAAACCTGCTTCCGCCATCAGCTTTTTCTCATGCTCCAGCGTTCTGTATTCAGAATAATAGACAGATTGCAGCGCTTCGGAAAAAGTATCGACAACAACATCACCTTGGACGCCGAATTGATTTTTAACGATAAATTTTCCGTTCTCTTTTAAAAGCGGATAAAACTTCTTATAAAAATCAAGCGCTTCTTGAGTGTTTAAATATTGAATAAACCCGAAACAAGTGATAAGTTCAAAGGGCATATCCGCATATTTTTCTATGTACCCACTGTGGGTTTCATTAATAACGCTCACATTTTCAGCTTTGACAATAAAATTTGAAAATTCTTCAACAGGCTCTATGGCAACGATGTTTCTAACCTTTTGATGTAACCCGTTGATAAGCAAACCAGTACCCGCCCCGACATCCAACCAGTCGACAGAACAACCGAGATATGGCTTAACAAAATCCATATCGAATGCAGAAAAATCATTGCTCTTTGAAAATTTTACAACATCAGGTTCAATTCCGTCTTTTTTAGCCAAAGTATGAAAAAAATCCAATGCATTCCCATTCATATTGATCTCCAAAATCGAAACTATAAATTTTTTTGTACCCAAACCACGGCTCTTTGGTAATCTTCAAAGGTATCAATATCACAAGCCCTGATTTTAACGCCTTTCATGGGCAAATACGGTTCCAACTGATTAAAAACATTTCCGGAATGATACCGCAATTTTTGTTTTTTGATGCAACAGGGCCCGGTCCATTCAAAATCCCCCTGTTCTCTTGAGAAAGAAACAACCTCGCCTTGCGGATTAACTTTAACATAAACAGCGTCATCTGACATTTTATCTGAATACGCTACCCATTCCCCGTCAAGATTGAGCAACATTTTTAAGTCATCGGGATGAACAAGCAAATCGCCGTCGTATTCAAAAGCGTATTCCGCGCCATGCCTCGCTCCCAAATAATAGCTGGCTCCTGTTTTTGTTTCGAAATACGAATGATTATATACAAAAACAACATCTTTTCTATAAGCAAGAACTTCATCAATCACATCTTGGGCTTGAAAACCGACAACGACACGTACGTCTTCCACATCATTAAACTGTTCCAGCTGCCAACGGATAAGGCTTTTCCCGTTGATATTGATAAGGGCTTTGGTCGTTGCAAGACCAAGCCTGGACCCTATTCCCGCACAGCTTATAATAACTGATTGAGCAAACGGCATAAAGCCTCCTCGTTGTATACCGCATAATCCGCAACAGCGAGCACGCTGTTTGCAGGAGCATGAATCAGTCCCGTCGCAATGGAAACATCCGCCAAACGCATAGCTTCCATATCATTGTTGCCATCACCGATGAATACAACAAAATCACCTTGCTTTTTATAATAATCGACAACAGCTTCTTTTCTTAAAATAAAGATGATTTTCGTCACAGTATCATTTTCAACCGATGCTTCCGAGCAATAAGCCTTGCAGCCGATTTTCCGAATTGTCTTATCAACCCAACACAGCAGGTTTCCTGTTGCAATAACGCAATGTTCCGGATTGGCTGAAATGAAAGAATGCACGTTTTCATGCAATTCCACCTTTGCAAGCAATTCAGAAACTTCCGAAACAGGACATTTTCCAAGTATTGAAACACGTCGAATAAAAGATTCCACAAAAGGAATGTTGCCTTGCACCGTCTGCGTGGTCAATTCCGCAATTTTTTCCTGTAAAGAAAAGTAATCGGAAATAATCGGCAATGTTTCTTTTTTAGTTAATGTTCCGTCTAAATCAAAAATAAATTTAACCATGCGCTATCCTAAAACCGACGCTTTTAAATCCTCAAGAACATATTGCGACGAATGCGGCCAATTCCCTTTTATTTCCCTATTCCAAAACGCCATACGGTCATTTTTCATAAAATCATTTTCTTTTAAAACAATTTCTTCGATAAAAGCAATAATATCAAGTTCGGAATAGGCCTTATAATGATGTTTTATGCATTGCAACGCAAAATATTCATTATAATTTTCCTTATCCTTCACATCCCCTTTGGAAAGCATGCAAAGAGGCTTGCCCGTGAACATATATTCCGCATTATAGGATCCGCAATCGTTTATCATGGCATGAGAAGCTTGGAACAAATCAAAATAATTTGAATCGGTATGCAAAAACATATTAGGCAATTCTTCGATTTTTCGGTAATATTCATCAATCATACCCTGCGGCCAAAATTCATGCAAAACAGTTTCCCAAAGCGGATGAGGACGAAAAACAAACTCGACACCGGGATACATTTTGGCAAGACGCAAATAAAAATCATAATAACGCAAAAAACAGGAATACTGTATTCCGATAGACTCTGCAGAAATCTGCATGCTGTGATGGGCTGTGATGATAATACGTTTTTTTCCTTTCGGCGCAACAGGCAAAGGAATAAAACTATCCATCTTGGCATAGCCTAAAAACTTGGCGTTTCTTCCTTTCAAAGGAGAATGGGCGGCATATTCCGCATAACCGGCATTACTATCGAGATAATATTTCCACAAGCAGCTCATTTCATGCCCTCTTCTAAAAAAATCAAGCTTGTGATTGGAAGTTAAATATCCGTATCCGATATAAACGGTTAAAACGCCCAATTTTGCAAAATGCTCGATTGAATGAATAGGAAGGACAATCTTATCATAAGGATTGGAAAAAAAAATAATATCAAAATTGCCGTCAAAACTTCTAAAGCTGTTTTCATCAACATAGCTTGTCATCACCTGTTCTTTGCCGAACACATTCTCCGCTTCCAAATGGATGTCGGAAGCATTTCTGATATTGTACACACTGGGAATCATCACTATTTTGGTTTCAAAAAGCTCCTCTTTCTGCATTGCCCGATACATTGGCAAAGCCGCAAAAGAAGGAAGGGCGCATACCAAAAACCCCACCCTGATTTTCTGACCGTTTGCAACACGCTGCTTTATTTCTCTTATCTTTTTATGATAATTTTTTTGATACTCATAATACAATTCCTTATTGCCCTCCATGATAACACCTCCCCGTTTCCTGCATCATATGATAATCTTATTGATAAGCCCTTCGGCGTAAACAATTTCCTCGTCATACCCCGCAATAATGCCGTCAATTTTAGCCAAGAGAACTTTTTGCAAAATTTCGCCGACCTTTGCCCCTTGTTCAACGCCAAGCCGCAAAATATCATTGCCGGTAATATCTATTTTTTCATGACGGACCTGATAAATATAATAAGAAAGCTGCCGCTTCAATTCTTCCCCGTGTTCTTTTTCCAAACGGACAACCATATATAAAATAGCTTCCATTGCGACATTTTTTAACAGAAGATGTAAAGAACTCATGGGGCGTTTCTTTTCAAACCATGCTTCAACTTTCGGCTGAACACCGATAAGCTGGGAGCGGATAAACAAATATTTCTCAACCTGCACCGAAGAAAGGCACAACCGTTCAAGAAGCCCTTTAAACTCGCCGGTGGAAACCCCTTTGCTCATCACGAGCAAAAAGAATAAAAGATTATCTATTTTTTCAGCAAGATAGAGCATATCATACCAATCAAGTACCCTGTACGCTTCTGTCACAAAATCAACATCATTAGCGTGGGATAAGCTTAAACTGGAATGGATTTCTTCCAACAAATTAAAATCCTGCATGCGCAAAATGCATTCAAGCACACTTTCTTCTTGCAAAATGATTTCAAGTTCTGCCAAAATACGCTTGCCGTCTAATTTTTGAATTAATTGCAGGGCAACAGCATTTCTGATAAGCCGTTCACATTGCATGGAAATTTTAAAATCATACCGCTGCTCGAAACGAATTGCCCGCAAAGCCCTTGTGGGGTCATCAACAAAACTGAGAGCATGCAGGATACGAATGGTTTTTTGTTTGATATCGCCTTGTCCGTCAAAATAATCTTCAAGTTCCCCGAAGCTTGAGGTATTCAGCTTTATAGCCATGGCGTTGATAGTAAAATCGCGCCGTGTCAAATCCATTCGGATAGAAGAAAGTTCAACCGTGGGAAGCACGGCAGGACTTTGATAATATTCCAAACGTGCTGTCGCAACGTCGATACGCAGCTCCTGCTCCTCATGGTCAAACTGAAAATCGTTTTTATCCAGCAGCCTGCTGGACGGAAAAAGTACGATAGCCGTCATAAATTCCTTATGTTCACGAACGCGCCCGCCCAAAAGTTCCGCCAAATAATGGGCGAATACAATGCCATCCCCTTCAACCACAAGATCAATATCCATATTGGGCCAGCGCCATTTTTCCCTGTCCATGATGAGGTCACGCACAAAGCCCCCGACCACATAAACGGAAACTCCCATCTCATCAGCCAATTGCCCGACTATTTCAAGGGCTTTCACGCATTCTTTCGGCGTACGCAATCTTAAAATTCTCTGCACGTTCCGCTTTGCAAGGCGATGCGCTTTTTTCTTGGTCGCGGAAGTATTTTGTTCATCTAAAAACAAAGTAACAAGGTCCGTTCTGGTTACAACCCCGATAACAGACAAATCCCTGAGCGTTTCTTCCGCGATTTCCTCTTCCTCGTTCAAAGGCGTACAATCCACGATAGGCACAAGGCGTTGCTTGTCTTCAATGATAATGTCGAGAAGTGTCTGCAAATCCGTTTCAAGCGTAGCACAACGGATATTCCTGTTCATGAATTGGGTTACGGAATATTTTCCGAGCCCATGCTTCACAGCTTTCGCAGATGTTTGATAATCCAAAATACCCGCACAGCGTTTCGTCTGCTCATTCCAAATAGGCACAGCCTTAAAGCCGTAGCGCGTCATCAAATCCGCGGCATGCTCGATACAGTCGTTTTCATCGACCCCCATTACGGGAGCGGACATAAGGCGCCGGACAGTCTTGTCTTTATGGGAAAATAACGTGATCTGGCTTTCAATGAACGTCAAAACTTCATGCATGCTCTTGTCTTTCACGGTAGCCGCCGCCGCGTAAGCATGCCCGCCGCCGCCAAGCAGAGCCATGATTTGCCCCACATCAACGGAATAATCTTTGCTGCGTGCAACAACCTGCACTTTGCCGTCCATGGCGGCGACCATGAAAAGAACGTCACAAGGATATATTTCTAAAAACAAAGGGGTCAGCGAAGCGATATCATACAAGCATTCTTCAAATTTCGAGCTTGCAAGAATGAATTTAATGCCTGCGACATCATAAAACTGCGCAGATTCCACCAAATCGTTCAAAGCGAAAAGCTGTTCCTTATTGATTTGCTTATTGACATAGGCAGTGACAAAATCAGGCTCGAACCCCTGTGTCAAAAGCCATGACAAAGCCTGTGCCTCCCTCGTGGTGACAGAATTATATGTGAAAGCGCCGGTATCGGAATAAAGACCAAGTCCGAGCAAGCACAAAGCCTCACCGGGAATATTCCTGTTATTTCGCTGCAGCTCTTCGCAAATAAGCGTACACGTCGAGCCGACGATTTCAATTCTTCCCCCGCTTGCCTTGATATTGGTCTGAGGGTGATGGTCGTAAATAATGACTTCTAACTCTTGATTTTCCTGTTCTTCTTCAACATCATGCTTAAAACCCGCCCTATCCAAAAGAGGCTGAATATGCGTCAAACGGCTCGTATGGGAAGTATCCACAACAACAAGCCGTTCTATGCCTTCAAAATCGATATCCTTGGGGTTGACATAATTAAAAAGGGGGTCGATGACTTCATGCACAAAAGCTTGTACGATTTTTTCCTGTGAGCCTGGATAGACGATTTGAGCATCCGGATAAAAAAAAGACATGCTGAATAAGGAACACAATGCGTCAAAATCGGCATTTCTATGGCAGGTAACAAGAGTTTTTTTGGGTCGGTACGTATCCATTCATAAGCCTTTGCACTTTTTTTTAAAATACAAAAAGCTTTGCTATGTGTCAATATTCAAGAATTAAAGTAAATTTTCTTTTTTCAAAATCAATTCAATCTCATCTTTAGCAAGCCCTGTTTTATGGGCGATCATATCGGTATTCATGCCTTTTTTCCGTGAATTCATGATCACTTCACGGAGCAGATACGGTGAATGGCTTATTTCTTCCGCTTGTTTAAGCAATTTTTTAAGCATGAAAATACGCTCTTCCATAGCGACATTAAGACGTTCAAGTTCCGCCTGACGCTGCATGAAAGTAGCCACAAGCTCCTGCTCCAAATTAGCATTGCGCACCATCCGCTCCATAAGTTCATCCTGATTGTTCTGCATAGCGAGCATCACTTGTTCGGACTTGCGCAGCCTTCTGAAAAAAAACAATACAAGAACGATAAGGAATAACTCGGCAATGGTGATTGCGGCTAAAATAAGCAAATTCATTTGTTTCTCTATACCTTTGCGTTAAAGAGCTTGCCTGCTAAAGGATTATGATAGGAAGGGCTTGTTTCGACATCTTCTTCCTTTTCATGGCGCTGCTGAAAATTTTCCTGAGGTTCGTTTTGCCCTCCGCCGTCACGGTTAACCAGGGACGCTTCCGGGTCGTCAGCAGCCTTATCCAATTTTTTATTCTCTTCCGCAACAACTTCGGCAGCGACATATTGCGCAACTTGGGCAAAAACCTCTTGCCGCGTGGCAATATTGGTTATTGTCGTGGACATTCCTTGCTGCTGCGCATTAAGGAGCGGGATTATCGTATTACTCATATACCCTCCTTAAAAATATTAAAAAACCAAAAGACTATCTATGAACAAATCATCAACACTGCCATTCATGATATACTTATTGACAGTATCCAACAATCCTTTTTTAATTTGCTGATGGTTAATGGAATTCAATAAAATCTCCGGATCCTGAATTTCCAGATAATAATAAATAGCGTCACGCAACACTTTTTGATTATTGGAAATTTCATGAAACACTTCAAAATTTCTCGTGCTTAAAATGAAACTTCCCTTTAGAAAATGAATTTTTCCCGAACTGTCGACGCATTGCACAACAAAAGGGTCGAGTTTAAATTCATGGACTTTCGGAGGCGTGCGGACCTCCGGACTTGAAATGACAATTACGTTTTGCAGAATAGGCTCTTCCGTAAAAAGCGTATCATACACGAAAAAACCGATAACCGCAAGCAAAAGAACGGCAACTCCGCCTCCGATGAGAAAAAGCTTTTTCTTGCTTTTGGGTTTTACTTCCTCTTGCTTTTTATCGCTTTTGCTCTCAGCGGCTTGTTCTGCTTTTTCCTCGGCAACTTGTTCCTGCTCTTCCGGTTCTTCGTTTAAAAAAGGAGCATCTTCAAGATCCAACTCAACTTTATTCTTTGCTAAGTCAAGAAATTCCTTTCCTTTTTCTGCCGGAGCATTCGGTTCGGCAGAAACTGGCAAATTCTCGTCACTGGCGCTTTCAATTTTTTGCGTGACTTTTTCTTGAGTTTGGCTCACGATTATCCTCTTTTATTACGGGAAGATTTTATCGATTTTCTTTTTAAGCGTATCCGCAGTAAAAGGCTTTACAATATAATTGGAAACTTTCGCTTGGGCGGCTTCCAAAATGTTTTCCTGCTGAGCTTCCGCCGTGACCATTAAAAATGGTAAATGCCCGATTCTTTCGTCAGCACGAACTTTTCTAAGAAGTTCAATTCCTGTCATTTGAGGCATATTCCAGTCAGAAACAATAAAGTCGATTTTTTGTTTTTGCAGAATTTCCCAAGCTGTTGTGCCGTCGTCAGCCTCAACAATATTATTAAAACCTAATTGACGAAGAATGTTTTTCACAATACGGCGCATTGTGGAAAAATCATCAACAACAAGCACTTGCATATTCGGATCAAATGGCATAATTTCCCTCATTTATTAGACTATAAAAAAACACATCGGCAATAATTTTTAATTCATAAGATTTAATCAAAATAAATCCTCTTCACCAAAATTATGGGTAAACTCCTTTCGCAGCCGTAATATCGCTTGCGAATGAAGCTGTGACACCCTGCCTTCTGTCACACCTAACACTTCGGCAACTTCCCTCATATTCAGTTCCTCAGTGTAATAAAGAGATAGTACCAATTTTTCTTTATCTGTCAATCGGTCGATAAGCGATGCAATTTTTTCGGATAATTCATTGAATACAGTATCGTGGAAAGGTTCACCGTTTCTGTCGGCTTCATTGGCAAGCGTGTCTTCAATACTGTCCAGCGGAATGGCAAGCTGGCTTTGCAAAGCTTCCAAACCTTGGTGAATTTCTCTTTCAGAAAGTCCCGTTTTTTCATGCACTTCCTGAATAGTCGGCTGTCTGCCAAGATCTTGCTCCAGCTGCCACATGGCTTCATCTATTTGCCGGACCCTTTGTCTGAGCCCGCGCGAAAACCAATCCAAACGTCTGAGTTCATCAAGCATCGCCCCTCTGATTCTGCTTTCGGCATACGTTTCAAAGCGAATACCCAAATCTGCCTGATATTTTTTCAAAGACTCCATGAGCCCGAGAGTACCTGCACTGATAAGTTCGGATATGTCAATATGTTTAGGCAATTTCACCTTCATCCTGTATGCAAGATACCGGATTTGCGGCGCATAATGCTTTATGAGCATTTCTTTTTCAATAGAGGAAAAGTCGTCCCAAACCCTCTCTCCATTTTCCATATCTAACCAAGGAGTCATACCTATCCCCTAAAGAGAAGTTTTTTCCAAAAAAACTTGATATTGCCGTCAACAGTTTCCGGACTATCCCATTTTTGCACCAAATTTGCAACCCTTTCCAAAGCTTTTGCCGCCTGTGAATTCGGCTCGCCTATACAAAAAGGAACCTGCGCCATAATGGATTTACGCACGACGGCGTCTTTTGGAACAAATCCTAAGTAATCCAAGCTGACACCTTCAAGAAAATGGTCGCATGCGGCATAAAGGCGCGAATAAATCTCTTTTGCCACCGACTCGCTTGACGCAGCATTGATCAAAACTTTAAACGTCGATACTCCATGTCTTTGCTTCAATACTTTAATCAATGCATACGCATCAGTCAAGGAAGTCGGTTCAGTAGTGAGGACGACCAACCGCTCCTGCGCCGCCACGTTGAAGTAAAGAACATTGTCATGAATGCCGGCGCCGGTATCGACAAGCAAATAATCTATGGTTTCGTCAAATTCGTCAAACGCTTCCAAAAGTTCCAATTTTTGCCCTGTTTCAAGGGTCATCATGTCGCTCACCCCGGAAGAGGCGGGCAAAATCTGAAAACCGTAAGGCGTATCGTATAAAATTTCAGAAAGGTTTTTCCCTTTGAACAAATCATAAATATTGTATTGAGGGGTCAGACCCAAAATGACATCGACATTCGCAAGCCCCAAATCCGCATCAACAAGAATAACGCGTTTGCCCTGCTTCGCCAAACAGCAGGCAAGATTAACGGAAATATTTGTTTTGCCGACTCCGCCCTTGCCAGACGTAACGGTGATGACTTTCGGCATTGCTTGATTATCTATATCCATACTATCCCTTCGGCAGCTGATGCTTTAAAATCAGCCGCCAGATTTGTGCTTCGTCAGCGGGTATTAATGTTCCCTGCAATTCCGCGCCAAAAGATAAGGCGGAAATAGGCATTCCTGTCCAAACGGCAATATTGACAAGCTCTGCAAAATGTTCCGCTTCATCAAGCTTGGTCCAAATGACGCTTGTCGGAAAAGCGCTTTTATACCGTTTTAAAATATCCTTTAAATACTGATAATGAGGTGAAAGCGCAATATGCACATGGGCTTGCATGGATTCAATCCCGAGCATGCGCAATTTACCCTCAAATTTTTCATTTTTGGCAAGCCCTTGCATGTCAATGAAAATGCAATTCGCATCACCGCAGGCTTTTAAAGCCGCAAACATGGACTCCTTATCAGGGGCTTCAAAGTAAGGAAAACCAGACAAATCAGCCCAATGCCGCAATACGAGCCTGCCATTGCCCCGCAAACTGTCCGTATTGATAAAGGCGATGCGGTGATGGGGATTTTGCTGTTTTCTGAGCAGCGCAAGACGCAGAACCGTGCTTGTTTTCCCCACGCCGTAAGGACCTGTGACAATATGCAGCCGCTGCGGATAATTTTCAAACATAAAACTTTTTACCGGCACAAAAGAAGCCAAAACTTTGAGCATGGAAGCTTCCTCTGATTTTTTTGCCAATAAAACATTGTAAAATTCAACGATAACATCATCTTCAACGCCTTCACGCTGCAGATATTCCAAAGCGATCCGTTGGTGGGGCGTCAGCTTGTCAAATTGCAGGGCGGGCTGCATGAGCGTATAAATATGCTCCTTAAGCTTGCTCCATTCCTTATGCCAGTCGTCCCAGCCGCTCGGTACCGCGGAAGAACCCGTCTTTTCTTTAAGCTCGTTCTGTTCCGTCCTTTCCGTTCCCGCAGTTATCTCATAAACACGCCTGCCGTCTTTTTGACGTTCCCTGCTGGAAAGAATGACGGCATCGCCGCCAAGTTCGTTTTTTATGGCGTCGAGAACTTCTTTCGTACTATTTCCGGTATAGGTCTTAACTTGCATTATTCAATTCCTACTGTCCCTGCTGAATGCAAACGGATGTCAGCAGGAATTTCAACTTGGGAGAGGACAGGCACATTGGGCAGAAAACGCATAATGAGCTGCGCCACGTGCGGGCGTATCATAGGCGAGGTTAAAAGCACAGGCTGGCTTGAAAACATCACGGCATTATCCACCACTTGATTGATATTTGCAATAAATTTTTGCGCAACAGCCGGATTCAATGCAAGAAACGCTCCACCCTCCGTCGTTCTAACGGATTCTTGGATAGTTCTGTCCGCTTGAGGATCGAGTGTCATAATTACGAGTGCGTTTTCTTCGTCAAGATAAGGACGGATAATCGTTCTCGCCATGCGTTCCCGCACAAATTCCGTCAGCGTGTCAGGGTTCTTATTCGCTTGACCGTAATCCGCCAGCGTTTCCACAATAGTCAGCATATCACGGATACTTACATTTTCACGCACCAAATTTTGCAGGACTTTTTGCACCTGTCCCAATTGCAGGACATTGGGCACCAGTTCATCCACGACACGGGGAGCGGTTTTCGCAAGCGTATCAAGCAAAGCCTGCACTTCCTGCCTGCCGAGAAATTCCGACAGGTTGCGGCGGAAAACTTCGGTGATATGGGTCGCTATGACCGTTGCCGGGTCGACAACGGTATAGCCTGCCACCATTGCGTCTTCTTTTTGCATTTCTGTAATCCAAAGCGCCGGCAGGCTGAACGCGGGTTCCATGGTTTCAATGCCGTCGATTTTCTTTGTGGCGTTCCCGGGGTCCATAGCCAAATAATGGTCAATCAGTATTTCCGCGGTAGCGATTTGGTTTCCTTTGATCAAAAGCGAATATTGCCCCGGTCTGAGCTGTAAATTGTCCCGCAGGTGCAAAGCCGGAATAACAACCCCCATATCCAGTGCGAATTGTCTGCGGATGGAACGGATACGGGAAAGAAGGTTTCCGTTTTGCTCTTCATCGACAAGAGGAATGAGTCCGTAGCCAACTTCCAATTCCAACAGGTCAAGAGGCAATAATTTTTGCACTTCTTCAGGACTGTCAAGATTTTCAGGCGCCGCACCGGCACCTATCGCCTTGCTTGCGCCGGAACCACCCGCGCCAAGGGATTTTTTGCCGCCCGCACCGGCTTTCTTATCCGAAACCTCTTCCGAATCGCCTAAAATCCTAGTGACCAAAAAGAGCAAAGCGCTGAATGTCCAAAAGGGGACGAGGGGAAGTCCCGGAACAATTCCAAGCAGGAACAAAACACCAGAAACCATTTTCAAGACTTTGGAATTATATGTCAGCTGCGTTAAAAATTCTTCGCCCATTTTGCTTTCGGCTGCGGCGCGGGACACGATGATACCGGCTGAAACCGAAATAATGATGGAAGGAATTGTGGAAACCAAGCCGTCGCCTATGGTCAGCAGGGCATAGGTTTGCAAAGCGTCTTGAAAATTCATGCCGAACTGCACAACACCGATGATTACCCCGCCAATGATATTGATGAAAGTAATGAACATGCCGGCAGTCACGTCGCCCTGCACGAATTTTCCCGCACCGTCCATAGCGCCGTAGAAATCCGCTTCACGGCGGATATTTTTCCGTTGCTGAACGGCTTCTTCTTCCGTGATAAGTCCGGAATTCAAATCCGCTTCAATCGCCATTTGCTTGCCGGGCATGGCGTCCAAAGTGAAACGGGCGGCTACTTCCGCAATACGCGTCGTACCGGAAGTGATGACGACTTTATTTAAAATAAACAGGATTAAGAAAATAACAGCGCCGACAACATAAGAACCGCCGACAACAAATTCCGCAAAAGATTGGATAATTTCCCCTGCCGCAGACGCCCCTTTATCGCCGTTCAGCAAAATCAATCTGGTCGAGGCGACGTTCAATCCCAAACGAAGCAAAGTCGTAACAAGCAATAATGTAGGAAAAATGGAAAATTCCAAAGGGCTTATCATGAACATGGAAGTCAGAAGCACCAAGAATGACAGGGAAATGCTGAAAGAAAGCATAAGGTCCAGGATTATGGTCGGCAACGGTATGAGCATTAATCCTAAAATCAATACGACACCGGCGGCAAGAGCTATATCGCCCTTACCCCGAAAGCGCTGCGCGTTTTGAGTCACTCTCTGTGTCATAACCCATCCAAAATAAAAAAATCAAAAACAGACCGACACCTGATTTAGTGTCTAACCCATTTTAATTTATATATAATAAATCTTATTATCAATTGAGCAAGAACCTTATAGCAAATTTTTTAAAAAATTTCTAGACTTGCAAGATAAAAATTTTCATATTATAGACTGCAAAGGAGTTAATCATGTTTTCAATTTTTTCTTTTACGGACAGCACGAACCTTCCCGCTCAAAGCATAGACTTGCAATTATTGTCGGACGATGAATTACTGAGCATTTGGGAACAAACCCAATTTGCGGAAATCATGCTTGCGGAAAAAGGCATTCCGCCCCGCAATGTCAACAATTACACGAAACTTGTTGAAACGGAAATCCAATCAAGAGCGATGCTGGACAGAGAAGCCCTTATGCTCAACGCCATACAGAACAAAGAACCGTATAAAAACTTTGCCGAAACAAATTCCGATATGGATTTCTTCGAGTTATGAAATCATAATCAATAATCATATTTCCATTGAAATCCGACTTCGCTGTCTTCTGTTCCAAGCTTTGTGCCAACGGAAAAGTTCTCGTTCATTTCATATTTTAAAACCCCTGAAGTGTCAGGCGAATTGACTTCCTGCTCCAAGCCGAGATACAGATTGTTCTTCAAATATTTTCCAAGCTGTATGCTTATTTCCTCTTCCCCTGACGAGCTTTGCCTATTGTCGACGGAAATAACGTCCAGACCGAACAAATTCTTTGTCGTTCCTGTTATTCCCGCGCTCACATCAAACCCTACCAAGCTCGCCAGAACTGTTGCCAGACGGATTTTTTCAAAATCGCTCAATTCCGACATGGAACGTGAAAATAAAATATGGGCGAGCACTTCATCGGAGGGCAAATGCGGACTGCTGCTTATCTCTATTTTAGGGCGCAATGCCATTCCTTTCAAGGAAATAAACGATTTCACCCCGCCTCCGTTATGTTCCAGTTTCAAATCCACAGTGGGAATAACCGGCGTTGAACCGTCAAAAAGAATTTCTCCCTTATTCAATTTGAGTTCGCTGTTTAAAATAATCATCCGCCCTTTCCATGCCCGCAAATATCCTTTGACCGCGGGGTCCTGCAATTTTCCGAATACGGACAGATCACCGCGCCATAAGGTTTCAATGCCCGGGGCATAAACCCCGAGCTGCTTCGGAATATGCACGGCTATGTCGAGATTGCCTTGGGAACCTGCTTTTTTCCTGCGTATTCTTACGGAAGAATCTTCCACGATATTCAATTTCGGAATGGAACTGGTACGGATATTTTCCAAATGCACTTCCGCGTCTTCAACAGTGATATCACCATGGATTTTCGGATTTTCAATCATCTCTCCGGCTGTCACAATCCCTGACAGCCGCACGTTGAAATCATTGCGGTAAAAAGGACTGAAATTGGCTAAAACGGTTTTTAAATCCACTATCAACGCAGAATGTTCTGCCTGTCTTATTTTTCTTTCCCGAACCCTTTCATTTTCTTTTTCACCTTTTTTTTCATCCGTGGCAAAATACGGCTTATACTTTCCGTGATACAAAAACGGAATATCGAAACTTCCTGTTGTGATAACAGTTCCTTTACGTCCGTCCTTAGCGGAAAACCGGACGGTCCCATGCCCTTTTTGCAGCTTGCTTTCAAAATTCAAGTCCGTAAGCAAGATGCCAAGTATCAAATCCTGATATTTTGCCCGCTTCGTTTCCGCCTCAAAATTCACATCAGGCCGTGAAAGCGTTCCGGAAATATTTCCCTTTAAATCAAGTTCCCCTTCCAAACTCCGTCCTTCAAGAGGCACATAGCTCCAAAGCGTTTTCAAACTTCCCGTATACGCGAACTTCCCAAGAACGGGACGATTTTTGGAAACCGTTAATAAAGGTGAATATTGCAAAGGTATCTGCAAAGAAAAACCGGCTTCTTTCACACCATATTTATCCTTGTCCAACATATCCAGCTTAAGGTTCGCCCTGTGCTCCTGCCCTGCCTGCACAATATTCCCTTTCAGGGAAAAAGACATTTTAGGGCTGGACAACGTTTGAAAATCTTTCAAAAGCATTTCCAATTTTCCTTGCGGAGAGCGGGAAGAGCCTGACATGCCGAAATTTGCGGTCATAACGCCTTTGAAATCCTGCGGGAGCATGGACAAATCAATATCGTTCGCCAAGCCTTTGAAATTCAAACTGTTTTCTGTTATTTGCCCGCCAAATTGCAATTTTCCCTTAGGGACGACATTAAAAACCATTTGCCCTATGTCGATTTTGCTTGGCGAAAGATAAAAGCCCGCCTTTTTCTGCAGCCGTATTTCCGTTTTTTTGTAAGGATATGCAAAAGAGAAACTGTCCAAGCTCCCTGAAAGATATTCAAAATTTGTTGAAAGCGCGGCTTTTGCGTCAAAATTCGCGTCGCCGCCGAACTTGCAGCGTAAAGCCATTTTATTGAGCAAGCCTTGCAGGGAAAGCGAAAAATCCGTTATTTTTCCAATGTCAGCAAGTTCCATTGAAGCCATGCTCACCGCGCTGTCCACAAAGGCGTTCTTCCACAAATCATCGATACCGAGCTTTGCCTGAAAATTCTCCCATTCGTAAAAAGAATACAAGCCCTTATCCGCAATCAAAGAAAAACGGACCTGCTGCCCTTTCGCCCCGGTGTTGTTAAATTCGGCAAGATACGATAAGCCCTCTGCCTGCAAGGGCAGGAAAAAAGCGTTTTCAAGAGCGGAAGTATCCGCCATTTTTCCTTGAATTTTACCGGCAAAAGCGTAATCCTCCTCGATTGTTTCAGGCAAATCGATGTGCAGTGCTCCGTCCACGCTTATCCCGAACAAACTGCCCCGAATTTTGGTAAAATCGACAAACTTGTTTTTATTTTCGCCAAGACCGAGAACTTTCGGACTCATACGGATTTCAGAATTTAAGAAACTATGTTCGTCCATATAATCGGCTTTAAAAGACAAAAACAGTTTTACAGGATAATTTACGGCACTATGGAACAATTCCCGCATTCTTTCTATGGAAGCCGCATACTGATGTTTTTGGTACAAAGCCCGCATTTTTTCAATATCAAGCGGAATAATGTCAGCGTCTTTTTCAAATCCTTCGCTCTTCAGCGTGAATTGCAAATTTTCAAGTTTGTATTCACGGGCATTGGCACCTTCCTTTTTACCCAATTCACCGGGATATGCAGCGGCGAGCAGCTGCGGTATTTCTGTCTGAATGATAACGTGCGGATTTTCAAGCTTTCCGCTGATATTGAGTTTGCCTGCCAAATTGCCCTGCACGGTCAAATTGTTAGAATCCAAAAAAGAAAAACTTTTAATATTGAATACGGAATTGGCAAAAATTTCCCTTGAAACGGCAATATTTGTTTCGGATCGGATATTTTTTGCCGTAAAATTTACGTTCCTTGCAAAAAAGCGGGGCAGCTGCCTGGTAAAAAACTGCACATCGAACTGTCCGTCCAAGCTTTGTTCGCTTCCGAGCAGTTCCCTGAGCATAGGATGAACAAATTCCATAGTTTTAAAATAAACACCGCACGCAATGCGGACATTTTTATTAGGAATTTCCCCGCCGTCAGCAGCTGCGTCAGCAAAAGGGATATTGGGATCGACGGTAACGGTTTCCCCGGTTTCTGGTTGGACAATCTGCATTTTTTCCAATTTTTCCCCTGTGTCCGAAACGGAAAACGTATCCAAATCAATAGTTGCGGAAATATCGGAATTATCCAAAACGCCTGCGATAACAGGTTTTGCATTCAACGCAATTTGCCCTTTAAACGGTTTTGTCTGGCAGCGGGCTGAAATTGTGGCTGTATCTTTCAGATATTTCTCATCAAAAGCGGACATATCGGTTTCCAATGCGAAATCCTCAAATGTTCCCACAAGCTTGGCTGATATTTTTGATGACGCCCGCGTTGATTGCCCAAGCCCTGCAAATTCTTTTGCCAAAGCGATGAAAAGCCCGTGTTCATCGGCATAATCGAAAGAAAACCGTATCGCTTCGTTTGGCAGCATATTGAACAAACTTTCCATATAAGCCTGCTGTTCCTTATATCTGCCTGCAATATCAGCCTCAAATTGAAAAAGTTCTTTTTCAAGGCTTGCCGATACGTTTCCCTCAAAAACAAGGGGACTGTCAAAAAATGTTTCCTCAACACCGCGCACGGTTTTAAGACTGTTGAAAACAGCAGGACTTACGGCGATATGTTCAAAAGAAATATTGCTTATCAGCACGGAAGGCATATGTTTATTAAATAACAGCGCATGGATTTGCTTAAACTTTTCTTGCAAACCGACTGTCTCTTCCTGACTTTTTTCTTGCGAAACAGGCAAAACAAGTTCCGGAACACGTGAAAAATCGCCGTGTTTGAACTCTATGCAGGGAACTGCTATCCGATACCGCAGCAAAGCCGATAACCGGCTGTGCGCATTCAACGCTTCCAAATGAAAAAAAACACCGTTCCCGTCTTTTACGCCTATATCCCGTATCCGCACGGAAAAAGGCAGATTCAAATCCAAATCTCCGATTTCTATCTGCAAAGAATAAGGAGAAAGCACGGCATTGACTTTTTCAACGGCATAGTTCCGTATGGCGTTTTCCGCAAACTGAAAACGCAGACACACAAAAAAGACCGTAAGGACAGTTATGAGTCCGACAAAAAATAAACCTATATATTTCAAACCGCTGCGTATATATTTCTTCATCCGAACATGTTCCGTTTGAGAGTTTTCCGTTTTGGGGTTTTTCATCAAAACGCCTGCCCTATGCTGATATATAATTGAAAATCGCCTAAATTTTTATTCTCGCCAAATTCATAGGCGTCAGTCAAAGGAACGGCAATATCAAGACGGACAGGACCTATGGGGGTATGATAACGAAATCCTATGCCGGCTCCGAGAGCGAGTTTTTCCGAAAAATCCGGCTTAACCTCTTCATAAACCATGCCGCCGTCAAGAAACGGAACAATCGCCAAATTTTTTGTTATATTTTGCCGTATTTCACTGTTGAATAAAAAATAGGAAATACCGCCGTAAGGGTCGCCGTTTCCGTCATGCCTGCCGATTTCCTGATGTTCAAACCCGCGCACGGAACCTCCGCCGCCTAAAAAGAAACGCTTGCCGCGGGGAATTGAGCTGTCCCCGCCAAACATGGTCCCGATAGCTCCTCGCACGGCAAATACGGTGGAGCTGCTTAGAGGAATATACACTGCTGCGTCAAACTCCGTGACAAATGCTGAAAATTCCACATTGCCGAAACCTTGCATGGGCATAAGCTTGAGTGAGGCGGCATATCCTTTCGTCGGATTTATACGGGAATTGCGGTTATCATATTTCAAAGTGTTTTCAAACGATACGGAAGCATATTCTTCGCCCTGCCATTTTTTAGGAATGATATAATCAGCGTTGATCATGCTCTCCAGCCACCATTTCTCGTGGATTTCCCTTTCAATACCAAATCCAAATTCCGCAAACTTTTGATTATACGCGTCCGTCTTTTCATACCCCGCACGGGAACGGACGATAAAATTCTGTTCTCTGTATCCGAAAGCGGGTTTTTTAAAATTCGCTCCAAGATACAGTTCTTCATCTTTTAACGGCACGGACAGCTTCAATATTTCGCCGTTTCCAAAAAGATTTCGATGTTCCCAAGAGGCTTCAGCGCCTAACCCCTGATCCGTGGAATAAAAGAAGGTCCCGCCGACACTGCGCTTTTTCCCCTCTTTCACATTGAGCAAAACAGGCAGTTTAACAGGCGCCAAAACAATATCCTTATTCTTTTCCTCTTTTTTATCTTCTCTGTATTTACGGTTATGTTCACGGTACACTTTTTTATCATATCCGATCTGAACACTTTCAAACAAACCGGTTTTTTGCAGAATATTACGATATTCAATTAAATACCTGTCATCCCAAACCGCCCCCTCGCGCCACGGGCAAAGCTTTAAAATATATCCGGAAGAAACTTCAGAATTTCCCTGCAAATCAACACTGCCAAGTATAGCCGGCAAGCCTTGGTTGATAAAAACCGTGCCTTTCAATTCTTTTTTTTCCGTATCGATACTGTAAGCGGAAGATACGACCCGCGCATCGGGATATCCGTTGTTTCTCAAAGGAGCGGGAAGCTTTCCGACAGCTTTATTGATGTCTTCCGCAATAGCAAACTCCGTGCCCGCATGCAATTTTTTTTCAAATTCCGGAACAACATAAGGCACATATTTTTTAAATATGCTTTCCCTTTGATTTTCATACGTTAAAAAATATTCCGGCAAAACAGTGCTGTGGGTATATTTCACAGCGATCTTGCTGATACGGTATTGCTCGTTCGGATAAAGCCTTATCCGCACATGTTTTTTATCCTCTAAATTTTCAATATGATATTTTGCGGTTCCGGAATAATATCCGTAAGCTTCCAACACTTCTTTCGCAATCCCTATGTCATTGTTGACACGGCGTATCAACGCAAACTCATTTTCAATAGCTTGCTTTTTCAAAAACTCCAGCTGGCTGTTTTTCTGAATTAAAGACAAAATCGCCTGTTTGGTTTCCGGCAAAACATAATCGGTATTTTCCGAAAATTCGAATTGATATGTATACGCTATCCGCCTTTGCTTTTTCTCCTGCAACACATCTTTCGTATCCTCCTGCAAAGCGGGCTTTTCTTGGTTCTGCCGTTCTGCTGGCAATTCATCTTTTACCGCGGAAAAAGCCTCCCGCCCTTCAAAAAGCAGGCAAAAACATAAAACGATACAAAACAAAATTCCCTTTTTCATCGTATTCACTATTAAAAACAATTTCTTATTTTTTATCGAAAAATTCCCTGATTAACAAGCTAGATTATTCTTTAATTTTATGCTATGCTCATTGTCAATGAAAATTTGCGAGGACACTATGAATATTAATCCTACTCAAATGGCTGACTGGGAAATTGCCGATCATTTTGAAAAAAACATGCTCAAAATTTCTGAAATCGGCAAAAAACTCCGGCTTACGGAAGACGAACTCTTACCTTTCGGGCATTATATGGGTAAAATCGATTATCAAAGCGTTCTTGAAAGACATAAAAATACAAAAAACGGCAAATATATCACCGTAACGTCCATAACCCCCACCCCGTTAGGCGAGGGAAAATCCACGACGACCATAGGACTTTTGCAAGGGCTCGGCAAACGGGGCAAAAAAGTCGCGGCAGCCATCAGACAGCCCTCCGGCGGTCCGACTATGGGCACAAAAGGTTCCGCCGCAGGCGGCGGGCTTTCCCAATGCATTCCTTTAACGCAATATTCCCTCGGATTTACGGGCGACATCAATGCCGTCACCAATGCACACAACCTCGCCATGACCGCGCTTACCGCCCGCATGCAGCATGAAAGAAATTATGATGATGAAACGCTGCTCCGACTGAGCAAAAAAAGCCGCCTCAACATCGACCCGAAACGTATCAATATCGGCTTTGTCATTGATTTTTGCTGCCAATCCCTGCGCAATATCATTATCGGTCTTGGCGGCGCCAAAGACGGCTTCACCATGGAATCCCATTTCGATATCTCTGTCGCTTCCGAAATTATGGGGATTTTAGCGATATGCAACGATTTAAAAGACATGCGCGAACGTATGGGAAAAATCATTGTCGCTTATGATAAATACGGCAAACCGGTCACAACACGCGATTTACAGGTTGACGGCGCAATGACGGCTTGGCTTGTTGACGCCATTAAACCAAATATCATACAAAGCCTTGAAGGACAGCCCGTTTTCGTGCATGCAGGACCTTTCGCCAATATTTCCGTCGGGCAAAATTCCATTATCGCCGATAAGGTTTCCCTCAAACTCAACGATTATCATATTACGGAGTCCGGCTTCGGCGCCGACATCGGCTATGAAAAAATGTGGAACTTAAAATGCCATTACAGCAAGCTCGCCCCTGACGCCGTTGTCATTGTCGCGACAGTGAGAGCATTGAAAAGCCATGGCGGAGCGCCTGAATTTGTCGCAGGACGTCCGATGCCCGAAGAATATAAACATGAAAATATCGAATATGTCGAAAAAGGAACGCAAAACCTGCTTCACCATATCAACATCGTCAAACAATCCGGCATAAAACCCGTTGTTTGTATCAATGCGTTCGTAGCCGACACACAAGCGGAAATAGCGAAGATTAAAGAGTTATGCGAAAAAGACGGCGTGAGAGTAGCCGTTTCCAACCACTGGGCAGAAGGCGGAAACGGAGCTTTGGAACTTGCCGATGCCGTTATCGACGCCTGTGAAGATAAAAATTCCTTTACCCCGCTTTATCAATGGGATATGCCCATAACAGACAGAATTCATACCATTGCGAAAAATGTTTACGGCGCAGGCGCTGTTGAAATCGCCCCCGCTGCGAAAGAAAAAATCGCAGAATTTGAAAAACAGTATGATACGAAAGAACTTGGACTTTGCATGGTCAAAACAAGTCTTTCCCTTTCCGACAATCCGAAACTTAAAGGGGTTCCGAAAGACTGGACTCTGAAAATCCGAGATGTCCGCTATTATGGCGGAGCAGGTTTTGTCGTCCCTGTTTCCGGTGATATCAGCCTTATGCCCGGCACCGGCTCAAATCCCGCGTTCACAAAAATCGATGTCAACACGGAAACAGGCAAAGTCTACGGAATTTTCTAACATGGGCCCGACATGTCCGAATTTCAATTTTTAAACATATATTCAGGAACTCCTCCTCAAGGAAAAGCAGGCTCGAATTCAGAGCCTGCCCTTTGGAATGTCTATCTCAATAAAGAAGAAAATGCCTACCTTATCCAAAAACTTGACGGGAATAATAAACCGACAGCGGAAAAATACAAAATATCCCCGACCTATTTCGGAATAAATTTCAGACAAGTCAACAATTCCGAACTGAAACATGCTGTCGATAAAAATCTCGGTCAACTTGGCGTTGACAAAGAAAAAAACGAATCTTTTTTGGATTCCCTTTTCAGCAGCCGTTCCGCTTTCAGCGCCACAGTGCAAAAATCAAAAAACGGGAAGAAAAAAACAGGGGAATTTGCCTTTCAAACAGGAAAAGAAAATCAGCAAAGCCAACGCAAAAAAACAGACAGCGCCCCTGCCGGCAATGTGCCTGACAAAAAAGTAACCAACGAATTTCAATTCAATCTCGGTGCGCAGTCAGCCGAAAAGGCAAGCCGGAATGATAAATCGGCTATAAGGGATTTTGGTCTTGAAACACTTCCAAACCCGGAAGAAATGGAAAAAATGCTCCGGAAAGAAAACGCCCAAGGAACAATAAACCGGGAAAATACAACAAATTCTGCAAGCAATTTTTCAGAACAAGAAAACGAAGAAAAAATCCCCCTGATCAATCAAGAAAAAAAGAGCACCACCGAACACGGCAGTTCCATTGACCCTATTCCTTCAATAAAAAAAATCGCAGAACACGAAGAAATCCATAACGCTCCCGCATCCATTGCAAAACAAAGCCCCGCGGCGTCCAAAACAAAAGCCGTAGACGCCATTACAAAAACAGAAGAAGCATTGCTTCCTGCAAAAGGCGGTGCTTTGTCCATTTCTGAAAAAGCTCAAAAATTAGACACCGGCATGCGTGCGGAATTTCAAGTGAGCATGAACCATTGGAATTCTGCAAAAAAAAATCTCGCTCTGCGGCATTTTAATGAACTCATCAGCAGACAAGCAGATTTTGTTCCCGCGCATAAGCATATGTTTACCGATTTTGCCATCCAGCTTAGGAAAATCAACCAGCATGAGCTCGCCCTCAGCTCCGCAACCCGCTGCACAAAACTGAGCCCTGACGACAGCCATGCATTTTTCAATGTTTCAAGGCTCTATTATGAACTCGGACGGTACGATGAAGCAAATCGCTTTATTGACGGCGCTCTCGAACTTGAAAGCAATCTGGAACCTGCCCTCCGCCTGTCGGATGTGATAAAAGAATGCATGCGCCGGAAAGCGAAAAATAGATAAAACAAAGATAAAGAGGATTCAAACATGAAAAAAAATATGGTCTATCTAGCAACAGGAATTGTATTTTTCATTTTTGCTGTCTGTATCGCCTATGTTTTCACCGAACCGACAAAATCACAGGAACAACAGGAAGCAGCCCTGCAAGAGCAGGACGCTTCCCGACTGAATACCCAAGATACCGAAAAAGCGATGCCTTCTGCCGATTCGCTTGTTTTTAACGCTCAAAACAATACCGCCCAAATCACAACACCGCCGGCGGAAGAAAACACAGAAGAGGAAAATATACAAAAAACGGCTGAAACAGCGGCAAATCCGGAAACCCCTCCCGCCCTTGCGGAACAAACACAAAAAAATGATGGCAAACCAAGCCCCGCTGCTCCTGCTTCCGGAGAAAAGCACCTTAAAGAACCAAAACAAACAGTGCAGGACAAACTTCCCGTGCCTTTTATTGCGGACTCTTTAAAAACCCGCACAGTTTTGGAACCAAAGAAAAATGCGAATACTATCGTTTACACGGAACTTATGATGGACGGCAACCGCGTAGGGCTTGTTTTTGAGGGGGATAAACCCATAAAGCCAAAAACATTCCGCCTCGGCAATCCTGACCGTGTCGTAGTCGATATTGAGGGATACTGGATTTTAAAACTTCCTCAGCTTATCAGCAACCGTATGGTGAAAAATATCCGTTCCAGCGCCCAAAGGGATAAGACGAGAATTGTTTTTGATTTGAAAACGCCGGTTTCTTCTTCCTTATTATACAGGATACACAGCAGAAAATACCAATTGGTTTTTAAATAATATGCGTATTCAAAACAAACATTACACAAGCATTTGGCTGACCGATGAAGATGAATTGCAGATTATTGACCAAACCAAACTTCCTTATCAATTTGAAATAGCTACTTTAAAAAGCAATTCCGATGTTTGCCGGGCCATTTCTTCCATGCAGGTCCGAGGTGCCGGTCTTATCGGCGTGACGGCGGGGTACGGAGTCTATCTTATTGCAAAAAATTTTCCGAAACAAAAAAATTGGAAACAGTATATGCGGGAGGAATGTGACAAACTTTTAAAAACCCGGCCTACTGCGAAAAATTTATCCTATGCGTTGGAACAGCAAACAAAAATTTGGCAAAATGCCGCACATGACGAAGCATTGCCGAAGCTAAGGAAAAAAGCGCTGGAACTTGCCCGGGAAGACATTGATTTTTGTAAACGCATCGGCGAACACGGAAAAGAAATCATTGCGAAAATCGCCCAAAGGAAAAACGGGCAGCCGGTCAATATCCTTACCCATTGCAACGCAGGCTGGCTGGCGTTCACGGATTACGGCTCCGCCCTTTCTCCTGTTTACACCGCCTTTAATGAAAATATTCCCGTGCATGTTTTTGTCGATGAAACAAGACCGAGAAACCAAGGCGCAAGCTTAACGGCTTTTGAACTTGCCGAACAGGACGTTCCCCATACCCTCATCGCCGACAATGTGGGCGGACATCTGATGCAGCACGGCATGGTCGACCTTGTGCTTGTCGGTGCCGACAGAGTCACGCGCAGCGGCGATACCGCCAATAAAATCGGAACATACCTCAAGGCGCTTGCCGCCCACGACAACCATGTGCCTTTTTACGTCGCCCTGCCCTCTTCAACCTTTGATTTCTCCCTTTATGACGGAGTGAAAGAAATAGTGATTGAAGAAAGAAATGCGCGGGAAACCGAATATGTCACAGGCTATTACCATAATGCCGATAAGGAAAAACTGATACAGGAAGTAAGAATTTGCCCGGAAAAAACCAAAGGACTCAACTTTGCGTTCGATGTCACCCCCCATACGCTCATCACCGGGCTTATCACGGAACGCGGTATTACGGAAGCTAATGAAAAGGCGATTTCAACCCTTTATCCGGAAGCAAAAAAATTTATTCAATGAAAACGCAAGAGCAAAACAAAATTTTACCTGCTGACGGATATATAAAATTCCAATGCAAGCACACGCACGCAGTATGGAATAGTGAAGCTTTGCCCGTTACCGCAGCGTTCATGGCACGGTTTGAAGAAGCTGACGCTTTTAGAACGGAAGTTTTCGACCAAGGCTTTATCGGAATATATGAAAATGGAATCGGGTACGGCAACCTTTCTTTCCGCTATGGAGAAAATTTCGTAATCACCGCCAGCGCAACAGGCGGAGCCAGAGAACTCGGCATTGACGGTTATACTTTTGTGAACAAGGTTGAACTTTCCCAAAACACCGTGCACAGCCTGGGACCGCTTCCGGCAAGTTCCGAAACCATGTCCCATGCAGGCGTATATCTTGAAAGTCCCCTTGCGAATTATGTTTTACATATTCATAATAATCTGCTATTCAATATATTGAAAGAAAAAAATGCCTTATCCACATCAGCAAATATTGCATACGGCACTGTTGAAATGGCGGAAGCGATACGCACTATTGTAAAGCGAAATCTTTCTGAAGCGATTATTGTTATGCACGGACATGAAGAAGGTATTTTAATCTACGGAATGAGCCTTGCTCATCTCAAATCGCAACTTGTTTTTTTATGCCAAGAAGCGAAAAACGAACTATGCGCCCAATGCAAAAAAGGAGGACATAATGGTTAAGATTGCCATCATCGGCGGCAGCGGATTAGAAAAATCAAGCCTTATCCAATCCGTTTCCACAAAGGAAACGGAAACAAAATGGGGAACCCCCTCTTCTCCCATTACGGAAGGAATATTGAACGGTGTGCCTGTGGCTTTTTTATCAAGACACGGCTATGATCATTCCATTCCGCCAACCCAGGTGAACAACCGTGCAAATATCGCAGCATTGAAAGAAATAGGCTGCACCCATATTTTAAGCAGCACGGCGGTCGGCTCGCTGAGGGAAGAAATCCACCCGGGACATCTTGTTATTCCCGACCAATTCATTGATTTTACAAAGCATAGAATTTGCACATACCATGAAACATTTAGCGACGGTATCAAACACTTAAGCATTGCCGATCCTTTCAATGAAAGCCTCAGGCAAGACCTTATCCATGTCTGCGAAAAACTTAAATTCGAGCACCACAAACAGGCGACTGTGGTAACCATTGAAGGTCCCCGTTTTTCAACTCGGGCAGAATCCCAAATGTTCAGAATTTTAGGTGCAGACATCATCAACATGAGTATCGCGCCTGAAGCCATTTTGGCTGCCGAACTCGGCATTCCCTATGCAACCATCGCTATGAGCACGGATTACGATGCATGGCGCGAAAACATCGCCCCTGTATCTTGGGAAGAAATCAAAGAAGTTATGAAAGCAAATACGCAAAAAGTACAACAAGTTTTTGCAGAAATTGTTTCTCTTATCGCTTCACATCAATAACAACATATTCTTACACTTTGGAGGTTGGCAGTGAAAATTAGCCTTACTAGTCAAATGTTGCTTGCATTATTCGCAGGCTGTATCTGTGGTCTCGTTGTTCCGCATTTAGGTATTGACCCAAGTTATTTCAAACCGTTAGGTGATATTTTTATCAACCTCATCAAAATGCTTGTCGTTCCCCTTGTTTTTGCGACACTGGTAGCTGGCGCCGCCGCTGTCGGTGATGTGAGCAGACTTGGAAAAATTGCGATAAAAAGCCTTATCTATTATACGGTGACAACGGTTTTCGCTGTTTCAATCGGCTTAATCGTAGCCAATATTTTGCAGCCCGGAAGCGGTGTTGAAATCAGCCAAAATGCAAGCAATACCATTTCCGTTGCCCCTCCTTCCCTTCTTTCCGTTTTTATGGGTATCATTCCGACAAACCCCGTAAAATCAATGACCGACGGAAATATGCTTCAAATTATTTTCTTTGCGGTTTTCCTTGGGGTCGCCATCAGTTCCCTCGGCTCAAAACATAACCATATCCATCAATTCTTTGACAGCCTTGCAGAAGCCATGCTCAAGCTTACCTCCATGGTCATGATGTATGCCCCTATCGGTGTTTTCGGTTTGCTTACCTATACGGTCGGAACTTACGGCGCAGAAGTTTTACTGCCGCTTCTCAAACTCATCATGGTAATGTTTGTCGCCTGCATCATTCATATTTGCATCATTTATCTTCCTTGCATCAAGTATTCAGGCGTTCCTTTAAAAAAATTCTTTAAGGAACTCACTTCGACTATCTTGGTTGCGTTTTCCAGCGCGTCCAGCGCCGCAGCCCTTTCCAGCAACTTGCAGAGCGTCCAGCGCTTAGGCGCTTCCCGTCCGGTATCCAGTTTCCTCATTCCTCTCGGAAACACTATCAATATGGACGGCACGGCTATCTATATGGGTGTCTGCTCCATTTTCGCAGCGACATTCTTCGGCATAGACCTTACTTTCGACAAGCAAATCCTTATCGTTATCATTGCCATGCTCGCTTCTGTCGGCACAATGGGTGTTCCGGGCGCAGGCGTGATCATGATTTCCATGGTCTTCACCCAAGTCGGCATTCCCTTGGAAGCTATCGCCCTTATTGCAGGCATCGACCGTGTTCTTGATATGATGAGAACAACCCTCAACGTTCTTGGTGACGCAACAGGCGCTCTTACTGTTTCAAAAGCGGAAAACGATATGCACCCTATTCAGGAATAAATAAAACATCTCCCTTATCGGTTCACGTCCTGATAGGGGAGATGTTTTATTTTAAACTTCATGTAACACATAAGCAGATTTTCCTATTTTTTACAGGCAGTTCCTATGTTAAAAAACATTTATATCCATATCGGCAACTTTGCCACAAATTTCGCTCTACGCCGTTTTTGCCGTCAACACGAAACACTTCTTGCAAAAAACAATACACATTACATCGCACTGCACGACTTATTTCCGGAACTGCCTGATTTCACACATACCCCGGCATGGTATCATGAACTGTGGATTCATGAAAAAATAAAAAAACACTTTGCCCACATAACTTTTCCGACTGAACAAGAAATCAATGCCCAACTGGAAAAATTCATCCGGCACAACAAAACGGAAAATATTATTCTTATTTTGCAGGGAAACCTTCTACCAAACTATTTCCCCGCCCTTCTTTTGCTGAAGAAAACATTTACGACAGCACAATTCCATATCGAAGAAAACAGCATAGTCTTAGAGCGTGAATTGGAATGTGCATACAATGTCAACCTGCTTGATCTGCGTGGTTTCATTCTAAAACTAAATGATTACAACTCACTGGCATTTATCAATTCTCTTAATTTAAAAGTAACTTATTCGAAACACTCTTCTTCTTTGCAATCCCTTTTGAATGCAAGTACCGCCCAACATGTTTTTTCTCATGAAATCGACTGCTTAAAACGGTTCTTGACATTTATTCATATCCCCTGCAGCCATGACTATTTTTTTCCAAACACATTCCATCCGAAAATTCTTGCCTTTATCATCGCCCTGAAAGAATGCATATCCAATGATTTTATAAATTTTTACAATGAAAACAAGCTATTGGAATATCAACAAAAAGAAAACAACCTTTTTACATATTGCCATGAGATTGATGTAAAAGAAATAAAAAATTTTGAAAGAAACGCAACTCCTCCCGTTACAAACACAGCCGTACACTATACGGACTGCAGAGACAGTTCTCTTAGAATTGATTTTAAAAACGCGTGTGAAATAGCAAAACTGCTTAGCCCCATTATGCGTCAATTTCTTTTAAAAAATGTCGATAACGAATATGTTCCCTATTTGCCTTATTCAAGTAAAATCGCCTACGCGGCTCTTTTGCTTGCGGAACACATGATTGATGAAAAAAAAGCCAAAGAGCTGCTGCAAACAACAAAAGGAAGAATTAACACCGGCACGGAAAAATACAGCAAAAATCCGCTGTTAACCGTTTATACCCCAACCTATAACCATAAAGAATATATAAAACAATGCATTGAAAGCATTTTAGCCCAAAAAACCAAATATCCGTTCAAACATTTGATTATTGACGATGCATCAACAGACGGAACACAGGAAATACTGAAAAAATACGCTCAGAAATATGAACATATCGAATTGATATTGCATAAGAAAAACAACATGCAACTGGCATTTCATCATTTCCCGCAAAATGCGGCAACAAAATATGTCGCATGGTGTGACGGCGATGATTTTTATCTTGATGAACATAAACTGGAAGAACAAATTGAAATTATGGAAAATAATCCTGATTACGGGCTTTGTTTTCATAGAACCTATCATTTATATGAGGACGAACACTGCATAAAAAAAATCCACCCCCAAGACTCCATGCTTCCGAACGGAGTGCAAAAATACTATTTACCGCAAGATATCATTGTCACCAATTTACTCCAATCAAGTTCGGCGATGTATCGCTGGCTTTATGCGGATTCTCTTCCTTGCCATGCCGCAATAAATGTTTCGCCCATGGACTGGGCGCTCAATATTCTGCATGCCCACAAAAATAAAATAGGCTTTATCAATAAACCTATGAGCATATACCGAAGGCATAAAAAAGCCTATTACTATGAAACAGAAGTCAATATCGCGAAACACGTCATCAAAGGCTGCCCCAGAGAAATAAAATTTTGCACCACTATCGATAAAGCGACCAATTATCAATACCATGACCTTTTCCTAAAAAAAATGGCCATAATACTTGATACGTTTTACAACGATATCGATATCGTCGATTTTGACAAAGAACAATACAGCAAGATAAAGCACGATTTGGAAGAACGATTCCCGCATATCATAAAAGAAGTGAAAGTTTTTTTAAACAAATACGACCAACAATGAACCATTTAAAATATCATGCTTTTTCCTTTTAAAATAAACGTTGATTTTCTCTTTTTTTATTTCTACAAGCCTGTCTACCAAATTATCAATACACGCTGTAAACAGCATTGCCCTTTCCGCACCATAGAAGAAACAATACGGATACGAAAACTATACGCTGCCGTCAATTAAAACCATACAGTCAATTATCGGTTTTCCAGCTGTTTTCAGTACCTGTTTTTATAATTCTGATATCAAAATTCTTTTAGTTCACTTCCACAAAATTGCGGGTATCTTCAATAGGCTTGTTGACTTTATACACCGGCGTCATAACATTGGGAAGCCCTGACACGCTGTTGTAAACCACCAGCCGCCAGCGGTAAACAGTGCTCATAGTATGCGGAAACACGGTAAAACCAAAATCCTGCGCCCGTACTCCGCCCCAAACTTCTTCGGGGATTCTCGCATATTTTTCAGCAGGCACAAAAGGACAGCCGATACAGTCTTCAGCAGCCGCCTCAAGCTCCAAAGAAAAAGCCTGCACGTTTTCAAGAGCGCCGACAATGCTTCCCTGCACCGTAAGCGTGCCCTCGCTGTTATAAGTCACAAAAACATTCTGCAAACTGAACAGCTGATTTATTTTCTGCGGCAGGGGGTCTCCCTTTTTCCCGCAAGAAACCAAACAAAAAAGACATACGATACAGCAAAGGGAGAATAGTTTTTTCATACTGTGCCCGATCATAATTTTTCTTTCCATTCAAAAAGCAAACGCATGCAATCAAGAGGTGTCAGCGTGTTCAAATTGATTTCAGCCAATTCTTTTAAAATAGGATTTTCCTTCAAAGCATTTTCAACAAGTTCGGCAGTATTTGCCACGGTTTCCCGTTCCTTATGAAAAGCGTTGGTTTTATCCTCAGAATTTTCAAAATCCGCCACCCCCGGAAGCAAAACCCGCTCCACCCGCTTTTCTGATTTTTCTTTATTTTCTTCAAGCAAAACAAGAAGTTCTTTCGCCCTGTGCACCACATGGGCGGGCACGCCTGCGAGCCTCGCAACCTCGATTCCATAACTCTTGTCGGCAGGTCCTGGAATGAGCTTACGCAAAAAAACAATATCGTTATTCCATTCCTTTATGGCGATATTCATATTGAATATACCGGAAAACTTGTTTTCAAGGGCTGTCAATTCATGGTAATGAGTTGCGAAAAGCGTGCGGACCTGCCCGTTGGCACGTTTTAAAAGTTCTTCCATAACAGCCCAAGCAAGAGCCAAACCGTCAAAAGTGCTTGTTCCACGGCCTATTTCATCTAAAATAACGAAACTTTTCTTCGTCGCCTGTCTTAAAATCCGTGCCGTTTCCATCATTTCAACCATGAAGGTACTTTGCCCTTGGCTGATATTGTCAGACGCTCCGACCCGGGAAAAAATCCTGTCCACTATGCCGATCTTGGCAAACGCGGCAGGAACAAAAGCCCCCATCTGCGCCAGCATGCAAATAAGTGCGGATTGACGGAGCACCGTTGATTTACCCGCCATATTCGGACCTGTGATCAAAAGCAAGCGTTTCTTTTCATTGACAATCAAATCATTGGGAATGAAATGCGACTTGCCGATAACAGCCTCGACAACCGGGTGACGGCCGTCCTTGATTTCAATATCGTTGCCTTCATCCAGCACAGGCTTGGTCCATTCCTTCTTGCGGGCGCATTCAGCCAAAGCCTGCCAATAATCGATTTGAGCGATAAGTCCCGCCATAAACAAAAGTCTGGGACGTTCTTCCGCAATTTTCACGCGCAATTCCTGAAACAAACGATATTCCAATTCATTGCGCTTTTCAGAAGCGGAAATCAATTTGCTTTCCAATTCTTTCAATTCCGGCGTGACAAAACGTTCCGCATTGACCAAACTCTGCCGGCGTTCAAAATAATCGGGCACGGGCTGCTGCTGGGCTCTGCTCAATTCAAAATAATAGCCGAAAACACGGTTATACCCCATTTTCAGCTTGGGTAAATCGGATTTTTCCTGCTCATGCGCCAAAAGTGCCTGCAAACGGGACTCTCCGTGTTCCATGATGTCAATCAATTCATCAAGTTCGGCATGATAACCGGCTTTGAAAAGCATGCCTTCCGTAATTTGCTGCGGAACAACATCAAGCAGCGATTCGGATAAAAGCGTATGAATATCGGCACAACTGTCCCATTTTTTCAGCAAACGCCCCAAACCCTCCGGAACATTTTCAAACGTCAGGCTCTTGTCCGTGGGAAGCGCACCGTCTTCCTGCCGCAAAACATTAAAAATATCGGAAAGAAAAGCCAAACTATCCCGTAAGGCTAAAAAATCTTTGGGTAAAAACCTGTTTACGCTGATTCGGGTCGACAGCCTTTCCAAATCATAAATTTTTCCTAAGAAACCGCGCAATGCCTGCAATTTTTTGGGATTATCGAAAAAATGGCTTACGACATCTTGGTGTACAAGAATCCGGGCGATATCTTTATACGGATACCGCAAACGCTCTTCCAACAATCTTCCGCCCATCGGGGTTTGGCAAAAATCCAGCTCATGCCAGAGCGTTCCGATGCCTTTCTTGCCGTCATAACGCCGGAAAATCTCCAAATTCCTCTCGGTCACTTCGTCAATCACCATGAATTTGCCCATATCCAAAGGCTCAAAGGCGCTCAAATAAGAAGGAACATATTTTTGCGTCTGCTCAAGATATGCCACAATAGCCCCGCATACCCGGACAAGCGCGGGCTTCCTTTCCAAGCCCAAAGCGGAAAGTTCCTGTACCTTTTGCACATCGAGAATACGCTTTTCCGAACGTTTTAAATCAAAATGGCTGGCAGCATTCAAATAAACCAGCTGAACAGCCCCGTTGATTTTGACAAGTTCCGGAATTTCCATACCGGAAGCGACGAGCAATTCTTTCGGATCAACCTTATACACCCATTGCCAAAGCTCGCTTTCCTTGGAAACCTGCACACCCGTCCAAGCTCCCGTCGAAACATCAAGCCACGCGAAAGCCCCCGCATTTTCCTGCCAAAAAGCCGCACCTAAAAAGGTATGCAGTTTTGATTCCAAATTCGCATCGTCAATAACGGTGCCGGCGGTCAAAATCTTGGTTACTTCACGTTTCACCAAGCCTTTGGCTGTCTTAGGGTCTTCCACTTGGTCACAAATGGCGACCTTGTATCCCTTTTCCACCATTTGACTGAAATAGGCATCAGCGGCATGCCAAGGAATGCCGCACATGGGAACAAATTCCCCCTTATGTCTGCTGGTGAGGGCTAACTGCAGTTCCTTAGCCGCAATTTCCGCATCATGGAAAAAAAGCTCATAAAAATCCCCCATGCGGTAAAAAAGAATAGTATCGGGATAATCTTCTTTTATCCTTAAATACTGTTCATACATGGGGGTAAGTTTAAAATTTTCCGGCAACTGCATAAACGTTATTCAGAGGCGCGCAAAACAGAATCCAAACGTTTTTCGGTTGCTTCAAGTTCCGCTTTCAGTTTATTTTCAGATTCCGCATGTTTTGTCTGCAATGCATTCAGCTCGGATTCCACTTTTGAAAGTTTCTTTTCCAATACATTGGCGCGGCGGCGGGCTGACATGGCTCTTGAACTCAGCGTCACCCTGTCCCACATAAGCATGAGAAGCACGATGAACGCTCCGAGAGCAAAGCAAATCAGCATAACGGAGTACAAAGGAAGCGGAATAGTTTCAATAGGGTCAATAAGAAGCAAATCAAGTTTTAAAACAACAGGATCCGCAAATGATGCCTGGTTTTGCACAAAAAACATCATCACGACAAAAAAGATGAGGACCAATAAGAATACTTTTAAATAACGCATAACCACTCCTACAACGTTATCACGATATGGTAAAAAAACATTAATCCATTATTTCTTTAAAAGCAAGAGCAAAAGTTTTTTGCATAGTTTCAAGCCGTTCCGGGATAAGCCGAACATCTGCGACAACGGCAATAAACTGGGAATCCCCTTCCCACCTTGGCACCAAATGCGCATGCAAATGGTCGGCAATGCCAGCTCCCGCCGCTTTTCCCAAGTTTATCCCCATATTGATGCCGTCCGGACGGCAAACCCTGCGTATCGCTTTGCACGAAAGGCTTATTATCTCCATGAGCTCATTGCGCTCCTCTTCCGACAGCTCCGTAATATCCATGCAATGCCTGAAAGGAATGACCATAAGATGTCCTGCCGCATAAGGATACCGGTTCAGCATGACGAAAACCCGCCCGCCTTTATAAACGACGAGCCGCTTTTCATCTTCTTCGGTCAATTCAGGATTAAAACTGTTCAGACAAAACACACAACCGTTGTTTTCCTTTTTTGAGAGAATATATTCCATTCTCCACGGCGCCCACATATTTTGCATAACACCTCCAACAAAAACGCTTATAGCATAAACCGCCATAAAAATAAATTGTGAAAAGCTTGACAAGATAAAAAAAAATAGCCATTGAATAAAAAAATCCAAGAAAAAGGAATAATAGTTTCATGGCTGAGTCACAAGTAACAATTAAAGGAAGCATAGTTCCCCTTTCATTCAATGCCGCAAAATGCAAAGTTGCCCTCAGGACGGTTTCAAATGGCGAGGAAGTGGAATATCCCATTCTCTCAAAAGGGGCGGGAATAGATTTTGTTGACATGGTGAGCAATTTCGTCAGCGCAAAATGTATGCTTCAAGAATGCAGCGAAGAAAGCTGCACCAAAATCCATGTTTGTTCCTATACTGTTTTGGATGAACTTGATGAGAACGATTTGTTCAGCCCTGTCCATGAATAAGACTGCTTATCATGAGAATTTTAGTTGTTGAAGATGACATTTCCTTAAACAGGCTTATCTGCGAAAAACTAAAAAAAGACCATTATTCTGTTGATTCCTGCCATTTAGGCAATGAGGCTCTTCCCTATATCGACGGCGCCGAATATGATTTAATCATTCTGGATATCATGCTTCCCCATATGGACGGTTTGGAAATCCTCTCCGCACTTCGCAAAAAAAACAATTTGACGCCTGTTTTGCTTCTCACCGCAAAAGACAGCATTGACGACAAGGTCAAAGGACTTGACTTAGGCGCAGACGATTACATGGCGAAACCCTTCGCTTTTGAAGAATTATCCGCCCGTATCCGGGTTCTCATCCGCAGAAATTCAAAGCAAGCCCAACATATTTATCAAATCGCGGACCTTGTTCTTGACGACAAGACCAAAACAGTCACACGCAAAAATTCGCCCGTTTCCTTATCCTCAAAAGAATATACGCTTCTTTTCTATATGCTGCTGCACAAAGGGCAGGTTTTATCCCGTGACACACTGAATCAGCATATCTGGAATTACGATTACGACGGAAGCTCCAATATCATTGATGTTTATATCCGTTACCTGCGGAAAAAAATCGACGAAGGACATGAAATAAAACTTATCCATACCATACGCGGACAAGGATATGTCATCCGTGAAGAATGAGATTTTTTCCATGGGCATAAAAAGCAAGCTGACCATTCTTATCAGTATCAGCATTTTTTCGCTTGTTTTCATGTTTTTGACGCTGCTTCTCATCGCGGGAAAAGAACAAAAAGAAACCGCGATAAAAAACCAGCTTATCGCAGCCATTGAAGAAAACGCCCAAAAGATACGTTTTCGCAACAACATATTTGTATTCAATCCGATTTATTTTTTACAGGACAATATCTACACTTCGCTGTATGATGAAGAAAAAGAATTCATTTATGGCGAAATACCGGAAAATTTTCCTTTCTATACGGATTTCACAATAAACACACTCAAAAAAACTGAACATTTTTATGTTTATGATATCCAGAAAGAAGTGCAGGGAAAGAAACTTTTTGTCCGGGGCGTAATCTCCATCGCTTCCGCAAGGCAAACATTCAGCATACTTTTTTTCACCATTCTTGCTTTTTTGCCTTTGATCGCGCTTTTGACCATTGTTTTAGCCCGTGTATTCATTGACAAATCTTTTAAACCCATTGAACACATCATTGCCACTGCGCAGGAAATCCAAAACAAGAAAAATTTTTCCCTGCGCATAGGTCTGCCCGGTAAATCCCATGATGAGATCCATGCTCTCGCCCAAACCTTTGACACATTATTTGAAGCGACAGAACAAGCTTTTATCAAAGAAAAACAATTCACTTCCAACGCCTCCCATGAAATCCGCACACCTGTCAGCGTAATTATCGCCCAATGCGAACTTGCGCTTGAAACTGAACAAAACAAAGAAAATCAAAAAGCGCTCGGCACCATTTTATGGAACGCCAAAAAAATTTCACAGCTCACAAGCCAATTGCTTTTGCTCAGCAAAGCGGAGCAAAATGCCGACATACTGGAACGTGAAAAAATAAATATCAGCGAACTTTTTGAAATTATTGCGGAACAGCAGCAGGAAATTGCAAAGGAAAAAGGTCTTGATTTTTCCTATTCCGTTGAAAATTCAATCTTTTTCCATGGCGACCCCGCGCTTTTGACAAGCGCTTTAATCAATCTTTTCTCCAATGCCATACGCTACAACAAAAAGCACGGAAAAATCAATTTTTCGCTCAGCCAAGGCAAGAACTTCATCCATGCCAAAATTTCAGATACGGGAATCGGCATTTCAGAGCAAGATCTGCCCAAGATTTGGGAACGTTTTTATCAGGCGGATAAAGCACGCAATAAAAAAGAATATATCGGTTTCGGTTTAGGTCTGCCTTTAGTAAAATGGATTATTGAAGCCCATCAAGGAAAAATAAGCATTTCTTCCGCTTTGGGCAAAGGAACCATAGCCCGCTTCACGCTTCCAAAAAATATATAAAAAAAAAATTCATTTTTTAATTTTCTTTTAATCTTTCTTTCATATTGTCTAGTCATGGACAATGAGTTGTCTAAAAAAATAACTGTTCCTCCCACACGGAAAATCACATACACATAACGGAACAGGTAAGGAGAAAATTATGAAAAAATCAACAATCATCACTTCATTATCATTTGCAGCTGCGTTACTTGTCATGGGAACTTCAACAGCATTGGCGGAAATCAGCCCGGACCAAGCAAAAGAAATTGCGCTGAAACACGCAGGAGTAAACCCGAATGAAGCGACCATGCTCAAAATCGAAAAAGATTTTGACGACGGCATCACCGAATACGAAATTGAGTTTTGGAAAAACGGCACGGAATACGATTACACAATCAATGCTGACACAGGTAAAATCATTAAAAACAAACAAGAAATGAAACATCGCAACAACGCTATGCACAATCAACAAAATCAAAATCAATATATCGGCGAGCAAAAAGCGGCTGATATCGCATTAAAACATGCCAACCTCACAGAAAAACAAACCCGCCGTTTGCATTGCACACAAAAATTCGATGACGGCAGACAAATCTACGATGTGAAATTTTGGAAAGAATACACGGAATATGAATACGAAATCGATGCATTGACCGGTGAAATCATCGAATTTGAAATTGACGAAAAATAAGCTGTCACAAAACCTTTGCGGGATACCCCGCAAAGGTTTTCATGCATCATACCGATTATACGAGGAATATTATGTTCAAATCCGTCAAACGAAGCTATTACTGCGAAAACTGCAATCAGGAAACGTATTTGGATTTCAAAAACAAAAAAAATTGCCCGAAATGCAAATCAAATCTTATTCCGCTAAACTGCAGCCAAGAAGAATTTCAGGAATACTCACCGGAAGAAAAGGAAATCATTATTGAATCAAGCCTATTGCAGGAACGCACCAAAAACAAACACTTGCAGTGCGCAATAAAAAATCCTAAACTAAGCCCTGAAGAACAAATTCAAAAAATAGCCAATGATGTCACAGTGATAAAATGGAGCATACTTGGCTTTGCAGGCATTTGCGTTCTTATCTATCTTTTTGAAGAATTTCTCTAACATGCAAAATAAAAACAAATAACCCTATGAAAAACAAAATTTATGCGCTTTTTTTACTGTTTTTGTCTTCTTTGCCCCATTTTGCCCATGCAGAACAAAGCGAAGGAACAACCATGGAAGAAGCGAAGCAAATTGCCTTAACCCACGCCCGACTGAAAGAAGATGAAATCCATTCCCTCAAAATCGAAAAAGAATTTGACGGCAATATCCTGCAATATGAAATAGAATTTTACAAAGATGATATTGAATATGAATATGCCGTCAACATTGAAAACGGAAAAATCATACAATACAGTTATGAAAAAAACAGTGCGTCCATAACGCCGTTTCAGCCTGATAACGCAATTTTGCCCATACGAAAAATAAAGGAAATTGCTTTATCCCATGCGAAAATCAAAGGGGACGAAGCTCATTTCATAAAAATTTCTCAAGAAATTAAACGTGGTTACAACATATATACATTAAAATTCATACATGACGACCTTGAATACAACTATGCAATCAATGCTGTGAACGGCGAACTGATCGAATATAAAGTCAAGGATTACCGTTAAAACAAAAGATTACTATTAAAACAAAAAAGCCGAGTAAACCCGGCTTTTTTGTTTTAATGGCGAAATAATTTTACGCACCACGAAATTCAATAGACAAAATTTCATAGGTAACACGGCCTTTCGGAATATCAATGGTGATTTCCTCGCCTTCTTCGTGTCCAAGCAAGGCACTGCCGACAGGGGAACTGATAGAAATGGAGCCTGACGCAAAATCGGCTTCATCGGGACCAAGCAGGGTAAATTCTTTTTCTTCATCGGTATCAATATCAACAACTCTCACCGTTGCGCCAAAAATAACCTTATTGCCGCTCAGCGTATTTAAATCCACAACATTGAAAGCCGATAATTTTGATTCAATATAATTAATGCGGGCTTCTAAAAAACCTTGGCGTTCACGAGCAGCATCATATCCAGCATTTTCTTTTAAATCACCTTCTTCTCGTGCTTCTTTAATCGCTTGAATCACAATAGGACGTTCCTTTTTTAAGCGATCAAGCTCTTGTTCAAGTTTTTGATAGCCTTGTACGGAAATTGGAGTGTTACTCATGATAATATCCTTAAAAATAAAAATAAAAAACACCCAACATCTGCTAAAATGCGGGGCGTTACACACAACGTGAAGATTTCTTATAGCCTATTTCAAGGATACAGTCAAGGAAAAGCAAAAAAGAAAAACATTTCTCAATACCATATTAATCGCTTGCCAAATTGAAACAAGTTGCTACAATTTTTTCATGAAATCACATTATCTTTATTATTCCTTTGATGCATGGCTCAAAAACAGGCATAAGGCGAAAGTACAAAAAATTTCCCTTGACGCCCATGCAGGCTGCCCCAACAGGGACGGTACCATTCAATACGGAGGCTGCACGTTCTGCAATGCGGACGGCTCCGGTTCCGGGCTTATGCAAAAAGGACTGAGCCTTACCAAACAATGGGAATACTGGCTCAATAAATTCAGCAAATCAGACAGGCTCAAAAACACAAAAAATTTTCTCGCCTATATGCAGTCCTATTCCAATACTTACGGCTGTCTTGAAAAATTGGAAAAAATGACAACAGAACTGGCAAGTTTGGAAAAATGCGCCGGATTTTCCATCGGCACCCGTCCCGACTGCATTGATGAAGAAAAGCTCCGGCTTTTGGCTTCGCTGCCCTTTCAAACAAAATGGATAGAATTCGGCATACAATCCATGCACGACGAAACCCTCAAGCGCATACGCAGGGGGCATTCCGTGCAATGCTCGGTGGACGCCATAACACGTTCACGCAAGTACAATCTCAATGTCTGCGTCCATCTTATGGCGGGGCTTCCAGACGAAACAAAGGAAGATTTTCTTGATACGGTGAGGGAAGTGTGCAAACTTCCCGTTCAAGGCATAAAACTCCATGGGCTGTATGTTTGCAAAAACACACAGCTCGCAAAAGATTATCGTGCAAATGCCTATACGCCTATGGAACAGGAAGACTACATCAGACTCATTTGCGACGCATTATGCATTATTCCCTCAAATATCGCCATTCACAGACTTACTGCTGATTGCCATGATGAGGAACTCATCGCTCCCGAATGGGCGAAACTCAAAGGGCATATCGTTCGGGGCATTGAAGGGCTTCTTTTTCATGAAGGAAAATGGCAAGGCTGCAAAAATGATGTTCCTTTTGAAAATCCCTATACAGCCTTATACAAAAAACTGGAACGGTTATGATGAAATCCGCCTGCCGTACAGGTGTTTTTTATGCTAAAGCGGCAAAAAAAAGACTTACCATTTTGCATGATAAGTCTTTGAAATAAATGGCGTGCCTGACAGGAATCGAACCTGTGGCCTTAAACTCCGGAGGTTTACGCTCTATCCAACTGAGCTACAAGCACGCAAGGCAACCAATATGCTCTAAAAATAATTTTTTGTCAAACAACAAAACGGCAATAAATTGCCATTTGACGAATAAAATCCTCTATGCAATAATATCGCATACTTCAGCAAACAGGAAAGATATGAAACTTGGAAAATTATACGGGGTGGGCATAGGGTCCGGCAATCCGGAATATTTGACGCTGCGCGCCTGCAAAATTCTAAAAGAAGCGGACACGGTCTTTACAGTAATTTCCCAAAATGCAAGCGACAGCGTTTCCAAATCTGTTGTTGAATATGTCAAGCCCCAAGGAAAAATCGAACTTTTAATTTTCAGTATGGCAAAAAACAAAACCGACCGGGAAAACCAAGTTGCCGCTAACGCCAATAAAATTCTGGAAGAATTGGAACAAGGCAAAAATGTCGCCTTTGCAACACTCGGCGATGCCATGACTTACAGCACTTTCGGTTATGTCTATAAAATCATAAAGGAAAAACACCCCGATATATCAATCGAAATCATTCCGGGAATAAACTCATTCACAACCCTTTCAGCCATAAGCCAAAAAGTTTTGGCGGAAAACCGCCAAACCCTCCATGTCGTTCCATCCTTTAAAGAAGAAGACATTGAAAAAATCGAATTTCCGGAAAATTCCACCACGATTTTATTAAAAACCTACCGAACACGGGAAACGCTTCTAAAACGCCTGCAAAAAGAAAAGGAAAAACATCCCGGGCTTGAAATCATTTACGGCGAACATCTTGGCTTGGAGAGTGAACGCTTGGCTTTTTCCTTGGAAGAAATCAAAACGATTCCGGAAACATACCTTTCAATGATCATGGTGAAAAAATAATGGGCATACAATGGACCTTATCGGCAGGCGAAATCGAAAAAGAAAGTTTTCGCATAATTTTTGAAGAAACCCAAAATACGCCCCTTGCAAAACTTCCTCCCGCGGAATGGAAAATCGCAAGAAGGCTTATCCACACAACAGCGGATCTGCATATCGCCGACACCTTGGTCTTTTCCGGTAATCCCATTAAAGCCGGCATTGAAGCCCTTTTATCCGCAAGCCCTATTTTTTGCGATTCCAAAATGATACGCTCTGGACTGTCCATGCAGAAACTGCAATCCATTAATCCCGATTATTCCGAAACGCACTTGCTCTGTTCCATAAGCGACAGCGATGTTATTGAAAAAGCCCAAAAAGAGAATAGGACACGGGCCCTTTGCTCCGTGGAGAAAAATAAGGACAAACTCGACAATGCCATTGTGCTGATCGGCAACGCCCCTCTTGCTCTTGCCCAAATATGCCAATATGTTTTAGACGGACTGGTAAAACCCGCCCTTATTGTCGGCATGCCTGTCGGTTTTGTCAATGTCGTGGAATCAAAAGAACTTTTAACCCAATGCCCCGTCCCTTACATTTCCCTTTTAGGCAGACGCGGAGGCAGCGCCTTAGCTGTGACAACCCTGCATGCCATTATGGAAAATATTTTAAAATAACAGTATGAAAAAGCATGCTCAAAATTTACGTTACGGATATTCGACAGGAGCGTGCCTTTCCGCCCTTGGCTGCGCGTTATGGAAATTTTTGCGACAAAAAAAGCGCCCGCAGCAAATAAACATCACGTTTTTGGACGGACAGGAAAAAGAGCTGCCCCTTATTTCGGATAAGCTCGGCCAAGGTATCCTGCAAATCCGAAAAGACGGCGGAGACGACCCCGACTGCACGCATTCAGCAGTGTTATCGGCAAGTCTTTTTCAAAGTTCCCTTGAAAACGCGCAAAAGGAAGATTATATCCTTTCCGTCGGAAACGACACGCTTATTCTGCATGCCACCCACGGCATAGGACTTTGCACACGCAAGGGGCTTGACTGCGAAGAGGGAAAATGGGCGATCAATGTCAATCCCCGCAAAATGCTTATGCTTAATCTGCAAAAATACGGCATGGGACAAAGCCCAAACTCTCAAATCTGGCAGCTCAATATCGGTGTTGAAAACGGAGAGGAACTGGCGAAAAAAACCCTCAACGCCAAACTCGGCGTTATCGGCGGAATTTCCATTTTAGGAACAACGGGGCACGTCAAGCCTTTCAGCCATGACGCTTATGTTCAAACCATCCGCATATGTGTACGCACAGCCAAATCGGAACAAAGTTCGCATATTGTTTTCGGCACGGGCGCAAGAAGCTTGAGCAATGCAAAAAAATTTTATCCGTACCTGCCTGAGAACAATTTCATCCCCATTGCGGATTTCATAGGCAAAAGTCTTGAAATAGCAAAAGAAGAAGGCATTTTGGAAATAAGCGTTGCCTGCATGGCGGGAAAACTCTGCAAATACGCAAGCAAACAATTTTACACCCATGCCAGCAAGGAAGAACAGGATTTATCCCTGCTTTTCCAACAAATCAAAGAACTCGGCTTTACGGAAAACGATATGACGGACATGAATTGGCACTATGCAAAGTCCGTGCGTGAAGCCCTCCATTCTTTTTCTGCAAACGCACAAAAACAAATATTGCAAGCACTTGCAAAAAAAGCGCTTGCATTTTTTCAATCAATTCATTCCGCGGCATATTTTCATTTGCTCCTTTGCGATTTTGACGGTACTATTCTTTTCACATTGCATAGCGGGAAAAAACATGCCTAAACAAGATAAGCCCATAACCATTTATTCTTGCGGAATTGATTTCAGTCTATCAGAAACGCTTCTTGAACATATAAACAATGCTGACCATATTTACGGCTCAAAAAAGCTCTTAGCCCTTCTTCCCAAACACCATGCGCAGGAAAGCGCCATTGCCGCAAACGCAAAAGAACAGGCAAAAGAAATCCTATCCCTTGCAAAAACAAAGAAAATACTTGTCTTATGCAGCGGCGACAGCCTATACCACGGCTTTGGCTCCACCCTGCTCAAACTTGCGCCTCCGCACAAGACCGACAAACTCTTCAATATCATTCCCAATATTACCGCATTCCAAGCCCTTTGCGCAAAGCTCAGCCTAGCATGGCAAGACGCGGAACTTTTTACAGCCCATTTTCAGGAAGAATTGCCCTTACGGAAACTAAGCGGCGCACAACTGGCTTTCATTTACGGCGGAACAAAATTCCCTGCCCCTCTCATTGCAAAGGAAATCATCGGATTTTCTCCCAAGCAAAAAAAACGCCCCGGTGTGTTCGCCGAAGAACTCGGAACAGAAAATGAACGAATAGTAAAAGCTCCCCTTGAAAAAATTGCAATGCTTTCTGCTGCCCCAAACTCCATTCTTGTGCTTTTACCCTTTGAAAATAAAGAAAAAAATTCGCTTATACGGCAAAAAGAAGTCGGAATCACCCTCGGACTGAATGATGAAATTTTCCTCAAAGAAAATCACTTGATAACGCCTGCCGATTGCCGGGCTGTCATTCTTTCACGTTTGCAGCTGGAAAAAGAAGGAGTTTTTTGGGATTTGGGAGCCGGCAGCGGCGCTGTCGGACTTGAAGCCGCGGGTCTGACCGATATGCAGATTTTCAGCGTTGAAAAAAATGAAAAACGTTTTGAACAAATAAAAAAGAACAAGCAACATCTGGGAATTACTAATTATACGCCCATTCTCGGTGACATAACCGACATTGTTCCGACGCTTCCCCAAGCGGACAGAATATTCATCGGGGGCGGAGGAAAAAACCTGCCGGCAATTTTAGACAGCTGCATAAAATACGGCAAAAAAAATGCAATTATCCTCGTAAGCTGCGTCACTTTGGAAACATTTCATGCATTATACGGATACGATAAGCTGACACGCATTGATTTATTAAAAATCGACATCGGTTCGGAACAGGAAATTGCAAAAACGTATCAACATTTCAAACAAAAAAACACATTGTATCTCTTTATTTTCAAAAACCAAAATCAGGATTGTTTATGCCAGTGATTCAAATAGTCGGAGCAGGACCCGGAGCGGAAGACCTCATCACCGTACGGGGTATGCGGGTCTTGGAAAGGGCGGACTTCGTCCTATATGCGGGTTCGCTTGTCAATCCCGAAATTTTGTCCTATTGCGGAAAAGACTGCATAATAAAAGACAGTTCTTCCATGAACTTGGAAGAACAAGTTGAAATAATGTGCGCCTATGCAAAGCAAGGAAAAAATGTTGTCCGCCTGCATACCGGCGACCCCTCGCTTTTCGGGGCGATTAACGAACAAATCAGGCTGTTGAAGCAATACGGCATAGCAATTAAAATCATTCCGGGCGTAAGCAGCGTTTTTGCCGCCGCCGCCGAACTTGGCATTGAACTGACCGCTCCGCAAATAAGCCAAAGCGTTGTCCTGACCCGAACAGCAGGACGTACCCCAATGCCTGAAAAAGAAAAGGCAAGTGATTTTGCCAAAACCGGCGCAACGCTCGTATTTTTTCTCAGCACCGGCAACATTGCGGAACTTATGCAAGATTTGCATGTGAACGGCGGACTTCCGCTTGATACCCCCGCCGCCGTCGTCTACCGGGCGACATGGGAAGAACAGCAAATCCTACACGGAACGCTGGAAGATATTGCCCAAAAAGCCGATAATGCCGGTTTTGGACGCCAAGCCCTTATTTTTGTTGGAAAAACCTTGCAAGGCAATGACAACGCCGCCGCATCAAAACTGTATGCGAAAGATTTTTCCCATGGTTACAGAAATTTTTTACCTCGGGAACAATTTCACGGAAATTGCGTCCTTTACGCTTTCAGCAAACAAGGTTTGGCGAAAGCAAAAGAAATCATGCAAGGGCTTCCTTGCACCCTCTATTCCGTTTATGAGGATGAAAAAGCTCTGCCCATTGAACAAAACAAAATCCAAGCGCTTGTGCAAAGCCTATGGTCGGAATTTGACGCGCATGTTTTCATAGGAGCTACCGGCATTGCCGTGCGGTGCATCGCCCCGTGCCTTACGGGCAAAAGCCTTGACCCTGCCGTCGTTGCCTGTACCGATACGGGAAATTATGTCACGAGCCTTGTTTCGGGGCATATCGGCGGAGCAAACAGGCTTGCGCGAAAAATCGCCCGTATCACAGGCGGACAAGCGTGCATAAGCACTGCCACAGACACGCACGGGCTTACGGGTATTGATGAAATCGCCATGTTTGAACAAGCAAGAATGTTAAATCCCCAAGCGATCAAAAGCGTAAATTCAGCCTTGCTCCATAACAAAGAATTGTTATTTATCGGCAATAAAGAAATATTTGACAAATATTTTGCCAACACAGCAGTTCGGCATGCAGCGGAAAATCCTGACAATCTTCCCTGCATATATTGGGACGACACGCCCCAAAAATATCACAAAGAAACGGAGCTTTGCATTGAAACAAAAGCGTTTGTGCTTGGCATAGGCTGTAAAAAAAATACGGCACCGGAACTTCTGCAAAAAGCGCTTGAACAATTTTTACAGGAACATTCCCTGACAAAAGCCCATATTGCGAAAATCACTTCCTGCACATTAAAGCAAAAAGAAGAAGCAATTCTCGAATTAGCCCGCTCCTTGAACGTCCCTCTCGAATTTTTTACGGAAGAAGAACTTGATGGCATTGCCGTTCCTAATCCTTCCGATAGCGTGGAACAGAAAATCGGCACGAAATCGGTTGCGGAGGCTTCCTGCCTGCTCGGCGCTTTTCGCGCAAAACGCCTTTATGCGGAAAAAAGCCGCTATGAAAACAGCGTCACGTTCGCCCTCGCCCGTTTGCCCCATGCGGAAAATACGGCGCAAGCCGTCATAAGCGTTGTGGGACTCGGCTCAGGCTCACACGAACATATCACCCCCGAAGCGATGGACTGTATCAAAACCTGCGATATCATCGCAGGCTATGCGCCCTATATTGATTTTATCCGCACTTTAATCGGCAATAAACCCGTTATCCAAAACGGCATGACAGGTGAGATGAAGCGCTGCGAAGCCGCCATGCAAGAAGCCGCAAAAGGCAAACATGTTTGCATGGTTTGTTCCGGCGACCCCGGAATTTTGGCAATGGCGGGGTTAATTTTGGAATTGCGAAAGAATACGGCGGAATTTCAAAATATAGACATACAGATTCATGCGGGCGTAACCGCCGCCAATATTGCCGCAGCAAGCCTCGGCGCGCCGCTGCAAAACGGTTTTTGCCTCATCAGCCTTTCCGATTTGCTTGTTTCCAAAGAAGAAGTTTTGCAAAATCTGCTTGCCGCGGCAAAAAGCGCCCTGCCGATCAGCCTTTATAATCCCGCAGGAAAAAAACGCCGGGAACTGCTCCATAAAGCGATTGAAATTTTCATTACGGAACGCGGAAAAAGCACATTGTGCGCTTATGTGAAAAATGCCGGACGTGAAACGGAAACAAAATGGATAGGCACGCTTCAGGAGCTTCCGTTTGATGAAATCGATATGTCCACCCTCGTCATTATCGGCAGCGAAAGAACACAGTTTGACGGAAAATACCTCTATGAAGCCAGAGGATACATGGACAAATACGGCAATAAGGAATAAAATCATGTTTTCTGCATTTTGCCTCACAGCCCCAAATTCCGGGTCGGGAAAAACAACGCTTTCCATAGGGCTCATGCGCCTTTTGGCAAAAAAAAATGCCGTGCAGGCTTTTAAATGCGGACCTGATTATATCGATACGTCCTATCACAACACCGCAAGTTTCCGGACTTCCTATAATCTCGACACATGGCTTATGGGAGAAGAGGAAGTACAGGCTGTTTTTCAGGACAAGACAAAAAACTGCGATATAGCCATAATTGAAGGAGTAATGGGTTTATTTGACGGAAAATTTCAAAAAAAAGCGGAAACAAAACGGAAAATTCCGTCAATACCGGGAAGCACAGCCCATATTGCGCAAATTTTATCCCTGCCCCTTATCATGGTTATTGACTGTAAAGGCATGGCACAGTCAATCAGCGCCGTAGTGCGCGGTTTTTATGAGCAAAGCAAAGAATACGGGCTTAACCTTGCAGGAATTATAGCCAATAATGTCGGCAGTGAAAAACATTATGCCATGCTCAAAGAAAGCCTTGAAACATGGAACTTGCCTCCGCTTTTAGGTTATCTTCCCAAAAATTCGACCGCTTCCTTTAAAGAAAGACAACTCGGATTATCCCATATTTTCCGGACAAATCCGAACCTTGAAAAAAATATTGACGAACTTGCGGCAATATTGTCGGAACACATCGATATTGAAAAACTGTTATCTGTGACACAATATGCGCCTCCCTCTTTTGACATTCCGGCACGCCCCATAAAAACAAGCTTGAAAATCAGCAAAGCCCCTAAAATCGGCATTGCGTATGACGAAGCCTTTTGCTTTTATTACCCGCAAAATATTGAAGCGTTAAAACGCATGGGCTATGCGTGCAGTTTCTTTTCGCCTCTTAAAGACAAAAAACTTCCAAATGTTGAAGCGCTTTATTTTGGCGGAGGCTTTCCTGAAATTTATGCGGAAAAACTCAGCAAAAACACACAGCTTCGCACCGAAATAAAAAATTTTGCGGAAGATTACGGCGATATTTTCGCCGAATGCGGCGGCTATATGTATCTTTGCTCTTCTTTGAAAATAAAATCGGACACAAAATCGAAAACAAAAAAAGAAACCGTTCCCGCACAGAAAGTCACAGAACAGGCAAAGACAAAACAATATCCTCTCTGCAATGTTTTTCAAGCAACCGCAACCATGGGGAACAAGCTCCGCTCATTAGGTTACAGGGAAGGAATATTCTTGGAAAAACCTTTTTTTTGGCAAAACGGGCAAAAAACTTTTCACGGGCACGAGTTTCACTGGTCAGACATTGAACTGCATGCAAAATACGACCCGTTTCTGGAAGTCAATCAAAAACCATTTGGCATACGCTATAAAAACGTTTTCGCCTCGTATATGCATTTTTACTTCGCACATCTTTTAACCTGAAGGAATCTTTGTGAATAAAAACTTGCTCTTGCAACAAAGCCATGGCGGAGATTTTTACCATTGGAACAAAGAAACAGGAATTGACCCAAATACGCTCCTTGATTTCAGCGTCAATGTCCGCCCTGACGGCATGCCTGACTTTTTAAAATCAAGCATCATCAAAAATATCAACAACCTTGCCCGGTACCCAAGCCCTCATGCCGAGGAACTTAAAGAACTTTGTGCCAAAAACCATGGATTGGAGCCTGATAATTTTGTTTTCGGAAACGGAAGCAACGAACTTTTTCAAGCCCTTTGCGCGGCTCTTTTTGAAGAAAAGTACCGCACAGCCTATATTGCGGAACCCGCTTTCAGTGAATACCGTTTTTCCCTTGAAAAAGCCGGTATCGAGGCAAAAACGCTCATTTTTTGTCTCAGTCCGCAAATCTGTGCGGAACATGCGGAACATTTTGACTTTTCAAACGATACTATCCAGGAAGAACAGCATGAAATCAACCGGAAAATAGATAATGCCATTTCCGCTCTTCCTGCAAACAGCCTTGTTTTTCTTGCCAATCCTGCCAATCCTTCCGGATTTCTCATAAAAAACAATAAACTCATGCAAATCATCGCCAAGCACAAAGACCGCTTTTTTGTTCTTGACGAAGCGTTTATCGAATACAGCGGAGAAGAAAGCCTGCTTGATACGTTTAGCAAACAAACCTTTCCCCCTAATCTTATCATAGTCCGTTCTCTCACGAAGTTTTACGCGCTGGCGGGCATACGCCTCGGTTACCTCGCCTGCAATGAAAAACTCGCCAGTAAAATTCAAAACAAGCTCCCTGCATGGAATGTGAACAGCTTTGCCATAGCCCTTGCGAAAACACTTTTCACGCAAAAAGAACAGGTTCAAGCAGACAGCCAAAAAACAAAACAACAAAATTTTGAGCGAAAGCTTGATTTATATCAAAAGCTTTCACAAATCAACGGTATTAAACTTTATGCTTCCTGGGCGAATTATATCCTTTTTTCCTTAGAGCGAAATTGCCCGCATTTTTGGCAAAACTTATTGACAAAACATCATATTTCCATTCGTAACTGTGCGAATTATTTAGGATTGGAAAATAAGAATTGTTACCGTGCCGCGGTTCGCTTTCCTGCTGAACATACCAAATTATGCAATGCGATTGCCAATATTTTGCACAACAGCCCCATTCGGGAAAAAAAGAAAAAACCGAGCCTCATGCTTTTGGGAACGTCCTCAAATGCGGGAAAAAGTGTATTGACAGCAGGATTTTGCCGCATTTTCACACAAGACGGCTACACCGTCCGCCCTTTCAAAGCCCAAAACATGTCACTCAATTCCGGAGTTACGGTTAAAGGCGAAGAAATGGGCAGAGCGCAAATAGTGCAGGCAAAAGCCTGCAATGCGGAACCTGACAGCAAAATGAACCCCATTTTATTAAAACCGCAAACAGATATGGGCTCGCAGATTATTGCGCTCGGCAAACCAATCGGCACCGCCCTCGCCCGCGATTATTACGAAAAAAAATCGGAACTGTGGGAAATTGCGGCAAAAGCCTATGACGAACTGGCGGAAGAAGCGGATATCATGGTGTTGGAAGGCGCCGGAAGCCCTGCGGAAATCAACCTCAAAGCACATGATATTGTCAATCTCAAAATGGCGGAATATGCACAGGCTTCAACTCTTCTTGTTGGCGATATCGACAGAGGGGGCGTTTATGCCTCCTTTCTCGGAACATGGCAAACGTTCACTGCGCAAGAGGAAAAACTTTTCACCGGTTTCCTTGTGAACCGTTTTCGAGGGGACAGCTCCCTTTTAGCCCCCGCCCATGAGTATTTGGAAAACATCACCGGCAAAAAAGTTCTCGGCGTCATTCCATTTATTAAAGACATCGCGCTTCCTGAAGAAGATATGGCAGGTGCTTTATGGAACGCCCCAAAAATCGTCCAAGAGAAAATTCCCGATTATGCTGATAAAAACAGAAAGCTCGATATTGCTCTTATCATGTTCGGAAAAATTTCCAATCACACGGATTTTGAACCGCTTGCCTTAGAAAAACACTGCCTTGTCCGTCCGGTATACTCCGTACACGACATAGGTTCCCCGGACCTCATCATATTAGGCGGTTCAAAAAGCGTCGCAGCCGATTTGGAAGAATTGAAACGAAACGGCTTATTTGACAAAATTCTCGAATTGGCAAAAAGCGCTTTCATCCTTGGAATTTGCGGAGGACTGCAAATGCTCGGCAAGGAAATTTTGGACCCGGAACATATAGAAACGGAAAAAGAACGGACGGAAGGCTTCAATCTTTTACCCCTCAGTTCCACCTTCCATAAGGAAAAACAATTGACGCTCGTGGAAAATGTTAGATGTCCCTTGGAAGGCTCCGTCTGCGGTTACGAAATCCACCATGGAAAAAGCGAAGAACTGCCCGGCACGACAAAACAAATTCAGGGATATTTTCTTGACAGCGAACAAAACATTTATGGTTATACGTGTGAAAACGTTTGGGCGTCCTATATCCATGGACTTTTTGACAATGATGTTTTCCGTCTGAATTTCATTAATCATGTCCGTGCTTTTAAAGGACTAAACCCCGTTTCCGACTATACGCCTTACACGCTTGAAACATCGCTCAACAAACTTGCGGACGTAATCAGAAAACATGTTGACATGGACGCCATTTACCAAAGCATGGGACTTGCTTCCAAAAAGCGGGGGCAGAATAATGCCATATGAAACATGCATAGTTGAAAATCAGTTCGCCGTGTTCGGACCGGCATAAAATGCTGCGGCAAATTTTTAATGGTATCAAAAACCAAAAAGGGCGGTAACGCCCTTTTTTCAGTTCAGTATTTTCTTTTCAATTTCTTTGTTCCAGTAGGAGTGGCAGGGAATTTTACCGATATCGCACCTATCCTTGTATTTTTCCGCAATTTCTTTTATTTCCGTAAGCAAAGAGGTTTCAAGCTTATGCGGGTTCAAGCCAAGCTCCAAGAAACAGGCGTTGGAAACATCCAAATCATTTTCCTTATCTTCGTTTCGCGGATTGGGAATATAAGCAATTTCAGCACCGGTCAGTTTGCTGACTATCTGAGCCAAATCACGCACCCTATGGGTTTCCGTGATTTGATTTCTGATACAAACCCTTTCCCCGTTTTGAGGAGGATTTTCAACAGAAAGCTGCAAACATTTCACGGTATCCTGAATATGAATGAACCCTCTTGTCTGACCGCCTGTTCCATGCACGGACAGAGGATATTTCAAAACTGCCTGCAATAAAAATCTGTTCAGAACCGTGCCGTAGTCTCCGTCATAATCAAATCTGTTGATCAGCTGCTCACTTAAAACGGTTTCTTTTGTTTGCGTTCCCCAAACAACACCTTGATGCAAATCAGTAATGCGCAATTTGTCATTTTTCGCATAATAATAAAATAAAAGCTGATCCAGCGTCTTTGTCATGTGATAGACACTGCCGGGATTGGCAGGATAAAGGATTTCCTGTTTCAGCTTCGTATCGCCCGCTTGAATTTCAACAGGAAGATACCCTTCCGGAATAACCATACCATGCGAGGTATACCCGTATACCCCCATTGTTCCAAGGTGGATGAGGTGTATATTCAAACCTGAACTTGTGATGGCGACCAAGATATTGTGCGTGGCGGCGATATTGTTATTCACAGTATACCGTTTTGTTTCGGGATTTTTCATTGAATAAGGGGCTGAACGCTGTTCCGCGAAATGAATTACCGTATCAGGCCGATACTCCATAAAAAGTTGAAGCAGCGCCTCGTAATTTTGAGCAATATCAAGCATTCTGAACTGGATTTCTTTGCCGGAAATTTCTTTCCAAGCTTTGATACGGTCGTATATTGAAAAAATAGGAGTAAGGGACTCTATTCCCAATTCAATGTCTATTTTGCGTCTGGAAAAATTGTCGACAATTAAAATTTCATGCCCTAAATTTGAAAGATGCAATGCTGTGGGCCAACCGCAAAAACCATCACCGCCAAAAACAATAATTCTCATAAAAACCTCAATGCTGAAAAATATGGTACCATTATCATGTTACCCCGTTCAATCACAATCAATCCTTGTGTTTTCACCAACAACACGCAGATACCTTATGAAAACCCGTTTCCCTCAAAAACAAGTTTTTCTTATTTCGGATAATGAATATCTTTTCCGTATTGTTCCAATATGTACTGGTTGATAATCCGCATATCGTCGTTGAGCCAACGCCGGATGATGCGGATAGTGTTATCCATGTTCCGTTCCCCGAGCGTCACGATATCATTTTTTATTCCCGTAAGGCGCTGCTGATATTCCCTTACGCTTTCTTTGCGTTTTTCCTCATTTTTTTCCGGCATTGCACTCATATCAACCTCTAAGCAGCCTTGATTTCCTTTTTATCCTGCTGCATCCAGCGGCGCATCAAGCGAAGGGTTTGATCCATATTCCTTTCCGCAAGCTGCAGCGCGCTTCCTTTGACTTCATCCAGTGTTGCAAGAGGGCTGAGCCCGTATAAATCTTCTTCCGTTTCGCTTTCAATAGACAAGGATTGTCTTGCCCGTTCGGCAGCTTCTTTCGCTTCTTTTTCCTGTGCTTCATACAAGGCATATTGTTCTTCGGCGGAAGGCAAGCCTTCCAAGCCTTCAAGCACTTCCCCGGCTTCCACTTTCGGACGGATAAGGGTCAAAATTGCAGGGCGGACAACAAGCATGATGAAGACGAAAAGGAGCAAAGCCGTAAGCAGAGGAGTTCCCATTGTCCTTGCAAATTCCATAAGCAGTTCGATCGCGGTAGGTTCGACAGGAACAACGCTATCGCCGAACGCCATATTGCTTACTTCAACGGTATCGCCGCGTGCGATATCAATACCCACGGCGTTTGCGACCAATTGTTTAATTTGGTTGAGTTCTTCCTCCGTGCGGGGAACATATTCCCAAACGCCGAGTTCATTTTTGGCATAATACCCGTCAACGGCGACAGCAACAGTCAAACGGCGGACACTGCCCTTATCGGTAATGATGTTCTGTTCTTCCTTATTGATTTCATAGTTGGTCAAACGTTCTTCACGGTTGCCGTCCTGCGTGCTCAAGGAATTGCCAAGCCCGTCCCCGCGGAAGTTGATATCGGCGGCATCGGCGCCGAGGTTGGCACGTCCGGATTGCTGTTCTTCCGTTCTTTGTTCGGAACGCACAACCTGGCTTTCGGGGTCGAAAATTTCGCGGCGGATGGTGCGCTGGCTAAAATCGATGTCTGCGCTTACTTTAGCGATAAGCTTACCCATGCCAAGCACAGGCGCCAGCAATTCCTGTATTCTTCGTTCAAGATTTGCTTCATAACGCAGGCGGTAATCAAGCTGGGTGTCGTTTACTCCGCCCTCTTCCTTGGGAGCATAAAGAGCCTTGCCGTTATTGTCGGAAATGGACACATTGAAAGATTCCAAACCTTCCACGGACATTGTCAATAAATTGACCATTGCATCAATTTCTTTCTTCTCGAAACGCTTTCCGGGTTCTTTCAAACGCAAAATGACCGATGCTGACGGTTCTTGCTGTTCTTCGATAAAAAGGCTTTTTTCAGGAATGACAAGGTGAACCCTCGCGCTTTCCACATTCGGAAATTCTGATAACGTTCTCGCAAGTTCGCCTTGCAGCGCTCTTTGATAATTGATACGCTGCACAAAATCCGTTTGCCCCATTTGCACGGTATCAAAAATTTCAAAGCCGATTCCTTGTCCCACCAAATTTCCTTCACCTGCAATCTGAATGCGCAATGAATGCACCATGGAATCAGGAACCATGACGGCAGTGCCGTTTTCTGCAAGCTCGTAAGGCACATTATTTGTTTTTAAAATATTGACGACACGGTTTGCGTCTTCTGCAGAAAGATTCGTATAAAGGGTTTGAAAATTAGGACGGGTCGCCCAAATAGTGAAAATTGTCAAAACGGCAACAACAAAAGCAAAACCTGCTCCTATCATGATTTTTTGGTTTAAAGTGAATTTACCCCAAAAATTCTTTGCTTTTTCTATGTTTTTTTCAACTATCGGATGCATACCAAACCCCTAAACGTCAATTAGAATTGTAATTTGCTCATCTCTTTATAGGCTTCAATAACCTTATTGCGAACAGCGGAAGTAAGGTTCATGGCAACACTCGCCTTTTGCATGCTGATCATAAGCTCATGAACATTTTGCGTTTCACCTGAAGCAAAAGATGTTATCATATCATTTTTTGCCTGCTGCAAATTATTTACTTCTTTTATGGATTCTGTCAAGGTTTCGCCAAAAGATTTTTGTACGGTAGGAATTTCCCTCTGCAAATTGACCGTTGATTTCGCCACGCTTTTTTGTGTGGACTGGAAATCTGCCAATGCCTTATTATATGCAACTAATCCTGTCATTGGAATACTCATGTCAAACCCCTATTATTTGCCTATTTCTAAAGCTTTTGTATACATGGCTTTAATTGTATCGATAGCTGTCGTGTTTGCGTCATAATTTCTTTGTGCCGTCATCATCATCGCCATCTCTTCAACAACGTTGATATCCGGATAAAGCACATAGCCCTCTTCGTCGGCATCCGGATGCCCCGGTTCGTACACACGTTTATTCGGACGGGAATCTGTCGCAATACCGACAACTTTCACGCCTTTCACCTGTCTGTCCAAAGCGGTTTCCATGTGTTTTCCGAAAGGATTGTCAAGGTCGCTCACTTCCTTTACGACCGCTTTTCTGCGGTATGGCCCGATATCGCCCGGCATACGCGTTGTTTTTGCGTTCGCAAGGTTCATTGCCGTAATATTCAATTGAGTTCTTTCAGCGCTTAATCCTGATGCACTCACATCCAATGCTGTCATGAAATCCATAATGCCACCCTATTATACCTTTGATGCTTCCGTTATGATTGATTTCAAAGAATCATAACCGCTTTTCGTAACTTGGGACAATGTTGTATATTGCAAATTGTTTTTAGCCATTTTTACCATTTCCTTATCGATATTCACACGGTCTTCACCATGAGCGCGCCTTGGCATGAAACGTTTGAGCCAATCGGCATTAAATGTTTTACTGTCAAAAACTGACGGAATATGCTCGGAACTGGTGCGGGAAATCTTACCTTTCGCGTCCAAATTCAAGGCTTGTTGCAGTTCTTTTTCAAATGTGAGTTCTAAAGGCTTATAGTTTGGAGTATTTACGTTCGTTATGTTACCCATGATCACGTTTTGACGCTGCAATTGCATGTCCATTACACGGCTGACCAACTGCATATGGTCTTGATCTAAACTTTTCATATTAACCTCCATTACCTATGCCCAAGTATTAGCACAGACCATGCCAAACATGAATTTTATTTATAATTCAATATATTATAGGGATATTTTATATAAATTGCCTGCAACATCCCTGTCAGAAAAGACATTTTTTTGACTTACGGATTTTCTTGCAAGCAAACAGAAAATAATTATAATAAACAAAACGCCTTCGGAGGAAAAGAATGCTCAATCCCGACTTTGCACAACCGAATATCATTTATACCCATCACGTTTCTTATGGGGAAACAGATGCCATGGGTGTTGTTTATTATGCGGAATACGCCCATATTTTTGAACGCGCCCGCACAGCTTACGGACACGCGGCAAATTTTCCATACAAAAATATGGAAGAACGCGGAATAATGCTTCCGGCTTCCGAGCTCGTCATAAAATACAAAAAACCGGCGCGTTATGATGATGTGATCAATGTCCGTATTGCTGTTTCCGAATGGAAAAATGCTTCCCTACGGTTTGAATATGAAATTTACAACGAAGATTTCAGCCAAATTCTGACAACAGGCTCAACCTTGCATGCCTGCACCAACACGCAGGGAAAACCGATCAGGATTCCCGCTTGGCTTAAAGAAGCATTCACAACGGGAATACGATAAAAAAACCCACCCGCTGTTCACTGGGCGGGTGGGTTTTCACTGCTTTCCAAGAGAATTTCTATTTCATAAAAACTTCCTGCGAATTGACAGGCGCTTCATTTTTCTTTGGCAAAACACGATGATACCGTTTTTTTGCTTTTAACTCGCGGGCTTTTGAAGTATCTTTTAAAATTATCCCGATAATTCCGTTGATTTTTTCTTTAATAGCTTTATTTTCAACAGGACAACAAATTTCAATGCGGTTTTCCGTATTTCTTGTCATCATGTCCCCGGAAGAAATATACATGATTTGCTCTTCGCCAACACCGAAGGAATACATTCTGGAATGTTCCAAAAATCTTCCCACAATGCTGATAACTTTGATATTGGCTGTAAAATCGGGAACTTTGGGAACAAGGCAGCAAATTCCGCGTATGATAAGCGTTACCGGCACATTGTGCTGTGAAGCTTTTATCAAGGCACCCATAATTTCCAAGTCTGTGAAAGAATTGCATTTAATGGAAATTTTTGCAGGTTCTCCCCTGTCGGCTTTAGCGATTTCATTTTCGATACGGGCGAGAATATTTTGCTTGAAACCAAACGGGGCTATCCATAATTTCGCATATTCCCCTTCAAAATTATTGACTGCCATATTTTTGAAGAAATTATCGGCATCCGCGCCAATCGTTTCGTCGGCGGTAACAATATTGAAATCCGTATAAATACGGCTTGTCTTTTCGTTATAGTTACCGGTTCCGACATGGGTGATATAACGGATCGAACCTTTTTCCTGATACGTAATCATGCAAATTTTCGAATGGACTTTATACCTGTCAGCCCCGTAAATCACTTTACAGCCTGCTTCTTCAAAACGCTGCGCCCATTCGATATTGTTTTCCTCGTCAAAACGAGCTCTAAGTTCCATTAAAATAGTGACTTCCTTACCGTTTTCAGCTGCTTCAATCAGATAATTGGCTAATTGGGAATCTTTTGCTATGCGGTATAACGTGATCTTAATGCTTTGCACCCGCTCATCAAGCGCCGCTTGTTTTATCAAATTCAAAAACGGGCGCATGCTGTCATAAGGATAATGGAAAAATAAATCCTGTTTGAAAATCCTGTCCGCAAGCTTTTTATCACGGGCAAGTTCAATATCCTCTTTAGGTTTAAACGGCGTAAAGACCAATTTTTCTTTAAGTTCCGCACTGACCATATCTTCCAAAGCAAAGGCGAAAGACATATTGATAGGAGCTTTTGAATAGAAAAGCTGTTTTTCGGAGATATCCAAATGCTTTAAAAAATACATTACGAAGAACTTGCTCATTTTTTTCTGAAATTCAAGACGCACGGGAGCAAGCTTGGAACGCCCTTTCATCAATTTTTTCATATATTGGCGATAATCCAATGAATCATCGTCATTCAGTTCATATTCAACTTCAATATCCGCATTTCGGGTTACGCTAAGAACGGTTGCGTCCTGCACTTTATACATGGTAAAAATTTCATCGGCGAAAGACTCGATGACATTCTCAAGCAAAACATATGTATTTTCAGTATCTTCCAAAGGAACAAGACGGTTAATCAAATTGGGAACAGGAATAATTCCAATGAATTTACTGTCTTTTTTTCCAGAAATCTCTACGCCGACATACAATTTTTTATTCTGCAAAAAAGGAAAAGGATGCCACACATCTATAACTTGCGGAGACAATAAGGGAAAAATGTTCTTTTTATAATACTTTTTCAGTTTCTTTTTTTCGTCTTGCGACAATTCCTTTACTTGCTTGATAACAACCCCTTTTTCTTCAAGCTCGAAAACGGTTTGGTCGTAAACAGTGTCACGTTTCGCATAAAGCTTTTTTGTAATCCTGAAAATTCCGTCAAGCTGTTCCTGCGCCGTTAAATTTGTCTTATTATCAATATATTTTTTAAAGAATTTAACATAATTAGACAATATTCCTACCCTAACCATGTAAAACTCATCTAAATTGGTCGTAAAAATCGATAAAAACTTCAACCGTTCGATTAAAGGATTACCGCTTCTTATGCATGCTTCTTCAAGCACGCGTTCATTGAATTTCAACCAGGAATATTCCCGGTTGTCGTAACAAATGAATTTATTGTTCTTCGTTTCCATGTCCTCCCCCGTAAATGTTGTCACATTTCGCTGGTATTAGCGTCCTCAATAAAATCTTCCCGTGTTTCATCAACCGCTTTTCTTTTCTCTTCAGCCAGTTGATGCACAACCTTATCCCAAAAATACCCGTCGCGGATACCGTTTTTACTGATAGTTATGCGTTGAATGCCAAAATGTTTGACAATTTCATTTAAAATGATTATCCCTCCGCAAAATGAAAAAATACGTTCAGGAACAACTTTGTACACAGCCTTATATTCCAAACTGTCATCGCTGCATAAGCGTTTCATTATATGTTTTAAATTGGTATCGGTAAAACTTCTTTCTTTGGACGGCACTTCAAAAAATTCTTTCGTGACATCCAAAACCGCTCTTGCGGTGCCTCCGATAGCATAAAGCTCCGCATATTTTTTACGTTCCCAATCAAGCTTTTCCAAAGCTTTTCTTGTAACTTTCCGCATTTTTTTCATTTCTTTTTTGGTAGCGGCTATGTTTTTCACATATTTGTTTTGCAAATTCAAACTGCCGATAGGAATACTCGTCAAATATTTTATTTTTTTATTTTCAAAAACGACCAATTCCGTACTTCCACCGCCAATATCAATGGTAACACCGTCATTGATGTCATAATACCGTTTTATCGCGACAAATCCCAAACGAGCCTCTTCGCTTCCCGCAAGAATTTCAGGAGCCATTCCGGTCCGGATTTTTATCTGTTCCGTCACCTCTTCGCGATTTTTGATATTTCGCAAAGAAGCGGTGGCAAAAAGCGCATACCCTTTTGCAGGCGAATTTTGAATGATGATTTTGAATTTATTCAAAACAGTGCACGCCTTGCTTATACCCTCCTGCGTTAAAATTCCGTTCCTGGTATAGGAAGCCAAACCTGCCATAACTTTCTTATTCGTCAGCAGCTTTATTTTTTCCCCGTCGTATTTGAAAATCGATAAACGGATACTGTTGGAACCTAAATCAATAATTGCATAAACCATACATAGTCCTTAAGATACCTATACGCTTTTTTTTTTAATTTGGCAACAAATTCCATAAAAAAAGCAGAGTTTTCCCTGCTTTTATTCTTCGCGATTTTTTCCTGAACCAATCATATGTTCATAACATGCCGTTAAATTTCATATTTCATAAAACAGGCTCAACTAATCGATAAAATTCCAATGCTTGATTTTTATAGGTTCTTCCAAGTTGGAATGCACGTCAAGATTAAGCACAAATAAAACCTGCATGCGCCGTCCTACGGCATTTTCCTCAAAATTATGGGCTTGTCCCCACATTTTCACCTGGATTGTTGTTTTGGTGCTTTCATCATATAAGGTCAGCCGGACATGATTTTTTAAATATCCGTAAAAATATGCCTGCTTGATGATAAGCTCCGGAGAAAGGAAAACGGGTTCCCTATTGGATATGCCAAAGGGCTGCAAAGAAGCTATTTCCCGCTTAAAATGATAATCAACAGCTTCACAGAAGGAAAGTTCCCCGTCATAATAAACAATTTCCTCAAAACCGTCCGTGCCGTATTCCTTATTCAGATAAGCACAGAAACATTCTTGAAACGCTTGAAAATTCTTATCTTCAACACGAACGCCCGCCGCCATTTGATGGCCGCCGAAACTATTTAAAAATTCAGCACAATGGGCTATGGCTTCATGCAAATTAATAGCATCGATACTTCTTGCTGACGCTTTCCACATATCGCCGTCTTTGCAAAAAACAAAAGCGGGCTTGTAATACTTTTCCACTAAACGGGAAGCGATTATTCCGACAATACCCTGATTCCATTCTTCTTTTGCCACAAAAATCGCAGGAGAACACTCTTGAGCCCTTGCCTGCTCCAACGCCTCTTTTATCATTTCTTTTTCTTCTTGCTTGCGGTCTTCATTATATTTGTCAAGTACCGCAACAATTTCTTTCACTTCTTCAACATCCTTTGACATCAGAAGCTTCACCGCCATCGAAGCTTCCGCCATTCTGCCCGCCGCATTGATTCTGGGAGCAAGAGCGAAAACGATTTGCCGTGTGGTGAGAGGGTCCTTGCTGTTCATTCTTGAAACATGTTTCAAAGCCGCAAAGCCCAAGCGCCGGGCTTCATTCAGCAAAAGCATGCCGTTTTTCACTAGTATGCGGTTTTGTTCAATTAATGGAACCATATCGGAAAGCGTTCCAAAAGCCACTAAATCAAGCACTTCCCGCATATCCATCTTAGGCTTGCCGCAAGCCTTGGATAAAAGCCTGTTGACTTCCGCCATAAGAAAAAATGCGACCCCTACCCCGGCAAGTTCGGAACAAGGACAATCCGCCAATTTGGGATTGCAAAGCACATGGGCGCGGGGCAAAGAGTCCTGCGGCAAATGGTGGTCGGACACGATAACCGTAAACCCGAGTTCGTTAGCCCGTTCCACGGCTTTAAAATCAGAAATGCCGCAGTCAACGGTCAGTAAAACCGTTGCGCCTTGTTCCGCAAGCTTTTCCAGATACGATTCATTCAATCCGTAGCCTTCGGAAATGCGTTCGGGCAAATGCCATAAAGGGTCGAAACCGTAATAGCGCAAAACTTCCAAAACAACGCAAACGCCGGTAATGCCGTCGACATCGTAATCACCCCAAACGACAATTTTTTTTCCCGCAAGAAGCGCATTTGCAATGCATTTTGCCCCTTCAGCAATACCGGGCCATTTTTCAGGCAAGGCAAGATACCGCAAATGCGGGCTTAAAAAAGCGGCGATTTCATCGTGTTTAATATTCCGTTCCTGCAATATGGACGCAAGGCGAGAAGAAATTCCCAGTTGTTCAATAAGAGAAGCGGGAATTTCATACTCAGAATGTGCGGCTTGCTTTTTCCATATCACTTTTCGCATATCAAATATATTCTTGCACTTGCTCAAACTGCTTTTCGTTGATTAAATTTTTGTTTTTCAGCCAATTGATAAATTTCACCGCAATTTCATTTTTAGGGGAAATCTGCAAAGCGAGCGCCAAGGCGTTGAAGCATTCTTCATATTCCTTTTGCTCCAAATGCACGCGGGCTAAATTGATAAAAAGGTTTTCATCGGTTTTGTTCAGCGCCAAAGCGCGGTTGTAATATTCGGTCGCTTGGCTGTACATTTTCGATTTGCGCAAATTTATTCCGAATTCATTGAACAAATGCTTATGTTCTTCGGAATACGCACCTTCGAGATTAACCAAACGGTCGAAAATATTTTTCGCTTTTTCCGTATCGCCCCTTTCCAAATAGGTCAAACCAATACCAAAGTTTGCGCGCACATTTCCCACATCGATTTTCAATGCATGATTGTATTCAAATTCCGCACTGAAAATCTCACCGTTTTTTCTCGCGGCATCGGCACTGTCAAGCGTATCGCTCAATTCCTTCATTTTCGGATACACGGTACTTGCGTAAAATTCCGGTTCCGGAGAATATTTTTCAAGCAGCACCTCTTTTGTAATGGTCTTTTTCACCCCTGTCGGAACATAATTGGCATTGATAGACTGCACAACGATGGATTCGTCCTCTTGTTCCTCGACAAACCAAAAAATCTTGGAAACCGTCTTACGTGTCGTCGTTCCTGTTCCCACTTTTTTTACTTCCTGTGAAGAAAAAACCCCATAAATCCTATCTTGTTTGAATGCTTCTGACATCTCCGATCCCCTATTTATTAAGTTCTTCCAATGCTTCATTCATTTCAGTATTGATAACAACCGCAACACTTCTCGGGTCTTTTGCCCTTGTTATCGGCCTGCCCACGACAAGATAATCGGAACCTGCCGCCACGGCTTTGCGGGGAGTCATTATTCTGCGCTGGTCATCGCCCGCGCCGTTTTCATCCAAGCGGATTCCGGGAGTCAAGCATTTGATTTGCGGTGCGATTTTCTTTATTTTTTCCACTTCATGCCCGGAACAGACAATGCCATGCATACCCCATTCACAGGCGCCCTTCGCCAAAAGTCCCACAAGATCCGAAAGGGTTCCGTCATATCCTATCAGTTCCCCTTCCGCAAAACTTGTCAAAACCGAAACACCAAAAATCTTCATTGCTTCCCCATGAGTGCGGCTCACTTCCAAAGCGGCTTCGCACATGCGCCTGCCGCCGGACAAGTGAACGGTCAGCAAATCTGCGCCTGCCTGACACGCCGACTGCGCTGCGCCTTTCACCGTATTAGGAATGTCATAGAGTTTTAAATCAAGAAAAACATTAAAGCCTATTGCTTTAAACTTTTGCACGATTTGCGGACCTTCGGCAATAAAGAGTTCCAGTCCCACCTTCACCCAAGGCACAACACCCTGTATTTTTTCTGCAAGATCATAGGCGTCGCCGGCCTTGTCAAAATCCAACGCAACAATAAGTTCAGCCATAGTATCCTCTATTTTTCAAGAACAGATTTTAATAATTGCGGAAAAAGTTTCGGATTGAGCGTGCAGGAAAGATAGAAAGCACGCAATTCATCATACGCCGTATCCAAATCATCATTGACAATCCAAGCTTCAAACCAATGGGAACCTTCAATTTCACCTTGGGCGTTCTTCATCCGCCGCTCAATGGTTTCTGCGCTGTCCGTACCGCGTTTTTCAAGACGTTCCCGCAAAACGGTTAAAGACGGAGGAAAAACAAAAACAAACCTCGCACGGGGCAAAGAAAGGGACAATTGAGCGGCACCTTGTATATCTATGTCAAATAACATATCTTTTCCCTGTTCAAGTTTTTCAAGAACCGGTTTTAAAGGCGTGCCGTAATAATTTCCGTGCACAACAGCCCATTCTGCAAATTCATTATTGCGGATTTTTTCTTCAAAATCTTCCTTTGTCACGAAACAATAATGAACACCGTCGATTTCACCCTGCCGGGGGGCTCTCGTCGTGCAGGAAACGGAAAACGCCAAATCAAATTCCGCACAAAGCTTTTTAGCCAGCGTACTTTTCCCCGCCCCTGACGGAGCACATAAAACAAAAGGAACACCTTGCCTTTTCACCATTTCATCATTCCCTATTCAGCGACAATAAAATATTTGCAAAATGTTATCCGAACTCAAGCCTAAAATCAATTTAAAAATACCAATGCTTATTTTTTCTCGGCTGGCTCTTCCTGCTGTTCAGAAAAACCCTGTCCCGCCCCGTCCTGTTTTGTTGCGAAAATACGCTGACTCATGGTTTCAGCTCCGACGGAGGATAAAAGGACATGATTGGAATCAAGCACAATGATGGCGCGGGTTTTTTTCCCTTGGGTCGCGTCAATGAGTCTGCCGTCGTTTTTAGCATCTTCACGAAGCCTGCGCATGGGCGAAGATGCAGGATTTAAAATTGCGACAACGCGTGAAGCGATGACAAAATTACCATTCCCGATACGGATAAGGCTTTCTTTTTGCATACCTTCCCCTCACTCCAGATTTTGGACCTGCTCACGGCATTTTTCAAGCTCGTTCTTATAATCGACGACAATCGCAGACACGGAAAAATCCTGCACTTTATTCCCGCACGTATTGATTTCCCTAAAGCATTCCTGCAAGGTAAAATCAAGTTTTCTTCCTGCGTCCTCGGCATTGTCCAAAAGTTCGGACAAACGCTTCATATGGGCTTCCAAACGGGTGCATTCCTCACTCACATCCAATTTATCCGCCATAAGCGCGATTTCCTGCAAGAACCTGCTCTCGTCAAGAACAGCTTCCATGCGCTGCAAAATTTCCTGAACCCGTTCACGCACCGCTTGAAAACGGTTTTCCTTCACTTCGGGGGCCATGCTGTTTATTTGCGCAAGCCACCCGCCCATTTTCTCAAAACGGTTTTCAAGGTCGGTTTTTAAAGCCTTCGCCTCTTCTTCGCGCGAAGCATTCCAATCCATTAAAGCCGTAAGCAGGCTTTCTTGGGCGAACTCCACCAATTCTTCGCTTGCTTCTTCCTCGTTCCCAAGCCAAAGAGTCGGAATTTTCAATAGGCTGTTATAATCGATTTGATAGACTTCGTCCCGTTTCTCAGCTAAATTTTTCAATTCCGCCAACATGGCGTCAGCTTGCGCATGGTCAAAGGAAACAAGCCCTTTTTGGTTTATTTCCTGCAAAGTGAAAGAAATTTCAACACGTCCGCGGGCGGCATGCTGACGCGCAGTTTTTTCAAAACGGCTTTCAAAAGGCCGCAGCAAAGCGGGCAGTTTCCATTTAATATCCAAAAATCTGCCGTTCACACTGCGGATTTCACAAATGAGAGAATACCGTTCATTATGCCGGACCGAACGTCCAAAGCCGGTCATACTGCGTAAAATTTTCATAAATTATCCTTAGTTCGCCTTTTATCATCAGTTATTGATTTGTTCCACATAAAGCACGGAGTTTTCAACACGGACAGGCTTTACGGCAAGCAGTTCACGGGTTTGAGGAGCGTTTTCAAGGCGGCACGCAACATAAAACTCATTCCAGCCGCTTTTTGTACCCACATCCAAACTTAGACGCATTTCTTTTTTTTCAAGCATAGCAGACAAAAAATGCTCTTTCTTTGCTTCAATTTCAGCCCGGACTTTTTGGGCATGCTCTTGTTTCACATGTTTTTCAAGCTGTCCCTGCAAATTTTCCGCCTTTGTCCCTTTTCTTGCGGAAAAAGGAAAAACATGGGCGTAGGTAAACGGCAAAGCCTTAACCAAAGCGAGCGTTTCAGCCAATTCCGCTTCCGTTTCGGCAGGAAATCCCATTAAAAAATCGGCACCGAGCCCGAACGTGTTCCAAAATGATTTAATCTTGCTGATTTGCTCCGCCATGTATTCAGGCGTATAATGCTCTCTTCCCATTCTTTGCAGAACACCGGGCGAACCGCTTTGCAGAGACAAGTGCAGATGCGGGCAAAGCAAAGAACTTTCCGCCAATGTTTCAAGCCCCTCATCATTCAATTGCGCCGGCTCCAAGGAACTGAGCCTGATTCTCGCCCTTCCTTTCCATTCAGCCCCGAATTCACGTTCAACCCTACGCAAAAAACCCCAAAAATCAAGCTTGTCAGCGGAATATTGACGCAAATTAATTCCGGAAATCATAATTTCACAAAATCCCGCCTCAAGCAAGCGCCCAAGTTCTGCCAAACTCTCCTTTAAAGGACGGGAACGCGCCTTGCCCCTTGTATACGGCACAATGCAATACGTGCAAAAATGGGAACAACCGTCCTGAATTTTTAAAACCGGACGGGAACGGGTAAAACCTTGTATGGAAAAATCGGGATAAACAGTATTTTTTTCCGTCAATTCCCGCGGCAGTTCAAAAGGGTGATAATGCAGCAAGTTCCATTTCGCCGTCTGGCTTATGCAGGCAAGCACATTTTCAAAACAAAAGTCCTCCGGTTCCGCACTGGCGGCACAACCTGTGACAATGACTTTTGTCCGGGGCGTTTCCCGCAGAATTTTCCGCACCATTTGCCGTGCGTCCGCAACACCCTGCGCGGTCACGGCACAGCCGGACAGCAAAATCAAATCCGGAATTTCATCTTTTTCAAAAATTTCCCTCGCTCCAAATCCCTGCCAATATTCCCGTACGGACTGGGATTCATATTGGTTGACTTTGCACCCGTAGGTCAAAATCTGAAAACTAAAACTCATCGTCTTTTCCCAGAATTGTCAGCGACTGCACTCTTGACATCAGACTGCTGTCGAAGCCCTCCAGTTCCTCGCCCGCATAGAGGGTCGTAATAACCGTTTTCCCGACGATGAAGCGTCCGAATTCATCAATACGTATCCCCCACATATTGTGCAGCATCACGGCCTTGTTTTCAAACTGTCCCACATATAAACCGATATGCCCGGGAAGATAGAGCACTGTTTGGAACGGAACCGCCTGCGCGCGGATACGCTCTTCTTTTTCCTTATCGGATAAATCCGTCAGCATGATGCGCTGCCCCGCTTTCGCCTGCTGTGCGGAGTTGCGGGGAAGCCAGATTCCGAAAGGCGTAAACAAATCCTGCAGCGTGGAAGAACAATCGCGGTTATTGTACATTCCGCCCCAACCGTATACATTTCCCATAAGCTGTTCCGATAAGCGGGCGACTTCGCCGGCTGTCAACACCAGAGGCATTTTTACCGCAGCGTCTTTTGAAATATGGCAATGCTCGATGCGGGCTTCGCCGTATTCGCTGCGCAGCGGCACGGCAACGGTGTATCCATAGGGATTTTCAGCAACCAAAGGAAACACGGAACCTAAAGAAACAGATTCCTGCAGAACGGAACTTTTCACCAAAGCGTTATCTTTTGTCACGGCAACATAATCTGCCGCATTTTTCCACAAATCCTCCGTTTCGGACGAGGTAAAGGCAATATGTTCGCTATGCGCCCAGCCGCTGGCGTTTGCCGCTTCCACATAATACCATGCATGGTCGTAGGAAAGATGAAAAACCTTTACCGCCGTTCCTGTTTTCAAAATTGAATTTTGAAACATATCGAAAGGATAGGCTTGTCCCGGTTTTTTGGGATTGATAAAATAAGGTTTATCCGTGGGAGCCAGACGCAAACTTGTGTCTTTTATGACCAAAGCGTTTTTGGCAACGGAAGGGAAACGCTCATATTGCGCATTATGAGCCAAGTTTTGATATTCTTTGTCAGACCAGCGGTGCAAATTTTCAGCATAACCGCGCTTTTCACCTGCAACCTGAACATAAGAACGGAAAAAAGCCAAATTTCCCGCATACGGTTTGTTCTGTTTCCAGGCGGCTGTGAAATGTTTTTTAAATTTCGCATAATTTTTTTGCTGTTCCTGAGCATCCAGCAAAACACGTTCCGCAAAAGGCAATGTATCCGCAAAAACCATCGGTGATTGCGAAATCTTTTTTTCATCGGCGACAAAAACGACACTGTCCACCGGAATTTTTTTCTGTCCGCAAGCGGTTACGGAAAGCAGACATGACAACACCAAAACATACCGAAAAATTCTCATTTTTCCTCCATTATTCATAATCGTCATAAAAAATTATTTCCTCATCTATCGGCTGTAAAAACTCAATATCATCATAATTATCGGAAACATCCTGATTTCGTTCTTCTCTTTTATCCATTGCAAAAGGAAGCATATCCGCACGCAATAAACGTTCGTCACAAGCCAGTCGCTTAGCAAGCCAAGTATAGCGCTTTCTGATTTTATTATTTTTCACTCCCATGGCAAGTGCTTTCATTTGCCCCACAAGCACGACCATTTTCTTTCCTCTTGTCACAGCCGTATAAATGAGATTTCTTTCGAGCATTACGAAATGCTGCATTAAAAGAGGGATGATGACAACCGGATATTCGGCTCCCTGTGATTTATGGATTGTAATGGCATAGGCAGGCACGACTTCGTCCAGTTCTTCAAAAGCATAGACGACATTGCGTTCATCAAAACGGATAACAAGCTCCCTGTCTTCGGCATTTATGATAATGATGGAACCGATATCGCCGTTGAAAACATCCTTATCATAATTATTCCTGATTTGCATGACCTTATCATTCAATTTAAAAACCTTGTCGCCCCGAACAATTTGCAACATGCTGGGATTGAGGGCTTTTTGCAGCTCTTTGTTCAGGTTCTGCGTTCCCGTGCTGCCTTTTGTCATGGGACAAAGCACTTGTATTTCTTCCGGCGAAAAACCGAATTTACGGGGTATTCTGTTTTTCACCAAATCAACGATGAGATTTGCGCATTCTTCGCCGCCCTCTTGTTTGAACATAAAGAAATCAGTCCTCAGACCGGAACGCAGATAAGGCAGTTCCCCCTTGTTGATCAAGTGAGCATTGCAAATAATATCGCTTTCAGCCGCTTGTCTGAACACTTCGACCAATTCGACAACCGGCACGGTTCCGGAAGCGATAATGTCACGCAGCACATTTCCGGGACCGACAGAAGGCAGTTGGTTGACATCTCCGACCAAAATAAGCGTCGTTCCCATAGGGGCGGCTTTAATTAAATGATACATGAGCATGGTGTCCATCATGGACGCTTCATCGACAACAAGCAAAGAACAAGCCAAAGGATTGTTTTCGTTCCTTCCAAACCCTTCTTCTTTCGGGCTGAATTCAAGTAAACGGTGTATGGTTTTCGCTTCAACCCCGCTTGTTTCCGTCATGCGCTTTGCGGCTCGCCCTGTCGGCGCCGCAAGCAATACCTTTGCTCCCGCGGACTGGAAAACTTTGATAATGGCATTTAAAATCGTTGTCTTTCCGGTTCCCGGACCGCCCGTAAGCACCATTATTTTCGACCGCACGGCAGTATTCACGGCATTGAGCTGTTCTTCCGCCAATTCGATATTCATTTTGGCAAGCACGGCATCTATGCTTTTTTCGGCGTTTTTAAAACAAACGGTACGGGGAGAATTTAATAAGCGTTTCAAATAAAAAGCGATTTTTGTTTCATACACATGATGTCTGTATAGATAAACGCCCTTATGGTCGTCCAGCTCGTCAAGAACGATACGCTCTTCCTTTTCCAAATTCAGAAGCGCTTTCGCCACAAGATTGCTGTCGATGTTCAATTCGCCGGAAGTTCTTTCGACAAGCTTGTCTTCGGGATAATAAATATGCCCCTCTCCGGAAAGTTCCATCAAAGTATACAAAAGCCCCGCTTCCGCCCGCAATAAACTGTTACTGTCAAAACCGAGTTTCATGGCGAGCATGTCAGCCGTGTGGAAACCGATGCCAAAAACGTCCATTGCCAAACGGTAAGGGTTTTCTTTCACAATATCGAGAGCATGCTTTTCATAGTGCTTATAAATCCTAAACGCAAAAGACGCTCCGATACCGTGCTCCTGCAAAAAAACCATCAATTCCCGAACCCCCTGATGTTCCGCCCATGAAATTTTCACAGCAGTCAGACGTTTCTGCCCAAAACGGGGAATTTCAAGCAATTTATCAGGCTCGTTATCTAAAATATTGAACGTATCGCCGCCAAACCGGGAAACGATTTTTTCCGCCCATTTGGGACCGATTCCGCGGATACAGCCTGAAGCCAAAAAAGCGCGTATCCCCTCGGCAGAAGACGGGCGTTCTTCGACATAACTTTCCATTTGCAGCTGCCGTCCGAATTTCGGATGAACGATATACTGGCCTTTTGCCTTGATCTGCGTTCCCGTTTGCGGATTTTGCATGGTTCCGACCAATGTTTCAAGATCAAGCTTCTTTTCCGGACGCAAGCGAAAAATCGTATAGCCATTTTCTTCATTATGAAAAACTATACGCTCGATACTGCCCCGTATTTCAACGGCGTTGCCGGAAGAAAAAGTGCCTTGAACCTGCCTGCCCATTATGAAATTCCATTATTTTCCATACGTTTTTGCAATAGGACCATATCCATAAGCGTTATCGCAGCCATTGCCTTAAGAACGGGGACAATGCGGGGAATGGCACAAATATCATGTCTGCCCCCAATGGACAGCACAATATTTTCACCTTGCTTTGAAACGGTTTTTTGCTCCTTAGCGACCGAAGGAATAGGCTTCACATATGCCCGCGCAATAATGGGCTGTCCGTTTGAAATACCGCCCTCGATACCGCCCGCATGATTGGACGCATAACAAAGGTTTCCCTCATCATCATACTGCAAACCGTCATTATTTTTTGAGCCGCGGCTCGCGGCGACAGCTGTTCCGTCACCGATTTCAACAGCCTTAACCGCCCCAACCCCCATGAGGGCATAACTCAAACAAGCATCCAGCTTTTGAAAGACAGGCTCTCCAAGCCCTGCCGGAACACCATGAGCTTCAATGCAAACAACACCGCCAAGCGTATCCAAATCCTTACGGACTTCCTCGATACGTTTTTGCCAATGATTGACCACTTCGACATTGGGCGCGAAAAATTGCCTTTCACCGCAGGAAGATAAAGAAATTTCACCGAAATCTTTCGCATAAATGCCGTCTATGGCTTCCGTATAGGCAAAAATTTCAATACCGATTTTTTTTAAATAAAGCTGGGCAAGTGCTCCGCCCACAACACGGGCAATGGTTTCACGTCCGGAAGAACGCCCTCCGCCTCTCGGGTCGCGAAACCCGTATTTCATATCATAGCCCCTGTCGGCATGTCCGGGTCTGTAACTGTCTGCAAGTTTTGAATAATCCTGTGACTTCTGATTTGTGTTTTCAATAAAAAACGCAAAGGGTGTTCCGGTTGTCCGTCCTTCGTAAACGCCCGATAAAATTTTTATTTTATCCGCTTCATTCCTTGTGGTTCCCGCCGCACCGGCAAACGCATTGTTCGGTTTGCGCTTGTCAAGTTCAGCCTGGATAAATCCTTCATCAACCTCAATTCCGGCAGGACAGCCGTCAATGACTCCGCCTATGCCCGGACCGTGGGACTCCCCGAAAGAAGTCAATCGAAAAAGAGAACCGAAAGTATTGAACATATATCACCCGCAACGTTTTTATAAACCGATTATTTCAAAAAATCCGCATACTGTTTAAGAACCAAGTCCGCTTCCCGTTCCAAGCCCTCATGCTGCTGCAAACGGTAATGGCAAGCCTCAAGATATAAGGACAACCGTGCACTGTGAAGTTCGCTCATTTCTTCCGCAAGGCTCTTATCCGTGAAAGCGGGACGCTGATCTTTCTTCAAATCCCTGTTCAGCCGCTGCACAAGCTCTTGCACGGGAACGTCAAGAAACACCGTAAAAAAAGATTGTTTCAGACATAGTCTGTTCTTTTCCCGTAAAACAATCCCGCCGCCGCAGGATACGACGGCTTGCGATTGCGGCATTTCCGAAAGGATTTCCTCTTCCCTCTGCCGAAAAGCTTCCCAGCCGTTTTGAGCGACAAACTCTGCAATGCTTCGCTTTTCCTTATTTTTAAACACCTCGTCAGTATCGAAAAAAGCGAAATCAAGCTTCTTGGCAAGAAATGTTCCAAGGGAAGTTTTTCCGCTTCCGCGTAAACCGATAAGAGCTAAACTTTTAAATGCATGCATCATAATCCGTATCTGAAAAAATTTTGTGAAAAAAATATTACTAAAAAGATTATCGTATAGCAAGTTCAAAGAATTTTAAAAAAATTTTAAAGAAAAAAGGAGCAAATGCTCCTTTTTTCTTTAAGTGTGTTATGATCCCTGCGCAAACCGCGGCACGACAACACGCCGTCCGTACATGAAACGCTCTCCCCACCAAGAACCGTCAAGAGGTTCAAGCTTCACCCGGCTTCTCGCATTAGGGGAATGGATAAATTTATTGTTGCCCGCATAAAGCCCTGTATGCAAGCCGTTAGGGGAATTACGGGTGCGAAAAACAACAATGTCACCGGCTCTCAAATTATTTCTTCCGATTTTTTGCCCTACTTTCGCCTGTGAGGTCGTAACGCGAGGAATATTGATGCCATGCTGCTTATACGCCCAGTAAATAAGCCCTGAACAATCGAAACCGGTACGGGGGGATTCGCCGCCAAGCCTGTAACGCTGTCCTATCTGCGTTGCGGCTGTGCGCACGACCTGATTGCTGATTTGCGAATAATTCGCACTATCAGAACCTAAAGAAAAAAGCGTGTTGTCTTGCCTGCCTACGGCAAAATTCAGATTAGGCAAGCAGCCTGCCAGAAAAAACAGGCACAAACCCAACAGCAATAAAATATTTCCAAACGGTTTTAACATAAAAGAACCTTTCGCTTATCCCGAAACTTTTTGTATACGCTCCCAAAAAAGAATGCAACGTATTTCCGAGGGCTGCGGACCAACGCTTTTTGCATTCCGCCCGCAGCCGAAGGAAACTCTTTGCGACAATTCCCCATTATTTTTCTTATCGTATGAAATCGAAATAAATTTAGTTTAACTTATTTATAACATACTTCTTGACAACATCTTTTTTTAAGGACTACAAAATTTAAAAAATCATATCATAACTTTTTACGGGGAATAGGAAACAGATGTTGTCAACAGCAATTATTCAATCTTTTCTTTATGTAGGTATCATTATCAGCTTAGGCGGTTTAATACTTGCTTCACGTTTATCCAAAACGTATCTCGCGTTTTTAGGCTTATGCATTGCTGACATCGGCTATGTCTGCATTGGTTTGTCGATACCAAACGATTCCGCATACATAGGAAGCATTGCATTAATGAGTTTCAATGCCGTTGCGCGGCTTGCGGCTTTAATTGCTTTAATAAGAATGGCAAAAGTCAGCCGGGCATTGAAACTGCCCCTTGCCGGAATAGCAAAAGAACTCCCTTATTCTTCTGTTGTTTTCGCTCTCGCTCTTTTCAGCGCCATTGAAATATCTCCTTTCTTCACCCCTGACGCAAAACACCATATCCTTTACGGCGCCATACTCCTTGGCGACCCGCTCCATATTTCAAGCTACGGAATAGCGGTGCTTGTCACGCTGATCAACATCGCCAAACTTGTGATGACTCTTTTCATTGTCCATTCTCTCTTCCAAGGAAATTCCTATTCCCATAAAACGGAAAACGCATGGAACGATTTCAAAACAAGCCCGCTTTTGCTTCATCTCTTCTTTGCGGTTCTTGTTATTTTCGGATTAGGTTCCCATGAATTTATCCATTACCTGACAACAACATATGCACAAAATACTTTCAGCCAGCAATTCCCCGATTTTACGCTGACATGGAAAACAGAAACCCTTATCCTTTATATGGGTGCGGCGCTTGTTCTTGCCGGCGGTTTCATTCTTCCCAGCTTGCGCAAACCGCTTGCTTTTGTCATTGCCGCCGTTTCTTTCATCTTCGCCGCGCTTGACCATTCAGGCTCCGCCCTTTCTTATTTCTTTGCCGTTCTTTCCGGATTTATGGCAATGATCATCACCCTTTATTCCTTTGGATACATCAAACATAACGAAACAAGCTATTATGCCTTGCTCCTTTTGATGTTCGCTTCCATTTTAGGATTACTGACAAGCGAAAATTCAGGTTCTTTCTTTGTTTTTTGGGAAATCATGACGTTAAGCTCCTATGTCCTTGTCGCTTTCGACGATACTCCAAAAGCGCATTATGCGGCAAAAAAATATTTTCTCATGTCCGGCATCGGGGCGGTGATCATGCTTCCTGCTTTGCTTATGCTGCAGCTGCACAATGCACAGGAACTATATGCCCTGCTCACAGCCAAAGAAGCAATAAACGTGTTTCTTTACGTCTGCCTTATCGCTCTGTTCATCGGCTTTGGCGTTAAAGCCGGTGTTTTTCCATTCCATTCATGGCTTCCCGACGCCCACCCCGCCGCGCCTTCCTCTGTTTCCGCTCCTCTTTCCGGTATTCTTACCAAAACGGGCTTATATGGAATGCTCTTTTTCTTTTCAACGTTTTTAGGGTTCGGACTTTTACAAAATTCCCTCGTCTGCCCATTCTTCAAACTCCCCTCAATAGGCGTCGTCCTTATCCTTTTGGGCATTATCACCATGTTTTACGGGGAGATCAAAGCCTACCAAGCAATAGAAATCAAACGCCTTTTCGCCTATTCCACCATCGGGCAGATCGGTGAGATTTGCATGACACTGGGCGTTTTCTCCTATCTTGCGACGACAGGGGCATTATTCCACATTTTCAACCATGCGGTCATGAAAGATTTGATATTCCTTTGCACAGGCGTTTTCATTCTCCGTTCCGGATTCACCAAAATCGAAGATTTGAAAGGGCTCGGAAAAGTAATGCCTTTTACCGCCAGCTGCATGGTTATCGGCTTGCTTTCCATTTTGGGTCTGCCCCCTTTGGCAGGCTTCAACAGCAAATTCATCATGCTTTTGGGTTTGGCGGAATACAGCCCTTATTTAGCAGCCCTCATGCTTCTTGCAAGCTTCATCGGCTGTGTGTACTATACAAGAATCATCCGTATCCTTGTTTTTGAAAAATACACCGGACCGCAAGTTGCCGACGCCACTCCCGCAATGAAGGCAGCCTTGGGCGCACTTGCTTTCCTCTGCGTCCTTTTCGGAATTTATCCGGAACTTGTTCTCAATACGCTCATAGCTCCGGTAACCGATCTTATCGCAGACAAAGGCGGTTTCAACCTTTCCGGTCAAGGTCTTGACCTTGTCAGCCTGACCACGGTCACATGGAAAAGCCCCGCCCTTATTATCGTACTCGGAGCGGTTTTACCTGTCATTCTGCGCAAAAATCCCATGCAAAGCGGTATCGCAAGCGTTTTCGTGCTTGGTTTCGCAAGCGTTGCTTTGCTTGTGACCATGGGTCAATATGACACCCTGTCCTGCATTTTTGCACTCGGCATCACAGTAATCGGAGCGACAACAGCTTGCTATTCCATTGGATATTTGGAACATAACCACGCCCAATGGCGTTATTACGCATCTTTCCTCTGCATGTGCGGCGGTTTGGTCGGCGTTGCGACTTCCTCGAATTTGTTCAGCTTTTTCTTCTTCTGGGAAATCATGAGTTCGTGGACTTTGTATTTTGTCATTATTCATGAAGAAACCCGTGAATCCCTTTGGGAAGGCTTTAAATATTTCCTCTTCAATATGATTGGGGCGGGTTTCCTCTTCCTTGGCGTGATTTTAACCGTTCATTGGCTCGGAACTGCCGATTTTGCAGAAATGAAAAACAGCTTCACCCAACTGGACGCAGGAAAAGTCACCGTGCTTTTTGCACTGCTGACCATCGGCTTCCTCATGAAAGCCGCCCAGCTTCCTTTCCGTATCGATGTGCAAATGCACCCGGCAACGGCACCAACCCCCGTATCCGGCTACATTTCTTCGGTACTGCTGAAAAGCGCGCTTTTCGGGCTTGCGAAACTTTTCTTGGTATTCGGCGGAATAAGCCTTTTCGCAGAACATATCAACCTTGCCTATCTCAGTGAAATCTCACTGTATATCGGTGCGGTAACTATCGTTATGGCTGCTTCGTTCGCAGTTTTGCAAAGCGATATAAAACTTGTGCTTATCTATTCAACAGTAAGCCAGCTCGGTTATATGGTCGTCGGCATTTCCCTCGGCACTTCGCTTGGAGTGGCGGGAGGCATTTTACATCTTGTCAACCACCTTTTCTTTAAGGATTTATTGTTCCTTGTTGCCGGTGTCATTATCGCCCAAACCCATATTTATTCCATGGACAAAATGGGCGGACTGGGATTGAAAATGCCTAAAACGCTTGCTCTGTTCGCCATTGGTGCTGTCTGTGTCATCGGCTTGCCGCCAAGCAACGGCTTCACCTCAAAATGGATTATTTACCATGCGCTTATGGAACAAGGCTATGTGCTTCCTGCTATTTTATCCTTGATAGGCAGCGTGCTCACCCTTGCCTATATGACGAAATTCCTGCACAGCGTTTTCTTGGGACAAGTGAAACCAAGCATGGAAACTGTCCATGAAGCGCCGAAAACCATGCTTATCCCCATGGCATTGTTATCCCTTGGCTGTATCGTCACCAGCGTATTCCCCGGCTTCGTTCTGCTCGCCATTAACAAAATATTGCTCAGTGCGGGATTACAGCCTTTGGATGTCGCTCCTTGGGGTATCAACTCCGGAAAGGGCGCTTGGAATGCGACGCTTACGGCAATTCTGTTCTTCATTGTTTGGTATATCGGGCAGAAAGTTCTGCGCAAGTTCAGTAAGCAGGAACGGCAAACAGCTATTTATACCTGCGGTATTCCTGCCGAAAACTTCGCTCCGTCAACTTCACAAGACATATACAGCACGAAAATCCTATTCGGCACTGAAAATAAATAAGGGAGAAGAACCATGCAGGATAACTATTCATACTTAGCTTTTCTTGGAGTTGCAGTATTCAATCTCCTTATTTTTCCGGGAGGCTTGTTCGCGCTCGGCTTGGGCGTCCTTTTCAAAGGTTTGGACAGAAAAATCGAAGCGCGCTTGCAGCGGCGCGTCGGACCGCCGGTCATCCAGCCTCTTATCGATATTGTGAAGCTTTCCGGCAAGGAAGCGATGATTCCTGAAACAGCCCAGCGTCCTTTGTTCCAATCCGCGCCGCTTCTCGGTTTTGTCGGAATGGCGGTTTGCGCTTCATTGCTGCCCATTCCGGGGGTATCGCAGGGATTGCCTTACATGGGTGATATGCTGGTCTATTTTTATTTGCTGCAATTACCAGCCGTAGCCCTCATGATTGCGGGTTCTTCCTCAAGCTCCCCTTTTGGAACGCTTGGCTTTTCACGGGAAATGACATTGATGTTCGCCTATGAAATTCCGCTTTTGATGATAATACTCGCCATCGCCATGAAAGTGGGCGGTGATAATTTTGCGGAATTTTCTCTGATGAATATTATCAATTATCAGGAACAAAACGGACAGTTCATCACAAATTGGGTGATGCTTCCCGCTTTTTTCGCCTATCTTTTCTTCCTTCCCGGCACAACAGGCGTGCCTCCTTTCGACATTCCGGAAGCGGAAACGGAAATCGTCGAAGGTCCGCTTCTTGAATATTCAGGAATAAGCTTAGCCTTTTTCCAGCTTACCGGCGCAATCAAAAGCATCGTTGTTTTGGGATTTGGCGTTGTTGTTTTCTTTCCTATGACTTTAGGGGATAATATCCTTGTGAACATTTTGTGGTTCGCCCTCAAATGCTTTATCCTCATGCTCGTTTCCTGCACTTTTGTAAAGTCTGCAACCGGCAGGTTCAGAATTGAACAGGCATTTGGTTTTTATCTTAAAATTCCCGCACTTTTGGCAGCAATAAGCCTTATCTTGGTATGGCTTGATTTTTAGGAGTTGATATGAGTTTCTTAAATAATTTGGCAACAAAATCACCTTGGCTTTTCAGGATAAACGCAGGGTCCTGCAACGGCTGCGACGTGGAACTTGCAACAACGGCGTTCATTCCCCGTTTCGACGTTGAACGGCTTGGCTGCAAATATTGCGGAAGCCCCCGCCATGCGGATATTGTTCTGATAACCGGACCTTTGACAATAAGAATAAAAGATCAAGTGCTCAAAGTTTGGAATGAAATTCCCGAACCGAAAGTCACTGTCGCTGTGGGCATTTGTCCTATTTCCGGCGGTGTTTTCAAAGAAGGGCACAGCATTCAGGGACCGCTTGACAAATATTTGCCGATCGACGTGAATATTCCGGGTTGCCCTCCGCGCCCTCAGGCCATTATGGAAGGGGTATTGCTTGCGAAAGAAATTTGGCTGAAACGTATTGAAGAAGCGAAACGCAAAGGAGTTCGCCGTGTTCAGATTTCTTAGAAAAATACCGGCGGGAAAAAAACTGCCGAAAGCAAGAATTTTTCTAACCAAGCTGAAACAATTTATTTCACCAGATGATGCTGCAACAAAAGCGTGCCGCCGCTGCGGAACCTGCAAACATCTTTGCAGCTATATGAAAACAACTAAAAAAGGATCTCGTGATGTTCAAATTTCTTAAAATATTAATAAGAAATATTTTTCAAGGACCTGCAACAGAAGCATTTCCTTTGGCGCCTGCTCCCACTCCAGACAGATTTCGCGGACGGGTAAGCATAAATCCGGATTTGTGCGTGGGCTGCGGAATTTGCAAACACGTCTGCACAGGCGGTGCCATCAATATAAGCCCGAGCGATGATAAAACAGGTTACCATTACACTGTATGGTACAATTCCTGCTGTCTTTGCGGATCATGCAGGTATTACTGCCCGACCAACGCCATTTCAATAGTCAATAACTGGCATAACTCCCATTTTCAGGAAGAAAAATATAAAATGGCGGAAACCCATTTTATCCCCTATATGCATTGCGAAGGCTGCGGTGCTCCCATGCGCGTCTTACCTCCCCATATCGCAGCGAAAATTTATGCGCACAGCCCTGTTGACGTAAATAAAATCATCAAACTTTGCCCAAGCTGCCGGCAAATTGCCACAGCGGAACAGCAAGGAGAACTCCATGAATCAAAACCAGAATAAAACAATAGAAACCATAAAGGAAACTTTTGAACGGACCGATTTTCCAAACCTTGTTTGGACTTCCAACCATTATAACAATTTCTACGCATGGCTCAAACTTAAAAATCCCGCCGACCTGCCAAAAGCGGCAGAACTTCTGCAAAGCCTCGATGCCCGTTTATGCACGGTCACTGCTTACTCCGAAGACCGTTCGCTTGAAGCGAACCGCCGTGCGATAGCCTACCATTTCGCCATTAAAAGCGTTCTGTTTTGCGTCACCATACAAATTTACGATGAGGAAACCTTGGAACCGCTGAAGGTTCCTTCCATTACCCCGTATTTCAGAAATGCCGATTGGAATGAACGGGAATTTATGGAAATGTATGACATACAAATCATTGACCACCCGAATCCGAAACGTTTATTTTTGGATGAACGCCTTGATAAAGGTATCATGACAAAGCTTATTCCGTTTTCTTCCATGGTACACGGCACAGGAAGCAAAAACCTTTGGGAACAAGTCATGCTTGAAAAAATAGGGTATGTGCCTGAAAGCTTTAAACAATCATTTAAAGAACCCGCCTTTACCAAGGTAGAGGAAACCAAACTTGACGCTCCAAAGCCTCAAACCGAAGAAAAGGAATAATTATGGAAAATACACCTCTTGAAACCAAAAGCTTTTCCCTTCCTTTAGGCCCTATCCATGTCGCCCTTGAAGAACCGATGTATTTTAAACTCGACCTTGAAGGGGAAAGAGTGAAACATGTTGAAATCACTTCCGGACACGTCCACCGCGGTATGGAACTTTTAGCCACCAAACGGAACTTCTTTCAGAATGTGGTTTTGGTGGAACGTGTTTGCTCCCTTTGTTCCAACAGCCACCCGCTGACCTATTGTTTGGCAATTGAAAATTTGGCAGGCATCAAAGTTTCCCCGAAAGCCCAAGCCCTGCGTATTTTAGCGGAAGAAATAAAACGTACCGCCTCCCACCTTTTCAACGTTGCCATTTTAGCCCATGTCATCGGTTACAAATCACTTTTCATGCACATGATGGAAGTCAGGGAAATCATGCAGGACGTGAAAGAAACCGTTTATGGAAACCGCATGGACATAGCTGCCAACTGCATTGGCGGCGTAAAATATTCCATCAACACCGAGCTTCTTGATTTTGTTGAAAAAAGTATTGTACGGACAGAAAACCATATCAAAGAACTTGTCGATATTTACGCAAGCGACAAAATGATTTTGGCACGTACCAAAAATGTCGGACGCATATCCGCCGAAGACGTGATCAAATACGGATTGGTCGGACCTGTTGCCCGCGGCAGCAACGTCAATATCGATACCAGACGCGACGCCCCTTACCTTATTTACGACCAATTGGATTTTGACGTTATCACTGAAACGGGCTGTGACGTTCACGCAAGAGCGATGGTCCGCCTTAGGGAAACACTGGAATCAATAAAAATCATCAAACAGCTTATCCGCAATATTCCGGAGGAAGGAAATCTGAGCGTTTTGCTTCCGCACATCAAAGCCGGAGAAGCCATGGCACGCTCCGAAGCTCCCAGAGGCGAACTTTTTTATTACGTCCACACAGACGGAACGGATATGCCGTTGCGCTTGAAATGGCGTGTTCCGTCCTATATGAACTGGGAAGCCTTGGAAGTAATGATGAAAGACTGCGAAGTTGCGGACGTTTCCCTTATTGTCAACAGTATCGACCCTTGTGTTTCCTGCACAGAGCGATAATATGCACGAAACGGTCATTGCTTCTTCTTTGCTCAAAATCATTACGGAAGAAACAGCAAAACAGCATAAAAACCTTTATGTGGATGAAATCCACTTGAAAATAGGCTTATTAAACTGCATAGAAGCACAAACGGTTCAGGGCTGCTTTGAAATCTTGGCAGAAAACACCAGAGCCGAACATGCGAAAATGATAATCGAACGCTTGCCCCTGCAAGGTTTCTGCAATGATTGTCAAAAAAACATAAGCATAACGAAAAGGCATTTTGTCTGCCCATTATGCCAAAGCGGCAATGTTGACTGGCAAGGCGGCAATGAAATGCAAATAACCTCTATAAAAGTACACGAAAAAAAAGAAGAGGAAAAAGAATAAGATGTCACAACAATATATTATTTATGCCGATTCCGACAAATGCCGCGGTTGTAAAAAATGCGAATTAGCCTGCATTGCATCCCATAACGGCGTCACCATTAAAGAAGCAGCGAAACTGCGCAAAGACCATGAACCGCGTGTTCACGTTGTAAAAACCGATACGCTCAAAATGCCCGTTCAATGCCGCCAATGCGAGGAAGCTCCCTGCGCGCTCATTTGTCCGACCCACGCCCTTGTTCAGGATGACAGGGGAAAAGTTGTCATGCGCACCGAATTTTGCGCAGGCTGCGGGCTTTGCGTCATGGCTTGCCCCTATGGTGCAATCAGCAGGACCTTTGTGGAAATCACGGAAGATGAAAAAACACGCCTTGCGCGAAAGGACCCCCGCCTTATTTCTGTTCGCTGCGACCTTTGCGAACAATGGAGAGCCAGTGAAGGCAAAGAAGTCAGCGCATGCGTTGAAGCATGCGCATTCGGGGCGCTTCGTATGATGCCCTTAGAAGAATACAGAGCCCTCATGCACGGTGAAGCGCTCTCCCATACCGCACTTGAAAAGGAAGCCCCAAGTAATTCCGCCCTCTCCGAATCTAAACCGGAACAATAATATTGTATAAAACATCGAAAAAAGATAAAAGAAGATACAAGTTCCTTGTATCTTTTTTTATAACTTCAGCACCCAACCCCCCGCCAAACAGGCGGAAATATATGCAGACACATGAGCGTCTTCCTTTAGTATGGACGATACATCAATCAAAAGGCGAACAATGCCGGATAGACGACAGCCAAGATTTATCCCGTACGAACCGGCATTGCAGGTCATGTGATGATTGCACCCGACTTTCGATACCGAAAACCACACAAGATAAAAAACGATACAATTTGCGGCAACGCTGTGCCTAAAAGAAAATTTCCATAATAGCCCGCATTGGCAAAATCTTCATGCCGTTATCTATTGTTCCCAAATTCAGTCTATCCCCGTTTAAGGAATATTAAAAAATTCTCTCATGCTCTTTGATAGCCATGCCAATCTACCATATCAATATGGAAACAGACATTAAAATACTAACGGCTTCCATGCAAATTAATAAAAACAAAGCGAATGTCCCATACTAACTAAAAAAACAGTACACTCGGTTTGCGGGTGATAAGAACAAATAAAGCAAAATCACGTGAGCAACTTGTGAAAATAATACGATTGGCTAATACATTCAAAACACCTCAAAGCATAAACCCGTACCATGCCCTTTCACAATCGAAACAATATGCCTGCACAGCGGGCAGCTTTTTTGAGACAACAATTTAACAATTTTGTAAAACAAATCCAGAACATAAACATTTCTAGTTTTTTACATTTTTGTAAAAATTATATTAAATATTTTTACAAATAAAATCAAAGCATTATAGAATAAATTGTTTCAATATTTATTGATTTTACTTTTTTGCAATTTTTTTAACATTTTTTTCTTGCCTTTTCACACGGAAAAACGTATATTTATTTTTATAAAAATTACAAAATTGTCAAGGAGTTTTTTATGTCCCAATTGAAGAACAATGATGTCCTAGGAACGACCAACCGAGGCAATATTTGCGAATCCGGTTTATGCTCCTTATGCAGGGCTGACTGTCAAGGAAAATGCGAAACATGGCTCGGCGCAATGAAAGGTCGCGATATGCTCTATCCACGTGATTTCGGCTTTGTCACTGCCGGTTCTGACAACACGAACCCGCAAGGCGTATCTTACAATGCCATCAAAATCCAAGGCAATCTTTATGGTGCCAAAGGTGCCGACCAAAAAATCGCCAAAAAAGGCGATACGCTCTTTACCGATGTAAATCTTGAAACAAAAATTGGACAGAAAAAACAAATCACCTGCAAATATCCGGTCATGACCGGTGCATTGGGCTCAACGTTCGTCGCCGCCAAATATTGGAATTCTTTTGCCACGGGATGCGCTTTATGTGGCGTTCCCGTCGTTGTCGGCGAAAACGTGGTGGGGGTTGACAAGAAAGCGGAAATTGTCAACGGACGTATCAAAAAAGCTCCTGAACTTGAAAGACGCATTGACGGTTATTTAAGATACAGCGAAGGCTACGGCGCCATTATTGTACAATTAAATGTTGAAGATGCGAGAAACGGCGTTGCCGAATATGTCGCTGAAAAATATGCGGACAAAGTCATTATTGAATTGAAATGGGGACAAGGCGCAAAAAATATCGGCGGCGAAATCCAAGTCAATGATATTGAATATGCCAAATTCCTCAAACAGCGCGGTTACCTGGTCGATCCCGACCCGACCTTACCCGAAGTGCAAGCCGCCTATAAAGCCGGCGCCGTGAGCCATTTTGCCCGCCACAGCCGTTTGGGCTATACAGCCTTCACCAATACGGACCAGGTACGCAAGAATTTCGCTTCCCAAGTAAGCTATCTGCGCAAATTAGGTTTTAAAGCAGTTTCTTTGAAAACCGGCTCATACGGCATGGAAGCCCTCGCACTTGCGCTTCGTCTTGCCAGCGACTGCAAACTCGACCTCCTGACTATTGACGGTTCAAGTGGCGGTACAGGAATGAGTCCATGGGATATGATGGAAAACTGGGGCGTTCCGAGCATTCTTTTACATTCAAAAGTACATGAATATGCAAGCCTTTTAGCCGCAAACGGCAAAAAAGTTCCGGACCTCGCCCTTGCCGGCGGCTTTGCAAAATCAAGCCAAATATTCAAAGGACTCGCCCTTTGCGCTCCTTATGCGAAACTTATCTGTATGGGACGCGCCATGATGATCCCCGGTTTCTTAGGCGCCAATATTGAGGGAGCCCTCCACCCTGAACGCCGCGCAGAAGTTTCCGGAAACTGGGATAATTTGCCGAAAACCGTCAGCGAACTGGGCTCAACAGCCGAAACGATTTTTGCAGGCTATCATGCTCTCGAAGCAAAACTCGGCAAATCCGAAATGAAGAAAATCCCTTATGGCGCAATCGCCATGTGGACAAACCTCGACCGTATCGCCGCAGGTTTGCAGCAGCTTATGGCAGGCGCCCGTAAATTCAATATGTCAGAAATCGCAAGAACGGATATTGCAACCATTAACCGTGAAACGGAAAAAGAAACAGGCATTCCGTTCATCACGGAAGTTAATGACGAAACAGCAAAAAATATTCTTCTTGCTTAATCAGTAACGTATAATGCGAATAAAAAAGTCACTCTATCGAGTGACTTTTTTATTCGTTATTTGCTATCTTCACTTTTTCTTTTGTGAATAATGCAAACCCAATGATTTTGATAACTCTTCATAAAATTTAAATTCATCCTGCAAAAACGTATCGGCAGCTTCAGGAGGCAGCCATGAAATGATTTCATAGTTTTCTTTCGCTGTTTGCAAAGTTCTCGGGTTTTTCAAAGCCTGCTCGCTCGCCTTTGCCAATACCTCGACAATCTCCTGAGGCGTATCCTTATGGACAACAAGAACCCGCCAGCTTGTTTGGCTGAAATCATAGCCTTTTTCTTTCAACGTCGGCACATCAGGAAGCATTTCAAGCCGATTTTCCGCAAACGTCGCAAGGGGAATAAAATCGCCGCGTTTAATATAACGCATAATATCGGGCGGATGGCTGATCAACGCATCGGTTTCGCCAATCAAACAATCAATGGTTCCTCTGACCGGACCATCGGGCTGTTCCACAAGCTTAACATCCAGCTTAGCCAAATCGTTAATAAAATGCGTCATACCGATATGCAGGGAGCTTGGAAAATTCGTCAGCCCGATACTTGCCTTGCCCGGATTTTTCTTCGCATATTCGATGAATTCATCAAAAGTTTTAAAAGGCGCATTTTTTCCTGCAACAAAAAGAATCGGCAGAAGGGTCGCCCGTCCGACGGCTTTGAAATCTTCCGGTCTGTATGCCGGACGAACCATATTGGGCATTAGAACCATAGGTCCCATCGCCGCAAAAAAAACCGTATAACCGTCAGGTTTTCCTTTTAAAACCGCTTGTGCGGCTTTTCCCCGCAAACCGTATTCAAACTTCACAGGCACATTCAAAAGTTCAGAAAGTTCCTCATTATATGCTTCGCTCAGCACATCATACGGAGTCGGTTCAAAAGGATGATAAACCGTAATTGTCTGATCGGGATATTTTTCCGCGTACGCATTCGGTACCAAGACCAAAGCACAAACAAAAATCATAATGCTAACAAAAGAAAAATGTTTCTTCATTTTCTTCTCCTTTAGCAATTACATCCACCTTGTCAAAGAATGCAGCAAAACAACGCTCGGATTAAAGAAAACATAACTTTCACAAACCAAATCATCATCCAATGAATAATGTTTCTGATGCCACATAACGACCGGAATCTCTCCAAGCCCGAAAACATCGGCGATTTCCGCGGGAACAATCATCGGAATGAAAGCCTGAATGGTATGGGAAAGCGTTTTTCCCGTCACAGCACTGACCATATCCATAAAATCCGCGCACGTATCGCAAGGCTGCACGTTATTATGATACGTAAAATAATTGTATGTTATGATCGCCGCAACATCGTTCACGATATGTTTTGTAACCTGCTCCAACAACGGTGATGCAGTATTCGTTTCCTTAATGAAACTTCTTAAATCATCGGTGCCGTTCAGCATCTGCACTGGTCCGCGCTTTGTGAAAACCTTATGGCCTGCCTGTTCCAAAATTTGCGGCAAGACGATTTCCAAATCAAAACGCATGGTTGCATTAATAGCACTGTAATTTAAAAAATTTCCCGTTCCATGCCTTTTCGAGATAAAGCCTTCACGGTGCAAAATAGTCAACGCCTCACGAATTGTCGCCCTGCTGACATTGTAATATGCGCAGAGTTCTTCTTCAGAGGGAAGCTTTCCGCCGATATAGGCGTTATCCTTTGCCTTTTGCAGAATATCGTTTCTTATGGCAACAGACAAAGGACGCTGTTTATCTCTTAGTTGTCTGACGTCTGACATCTAACAATTACCTTTAATAAAAAAACTTGTCAATAGGATACCCATAACCAAAAATATTTTAATTGATTAGAAAAAAACTGCAAGCTTCTATCTTCCCATTGACAAAAATTTTAAGCTTTGCTTAAATAGGAAGCATGGAAAAATATTTAGTTATTCAATTAGCCCGCTTTGGCGATATCATCCAAAGCAAACGGCTTCTTCTCGCCCTCATGCTGGAAGGAGAAGTAACGCTTTTAATTGATAACAGCCTCATAAACCTTGCAAAACTCATGTATCCGACAATCCGCTGCATTGGAATCAACGCAAGCAACAGCGACAGCCGAACCGTTTGGAGTGAAAATTTAAAAATTTTCAATTTTTTGCAGCAAGAACAATTCGATACGGTTTATCCTCTCAACCATTCGCCCCTTTGCCAAGCGATAAGCACGCTTTTCGAACCTGACAGGCTCATAGGCTACTCAAGACACGGCGGCTATTCACGCCAATCGAATTGGGTGCGTATGGCGTTCCGCTGGCTCGGGAACAGAAAAAAAACACCGATCAATCTTGTTGATTTTTGGGCCATGTTTGCTCAAACTCCCTACCCCGCCCATTTGGTCAACCCCAAAGCCCAAGGCAAAGGATACGGGCTTGGCGTGGTGCTTTCGGGACAAAACGCCCGCCGCTCCCTTTCACCGGAATATTATGCCAAAATCATTCCCGTTGTTTTTCAGCGCCTGCAAAATTCCAATAATCTCAAGGAAAAAACAATTTTCTTTTTAGGCACGCAAAAAGAAGAAAATTTTGCGAAAAAACTGCTGTTTTCACTGCCTAAGCATTTGCACCCCCATATTCAAAATCTTGCCGGAAAAACATCCTTTCAAGACTTGCAGGAAATTCTGTCAAATCTCGAACTGCTTCTTTCGCCTGATACGGGCACTGCCCATTTTGCAGGTCATCTCGGAACACCTGTTGAAGGATTTTATCTTTCTTCCGCCCATGTTTTTGAAACCGGACCGTACGGCGAAGGGCACACCGTTTGGCAGGCCAATCTTCCCTGCTCTCCCTGCGGGGAATTTCAAGCCTGCAAATCAATGGACAAAAATGAGCCGAACTGTTTAACAGCCTTTAACAATCCTCATTTTCTTTACCACTTGCTGCATAAAGAATTTACGGAACAAAGCCTTGCCTCAAAACACCTGCAATCTGTCATTCCATATTTTTCTTCTTTTACGGACAATAATCACTTCACAACATTTTTAACTTGGCAAAGCCCTTTGCGGCTCCCGCAAGACATACAAAGGCAAAAAGAAAGAAATATTCTTGAAAATTATTGCGCTGCAACAAAAAATACCGCTCAAGACATACAATTGCACAATATTGAAGATAATGCTATATATGCGGAAACCGACTGGATATTTCCGCAAAACCGACCATAAGGATACATAATGTTTGACAGGCCATTGAAAATTCTCATCGTTCTTCCTCTTTACGGCGGTTCTTTGCCCATCGGCTATTATTGTGCCGATGCTTTGAAAAAATTAGGACATCATGTTGAACTCTTTGAAGCACCTGAATTTTTGCAAGCCCATACGGCATTACGGTCTTTAAATATCAGCCAGGAAAAACTCAATATCCTTGAGCAAAACTTCGTACAGCTTATTTCCCAAGCAATTTACGCCCAAACGGAAGAAAACAAGCCTGATCTCGTGCTTGCCATGGCGCAGGCCCCCATAAATAAAATTTTGCTAAAAAAACTTAAACAAGACAATATCGTCACTGCCATGTGGTTTGTGGAAGACCACCAAGTTTTTCCCTATTGGCAGCTGTACGCTCCTTTGTATGACTATTTCTTCGTTATTCAAAAAGAGCCTTTTTTACAACAACTACAAAATGATAAAAACATAAAAGCCTTGTATCTGCCTCTTGCGGCAGACCCGGATTTCCATAAAAAACAAACGCTCACCTCCGAAGAAGAGAAATTTTACCAAGCAGACATCGCATTTATGGGGGCGGGGTATCCCAACCGGCGCATTGCGTTCCGAACCCTGCTTAAATATGATTTCAAAATTTGGGGAAGCGACTGGGAAGGCGATGAACTGCTGGCGCGTTATGTGCAAAAAAACGGACAGCGCATAAGCCCTGAAGAAAGTTTGAAAATTTATTCCGCCACAAAAATCAATTTGAATCTGCATTCAAGCATCCATGCAAACAAGCTTGTTTCCCATGGCGATTTTGTCAATCCCCGAACATTCGAACTCGCAGCCATGGGTGTATTCCAGCTTGTGGATAAAAGACAATTAATGCCTGAACATTTCACCTGTTCCTCTTTAAAAAATCCCCGTGAAGATGCGGAGCTTGCCGTGTTCGACTCCATGGAGGAATTGCAGGAAAACATTCTTTTTTATCTCAAGCACCCGGATTTAAGGGAAAAAATCGCTCAAAACGCCCAAAAACGTGTGACAAGCGAGCATACCTATATTCACAGAATGAAAACGCTTCTGCAGCATATAAAAGAAAACAGTCAAGATTTTCCTAAAAAAACAGCGGAATTTCAATGGGATGACGCAATCACCCCTGAAACAAGAGAAGAAATCACAGCCCTTTTGCAAGAATTGAATTTAGCCCCAAATGTAGATTTTGAAACAGTTATCCAATGCCTGCGCAAAAAAAACACCGTTCTTACGCCGACTGAAACAGCGCTTCTGTTTTTGTCCGAATGGAAAAAATTTTATAACGCCTGATGAAAGAGCATTTCAATTTTCACAGCGCACTGCCTTTGCACTTGGCAGCCATTAAGCCGAAACAAGCGGATTTTTGCCTTTCCGTCTTTAAGATTTTACAGGAAAAACTTAATATTTCCCGCAAGGAATTGCAAAATATTTCCTTTCTCCTTGCCATTTCGGGAGGAGTCGATTCTGTTGCCATGCTCGCCATTTTCAAAGCTTGCCAACAATATTTCGGCTATACGCTCCATGTTGCCCATTTCAACCATGGTATCCGCGAAGAAAGTGCCGCGGAAGAAAAACTTGTGCAAAAAATATGCAAACGCCTTGATATTCCTCTAACTATGGATAAAGGCAATACCCCTCTCTATGCAAAGGAGCATAAAATAGGCTTGGAAGAAGCGGGCAGAATTTTACGCTATGCATTTTTTTCCACACTCAGGCAACAAGAAAAGAATTGTATTTTATGTACCGCACACCATGCCAACGACCTGTGCGAAGACATGCTTATGCGGTTAATCCGCGGAACCGCATGGCCTCAATTAGCGGGCATGTCCTACTTTGACCCGGAAAGAAAGCTGCTCCGCCCGCTTCTTTACACAAGCAAACAGGAACTTTCCGATTTTGCAGAGCAATTGGATTTTCCTTTCGCCCGTGACACAAGCAACACTGATTTGTCGTTTCTGCGAAACAGAGTGAGAGAACAAATTATTCCTTTGCTGGAAAAAGAAAACCCCAAATTTTACCAAAATATCTTAAAATTAAAACAAAATGCGGAATACGATGAAACACATTTTCAAAATGAAACAAATGCGGTTTTAACCCATCTCGAACAGTGCGAAAACAAACTCGCCATACCTCTGGCAATACTCCAAAAAAACGATAAAACCATACGCCTGCACACCTATCGCGCACTTTTGAAAAAACTGGGGCAAGGACATTCCGTAACCGCAACCTTTGAAAAACTCGATACCGCCGTGATGAAAAACCAAGGCAGCAGTGAATTTAAATTTTCAAATGACGTGCGTATACGCATTCAAGAAAAAAAACTGTATTGTTTCATCAAAACTAACGCTTAGAAAATCCGATATAAATTTTTAAATATCCGAGCACAAGCAGTAAAACGCAAGGGAACCACGCCCCAAAAACGGGGGGAATTTTTCCGCTTTGCCCCAAAAACATTCCGAAACTGCTTAAAACATAACTGACAAAAGAAACAACCACGGCAAGCATGACAGCAATATAGCTATTGGCATTGAAAGAAATAATCGCCACGGCAAGCACCGCGAAAACAACTATCATCATCGAATACGTGATTTTGCTGTGCCAAATGGTCTGCATATTTTCAATATTGGAACCGGAATCTTGCAATCGCTTGATTGCCTCGCCCAGCACAAAGAAAGAAAGCGTCTGCGGATTTTCATCTTGGCTGCTTATAAAATAAAACCGCACGGACTGCTCAATAGGCAAAGTGAATGCTTTTTGTTCTTTTTCAATGTATTTTTCAGGATAATACAGTTTAACATTTTCCAATTCCCAGCCGTTATCGTGCGCCGTGAATTTTTCCGCCCTGATGATTTCTTCGGCGGATCGGGCATTATCAGCCAATTTATAGGCAACGAAATTTTCTCCCCGCCCCCGTTCATAAATAAGCCCGACATGAACGATATATCCTGAATCAAAAAACCATAAATTTTCCAAAGACTTTTCCACAAAAATACGTTCACGGACTTCATAGCGCCAAAGAAAATTGGCTTTTTGCTCTGTTACGTGCATAAGCATCTGCGAAAGGGCGAACTGCGCCAACGCCCAAAAAATCCCCAATCCGATAAGATTTTTCGTAATGGTGTAAACAGAAACCCCTCCGGCCTGCAAAGCGATGATCTCGCGGGAAGAAACCATTAAAGAAAGAAAAATGACGGATGCAAGCAGGAAAATGGAAGGCAGGGTCTGTGAAACAATGAAAGGCAGTTTCAGGAAATAATATTCCAAAGCATAGGCGAAAGGCTTGCGCGAAGCCATAAAAATATCCGCTTTTTCAATCAAATCAATCAAAATAAAAATACAAATACCAATAGCCAGCGTAATGAAAACAAGGCGGCTATGGTTTTTTATCATGTATTTTGTCAATAATTTCATGCTAAGCTTTCCTGCGTTTATTCCATTTAAAAATAATATTCCAGTTAAGCCATGCGGGAAAACGTTCATTAGCTGACAAATAAACGCCGTAAAGGCTTACGGCAAAGAAAATCCAAACAGGAAGCCAAATTGTCAAATAAGGGTTCATGCCGCTGTATTCCGCTAAATTCATACCGAGAGAGATAAGAACGTAATACGTAAAGAAAATGACAAGAGCGAAAATCAATCCCGATTGCCGGTGAATGCCTTGAAAAGAAGAAGCGATGGGAACGGCAAAAATAGTCAGGACCAAACAGGAAAAAGGAAAAAGCCAGCGCTTATGCATTTCAACTTCAATCTTATTCGCAAGCCATGGAATCCGCTGCCTTGTCTTATTGATATCAACAGCCGACAAATCATTCCAGCTCATCTCATTCGGCTCTATCGCCCCTAAATCAAATCCTTTAAATAACGCCCCCAATGAAAAACGGATGATATATTCATCAAAATCAAGTTTGATGATTTTATGGTCGCTTTCGGAATAAATGACCCCCTTTTTCAAGAGCATCACAATATCGCTTTTCAAATAATCAACAGTCAAATTGCCGTAAGGAGCCAAAATCGTTAATGTCGTATCTTCATTGCTCGTATCTTCAACCATGACTTCAGCCAGAGAACCGTTTTGCACATCGACTTTTTTCGCAAAAAATACAAGATTGGGAATATCCTTATTGAAAACTCCGGGCTGCAATGCGATATTGACTCTGTTTTGGGCGATGTCCAAAATATGGGAACGAAACTTGTTCGCCCCAACCGCAATCAAGGAAAAAGAGACCCAAAAACACAATAACGTCGCTAACACTCCGAAAAAAAGAGGTGCTCCGGACATTTGATACAAACTGATACCGCCTGCTTTCAGTGCGATCAGCTCCTTATCCGCCCCCATGCGCAGAAAAGTCAAAAATACCGCCAACATAGCCGAAACAGGCATCATAATAAGCAAAAAACCGGGGCTTAAATACCAAAAAACCAGCAAGGTATCCCAAAAAGTCAAATCCAAGCCCATAAGCATATCTTTTATCTGCAACGCTCTTCCCATAAGCACAAAAGCCATAAGCACCGTCACGCTTATGAAAAACACTTTCATACATTCAAAAAAAATACGCCGGCTGAGCAGATACATATTAAAATTCCGCACTCTCTTGAGGATTTAAAGAAATAAGATTGGTATGTTCGCTGTAATGCGCCAACTGCTTGGAAAATTCAAGCGTATCTTGGCAAAGAACAGGAAATGTCTTATAATGCATGGGAATAACGTTTTTCGCTTCCAAATAGGAACAGGCTTTTGCCGCATCAAGGCTGTCCATCGTATAATGTCCGCCAATGGGAAGCAAAGCGACATCAATGGCGAACCGCTCCGCAAGAAGCGCCATATCGCCGAATAGAGCAGTATCGCCCGCATGGTACACAGTGAAGCCGTTAGGGTCTTGAATGATATACCCGACGCAGGAACCATGCCCCGCGGAATGAACGGCGTTTGTCATGGTAATGGAAAAACCGGCGAATTTCACCGTTCCGCCGATATTCATGCCGCTTCCGCCGAACATAATCTGCCGGGGGTCGACACCCAAAGTCGGCAAATAGGAACATAAATCGGCAATGCCGAGAAACTTGCTCGTACCGTTCTTCATAATACCGACAGTATCGCCCAAATGGTCGCCATGGTCATGCGTGACCAAAATCAAATCAGGATTGATGAACGCTTCGGTATCGCCCGCAAAAGGATTGCCCGTAAAAAACGGATCGATTAAAATTTTCACGCCATGAGAAAACAGTTCAAAAGCGGAATGTCCAAGCCATGTTATTTTCATAAAAAAACCTTTTATTTTGAAGTAAGGGAATAAAAGCGGCGCATGGAAGAATGGCAAACGGCGACGCCTAGCGCGTCCGTCGTGTCCAAACGAAACCGCTTCACATTCACATTAAGAATTTTTCCAATCATAAAAGCCACTTGTTCTTTATCAGCCCGTCCGACCCCCACCAAAGCTTTTTTAACGGAAGTCGGAACATAATCGAAAATAGGAATATCGAAATTAGCACACGCGGCAACAGCAACGCCCCGTGCCTGTCCGAGCTTCAAAGCGGTTAAAGCGTTTTTCGCTGTAAAAACCTGTTCTATCGCCGCTTCTTCCGGCTTATAATAATCGATGATTTCCAACAATGCCTTATAAATAAAAGAAATACGGACGGCAAAATTCTCTTTTCCCTTGCTTTTCGGGCGAATGACCCCGCAGTCGATCAAGGAAAGCACACCGGACCTATCTTCAATAATTCCCCAGCCGGTAAACGAAGAACCGGGGTCAATTCCAATTATTCTCATAATAAAAAATCAGGGAAGCAAACTTCCCTGACAGATTATCCTTCAAAATCATCAGGCAAATCAAAATTGAAATAAATATTTTGCACGTCATCCAAATCTTCGAGAGCGTCATTGAAACGAATGAGCTTTTCGGCGGTTTCCTTGTCGACCGGCACATAATTTTTGGGAACGAAGGCAAGAGCCGCTGATTCCATTTCCACACCCTGTTTTTCCAAAGAATCACGCACAAGGCTGAAATCTTCCATCGCGGTATGGATGCTCCAAATATCATCGTCGTCTTTCACATCATCAGCGCCGGCTTCAAGGGCAAAATTCATAACGGTATCTTCTTCGGCATATTTTTCCTTAGAAAGCGTGATCACGCCTAATCTGTCGAACATGAAACTGACTGAACCGCTTTCGCCCATTGAACCGCCATGCTTGGTGAAAAGGTGGCGGACTTCCGCAACGGTACGGTTTTTATTGTCCGTCGCGGTTTCAACGATAACGGCGACACCGCCCGTCGCATAGCCTTCATAGGTGATTTCAAACAATTCGCCGCCGGCATCCTGACCTGTGCCCTTGCGGATTGCGGATTCAATCTTATCTTTTGGCAGGTTAATGCTTTTCGCTGCGGCAATGGCGGCACGAAGACGAGGATTACCCGCAGGATCGCCGCCGCTTTTCGCAGCAATGATGATTTCTTTCGCTGCCTTGGTAAATTCTTTTCCGCGTTTTGCGTCCTGACGGCCCTTACGATGTTGAATGTTAGCCCACTTACTATGACCTGACATATATCCTCCGATAGTTAATTGTTTTTATTTCCGGTAAACCCAAGTCCCACTTGGAAAATTTCCTTGCTTTCAGCACGTGAGCTTTGAGGTTTGAATGTTTTCACACTTGCAAAAATAGGGCGCATTGCCTTGACCAAATCCTGAAAATCGGGTCCCATAAAAATTTTCGTAATAAAATTTCCGCCGGATTTCAGATATTTTTCAGCCACTTGTACAGATTCCAAACAAAGTTCCAAAGAACGCGCCTGATCGGTAAATTTCGTACCGGTCGTACGGGGCGCCATATCGCTTATCACCATATCAAACGGTCCAAGCTCTTCAAGCAACGCTTCAAATTCCAAACTCCGCTCAAATACATTTTCCTGCAAAAAACGCACATTTTGCGGAAAAACCGTTTCTGTCGCCTGCAAATCGCAAGCAAGGACAAGCCCGTTTCCACCGACTTTTTCAGCGGCGTATAAAGACCAAGAACCCGGAGCAGCCCCCAAATCAAGCACTTTCATACCCTGCTTGAACAGACGGAAACGCTTGTTCATTTCCTGCAGTTTATATACGGAACGGGCGGGATAATTTTCTTTTTTCGCCTTTAAAAAATAATAATCACGGTATTCTTTCATATTTTCTTTACTAATCAAAAAGTTAGAACTATACTTTTTTGAGGAATGAGTATAACGTATTTTTCATACTAAGCCAAGAATTTTTAATGAACTTTAAAAATATGGAAAAAAGAAATCCCTCCGCCCGCATGAATGCTAAAACGATTATTGACGAACTTGGAAGAAAAAAAACGCTTCTGCATGGAGATTTTTCCTATATTCCGCTTGATTTCCATAATTTCAACACATTTTATTCCAATCCTGCAAACGCCGTTTCCTGCAGGAAAAAACAAATTCTTTTCCTCGGGCTCGGAGCGGAACTTGACGATATTCTTCCCTGTTCCGAAAATAAGGAACAAGTTTTCTATCTTGAACACAGCGCCTTTGCCAAACAAATTTCCCATGATCTTCCAGAAAATTTTCAAGCCGTTGATGAAAAAGAATTGCCTGCGCTTTGCAACGCGGAATTTTTTCAAAAAACGGATATTCTTTTTTATAAACAAAATCTTCAGCTTTTCCCCGGCTTTTGGAATGCGCTTCTCATACGGCTGCGCAGCGCTTTTTTCGCTTCTGCGCAGCATACGCTTTCAGCAAAGGAAAAATATATTTTTCTGACCGGCGGAAACAATGATTTGCTGCACAGAGAACTTTGCCAAGCAATTCAAGACATTAATCATATCCCTGTTTCCTTGGGGCAAAAAAACATACAGGAAATCCTCGAACTTACCGACGCCAAAAAACCAGTCCTTTATTTGTCCGTAAACGCCCAAGCCCTTGATAATAACGGACTTATCCATGAATATTTAAAGCAAAAAAACATTCCTCTTGCCTTATGGTTTGTGGATAATGTTTGGAATATCCTTTCCCGCTTCAGCCAAGCATGGTGGAAAGAATGCGCAATTTTTCTGACGGATTTTTCCTTTGCCTCCCAATTACGAAAAGAAGGTGCAAAAAAACTTTTTCCCCTTCCCCTCGCAAGCCATTCTCTTCAGGCGCCCTATGCGGACCTTCCGAAAATTCCTTTGTTTTTTGTGGGCAATTCCAGCTTTGCCAACAAAAACGCCTACTTCAGCGGATGTAAACTTGAGCATGATTTTGAACAAAATATTTACAGGACCATTCAAAAAAATTTTTTCGAGCAAAAAGAACTGCCGGATTTTCACAGCATTCGGCAAACCCTGCTTTCTCAAGAAGCGTTATGGCAAAACAAAAATTGCAGGACAATAAGCTATGCCGCGACAAAAGCCGACCTTTATCTGCGCAAATTATGGCTTGAAAATTTAAGTCCCCTTGTCCACATCATGGGCGACGACGCATGGCAGGATATTTTAGCCACAAAGCACACCTTTTACCCGCCTGCGGATTATTACAAAATCTTGCCAAGTTATTATAAAAACAGCCTGTTCACACTCAACCTGACCAGTTTGCTTATGCCTGCGAACCTCAGCCAGCGTCATTTTGACGTGTGGAAACACCATGGCTTTCTGCTCAGTTCCCCAAGCGAAGGCATGGAAATTTTCCCGCAAGACATTCAATCAGTTATCACTGTTCACAATCCGCAAGACTGCCTCAAGCGCCTTGAATTGCTGCTGACAAAGCCAAACCTGAAAACAGAAATACAAAAAACCATGCAAAATGAAATAGCCCGAAAACACCAATATACCCACCGCCTGCAATTCATTTTGGAACATGCATGATTGTTATTGCCATGCAAAAGTTTTCCATATTTTCAAGTCAATAATCAATAATTCACAGCAGCAGTTATTTCAGCAAATCCAAAAATTCTTGCTCGCTGAGCGTTTGAACACCGAGTTTTTGGGCTTTTTCCAATTTGCTTCCCGCTTTTTCGCCCACGACAAGGTAATTAAGGTTTTTAGACACGGCACCGAGCAATTTCGCTCCCGCCTCTTCCGCCATTTTTTCAAATTCCTGCCGAGGCTTTGAAAGCGTGCCTGTAAATAAAATGGTTTTTCCTGCCAACGCCGTATCAAGAGAAACAATTTTTTCCTGCCGCCGCGGGTCAAGCCCGTATTCTTTAAGCCGTGCGAGGATTTCTTGTTTTTCCTTTGAAGCAAAATATTGTTTAATCGAATTTGCCACTTCCGGACCGATATCCTGCAGCAGCATCAGCCTATCCACGGGAGCTTTCGCAAGTTCGTCCATATTTTCAAAGGCTTGCGCCAATGTTTTTGCAGTTTGTTCTCCCACAAGGCGGATACCGAGGGAGGAAATAAAACGGGCAAGGGTGGCGGTATGTTTAACCTCATGCAGACTATCCACAAATTTTTGCGCCGAAACATCGCCCATACCCTCGAAAGCGAGCAATTCCTTAACCGTTACGGTAAACAAATCGGCGATATTTTCAACCCTGCCGGTTTCAACTAGTTTTTCAACCCATTTTTCCCCTACCCCGCTGACATCCAAACCGGCCTTCGACACAAAATGGATAATACCCTGTATTTTTTGGGCGGGACAATCCACATTCACACAGCGCCACGCAACTTCATTCTTATAACGGACCGCCTTGCTGTGGCAAACGGGACATTCTTTGGGAAAAATAAATTCTTCCGTATTCTCGGAACGTTTTTCAAGATTAACCGAAAGAATGTCGGGAATGACATCGCCCGCCCTTTGCACAAGAACTGTATCGCCGACCCGCACATCCAAATTGCGGAGTTCCTCTTCATTATGCAGTGTCGCGCGGCTCACCAGAACGCCCCCGATGGAAACGGGTTCAAGCTCCGCAACGGGTGTAAGCACCCCGGTTCTGCCCACTTGGACGGTAATGGCTTTCAGCACTGTTTCCGCTTTTCTTGAAGAAAACTTCCACGCTATGGCGAAGCGGGGAGAACGTGCTGTAAAATCAAGCACTTGCTGTGCGAACCTATTATTGAGTTTATACACCACTCCGTCGAGTTCATAAGGCAGCGTATCCCGAACCTGTTCCATTTTCTCACAAAAAGAAAACGCATCCCGCGAATTGCGGCAAAGCTTGCTTTCCTTGGAAATGGCAAATCCAAGGCGGCTAAGTCCCTGCATAAGCTCTTCCTGCGTTTTCCAAAGACTGAGCCCGATTTCATCCTGAGCATGAGGAACAAGCACCTGCCCTACGCCATAGGCGAGAAAAATCAATTTCCGTTCCGCCGTTATGCGCGTATCCAGCTGCCGCAACGTTCCTGCCGCCGCATTTCGCGGATTGGCGAACGTTTTTTGTTTCAGCATTTTTTGTTTTTCATTCAAGGCTTCAAAATCACGTTTCAGCATTAACACTTCACCCCTGACTTCAAGACGGGTGAAAGGCAAATTATCCCCTAACCGCTTAGGAACATTGCGGATTGTTTTTACAGCGGACGTGATGACTTCCCCCTCTTCACCGTCCCCGCGGGTAAGTGCGGCAACAAGTTCCCCATTTTCATAAATGATTTCCGCCGCCAAGCCGTCAAGTTTCGGGTCCGCCCACCATGTGTCCAATGAAGATACGGAAAGCTCCTTTCTTGTGCTTTCCTTTGAAAAATAATTTTTTCCTTTTTGCACAAAATCTTCATATTCCGCTTGGGAAAAAACATTATCCAGTCCATACATGCGCAGTGTGTGCTTTGCCTTTTCCAAATAAGGCAGCACCTCGCCCCCGATTTTCCGTGTCGGACTGTCTTTTGCGGCAAGCTCCGGATATTGCTCCTCAAGGGCGACCAATTCTTTGAAAAGCATATCGTATTCTTGGTCGCTGATTTCGGGATTGTCAAACGTATGATAAAGGCGGTTATGGCGCTGTAATTCTTTTTTTAAAAAATCAATCCTGTCGCCGTCTTTTTCCCGCTGTGTTTTTTCAGGTTCATTTGCCATGTTCAGTAATGAGAATTGTTCAGTCATGCTTATTCCTCTTGCGTTCCGCTTACGACCAAATATTCACGCAACACTTTTATCCTGTCGCGAATTGCCGCGGCTTGTTCAAATTCCAAATCTTTGGCGGCTTGACGCATTTCCTTTTCAAGATTTGCAATAAGTTTCGCAATTTCTTTCGGCTCTGTGGGCAGCGCGGTTTCTTCTTTCGCTTTTTTGCCTTTCCTGCCCTTTTTATCTTCCGGCCTGTATAACGCATCAAGGGGGCTTTCTATTGATTTCATAACCGTTTTCGGCACAATGCCGTGCTCTTCATTAAATGCCGTTTGCTTTGCACGGCGGCGCATGGTTTCATCAATGGCAGACTGCATGGAATGCGTTATGCCGTCAGCATATAAAAGAACCCGCCCGTTATTGTTTCTGGCGGCACGCCCGAAAGTTTGAATCAATGCTCCCGTTGAACGCAAAAATCCCTCTTTATCGGCATCCAAAATCGCCACAAGCGACACTTCCGGAATATCCAATCCCTCACGCAGTAAATTAATCCCGACAAGCACGTCAAATTCCCCTGACCGCAAGGCTTTGATAATGGCGATACGCTCCAGCGTATCAATATCGGAATGAAGATACCGCGCGGCAATGCCCATATTGGACAAATATTCCGTCAAATCTTCCGCCATGCGTTTGGTAAGGGTTGTCACAAGCACCCGCTCCCCGCGCTCGACACGCAATTTGCACTCACCGACCAGATCGTCCATTTGCCCTTTTGTCGGGCGGATTTCGACAGGCGGGTCCACAAGCCCGGTGGGACGGATAATTTGCTCCACAACAAGCCCGTGGCTTCTGTCCAATTCCCATTTGGCAGGCGTTGCGGAAACAAAAACGCTTTGACGGATACGCGTTAAAAATTCCTCAAACATAAGCGGACGGTTATCCAAAGCGGAAGGCAAACGAAATCCGAAATCGACAAGGGTCGATTTTCTGGACCTGTCCCCTTTGTACATCGCCCCGACCTGCGGTATGCTCATATGCGATTCATCGACAAACAACAAAAAATCCTTCGGAAAATAATCCAAAAGAGTCGCAGGCGCCTGCCCGCATTTACGGTTATCCAAGTGTCTGGAATAATTTTCAATGCCATTGCAATAGCCCAGTTCCTGCATCATTTCCAAATCAAGCTGAGTACGCTGTTCGAGCCGCTGCGCCTCAACAAGCCTGTTGGCTTCTTTCAGCTCAATGAGCCTGTTCATAAGCTCCGCGCGTATATCATTCATGGCTCTGGTCAGATTATCGCTGTCCGAAACGTAATGGCTCGCAGGATAAATGACTGTCTTTGAAATCTGCCCGAGCGTATTGCCGGTCAAAGGGTCAATTTCCAAAATCCGTTCCAGTTCATCCCCGAAAAATTCCAAATGCAAAGCCCTTTCATGCTCATAAGCCGGAATAATTTCAAGCACATCGCCGCGAACACGAAACGTTCCGCGGTGAAAATCGTAATCATTCCGCGTGTATTGCACTTCCACCAAACGTTTTATAATCTCATCCATGCCGATACGCTGCCCCTCTTCAACAGGAATGATCAGCTTGGCGTAAAACTCCGGCGAACCAAGTCCGTAAATGCATGAAACGGACGCCACGATAATGACGTCGCGGCGGGTCAATAAAGCATGGGTCGCCGCATGGCGGAGCTTGTCGATATTGTCATTGATAGAACTGTCTTTTTCAATATAGGTATCAGAAGAGGGAACATAGGCTTCAGGCTGATAATAATCATAATAGCTGACAAAATATTCCACGGCGTTTTCAGGAAAAAATTCCCTAAATTCGCCATAAAGCTGGGCGGCAAGGGTTTTATTGTGAGCAAGAATAAGAGCGGGACGGTTGGTGCGGGCTATGACGTTCGCCATGGTGAACGTCTTGCCTGAACCTGTCACACCGAGCAGAACCTGATCCTGCACGCCTGAATTGATATTCGCCACAAGCTCGTCAATGGCTGCGGGCTGATCTCCTTTCGGGCTGTATTTCGTGACTAATTTAAACGGTCTTTGTTCCGGCATATTCTGTTCCATACGCTTTTTCTCCGCATAAAATTATCACTTATAATACAACACAAAGCAAGTTTTTATTTTATCAAAAATATCCTCTTCAACGCTTAATTTTTCCTAACGCCAGCATACCGAAAAACAAAACAATACACATGCCAAGCACAACCAGCATTGCCTTGTCCAATCCGTACCCATGCGCAATAAAACCCAAAAGGGGCGGATGAAACAAAAGCCCGCTGTAAGCAAAAATAGAAACAACAGCGCAAGCCTTTCCGACATTGATATTGGGATACTGTCCTGCCTGGCTGAATAAAACAGGCGCCATGGGAGAAAGCCCGACTCCCATTAAAGCAAAACCGAACAATGCCGAAACCGCACCGTCCAAAAACAATGCCATGGACAAACCCGATACCGTAATCACCGCCCCGGCGGCACAAAGCCGCATATCGCCGAAATACTCGCGCATCCTATCGCCAAAAAAACGGCTGAACATCGTCGTAACGGAAAAACCGGCATACACAAGGGCGGCAACTTGTTCCGACGCACCTTTGACACCGTGCATGAATAAACTGCCCCATTCTGCGACAGCCCCTTCGCAAGAATAAGCAATCATGGCTAACACGCCGCAGAAAATAATGAAAAACGGAATAAAAGCGTTAACCGTCGTGTCTTCCTTTTCTTTTACTTCGGAAGCTTCAGGCAGCAAATACCGGTACGCCTTAAAAAGAAAAAGAAAATATATTCCCAACATAACCACCGTATTGGTCAAAAAACCATAACCCAAACCTGCGAATACCGAACCGGACAACGCCCCGATCACACCGCCGAAACTATACGAAGCGTGCATGAACGACATGCAGGAAACAGTATATTTTTTTTCAATCTGCACACCTTGGGTATTCATGGAAACATCGACAAAGCCCGTGCCTAAGCCACCCAGCATGGCAAACAGTCCCAAGAAATAGGGATTGGAAGCGATACCCATCAATATAACCGCAATGAGGACAGTGATTGAGCCATAAAGAAGCAAATTTCTGTTTCCCCACTTTTTTAAAAACCAAGAACTCGAAAACAATGATATTAAACTCGCCCCGCCGAAACACAAAAGCACCAACCCTATCTGAGCCTCATTCGCTCCGGTTTGAGCTTTCAATGCCGGCAAACGGGAGGTAAAAATTCCATACGTTATCCCCGGACAAATAAAAAAGTAAGCGCATGCCAAGCGAACAATCGCAAATTCAGACAATTTCATTCCGTATTCCTCACATGTTTTCCTTTCAAATAAAACTCTTGCATTTTCTTGCCCAGAATATAAACTATGGGGCAACACCGGAGTCAAGAAAAAAATATGAACAATAAAAAATATCTTAAAATCAATGAATTTGCAAAATTATGTCACACCACAAAAGATACGCTTTTGCATTATGACCAAAAAGACTTGCTGAAACCGGAATATACGGCTGAAAACAAATACCGTTATTACAGCATTGAACAATTTTTTAAATATAATTTAATCGCCCTCTTGAAAGGAACGGAAAGCACGCTTGAAGAAATCAAAGAAGCCCTTAATGCCCGTGAGCCTGAACGGCTGCTCAATCTTATTGAAGAACGCATGGAACAATTAAAAAATGAACAGAAGGAAATCGCAAAACGCATTTCCATGTTTTCAACCTTGGCAGCCCTTTCAAAAAAAGCATTAACCCAAGAATATGACACGCTTTTTTTTGAAAAAATAAATGAAGAAACAATTTATTTATCCCCTATCCGAACAGCGGAAGATATCAATCAAATGAAGACGTATACCTTATGCCTGTCCGATTTTCTTTTGGATTATATCAACCATGAACATACCCCGGTGCTCCCTTTAGGCATGCTTGTAACGAAACGGGATATTGCGAAACAACGGTTCACCGTCAACTATTTTTTTTCAAAAACTTCGGAACATGAAAAGGCACAGGTGAAAATCATCAAAAAAGGACGGTATGCCTGCTGGCTGCATAAAGGCAAAATGGACAGCCAAGAACAGGCATGCCATACATTCCTCGATATTTTGAAAAAGCAGGGATATTCCCTGAAAAGCGACCTTTTCCTTTTTGATCAGATGAATTACCTTATTGATGCAACAAACGAAGAACTCATTATCAACTATGCGATAAAAATCGGCAAGAAAAAACAACAAGGAAACTGATATGGAAAATCTTATCCTTTTTGCACCGCTGACCGCCTATCTTCTCGATATTCTTCTGGGTGAGCCGAATACGAAATATCATCCCGTTTGCTGGCTTGGAAACACCGCCCTTTTCTTGGAACAAAAAACACTTTCAGAATGCAAAACAAACACGCAAAAATTCATCTGCGGAATTTTTTGCACTTGTCTGCTTTTGCTTATTTTTGCCGTTCTTCCTTTGCTTGTTTTCGCCGTGGGCAAAAAATATTGCCTCCGCTATGCCGATGAGTGGTATCCGTTTTTTGCATTTTTCTCTGCAAGTTTCATCCTCTATCTGTGCATAGCCCCCAAAAGTTTAATTCAACATGTCGAAGCGATACAAAAGGAACTTACACAAAACAACATGCCGGAGGCGCGAAGCAAACTTTCCTGCATTGTGGGCAGAAACACCGATAAAATGGAAAAAGCGGACATAATCCGCACAAGCATTGAAAGCCTTGCGGAAAATTCCCTCGACAGCACGCTTGCAAGCTTTTTCTGGTTCAGCTTCGCGTTTCTTCTTTTTTCCTACGAGGGCGCGGTTTTCTGCACGGTATCGCACAGGATTGTCAATACCCTTGACGCCATGTGGGGCAAAAAAAATGACAACTATCTTTATTTCGGAAAATTTCCCGCCCATTTTGACGATATTCTCAATTTCATCCCTGCGCGGATAAGTTTTTATCTTATCATTTTTTCTTGTTTTTTTATAAAAGAATGTGATTACAAAAACGCTTACGTCATTGGAAAAAAATACCGAGGCAGGCACGCGAGCCCCAATTCCGCATGGGCGGAAGCCCCCTATGCGGGCGCATTGAACCTCAAACTCGCAGGACCTGTCCATTACGGCGATTTTTTTTGCGATTATCCCTACTTGGGAGAGGGCAGCCTTGACGCAGACCCCGCACACCTTAAAACCGCATTGACACTTTTCCAATACAGCATTTTCAGCAGCCTTATTTTTTATACGTTTCTCTTATTTTTAGACAAACAATAACATTCAATCCAAAGTGCGCTTAAAAATTTTTGCGTCTGGCAATAAAACCTTAATGAACTATTTGTATTCCTTGTTTTCAGGAGCAATCGTCCGGTCCATTAATCACGGCTGACAATCACCGCTGCGTATATTTCCTTGAAATTACCGGTAAAACGGATATGAAATGATAGCATATCGCTTTAAATAAATATGAAAAAAGGAGGTCAAGCCTCCTTTTTTGTTTATATCATAATTGATTTTTGGAAATTAATGAGAATTGCGGTATGCGTCCAAGGCCTTTGCCTGTTCCTCGAAGTTTGCAAAACCGGCTTGGTGCAAAGCATCTTCGACAGTTGCAGCCCAATCCCAAGCGGCATAAATGGCAGGCTTATGGAAAACTGCGCGGAAGTTTTCCATATCGGCTCTTGCGTCAGTTTCCTGTGCAGTACCGATAACTTTACGCAAGTTTTCCTGCAATCTTGTCATTTCACCGTTATACCAATCATGCAATTCAGCCCCATTGACATATTTTTTCAAAATATGTTCGTAACCGTGTTCTTTCATCAAGTTCACAAAGTTGCTGTAATGTTGGGCGGAAAGCCATTCGCCGAGTTTTGAAGTCGGAATGTTTTCAGATTCGATTTTTGCGATGTCCAATTTGGTTTGGTAATACGTATCAGGAACGACGGAAGCGGAAGTGATGCCTGCAATAGCGACAAGACCGCGCAAAATCACACTGTTAGAAACACCTTGTCCGCAGAAACCGATTTTCTTTGCAAATTTTTGACCTGTAAAAATAGCGGTAAGCAATGCCCACACGACAGCCGGATCTTCTTCGTCGTAAATATGGGAAAGGCTCGCATTATCACGGTCAGTGCCGAGCACCATTTGTGTCATATCGTTTGAACCGATGGAAAATCCGTCAAATTCCTGAATGAATTGCTTTGACAATATGGCGTTTGCCGGAATTTCCGCCATTTGGATAACTTTCAAGCCGTCCTGCCCGCTCACCAGCTTATGCACGTTTTCAAGATATGAGCGCATTGCACGCGCTTCTTCAAGGGTGCGGACAAACGGCAGCATGATTTGCAGGTTCTTGCCGCCGTAAACACCGCGGGCAAGCTTGAACGCTTCAAGTTCCCAGTCGTGAATATTACGGGAAACCCCGCGGTATCCCAACATCGGGTTGTCTTCGTTCTGCTCGAAAAGGCAGCCGCCGAGCAGGTTATAATACTCATTGGATTTAAAGTCAGTGGTGCGGTAAATAATATCCTTGCCGTAAAAAGCCATGGCAAAAAGGGCGAGGCTTTGCGCAAGGGTTTGAATATAATGCTCCTTGCCGGTTTTATAACCGCGGCTCGTGATAATATCACGAATTTTTGTCGGAATTGCTTGCAATTCTTCCATTTCTTTGCTCATACCGCATTTTAAGCCTACTTCACGGCGAAGTTCCGTAATGCGTTTCAACGCTGAAAGAATTTGCTCATCTTCCTTCACTTTTTCATATTGGGCTTGAATTTGCGCGTCAATACGAAGCATTTCGGAAAGTTTTTCTTCAGAAGAACCGGTAAAAGCGTTCAGTTCTTCTTCGTAGCCAAAAATAATCCTGATATGTTCGGAAAGGTTTGAGGAAGTGCGGAGCGTATCTTGATAACGCAAAGCATTTTCAAAATATTCATCAAGCTTATGTTCCAATTCGCGAATTTTTCTTTGTTGAGCGAGAACTTCTTCCGTTCCCTGCGGTTCATAGTTAACCGCCGCCTCAATTTCTTGCGCGAGCCCTGTCACACGTCCCACATGATCCCGCATTTTCAAATCAAGAGTCACAAGACCGCTTGAAAGTTGTTCCTGCATGACTTTCGTAAGCGAATTTTCCAACGTTGCGAGCTGACCTGAGACCAAATCTTCCAAAGAACCGTTATCATACGCTTCCAACGCTTTCGGGTGCACGGCAACGTTTCCGAGCATAAATTCCGCACGCAAAAGACCGACTTCAAAATCCTCGACAGTGCGCAAACGGGAAAGGAAAAGCGCTTGGGTCACGTCAGCCAAAACAAGTCCGACATGGGTTTTGGTTTTCGGAAGTTTGGTAAGGTCCATTTCCCCGCCAATTTCATGAAGAGGAAGAAGACCGCGGTAAACACGCCCGCGGGTGCCGTCAACGGTAACTTCCTGACCGTCCAGAGCGCGCAGGGTTTCATTTCTTTGAATGCCGATAACAGCGGCAATGCCAAGTTCACGGGAAGTAATGGCAGCGTGGCTCGTATCCCCGCCGACGTCAGCCAATATAGCGGAAGCGACACGCATGCCGGGCACCATATCCGGGTCGGTTCTTTCCGCAGCCAAAATATCGCCTTTGCCGACCTTGTTGAGTTCAAGGGCGGAGCGCAGAAAACGCACGGTACCTTGCCCTGCTCCGCGGGAAGCGCCATTTCCTTCCAAAATGACTTCCGCCTTTTCCGCCGCCTTTTCATCAACTTCCAAACGGCGCATGAAAATAGTATGAGGGTGAAGTTCCAGTTCTTCATTCCAACGGGTTTCAGGACGCGCCTGCACAAACCAAAGTTCTTCGTTTGCGTCAAAGCAGAACTCCGTATCCATAATCATACTGCCGTAAGCTTTGCTGATAATGCGCACGGCTTTTGCGATATCTTCCGCCTGAGTGATGGACAATGCCCATTTGTTGACATCATTCTTATCAACGTCGATTTCTTTTGTGCCGCCCTTGGCGCCATAAATGATCTTCTTTGTTTTGCTGCCAAGATTGCGCACGACAACTTCAGCGCCGTCGTCACGCTGGAAAACATAATATTTATCAGGTGTCACCATGCCGCCAACAACAGCTTCACCAAGACCGTAGCTTGCGTCAATACTTACAAGGTCGTTGCGGACTGTTCCGCGGCAGCCGGAAGAAGTGTCGGCTGCAAAAGCGGTACCGGAAACAACGGGATTGATCATGCGCATGATACAAACAGACAAAGAAGTTTGTTCGATAGCCCATTCTTTTTTAGCTTGTACGGCAAGTTCTTCATTGCCCGTCGCTTCCGCCTGGGTGATACCGTCACGAATGGCTTCACGGCGATAGGTCATGGAGCGGAGATTATAAGCGGACGCGCAGTCCCAATGATACGCCTGCACCACTTTATCTTCACCGACAATATTCAAATAGGTGTCCTGCAAGCCTGCAAAAGCTTTTTTGCGGGAGTCTTCACCGGCTGCGGAAGAACGCACGGCAACAGGCACATCTTCCGCTCCCGCTTCCTTGCAAATGGCTTTATAGGCTTCACGCACAGCCGTATCGACTTCCTGAGGCAAGTCAACCGATAAAATGGCGGACTGCACCAAAACGGAACGTTTGCGGAGCTGGTCGATAACTTCCTGTGAAGTCGCAAACCCTTCAACAACGTTATTTACGAAAGTACGCAAACGGATTTTCGTTGCACTCGGTTCTTTTGCGTCGGCTTTTTTAATTTCTTTTCCGAGGTTACGCACCAATTTCTGCAAGAAATCAGAGTCACGATTAATTTCAGGGTCATTCCAGTCAATACGCGTATACTCTCTTTCAACGAGGGAACGAACAAGAGCTGCGTTAACAGTTGTTTCATCCAACACCTTATGGAAGTTGATAGATGAAATCGCACGGAATTGAGGACTGCGAACACCTTTAATCTCGTGAATTTTTGCAGTGTTGAAGTTTTTACCGCCAACGATGATTTCGGCGCTTTCGCCAATAGCCATAATGTCGGCACCGGTAAGAACTAATTTTTCTCTTAATGCTTCAATGCTTGAAGTTTCAGTATTTTTTTTACTCATTTGTTCCTCCGAGAAATGCGTACATTAACTCGTTTTTATGTATTACTTTGTTTCATTGTTGGAAATAAACGCAGCTTTGTGCGATGCGGAAATTTGCGTGCCGCAGTACGGACAGAAATTCGCATCGGTATATGCCAAAGGCTTGCCGCATTCCTTATTTTGACAAGTAAGCGGCATGCTGTCGATTTCCATAATAAGTTCACCTTCATGCACAGGAGTCATTTTGCGTGAAACTTTATAATCAGCGGTTTTATAAACCTTTGTAACAATACCGTTACGAGGCGATAAAACTGCTTTTTCTTGCTTCATGATGGAGATATTGAAAAGTTCCTGACCTTTTTTGACAATATCGCCGACTTTTACATAGGTTACCCATAAATCACCGTTTGAAGGAGCGCCGATTTGGTTCTTGTCGTTAGGATCCGCCATAAGAATATCAGTAGAAACAGAACCCGTCGGATTGGCGACTTGCACTTCATGGGTCATAAACTGGGAATCATAAGCATATCTCACTTCCACAATTCCTTTGTCGGAAACGGGGCTGATATGATAAATGGTTATGCTGTGCGGTTTGCCGCCTTCATCAATAAATTGCAGTTCCCTGCCGGTTTCAAGCCCTTCAAACCAAACATCAAGAGGCAAAGCGTTCGGATCGCCGAAATCCTGCTTGAATTGAATATTTTTAATAGAATCACCGGGGTGATTCATATACATGACAAGCTCTTCGCTTGTCGGCTTGCGTTTCAGTATCTTTTCGCAGGCATTTTCCTCGGCCTCAAAATTAATAGGTTCCAAATGGTCCAAGGGGCTGTCTTCCGTTCTTTCGCGAACGGCATTTTTCCAATTATCCCCGAAAACGCTTTCATAAACCCAATCAGCAGGGAAACCTAAAGGCAGTCTGCCGAATTTTCCGAGCAGCAAATTACGGAAAGCGTCATTGCAGTCACGATAGAGAATAAGCCTATCCTTTTTCATCGCTTCGGATAAATCTTCTTCTTTTGTGTTCACCACGGTTTCCAAAATGTTAAGAAGCCTGTTCACTTCTTCCATTTCCCCGCGTTTCCAAGCGCCGGTAACCGCTAAGAACGCCGTATTCCACGTAATTTGCGAACCGGGTGTCACATCGTGATATTTGACGATTTTGCGTATCCCCGCAAGAAAACGGAGCATGTAAGGAAGCAAATGAATATATCCTTGCTTCATCGCCCCTTCCTGGGAAGAGGAAGTCGCTCCGCCCGGCATGCCGTGGGAAACGACATCATGGTCGATACCTTGGAAATACGGAGAACAATACCTGTCATAATACGGCATGATTTGCTTCAGCACAAAATTCGCGTCGCGGATCATATCTTTATTCAAATAGTTTCCAATGCCAAATTCTTCTTCCAAATACGCGGCTGTCGAGAGCACTTCGCCTTGTCCGTAGCTGCGTACGCCAGCCCCGAGGGCGACATCCAAAATCTGCACCCCGGCTTTTGCGGCTTCCGCCAGAGCCGGCGTGAACAAACCGTCCGTAAAATGCCTGTGATAATGCAAAACAAGCTGAGGCCAACGCTTACGAAGCGCGGTGACAAGTTCACGCACAAACAGCGGCGAACAGTTGCCCGCCATATCTTTCAAACCCAAAATAACGGATTTTGCCGCTTGTTCTTCACTCACGCCGAGAATACCGGCAACCATCGCCAAAGTGTTTTTCGTCACGTCAAGGTAATGTTCGACGTCAAAACCGCGATTGGGCGTTATGGAAAGAGCCGGTTCGAAAATAATGTCCTTACGGCTTAAAATAACTTCCGCAAGCGGTTTCATGTTTCTGATATCGTTCAAGAAATCAAAGCAGCGGATGACATGGTAATCGTCACAAATCATTTCGCACGTGCGCTGCATAAGGTTTCTCGGCTGCGGAGAGTAACCGAGCACGTTTGTCGAACGCACCAAAATCTGCTTCATGGTCTTCGGCGCAAAACTGTTCCATGCCTTAGCTTCACTGAACGGATAGGTCATATTTGCCATCATGTTGACATGGAAGTGGGCACCACCGCCATTTTCCAAAGAAAAGAACTGGCAATTATCCAAATAAGGACCGACAAGCTTATCCTCGGCTAAGCGAAATCTGTTGCTGCTGTTGGATTGGGTTTGGTCACGGCACGTAGTGTCCGTAAAATGGATTTTGTCGGAATCACGCACAAAGTCCAAAACAGCCTGTCTGTCCCCTACCGGATATACGGTGGGTGTTTTGCGGACTTCCCTGTCGATATGAGGCAAAACCGGTTCAAAATGAGGCATACGGGGAGTTTCCGCAGTGCGGTATTTTCCGCGCTGAACATGGGGATTATAACCTTTGGCGGATATTTCGGCGACCAAACGGCTCAAGCGTTCGGCTTCCGGATATAAATCTTGGTAATTCAATAATTCCGGGGTATTTTCAATAAAGGTCGTGTCAAAATTCGCTTTAAGAAAACGTTGGTTTCTAAGCACATGACGGAAAAACGGAATAGTCGTTTTCACGCCGCGGACACTGTATTCCTCCAAAGCGCGGGTCATGACGCTGCAAACTTTATCCCATCCGAGCCCGTAGGCGATAAGCAAAGATCCGGCTGAATCATAGTTTGAAGGAAAATCATAACCGGCTGAAAGGTTGGAGTCGATACGAACCCCCGGACCGCCGGGAGAAATATACCGTGTAATGCGTCCGGAGTTAGGGGAGAAGCCGTTTTTAGGGTCTTCGCAGTTAATGCGGACCTGCATTGCCGTATGGTACCCGTAGGTGTCTTCGTCATTAAAAGCCAAAGGCACGCCGAATGCCATTGCAATTTGCGTTTCAACAAGGTCGAAACCGTAACGGCTTTCGGTAATGCCGTGTTCAACCTGCAAGCGGGTATTGACTTCGATAAGATAAGGGGTTCCGTCGCTTGTCACAAGAAATTCAACTGTGCAGAGGGAATAATAATTGACGGCTTTTGCCAAGCGGATGGAATATTCTTTCAGTCTTGCGCGAAGTTCGGGAGTAATTCCTATCCACGGGGAAGGAGTGATTTCAATCAATTTTTGGTGATTGCGCTGTACGGAGCAGTCACGTTCGTCACAGGCGAAAACATTGCCGTATTTATCCGCAATAACCTGAATTTCTATATGGCGGACATTTTCCAAATATTTTTCAACAAATAAGCGGGGGTTTCCGAAAGAAGCCTCAGCCATGGCGGAAGCTTTCGCAAAAGCGTCTTCGAGGGTGTTTTCATCACGGATAACAAAAATGCCCCGACCGCCGCCGCCGCCTTCAGCCTTAAGCATCGCAGGCATGCCCATTTCGCGGATAAGGGCTTTTGCTTCTTCAACGGTGACAGAGCCCTCGGAACCCGGAACAACCGGAATGCCTAATTTCTTGGCGATGTTGCGGGCTTCGACCTTATTGCCCAGCATACGCATGGCATCGGCGTCCGCACCGATAAAAACAATGCCCGCTTCGCGGCATTTGCGCGGAAACGTATCATCTTCCGATGCAAAGCCCCAGCCCGGGTGAATGGCGACAACACCGCGCTTTTTTGCTTTGCTGATAATTAAATCCAAGTCCAGATAGGAAGTGGGGTCAGCCCCCAAAAGCATGAGTTCTTGGGCAGAAGCGACAGCAGGAGAAGTTTTGTCAACATCGGTCGCGGTCATAATTGCCGTGGCATGGAAACGTTCACGGATGGAACGGCAAATACGGCGGGCGGGAATGCCTCGGTTTGCAACAAGAATAGGTTTTCCTTTCAATTCGTTCAATAACTCATCCATAGTCTTTGGAGTCATAATCTACCCTTTGAATTTGGTGATGGATCCACCAACAATACGAATTAAACCATGTTCAGAAGAAAGCAATAATTCTCCCTCCTGACCTAGACCAATTATTTTCCCCGCAATATCCCCAAAACAAAACGCGTCCTTGCCCAAAGCGTCTTTAATCAGAACCGTTTCACCTGAAAACGCCAAATATTTTTTATAAAGAGCATTCCATGTACCGGGATTGCAGGATGATACTCTTTCCTCATAACACAATTTTATTTGTTTCACAAGAGCAAAACAAAAGCCTAAAATTGCCGTAAAATTATCATTTTCATCTTTTATTTCGCCATATTGAAGCAAATCTGCACATTTTTCCCCCGAACTTTTCAAAAGAGAATTATCCGCATACGCAAAAAAACGTTTTTGATTGCTTTCATTTTGAAAATGTTTTAATTTTCCTGCCGAAATAAAAAAATCTTCCCGCAAGCTTTCATCGCAGGGAGCGGAAAAAAGATTGATTCCCATGCCTGCGACAAGACAATCGTTCCTTTGTTCCAATAAAATCCCGCCTATCTTTTCATAACCGTTTTCCGATTTTTGCACCAAATCGTTAGGCCATTTCAGCGCAATATCAAAACCCAATTTTTCCAAAGCGTACGCGGCAAGTCCTCCGAAAGCGGGTGCCGCCGCCTCCGTGTTGAAGGGATAGGTTTCAGGCAAAACAAGCGCCGTATACAAATTATTCCGCAAAGACTCCCATTTTCTGCGCAGCTGCCCCCTGCCGTTTGTCTGATTCTTGCAAATAATCGTTGTGAATGCATTCATTTCCTTTTGCAAAGAAAGCTCATGCGCCTTATCAAGAGTGCTTGTTACGGTATCAAAAAGATAAAAATCAGCATTAAATCTGACCGTATCATGCCTACCGGCACCGTCCGCGGAAGAAAAAACAAAAAAATCCCCTTGCCGCCCGGCGCATTTTTCAGAAAAAAAAGCACTATGCTTTTGAGCGAACAAAGGCTCTACAAAACATAATGCTTTTCCGGTATTTTTTCTATTTCTCATTATTTTGCTTCAACTTTACTTTCAATAATGGAATCTCTCACACCGAATTTTTTAAAACGTTCCTGACTTTCTTTCAAACGCTCTTCTGTTCCAATAAGAAGAACATGAATAAAATACCAGTTTCCTTTCGTATCTTTTTTTACATTTTTCCGTGTTCTGAATCCGTCCGTTTCCAATTTCAAACGTAATTCATCAGCCTGGGCTTCACTGCGAAAAGCCGCAACACGGATGTCATAATCAAATTTCTTATTGATATTCGCAAGAGCTTCAGCCTTTTTATCCGCTTCTTTTTTAGCTTGCTCCTGAGCCCTTATTTTTTCTTCGGCAGCTTTTTTTACGGATTCTTCTTCCGCCCGGATTTCCTCAGCCGTCTTTTTTTCTGGTTCTGTTTTTAAAGCTGTCATGAACTGCAATTCTTCTTTTGGCAGAACCGGTGCTGATTTTTCTTTTTGGATATTCGCCGCCAACGGCACGGGTTCTTCTTTTTGAACCGCCGGGGTCATTCCTTTTCCGATGATAAGCCCGAACAAAAACGCAAAACCGACAGACGTCAAAATCGTAACAAACGCGGTGACACAGGCGGAAGTGCTTAATGTGATTCCTTGTTTCGCCACGGTATTTTCTTCTTGAAAACGCTCTTCTTCCGGCTCATCCTGCCCGTATGCGTATTCACGCGGTTTTGTTTTTAAAAAACCGTCTTCCATTTCTTCAGTCTGCGTGCTTTCCTGTTCTTCACGTTCTTTTGAAACAAGAAGCTTTTTCACGCTTTCCAAAAACGGATTATATTTTTTTTCCCGGGGGACATGCCGATAATTGGGACGAGCCACAACGCTCTCCTTTTACATGGTTTCAGGCGCTTCAACACCTAATAAATTCAATCCGTTGCGAAGAACGGTTCCGACAACGCGAAGCAATGCCAAACGTGCTTTAATCAATTTTTCATCACCGCTTAAAACCGGCACATTTGCATAATAACTATGAAATTTTCCTGCCAACTCCATAAGATAAAAACTAATGATATGCACAGCTTTGGCTTTGGCGGCGTCAAGCACGGCATCCTCAAAATGCAAAGCGGAACGGATGAGGGCTGTATCGGCGCTGTCCGTCAATTCCCTGATAATATCCAAACTTGTTTCATCGGACAATGAATAGCCGTTTTCAGCACCGCGGCGCAGCAACGTTTTAATACGGGCATGGGCGTACTGCACATAATAAACAGGATTTTCAAGATTGCGCTGTTTTACCAAATCCAAATCAAAATCAAGCGGTTGGTCGCTTTTTCTTGAAAGGAACATAAAACGGGCGGCATCGACACCCACTTCATCCAACACTTCACGCAGGGTGATAAATTCTCCGGAGCGGGTCGACATTGCGACAGGCTCGCCGGCACGAAGCAAATTCACCAACTGGATAAGAATGACAAAAAAATCTTCTTTCGGATTTCTGCCGACCGTTTCGACAGCGGCGGCGACACGAGGCACATACCCATGGTGGTCAGCCCCCCAAACATCGACAAGTTCCTCGAAACCGCGGTTGAATTTATCGGCATGATAGGCGATATCGGAAGCGAAATATGTCAGAAACCCGTCACTTTTACGCAAAACACGGTCTTTGTCGTCACCGAAAAGGGTTGATTTGAACCACAAAGCATTGTCTTTTTCATAAACATAACCGCGTTCTTTCAAATCATTGAGCGTTTTTTCGACAGTTCCGTCATGAACGAGGCTCGCCTCGGAAAACCAAACTTGATGTTCCACCCTAAAATCATGCAAATCTTGTTTAATGCCGTTTAAAATACTGTTCATCGCATATTCGTAGCAACGGTTTTCAGCATCTTCATACGTAGGAAGTTTAGGATCTTTCTCAAGCATTTCTTTGGCGATGTCAATAATGTATTCGCCTTTATAATAATCTTCCGGATAAGTCACCGGCATTTTGCAAAGGTCTTTCATTCTGAGCCAAACGGACAGCCCGAGCAAACGCATTTGCAGACCTGCGTCATTGATATAATATTCCGTGCTCACGTCGTAGCCTGCAAAACGCAAAATCCTCGCCATGCTGTCGCCCACGGCAGCCCCGCGTCCATGCCCGATATGCAAAGGCCCTGTCGGGTTTGCGGAAACATATTCAACATTGACCTTTCGTTTGTTTCCGTAAGCAAGCGAGCCGAATTTTTCTTTCAGCCGTTCCATGCGAAGAACCTGTTCATGCCAAAAACTTTGTTTGAACGTCACATTGATGAAACCGGGACCGGCAATATCCACTTTTTCAATAAGGCTGTGTTTTTCTAATTCGGCACAAATTTCTTCTGCTATGGCGCGCGGTGCTTTTTGGCAAATTTTTGCAAGGGTCATAGCGATATTTGTAGCCAAATCACCATGCTTCGCATCTTTTGGAAGTTCGATAACAGCTTTCTCGGGCCATTCCCAAGATTTTTTCCGAACAATAGTTTCCAATGCCTCTTTTAAAACGTGCATATCTTGCATAACAGAACCTTTTCTATTGAATTCATTCATAAAATTTGTTAGTGATAAATTATATAAAAAATACTCTTATTTAGCAAATGAAATTTTTGCTTATTTTTATGGGATAACTATGCTTGATAATCTGATTTTTTTTAAATTTTGCGGCATAAGAAACGTGCATTGCCTTTTTCAAGGCAAAAATCTTGATCCCCGAAAAAGCTTGGGCAGTATCGCTTTCAACCGAGGAGAAGATAATGCCGCCATACGGCAGAACAGAAAATTTTTATTTGAAAAACTTGCCATGCCCGTTTTGGAAGTCCGCCAAATCCATTCCAATATCATGCATTTTTCTCCTGAGCCGACAGCTTTTTTTGAAGAAGCAAACATCGAGGGCGACGGCATTGCGACAAATCAAAAAAAGCATGCCCTTCTGATAAAAACAGCCGACTGCCAGCCTATCTTGTTCGCTCATAACAAAGGCGGGCATGTCATGGCGCTTCATGTCGGCTGGCGCGGCAACAGAAATGATTTCATTCTGGAAGCTGTTTCAAAATTTTGTGAAAAATACAGACTTAACGCAAAGGATTTACTGGCGGTCCGCGGTCCGAGCCTGGGTCCGAAAGAAGCGCAATTCGTCAATTTCGATACCGAATGGGGCGCCACCTATGCCGCATGGTTCAATATTCAGGAACAAACCCTTGACTTATGGGAGCTGACACGCCACCAACTCAGACAGGCGGGACTTTTGCAGGAAAACATCCATGGTCTTGATTTTTGTACAAAAACAATGCACAAGCAATATTTTTCCCACAGACAGGACAACCAAACAGGACGTCAGGCAAGCCTTATTTGGTTTGAATGATTTTTTATAACAAAAAATTTTCAAAAAAAAAAAAAAAATAAATGAAAATTTAAAAAAAGCCCGACCAGCAACTTCGGAAACCTTGCCCGAAAACAAAAAAATAAGCCCGCTTTGAACGCAGGCTTATTTTTTATCGGCTCATACCATTATATTTTATGGATGGTCTTTAAACATATTGCCGGTTGCTTCTGTTCCGCTGTGGCAAGGCGCGCAATCCATGACACCCTTTGCCCAGTTGGTTTCCTGTCCCTTGGTTTGGTGGCAGCTGCCGCAGTATTCAACAGAATCCTGCACCGCAAAAGTGGTCTTGAAATCTTTTCCGAGTTCGATTTTCTTATTGAAAATTTCAACAGCCTTATACACGACATCGGCGGTCAAACGTCCGCAGCGTTCGTTTCTTTTCTTGTCTGTCGCTTCAATCTTGTTTTCATAGCACCATTTTGAAACGGAAATATGGCAAAGAACGGAACCGGAAATATTAGCCGGAATAGCACCCTTTACACCTTGTGCGTTATCTTTTGGATCATAAATCGGCAAATTCGTCGTTTCATACCAGCGGTACAATTCATTCACCATAGGTGTGCGCTCATCTCTTCCCCAAAAAAGAGCATAAGCGGCGGCAGCACCGTATAATGCGCCGCAAATCGTGCCCCAGTCTGAAATACCGCCCTTATTCGCTTCAAGCATCGCAAATGGGAATTGATTGTAAGGTGCGCCGAATTTTTCCCCCAACACCCCGATAATGCCGTAAAACACGCCGTATCCGCAGGCATAGCCTTTATACCAATATCCTTGGTACGCCGCTTCCGCGCATTCGGCAGGGTCGAGTTTATGCGGGGTCCACCCAAACTCGCCGTTCACTTGTTGGAATCGGGTTGCAGGTGTTGCAGCGTGAACCAATTTGGTGCCGCCGTCCACGATTGAAGTTACCGCCCCGCCGGCGACCAATGCTCCAAAACCTAATAAGCAATCACGTCTACTGATACCCATATAAACGCCTCCAAAGAAAATTTTCACAAGGTAAAAAAAATACCTAATTATGATTTTTCAATATCCCTTTCACAAGCAAAAGTCAAGATACTATGAACATTTTTTTGCATACTCCTTAAACTTGCTCCTGCCCCGCTGTAATCATTGCAATATTTATTATTTATTTCACAATAAACGGAACAAAAAAGGACGGCGCCGCCGTCCTCATAAAAATACAAAACGCGGCGAAAATCATTCGGCCCTGTGATGGCAGCCCAAGCTGTTCTTATTCCTAAGAGCCGCCTGCGTGATAAGATACGCCGTATTGCAGCCGTGAAACAAACGGACAAGAGCGGGAGAAAGAGGCGTGTGTCTATAAAAATCGTGCAAATGGCTCGACAGGTCACGAAGTTCCCCGAACGCCCTGCGCAAACGGCTTTCCGTCCGCATGATGCCTACATAGTTCCACATGATATGGCGTATGCTCGCCCAATCCTGGGCGATGAGAGCAGGGTCGTCATTATGCTCGTTTCCGGTATTTTCCCAGTCGGTAATGGAAGCGAAAACCCGTTCATCGATACAATCGCGCCTGGTGAGGTTTTCGGCTATATCCTTGCCTGCGCTGTATCCCCAAAGCAGCGCTTCAAGCAAAGATGTGCTTGCAAGCCTGTTCGCCCCATGAATGCCCGTGCAGCTGCATTCTCCGACAGCATAAAGATTTCCAAGCGTCGTCCTGCCATTCAAATCGACTAAAATTCCTCCGCAAAAATAATGGGCGGCAGGAACAACAGGAATAAAATCCTTACGCATGTCAACGCCGATATTCATGCAGCTTTGGAACACTGTCGGAAAACGTTTTGTCACATCACATTTTATGCGGGTCGCGTCTAAAAAAACATGCTGGGAACCTGTCATGAGCATTTCCGTAGCAATGGCTTGAGAAACAATATCCCGCGGAGCAAGACTTTTGCGTTCATCATATTTTTGCATAAATTCCTTGCCCTCAAGGTCGACAAGCACCCCGCCCTCCCCGCGGACGGCTTCCGTGATTAACGGATGTTTTTTGCTTTTATGATACAACGCAGTGGGGTGAAACTGCACAAATTCCATATTGGCAAGCCGAACCCCTGCGCGCTGCGCCATGGAAATTCCGGAACCGACAGCCCAGTCGCTGTTGGTCGAATGAAGAAAAACGTTCCCCACCCCGCCGGTAGCCAAAATGGTGAACGTGGCCAAATGCTGGTCGACCTGTTCCGTATCCTCATTATACGCATAAACACCGACACATTGGTTTTGCAGCTGATAGCGATACATGTCCAAATGGGAATGGTGATCGGTCGTGATAAGGTCGACAGCCGAACATTTATAACGGACATTGATATTCCGGTGTTCCAAAATCGCTTTGTGTATCGCTTCAATAATGGAGCGCCCCGTATAGTCGGCGCAATGCAGTATGCGGGGAGCGGAATGCCCGCCCTCCAAGGTTAAATCCCAATCCGCGACAGTTCCGCTGCGGACATTGAAAGGCACATGCAGACGGTCTATCAGAATTTCCTGCACGGCGTCACCGCCATGGTCCGCAAGAAAACGCACCGCTTTGACAAAATTATAATTATGCCCCGCATTGAGCATATCTTTTTCCAAGGCATAAAATTCTTCCGGATTGTCATGCACATAAACGATACCGCCCTGCGCAAGTTCCGAGTTGCCGCCGTCCAAGGTTTCAGTCGGGCAAATCATGCTGACTTGAACGCCTTTATCTGCCAAAGTCAATGCAGCGGCACACGCACCTAAGCCGCTTCCGACAACTAAAACATCCGAACGGTAATACATACTTTATACCTCAATCCATATTCTTATTTCGCACAATGATTAAGCATACGAACAAGAGATTCTTTTGCGTCTTCAACCATAGAGCCGTCAATCTCGACAGGACAAGCCTTATTGGCGGCGATATCTTCCAAAGTCTTATAAAGCAGCCCTTCGGTGATTTTTGCCATATCAGGGCAAAACGCCTCGGCAAACAAAGGTATCACCGTAACGCCGCGTTTTTCATGAACACGGGCCAAACGGTTGACAAGGTTCGCTTCCGTGCCGATAATGAGCACATCGCCTTTTCGGGCTTTTTCCGCAACATCGATCAAATACGAAGTTGAGCCTGCCCCGTCGCACTTCTCAACAATTTCTTGCGGACATTCGGGATGAACATAAATTTTCGCCTGCGGATATTTTTGACGCATGAACGCGATATGTTCCTCTTTAAAAAATTCGTGAATAGGGCAGCAGCCGTCCCAAAAAATAAGCTCCGCCCTGTCAATGGCGTCATAATCCAAATTTCCGCCGTTGTTGCGGACATCCAAAGTATGGCGTTTGTCCTGAGCAATACCGAGCATGTTCCCGACATTATTGCCTAAATTCCTATCGGGCAAAAAGAGGACGCTCTCCCCTTGCCCGTATGCCCATTCAAGCATTTTTTTGGCGTTGGAGGAAGTGCAGACAGCTCCGCCATGCTTGCCCACGATAGCTTTTACAGCCAAGGATGTGTTGACATACGCCAAAGGCACGATTTTTTTTCCATGGGCTGAAATTTTTTCTATGACAACATCCAAAGCTTGTGCCGGCACCATTTCAGCCATGAGGCAGGAAGCGCCCATATCGGGCAGATAGACCTTCTGTTCCGGTTTCGCCAAAAGCTTTGCGGATTCCGCCATGAAATGCACACCGCAAAAAACGATATGCTCCGCGTCAATTCCGTCCATCATTTGGGCAAGCTGCAGGGAATCACCTGCCAAATCAACGTGCCGCATAATTTCATCCTGTTGATAATGATGTCCCATAATCACAAGCGACGGACCGAATTTCTGTTTCAATGCTTCTATTTTATCAGCATAAAGAGATAACGTTTTCATTTTCTCTCCATAAATTATTTTAAACGGTTAACACGTAAGCTGAAATCCGCGATAGGCGCAGAATGGGTGATACTGCCGACAGAAATAAAATCCGCAGGACGTTCCTTGCTTGACAGAGCCAAAGAACGGATAGTTTTCAAGTTCACCCCGCCGCTGATTTCCGCCTCGATATTTTCGGGAATAAGCGGCAAGTTTTCGGAAAGCGCCGCAATATCCATATTGTCAAGCAAAATTCTTTGCGGCACAACACGCACAGCTTCCAAAACTTCGGCTTTGTCACGGCATTCCACAATGATAGGAGGGCAATTTGCTCCGTATTCGCGGCGAAGTTTTTCCACGGCCTGCGTTATCGAGCCTGCCGCATCCACATGGTTATTTTTTATCATGAGCATATCCTCCAAAGACATGCGGTGATTTTCAGCCCCTGCCGCGCGCACGGCATATTTATCCAAATACCTGTGCCCCGGAAGCGTTTTACGGGTATCCAGCAATCTTACCCCCGTCCCTTCCAATTCTTTCAAATACAACTTCGTACTGTTTGCGATACCGCTTAACCTTGTGATGAAATTCAAGATAATACGTTCCGCTTTTAAAAGCAAAGCCGTATGCATTTCAAATTCCGCGGCAATTTCATTGTCTTTTAAATATGAGCCCTCCGCCGCTTTCAAAGCATAGAGCTTTTCCGGTTCGCGTATGCCAAGTTCTTCCAATATGGCGGGAATTAAAACCAAACCGACAACAAAGGTGTCCTGACGGGCGATAAGTTTTCCATAAGCCATGTCATGGCTGTCAAAAATACCGTTGGAAGTTAAATCCTGTCCGTCCTCGTCAAGCGCCAATCTGATAATTCTTCTGACAAAATCGGTCTGTTTCCGCCCAAAAATTTTATTTAACCGCTCTGACACCGCAAACTCCATAAAAAATCATTTCCAAAATTCAAACTTGCCCCAATTTTGTTTTAGTGATAAACAAAAACACACTTGCATATGATATTGGTTATTTAAAATACGGCGTTTTAGTTTTAGCGTCAAGTAATTCCTTTTTTGTCTTGTAAGGAGGTATGTATGCCACAAAATAATGAAAATCGCGTATTGAATGCACATAGTTCCGAGCAGGCAGAAAATCGAATTTTAAACCAAGACAAAGAAACCGAAAAAGAAAAGCAAGAAGAAACGCAAACCATTTCCGAACAAGAACAAGACAACGTTTCCTATCTCGACGAAGACGGAAAAATTGTCGATTTTGATCCCTGCAATCCCGAATATCTGGATAACGACCTCGTTCACCCTGCCGACCGTGCGGAGCTTATGGAATCGCTCCCCCTTGAAAAACAGCTTTGCATGATCACCCACATGGACACGGAAGACGCGGCGGAAGCCCTTGCGGAACTTGACGAAAGCCATGCAAAGGACGTTATTGAAAATTTGGACGCGGAAGACGCCGCCCGTATTCTTTCCGCCATGGACCCCGATGACGCCGTCGACGTTCTGGACGAAGTGGACGAAGATCACCGCGATGTCCTTTTGAACAACCTCACCCCCGAAGACGCCATGGAACTGAGGGCGCTGCTGACCTTTGACCCGGACACGGCGGCAGGGGTAATGAACACGGAGATCATCACGGTCCCCTCCGACATCAATGTAGACCAAGCAATCCAGCATATACGCATTGAACTGGAAGACAAGGATATGCCTTATTATGTTTATGTCGTCGACCATTTGGATAAGCTTATCGGAATCATTTCATTGCGCGAACTTATGCTTTCAAAACAGCACACGCCCATGCGGGATTTGCTTTCCGACAAAAAAGACGTTATCACCGTGCAGTTCGACACCGATAAATCGGAAGTTGCGAAAATACTTTCACACTATAACTTCCTCGCTTTGCCTGTTGTGGACCGGGAGGGGCACTTGATGGGCGCGGTAACCCACGATGACGTTATTGATATCATCCAGGACGACGCCAGCTCCGATTTGCTCGGTATGATGGGCGCAGGTCAGGATGAAGACATCAACACCCCATGGTATGAATCCGTCAAAATCCGCTTGCCGTGGCTTTTTATCAATATGCTCAATTCCTCAATCTCCGCATATATCGTTTATTTATTTGAAGGAACTATCGCCCAAATGGCTTTTTTGGCTGTTCTCATGCCCATGGTGGCAAATCAGGCGGGAAATACGGGGCAGCAAGCCCTTGCCGTCATGATCAGGCAGCTTGCGACGGAAAAATTCGACAATAAAAAATCTTGGAACGCGGTTTTTCGTGAGGGAAAGATCGGTTTTGCCACGGGATTTATTGTTTCTTTCATTGCCATTTGCGTTGTTTCTTTAATCAGCAATAATGTATTTTTAGGCGCGGTTATGGGCTGTTCCCTTTTATTGGATATGTTTTTAGGCGCCATTGCAGGCGGTTCCATTCCCCTTATTTTACGGGCTTTAGGTCGTGACCCCGCACAAGCTTCAAGCATTTTCCTAACCACCCTCACAGACGGAGCCGGATTTTTCATTTTTCTGAGCTTCGCAACCCTGCTTCTTTTATAAGGATACCGATGAACGCACTCATTCGTTATTTTTTATGCGGTTTTCTCATGGGAATTGCCGATACCATCCCCGGAGTTTCAGGCGGAACAATCGCATTCATTACCGGCATATACGGAAAACTTCTTGATACGATAAAGTCCGTTGACAAGGAGTTTTTCAAACTTCTTTTCACACTGCAAATAAAAAAAGCCTTCATGAAAATTCCGTGGAGTTTCGCCCTGCCCCTTTTGCTCGGCATCGGGTCGGCTGTCTTCCTGTTCGCCCGTATCATGGTCGCGCTTCTTGAAACATATGCCGATATTGTTTGGGCGTTCTTTTTCGGGCTTATTCTTTCATCGCTGTTTATCCTTCTTGCGGAAATAAAGAAAAAAAATCCCCATAAACTTATTTCCGTCCTTTGCTTTTTTGCAGGAGGGCTTTTCGCCCTTTGGCTCGGCTTCGCAACGCCCCTTTCCCTTGAAACAAGTTATCCCGTTGTTTTTTTCTCCGGTTTTATTGCGATATGCGCCATGATCCTGCCCGGAATTTCCGGAGCGTTCATTTTGGTTTTGATCGGGCAATACCACAATATTTTGCACGCCGTCACAACCCTTGATTTCCCTGTCATTCTTCTTTTTCTTCTGGGCTGCGTCTGCGGAATATTCAGCTTTGCGCATGTTCTTGGCGCCTGTCTGAATAAATTTTATCATGCAACGCTCTCTTTCCTTTCCGGAATTTTGGCAGGTTCGCTCGTTACGCTTTTTCCGTTTCAAAGCAATCAGGATTTTTCTTATGCCCTGCTCTTGCTGGCGCTTGTTTTTGCCGGATTCATCATACCGATAACCATCCATATCTTAGGAAAAAAACATTCCTAACACAAACATGGATAAGCAAGAATATTGCTTGCAAATTATTGCCTTGTGCTATATTCTGTTTTAAATTTTTTATTGTTCAACACAAGAAAAGGAAGATATATGATAGGTATTTCAAAGTTATACTGTGACCAAGTCGAACCCTCTGACGCTCTTCGCTACGGCAGGCATTCCGGAAAGCTTCCCTCCCATCTGCTGCAATTTTCCGCTGACAAAAAGCCTGTTGTTGTCTGGAATATGACGCAGCGCTGCAATTTGAAATGCGTCCACTGCTACGCCCATGCTCTTGAAGAAAACGGCACAGACCCCATATCCACGGAACAAGCTAAAACAATGATTGACGATTTGGCTCAATTCGGAGCGCCGGTCATGCTCTTTTCCGGAGGCGAGCCTTTAGTCCGCAAGGATTTGCCCGAACTTGCGAAATACGCGACAAACAAAGGCATGCGGGCTGTGATTTCCACCAACGGAACGCTCATTGACAGAAATATGGCAAAAATCTTGAAAGATGTCGGACTTTCTTATGTGGGTGTTTCTCTGGACGGCGGAGAAGAGGTGCACGACGCGTTCCGCGGCGTGAAAGGAGCTTACAAAAAAGCCTTGGAAGGACTTGATTATTGCCGTGAAGAAGGTATCAAAGTCGGCTTGCGTTTTACCATAAACAAACGCAATGCGGCGGAAGTTCCCAAAATTTTCACCCTCATGAAAGAACGTGACATTCCACGAGTCTGCTTTTATCATTTGGTTTATTCCGGACGCGGCAGTGAATTGATTAAAGAAGATTTAACCCACCAGGAAACCCGCGACATGCTGGATCTCATCATGGATAAGACCCGTGAACTCTATGACCAGGGCTATCAAAAAGAAGTGCTGACCGTCGATAACCATGCGGACGGTCCGTACCTTTGGATGCGTCTGCAAAAAGAAGATCCGAAACGGGCTGAAGAAGTTTTCGAACTTTTGCAATTCAACGAAGGCAACAGCTCAGGACGGGGTTTCGCCTGCATTTCTTGGGACGGCAAAGTCAGCGCCGACCAATTTTGGCGCCACCATGTTTTTGGAAATGTTCTTGAAAGACCTTTCTCCGAAATTTGGGTCGATCCCAATATTGAACTTTTACACCAGCTCAAAGATAAACGTCCCCATGTGAAAGGGCGCTGTGCAAAATGCAAATTCCTCAATATCTGCGGCGGCAACTTCCGTGCAAGAGCGGAAGCCGTCCATGGCGACGTGTGGGCTGAAGACCCCGCTTGCTACCTCACAGATGAAGAAATCGGCATTAAATAGCTTTCATGCAATTCAAAAAAACATAAAAGCCCGCTTATCACAAACGGGCTTTTTATTTCATTGCCGATACATATTATTTATCACGATAATGCGACCCGCATTGAATAATTTGAATGTTATTATTAAAAATTCTATACACTATTCTATTTTTTTGATCAATGCGTCTACTCCAATATTCGGACAAATCCCCCGATAATCTTTCAGGCTTGCCAATTCCCTTGTATTGATTGCGGTCTATATCTTTAATCAATTCAAGTATTCTTTTTAAAGTTTTTTTATCTTGTTCTTGCCAATATAAAAAATCTTCCCAAGCATCATCAGACCAAGATTTAATCATGAATTACCTCATGCACTGTTCCCCCGTTTTCTTCCATTTCCCGCATGGACTTACGCAAACGTGCCATATTTTTTTCACTGTAAAAAGGGTCTGCTGAAATTTCAAAAGGGATCCGTTGTTCTTTCACAACTGTTGTTGCAAAAATAGAAATTGCGGTTGTCATATTCATACCAACATTTTTACAAAACTCTTCAAAATCTTTTTTTAATTGGCTGTCTATACGAATGCTTATCGTGCTTTGTTCCATATGAACTCCTTTTCATATAAATAATACGTTAACAATACATTGTCAACATATTGTACTATTATTTCGCCTGCCTTTAAATCAATAATGAAAATTCCCCGCAAAAAAGCCCGCTTATCACAAACGGGCTTTTTAAAACAATCAAAACAAACTGTTAAACTTATATTCTCTTTCTGCCGCCGCCCATAGCGTAACGCTTTTGCGCACTGAGTTCCGTTTTGCGTATGCGCAAGGATTCCGGAGTCACTTCCAAAACTTCGTCTTCGCGCAGGAAGTGCAAAGCATGTTCCAGCGTCATAGGACGAACTGGCGTCAAAATAATATTTTCATCTTTGTTTGCCGCGCGCATGTTGGTTAATTTCTTCTCTTTTGTCGGGTTCACATCAATATCGTTATCCTTGTTGTGTTCCCCGATAACCATTCCTTCGTAAACCGGGTCGCCGGGAACAATAAAAAGCGTTCCGCGCGGTTCCAAATTGTATAAAGCATAGGCAACGGCATTGCCTGCGCGGTCAGCGATAAGCGAACCGGTCAAACGGGAGACGAAATCGCCGCGGTATTCCTCATAACCGCTCATTGTGGAGTTCATGATGCCTGTGCCTCTGGTATCGGTTAAAAACTCGTCACGATAGCCGATGAGCCCCCGCGCGGGCACGGAAAATGTCAGACGTACCCGCCCTGTTCCATGGTTGACGCAGTTGGACATACGCCCTTTCCTGAAAGAGAGTTTTTCAGTCACAACGCCCATAAAGTTTTCATCGCAATCAATATGCACTTCTTCAATAGGTTCGTAAACAACCCCGTTTTCCTCATGCATAATGACTTCAGGACGTCCGACGGTCAGCTCGAACCCTTCGCGTCGCATAGTTTCCACAATGATAGCCATTTGAAACTCGCCGCGTCCTTTCACAATGAAACTGTCCCTGTCTTCCGTATCCTCGACGCGGATAGACACATTTCGCAAAGCTTCCTTTTCAAGTCGTTCCTTTATTCTGCGGGATTGAACGATTTTTCCCTCACGCCCCGCAAGCGGGGAGCTGTTGATGGAAAAATTCATAACCACGGTCGGCTCGTCAACATGGATACGGGGCAAAGCAACCGGATTGTCTTTCGTGCAGATGGTATCGCCGATTGTCGCGTCTTCAATGCCCGCCATAACGATAATGTCACCGGGTTCGGCGCTTTCCACGTCGATCATCTGCTTGCCTTGGTATACCTGCAATTTGGTGGCACGCAAATTTTTAGGCGTGCCGTCGCTCCCGATACAAACCAAACTTTCCTTGCCGTGCACCCTGCCGTTTTTTATTCTGCCCACAGCAAGGCGGCCCAAATAATCGGAATAATCAAGATCCGTCACAAGCATTTGAAAAGGCAGCTCATCATCATAACTTGGTCCCGGAATATATTTTAAAATTGTTTCAAACAAAGGACTAAGGTTTTCGGATTTATCTCCGATATTATACATAGCGACACCTTCACGCCCGATAGCATAAAGAACAGGAAATTCCAACTGCTCATCGCTGGCGTCAAGGTCGATGAAAAGCTCATAGAGTTCATTGAGGACTTCTTCCGGACGGGCATCTTTTCTGTCAATTTTATTGATAACGCCAATAACGGGAAGTTTCAGGGCAAGAGCTTTGCGAAGCACGAAACGGGTTTGCGGGAGAGGGCCTTCTGAGGAATCAACCAAAAGAACAACCCCATCGACCATGGATAAAGCCCGTTCCACTTCTCCGCCAAAATCGGCGTGCCCCGGGGTGTCGATAATGTTGATACGCACACCGTTCCAAGAAACGGCACAGTTTTTTGCGGCAATGGTGATGCCCCGTTCACGTTCAAGTTCCATACTGTCCATCATACGGTCGTCAAGTTGTTGGTCAGCGCGGAATAAGCCGCTTTGACGGAATAAACCGTCAACCAAAGTGGTTTTGCCATGGTCAACGTGGGCAATGATAGCGATATTGCGGATAGCATTATTTCTTGTAATCACAAAATCTTCCTTGTGTGTATGAGAATATGCGGACATACTCTTTTTTATAGTTTAAAAAGCACTGGACTTTTTTAACTAGTACGTTTATTAAATAAGTGCAAATGGTTTTTACGCACCATTTTCATTTTAAGCAATAGTTAACTGGTGAAAAAATATGGATTTAGCCACTCTAATAGGTATTGTAGCAGGATTCGGGCTTGTAGGCGCAACCATCGCCATGGGTCCGGACCCCGGCGGATTTATTGATATTCCTAGTGTTCTCATCGTTCTTGGGGGTACTTTCGCAGCTACGCTTATCTGTTTCCCGTTTGAAGAATTTTTGCAGGCGTTCAAAGCCGCAAGCAAAACATTCACAAGCAAAAGAACTATGCCCGAAGAAGTTGTCGACGTTATGGTGCAAATCGCTGAAATCAGCCGCCGTGAAGGGATATTGGCTCTCGAACGCGTTGAAACGAACAATCCGCTTCTCAAAAAAGCCATGCAGCTCATCGCCGACAACGCCGACCCTGAACTTATCCACAGCACCGTGGTCATCGAGATTTCCTCCATGCAGAAACGGCATGGCATCAATATCGGCGTATTCAATAAAATGGCTGCCCTCGCTCCCGCCATGGGAATGTTGGGTACGCTTATCGGTCTTATCCAAATGCTCAGCCAATTAAGCGACCCGTCAGCCCTCGGTCCCGCTATGGCTGTTGCTTTGATCACAACATTGTACGGTACCATTTTAGCAAACTTCATTTTTTCACCCCTCGCCACCAAACTGAAATCAAGAAGCACACAGGAAAGCATGAACCTATCCATTATTTTCGAAGGTGCAAAATCCATTCTTGAAAACAACAACCCCCGTTTGGTATACGAAAAATTATCATCATTCCTTGCTCCTTCTGTAAGAAAGCATGAAGAAGACAAGTAAGATCAAGAGAATAACGTATGAGCAACATTCCTGAACCAGAACCGGAAGAACCTGAAGACACCTCGTGGCTTGCGACCTACGGGGACATGGTTACCCTACTGCTTGTATTCTTCGTACTGCTTGTATCCATGTCAACTGTCGAAGTAAAACGTTTCCAAAGCGTTTTCGGGTCTATGCGCATGGCTTTCGGAGGGCTTACCGCAAGTGAAATCGCAGGCGGGCAAATGCAGGCGAACATCAATAACCAATCCCAGCAATCAGTCCAAGATCTGATGCGTATCCGCCAAGAATTGCTCAAAAACCAGGAAAACGTTTTCAACGCGATTCAAAGCTATTTATCCAAAAAAAATGTTGAAGGCGAAGTCGGAGCCGTTCTTGACGAGGGAACAATCACCCTAACCATCGGCGACAGCCTTCTTTTCGCCCCCGGTTCCGAAGAACTCAGCCCGGAAGCGGACGAACAACTGAAAACGGTTCTCGATGTCATCGAATCCAACCGGGAAATGACTGTCAACATCAAAGGATACACGGACGACAGCGCCATTCCGGAAGGCGCCAGATTTAAAAACAACTGGGAATTATCGGCACTGCGGGCTGTTAATGTCTTGCGTTGGCTTGTGGAACATGGTATAGACCCTTTAAGAGTTACTGCAACAGGCATGGGAGATTTAAACCCCCGTTTTCCGAACGATTCACCAGAAAATCGCGCAAAAAACCGCCGAGTTGAATTTTGCCTTGAAAGACAAGTCTTAAAATAGCAAACCGCGAGAACATGATATGGCTAAAAAAGGCTTTTCAATAAAATATGAGCAAACAACAGATATGCCATTAAAAATCTCGCCCAAGAATACTTGGGTCAAGATCAATACTTTTGACACCCCTTGCCGGCTTCTTGAAATCTCCACACAAAGTTTAAATATTGAAATAAAAAATTTGCCCGAAGCTTCAACAATGCAGGCGGGAAATAATATCAAAATACAAGTATTGAACGCTTCCGGCGAAGATCCCCTGGTACTCCATGTGACTATTTTTCATATCAATGATACGGAATGCCTTTGCCAAGTCCCGCTCTATGTTGACAGTGAACAAATCCTTTTGGATAAAATCGTTCTTGAAATCCAAAAAAATGAAATCGGCGACAAACATTTTTCCAGCTTTGCACGCAATAATGACAATTCGGACAATGCAGCGGAACAAAATTACAATGTCGCGACATCAGATGAAGACATAGCCTCCATCCTCAACAACCTTGTCGCCATGCTTCCCAATGAAACAAAAGACAGCGAAGAGGAAAAAGTTGTTGCGCACTCCATAAACAATATCCCGAAATCTTCTTTCACGTATCAGCAACAGCCTAATTTCGCAAGGCTTTTTGAAACCGCAGACGATGACGATTACAATATTGACAAAGAAAAAACAGAGCATGACTCCGACAAAGAAGAAAATCTCGAAGACGGAACGTTGCAAGCCGAAATTCCCAGTGTCAACCCATTAACGCTTTTGCGGTATTCCATTGTCAATAAGTTTTTGCTTGACGGTTTGAAAGATCCCTATCCGAATGAAACAAAAAAACTGGAAGAACACAATATAGATATTTCCGATGCCAATAAAACCGAAGCAGTAAAAGATGTGGCCAAAAATTTAAAAATGCCGCAAAAAACGCATAAAAAGAAAAAAGCGCAGCATAAACCCGCCAATGACATTTCCAATTTCCTGCCGACCAATCTTATTACGGAAATGAACACCCCCGGATTTATGGCAAGTATCGAACGCACAAATGAATACGATTACAACCTCACCAACAATAAAAAAAGAGAGGTCGACAAAGATGCCGCCTTTGACGAATATTACGAGTTTTCTTCAGAATTGCCCCCGGAACTCATTTTTGCGCTTATGGAAGACGCCAGAAAGAAAAAAGAAGAATATGAAGGCTTGGACTCAAAATATCAAACGGATGAATTCAGTTTCACCATGGTTGACGAAGACGATTATGAAGGTGACGAAAACGAAGATTCCGTTTTGGGAAAATTTGACAAACTCCTTGAAAACAAAAGAAACATTCAGTTTAACGTGAATAATGACCCGGATTATATTGCAATGACCGATGAGGAAAAAGACGAAGCCTTTATTGAAAAACTGAACAATCAAAACCAAGACCAAAACGGCGAAGAAAAAACGTTCAATTTCAAACTCGATATTTAATATGCAAAAACGCGAGCAACATATTATAAAAGGACAAGTCCAAGGTGTCGGATTTCGTCCTTTTATTTTCAGGCTTGCCCTGGCAAATTCTTTAACCGGCTTTGTGCAAAACACCGCGAAAGGCGTTTTAATTGAAATACAGGGAACAAAGGAACAAATTAACCGATTCAACCTTGATTTCAAACAAAAACTCCCTCCCCTCGCCAAAATTTCCGAACACCAAAAGCAAGAAATCGATCCCCGTGCTTTAGAAAAACAGTTTGAAATCATCCATTCGGAGCAAAGCGGTCATAAAGGGCACAGCGTCCTTGTCAGCCCTGATGTCGCAATATGCGCGGACTGCAAAAACGATATGTTCACCAAAACAAACCGCCGTCATGCTTATGCCTTTACAAATTGCACGTCTTGCGGACCAAGATATACCATAACAAAATCAATCCCATACGACAGACCGGTAACCACCATGGGCTGTTTTCCCCTCTGTGAAGCCTGCCATATCGAATACACCGATCCGCTTGACCGGCGTTTTCACGCCCAGCCCAACGCCTGCGCAGACTGCGGTCCGCATTTATGGCTGAGTGACGGAGAAAAAAATACAAGCCAAAATCCTCCCTATCTTCCTCAAGAGCAAAATATTCTTGCTGAAAACAAACAAGCGCTTCTCCAAACAATTTCTTATCTCAATCAAGGAAAAATCATAGCCGTAAAAGGTTTGGGCGGTTTCCAGCTCGCTTGCGATGCCTTTAACGGCAATGCCGTTGAAGAACTCAGAAAACGAAAAAACAGACCGCATAAAGCTTTCGCCCTCATGGTCAAAGACCTTGAAAGCGCAAAAGAAATCGCCCATATCAATTCCAAAGCGGAAGAACTTCTCACTTCGCCTTCCGCCCCCATTGTGCTTTGCCCTGCCAAAAATTCCGGCTTACCCGAAAACATCGCCCCCGATACGCACAGAATAGGCATCATGCTCGCCTATACCCCTTTGCATTTATTGCTTTTCAGCCCTCAGACCTTAGAGGAAAACACAAAACGGCAAGCTCCGAAAGCCTTGATTATGACTTCCGCCAATCAAGGCGGCAAACCTATCTGCATAAAAAACCGGCAAGCTCTTCGGGATTTACGCGAAATTGCCGATTATTACCTTTTCCATGACAGGGATATTCTTATCCGTGTCGACGATTCCGTTTGCCTCGCCCTTAATGCGGAAGATACTGAACAAGAAACCTTGCCGAACCCAATATTTTTCAGGCGTGCACGAGGCTATGTGCCAAGCCCCGTGCGTTTTCCGGACAACGCAAATTACCTTTCCTCTGTTTTTGCAGCCGGAACATTGTTAAAAAACACCTTCACGTTCACCAAAGGAAACGAAGCCTATCAAAGTCAGCATATCGGCGATTTAGACAACTTGGAAGTTCTCGATTTTTTTGAAGAAACAGCAAAACACCTGCAAAAACTTTTAGAGGTCGAACCGCAAAAAACCGCAACTGACCTGCACCCGGATTTTCCAAGCACCCATCTTGCGGAAGTTTTCAGCCAAACACACAACATAGGATTGGAAAAAGTCCAGCACCATATTTCCCATGCCTATTCTGTTCTTGCCGAACAAAACAAACTTTCGGAACACCCTTATTTCGCCTTGATTTTAGACGGAACGGGCTTAGGCTATGATAAGACGGTTTGGGGCGGAGAAATTTTTTATCTTTTCGCCCGTGAAAAACGCCATTACCGCTTGGCAAGCCTCAGTCCCATTGCCTTAATCGGCGCAGATAAAGCAAATTTTGAGCCATGGCGCATTGCTTTCGCCTATCACAAAAAAGCCCAAGAAAAAGGCTACTTGGCTGAAAACGATATTTTTCCCTTTTATGACAAGCCGGAATATCAAAGCCAACTCAACCAATGCGAACTTATGCTTGAAAAAAATATCAACTGCCCCCTGAGCAGCGGATGCGGACGCCTTTTTGACGCAATTTCCGCTCTCCTTGAAATTTGCACCCAAACAAGTTATGAAGGGCAGGCGGCTATCAAACTTGAAGAATACGCTTTTTCCGGCAAAACAGATACGTTTATAAAAATCCCTCTGCACTGCGACCAAGAAAATAAAAAACTCATTTTGCAGGAAATGCAAGAAAAAAAGCCTGCAAGCAGTTATCAGCCCTATATTGAAATTGATACGGTCTATCTTTATGCGGAACTCTTCAAACTTCTGCAAAAAAATACAAAACGTGCCGATATCGCCCAAATTTTCCATACAAGCCTTACCCATGCTTTAAACGAATGTCTGACTCTGCTGAAAAAAGAATTTTACTTGGCGAATCCCAATTCCTGCAAACTCATTTTCAGCGGGGGCGTATTCAATAATGAAATTCTGCTCCGTTCCCTTTACCGCAAACTTTCTCCAGAGTTTCAAATTCTCTTTCCGCAAAACACACCTCCCGGCGATGCCTGCATAAGCCTCGGTCAAGCCTTCTACACAGCATTGCAGAGAACATAACTATACAACATAAAACAAATTGCCTTTCCAATTTAGACATGCTAAAATTCAGGAAAGAGCTATTTATATAGCTCATCGTTATAGTTGCCTTTCCAATTTAGACATGCTAAAATTTCACCATTAATTAAAATATCACCTGCATTGTTATAGTTGCCTTTCCAATTTAGACATGCTAAAATCTAATACTGATTAATGCCATGTTTCAATCCGTTATAGTTGCCTTTCCAATTTAGACATGCTAAAATTTTTTGCGGTTAAAACGTCTATGGCTTTGGGTTATAGTTGCCTTTCCAATTTAGACATGCTAAAATCCGAACACATGAGGCATTTTCTTCTCGGTGGTTATAGTTGCCTTTCCAATTTAGACATGCTAAAATGGTGGGCATGGGTGTAACATCATTCCACGGGTTATAGTTGCCTTTCCAATTTAGACATGCTAAAATCTGTGACAATTACACTAGAGGATGTGTAACGTTATAGTTGCCTTTCCAATTTAGACATGCTAAAATGCGGGTTATTGGCAACATTATTCAGGTTGCGTTATAGTTGCCTTTCCAATTTAGACATGCTAAAATCCGTAAGGATATACGCTTGGGCATGAGCATGTTATAGTTGCCTTTCCAATTTAGACATGCTAAAATCAATTACCGTTATCAGCTTGGTTTTCAGCGGTTATAGTTGCCTTTCCAATTTAGACATGCTAAAATCTGCCAATTAAAATATTGGTCGCTCTGATAGTTATAGTTGCCTTTCCAATTTAGACATGCTAAAATAAAAACGCAAAGCTTTGAAAAAGCAGATGAGTTATAGTTGCCTTTCCAATTTAGACATGCTAAAATTTGCGGGAAATGAAGAAGACTGCTCCGTACGTTATAGTTGCCTTTCCAATTTAGACATGCTAAAATCGTCAACAGCCGCATCAAGGGCTTCCCTGTGTTATAGTTGCCTTTCCAATTTAGACATGCTAAAATTACTCCTCCAATCAATCCACCAACTACACCGTTATAGTTGCCTTTCCAATTTAGACATGCTAAAATCCCGCCTGCATGATAATATACGCCTTTCATGTTATAGTTGCCTTTCCAATTTAGACATGCTAAAATTCAAAGCCAATTTCTAAAAGCTCTTTTTCAGTTATAGTTGCCTTTCCAATTTAGACATGCTAAAATAAACAATTTCATCATCACATCGAACAGGAGGTTATAGTTGCCTTTCCAATTTAGACATGCTAAAATAACTTTTGAGCGCATAAATTCTGCACCAAGGTTATAGTTGCCTTTCCAATTTAGACATGCTAAAATAGCAGGCTTTGAAAATGCAAACCCTACTATGTTATAGTTGCCTTTCCAATTTAGACATGCTAAAATAGGCTTGTGTGTTTTTGAAAAGCCTGTGCAGTTATAGTTGCCTTTCCAATTTAGACATGCTAAAATTGGATGTTCAGCATTATTTGCATAATACTCGTTATAGTTGCCTTTCCAATTTAGACATGCTAAAATACAACTTTATAAATATACGGAACTTGATAAGTTATAGTTGCCTTTCCAATTTAGACATGCTAAAATCTGGCATGTTGACATGTTGCGTGGAATATTGTTATAGTTGCCTTTCCAATTTAGACATGCTAAAATACCAATCAAAGAACCAACTCCGCCGATTAAGTTATAGTTGCCTTTCCAATTTAGACATGCTAAAATCGAATAAGATAATTACTTGAATTAATAAGTAATTATCTTATTTTTTATTAAAAAACTATAACAAAAGCAATTGAATAGCTCCTGTTTTTTCTCCTTTTTTAACAGTTCCGACTAAAATTTCCATGCTTGCATATTGTTTTTCTGTCACAGTTAAAAGGCGAATACTTCCGGTATCGGGCAAAACGGCACGCAACCTGTTGCTATGGGTTTCCACTTCCGCCATGCCCTTGCAAACCCGTGAATATACCGACCATTGCAACATATAATATCCGTCTTGCAATAAAAATTTTCTAAATTCAGCTGCAATTTTCTTATCTTTTTTCGTCACTGTCGGCAGATCAAAAAAAACAATTACACGCATATAACGTTCTCCTTTTACTGCCATATACAAACCTTATTCCAAAAAATACGGCAAAACTAAAACGTTCTTTTTCAATTTTATTGATTTTGCCAGACTTTGACAGGTATATTCAATCGCTTTCAATACAGTGACTTCCGATTCTTCTATCATTATCTGTTTAGTCAATACTCGCACCAATTGATTTTTATACTGCGTATTGATATTTTCAATGCTATTTTCCTGAAAAAGTGTATAAACGCTGAAATCCACAAAAGGACGATACGGCTCGATAATATCATCTGCTAAATTATAGGCATTAAACATATTTGCATGATGAAGTCCAAAGCAAGGCAGCAAACCAACTCCCACCAAGGAACGTGCGATGCAGGCACGAAGAATTGCATAGCCGTAATTTAAAAATACATTTCTCAAATCCTCGTCATTTTTCCGTGAAAAAGACGAAAAAAGCATTTTAAAATAATGATTCGCAGCCGCAGCCTCAATATTTCCTTTATCGCCTGAAACCACTTTTTTGCTGTAAGCAAATAATTTTTCAACACCTTGCCTTTGCAATATTTTCAAACACAGAGCCTGATTTTGAATTTTTACCCGGACAAGTTCCTGCCACAGCCTATTTTGCAATGGCTTCCGCATTTCTATTTGCAGTTTCGCCATATGTGAACTTTGATAATAAGATAAAAAAGGAAAATACGCTCCACAAGGCATATGACTCTCATCACACGAAAAAAGGCAAATACCATGCTTTGCCAACTCTGCCAGCAATATATTATGCACGGTTATCTGCCTGTTTTCCAAAATAAGCACACTGATATCTTCCAAAGGAAAAGAAATTTCCTCTTCTTCCTGCGGAACATATAAAAGCTGTTTATTTTTAATTTTCAACGTACAGGGCTTTGTTATCTGCAATATCCGCCAAGACATATTAAATTCTTTTCTTAGTAGATGTTAAAAATAAACGTTTTTCTTCTTTGATTTCCACATAATCACCAAGCAAACCAACTTGATATTTAATGATTGCATCTTGTGATTTTACTCCGATACTTCTTTGCTTCCAACATCTGTCATGAGCTTCTATTGTTATAGCTGCTGTTGACCTATCAGAGCCTTTATAATACCCAAAATAAATTGTTTCGCCTTTCTGTACTTTTACCAAATCGTCCATGAACAATGAAAATATGAAAGTAAAACTTTCATCAACGACAATCCACTCATCTTCACCCTTACCCGCAACAATGGCTTTATTAGGCAAATTCTTACCTAAGTCGCTCTTATAAATTGGCACAAGATAAAATTCATTTTTACCTTTTTTATTTTTCTTACAAAAAACATCTGTACGAAGCATGTCACTATTTCCTGCAATGCCCCCGCGAACATAAAAACCGGACTTCACATTTTTTGCCTCAAACTGTTTTTTCTTTTCATTCAAAGTATAAATTGTTTCCCCATGAAGTCCGCCTGTCGCCTTTTTGCGCGGCGGACGGGATACGAAAACCTTATCCAAAGCAATAAGCACATCTTCCCTGAAATTGCCCCATGGTTTAGCCATAACATATTTTTTATGCACATGCTCCCTATGCACCAATCCCTCTTTTCGGGATATTTTTGATAATGCCTGCACCATTGACTGCGTTGCACAAGCTATCACTATCGCATCCTGTGCATGGTGCTTGTCACTTTCTGTCCGATTTTTTTCCAATCCCCATTGGTGACGCAAAAATGCCGTTACGTTGCCGCTTCGGACTTGCACTTTGTTTTTTATATTCGTATGCAAACTTTCGCTGAAATCGATGCCGTCCTCTAAATATCGTTTCATATACAAGGCTATGTAACTGTTGTCATTAGCATTTCTTTCCCTAAATTCCAGTTCTTTTTCGTTGAATGTTTCATTCAAAAGTTTTTCTTTTTTGCTTCTATGCAAATTCACATGACTTGACACCCGTCCGATAAATTCCATCCATTTTTCGCTCCCAGCATTATTCTTTCCGATATGCTCAAAAGGCGTCCTGTTGCCCTTCTCTTGGTTTTCAGTGGACAGAACCAAAACTTTGTTGCTGTACGAATTGTCAAAACTGCGTGAATACGGCAAAATATGATCGATTTCGACATAACCGACTTCAAATAAGCGGTTAATATCCATAGGCTTTCCGCTGTATATGCATTTACAGTCTTGTTCAAGATACAAAAGCCATTTTAATATATTTGTTCCGGTTGCTTTATAGCCTTTTTCTTCAATTTGTGTTACCGCGCTTTGATTTTTATTCCTATTTTCTTCTTGCCGTTTACTGATTTCCCTGCGTTCTTCAAAACTTTTCTTCAATTCCCTGCCTGTTTCAAGGTTGATTTGGTCAGGCGTTCCATATTTTCGAGCCAAGGCGTTATAGACCTTTCTGAATTGAGCTACCGTTCTGTTGACGACCGGCACTTTTGTCTGTTTATCTTTATCTATTACTGGAAGAAGCTTTCCTTTTTTCTCAACCAATTTTTCCGAAATTTCTTTAAAATCATACCCTGCGCTTGCACAAGCCTTATCGTATTTTTCTCCTTTTTCAAGATAAGGATTTATTTTATACAAGGCTTTCAAAGACAAATTAATAAACGTATCAAAAGTCAGCGTCAAAAACTGCGCTATTATTTCTTGTGAATAACCCAAATTTTCAAGTTTTTCTTGAATCTCTCTATCTTCTTTTTCCTCTGCAATAATTGTAACAGCCTTATCCAGTTTTTCAATATCATCAAAAATATGAGGTAATGCCTTAAATGCCGATTGCAGCTTATGCCAGCCTTTCATGCTATAAAAAACAGCATTTTCAGGGGCTGCTTGTTTTTCCTCCCCGTTATCATCTATTTTTGATTTCGAACCATACTTTAAGCAAGCAAACTGTATATTCTTATCCTTAAATATCTTTGCAGAAATAACCTTATACTTTATTTCTTTCGTTTTTTTCAATAACTCAAATAAAAGCTGCCGTTCTTCCGCAGTTAAAAACCGCTTTTTATCATCTTCATACACAACAAGATTGTTGATTTTGCTCCATGCTACAAAAAATTCAGCAGTAGGCGCTTCTTTCGGAGCTCTTTTTTCGTCTTTTTCAAAAGTACACCTGCCAACCATATCGCCAACGCTTTTAATCCCACGCTGGCGAAAAGCAATTCTCATGAAATCATCATATAACTCCTGCGTAAAAATTCCATATTCTTTTTGCGTTGCGAAAATCATATTCAATTCTGCTAAAACCTCACTGCGAGGAATGGAATTTCTATAATCAGCTTCAACTTCTTTTTCATTTTTTCCTTTTTTTACTGATACTGTGAAATTACGCTTTTTGCCATTCACACCTGCTTTTTCAACTATAATTTGAGCTAAACTTTTACCCTCTTCTTTTAATGCCATATTCACACGGATAGCAGACAAAACCTTGCCGCTATCCTTATCTTTTTCCTCTTGAGCTTTACGAGCCGATTTAAAACCGCGGTGCTTCGCCAAATGGTATAAAACACGGAGCAGTTCTTCCTTTGAAAGCTTTTCATGCAAAGCTTTTACCCTTAAATCCCAAACATCGCCGCCAAACTGATTTTTGCATATTTCTTCCGTAAACTCTTCAGAATTAGCAACCAAACCCTTTGCGACAAATAATCCACGCAAGCCTTCTTTGCGTCTTGCCTTACGCCTGCATGCCCTGCGAGCCAAACGCTTTTCACGCCTTGCAGCCGCCAGCGAACTGCCATCTTTAGGATTTTCCGCAACCGGAAAACACCGTACCCCGCAGTCAATAATCTTTCCCTGAGCAATTTCAACGCTGCCTTTTGCTTTGTCTGCCAAAATTTCGCCAGTTTCCATATCATAATATTCATTATCAAAATCAACGACTGCCCAACCAATGGAAGCTATCCCCAAATCAAAACCAAAGACGCGTCTTCTCATAAATTCCTCACAAAATTTAACACTTGACTTTTTATACAATATTCTATAAAAAATAACAAGGAATTCTTATTTATTATGTCTAAATTGGAAAGGTAACTATAATAATCGAGAAATTCCGAGTAAGGCTCTAACGATTTCAATTTCGTTATCCGAAAAGCAACTGTTTTTACAGTTGCTTCTTTTTTTGTAATACCAATTCAAAAGTAAAACTGTTTTAATTTCTCTGCCCCTCTGATACCAATAGCATATTGCAATTACGGCAAACAAAAACATCAAAAAAAGCAATTTTTCCAATTCTCATATTACTTACATAAGCATAGAACATGCAAAAAAATTACGCATATAAATCAATATAATAGAAATAGGCATAATACATATGGTAACATATTAAAATAAAAACCAAAAAACGAATTAATGATAAGCTATTTCAGATGAAAGCTGTCATTTATCTATAATATAAAACGACTATTATAGTAATCGATAACATTGCAGAAGCTTTTGATGTAATGTCATCTATGAAAAAGAAAGTTTTCTTGACTGGCTCAAAGAAAGAATAAAAATATAAAGCTCTGCTAGGTCAATGTGACCCAACAGAACTAACTAAATAAATAAATTTAGAAACACGTCTTAATTGCTCCCCCCAAAAGCAAGAAATACAGGTGAGAAAAACGTATCAACTTACAAACCACCCCTATCTCCAAGCAGCCCTTTCATTTGTTTATGAAGGGCT
>Ga0073906_1000101_pt1 | contig 134273 bp, 108 predicted proteins | sample Inofromicrocosms_FD_65485 | JGI IMG/M metagenome (GOLD analysis project Ga0073906, IMG submission 65485) | Mouse cecum microbial communities from Vienna, Austria - Inoculum for glucosamine and mucus D2O microcosms | ecosystem: Host-associated > Mammals > Digestive system > Large intestine >...
CATCTCACCAGTTTTCAGTTCGAAGAAGTTTTGCCGTGGTGGATTTTTGTCCGACCTAGGCAAAAGCGTTGCATTTCTAACAACGGGCGGGCGAAAATACGCCCGGCAAAACCGTGGTTCAAATTCGCGCCGTCTGGCTGGCAGCTCCCGGGTACAGTCCGGCGCGAGAAACAGCACGTTTCCTCCGCCGAACACCCCGATATGACTGAACGTAAGGGAAATGGGCTCTGTCTCCCCCGACGCTTTTTGCACGGCGGACAGCACCTTCCCCTCCTCTTCACAGGGAAAGCTTTCCAAGGTAATGTGATAAGGGAGCCCGGGCGTCTGCCTGCCCGAAAACCCGGCGGCGGTCAGGCGGCTGTAGAGCCTTATCCCCTCGGTCTGGGTTCTTTGATCCAGTTCCGCCAGCACATACAGCCGCTTTCCCGCGGCTTCGCTGCTCACTTGATCTCCCGGGAGGCGATCTCCGCCTGGGTTTTCGCGATAAACTCCTCTACCGACATGGCGCCCAGGTCGCCGTCCTTCCGATGGCGGGGAGAAATGGTGCTGCTCTCCGCCTCTTTATCGCCCACCACCAGCATATAGGGGGTCTGCTGCAGCTGGGCTTCCCGGATCTTATAGCCGATCTTCTCATTTCTCGTATCGCATTCCACCCGCAGCCCAGCGGCCTCCAGCTGTGCCTTCAGACTTTGGGCATATTCGTGGTGGCGCTCGGAAATAGGCAGGATCACGGCCTGCACGGGAGAAAGCCACAGGGGGAATTTCCCGGCGAAATGCTCGGTGATCACCCCGATAAACCGCTCGATGGAGCCCAGCACTACACGGTGGATCATCACCGGGCGGTGCTTTTCTCCGTCCGCGCCCACATATTCCAGCTCGAAGCGCTCCGGCAGCTGGCTGTCCAGCTGGATCGTGCCGCACTGCCAGGTGCGCCCCAGGGAATCCGCAATGTGAAAATCCAGCTTGGGGCCGTAGAAGGCGCCGTCGCCTTCGTTGATCACGTAATCCTTGCCCATGGCCGTAATGGCGCTTTTCAGGATCTCCTGGTTGCGCTCCCATTCCTCCACCTCGCCGATATGATCCTCCGGCATGGTGGAAAGCTCAATGGTATAGCTGAGGCCAAAGGTGGAGTACACCTCGTCAAACAAGCCCACCGTTTCCTGAATGACCTCCTGCATCTGCTCCCGGGTCATAAAAATATGGGCGTCGTCCTGGGTAAAGCAGCGCACCCGGAACAGGCCGTGAAGGGTGCCGGAAAGCTCATGGCGGTGTACCAGGCCCAGCTCCCCTACCCGCAGGGGCAGCTCCCGATAGGAATGGGGCTCGCTGGCATACACCAGCATACCGCCCGGGCAGTTCATGGGCTTGATGCCGAAGTTGGTTTCGTCAATGACCGTGGTGTACATGTTGTCCTTATAGTGCTCCCAGTGGCCGCTGCGCTCCCAAAGCTGGCGGTTCAGCATGATGGGCGTGGAGATCTCCAAGTAGCCGTATTTCTTATGGACTTGTCTCCAGTAATCGATCAGAGTGTTTTTCAGCACCATGCCCTTGGGCAGGAAGAAGGGGAAGCCGGGGCCCTCGTCCCGCAGCATAAAGAGGCCCAGCTCCTTGCCCAGCTTGCGGTGATCCCGCTTTTTCGCTTCCTCCAGCATTTGCAGGTACTCGTCCAGCTGCGACTGCTTGGGGAAGGAAATACCGTAGACGCGGGTAAGCATTTTCTTCGTGGCGTCCCCCCGCCAGTAAGCGCCGGTGATAGAGGTGAGCTTTACGGCCTTTACCCCGCCGGTGCTCATCAGATGGGGGCCGGCGCAGAGATCCGTAAAGTCCCCCTGCCGGTAGAAGCTGATCTTCTCCCCGTTTCCGGAGTGCTCGTCGATCAGCTCCTCTTTGTATTCCTGCCCGGCCATTTCCCGTTTGGCTTCTTCCGCCGGCAGCTCAAATTTCTCCAGCTCCAGATTTTCCTTGATGATCTTCTTCATCTCTTCCTCAATTTTGGGAAGTTCCTCCGAAGACAGGGGGGTATCCATGTCGAAATCGTAATAGAAGCCATTTTCAATGGCGGGGCCGATGGCGAATTTTGTGCCGGGGTACAGCCGGTTTACCGCCTGGGCCATAATGTGGGCGGTGGTGTGCCAGTAAGCGTGCTTTCCCTCCGCCTCATCAAAGGTGAGGATCTCCAGCGCGCAGTCCTGTGTCAGAGGGGTACGCAGATCCTTTCCCTCGCCGTCAACACGGGCGGCACAGGCGGCCTTAAAGAGCCCCATGCCGATGGACTTTGCCACCTCGGCGGGGGTAACGCCGCTTTCAAACTCCTTCCTTTGTCCTTTCAGGTCGATCTTGATCATGTGGAAAACTCCTTTCCGCCGGAACAGAAAAACGCCTGCCCCAGCAAATTCTGGGGCAGGCGACAAGGCTTCAAAATTTTCCCTGCGTCCGCGGTTCCACCCGGATTCAAAGCGCCCGTTTCAAAAGCGCTTCCTCGTTTCAGCCCATAACGGCGCTACCCGTCTGTCCTTAAGCCGTTCGATACGGAAAACCGGCGTTCGGCAGCCGCTCAAAGGTGGTATTCCGTTTCCCACGGGAGCCTTCCCGCGCCGCCGCGAACGCTTCCAGCCAACGGCGCTCACTCTCTGGGGGCAAAAGCCCTTCACGGCAAAATTTTCAGAAGCGGAACTTCCTTTTCTCAGCGTTTTGGGGAATTTGTCTCGGCAGGCTTCGTGGTCAGACCGATACAAATTCTTATATTGAAACCATCATAACACCGGGAAAAAGCCTTGTCAAGAGGGGAATTTCTCCAGTCTGCCCGCTGAAAACGGCTGATTCTGTAACTGATTTGTAACTAACTTCTGAATAAAATGTTACAAATTTCTTGACAACGGGTGCCCTTTAGAGCTACAATGATACACAGAATGCACTTCGTGCTTTTTATAGATTTCTTCTGTTTTTCATTTTTATAAGGCGTTTCGGGAAACGTTTTCTTTCTGCCCGCTTCCGCCTTACCACTTTTTACTAGGATACATTTTTTATTTTCCGGCTTGCAGCAGGCCTGTACCCACGAGTTGTCAGGGTATGGCGGCTACCGGAAATAGCGTAAGCCTTAAAAAAGAACATAGAAAAATAGCGGAGCAAGGGCCGTCTGCATTCACGGGGCAGGGAGATCGATCATCTTCTGGCTCCGGCATTCTTATTTTAATCATTTGAGACTTTGAAACAAGAAATGAGAAAAGGAGGTGCCTGATTGCAGATCCCACTATGGCTGTGCATCGTTATTGCGGTGGCTGCCGCCGCTTTGGTAGGAGCCCTGGCGTTTTTTCTGGGAATGTCCTATCGGAAAAACAAGGCGGAATCCGCCATTGGCTCCGCTGAGCAGGAGGCCAAGCGCATTATCGGCGATGCCGTGAAAACCGCGGAAGCAAAGAAAAAAGAGATCGTACTGGAGGGCAAGGACGAGATCCATCGTCTGCGCAATGATTCTGAAAAAGAGCTTGCCGACCGGCGCAAGGAGATCCAGCATCAGGAAAGGCGGATCCTTCAGAAAGAGGAAAGCCTGGAAAAAAAGCTGGAAAACGTAGAGCGCAAGGAAGATCAGGTAGATCAGAAAAACAAGAAGGCCGAGGAACGCCTGAAGGAAGCCGAGGCCGTCAAGAAAAGCCAGTTTGACATGCTGGAGAAAATTTCCTCGTTTACTGTGGAGCAGGCAAAGGAATATCTGCTTCAGAATCTGGAAAGCGAGCTGGTGCACGAAAAGGCCGTCAAGGTCATGGAGTTCCAGCAGCAGACCAAGGAGGAAAGCGACAGCGCCGCCAGAGAGATCATTGCCCTGGCCATTCAGCGCTGTGCGGCGGATCAGGTTTCTGAGGCCGCCATCAGCGTGGTTCCCCTTCCCAACGATGAAATGAAGGGCCGCATTATCGGCAGAGAGGGCCGGAATATCCGGGCCATTGAAACCCTGACCGGCGTGGATCTGATCATTGACGACACGCCGGAGGCCATTACCCTGTCAAGCTTCGAGCCGGTTCGCCGGGAGGTAGCCCGCATTGCTCTGGAGAAGCTGATCTCCGATGGGCGTATTCACCCCACTCGTATTGAGGAAACCGTGGAAAAAGCCCGCCGGGAGGTGGAGGCCACCATCAAGTCCGAAGGCGAGCACGCTGTAATGGAAGTGGGCGTCAACGGCATTCACCATGAGCTCATCAAGCTGCTGGGGCGGCTGCGTTACCGCACCAGCTATGGCCAGAACGTGCTGAACCACTCCATTGAGGTGGCGTTCCTGGCCGGGCTGATGGCTTCGGAGCTGGGGCTTGACCCCACCGTTGCCAAGCGCGCCGGTCTGCTCCACGATATCGGCAAATCGCTGGATCACGAGATGGAAGGCTCTCACGTTCAGATCGGTGTGGACGTTGCCAAGCGGTACAAGGAAAATGAAACAGTGGTGCACGCCATCGCCGCCCATCATGGCGATGTGGAGGCGAAGACCATTATCGCCTGCCTGGTACAGGCCGCCGACGCCATTTCTGCCGCCAGGCCCGGAGCGCGCCGGGAGAACCTGGAAAACTACATCAAGCGCCTGGAAAAGCTGGAAGAGGTGGCCGCCTCCTTCCACGGTGTGGAAAACTGCTATGCCATTCAGGCCGGCCGTGAGATCCGCGTTATGGTAAAGCCCGAGGCGGTCAGCGATGAACAAATGACCCTGCTTGCCAGGGATATTTGTAAAAAGATCGAAGCCGACTTGGATTATCCCGGTCAGATCAAGGTAAACATGATCCGGGAAAGCCGCGCGGTGGATTACGCGAAATAAAGCTTTCGCAGCGTATCTTCAAGGGGGACGTACTTCACGTGCGGTCCCCCTTGTTAGTTGTTAGGGGTTCGTTATTAGTTGTTAGAATAAGGAAAAGGGCCGCCTCAAATTGTCATCCTGAGTCACCGAAGGTGGCGAAGGATCTCGTCCTTTGCCCTTTTTCCGGAATTAAGGGCGAGATTCTTCGTCACTTCGTTCCTCAGAATGACAAAAGAGGGAGCTTGTTCTTCTCTAACGACTAACTACTAACAGCTAACGACTAATTTGCTAAACTATAATTCATCAGCGTTAGTTACAATTCTTGGACCCTTGCCCTTCATTGCTCATTGCGCCTTCCATATGAACCCCTTTTCAAGAAAACTATAACTTTCTGCGCTGCAAAGCAGCGCCGCCACCACCTGGTTCCAGAGTCCGGAATCCAGTAATCTAACACGGCGAAAGGAGCTGACAGCATGCGAAGCGAGCGGGAAATGTATGATTTGATCCTGGAGTACGCCTTGCGGGACCAGCGGGTGCGCGGGGTGATCTTAAACGGCTCTCGGGCTGACCCGGTGGCGTCGCTGGATCAGCTGCGGGATTTTGACATTGTTTATCTTGTCACGGATATCACGCCCTATAAGGAGGGAGATATTTCCTCCGCTTTCGGGGAAATCCTTGTCATGCAGCGCCCGGACGAATCGGAGCTTTTCGGAGATCATCTTCCGGAGGAGGCCGCCTATCTCATGCAGTTTCGGGACGGAAACCGCATTGACCTCACAGTGGCCAAAAAAGAAAATTACCGGGGCTACTGCTTTGACGACCGGCTCAGCATCGTCCTTCTGGATAAGGACGGTTTCCTGCCGGAGCTGCCTCCTCCCTCTGCCGTTACCCATAGCGTTGCAAAGCCCTCCCAGCGGCTCTTTGAGGAATGCCGGGTGGAATTCTGGTGGACAGCCCCTTACGTTTCCAAGGCGCTGTGCAGGGAAAGGCTGCTTCTGGCCCAGCATCTGCTGGAGGAATGCTCCCGTCCCATGCTGCGGCTGATGGCCGCCTGGCTCATCGGCGCGGAGCAGGGCTTTCCCGTTTTCCCGGGGAAGGGCGGGGACGGCCTTGCACCGTATCTTTCCTCCTCTCTTTGGGAACGCTATTTGGAAACCTATGTTCCCTGCCAAACAGAAGCGCTCCGAGGGGCTTTATTCACCGCCTGTGGGTTGTTTTCAGAACTGACGTCCCTCGCCGCGCAAAAGCTGGGCTTTTCCTGTGACGGCAGGCTCGACCGGGAGGTGCCGGGCTTTTTGAAAGAAGTTCAGCCCGCCATGGCGGCCCTGCCCCCTTCTCCCAGCTGGGAGAAGGAGATCCAGCGGACCATCGAAACAGGAAAGCAAACTTTTCACCGGAAAGGAACGTGATCTTTGTGAATATCCTCTGTATCGGCGATGTGGTAGGCTCGGTGGGCTGTGAGTTCCTGCGGGAACGTCTGCCCGCTCTGAAAAAGCTGAAGGCTGTAGACCTGGTGATCGCCAACGGGGAAAACTCTGCCGATGGCAACGGTATCACCCCTGTTTCCTACCGCCATCTGCTGGACAGCGGCGTAGACGTGGTAACCACCGGGAACCACAGCTTTCGGCGAAGAGAGGCCTATGAGCTGTACGATTCTGAAGAAACGCTGCTGCGTCCCGCCAATTTTCCCACCGGCGCCACGCCGGGCAGGGGGCTGTGCATCGTAGACCTGGGCCGGGTGCAGGTGGCTGTGATCAACCTGATGGGCACCGTGTATCTGGAAAGCCTGCGCTGCCCTTTTGAGACCCTGGAGGAGCTGCTGAAAACTCCCGGGCTGCCCCGGCTCTGCGTGGTGGATTTCCATGCCGAGGCCACCGGAGAAAAACGGGCCATGGGCTTTTTTGCCGATGGAAAGGTCACCGCCCTGTTCGGCACCCACACCCATGTACAGACCGCTGATGAATGCCTTTTGCCCCGGCACACCGGGTATCTTACCGATGTGGGCATGACGGGCCCCATCACCTCTGTGCTGGGAGTCAGGCCGGACTGCATTATCCATAAGCTCACCACCAAGCTTCCCACCCGCTTTGAAACGGCAAAGGGCCCCTGCCACATGGATTGCGCGCTGTTTACCGCCGATGAAAAAACCGGCCTGTGTACCGGTGTGGAGCGGCTTTCTCTGACCTGAACCGCAAGGCTCCCGAACCCACCGTCAGTAAGCCGGTAAATGATAGTTTGGCGGCGAGCCGCCGCGGGCACTCGTGTCCCCGCTTGGTACGGGAGAATACTACTTTCTGACCCGACCATAAGTAAGCTGGTAAATGTATAGTATAGCGAACTAGTCGTTAGCGGTTAGTTGTTAGTCGTTAGAGAGGGGCGAGATTCTTTACCGCCTTTGGCGGCTCAGAATGACAGAAGTGAAATATGCGACTCGCCGTTAAATTATAGTTTAATGCCCTTAGGCTCCACTTACGCGAGTAAGGGGAGCTGTCAGCCAATAGGCTGACTGAGGGGGTCAAAACTAGCGATTCTATGGCACTTTCTGCGTGTGACTATCCCTTTCACCGTTCTCGCCTGTCGGCTCGGTTGCTGTGCCCCGGTGGGGCACGTTCAGCAATGTCTGAAGCGACAGCTGAGTTCTCCACTGGAGACCTTCCCTCCACCGGGACGCGCTCACCGTTCGACGGTCCCCGCAGACTGCAAAGCAGTCTGTTTCCCCTCTACAAATAAGGGAAGGCAAAGGGCAGATAAATTTCAATTTAGCGGCTTACTAATGGTCGGGTCGAAAACTACTCCCCCGCACCAGGAGGGTTCTCGAGTGCCCGCGGCGCAGCCGCCGAGCGGGTGCGCCGGCACGCTGCAAATTCTAATTCACGGAGAATATGCCATGAAAACAATCATTTTGAACGGAAGCCCAAGAAAACAATGGAACACTGCCATGCTGCTGAAATCGGCCCGGAAGGGCGCGGAATCCGTAGGGGCTGAAACCGAGTACATCGATCTGTATGATCTCAACTTCACCGGCTGCCGCAGCTGCCTGGCCTGCAAGCGCAGCGGCGCGCGGCGCTATCACTGCTTTTGGAACGACGAGCTTTCTCCGGTGCTTGACCGCATCTTTGCCGCGGACGCCTTGATCGTTGGCTCGCCCATCTATCTGGGAGATATCACCAGCCAGCTTCATGCCCTCATGGAACGGCTGCATTTCTCCGCGCTTTCCTATGACGATTATTCCAATTACTTCATAGGCAGGGTAACCGTGGGCGTTATTCTCACGATGAACGCCGACCACCCCACATACGACAGCCGGTACAAGGCGAAGCTGGAGGAACGTCTGCGGGGCTTTCTGGCCCTGAACGGCAGTGTGGAGGTCTATCCGTGCTGTGATACCCTTCAGGTCGATGATTATTCAAAATTCAGCATGGGCGGCTTCCGCGAGGAGCACAAAAAGGAAAGCCGGGAAATCCGGTTTCCGCAGGATCTTGAAGCGGCCTTCCGCTTAGGTGCGAAGCTCGGCAAGGGAGACCCCGCGTGACGGGGCAAAGCAAAGGGCGTAAGAAAATAAGGCGGCAGCGGCTTTTCCTTTCGCGGGGGGCCTTCCCCGTTTTCAGAGCTCTCGTTTTTTCACCGTCGCGGGCAGAAAACCGATATATTCGCAAAAATACCGTCCGGGAAGGCGTTGTATTTTACGAACAACTGTGATAAAATAGAAAAAACTATGTCAGCACACGCGCCAGGCCCTGGCAGGCGTATTCTTATGTAAGGATGTGTTTTCCGTGATCTCAGGCAATCAGCTGAAGAACGCTATCATTTCCGGCTCAAATAACATCGCAAAATACAAAAAGCAGGTAAATGAGCTGAACATTTTCCCGGTACCGGACGGCGATACCGGCTCCAATATGTCCATGACCATCGGCGCCGCTGCCGAGGAACTGGAAGCCCTTTCCGATACCGCTTCCGCCGGGGAAACCGCCAAAAAAGCCGCTTCCTCCATGCTGCGGGGAGCGAGAGGAAACTCCGGCGTCATTCTTTCCCTGTTGTTCCGGGGGATCTCCCAGGGTCTGGAGGGAAAAGAGGAGATCGGCGCGGAGGAGCTGATCCATTCGCTGGAGCTGGGCGTGGACGCCGCTTATAAGGCTGTGATGAAACCCACGGAGGGCACCATTCTTACCGTGGCCCGGGTAGCCGCCGAGCAGGGCAGAAAGGCTTTGGAAGCCCAGGAGGAAGGGGCCGATCCCGTAAAAATTTGGGAAGCCGCCTGCGCCGGCGCGGGAGAAGCTTTGGAAGACACCCCCAACCTGCTGCCTGTTTTGAAAAAAGCCGGGGTAGTGGACGCCGGCGGGCAGGGGCTGTGCCTGATCTTTGAGGGCATGCTCAGCGTGTTCCGGGACGGTGTGATGATCGAATCCGGCCTTACTCCGGAGGAAAAGGCCCAGGAAACGGCGGAATTTTTCCGCAATGTGGCCGCCGAGTTCGACAGCGAGATCACCTTCACCTATTGTACCGAATTTATTGTGGGCCGTGATCCTGAGATCCAGAAGGATCCCCTGGAGCTGCGGTTGTTTTTGGAGACCATCGGCGACTGCGTTGTAGTGGTGGACGATGAGGAGATCATTAAGGTACATGTCCACACGGAAAACCCCGGAGACGCTTTACAGATGGCCCTGCAATTCGGTCAGCTTCTCACGGTGAAGATCGAAAACATGAAGGAGCAGCATCGGAAGGCGGCGGAGCAGAACGAGACCGCCAAGGCCGCGGCGGCCCAAAAAGCGGAGCCGGAAAAAACCGCCCTTGCCCGTCAGGAGCCGGTAGAACAGCTGGGCTTTATCTCCGTGGCGGCAGGCGAGGGCCTGAAGGGCCTGTTTCAGGAGCTGGGCTGCTCGGTAGTGGTCAGCGGCGGGCAGACCATGAACCCCAGTACGGAGGATATTCTGGAAGCCGCCCTTGCCACTCCCGCCAAAAAAGTGTTTGTGCTCCCCAACAATAAAAATATCATTCTGGCGGCGGAACAGGCCGTTTCTCTGGCCACAGACCGGGAGATCATCGTGGTTCCCACCAAAACCATTCCCCAGGGCCTTTCCGCCATGCTGGCCTTTGACCCGGATTCCGACGCCGAAGCGAATCAGGAAGCCATGCTTGCCGCTATTGAGCATGTGGATACCGGCCTTGTCACCTTTGCCGCCAGAGATTCCGAGTTCGGCGGGCACACCATTCGCCGGGGCGATATTCTGGGCATGACCAACGGCAAGCTGGAGTACATTGAAAAGGATCCCGTGGCCGCCTGCGTCAAGGTCGCCCGTTCCTTTGTGACAAAGCACACCTCCTTTATCACCCTGGTGTACGGCGAGGGGATCACGGAGGAGCAGGCCGAGGAGGCCCGGCGCACGCTGATCTCCAAGCTTCATGCCGATGTGGAGATCACCCTGGTAAACGGCGGCCAGCCGGTTTACTACTTCATCATTTCGGTGGAATAATGCCGTTCTGTATCGGCGGCTGACTGATTTATTCAAACAAGGAACCTTTCTTCGGAAGCCCCGTACAAGAAAGGTTCCTTATTTCTCTCAAAAGGAGGCGCGGCGATGCCCTCTCTGTTTGACAAGGATATCAAAACCCTGAAGGGAGTAGGGGAAAAGCGGGCGCGGCTGTTTTGTAAGCTGGGCGCGCCCACTGTGGGAGACCTGCTGCGCCTGTACCCCCGGGCCTATGAGGACTGGAGCCGGCCCCTCCCCATTCAATCCGCCCCCTTAAACGAGGTGGCGGTGGTGCGGGGCACGGTGGTAAACAGGCCCACGGAGCACCGAGTGCGGGGCGGAAAGCTGCTGTATAAGGCTATCGTTACAGACGGCGTGTCCGATTTGGCCCTTACCTTTTTCAACAACCGCTACATTCCCAACCTGCTGAAGGCCGGGGAGGAGTATGTGTTCCGGGGAAAAATGACGGGCACCCTGCTCCGGCGGGAAATGCTTTCGCCGGAATTTCTGCCGGAGGCGAAAAACCTTGCCATTGTTCCGGTTTATCCTGCCACCCAGGGCCTTTCCTCCCGGCAAATTTCCAACGCCGTGCGGGAAGCCCTGAAGCTTCTGCCGGAAACTGTGAAGGACCCTCTTCCCCTTTCCCTGCGGGAGAAATACCGGCTGTGCCACCTGGGGTACGCGTTGGAGCACATTCATTTTCCCCGATCGGAGGAGGAGCTTTCCACCGCGAAGCACCGGCTGATCTTTGAGGAATTTCTGGTGTTGCAGCTGGGCCTGATGCAAATCAAAAGCGGGCGGCGGGCGGAAAACCTGCACCCTGTTCCCCGTCAGTTCCCGGAAGACTTTACCCGCCTTCTGCCCTTCTCTCTGACCGGCGCGCAGACCCGGGCCATTACAGAGGCCATTGAGGATATGGCGGGCCCCTCCCCCATGAACCGGCTGATCCAGGGAGACGTTGGCAGCGGCAAAACCGCCGTGGCCGCCGCCCTGTGCTGGTCTGTGATCCGGTCCGGAGCTCAGGCCGCTTTGATGGCCCCCACGGAAATTTTGGCGGCCCAGCACTTTTCTTCTCTTTCTGCCTTACTGGAGCCTGCCGGGCTTCGCTGTGCTCTTTTGACCGGCTCCAGCAAGGCGGCGGAAAGGAAAAAGCTTCTGGCCGCCCTGGAGGCGGGAGAGATCGATCTTGTGATCGGTACCCATGCCCTGCTGGGAGAACAGGTAGGCTTTCAAAACCTGGGGCTGGTCATCACGGACGAACAGCACCGCTTCGGCGTAAACCAGCGCTCCGCCCTGGCAAAGAAGGGCGCTTCTCCCCATCTGCTGGTCATGAGCGCCACCCCCATTCCCCGCACCCTGGCGCTGATGGTATACGGCGACCTGGATATTTCCGTGCTGGACGAGCTGCCGCCGGGCAGACAGAAAATAGAGACCTATCTCATCGATTCCCCCAAGCGGCAGCGGGCCTTCGGCTATGTGAAAAAGCATTTGGAGGAGGGACGGCAGGGCTATCTTATCTGCCCCCTCATCGAAGAAGACGAAAGCGGCATGATGAGCGTGGCCCAATACACGGAGCTGGTACAGGCCTCCTTCCCCGGCGTTTCCATCGGCGTGCTTCACGGGAAGCTGAAGGCGGCAGAAAAAGAAAGCATTATGGATTCCTTTTCCCGGGGGAAAACACAGCTTCTGGTCTCCACCACCGTGGTAGAGGTGGGGGTAGACGTACCCAACGCCGTGATCATGCTCATTGAAAACGCCGAGCGATACGGCCTTTCCCAGCTGCACCAGCTGCGGGGCCGCGTAGGCAGGGGCAAGCACCGCTCCTCCTGTATTCTGGTGACAGACGCGCAAAACGAGGATACCCTCAAGCGCCTGCGGCTGTTCCGGGACACCTCCGACGGCTTCCAGATCGCCGAAGCCGACCTGAAGCTGCGGGGGCCCGGCGATTTTTTCGGCCAGCGCCAGCACGGCCTGCCGCAGCTGAAGATCGCGGATATGTCCACCGATATGCGGGTGTTGAAGCAGGCTCAGGTCTGTGCCAGAGATCTGTTTGAAAGCCCCGCCCTCTCCTCTGAGGAATACCGGGGCCTCTGCGCCGAGGCCCGCCGCCTTTTCGCCAGATCCGGCAGCGATGGGGTGGTGCTCTGAGTCTGGACGCTGGATTCTGGATTTTAGATGCTGGAGAAGGGCGTAAGGGTGATTTAGAAATTAGCAATGAGGAAGGAGCAGTTCAGGGCAAAGGGCAGATAAATGATAGTTGGGCGGTTGTCCGCACACTACCCACCTGTCATCACTGAACAAAAAGCAAACTTTGCTTTCTTTGTGAAGAATCTCGCCCTTTTCCCTTCTACTCAGGGAATGACGGACGAGATTCTTCGCCACTTCGTTCCTCAAAATGGCAAAGGAGGTGGCTCGCCCTTCCTAACAACTAACAGCTAACAACCAGTTCGCTAAACTATAATTTCGCGGCTTCCCTGCGGTCAGGTCAGAAACCACTCTCCCATGCCAAACAGGGACACGGCAATGAGTACAGGCCCTTTTTGAAATTTTGTCGAAAAATATGGGAAAATGGATTGTGCCCGACGGAGTTTTATGCTATACTAAAATCTATCTATGAACTGATAATTGCTTTTGCGTAACGCGTTAAAACCACTATGGGAGGAAATTGTTTTATGAAACGGACAAATCGTGGGCGCTTTACAAGGCTTGCCGGCATGGCTTTGTCAGCCGTGCTGCTGGTTTCCGCCTTGCCTATGACAGGGCTTTCGGCTTCCGCCGCCGGAATGAAGGGCGCCTTTTTTACCAGCGGAAATCCGCCCTTTGCCTATGTGATCACCGGGCTCAGGCCGGAAGACGGCGACAACATGGTCAAGTTGTATCAAAATGAAAATATGCAGTCCTATGAGGGGTATACCGATGTATACACCATTCCGGAGCGTGCCTTTGACGCGGACGATATGCGGTTTTATACCGTAACGGAGATCGGCGGCGCGGTGGGAGACTCTGTTCCCGGCGCTCTGGAAGGAGTTCCCCTGCGGGGGATCGCTCTGCCGAAAACCATCAAAACCATCGGCGCCAGGGCCTTTTCCGGCTGTACCAGCCTGACGGAAATGACCTTCCCCACCACAGTGACGGACCTTGCTTCCAACGCCTTCAACGGAGTTGCCCTGCAGCGGCTGACTCTGAACGCGGCTGTGAGCACTACATTGCTCAGCGATACCTCCTATACTTCCAGCGGAGCGACCCTGCCGATCACCCTGCCGATCCAGTTTACGGATCTTACCGTTTCCGCGCCTCTGACGATCGCGGGACAGATCTCTGTTCCCGGCGCCACGGTAATGTCCAATACGGGTATTACCATTCAAACCGGCGCTTCCCTTGCTTTACGGGGCCCTCTTTCCGGTACCGGCGTCATTGAGGTAAGAAACGATTCTTCTTTGACTCTGGAGGCCTCTCCTGTGGGCTATAACGGTTCTATCCGTTTGACCGGCCCTCTCTCTCAGCTGGTCAACCACAGCTCGTCCCCCGTTACGGTATTAAACGCTCAGGGAAGAGCGGTAACTGTGCAGCCCGGGCAGATCTTCTCCGGCGCCGAGCAGAACGATCCCAACGATCGTCCCGTTGTTCCCGATGAGGTCCTTCGCCCGAAGATCACCACCAATTACGGCGGCTCTGTTACCATAGAGGAGCAGGGCAAGGTGGTTTTGATCACCGCCTTCAGCGGCTATCACGTGGAAGAGGTCGTGATAAACGGCCTGTCCATGGGCGGTATTACAAGGTATGAATTTGAGGCTGCCAGCGAACAGAACACAGTGGCAGTCACCTTTGCCGAGGGCAAAAACCCGGTAGGCCCTAATTTGCCCAGCATCGATCCCGCCGAGTTTCTCGATGTTCCTGCCGGGGCGGCCTATGCCGAGGCGGTGGCTTTCCTGGCAAACAACGGCATTTTGCAGGGGGTAAGCAGAACAAGATTTGCCCCGGAGCAAAAGGCGGATCGCGCCATGTTTGTTTCCGTATTAAAACGGCTGGAGATCTATGGCTCCGATTTCCATTTGGAATGCAAAAAGCCCGTGTATCCCGTTGACGCCGTAGAAGGAGCCTGGTATGCTGATTCGGCGGCCTGGGCGGCGGGAACGAATATTTTCCCGCTGCAGCAGGGGATCTTTGATCCCGGGCGGCTGATCACCAGGGAGGAAGCCGCCCTGTGCCTGTACCGTTACACCCACGCCAGGGGGTACGATACGGTGATCGATGCCGGAAGGCACCATGCCTACCGGGATTCCAACATGCTGGCGGCAGAGTCCCGCCACGCCATGCTCTGGGCGGCCACCAACGGTTATCTGAAGGTAAAAGGCGGGCTTCTGGACCCTGCCGGGCTGGTCACAAGAGCGGATATGGCGCAGATGTTTGCCCTTTATCTTCGAATCAACTGAGTGTTTCGGAATACAAAATGAAAGAAAAGCTTCGGGATGCCCTGCTTTCCCGAAGCTTTTTTTATTGGATACAGCCAGAAACAGCATTGAGAACAAAAGTCAAAAAACTAGAAAATATATTCAAAAATTTTTCCGGGAACTTTGTGATTTCCCACAAAAGAAATTGCCAAGTGGATATGATATAATAACGATGGCAAGAAGCCGTCGTTATCTAGAAGAAGCCCTGAAACGCGCAGCGTTTCTCTTTTCCTTCGGAAAAGCACCGGACTTCTTCGGTATGTACGAAATTTATGATATAATATCCTGAAAAAGCTTTCAGGACTTAGAGGCAGGGCAAGGAAATACAATTTTTTATAGTTTTTTGTTGTTTTACAAATTCTGATATGGTTTTGGGAAGGAAGGTTGAAAAAAGTATGGCGGGCAAGCTTTCCGCGCTTTTTGGCGCGCAGGACATGACCCAGGGCAGCCCCATGGCAAACCTGGTAAAATTTTCCGTACCGCTGCTGATCGGCAACATGGCACAGCAGCTGTACAGCACGGTGGATTCCATTGTGGTGGGAAATTACGTGGGAGATAAAGCCCTGGCCGCCATCGGCGCCAGCATGCCGATCATCAATCTGCTGCTGGTGCTGTTTATGGGAATTTCTGTTGGGGCCAGCATTATGGTTTCCCAGTACTTCGGGGCAAAGGAGAAAGAAAAGCTTTCCGCGACCATGGGCACTACCATTACCGCTACCTTTGTGACCTCCCTGGTCATTATGGTGGTAGGCCCGCTGATTACGCACCCCATTATGACAGCGCTGGAAACACCCGATGATATTTACGAGGCTTCCTGTATCTATATGATCATCATTTTCCTGGGCTTCATGGGAAGCGGCTTTTACAATATTATTTCCGGTGTTCTGCGGGGCTTGGGAGATTCCATTATGCCGCTGGTATTCCTGCTGGTGGCCTGCGGGTTAAATATTGTTCTTGATATTCTGTTCGTCGCGGGCTTCAAAATGGGCGTAGACGGCGCGGCCTGGGCAACCATCATTTCTCAAGCCGTTTCCGGAGTGCTGTGTGTGATCCGGCTGCTTCGCATGAAGGATATTCTGGTTATCACGCCGAAAATGCTGATTCCTCAAAAGCATTTGCTGTATCAGCTGATCCGCCTGGGCCTGCCCAGCGGAATTACCCAGGCAATTTTTTCTCTTGCCATGCTTGTTATCCAGTCTCTGACCAATTCCTTCGGCACGGCGGTGATCGCGGCAAACACTGTGGTAATGCGTGTAGACGGCTTTGCCATGATGCCGAACTTCACCTTTGGTACTGCCATGACGACCTATGCCGGGCAAAATATCGGCGCGAAAAGGCTTGACCGTGTGGAGCAGGGTACGAAGAAAGGGCTGAAGCTGGGCCTTTCCGTTTCGGTAGTGCTGGTAGCGTTGATTCTGATCTTTGGCAGATACTTAATGGGAATGTTCACCAAAACAGTGGAGGTCATTGACCTGGGGCAACAAATGATGTTCACCTTGGCGGTAGGATATATCGCCATGGCGGTCACGCAGATCCTTTCCGGCGTCATGCGCGGCGCGGGCGATACCATGACGCCCATGTGGATCTCCCTGATCACCACAGTAGTGGTACGTGTTCCGGTAGCTTATGGATTGGAGTTTTTCACTCGTCCCGCCGGAGAAGCTATGGGATCCGGAGCTCCTACACCGTTGTACTTGTCTCTTCTGATTTCCTGGGTCGTTGGCGCTTTACTGACTTCCTTTGCCTATGCCAGAGGCAGCTGGAAAAAGAAAATTATCGTCAGTGTTCCGGCAGGTACGCCGGAAGTAACGGCAGAGGTTCCTCTGGAACCGGATACCGTAGCCGATCCTGCCGCTGAATAAGTGGGTATATAAAAGGGCTCACGGAGCATAAAATTTCACCAAGAAGGTGAGGGCAAGGCGAACCCCATGGTTTGCCTTGCCCTTTTTCTATGATGCGTTTGAGGAAAGCGGGCAGGGAAAGGAGCAATGATCCATTAGCAATAAGGAATGAGCAATTAACTTCAAACGCAGAGCCCGCTAAATTGGAATTTGCAGCGTTGGTCACAACGCTTGTGGCGCCGCAGGCACTCGTGAAGCTGCTTGGTACGGGAAATTGGTTTCTGACCCGACCGTTAGTAAGCCGCTCACCTCCCACCTGTCATTCTGAACCGCCGAAGGCGGTGAAGAATCTCGCTCTTTAGCCTTTTCCCCAGAATCAAGGTCGAGATTCTTCGTCAAGAAAGCTATAGCTTTCTGCGTTCCTCAGAATGACAGGGGAGGACTAGTCCATAAATTGGAATTTGGCGGCGAGGCGGCGCAGCCGCCGGTCGGGTCGAAAATTGCCTTTCTATACCAAGAGGGTTCCCGAGTGGCCGCAGCGCCTCGCCGCTCCCTTTCTGAAAATTTTGCCGGGAAAGCTTTTCTTTTTCTTCCCCCGCAACATTTCTGTGATTTCGCATAGAATAAAGGGTGAAGAAGGGGGTTTCGCCTATGTGTGGTTTCGCTGGGTTCAGCGATTACAGCGACAGCTTGATGGAAGAAAAGTACTTATGGATGGCCTTGGCCCGGCGAATGGCCCGGCGCGTTTCCCACCGGGGGCCGGACGACAGCGGCGCTCACGTGTCGCCCCACTGTGCTCTGGGCCACGCCAGGCTTGCGATCATCGACCCGGAAAACGGCGCCCAGCCTATGACGGTGTACCGGGACGGCGGGGAATTTACCATTGCCTATAACGGAGAGCTCTATAACGCCGCCGAGCTTCGGAACGACCTGTTGGGCCGTGGTTATACGTTCCAGACAAACTGCGATACCGAGGTAGTACTGAACGCCTACCTTTGCTATGGGGAGGACTGTGCGGAAAAGCTGAACGGCATCTTTGCCTTTGCCGTGGACGATGTTCCCCGCGGCCGCACCTTTCTCTGCCGGGACCGCTTCGGCGTAAAGCCCCTGTTCTATACGATACAGGGAGACCGCCTGGCCTTCGGCTCGGAGCTGAAGGCGCTTTTTGAATTTCCGGGAGTCAACCCTGTGCTGGGAAAAAGCGGGATCTGCGAGATCTTCGGCCTTGGCCCCGCCAGAACTCCCGGCTGCGGAGTATTTGAGGGCATTTCCGAATTAAAGCCCGGCCACACGGCAATTTTTGACCGGGAAGGCTTCCGGGACCGCCGGTACTTTGACCTGCAGGCCTCTCCCCACACCGATGATTACGATACTACCGTGCAAAAGGTGCGGGAGCTTTTGATCGACACGGTAGAGCGGCAGATGATTTCCGATGTACCCTTGTGCACCTTCCTGTCCGGCGGGCTGGATTCCAGCGTGGTGACGGCCATTGCCGCCCGGGCTTTGGAGCGCCGGGGAGAAAAGCTTTCCACCTATTCCTTTGAATTTGAGGGAAATGAGGAAAACTTCCGTCCCTCCTCTTTTCAGCCGGATCGGGACGAAAGCTGGGCTCGGAAGGTCAGCGCCGCGCTGGGTACCCGGCATACCACGTTGCTCTGCGCCAACGAACAGCTGGAGGATTCCCTTTTTGAAGGGGTGATCGCCAAGGATCTGCCGGGTATGTCGGATATCGACGGCTCTCTGCTGCATTTCTGCCGCCAGGTCAAAAAACGCCATGTGGTGGCCCTGTGCGGGGAATGCGCCGATGAGATCTTCGGCGGCTATCCCTGGTTCCACCGCCGGGAGATGTTTGACGGCGCCCATTTCCCCTGGTCCAATAACCTTTCCACCCGTTCCTCCCTCTTAAAGCCGGAGGTACTGGCCGCCGCCGGATTGGAAGAATACGTGGGCGCAAGGCTTCAAGAAACGCTGGACGCCGTGCCGGTGGTTCCCGGGGAAACCGAGGAGCAGAGAAGAATGCGGCAGATCTCCTATTTGAACATCAAGTGGTTCATGGCCACCCTGCTGGACAGAAAGGACCGCTGCAGCATGTGGAGCGGCCTGGAGGTGCGGGTGCCTTATGCGGACCACCGCCTGGCCCAGTATGTGTTCAACACGCCCTGGGAATTCAAATGCCCGGAGGGAAGAACCAAGGGTCTGCTGCGGGACGCCGCCAGAGGCCTGCTGCCGGAGGACGTACTGGAGCGCAGGAAAAGCCCCTACCCCAAAACCTATGACCCCGCTTATGAGCAGGATCTCAAACGGCGGCTGGGCTATATTCTCCGGGACAGCTCTCAGCCCATTCACAAGCTGCTGTCCGAAGAAGCCGCCGCTTCTCTGCTGACAGAGCATTTTGACTACGGCAAGCCCTGGTTCGGTCAGTTGATGGCCGGCCCCCAGCTGCTTGCCTACCTCATTCAGGTGAATTACTGGCTTTTGCACTATAATATCTATATCAAGCTGTAAAGAAACGTGGTTTTCTAAAAAAGCTCAAAAAATCAGAACCACCAGCTCTATTTGAGCCGGTGGTTCTGATTTTGTATGGGAATTAGATCTTACCGGGGCGCAGATGTGAGAAAACACATCCTGGCCCTAAGTTACTGTTTCTGAAGCTTTACAAAGCGCTCCATGATCGCGGCTGTTTCGGCGCGGGTGGCGGTGGCGCGGGGCGTGAGGCGCATATCGCCCTGGCCCTGCAGAATACCTGTGGACACCGCCCATTCCATGGCTGTTTCCGCCCAGCGTGAGATCTGCTTATGGTCGGCAAAGGCTTCCAGCCGGACGGAGCTGCCCGTTACTTCAGGGGAGCCCGCATAACGGTACAGCATGGCAACCAACTGCTCCCTCGTAACATTGTTATGACGGTTGGTCCCATCGGAAACCCCCGTGCTGACGGCCCACTTTACGGCTTCATCATAGTTTTTGACATTCTGACCAGCCATTTTCGCGATCACTACCATCACCATGGCCCTGCTGGTTTTGCCGTGGGGGTCAAAGCGATTGCCTCCCACGCCTACAAAAAGGCCGCGCTGGACCACAAAGCTCACAGAGCCTTCATACCAGCTGCCCGCCTTCACATCGATAAACTGCTGAGACGCGGGCGGTTGCTCCGGCTCGGTGGGAGGAACCGGAACACCGGGCTGCTCCCCGGAAGGGCCTCCGGTAGAACCGCCGCCTGTTCCGCCGGTGTTATCACCACCGCTGGAGCCGCCCTCTCCGGACGATCCGGAATCGGAAAGCACGGTCAGCCGTGCGGTAGCGGAAAGCTCTCCTTCTTTGGAGGGCGCTGAAACCGTGATCTCGTAAACGCCGCTTTTGATCTCACCAAACAGATCGATGGATTCGATACAGAGATCATATCCATCGGCACTTCCCATTTGGTAGCTCATAAAAATTCTGAGGTTCAGTTCTTCAGATTCCACCGAATTGCTGTCCGGATCCTCCTGAAATGCCTGCGGCTTGCTGTCCAGCTTGACCTGGTAGGTGAAGATCGGAAAACCGTCAGACTCGCTTTGCGCGATCATATCAAAGGATACTCCATTGTTCAGGTCATTGCGGCGAACAGTTTTTTCAGGCGAAACACATTCCAGCTTTGTGAGGTAGGGCACAGAAGACTCTCCCGCCTTGATGCTCCAAAGCTTTTTGCCTTCGGAAAGCTCGCTTGTGATCGTACAACCCGCCTGAGAAGGATCGGGAACAAAGGTAAAGGTCCCCGAGCTGGTTTCTGGCCCCTCAATATAGACATGGTCTGTCTGCACACGGCCCGAATGCCCGTTATAGCCGCCGGAGGTCTCAAAGGCGGTGGCGCCTGTCAGCTCTTTTGTAACCGTAAGCTTTTCACTGCTTCCCAGAATAAGCTTGCCGCCGCCGTAAAATTTCTCTGTGACAACAGGCTCCTCGTTGGCGGCAATATTCAGCGCCGCGCCCTGGCTGACGGCAATTTCACCAAAGCCGGCGTTATGCTCGCTTGTAAGCTGCATGGGCTCCAGCACGCCGGACTTCACGGCAAGATTTTTTATCCCGAGCAGAGAAAGATACGTATTGGGAAATTCTGAGGAAAATTCCACAGAAGTGCCCCCCATTGCCCCAAGCCCTACCACTCCGCGCACAAAAGCGTTATTGAGCTTTACCGCCACCTCTCCAGTTACGGCAAGGCTGAGATCATACTGGGGATCGGGTGGTTCGGTCAAGTCAAACATATTATCCAGATCCAGGTCGGGCTCCTGTGCGCCGCAAGCATACACATCTCCAAGTTCTATATTTTTTGAGCCGGTAATGCCGATGGCAACGCTGCCATTCTGCCCCGCGTTCATGCCCCCGGCATAAATATTTCCAAGATGCGTTTTTTCCCCTGAAATCGTGATAGAGCCGCCGCTTATGGGAGCAGCGCCCACCCAGCCGCCGGGAAGTTTTACTCCGCCCGCAAACACATGTACGAGCCGGCTCCCACCGGAACGTGCGACATTTTTCAGCGTAAGGGCATGGCCGTTGGCGAAAATACCGCTGTGGTACTTGTTGGCAAAGCCCAGGGTGACATTTTCAAAGGTCACGTTAGCGCCCATCACAAGACCCGCGGCACGGACAGTCAGTGCCGCCTGGCCGCTTCCCGCAGAGCGCACCGTCACATTCTTATCTATGACATAAGGGCTGATCCCCGCCTCTTCCCGGACATTGATAAACGCCCCCCCGCTGAGGATATAGATCGTTCCGCCGTCCGCCACATTGGCCACGGCATCCTCAAAACGGTTGTAGGGGTTTTCCCGGCTGCCATCGCCTGAGGTATCGGAATTTGACTTTGTCGCCTCGGTGTAAACCTCCTGCTTCCCCACCGTATTCTGAGGGGCCGTTTCTCCATAGGCGGCATTGGGCACCGCCATAAGAAACAACAGCATCAATGTAATCGCGCAAAATTTTTGTCTCAGCTTCATGTTCATCACTTTCCTCCCGTAACACCCATTTGCTCTTGTCAAATAACGCTATAAGCATTGTATCAGAAAACCCTTCGCCTGTCACCAACAAAATAAAGCACATAACTTGCATCACCAGAGAGAGAATCTATAGAATAGGCACAGATGTATTCTCATGGACAGCATTGATAGTTATATTTAGTTCCTCCATTGTTGTGTAAAATCCACGTGGATATTTTATTCACTCGTTACCTTTCCATGGGATTCAAAGGTTTTTCAACTGATTTACAATACTCACTGATAATTTGTTGATTTTATTCGGTTGAACGATTATAATGCTCTATAGGCTGCTATATGGAGAAACGGAAAATATTTGACTACATAACGGTACAGGAAGCGGCAAAGCTATGGGGGATTTCCCAGCGCCGGATTCAAATTCTTTGTTCGGAAAGCCGCATGGAGAGTGTTGTGCATTTAAGCCGGGTTTGGCTAACACCAAAGAACGCGAAAAAACCCATGGACAAAAGATATAAAAACCACAAACCAACTACAAACAAGGACGAAAAAGATGCCGCAGAGCAAGGAGAGAATGCACATGAAAAGAATTCTAATCGTTGAAGATGACGAAACTATCCGCGCAGGTCTATGCAGGTCGCTTTCTTCGGATATCTTGGGCACAGTAGGTGCAGGAGATTTAGCATCTGCGAAACGATACTTACAGGCAGAACATTTTGATTTAATGCTTCTCGACTGTAATCTTCCCGACGGAAATGGAATTGACTTCTGCCGGAAGCTTATGCAGGGGACATCAATCCCGGTCATGTTCCTTACCGTGCGTGATTCGGAAATTGACGAAGTGGCAGCGTTTCGTGCCGGTGCCTGTGATTATGTGAAAAAGCCCTTTTCCCTGATGGTGCTTCGGGAACGCATTGCCGCCCTGCTGGAGCGCACAGAAAAGCGAAGCGATTTGTATGTAGACCGGCGGTACCGGTTCGATTTTACATCGTTGGATTTTTTTGTAGACGGCACAAGAGTATCTCTTGGTTCCACGGAATACAAGCTGCTGGCGGTACTGGTGAAAAACGCGGGCAATGTGCTGTCTCGGGCGGTGCTCACCGACGCTCTCTGGGAGGGCGGTGAGGAGCTCAACGAGAATGCGCTGTCCGTTACAGTCAGCCGTTTGCGGAGGCGGCTGGGTGAGAAAAGCATCAGTACCATTTACGGACTGGGATATATGTGGGTAGGTGACAGAACATGACATTGCTTTTCATCGTTATTTGGCTCATTCTGACCGTGGTGTTTTGCATTGTGAATGGTCTTTACGTGGGCAGCATCTGGCCAACTGTCTGCTATGCGGCACTTTCAGGCTTTATTGCCGTGGCCTTTGCGCTGTATGAAAAAATGCGGAGACAAAGGCTGCTGGGCGATGTGCAAAAGACATTGGAGGGTAAAGATAATTTCACGGTTTCAGAAAGGGAGATTGCACCGCTTGCGCGGCAGCTCAGGCTGAAACGCGGTGAGGAGGAAACGCGGGACCGGCGCGTTACCGAGAGCTACCGCAACCTGGCGGCGCTGGTCTCCGACATTGCTCACCAGTGCAAAACTCCCCTAACTGCCGCTAAAATGTACGCCGAGCTGTTGCCGGACTCCCCCGAATCCACGGCAATCGTTCAGCAGACGAACAAGCTGGTTTTTCTTCTGGACGCGCTTGTAAAACTCTCCCGCTGTGAGGGCGGGCTCATTGAGGAAAACGTGCACCCAGTTGAGAATTCTGTAGAGACTCTGGCGGCCCAGGCACTATCAGCCGTTGTGCCCGAAGCTGGAAGCAAAAGCATAGCGCTCTCCGCGGAAATCCCTCAGGACCTGACCGCCGTATTCGACCCGCGCTGGACCGCCGAAGCAATGGGCGCGATTCTTGACAACGCCGTCAAATATGCGCCGGGGGGCTCGAAGATAGAGATTGCGGCCCAGCGGTATGACAGGTATATCCGGCTGGATATTCTCGACGAGGGCCCCGGCATACCGGAGGAAGAACTGCCAGAAATTTGGAAACGGTTTTATCGTGGTAAGACGACTCGGAATGCTTCCGGCGTTGGAATCGGCCTTACCCTCTGCCGTATGATCGTGCAGGCACAAGGGGGCCGGGTATTCTGCGAAAACCGGGAGGGCGGAGGGTGCCGGTTCAGCATTTTTCTGCCCGCTGAATAGAGAATCTTTCAAAACTGAAAGATTTCGTTACGTCCCTGAAAGATTCGTTTGCTATAATAGGCAAAAATCAAAGAAAGGGCACAAATTATGCTGATACAAACGGATCGACTGACAAAGATTTATGGGAGCGGTGAAAACACGCTGCGCGCCCTGGACGGGGTAACCCTGTCCGTGGAGCGCGGTGAGTTCGTCTCTGTGGTAGGTTCCAGCGGCAGCGGCAAGAGTACGCTTCTGCATCTGCTTGGCGGCATCGATATCCCCACCGAGGGCAAAGTTACCATCGACGGCACGGATCTCTACTCCCTGAAGCCCGATAAGCTGACAGTCTTTAGGCGGCGCTATATTGGCTTCGTGTTCCAGAACTACAACCTTATCCCCGGCCTGAATGTCTGGGAAAACGTGGTGCTTCCCCTGGGGTTGGACAAAATGAAAGCCGACCCGGAGGGAATATCTCAGCTTCTTTCCACCCTGGGTATCTACGAAAAGCGCTACTCCATGCCCTCCCAGCTCTCCGGCGGCCAGCAGCAGCGGGTGGCGATTGCCCGGGCGCTGGCTACAAAGCCCCACATTGTCCTGGCGGACGAGCCTACCGGAAACCTCGACAGCAAAACCAGCCTGGAAGTTATGCTCCTTCTTGAGAAACTAAACAGGGAGCTCTCACAGACTATCGTGATGATCACTCATAACGAGGAGCTGGCGCAAATGACCTCCCGGCGCATCCGTATTGAGGACGGACGCATCGTGTCTGACAGCGGGGAGGGGTCTATATGATTTTTCGACTTGCACGCTTGCAGATAAGCTCCCACCGGCTTCGCGCCAGCTTCGTGGCTGTGGCGGTGGTGCTCACCACGGTGCTGTACATGACGGTGATCAGCTTTGTCCACTGCACTTTGGATTCCATACAGCTTTCTAAAATGTTGGCGTTTACCTCCGATTGCCATGCGTTAATTGTTGATACCGGATATTCTATTTCCGGGGAAGCCTTACGGGAGGAAATTCAAAGCGCCCCCGAGGTTTCAGAGACATTTTCGGTATCCTTTGCTCCTGTGCTTTGGGAGGAACCGGCAGAGGCGAATCGGTGTAGCCTCGCGGGCGTTTTGCTCTGCAAGCCCTGTGCTTTGGGAGGAACCGGCAGAGGCGAATAGCGCGGAGCAAGGGTTTGGGGTGGCTTTTGTGGACAGGGAGAAAGCTCTGCCGCACCTTTTTATGACAATGACCGAGGGGCGGTTTCCCCAAGCGGCGGATCAGATCCTGCTCTGCCGGGAAGCGTTTCCTACGCTTTCCATTGGCGACAAGGTCAGGTTTTTCATTATGGGCAGGGAGTCTGCGGAGCCGATGGCAAGGGAGAGAATCTACATTGTCTCCGGTTTCTATCGCGGCTATGCAGATAGGCCGTCCCCGGCGGTGGCGCTGTATGGAGAGCACGTGGCGGAGGAATTGGAACTGAGCGTCATGATGAACTTTCACAGCAGCTTTGGAATAGACCAGCGATTGAACGCGGTCATGGAGCGGTTGTCCCCGTGGGAGGTCCCCGGTGAGGAGCAGCGCACGCAAATCAACAACGCCTATGTAGGGGCGGATTTGGGCATCTTCCTCCAGCCGGGCACCGTCCTGCTGATACTCCTGGTGATAGGGGTGCTGTTTTTCGCGGCGTTCCTGCTCATCTACAACATCTATTCCATCGCGCTGACCCAGGATATGCGCGCCTTTGGGCTGCTGAAAGTGATTGGAATGACGCATTGGCAGATGAAAAAGCTGACTCTCGCGCAGACTGGGCTTATCGCCTGCGGGGCGCTGCCGGTGGGTCTGGTAGCGGGGTATTTTATCGGATTCAAGCTTCTCTCCCCTATCTTTATGAGCATGAGCGGGGAGGTGCTGCCCTACCGGTTCAGCCCGATAATCGCTCTGCTCAGCGGGGGGCTTACTCTGTTTACCCTGTTCTTCTCGGCGCTGCGGCCCCTTACGCGTATCAAGAAAATGACGCCCATACAGTCGGTATCGGCTGAGCCGGAGAACAAAGCGCCCAAAAAGGAAAAGCGCCGGGAGGCCCCTGCCTCCCCCAGGAGCCTTGCTATGGCGGGGCTGCGCCGAAGCCGGGGGCGAATGCTGGTGACTTCGCTTTCGGCGATGGTGTCCGTGCTGCTTTTTGTGATAGTAGGCGGGTTCACGGACGCTATTGCTAACATCGAACCAGTTGGAATGTTCGATGTGGAGCTGGGGCTGTCGGACGGGAACCACACTGGCCTTATCCCCGAGGCGCTGACCCATATCTCAAAATTCATTGCGGTGGAGCCGGATATGATTGAGAGCCTTGCCAACTCTGAAAACGTGGAGGAAATGCAGTTTCTGCGTTTTGGGAAGGTAGAGGCAGATATTTCTCCCAGCCTGGAAGAGAGGCTTCGCTCGTTTCTGGCGCAAGAGACAGAATATGAGTGGGCGCAGGTGCGGGAGGCATACCAGAGTATTCTTGACAGCGGCAGAATAAAAACCGCCGTTCTCTCCATTCCCGACGAGCTCTGCCAGTACATTGTCGTGTCTCGGGAGAACGGACGCAAGCCGGTTTGCTATGACGGAGAGGAACTGTACGACGGCAGACACGTGCTGTGCGTTTACACGAAAGAGGAGGAGCAGATCTTTCCGGATTTTCAGTTTTCCTCCGGGGAGGTGCTTTCCTCAGATAGCTTAAAAGGAGAATATGAAGTTGCCCCCGCTGATCTGTCTGCCGGCCTTTGGACGGCGCTGGCGGAGATTTGCGAGAGTAGTCCCATGGTGAATACCGCCGGCGAGGAGCAAGTGTTTTTCCTGCTGCCCGAGAACGTCTTTGAGAGGGAGTTCCCGGACGCGGCGGTATTCAAGGTGCTTGTGAACGCAAAAGAGGGCAGGTCGGACGCACTTCTGGAAGAGGTACAGGCCTTGACGGAGAGGCGCGGCGTGGGCTCTGGCGACACAAGGTTCGAGTATCTTGTTGGAGGCAAACTCACCGACATGATAGAATTGCAGGAACGGCTTGGTGCCATTCAACTTACAGGGTACAGCCTGTGCGGGATCATCTTTTTGATTGGGCTGATGAACATGGTCAATAGCGCCCTTACCTCTACCGTCCAGCGGCGGCGGGAGTTCGCCATGCTGGAAACGGTGGGTATGACCCACACACAGCTTCGTTTGATGCTGCTGTATGAAAACAGCGTGGGCGGGGTGTTTGGACTTGCAGCCTTTGCAGTTGGGTCTGCTTTATCCAACACGCTGCTGGCGCAGGTATTCGACGTGAAATTTTCTGCGATATCTATGCCAGCGGTGGGGATCCTGCTTCTGCTTTTTGTTCTAGGTGCTGTGGCGGCTGAGCTTTCCTATCGCATAGTGACAAAATCGTCATTGACCGAGCGGGTAAAGAGAGAGGAATCATTGTAAAATGATGAATTCACTTCCTATGGAGAGAGTTTGGGCTGATGATCAAGTTTGCAAATGCTTCCACTATCAAACCATTGTTTCCGTCCGTATATTTCCAAGCAAACATAAAAAAAGAGAGAACAGGCTTTCCTGTTCCCTCTCAAAAAGCACTGGATCAGCAGAGGATCTCTTACTTAAAGTACCGCTCCAGCAGACCCTTGAAGGCCTTGCCGTGGCGAGCCTCGTCCCGGGCCATCTCGTGGACGGTATCATGGATCGCGTCCAGATTCTGGGCCTTGGCCAGCTTGGCCAGCTCGGTTTTGCCCATGGTAGCGCCGTTTTCGGCCTCTACGCGCATCTCCAGGTTCTTCTTGGTGGAATCGGTGACCACCTCGCCCAGAAGCTCGGCAAACTTGGCGGCATGCTCGGCCTCTTCCCAGGCGGCCTTCTCCCAGTACAGGCCGATTTCAGGATAGCCCTCGCGATGGGCTACACGGGCCATGGCAAGATACATACCAACCTCGGTGCACTCGCCCTGGAAGTTTTCCCGCAGACCCTGCAGGATCTTCTCGTCCACGCCCTTGGCAACGCCCACTACATGCTCCGCGGCCCAGCTCATATCGCCGGACTGCTCGTTGAACTTCTCCGCGGCGGCGCCGCAGACAGGGCACTTTTCGGGAGCGGCGTCCCCTTCATACACATAGCCGCAAATGGTGCAGACAAACTTTTTCATAACTTAGTACCTCCAAATATTTTTATTGGGCCGGAAACCCGGCCTGCATTTCGCCTGACTCTTTTTTCTGACAGCTTTCACAAACGCCCCGGAAGGTCACGCAGGCGCTTTCTATCCTCTGTCCGGTATGCTGGGAAAGCTGCCTCAGCTTCTCCGGGCCGAAGAAATCTTTCTGCACGTCCAGTACAGCGCCGCATTTCGTACAGATAAAATGGGCATGGGGCATCACGGTGCCGTCAAAATGCTCCTGGCCGTTGATGACTCCTACGCTGACAGCCCGTCCTTCCGCGCAGAAGCGCTTCAGATTCCGATACACAGTACCCAGACTCAGGTCCGGGTACTGGGGCTGCAGCGTGGTATAAACCCACTCCGCGGTAGGATGCACCGTGGTTCCCCGCAGCGTGTTCAAGATAGCTACCCGCTTTTGGCTGAAATTTTCCCGCTTTGCCACGGCTTCCCCTCCTTTGTGTTTTCTTTGCCTTACAAGGCCAAGTATAACACAGGGTTTTCCGTTTGTAAAGTAGGAATCATTACTATTTTTGTTGTTTTTTGAAAATTCCGTGTTATCGCCAAAATTTTCTTTTTACAAAACAGCTCAAAGCGCAAATTTCAGAGCTGCACCGATAAGATACGCGTGCAAGCTCTCCCTGTCGCAGGGCAAAAACGGCTTGGACGGCGGGCGTTTCTCCGGCTTTCTCTATCTTTCCGCAGAAAGCGCTTTTACCAGTGCCTTTTGAACCTTTTCCCCGGCAACAGCTACCAGCTCGTCTCCCTTTTGCAGCACCGTGGAGCCGTTGGGGATCGTCAACTCTTCGTTTCTGATGAGGGAAATGACCAGCGAGCCCACGGGGAATTTGATGTCCCGCAGGGCAATGCCGTCCAGGGCGGAATTTTCCGGAAGAGTGATCGAGCAGATCCCGGCCTTTCCCTGGTTTAAGGTGGCGATCAGGTGCATGTGGGCCTGATCCGCCTCCTGCTCGATCATTCTGGTCAGGATCTCCGCGCTGCAAACGATATTTTCCACACCTAAAAGCCGAAAGGTGTCCACGTTCCGGGGATCATTTACCCTGGCAATGACCTTTTTCGTGTGAAAATATTTCCGGGCCAGCTGAGCAGCCACCAGGTTATCCTGATCCGCTCCGGTTACCGCCATGAAACAATCAGCTTCCATGGTCCCCGCCGCTTCCAGAACGGAAATATTTGTGCCGTCTCCCCGGCAAATAGTGGCGTCCAGGTCGTCCGCCAGCTTTCGGCAGCGGGCTCTGTCCTTTTCGATCACGCTGACCTCATACCTTTTTTCCAAAAGAGTGCGGGCCAGGTTCCAGCCGATCTTTCCCCCACCCATTACGATCATTCTCATTAGGAAGCTCCTTTCCCCTGAGCCAAATGGCGTCAATCGATCTTGCAGCTATACACCACGGAATCTCCCGCGTCCAGAGGAAGCTGTCCGCCGTGCTCCAGCAGCAGGAATGAGCCGTCCTCCTTCACCACGCCGAACACGCCTTCCCCAGGCTGTGCTTCCAGCTCCGCGGTAGTATGCCCAAACAGCCTTTTCTCCACCCTGCGCGTCTGAAGGGACACCGTGGCCGTGCCGAAGGTAAGCTGTCCGCCCTGTTGAGAGCCGGTCAGCGCTGCCACCAGCTTGTCCCCAGCCATGTTGGTAGGGCATACGGTCTGCAGACCAAAACTTTCAAATACGGTTTCCCGCTGGGGATCGGAAATTCTGGCGATCACCCGTGGCACTTTGAAAAAGTCCTTGACGATCTGACCCACCGTGATATTCAAATTGTCGTCCGCCGTGACTACCGCCACCGCATCGCAGCCCTCGATGCCGGTTTCCCGCAAATTTTTGATGTCCAGCGGAAAGCCCACGGAGGTCACGCCGCCGAATTCCGGGCTGAGCAGGGGCAGATTGTCTCCGCTTTCGTCCAGCACCTCTACCGTGTGCCCTGCCGCGTCTAAAATTTCCGCCGTTTTTCTGCCCAGCTGGCCGCCGCCTATTATTAAAATATTCATAAACCTCTCCGTTCCTTTCCGTAACTCTGTGCCAAGGAAAAGGCCGAAAGCGGAAAGCCCGCTCCGGCCCGGAAACCTTTGGAAACAGCGCTCGCATAGCCAGGCGGCGCCGTTTTTATTTTGTTCTATTCGCCGTCCTCATTATGCGCTCCCGCGCCCTTGGAAGACTCCGTTTTCCCGAAGGGCTCCTGAGAGGACGCCTGCGAAGAGGGGGAGGAAACAGGCTTGCCCGGATCATCGTCCACAGGCTTTGACGAGCTTTCAGAGGACAGCCCTCCGCCGGATTTCAGCTTGTTGTACTCACTTAAGGTGACTTCCTTGATCTCAGCGAATTCCGCAGACACATAGGCGGCTTTTCCTTCATACTCCACCTGATACCAGCCGTCTGAAGCGGTATCCACCAGCAAGGGAAGAAAGCTGCTATTCTCCGCCAGGCCCAAAATTTCCCCATCTGTAGAAGGAGTGGAGCGGATATTCAGGCCATCGTCCGCCTTGACCCGTACCGCCTTCGCCTTCTGCACCGGTACAGGAGACGGCGTGGCGCGAACCACAGAGGAAGAGGAAGCCGGGCTGGAGGAATTCTCTTTTTTGTTATCTTTCCCGCCGCAGCCGGAAAAAACCGGAAGGATCAGGCACAAAACCATCAGCAGGCTCAATAACAGCTTCACCATAGTAGAACACTTCCCTTTCTTTCACTTCCATGAAACACTTGGGACCGCTAAAAACATGCGCCCCATGTTTCTCCTGAAGCTCCTCGCTTTTCAAGTGTCTGGTAATTTATGCCTATTATACCAACTATTTTTCAAAAAGTCCATAGCTGGGCAGCGCAATTTCAAGCAGAGGCCTTCCACCCTTTTTTGTACAAAAAACACCGTGCAAAGCACCGCTAAGGCCCGAAAAGTTCAATGCTGGATCGGCTCGTCCTCCGCCATCAGGAAGAAGGGCGGCGCCAGCTTTTTGTGAAGCGCCACGAGCTCCTTATCGAAATTTTCCCGCAGGGAGCATTCCCGGTCAAATACCATGACCTGTTCTTTTCCGGGCTCGCAGGCGGGCCAATCCGGTAAGGCGGGGCAGCCGGGAGCGCCGGTTTTCGCGAAGGCGAGCCATGCGTCGCACATTTGGTCCTCCAGCCTGTCGGTAACGCCGGGCTCGTTGAACACAGGCGTCAGGCAGGTGTTGTGGAACACAAAGGGGATCTCCGCACAGTGCCAGGCCGTTTTTCCGCCGTCATAGGGCGGCTCGTAGGCGAAGAGATAAGAGTAGGTGGGGCTTTCCCGATGGGCAGCCTTTTTCTCGATAAAATCCTGAGAGGGAGCGCGGAACATGGAATCCAGCGTCAATAGGGTGGTAAGGTCCTTTTCCGGCCAGGCCTGCCGGAACAGCTTTATCAGCTCTCCGCCGCCATCGCTGTATTTTTTTTCCACCAGCGCGGTCTTTTCCTCCTCCGTCAAATCGTTTTTAGTAGGAATTCCCGGCGCGAAGGCAAACTCGCCGAATACGGTCCCCACCATGACCGGAATGGTTTTGGCATGCTCGGTGAAGCCCACGGTTCTGGGGTCTCCCACATAAAAATCATTGGGGGCGGGGGTGTTTCCCACATAGACGCCCTGCCGCTGCAAGCCGGGAGCCACCTTTTCATAGGCTTCCGCCAGGCAGGCGTAGGGCAGCGTTTCCAGCTGGGCGGCGTCCTGCTCGGTAAGCCCCAGCTCGTGCAGCATGGCGGTGACGATTTTTCTGCCGTCCGGCTTTTGCTCGTCCCCAAAGCCCTCGATCACGCCGCTTTGCACAATGCCCTTATGGAACAGACCGTCTGCGGAAGGGGTCTGCATCAGGGTCCACACCTTCATGCCGCCGCCGGACTGCCCAAACAGGGTGACGTTGTCGGGATCGCCGCCAAAGCTTTCAATATTTTCCCGGATCCACCGCAAAGAGGCCACCAGGTCGGCATTGCCGGCGTTGCAGGAATTCTTATATTTTTCTCCAAAGGGCTCCAGATCCAGATATCCCAGCAGGTTCAGCCTGTGGTTTACGGAGACCACCACCACGTCGCCCCGGCGGCTCATGTTTTCCCCGTCATAGGCGATATGCTCAATGGCGGAGCCGGCGGAAAAGCCGCCGCCATGAAGCCAGACCAGCACGGGCCTTTTCGCTTTGGGATCAAGCGACTGGGTCCAGATATTCAGGTTCTGGCAATGCTCGTCCATGGGCCAGTAGCGGTGGGGCACCATCACCTCGCCGTTGGGTGTTTCCTGGTGCAACAGCGGACAGACATACCCATAGGAAAGGGCGTCCTTGATCCCTTCCCAGGGCGTTACCGGCTGCGGCGGCTGGAAGCGCTCCGCCCAGGCGTACTCCACGCCCTGGAAGATGTAGGTGCTGTCCAGCCGGAAGCCCCGCAGCTTTCCCGCCTTTGTCTGTACCACCGGTTCCGTTTTCGTGCAGAGAAATGTTCTTGCCATCGTTTTTTCCGCCTTTCTTTGGAGAAATCCGCTTCCTTCCGGTCAAACCGGAGGAAGATCTCCCAAATCATTTTTCCGTTTGGTTTTATTTTACAATTCTTTTTTCCTTTGCGCAACCTTTCTGAAAAAATTTTTCTGTCTTCGCTTTTTTAGGCCAAAATACCCGGATTTGCAAAAATAGTTGCACTTTCAACTAATTTATGATAGAGTAGAATGCGGACTTGGTTGAAAGGTGGGGAGATGCCATACATGAAAATGATTTTGCGCTACTTAAAGCCCTTTGTTCCCAGAATGAGCCTGGGGCTTACCATTAAATTTATCGGCTCTGTCATGGATCTGCTGCTGCCCTGGATGCTTTCCCGCATCATCGATGAGGTGGTGCCCCAAAAGGATCTGGGGCTGATCGCCCTGTGGGGCGGCGGCATGGTACTGGCCGCACTGCTGGCCTGGATCACCAATATTGCCGCCAACCGTATGGCGGCCTGGGTGGCCCAGCACACCACCGAAGTCATTCGGCACGATCTCTTCTCAAAGATCTCCCTGCTTTCCTGCGCTCAGGTAGACGCCTATTCCATTCCCTCTCTGGAATCCCGCCTCACCAGCGATACTTACAATGTACACCAGATGATCGGCATGTCTCAGCGCATGGGCGTGCGCGCCCCCATTCTGCTTTTGGGCGGCGTTCTCATTACACTGACGCTGGATCCCGTGCTGGCGCTGGTACTGATCTGCACCCTGCCTTTTCTGGGCGGGCTGATGTTCGGCGTGTCGAAAAGGGGGATCCCGCTCTATCAGGAATTGCAGAAAAAGGTGGATTCCATGGTGCGCACGGTGCGGGAAAATATTTCCGGCATTCGGGTGATCAAGGCGCTGTCGAAAACTGAATACGAAAAGGAGCGCTTTGCCGGGGTGAATGAGGCGGTAGTGGAGCAGGAAAAAAAGGCCGGAATCACCATGGCCCTCACAAATCCCCTGGTCAACCTCTTTCTGAACATCGGCCTGACCGCCGTGATTCTGACCGGCGCCTTCCGGGTCAACGCCGGGCTGACCCAGCCGGGAAAGATCATTGCGTTTCTCACCTATTTCACCATTATCTTAAACGCCATGATGGGCATTACCCGCATTTTCGTCATGGGCTCCAAGGGCATCGCCTCCGGAAACCGCATTGCCGAGGTGCTGAGCACCCCGGCGGATCTGGTCACCTCTCAGGCCGAACGGACGAAAACGGAATATCATGTGGAATTTCAGCATGTGACCTTCTCCTATGCCAAAAAAGAGCCCAGCGTAGAAGATATCAGCTTTGCCCTGAAGCCCGGGGAAACCCTGGGAATCATTGGGGCCACCGGCAGCGGAAAATCTACCCTGGCGGCGCTGCTCATGCGGCTTTATGACCCGGACAGCGGCCTGGTCTCCCTCTCCGGCCGGCCGGTTTTTTCCATTCCCCCGGAGGAGCTTCACACCAAATTCGGCGTGACCTTTCAAAACGATGTGCTCTTTGCGGACACCATTTATGAAAATATCGATTTCGGGCGGGGACTGCCCCGGGAGCAGGTGGAAAAGGCCGCCCGCTGCGCCCAGGCTATGGAATTTATCTCCGCCCTGCCCGATGGCTTTCAGCATATGCTCACCGCCAAGGGCACCAATTTAAGCGGCGGCCAGAAACAGCGGCTGCTCATTGCCAGGGCCCTGGCGGGAACCCCCGAGATTTTGATTTTGGACGATTCCTCCTCCGCTCTGGACTATAAAACGGACGCCGCGCTCCGGCAGGCTCTGCGGGAAGAATACGGCGGCGTTACCACCGTGATCGTGGCCCAGCGGGTCAGCTCCCTTCTCCATGCCGACCACATTTTGGTGCTGGAGGAAGGAAGGGCCCTGGGCTACGGCTCCCACCAGGAACTGATGGATTCCTGTGAGATCTACCGGGAGATCGCCAAAATTCAGATGGCAAAGGAGGGAGCGTAATGCCGCCGAGAGGACCGGGCAGCGGAAGAGGCCCCCGGGGACTTTCCGAAAAGCCCAAGGATCGAAAAAAAGTGCTTTTGCGCCTTTGGACTTATCTTTATGCCCATAAATGGATGGCGCTGGGGGCGATCCTGCTCACCATATCCAGCAATCTTCTGGCCCTTTTGGGGCCGTATCTGTCCGGCCGGGCTATCGACGCCATCGGCATGGGGCCGGGGGAGGCCGATTTTCCCGCAGTATTCCTTTTCTGCGCGCTGATGATCGGCTTTTACGCCTTGTCCTCCGCTCTTTCCTACCTGCTCTCCATTTTGATGATCCACCTGAGCCAGAAGATCGTCTATCAAATGCGAAAGCAGGTATTTGACAGGCTCACCGAACTGCCGGTAGGGTATTTTGACACCCACCAGACCGGAGATATCGTCAGCCGGATCTCCTATGATATCGACACGGTAAACGCCTCTCTTTCCAACGACCTGCTGCAAATTGCCGCCAGCGTCATTACCGTGCTGGGTTCTCTTGTGATGATGATCGCCATTTCTCCCCTGCTGGTGCTGGTCTTTGCCGTGACCATTCCCATGTCCATTTTATTTACCCGGTATATGACAAAGCGGGTGCGCCCGCTGTTCCGCAAGCGCTCCATGATGCTGGGAGAGCTCAACGGCTTTGTGGAGGAGGTGATCTCCGGGCAGAAAACCACAAAGGCCTACCACCGGGAGGAAGTGATGATCTCCCGGTTTGACAAACGGAACAAGGAAGCGGTGGACGCCTACTACAACGCCGATTATTACGGCGGCATGATGGGCCCCTCCGTGAACCTGATCAACAACCTTTCCCTGGCCTTTGTCAGCATTTTGGGGGCGGTGCTGTTCCTGCTGGAGCGCATCACCATCGGAAACCTTTCCTCCTTCGTGCTGTATTCCCGCAAATTTTCCGGGCCCATCAACGAGATCGCCAATATCATCAGCGAGCTGCAGTCCGCCTGCGCCGCGGCGGAGCGGGTGTTCCGGCTGATCGACGAGGAGCCCGAGCCCGCCGATGTCCCGGACGCCCAGGTTCTTTCCCAGGTGACGGGAGACGTTTCCATGAAGCATGTGCAATTCGGCTATGTGCCGGGGAAAACCATCATTCACGATCTGAGCCTACACGCCCCGCCCGGCGAACTGATCGCCATTGTAGGGCCTACCGGGGCGGGAAAAACCACCCTCATCAATCTCCTGATGCGGTTTTACGACCCGGATTCCGGCTCCATTTCCCTGGACGGCAGAGAGATCCGAGGCATCACCCGCAAAAGCCTGCGGCTTTCCTACGCCATGGTGCTGCAGGACACCTGGCTGTTTACCGGCACCATCTTTGAGAACCTGGCCTACGGAAAAAAGAACGCCCGCCGGGAGGACGTGGAGGCCGCCGCCAGGGCCGCCCATATCCACCGCTACATTATGGGCCTGCCCCAGGGCTATGACACGGTGCTGGACGAAAACGGTATGAACATTTCCCAGGGCCAGAAACAGCTTTTGACCATTGCCAGGGCCATGCTGCTGGACGCGAAAATGCTGATTCTGGACGAGGCCACCTCCAATGTGGATACCCGCACGGAAATGCGCATTCAGGCCGCCATGCGGGAGCTGATGAAGGATAAAACCTGCTTTGTCATCGCCCACCGGCTTTCCACCATTCAAAACGCCAACCACATTCTGGTGGTAAAAGACGGCGATATCGTGGAGCAGGGAAACCATGCGGCGCTGATGGCAAAAAACGGCTTTTACGCCGGGCTTTACAATTCCCAATTCCAATAGCTTGTTAGTTGTTAGAGAAGAGCGCATAATTAATGAGCAATTAGGAATTAGGAATGAGGAATGAGCAATTTAAGGGCAAGGGCAGATAAATTGGAATTTAGCGGTTATCTGCACACCGCCCTCTTGTCATTCTGAGCGAAGCGAAGAATCTCGTTCTTTGCCCTTTTGCCCTGGGGTTAAGGACGAGATTCTTCGCCTACGGCTCAGAATGACAGAGGAGGGGGCTTGTCCTTCTCTAACGACTGCTAACAACTAGTTCGCTAAACTACAATTTATCACTCTGTCCTTCATTGCTCATTGTCTTGCCCTTCCTTTATTGCGCCGAAGGCGCCACCATGATCCAGCATCTGACGTCTGATCTCTGAAAAGTACCGCGGCAAAATGGTCCATTTTGCCGCGGTACTTTTCACTTTTCCAGCCTGTCCGCATATTCTGGACTGTGAGAATTTTTTCCCACAGTTTTTCAGAATAAAATGGAAGGAGATCATTATCTATGAAGATCTATCGCGGCAGCGGGTGCTGCGACAGCCATGAAGACCCTTGCTGCCCGTCCTGCCCTTGCCCTCAATTCTGCCCTGTGCCGGGGCCCCAGGGGCCTCAAGGCCCTCAGGGGATTCCGGGTGATACCGGCCCTGCCGGGCCTCAGGGGGTGCAGGGCCTTCAGGGGCCTCAGGGTGTTCCCGGTAATACCGGCGCGACCGGGCCTCAAGGTGTTCAAGGTATTCAAGGCCAGCCCGGCCCTACCGGCGCTGCGGGCACAAACGGCGTGACCGGACCCACCGGGCCCACCGGCGCAACGGGCGCTGACGGCGTGACCGGACCCACCGGGCCCACCGGCGCAACGGGCGCTGACGGCGTGACCGGACCCACCGGGCCCACCGGCGCCGCGGGCGCTGACGGTGTAACCGGACCCACCGGGCCCACCGGCGCAACGGGCGCTGACGGCGTGACCGGACCCACCGGGCCCACCGGCGCTGCGGGCACAAACGGCGTGACCGGACCCACCGGGCCCACCGGCGCTGCGGGCACAAACGGCGTGACCGGACCCACCGGGCCCACCGGCGCCGCGGGCACAAACGGCGTGACTGGACCCACTGGACCTACCGGCGCAACAGGCGCTGACGGCGTGACCGGACCCACTGGACCTACCGGCGCTGCGGGCACAAACGGCGTGACTGGACCCACTGGACCTACCGGCGCAACAGGCGCTGACGGCGTGACCGGACCCACCGGGCCCACCGGCGCCGCGGGCACAAACGGCGTGACCGGACCCACCGGGCCCACCGGCGCAACAGGCGCTGACGGCGTGACCGGACCCACTGGACCCACCGGCATAGCAGGAAGCGCTGCTATTATCCCCTTCGCTTCCGGACTGCCTGTTTCTCTGACTACCGTTGCAGGCGGCCTGGTGGGCACACCGGCCTTTGTAGGCTTCGGCAGCTCCGCACCCGGCCTTGCCATCAGCGGAGGCACCATCAACCTGACAAATCCGGCGGGAACACTGACCAACTTTGCGTTCTCCATGCCGAGAGACGGTATAATTACCAGCCTAAGTGCATTTTTCAGCACAACGGCCGCTCTTTCACTGGTAGGCTCTACAATCCAGATTACCGCCCAGCTTTATCGATCTGTCACACCGGACAACGTGTTTACCGCCGTTCCCGGCGCAGCAGTCAGCTTGACTCCTGCCCTGACAGGCGTCATTTCCGCCGGCACACTGTCCTCCGGCGTTACAGATGGACTGAACATTCCCGTAACACCCGAAACCCGACTGATGCTGGTGTTTACCGCTACCGCCTCCGGTCTGACACTGGTAAACACTGTGGCAGGCTATGCCAGCGGCGGCCTGGCAATTTCCTGATTCAGGCTATGGCAAAGGAAAACCGGAAAAAGGCTCCTTCCGGAGCGGAAGTAAAAAAGTGCGGTCATACAAGACCGCACTGTACTTAGAACCTGTATTCACAACCTGCAAACGCCGTCTGAGCGGCCTTTTTCGTGTTGCTCGTCGTTAAATTTGCTTGCCATACGGACAGTATGCCTGCCCAAATTCGCCTAGAACAACACGAAAAATTCTCGCTCATCCGGCATCTTCGGTTATGAATACAGGTTCTTATCCACTGAAAGAAGGGCTCTTATGGTCACTGTCAGCTTATGTATGATCGTAAAAAATGAAGAAAAACATCTGCCCCGCTGTTTGGATTCTGTGCGGGATCTGGTGGACGAGATCGTCCTTGTAGATACGGGCAGCACGGACCGCACCGTGGAGATCGCCCGGCGCTATACGGAGCAGGTGTACGGTTTTCCCTGGCGGGACGATTTTGCCGCCGCCCGGAATTTTTCCTTTTCCAAGGCTTCCATGGAGTACTGCCTGTGGCTGGACGCGGACGACGTGATCGAGCCGGAGGACCGGGAAAAGTTCCGCCGCCTGAAGGAAAGCCTTTCCCCCGATACGGACATCGTGATGCTGCGGTATCACACTGCCTTTGATGAAACCGGCAGCCCCAGCTTCACTTACTATCGGGAGAGGCTGATCCGGAGAGAAACGGGCTTTGCCTGGCAGGGCGCGATCCACGAGGCCATTGTTCCGGCGGGAAAGGTGATCTACAATGAAACAGCGGTGTCCCACCGGAAAACCGGCCCCGGCGATCCGGACAGAAACCTGCGCATTTTTGAGCGCCTGCTTCGGGAAAAGGGGGTGCTCGGGCCCAGAGATCAGTTTTATTATGCCAGAGAACTGGCCGCCCACGGCAGAGATCCCGAGGCGGCGGTAGTACTCAAAGAGTTTCTGGATTCCGGAAAAGGCTGGGTGGAAAACGAGATCGAGGCCTGCCGGGATCTTTCCGCCTGCTTCAGCCGGTTAGGGCAGCCGGAAAAATCTTTTTCCGCCCTGCTTCGCAGTCTGCGGTTTGGCCCGCCCCGGGCGGAGGTCTGCTGTGACCTGGGCGCGTTTTTCTGTGAGCGCTCCGATTTTTCCACAGCCGCCTATTGGTACAAACAGGCGCTGAACTGCACCCGTAACGATACTGCCGGAGGTTTTGTCATTCCCGATTGCTATGGGTACCTGCCCTGTTTGCAGCTCTGTCTATGCCTGTATCAGTTGGGCGATTTTGCGGGGGCGGAGGAATACAACCGAAGGGCGGGGGAATATAAGCCCGCCAGCCCGGCCTATCTCTACAATAAAGCGTTTTTTGAAGGAAGAAGCGCCTCGGAAAACTGATAAAGACAAAGAAATTCCCGGAAAGCTCATTTCCTGGAGAAATGTGAAATCTTGACCGCAGCTTGCAAAAAAGCGGGAAAAGTAGTATAGTCGAGCCAGTGCCTTTTGAGGAGGAAAGAAAAATGATACGCCATATCGTGTTGTTCAAATTTAAGGAAACAGCCAACGGAAAAACGAAAGAGGAAAACCTGCGGGAAGCAAAGGAACGCATGCTGGCCATGCGGGGAAAGATCCCTGAGATTTTGGAAATGACGGTTTCCTTCGGAGCTTCCGGCTCCGCTCCTTCCAATTATGATTATATTCTGGATTCCACCTTCCGCTCTCTTGAGGAGCTGGAGGCTTACCAAAAGCACCCGCTTCACGTGGCGTTCGGGGCCTTTGTAAAGGAGCTGCGGGAGCCGGGCGGCCGGGCCTGCGTTGATATCGAGCTATGAACGACAGAATTTCTTCACTGCTGACCTCTGATGGAATGCCCCGTACAAGGGACACACTGGCCGCGATCCTGATCTTATCCTGGCCCGCTATTTTAGAGCAGATCATGATCACGCTGGTGCAATATGTAGATACGGCCATGGTGGGCTCCTTAGGCTCCGCCGCCACCGCCGCCGTGGGTCTTACCGCCAGCACCACCTGGCTGTTTGGCGGTCTGTTCGGCGCGGCGGCAGTGGGCTTTTCCGTGCAGGTGGCTCAGCATTTAGGCGCCGGCCGGGAGGAGGACGCCAAAAGCGTCACCTGGCAGGCGCTGCGGTTTGTGGTCCTTTTCGGCCTGCTCATCGGCGCTATCGGTGTGGCGCTTTCCTTTCCCCTGCCCGCCATGCTCCGGGCCCAGAAGGAAATTCGGGGAGACGCCTCTTTGTATTTCCGCATTATGGCCTGCGCCATGCCCTTTACCTTTGGCTCCAACATGTTCAGCTCCATTCTTCGCTGTGCGGGAGATACCAAAACTCCCATGCTTCTGAACCTTCTCACCAATGTGTTGAATGTGATCCTGAACACGCTGTTCATCTACCCCGCCAGAACAGTTTCCCTGTTGGGCGCTTCCTTTCCCATGTGGGGCGCGGGCTGGGGCGTGGGCGGCGCGGCCTTTGCCTCCGCCTGTTCCAATGTGACGGTGTGCATTCTCTTTACGCTGACGATTTTTTTGAAAAACTCCCCGGTGCGCATCACCATGAAGCGCCGGTATTCCTTTGAAAAGTCCTGCCTTTTGACTGTTTGGCGGCTGGGCCTGCCTGTGGCGCTGGAGCGCACGCTGACAAGCCTTGCCCAAGTGATCATCACTTCCCTGATCGCCGGTATCAACACTGTGGCGGTGGCGGCAAACCATTTGGCTGTCACTGCTGAATCCCTGAGCTATATGCCCGCTTACGGTATCGCCACAGCGGCCACCACCTTGGTGGGACAGTCCGTGGGCGCCGGGCGAAAAGAACTGGCAAAACGGTTTGCCAGGCTCATTTCCTGGCTGGGTGTGGGCCTTATGACCATCGGCGGGCTGGTGCTGTTTGTGTTCGCCCCTCAGCTTATCACCATATTTACCTCTGATCCAGAGGTCATTGCCCTTGGCACCCAGGTGCTTCGTATCGTGGCCTTTGCCGAGCCCCTATTCGGCGCTTCCATTGTGGCCTCCGGTGCACTGCGGGGCGCTGGGGATTCCAAGGTGCCCTTCCTTCTGAGCTTGGGCACCATGTGGGGCGTACGCGTGGCCCTTTCCCTGCTGCTGGTGGGCCCCCTGGGCCTTGCCGGCGTGTGGCTGGCAATGGCCGCCGAGCTTTCTGCCCGGGGTCTTGTTTTCATGGTCCGTCTCTACCGCGGCCGCTGGCTGAATATCGACCTTTTCAGAACCTCTAAAAAACCGGAACCAAAAAACTCATAAAAAGGCTTTACAACCTGTCCGGTTTGTGATAAAATAACGGTGCTGTTTCAAAAGAAGACAGCACCTATAGGCCCTTAACTCAACTGGAATGAGCGCAAGCGCTTTCCGGGGAAGTTAGTTAGCTTTTCGGGTTCGTGCTCGTTTTTCAATTTCATATGGGCCCGTAGCTCAACTGGGAGGAGCCTAGGCGCTCTCCGGGGAAGTTAGTTAGCTTTTCGGGTTCGTGCTCGTTTTTCAATTTCATATGGGCCCGTAGCTCAACTGGGAGAGCGGGCGGTGCAGTTTAAGACCCCTAATTTGGGGGCGTAATTCATTCGGTGTGCGGCGTGTTCGCTACACATTTAAGGAAAACAACAAGTTAATACAGTAATACGGGCGATTAGTTCAGCTGGGAGAACGCCAGGTTCGCAATCTGGAGGTCAGGGGTTCGATCCCCCTATCGTCCACCATCAAACAGACTTGTTTCAAAAAACAGGTCTGTTTTTTTATGCGAAACATAGATACCGGATTCCTTTGGGCTTTCCTCTCGGCACTCCGCTTCAAGCCGCTGGAACTCCTGAAAAGAGACGTTAAATTCGATTTCCAGTGAGTAGTCCCGATAAACATAAACGGACTTGACAAACTGTGAGACAATCATTTTCTTAGCTTCAAATGTGCATTTGTCGTAAAGGTCAGCCCAGCTTTCCAGCTTGTCATATTCCTTTCTTTCTTGGTCTGCGCTGGCGGTACATTCATCATAGTCCTGTTTGGCGCAATCAACTGTATCAGAAAGTGTTTGAATTTCTGTCTTTGTTTTCTCCACAAGGTCATTCAGAAGCTCAATGTTTAATCGGCTCTCACCACGAATGACCTTGATGGTTTCCGCCTCATAATCAGAAAGCTCCCTTTGCTTTTCCGCTAACTGAGAACAGGATATTTTGTATCGGGCTTTTGCAAGCTCCACTGATCTTTCGTGTTGCTCGTCAATAATTTCTTTTCCCGATGCAGCCTTGATCTTCGCAAATTGATAGCGAATGATTTTATCTATAATCCCGTCCAGCTTTTTTACACCATATCCAGACTGGCCGTCGCAGTCGCCGGGGTGTCTGACATTGTAATGGCAGACATAGCGGATTTTTGATTCTTTTATAACCTCGCCGTCCCTTTTTACATACCTTTTTCCATTAGTAGTTAGGGTCAGGCGATTTTTGCAATGTCCGCAAAAGATATTTCCGCTTAAAAGGCATTTCCCCTTCATATTCAGCGGTGTATCTCCATGGTGAGTAGTCCGGTCAGTCCTGAGCTTTTGCGCCCTCTCAAATACGTCCTTATCGATGATTTGAAGCTCTGGAATAGGTTCTGAGCAAGCCTCTCCATTGCGAATAACTCCCGTATAAAGAGGGTTTTTGATAATTCTGTTGAGAGAGGTTGTGGGAAAATCCTTGCCATCTGATTTGACGATTCCCAATTCCTTTAGGTAGCGGCAAATCCGATATACTCCATAGCCTTCAAAAACATATTTGTGAAAGATAAGGCGAACGATTTCTGCGGCTTCATCGTCTATGGCAATATCATAAACTTCCCGGTTCTTTTTATTTAACCGTCCCTGCTTGACAAGATGATAGCCGTATGGAACTGCCCCGCCGGTAAAGTAGCCGTTCTCTGTCAGTTGCTCTAAACGGGTTTTTACACGGACAGAAGTTTTGATACTCTCTCCGGACGCCTGCCAATATCGGATATAATTCAACAGCTTGTCAACGTGTGTATCAAAACGCTGCTGTCCCTCAACTGCACTCCATACCTCAATGCCATTATTTACGAACCATTCAACAACAAACGGCGTTTCATCATCTCTCCGGCCTAGGCGGTCAAACATATAAACCAGTAGAATGTCAAACTTCTGTTCCACAGCGTCCTTTTGGATTTCTTGAACTGCGTCCCGTTCCTTTGCGGACAATTTGAAACCGGAAACGCCCTTTTCGTAAAACTCCTTTTCAATCGCCCAATCCGGGTGCTGGGAGACAAATTCTCTGCAATATTGCTTCTGCATGGGAATATCGTCTTTTTCTACCTGCCCAATGGTGGAAACACGGTATAGACAGTACACTCTTTTTTTATCGTTCATAACATACACCTCATTTCGTCCTGCAAAACAAGCTGTATGTTCTTGTTTTCTATGTAGTTTTCAAGGTTCATATCCATACCTATATTATCTCATATTTGGCGAATTTTCGCAAATTTTGGATAATTGACTAGGCATAGAACCTTGACGAAATAAAGCTTCTTTGATCCCTTTCATAACAGTCAAATCAGGATTCCGGGTATATCGGATAAGCACTTTGCAGCCGTCTATAATGACGGTTTCAGTGTGTTCAGTATCAGAAGTCTTGCTCATTTGGAAACTCCCCCTTTGATATGACAAAATCCGCACTGCAAAACAGTGCGGATTTCATATTCACATCATAAGATCAGGAGCCGTACAGACAGCGGCTGACAAAACCGCTTCATAGGATTTTGTGCCTCCCCCCATGCTTGTGGCGGGGCGTTCTACGCAGTGACGCATAGTCAACGCAAGTATCATTATCCCCGTATCTGGTTCCTGGCCCACAGCCCTGCCATGGCTGTTTTGCAGCGTTGGTATTTCTCGTCAAGCGTACCCGCCGCCCGGCTCACCACATACGGAATGTATCTGATAGCCCTATTCAGTTTTCCATCGGCTGTGTTATCAGCCTGTGAAAGCGTACCATAGGCTGATACGCTTTGACAGACGGATAGTCAATCTTCCAGCGTTTCGCCCTCCGGCAGCTTTGCAAGGTCAAATTTGTAGATGATACCAAGCATGAGCTTTTCGATAATACGTTCTCTGATATCCGGGTCAATGTATACGCTTTTGTTGCCGTATTCTCCTTGCAGTTTTCTTTTGGAGCAATAGGATATGTAGCCTTCAAAATTATTCAGAATCGTATTCATGGCCTCGGTGTCCCCCTGTTTTGCCGCTGCAATGACCGCATACGGGATACGCTTAATCACTGACCAACACCTCCAAAACCATTTTCAGCTTTTGTAGGCCAACGGTGCGGCGGTAACGTACCGCTCCGCCGGAAAGGCCCAGCATATACCCAATCTCCGCATCTGAATAGCCAAAGTAGTAGTAAAGAAGTACCACTTCCCGCAGTCCTGGTTCCAAACAGCCGAGAGCTTGTCCCAGGCTCCAGTCGTAAATTTTTATGATCTGGCCCCGGACAAGAAAGGGACGATGTGTAGGGTGGTAGGTATCTTCTACGGAAAGTTTTGAAATCTCGCTCTCACTGAGGGCAGACAGTGGCACGCTTTTCTCCTGATCCAGCTTACGAAGAGCTTCGATTCCTTCGTTAAAAATCAGCTTTGTGCAAAAAGACAGGAAAGCTTTTTCTTTATATTCGTAAAATTGCTGGTGGGTCATGGTCATTCTCTCCCTTTTCGGCTTCTACTGTCTTTACGGTTTTAAGGGGGGCAAATGGCAAATTTGTTCCAAAAGAAGTGGAAACCTTACATAAGAAAAGGTGTTCCGGCAAATTTCGCAGACTGGCTAAGAAAAAATCTGTCCCAAGTTGGGACAGAAAAGCTGGTTGATATAGAAAAAAGCGTCCCAAGTTGGGACGCTTTTCCTTGGTGAAAACAGCAGGCACGGTGGGAATATGTTATTTGCCTATGCTTGCCATTCTCGATAGAGAGCTTACTTTCTCAGTTCTTCGGGGAGTTCCGGTTCAAAACTTACGGTGCTCGAAGCAGCACCCGCTCCCATATTGGCGATAGCCTCGATCAAAGACGCAATCGCAGACCAGATGTTCTCCATGGTTACGCCCTCCTTTCCTGCAATTTGGGAATTATCATCATAACGGCAACAGCCGTTAGGGTGAACGATATGATTGGCAGATACATGAACTTGCTTTGCAGTAAACACAAGCTGCACACTAGGATAGCTATCAAGGGTGTCAAAACCCTTGATGTAATCTGATTTCGTCTGTATCTGGCTTCCGAAAGCGGATGATTGACATTTCTGACTGGAACCAATAAACAAATTGTAACGGCAGACGCAACTGTGAGGAACGGTATTATCAAGGTTTGAACATTAGCAGGGAAAGAGTCAAACAAAAGAGACGCTGTGGCTGTGAGCCAGTATACTGCATTCGTAAGAATGAAGCAGCTCCCGTATGTTTTGGCATGATACCCCCCGGAGAAAAATCGCAACGGCATGAAAACCAAGAGGAATATCACTGCATGACCGAAAAGTGAAAAGAGAGCAGACAAAAGCAAAATAGCCGTGGTCGATGCGGAAGTAGACAAAAACAACTGAAATCCATAGCGATATACTGATTTTCTCGATTCGTCAAGCGAACACTTCATAAAAAGAAATTCGGTCATACTGTCAGCACATTTTTCCAGCATGGCAATCACTCCTTGTGTTTGGCTTTTAGGTTATATTCGGGGAAGTTCAAAGAAGCGATAGAGATAAAACGTCCGTCTTTATAGACGTTTTCCAATGTACCGTCATATTTGGAAACCGACTCACGAATACTCCGAATGCCCAAACCGTGCTTCCTGGATCTGTCTGTTTTCGTGGTATGAAGATCCACATCTTTTGCCAATGGATTCCCCAAGCAGGTGTTTGAAACCTGAAATAATATCGTTCCATCGGAGGGTTGCCAGATGTGCAGGGTAACCTGCCTCTCTTTTTCCGATGAGATTAACATGCAAGCGTCAAAGGCGTTATCCAACTGATTTGCCAGTATTGCGCAGATATCAACAGAATCAATGCGTAGCGGAACGGCAAAGTTGATCTGGTAAGAAAATGTAAGAGGAATGCTCTTTGCTTCACTCAGTTTGAAATTGACCACGGCATCCACCGCATCATTCCCGCTCTTACAAGCTGCTGCGCTGTGACTGATCTCATTCAGCAGTTCTGAGGAATATTCCTGAATCCCTTTCAGGTTTTCCTGCTCTGCGTAAGTTTGAATCACTCGAACATGATGGATAAAATCGTGATTTAGCTTTGCAAAATCCTGCTGGCTTTTGTGCAGATTCTCATAGTTTGTTTCCATAAGGGAATTTGACATAGATAAAAGCTCATTTGACTCTCGCTCTGCTTGGTATTTCCCGGCAATTAACAGAGCGGCCAATAGCAGAACAACACATAATGCCATAAAGATCCAGGAAAGCAAAATGCCTGTCTGCATTACAAGGATCGAATCGGTCAGAATCATGGACACAAGGTAGGACATGACACAATAGGCAGCTCCGCTGACACAAAGTAAAAGTGCCAGATACCGATTTTTTAATCTCTGGATTCTGGGTAGGAAACGATAAAGGCACAGCAGGAAAAGTATCTCAATCCCTTTGTTAGTTACAAGAAAACAATAACGTATGGCTCCGGGAGACATCAGAAGATAGAAAGTCCTTGCATCTGTGACGGGGGATTCACTGACAATCCCGAAAAGGAAAAAGATTACATAGTCAATGGCATTCATAACCAAATATGTAATTACAGTTGATGCCGCAAGCAAAAGAACCGTTTTGTGCGAAAAAAGTTTTATGTAGATTATGACAAACAACATGGAAATTAACGGAGTTAAAAATGAAAACACGCTCCATCTGTTCATTATGATGACAAAGATACTCAATAAGCCCGTACCAAGGAAGATGAAAAGGATCGGTTTCTTTCCTTTGAGTTCTTGGCCAGCCATGCGGCTCACAGAAAGTAAAATCACCAGACTCTCAATAATGGTTGTCAATGTTTCCATACAGAAGCTGATCCAATTCATGTTACCCCTCCCCAATACCTGTTGAGAGCTGCTTTGACCTTCGGGATCATTTTCCTGCTGATGGAGAGTGTGTCTCCGTTTTTCAAAACTATCAACCCGGATGCCGTTTTTAAGACATAATCAATATTTATAAAACAGCTTCTGTCAATGTAAAGGAATCTTTCGCTCCCCAAAGCTTGGAAAATATCTTTCAGCGGCACCCTTAATTGAATGGAATTCTTCTCTGCCACGATCAGTTCCGTGATTCGACCAGTTCTTTGCGCATAGATGATGTTGTCATGATGAATCCTTTCAGTATCGCTGTAATGGGTCACAGTCAGATACTTCGTTTCCTTTTTGTGTTGGTCGTCTATTGCAGCCTGCAAAGCTTCAAATAAGCCGGTTTCCATTGCCAGCTTTGAAACATACCGCAAAGCTCTTACTTTGTAACCATCTTGCATATATGGGAAATCAGTGTGTGACGACAAGAAAATGATAGTCGACACAACCCCTTTCTCTCTAAGCTGTTTTGCCAATGAAATTCCATTGATCTCACCCATTTCCATATCCAAAAGAAAAACGTCAAAGGCCATTCCGTCTCCAATGTCGTCCAAAAGAACTTGTGGATCCGTATAGCATTTGGGGCTAAACTGAAGGTCTGGGTCAAGTGTTTCATTAAATTTCAAGACGATATTCTGTGCACGGATTGTTTCCTGTTCTATATCATCACAAATTGCCAGACGTATCACAACCATTCCTCCTTTGGGCTACTCATATAGATAACGATGAATTCTCCTGCGGTTAAGATCAAGAAAGAAAACCTGCTCTGGGGTAATTATCAAGGCGTAAGGATCATCGGTGGATTTTCGATTTGCCGTGTTGAAATTGCTGTGGTACACAGAAATACCTATTTCTTTTGTTTCACATTTTTGGAGAATATCCTTTACAACAAGATCAATCGGGGCCGTGTGATACTTGGTTCCCGTCCACCTGGGGATCATCGCATGTATTGAGCTTAATTTCATATCTCGTATCAGCAGAAACCGATCTTGTGGCATATACGAAACAAGGTCAGAAATCCGGCAATCCCAAAAACCTGTTGGAGCAGCCGACAGTGCTAAACTCAGCACGCTAAAATAATCAAAACCGCAATCTAACAAAATTCGAATCAGTTCAATAGAAAGCGAAGGCGGCTTGTCCGCAACACTTTCTTTTGATACAACCGCTTTGAGAAGATTTTCCACGGATAAATGCAGATCCATATTAAGCGCCTCCTATAATGACAGTCATTTCATTATAGCGAGACTTGTCACAAATGTAAACTAGATTTTCTTTTTGTGATATAGAGTTGCCCAATCTTTCTTGCTACAATTCTATTTAGGGAGGGGTTAAAATGGCAGCTTTACCTCTGGGTCAACGACTGATTGCTTTTCGGAAAATTAAAAACCTGACGCAGGAAGAACTGGCCGAATTGTGCGGTGTGTCTGTCACATCAATTTCCCGGTGGGAAAATGGCAATCTTCGCCCAAAACCCAAACATTTGAAAAAGCTTGCGGAAGTATTGGGTACCGATGAAGCTACTTTCTTCCATTCCAGTGAGTTGGTGATTCCGGACAATGTTGTCATCAAAGAATTCATCAGCATTTTGCAATCTCTGAACCATGAGGAGCAGTTGTTTGCTCTGAACTGCCTCAAGGAATATCAGAATCTGCGAAAAGGACATTCATCTAGAACAGATTAAGTATAGCATAATTTTTTCTTTTTTTCACGGTGTGTGTCTAAAATGTAGAAATCTTGTGTCTGAACGGTCTTTGGAAATTCTTCCAAGGACCACTTTTCTTTTTCAGACACAAGATTTTGTTAATTGGAGCACAAATTGCGCACAAGCAAGATTTTTGTGGTATAGTGTCTGTGCAGAGAAAAAACAGATTGTTCTGTATCTCGATTAGTTGCATTGGTAGTAAGGCGTTCATAGATGCACAGCGAGCATTTATGATATGACAGGTGGATCGCTGACACCTGCCGGGTACAAGCTCACAGAAGTGTGGAAAGATCGGCCATGTTCCTGCCTGCAAGGGACACAGTCAGCGGTTACTGTGGTGAGCGGAGAAACCGAAAACTAAATTGCTATTACTTAAGAAAGGTGGTTTTCAAATTGAAAATCAAAAGACTTTTGGCAGTATGTCTGGCAGCAGTACTGATGGTGTCTGCTATGGCGATTCCTGCAAGTGCGTCAGATGATCCAGATTCCGGGATTATGCCGGCAGCTGTTTGGAGCGCAGCCAGAAAATCCAATTATGACATGTGGCCGACTTATGGAAAAATTTCCTATCGGCCGGGTCCGTTTGATGATTGCTGGGGGGCTACATGCTACTACATTGACGACCATTCAAAGGCCTATGGTGCTTCTTGTTCAGGAAAGTCGTACTGCAAAATTTGGGGTGAAGATGGCACCAGCAAACAATCTTATACCACAACAAAAAACTCCGCTAACGATCTCTATACACAAACCGATAAGGTGTCCGGTCAGTGGTATGCAAAGGAATTGCTCCATTGTTATGTAAACTATACCGCCAATAATTGGCGGCAGGACATCACTGTGTATACCGAATAAGGAAAGCGAGACGTAACAGTCACTCACGTCAATTAGCGCAAAACAACTCAGCAGAAAAGGGGGCTGGATTCTGCGAATCTTTGCCCCCTTTTTTGAATATCCTGCTTTCCAAATCAAAAAGTACGCTATCGCCATCAGATTTTGTCATAATTTTGTAAAGAAAAGATCCTGCTTCTTTTTAATTCTTTTGAGTATCTTTGATTTTATAAAGGATAAAGCTTCCCGAGTTTCATAAAGCATAGGAGAGATTATGAAAACTATTCGTTTGGCATTTGGTCGAATCCTGGATTACGCAAAAGGTAAAAAGCTGATTTTTATCATTTTCCTGACGGGTGTTGTCCTGTGCTCCTTTATTTTCATCTATTTCTATGGAAACGCCATGCCGCACAAGCGTCATGAAGCCTATAACCAAGTTAGCTTGCGGACCTTTTCTGTAGAATTTCCAGAGCCGGAGCAGTTCTCAGAGAAAACCCTTCATGTGTTGGACGGCTTTGGAATCAGCGACGTCACCGTTTCCTGTAAAGCCGAGATCAAGGATCTTGAGGCTTTTTCTTTGGAAGATTCCCTGAAAACAGACATGGAGTTTTCCTTGCGCACTCTGCGGGACAACAACCAACAGAAGGACATGTTTTTTACCGACCTGTTTTCCCAAGAACAGCTGGAGGGGGACAACATTATTCTTTCAAACAATTTTGGCACAATCGACACCATTCAGGTAAACGGTGTGGATTTCGCAGTTTCCAGAAGAATAGGCAATATGATACCAAGCTATCTTTATATTCCTGCAAAATCATTTGAACGTCACGGATTTGGGATAGAGAAAATCGATTTTGCCCTTTTGTCCCGTGCGGACAGCGCTACTGCTGGTCAAATCGTGGCTATTTTAGCAGAAACTTTCCCACGGGCCGATATCGCAGCACCTGACACGGCCACACCGGGTGGAGAGTACGAGGCCTTTCTCACTATCAGCTTTCAGTATCTACTTTCCCTTCTGGCGTTCCTATTCCTCTTTCGGTATCTTCTGGAACAAACCCAATACCAGGATGTCGTCTATACGACCGTGGGCGCACCAAGAGCCGCCGTTCTCAAAATTGTTTTCACAGAAATGGCACTGATTTCGCTTTTCTGCTCTCTGTGTGCAGTCCTACTGCACCACTGCACCTACGGATTTCTGGGCGATGAAATCAATACCATTCCGAATATCCGGTATACTTGGGCCGATTATGGGATCTGTGCTGGTGTCACGGTGGCGCTGTCCTTGTTTGCGGCGGCCCCGGCGGTTGTTTCCTATCTGAGGTATTCTACCGCTGAACTCAAACGAAAAGTGAACCGATAAGAAGAGGTATATTATGAAAAGCTTTCGCCTTATGCTCCGCTTTTACAAGGAAAACTGGCTTTCCCTCCTGCTTTTGCTGGCCGTTACACTGTATTCTACTTCTATGCTGATGAACGTAGTCTCTCAATTTTCCTACGCCAATTATGTGAAGGATGTCTTTTCAGACCCTGCTGTTCAGGACAGCGTGTATTACATGCCCGGTAGCTTTGAGAACACTCCGAAGGGCCTTGCCAGAATTAAAATCGATCTGGAAAGCCGGAAACTGCCCGGCGTGAAGGGTATTATCCAGCCCGTAGGCGGGGTCAGTGTAGGTTGTGGAGAGCTGTTTTCAAACGTAGCCTTCTGTGACGCGACGTACCGTGACGCTTTCTCCCTTGTGGACGAAGGTAGATGGTTGTCCCAGGCCGATGCTGAAACTCCGGAAATTGAGGCAGTCGTGTCCGGCTATCTGTTCTACGATAGGAAGCCGGGTGATGAAATTGAAGTGACGGTCAATCCCTATGGCGATCCGCCGATTACGAAAAGGGTAAAAGTGATCGGCGCAAAACGGGAACCTGCTTTTCTTCCGGCTTTCAATCTTACCGCTACGTCTGTTACGGTGCCAGGAATTTTCGAGCAGGGGCACAACATGATTTTGATCTGTAAGGAAGATGCAGCAGCCCTGCTGCAAGGTATGGGAAACGGCGATCCATCTTTCCTTGGCATCCCATCTGAAAATCTTCTAATCCGCTTCCGGGAAAACGTCACAGAAGCGGAACGGGAAGCTGCCCTTTCAGAGCTTTCGGAAACCGGCTCTTTTGTAACCCATGAGCAGATTATGGTGAACACGGAAGAAGATTTGGCGCAAATGCGAAAGGAACAGCTTCCCCGGCCACTGCTGATGCTCTTTGTCTCCACCTTCTCCATGATCGCCATCGGGGTTTTAATCATCGACAAAAAACTTTCGGAATACCGCATCTATTTCCTTTGCGGCTGTTCGCGCCGGAAGGGAATCTTCCAGATGCTGGGCGCGATCTCGCTGGTGCCCGTTTTCGCTGCCTTAATTGATTTGCTCTATATCGCAGTGATACCCAGTCTGTATGGGATCACATCGCTTCTGAGCCCACTTCAGGGCGTGGAAAAAGCCGTTTACGGCTCAGACGTGATTCTCGCCCTGCTCGCGTATTTCGCCGTCACCCTGCTTCTTTCCGTAATCGTTCCATTTTTCAATATCTGCAAAGAAACTGCTATCCAAACATACAGGAGAAAAACATGATCAAACTGAAAAATCTCTGCAAAACCTATCGCTCCAAAGAAATCCTTTTCCCGGCGCTGAAAAATATCGACCTCTCCATTGAAAAGGGAGAATCCGTCGCTATCATGGGAAAATCGGGCGCCGGTAAAACCACGCTGCTGAATATTCTCGGCTGTCTGGATTCCTTTGATTCCGGCGAATATCTTCTGAACGAACAACCTATGAAAGGGCTGAAGGACGTAGAACTTGCGGGAATTAGAAATTCTTCCCTCGGATTCGTCTTTCAGGATTTTGCTCTGATTGAAAGTAAATCAGTCCTTTTTAACGCAATGCTGCCCATGTATTTTGACAAAACACCTGGCAGAACCATGCGGAAAAAAGCTTTACAAGCCCTGAACCTTGTAGGTCTACCAGACCAAGTAAACAAATCGGTGAATCAGCTTTCAGGCGGGCAAAAGCAGCGGGTCGCCATTGCCAGAGCTATAGTAAATCACCCGGACGTTATCCTAGCGGATGAGCCCACAGGTTCGCTGGACAGCGGCACCGGCGCGGAGATTATGGAAATGCTAATGGATATGAACAGAAGCGGCATGACTCTGATTGTCGTCACCCACGATAAAGATATCGCCAGCTACTGCAGCAGGCGGATCGTCCTGTCCGACGGCGAAATGGTCTCGGACAGCCGGAGCGGGGACAAAATGAATAATCAATAATCAATCAATTCAGGACAAGAAAAGGCAGCGGGAAATATGCAAGAAAGGACAAAAGAATACAGTAGTGCTTTCAGCCAATAAAGATTCAAGTTATCCGCCTTTCAAAGCTGTTTTTTTGCGACAAGGAATCCAGGCTTTGTCAGATACCAAAGTTCCGTTACACCGCACTATAGGGTCTTGTGTGTCGGATTACTATTTTGAATTTATTAGGGATTTAGTTTTGTATCCCAACTTGGGACGCAAAACTAAAATATAGGCACCCCATACCCCCGAATCTGCCACCAGCCTATGGGATAGCTCAACTGCCGCACGGCGTCAGGAACACCGGAGTTGCCCTCTATGGTGTAAATTCTTCCGTTCTCGACTTTTTCAACTATGCCCACATGATCGGCGTCACCGCTCCCGTCCCAGTCGAAGAAAATCAAATCTCCGGGGTTCGGAGTATAGCTTCCGTCCATCCATTGCCCATGGGTTTGAAACCAAGCCATTCCCCCGGAGGTGCAGCCGGCAAATTTCGGATAGATTCCCGCCTCTATATAGCCACATTGGTCTGCGCACCATGAGACAAAGCAAGCGCACCAGTCCACTTTCGCAGGAAATCCGTACCAGAGCCAGTAAGGATAACCGCCTACGTTGCCCACCTGGGACAAAGCCACAGCCACGATCTCGCCGTCAGCCGAATGAACGCCATATAACAGAGCCATCCAGTATTCGTTATTCTCCGGGTTCAGAAGTTCCGCAAGCTGCGTGTTTTGGTCTGTACTGAAGCCGTATGCCGCTCCCATCTCCTGCGCCGTCTTTGAAGTGATTGTGATAGAAAGATTCCGCTCGGTGGAAGGTTCCTCGCCCTCGTCCTGGACGGGGATCTCTGCTGTCTCTACCTGAGAGGAAAGGCTTGTCATATCCCAAAAGACAGCTTTCAGGCGGTTCACACGGTCAGCATCAAAAGATGTTACATCTACACCGTCCTCAGATCCGGCGGTCTTACAGGCAAAAACAGCCATAACATCTTTCCAAGCCGGAGCATGACCTACTGTTTCCACATGATCGTAATCTCCGATTCTCATGGAATCCAGCCGTTCCATGTATTCTCGGTTGATTTGTTGAATCGCTTCCTGTGGCGTAACTGTACTGGCGGTCTGCTTCCCGGAGAAGAAAATACCAAACGGAGACGCAGCTATTGCGGCAACTAAAAGAATCAGGCAAAGAATGGCTATCGGAACTCCACCACCTACAATCCCGGCCAGTGCGCTGATAAGGGAAGCAGCCGCCTTAGCGACCAGTGCAGTGGCCTTTTTCATAGCCTGAACAGCGGACTTTGCGGCGTGCTTAGCTCGCTGAACAGTTTTTGGGGAGACTTTCTGCCGGAAATGCCTTGCCCGTTTCTTGAGTGCGGCCTTGCCGGGCCTGCCTGATTTAATGGGATTCAAAGGGGTTTTTACAGCAGTTTGTTCCATGGTTTGCCGTGTTTTTATCCCTATCGCTCCACTGGAAGGCTTCAGCTTGGGTGAAGTGTTCCCCTTTACTTTCTGGCGGATCACGGGCGGACCGCCGCTCTGAGGAGCGGCGGTCCGGGCTGGATTGATAGATGGATATTGAGCAGGTGTGCCGGAGGGCTTTTGAATTGAACCATTTGCCGGCCTCCGGTGTTTTTTCATAGAAGCCTGCTGCCTTTGTTTCAGGGGGGTAGGCGGGTCCTGGGGTCCAGCAGGGATTGACGATTTCCCCACCCGGCCTTTTTCTTTGATTTCCAGCCTTTTTTTCTGAAATGCGGCTTTAGTCTTTTTTGTAATAGTTCCCGTTGTCTTACGACCTAATTCTTCTGTAACACGCTCAATAGAGCCTATAGCCGATCTTTCAGGGCTTTCTTCATTTTTGGGTTGCTGATTCTCTGTGAGTTCTTCCCGGAGTTTGGCGGTAAACTGGCGCTGGGCGGTTCTTACCGCACCGGTTTTCTTTTTCGTTTTGATGGAACGATCCCGTTCTCTAATATCGGGAATAAAATCACCTCCTATGTGATATGAAAAAAATGCGTCCCGATCAGGGACGCATTTCAGTGTGTATCGCTTGACAAATCTTCGGGTGGTCAGTATAATAGAGATAAAGAAAGAGTCTGCCGAATAGACGGTTTGGCTCAGTGGTTTAAGTTTCTAGTTAGGAAACCGTCACTTTGCCGAGTGGCGGTTTCGTCCTTTTACCGTGATCGTTACTGTATATCCAAAGATATGTAGCGTCAAAGTAATTGGCATTTGCTCCACCCCCTTTCGGGTGGTGTAGCCAAACCGCCTACCGCTTTAGCAGACTCTCCTGCGCATTTGCGCAATTAGATTATATCGGTTTTATCCCGGTTTTGCAAGCAAAACCGACTTGTTTTTCGGAAATCTGTCCCAGCTTGGGACAGATTTTTTATGTCTCTCCCGGCGTGGTGGTCATAAGCTTGTAAAGCTCCGTGTCCTTGGGTATGGTATTCGCAAAGGGGACAAGAGAGCCGCCCATACGGAGAAGCCCATGTCCCGGATCAGCGTTCTCCACATAGCTCATCTGTGTTTCGGACAGGTGCAGAAGCTGCCCCAGCTCCAGACGGTCCGTAGCCGCCTGGTTAAAGAGCATGAGAAATTCAGAGTTTGCCAGCATGAGCCTTGCAGTTTCAGAGCGCAAGCACTCCTCCACGTTCTGCGTTGCGGCAGTCAGGATTCCCCCGAATTTTCGCCAGCGCTTCCAGGCACGGTAAAGTACCTCGCCGGAATAGTGGTACTTAAAGTACAGATATACCTCGTCAATGAACACCCAGGTGAATTTTCCTTTCTTGCGGTTTTCAGCAACCCGGTTCTGAATGGCTTCCAGGGCCACCACCAGCGCTGTGGGACGAAGCTGCTCTCCCATCTCGTACAGGTCAAGGGAAATGATCCGGCTATCCATATTCACATTCGTGGGGTGGGCAAACACATTCAGGCTCCCCTCGGTGATGAGCTCGGCGGCAAGGGCAATCTCACGGGCTTCCGGTTCCGGCTGCTTCAGCACCTCGTTTCTCCAATCGGTCAGGAGGGGCGGAGGCAGTTTCCCTTTTGCTTTGAAATAGGGCTTATAAATATTGGCTGTGCAGCGGTCGATGATGCTCTTGTGCGCTCCGGTCAAAGTACCTGCGCCCATCTGCTGTTCCAGGATACTGGTAATCACCTCGGATTTCAGAGCAACGGGGTTTTCTCCGTCCGAATAGCTGTCCGCAATATCCAGAGGGTTGATATGATGCTGGCTGTGGGGAGAGATTTCTATTACCTGCCCGCCGGTGGCAGTGACCTGGGGTGTGTATTCCCGTTCGGAATCAATGATAATCACATCATCATCTGTCCCTAAGATCACACCGAAAATGTTTGACTTCATGCCCACGGACTTTCCCGAACCGGAAACGCCCAGGATAAAGGCGTGAGGAGAAATCAACCGTTTGCGGTCGCAAATGAGCAGGTTCCGGGAAACGGAGTTGATGCCGAAGTAGATGCCTCCGGGGTCTTGAATCTCCTGGGCCCGGAAAGGCATGAGGACTGCGGTGCTTTCCGTTGTCAGCGTCCGCATGGCCTCGATCCGGCGCAGGCCATACGGAAGAACGGTATTGAGACCGTCCTCCTGCTGATAGCGCAGCACGGAAAACTGGCACAGCTTTTCCCGGCCAAGAGAGATCAGAAACTCTGTATCAGCGTCAAGCTGCTCCTTGGTGTCAGCGATATGTGCCAGACTGACCGTAACGCACATCATGCGCTGGTCACGGACGGTGAGATCGTCCAAGTATTCCTTTGTTTCCTCCCGTACCTGTTCCAGTTCATAAGGCACAGCAGCGGAGAAGTTGTTTCTTGCGTTCTGCCTCTGCTGCCAGCGGGTGATGTCAGATTCCACACCCAGAATCTTGTGCTGGACTTCCTTCACAGCCTCGTCCGTGGGAATGGGCTGTATATCGACGGAGATCACCATGCTCCGGGAAAAGTCAGACAGAGCGGATATGAGATCATCCGGCACATAGGACGCAAACTCCCGGAGAAACAGCACCCGTCCGAATTTCTTACCCATTTCAAAATAGTCCGCCTTATAGCTCAGGCTGCTGGGACAGATACAGTCCTCAAAGCTTATCCCTCGGCGGATCAGCTCCTGCATATCAAAGGTGAAATACTGCTCCTCACCGGGCCGGAAGAAATCGTGGAGCAGACGCAGGCGTTCAAAATTGGATAAGGGCGTAATCCCGCTGTCGAGCCGCCCAAAGTTTTGAATCAGGTTTCCCTCCACACGGCGGAAGTAGGCGCCGGCTTCTTCTGGGCGATGGACAGCGTGATATACTTTTCCTGCACCAGATTGTTGCTGGCCGCAGCCTTGCCACGGATAATGCCGTTTAACTCCCGGCGGTATTTATCCAGAGAATCCTGCCGTTCTCCCATGAGGACAGATTTTTCAAAATCTACCGGGTTCAGTCTCCGGTTAAAGATGTTGATTTTTGCGGCGGCGTCAGTAGGGAGAGCATTGAGAACCGCTCCATAGGATAAAAAGATTTCCTTCTGATCCTCATCAGACGCCGCTGCATAGTTAATATCCGAAATGCGCCAGGTCCTGCTCTGCTTATTCCCCACCTGCCACATACCGTCCGAATAGATCCGCTGGACGGGGATAGATTGCTGAACGCTCCGAGGAACCGTAAACTTCACTTTTTCACTGCGCTTTGCCGTTACGAGGGTTTTTATCACAGGCAGCACCTTCCTTTCTTGTCAGTTCATAGTACAGATTTTCAGAGCGGAACACCCGGTTCCCGGCGCAGAGAAATTCCGTTTTAATCACGGCCCATAGGAATTTCTCAAAGGTCATGCCGTTGTAGCTGAAAAACCCTGCAACGGCGGCGGGCGCCGCACAGAGAATACAGAGCCAGCTTGCGGTTTCCTTTCCCAGCGTCCCGCTGCACAGAAGATAGATCCCGGCGGCAATTCCCACCGCCAGCAGAGAACAGATAAACTGCCGGATCGAAAGGCCAAAGAAGATGGATTCCTTGTGCCGCTGTATTTCCTTTGGGATTTTTATTTCGATACCAAATGCCTCCTTGAAACGTGAAATTTCTCTTGAATATTTGCCCCAGCTTGGGACGCATTAGAGACCAAACATTTCCTTTGCGATCCGATCAGCGCCTTTCACAAGGCCTGTCAGGACGAGCATATTGAACACAAGCTGGCCCAGGTATTCCCATGCCATCGTCACAGCTGGAAGCGAATCGTTCACCGCCGGAGTAGAGCTTGAGAGAAAGGCCGAGTAAATCAAGCAGGCCAGGACGATTACAACGCCCTCCATGCAGACGCTGATGTAGGATTTCAAAAACGCTTTCCCGCTTTGCGCCGTTTCCTCTCCGGCAAAGGTTGCCAGAGAGAGGGGTGCAAGGGCCGTGTACATATAGAGCCGGAAAAACCTGCCGTACACGGTGAGAATCAGGATAAAGGACAGCACCGTGATAATCATGCTGGCGAGGAAGGACACAAGCCATAGGGGAATGGATTCCAGAAAGCCTATGCTCTCTATGGCGTCCACCATCTCCGCAGGGAGCGAGGAAGCGTTGCCCACCATGCCGCCCACGCCTGCCATAACGCTGTTTACCACGCCGCCGCAAATATGGAAAATGGCGGTCATAATATCCAGCGCATACCCTACGGCGATTTTTGCCATGGCAAACCGGATAAAGTGCCGGAGTGCAAATTCCGGCCTTTGCAGATCCCGGAAGCCAGCGGCAGTCTGAAATACGCTCATGGCGAAAAAAAGCACCAGCAGGCCATAGCCTATCCCTTGCACCGCTCCGGCAATTCCGGTGATAACATTCCAAACGTCCCCGCCCTTAAAGGTTTCCGGCGATTGCGTGAGCAAGGCCCAGAGCTCAGAGAGCTTGTCGTTCCAGGTTCCAAGGGCATTTTCGATATTCTGTATGATCCAGTTATCGCTGATTGTCTATCACCTCTCTGTCATAATCTGAAATGGAGAACGAACCGGAGCCCGATCCGCTCCATCTCAAAATGCGTCCCAATTCGGGACGCATTGTTTATACAACGCCTATGACTTTCAAAATCTCTTTGGCAAAGGCGATGATGAGCCCGCCGAAAAAGGCCATAAAGCCGTGGGTGCGCTGCCCGGCGTCCTGGGATTGGGTGCTCATGCCTACCTGAACGATCCCCCAGCCGAGGACGATCACGCCTACGGCCCGGATTGCCGAGAAAATGAAATCGGACATATTGTTGACAACGGCAAGAGGATCGTCCGCGGCAAAGGCAGGGACAGCAAATACAGTAAAGGCCAGAACGCAGGCGATCCAAAGGGTCAGAAAGCGTTTCTGCCAGGGCTTCATCGGTTCGGAATGATAGGGCAACCTGTTTTTCTTCAATCAAAGACTTCCTTTCTATGTTTCTTCTAAGATCTCGATCTCGTCCAGATTTTCGACTGAAAAGCTCAGATTCTCCGTGCTGTACAGGCAGCTTGAAGAATGGATATACGGCACGGCCCCGCCGTCCTCTGTCAGCCGGATATTCGGGTGTTTCAGAATCTCGTATTTCTCATCGATCACGGGCCGCTCTCCACGAATGAGGACAAGCGCCTTTTGATTATCCAATAGCCGCACTTCATCCGGGGTCATAAGCTCCCGGCCGGCCTGCTGCTGGCTTTGGGAATAGGAGCCGTTTCGGCCCCTGCTCTGGGAGTGGTTCACCGTTTCGATGGTTTCCTTGCCCAATAGCTCGGAAACATATTTGTGGGTGCTTTGCTCATTGCCGCCCAGATAAATGAAGCTGTCGGCGTTGCCGATAATCCCCTCCCAGTCGTCCTTGAACAGAGCCTTGAGCTGGGAGATATTCTGCAGGATAATCGTCGCCATGATGTTCCGGGAACGCATGGTGGCCTGAAGCCGGGCGTAACCGTCCGGCAGGGCCACGTTTGCGAACTCGTCAAACATGAGGCGCACGGGAACAGGCAGGCCTCCCCCATGAACCCGGTCCGCCTGATAATACAAAACCTGGAAAGCCTGGGTGTAGAGCATCCCCACAAGGAAATTGAGGGAAGCATCGTTGCTGTCAGGAATCACGCAGAAGATGGCCTGCTTGCGCTCTCCCAGCCTTTCAAGCTCCATGGTATCGGTATTGGTGATGTTCTGGATCTCCGGCAGGGTAAAAACAGATAGACGGACTGCGGCGCTCACCAAAATGCTTTTGGCGGTTTTTCCCGCCGCCTGCTTGAAAATCTTGTACTGACGCACGGCGATGTGCTCCGGCTGTTCCTCCTCCAATGCTTCAAAGAGCAGGTCCAGAGGGGATTGATAATCATCGTCGTCCTCTTTTGCCCCGCCGAACTCAATCATGGTGAGGATCATTTCCATGGTCTTTTCCTCCGGCGGCGCTTCGTGCAGAAGATACAGCATAAGTGCGGAAAGCAGGGCAGTTTCGGACTTCTCCCAGAACGGGTCGCTGCTGGCGGCTTTTTTCGGCGCGGTGTTCTTGATGAAGTTGTCGATCAGCCGGAAAACGTCGCTGTCCTTTTGGATATAGCGGAACGGGTTGTAGCTGTCGGACCGGCTGGGATCGATCAGGTCAAACACCCGCAGGACATATCCTTTTCGGAGCAGCAGCGATCCCGCAGACCGCAGGATCTCACCCTTGGGATCAGTCACAATGTAGCTGGTGTTTGCCAGCATGAGGTTGGGTTTTACCAGAAACCTGGTCTTTCCGGCCCCTGAACCGCCCACCACGATTTGCAGAAGATTCCTGCGGTGCGTTTTCCCGTTCAGGCCCATCTGCAAATGCTGGGTCAAAATGACGTTCTTTTCCGGGTCCTTGTCACGGTACTTGCGGTCAAGGGAGCGAACGTCTCCCCATTTGGCGCTGCCGTGTTCCTCGCCGGGGCGCTTGTTTCCGAGAGTGGAAGTATACAGCCCTATTCCGGCCCCATTAAGGACAAGAGCACCCAGCAGGAATTTCAGAGTATGAGCAGTCCAGCGGAGAGGAAAGGGGTGCTCCATCACCTTGGAGAAGCTGCCCATCAGCTCCACCAGATTCATGCCGTCCTCATAGGCCTCCGCCATCAGGAGAGCCAGAAACAACACAGGAAGGGAGAGCAGCCCCCAAAAAGGAAGCTGCTCCCGAAAAGGTTTTCTGTGGTTCATAGCGGCGCCTCTCTCAGCGTTCCGCCGCCCTGCGGCGGACCTGTGATTGTCGTCTGGGGCGCTGCCCTTTTTGCCACGTCTGAAGGTACTCCGGGTAATACCGTTTGAGGCTGTTCGTGATAATTTCCTCAAATCTCTGAGGTTCTTTTTCCGCCATGGGGTGAATGTACACCTTGCGGTGATACAGCTCCCAAAGCACCACGGCTTCCGCACAGTCTTCCTCAAAGCACAGATAACCGCCATACCATTCTCCGCACTTGCGGGCCGCTGGAGAAAGAAGCGAAACTGCCGCATTTCTCTCCACCATTGTCCCGCCGTGACTGGGCGTGCTCACGGAATAAACGCCGGGGCAAATCTCGTCCCATTCGTCTACCGTTCCCCAGGGAGAGTTCATTTCGTACTCAGCCAAGATACGCCTCACTCCTTCCTGAATCTGTCCCAAGTTGGGACTAATTTTCTTTCCACGCTTCGGAGAAATCTACAGACACAGCGTCATGGGGATTGGCCGCCTCCAGAACATCCCAATACGCCCAATGGCGCTCCGCAACGTCCGGGAAGACAGTCAGGGAACGGAAGTGATCCGAGATATAGGCATGATCTGCTTCTCGCTCTAACAGGTGGTTTACAATGGTCACGGCCTCCGCACGGGTGATTTCATTCTCTCCCCGGAAAGTGCCGTCCCTGTAACCTGTGATCCAGCCGCAGGCAGCAGCTTCACGGATATATTTTGCCGCCCAGTAACCGGAGGGAACATCGGAAAAGCCTTTGTATTTCTGCTTCTCTTCAAAGCCTTCCCCTTCATAGACAGAGAAGAAGCGTACAGCCATTGCGGTAAATTCCGCACGGGTAATGGAAGCGTTCGGTGCAAACCTTTTCTGTTCTCTGCCGCAAACGACCTCATAATTGCTGAGATAATTCACGGCCCCGGAATACCAAGCGTTATTGGAAACATCGGAAAACTCAGTGACAGCGGAACGGGAAAGCCTGTCTCCGTTCTTCTCAGCCAGGATACGGGCAAAAATAGCGGCGGCTTCCGCTCTGGTCATGTTCCGTCCGGGACCGAAAGTACCGTCCGGATAGCCCACGATATATGCCCCGTGATATGTCTGTCCCAGCTTCTCAATCGTCTCGGTTTCCAATACCTCGCCGCAGTTTTCGCACTCCTTATGCCGTTTGCCCTCGCTGTCGGCGGTGGGTTCCTCGTCGATGATCCATTCGCCGGGTTTATGCCCTTCGGGAAGCGCAAGAATGGCGCCGCATTTCGTGCATACCTGGGGTTCGGTACAGGACTTTTCTCCGGGAGTATGGCCCTCGGCGCTGATCGCCCTGAGCTGCTGGCAGTCGCAGCGGATACAGTGATATTCCGTAACGCCCTCTCCGCTGCAGGTGGGCAGGGTGACTTTCCGGCCTCCGTCCCATGTGTGGCCCAGCGGATCGGTATAGTCCGTGACAAAGCTGCTGCCGCAGCCGTCGCACCGGTGAAGCGTGTTGCCGCCGTTTTCACAGGTGGCAGGGTTGATATGAATCCTGTAATCATGGGACAGGGAATTTGTCAGGTTTGAAATATGCCTGTCCCCGCAGATGGAACACTCCTTCAGGGTATAGCCGGGATTCGTACAAGTGGCCTCTACAGAGTAGGTCTTGTATTCGTGCTCCCCTTTGGGAGTGGTTTTTACTTCGGCAAGCCCACAGCGGGAGCAGAGATTCAGAACTTTGCCGCCCACGGTGCAATCCGATTCCCGAATGGAAATGGACTGCCAGTTATGGCCCAGAGAATCCAGATAGTCCCGGTTTTCAATCTTGCCGCAGTCTGCACAGAGATACCGGGAATACCCCAGAGAATTGCAGGTGGGCACAACCTTTTCCAGCAGGGCATAATTGTGGTTTCCGTCCTCACAGGAGCCGTTCCCGTTATCTTCAGGCTGTTCCGTCAGCCGAACATACGCCACGCCGTCTTCTACCATATCGGTGTTCTGGCAGGTATAGGTGATCTGATAGTAGATGGGATAGCTTCCGGCTTCCGTATAATTGGGTGCTGTGGAAAGGGTGCAGCTTTCGGCGGAAATACCATAGCGGATCTGAGTAGTCACCCCGGCTTCTGAAAGGTCAGAGACCGTGATCGTATGAGGCTGGCCGTCTGCCACGCCCTCATAGTTTGCGACAACGGATTTTGCCAGCACATAGGACGTTTTGGAGAATCCGCAGCTGGAACACTTGTCAGTCAAAATGAATCGGTCGTGGGAAAGCTCACTCCGAATTGACCGTTCCATCAAGTGGCTTTCCGTTCTTGTAGCGGAAGATTTATGGGTGCCAAAGCAGAAGCCGCAGTAGGTGCCCGTGGTGACGGTTTTGTAATGGTGGGTGTCGTCCAGGTATTCCCACTCAGTATTTTCGGGGAGCGTCTGCTGGTCAAAGTCAGAAGCGCAGTCAAAGAGGGTATACACATCTTTGCAGTAGCAATAGTCCGTGGTATCGTTATTTGTATTGATCCGCCCGCACTTCATGCACATGGTTTTCGTCCAGTGATAGCCGGTATAGATTCCCCCGGCATTGGGAGACTGGTACATGACGTTTCCCTGTCCCGTTCCTCCTGTCAGCGTGCCGTCTGAATACCGGATATTTCGGGAAACGTCCGAAACGCCGGTTTTGGTGTATTCGGGAACACGGAATGTCTGGGAGGGGGTAAAGACACGGGGTTCTTCCCAGGCGTTGCCGTTCTGTTCCTTTGTACAATAGCGGCAATAGATCGTGCCTTGGGTCACAATGGCGTTGTTGTTAAAGGCGCTGGCCCGGCCTGCCGTATCCAGCCAGTTTTCGGCGGGGTCATGGTAAATGGTTTCCTGGCTGACGGCGCTTGCGCTCAGGGGAATCATGCCCAGGCACAAAGTAAGGGTCAGAATCAAAGAAAGGATCGAGCGAAGGAACTTTCGGTTTTTCATCATGTATAGGGTGTACCTCCAAAATAGTTTTTTGTCCCAAGTTGGGACGGATTTTTCGTAAGAAACCGGAGATTAGTTTCAAACCTCCGGCAAAACGAACAGATGGGAAAATGGAAAAGGGTGCACACCTGCGCCCTTTTCGGGTGTTATTCCCCTTGTCAGCCGAAACCCTGACGAGCTGGCCCTGTCAAGGCCCGCCTCAGCCCGCAGGGCTGGGGCGGTTCATTTCAGCCTTGACGGGGACAGAGCGGCGGGGTATTCTCCGGCTGGGGGAATAACACCCTTATCTGCCGGGCGCTCTCCGGGCAACAGAGCTTCTTGTATGCTCCTGCGGACCAAGATTGTACTCTATGGCGCTTCCGATTTTCTTCTGTATCTGCTGAATACCGTCCAGTCCACGCCTGGCCTCGTCCGGCGTCCAGTCCTCATAGAGAACTCCCAAGCTGGAAGCGTCCGGCTGCTCACAGGGAATCCCGAAGCATCTGCAAAGAATGTAGGAAACGCTCTGGGCGTCCAATTCACATTCCACCTTGTTGTAATACTCGTTTTGTCCCTTGTTGTGGAACCGGGAATGTGCCACCTCGGCCGCAATAGCTGAAAATGCCACCTCATCCGAGGAATGGGGGTTCACATAGAGGACCATATCTCTCTCGTCATAAAGGGCGGGAGTTTCCAGCCCTTCGTTCGGCTTGACCGGGACAGCGGAGAAATTCAGCAGGGTCGTCATAGCCTGGTCCATTTCCCTGCTGTCCCCGGAGATTCGGATCGGATTGACCTCTTTCCCGGTGGTCTGAGAAATGTCATAAGCGTCCGTGATAACGGTGCCCTTCCCGAAACTGCCCCTTGCGAGGATCTGGAAACCTTTGTTTTCCTCGGCGGTCAGGACGCTTCTTCCCATAGCCCGCCATTTCTCCTTGGTTCCGAACATGGTGCCTCCCTCGTTCTGAATCATGGAAAGGGCCACGTTACCTGCGCTGTACATGGGATTTTCCGCCTGTAAATCCAGATACCGGGCGTATGCGTCCGGCTGGCTCACAATGTAGGAAACCGCCGTGTCCTGTAAGGCGTACACATTTTTTCGCTCCGCCTCACGCCCGGCCCTCCACTCGGCGTCGTTTGTTTCTTTTCGTGCAATGATACTGGCTAAATCTGCCATAAAATGCTCCTTTCTATCTGATATGTCCTTTTTGCCTGTGCGGTACGGCATTTTCAGATTTCTGCTGTGCCTGCAAAGCTGCAAGCCGTCCCCTTACAGACGGCTTGTCATTCGTCCTCGCCTGCGGATTCAAGCCATTCCCGTGCTCTGGCGAGGATCGTTCTTGTTGAGAACGGGGGGTGGCTTTTTTTGCCGCCTGCTCACTTTCCTTCTGCTTTTCGGGGATAGCATACCCCATAGCTTGACAGACGGCGTTCAGGTTGGCGGCATAGGCTTGGGTGCTGATAACATCAACGGTTTTGGATTCCAGCCCCTTTTTCTGAGCCATGCAATAGAGAACGCCGTATTCCTTGGCCAGCTTTTGAAATTGAGGAATATCTTCCCGCTTCACAGGGACAACCACGCCCGGCGTGGGGTCAGCCGCAAGCTTTTTGGCGCTGGTCTTGCCCACAACCTTATAATTGTCCTTTGCAATGGCAAGCAGTAGGGCGGCGGCAGTGGAGATCCCCCCAGCGGCCATTTTCACGACTTCGCTGGTGATCTGCACGCCCTCCTTGATTACCAGATCGGCAGCTTCTCCGCTCACATCCATTTTTCAACACCTCTTTTCCGAGAATTTCTATTTTGCGATTCTCTGCTTTTTTGAATATCCAGTCTCGTCTGCTCCCGAATCGCCGGAATGTTCTCTGCGATATGAGAACACATGGCAAGGCTTTTCCGCAGAGGCCGGAGCCGCTCATTGATTTCCTGAATCTCCTGTTCTACGTCTTCTCCTCGCCGGGAGCGACGGTAAAGGGCTTTGCGCTGTGCCACAAGCCCTTGAAGCTCCTTTTCCAAAGAAGATAAAAGGCTTACAAGCTGACTGTCTGTGTCAATTTGATTCTCTTGCAGGAAATGAAACTGGGCAACCGTCCGGTCAAGCTTTATCACTTCTTTTCTCAGGACAAAGGGCGCTGGACGCTTTTTTTGCCCGGAAGTTCCCCGCAGGAGATACACATAGCGAAAATAGAGAGCCCTGAACCCATGGAGCCTGGGATAAGTCCGAAAAGTTTTGCCTCGGTATCTGGCGTATCGGTGAACAGGTGTTTTGATTTCCGGCGCAGAAAGCGTCTGTTCCTGTGTCCGGCTTCTCTGGAGACGATCCTGGATTTCACTTTCCGAATACCTCGGCCCCAGACTGGAAAGCCGGACAAATCGTTCACTGCCGGGGGGGTTAATCGCCGTATGTTTTACTTGGGGGCCTGTCTTTACCTTGTATCCCATCTTTTCCAAAGCGGAAAAGAACGACTTCATGGTGAAGGCACTGGAAACAGCCCTGTCAATATCCTGCCGAATAAGTCCCCGAACGGTGGGCTTTCCTTGCTTTTCAGCCTGCCATTCGGCATAGTGCTTTCCTTTTTTGTCCGGCTCAATGACGGAAAGGCCGTGCTTTTGGCTCACCTCATTGGAAACCGTGCGAATATCTCCAAAGTAGTCCTTGAATTTGTTTTCGTACTTTTTTCCATCTGCAAAAGAGACGGAATTAAATACAATGTGACAATGGAGATGGTCACGGTCCAGGTGAGTTGTTACTACGGCCTCATACCGATCCCCCAAAAGACGCTGGGCAAATTCCAGTCCTGCGGCTTGGGCTTCCTCCGGTGTGACTTCTCCGGGTTCATAGCTGTGAATCAGGTGATAGCCCAAAACTCCACCGGTTTTTCCCCAACGGGATTTTGTATCCATCATATCCCGATAGGCAGTTTCCAAACAGCAGTTCAGGGAAGAAGCCAGCACCCGTCCATCCGGGAGTACGGTTTTCCTGCGGTTCAGTGCATAGCCGATCTTATGGTCAAGCCGTTTCTTGACCGCCCGGATTTTGTCATAGGCTACGTTTTACCGCCTCCCATGCTTTCCTGGCAAGCCGTACTGCTTCCTCCAGCGAATCCTGGGAAATGTCCTGCTTACTGTTGGCGATATGGGCAATCTGATTCAGATTTGTGCCGATACCGGAAAGCTGACGCAGGAGCTGCGCATAGGTATCAGGAGGACGGGGACGGAGATTTTCGCCCAGGATCGTTTTCCTGATAAACACGCTGGAGGATAAGCCGGAAATACTGCACTGCTTTTTCAGGCGCGAAAGCTCGGCGCTATCCAGCCAAAGGCCGATAAAGTGATTTCTTTTTCTCATCGCATCGCTCCAATTCCACGTTTTTGTGTCCCAAGTTGGGACACATTCTGTTTAGTCCAGCCTCTCCGGGCTGAAAAAATGCGCCCGGATTGGGGCGCATGGGGTGAGGGTATTAGGGAGTAGTCCCTAACAAGTGGGAGTTGTGTTTAACAAATCCCGTACTTGCACGTCCACCGCCGCAGTATGCGGCGGTGTGGCCTGTTCTTCTCACTTGCCGTACCTTTCGGAAAACTGGGAGGGAATGTAATCCGGGTCAAAATACTTCCTTTCAAACTCAGCAGGGGTATACAACTTCGACTGTTCCTCCACCTGCATATCTCCGGGCAGGATTGACCGCTCTCCATTCTCCGGCAGGTCAATGGGAATCAGGGACAGGACTGTCCCATAGAAATTCTCCTGTGCCTTTTTTGTCAGGGAGAAGGTTTCCTCCATGCCGCCGGTCTTTGCTTTGATCTCAAACTGGCAAAGTCCCAGATGCACGGTGGACGGGCTGACGCTGTGGGGCGTAAAAAGAGCGGGAAAACCGAAAATTTCGATCTCCCGCATGGGTGTGATGGCCGCATTGATTTTTTCCATGTGCTTCTCCTTATCTTTCTTTTTCTTTGGGCTCCTGTTTGGGCTGGAGCTTGCGTGGATCGCTCCCGTCTTTGGGCAGGATAGCGGCAATGCGGCTGGCGGCAGATACAGCGTTATCAGTAAGCTGACGCTGCCATGCTCCTTCTTTCCTTGACCAATGGAATCCCCGGCCTTTCAATTCTTGCCTTACATTTTCAGACGGTATCTCATCGAAAAATATTTGCAGCCGGTTAATATCCATATTGGTTTCCACCTTACCGCCCTCAAACTCCCAGCCTTGAAAACCAAGACTTTGCGCTTCTTCCAGTTGCTTGATACGGGCCGATATGCGCCGTATTTCGGCGTTTCTGTTGGAAAGCACATAGGACGAATAAGGCACTTTTTCCCAGGAATAAGCAGAGTTTGCAATCAATTCATCCATGCGTGCCGCCGTTTCCGTGGAAAGGCCCTCGCAGCCCCGGCAAGTATGGTGCTTGCGGTAGTATGCGTTGACGAATTTCATACGGTTTTGAGCCTCTTGCAAAGAGCTCAGCTTTGCCCGCAATTTGGATAGGGCTTCCGGGTCGTCTGAGGATATGGCACGGTTATTTTCAGCGGCTTTGGCTTTTCGCTCATAGTATTTAGCTTTCTGTTCAGCCTTGATAGAACGATCCAGCGCTTCTCCAATGTTCTCCCGGTAATGCCTGTCCGCCGGGCCATGGACCGGCTGGCCCGCAGGAATGACGCTTGACATTATCCCTGCCCTGTGCATGAGGTCTTCGCTTTCTTCATGGGCTTTTTCAGCCATTTCCCGGTATCGGTCTATCCGGGCTTTCTTCTTTTCTTCGTACTCGTTCAATGAATCTCTCCTTTGTTTAATTAGAATACGTCCCAAATTGGGACAGATTGCCTTGCACCCTTTGATTCTTCCTTGGCGGTGTCCTTGTCTTCTGATCTATGACCTTACTCCGGATTTCGCCTGTTTCGGTCATCGGCTGTCACGCTCCGGCGTTTTCGGAGGCCGGTCCTGCCTTTCCTTTGGCTGGGCAGTCACCTTCAGGGTAAAAAGTTCATTGCCCTTTACGCCGACGAGAATTTCAGCGTCCCTGAATTTCTCCTTGTAGGTCTTTACCTGCTCATCTGTCAGGGAACAGAAGTCTTCCTCGGTCAAACCACAGATGAAGAAGGTTCCAAACACCCCTTCGTAACCGCCCTCGACAGAACGGTTAAAGGGCAGGCCCCGAATGATGCCTTCCTCATTACAGACAAGGGCAACCCGCTCACGATAGGGGTAGATGGGCTGAATCAGGCCGCCCACAATTCCCTGCATCACATGGAGGTCATCTTCGATCTCCTTTTCATAGGGCAAAATGCCCGGCTCAACAATTAAAACCTTCAGATACTCACGCTCCTTTTTCGTCCCAACTTGGGACAGATTACCGTGCGCCCTTTATTTCTTCTTTTACGGTTTCCTTTGCTTTCTTCCGCTCCAGGAACCGCTGGCGCATATCCATGGCTTCAAAAACTGCCCGCTTAACCTCGCTGACGGTAGGAAGGTCATCGGGGAAATAGCTTTTTAACTCGCCGCTGGTGAACACATACTTTACTCCCGGCTCCTTTTTTTCTGTGATAACAGAAGCTATTTTTTTCATATCCACGACTGGGGCGGGCTTTGGCGGTTCAACTGCCGGGGACGGAGCAGCTGCCTTGGTTGCAGCGGGAACAGCCTTTTTCGCAGCTTCCTGTTGCTTTTGGGCTTCCTTGGCGGCCTGCTGGCTTGCCTCTTTCAGCATTTTGGCCTGTTCCATAGAGGGGACAACGCCCTCCTTTTCAATCACCTTCACCATGTCTTGCTGTTCCGGCTTTGAAAGAAAGGATACCTCCACCGCTGTATTGAAGGGCAGCTTCTTATCGTCCACCATCTTTTGCAGATCGGGCACAAGCTCCGTGATTCGGGTAAGGCGGTTTACCTGGTTCCGGCTCATACCCATGTCCTCCGCCACAAGCTGGTCTGTTCGCTTTTGCGGCTCAGCAAGCTGTTCCATTTTGGTACGCCTGCCGGCCTTCCGTTTCATGGCGTCCATCTTCATCTTTGCGGCTCTGGCCAGTTCAGAGGTGGGGATATCCATGCGGTGGAGATTTCCATCTACCACCTCGATCCTGGCGGTGTCGTCGTCCATCTGGACAACTACGACAGGGACAGGATAATTTAACCTGGCGGCAATATCGTGCCGTCGATGGCCGGATATGAGTTCAAGGCCGCCGTCCTTGCGGGGCCTTGCCTTGACGGGTTCATTGATTCCGTTTTCCTTGATGGAATCGTACAGATCCTGATAATCGGCTACCTCCCGATTGACGGTGAAGGGGTGTTCCAGAAAATCGAAAAAGTAGGAGGGGTGCAGCCGCATGGAAAATGCTTCGCCCTCCTTGGGAATGGGCAGGTTTTTTAGCGCCTTTTCGTCCGGCTTTTCCAGCCGATCCGCAAACACTTGCGTGATTTGTACGCCTTTAGGCGGTTCCACAGCCTTTTCCTGCTTGGAATCCTTAGTGCTTGCGGCAGCAACGGGTTTCTCCTTACCGGTATTTTCCTGGGCTTTTTTCTCATTGGCAGGGGAAACAGCTTTTTCAGCAGCACCCGGCTTCTTTTCAGGAGCAGGCTTGCCGTCTCCGGGCTTTGTTTGTTCCAAGGGCTTCTTTGCGTCAGCGAGGGAAATAACCTTGCCGGGAGTATCGGGTTTCTTTTCCGAAATGGCAGGGGCAGGCTTACCTTCTCCGGGCTTTGCCTGTTCCAAAGGCTTTTTGACCTCAGCAGGAGAAGTGGCCTTGCTGGGAGCATCAGGTTTCTTTTCCGAAACGGCAGGGGCAGGCTTGCTGTCCGTGGGCTTTGTCAAAGGAACCGAGGGACTGACAGCGGACTTGTTTGGTGCACTTGTGACGGGTTCGGGCATAAGATTCCTCCTTTATCATCTGGTTTTTCGTCCCAACTTGGGACAGATTATCGGCGGGCAAACGGTCTATCTCACTCCTTTCTGCGCTTACCCGTATAGATCATGCTGTACCTCCGCCTGGTAATACGCCCCGATAGTGAGGGGAGCGTTATAGAGGGAAGTAAGCAGATACCCCTTGATGTTGTGAATCTTTGTTGTGGTCTTTTTCAGGCAATCGAGAACATATTCGATATGGCACTTTTCCAGGGAGTAAAACCGCCTTTTTACAGGTTCAGCCGGTATCGTCTCACCGCCGATCTGAAAACTCCGGCGGGTGCTGCACAGAATATCTGTAATCAGTTCGGTCACTCCTTCTATGTCTTCCTCGCCGTAATCTTCCACAAGCTGGGAAAAGGAAATTGCTTCCTTCACTTCCTTACGGCAAGCGTCCCGATCTATCAAATCCATCTCATACCGGATAGATGGATCAGGATAGGTCTTCTCAGTCTGATTCTTCTCAGTATAGATAGCGTCTCTTTTTGATACTTTCGGAAGTGTCGTTTTGAAACTTCCAGAAGTATCATTTTGAAACTTCTGGAAGTCTTGTTTTGATACTTCCGGGAATCCATCGGGGATTTCCGGCTCCCGATGGGGAAGTATTTCTCTGGTTGTAAAACGCTTTACATAGATTCGGGAGGGTTTTCCCAATCCCTGTCTTGTCCGCTCTATAAGTCCAATCCCATTTTCTTTATCTAGCTCGGCAAACAGCCTGACAGCCTTGCTATGGCTGCAATTCAAGGAAAATTCAATCTCTTCCAGAGGGTAGAAAATGTAAACCCGGCCCTTCTCGTCATACCAGCCGTTTCTGGAGGACAATCCCATTCTATCCAGCAGGAGGCCATACAGCAGCTTAGCGTCTGTGGAAAGCTGCTTGAACTCCATGCCCGTTACCAGGTGGCGGGGGATGCGGAAAAAGCTGAATTGCTCTGATTCATTTCCGTAAAAATAATCATATCGAAGCTCTTTTTCCATAACGCTTTCCTCCTTTTGAGCATAAAAACAGGGCGTTCCTCACGGAACGCCCTGTGGGCAATGCTTGAATGGCGATTTTTGCATGATATGAACTAATTAAATTGATATCCATAAGGATAACTCGTAACTCTTGACGGAATATTTCTAATCAATATATTGTGAAGTTTATAAAGTTATCATAAAATAAAGAAGTCGTTCCCAAGCAAATATGTAGAAAGAAATTGTAATACATTACTACCAAATGATATTTGCGTTTTGCATGTACTCAGTTGCTCGCTTGCTTTTTGAACCCATGAGCCCAATTGGCTGCTACGTTCGCTTTCTGGTAGGGCTCCCCGATAAATATACAACTGCACAAGAGGTTCTATTTTGTCTATTTGATACGCTAAAACCGCATTAATATCCGTTTGGATATCATACTCATGCCATAATTGCTCTATACCATTAAACGAATGGAAAAACGGGAAGGAATCAAGTGCAGCAATTTTCTGCATGGCTATAATTTCATTTTCTTTTTTATCTGCAGTTTGTTTGCTGACTGGAATATCTCCAGTATATATCTCTGGTAAATCGTGAACCAGTAACAAGTCAATGACTTTACTTTTTTGGTATGTCTTAGCATACTTCTTTTTGTCATCCTTGCTAAAAAAAGCACAATCTTCAATTCTATCCGAAAGGAATATCTGCGCTAATAGGCAACATCCCCAAGTATGATCTGCATCTGATTCTACGCGTGCTTTCTTGTCTATCTCTCGTCCTTTTTCAAGCCAGCCACTCCTTTGAATTGTCTTCATCAAATACAATTTTGATAAAGAACTCGCATATATATTGGTTTCGCTTAGGTGAGTTTTGATGCTAAGAATATATTTCTTTAGTACAGGACTAGTAATACTCGTATCCATGGATAGTGGCGATAAAAGATTAATAAGTTTTATGATTCCACTGCTGGTATTATTTATATATTTTTGATATATTGCTAGACTTATAATAGTAATCACATTTATTCCATGACGCCCTTTGTCCGTAGCTTGAGTTACGCTACGAAATAGAAAATTGTACAAACTTTCCATATTTGACGCATTACAAAGCGAAGAAAAAATAAGGCCAACATCATCCCCTACTCTATAGGCATCAGTTGTATAATAAGTAACATGAAACTTTAAGTTTATGTCCCGAACACTCTCATTATAAATGAGTACCGAGAAAAAATCTTCTTGATACTCTTTATCTCCTAAGTAAATAAGACTTATACCAATACTACGAAACAGCATAATCTGATCTTCATCATCGACAAACTGAGGCAATGCATCTTTAAAACTTTTATACTGCCTTTTCAAAAAGGTCAATGCATATTTTTTCGACCGTGGTGTCTCAACACGCCCCAGTAGATAAGTTGCCTGACTTTTTGCTTTTGTGCCAAGGGATTCAAACATGTCTACCAGTTTACACGTAATCACATATTCTCGGTTTTTGTCTTGCCCTAAAATTGAAACAATAAACCGGTTAATACCAGGAGTAAAAATGCAATCAAATATGCTAATCTTGTTGCAATCTCCTGTTTCTACTGTATCTAAATAATAAATCGCGAAAAAGAAATCTCTAAATATGGGACTTTTAAAAACCGTAGAATTTGTCCATGGCAAAGGTTTGGTTGCCTTGTTTAGCATAAATAGAGCGATATGCTTAGCGGTATTTGATAACTCTGTCCTATCCATGATATTTGGCAAAAAGTGCTCCCACAATACTTTACCAGGGCTAATGGAAAAAAGGCTATTCCCATATGTCATGTAACATCTTGCTGCAAAAATAGCCGTACGGTATTCAACTTTATTTCCTGATAGCTTTTTACAAAATGTAATAAGGCCGTCTAAAAGAGCGTTTCTTGCATTACTCTTTTTTTGTTCCGGTCTTACTAGGGGCTCTATAGATAAAGTTTTTATTATATTTTCAACTAGGAAACAAAATTCTGATGTTGTCGCATCAATTGGTGATAGTTCAATTGTATGCGTTGCACTAAAGGGAGTTGGGTTTGATATACGGGTAAAAGGAGGAAACTGATCGGTATCCAGCTCCCCTATTGCAAAAACATAACGGACAGCGCTTTTTTTCTTCCATTGTTTAAGTTTTGATTTTAAGACATTCTCACGTTCACAATTCATTCGAGTGTAGCCATTAAGCCCATCAATAAACAGAATGCTTGATTCATGTGAATAAATTTCTTTTTCGATGCATGCTAAGACTTGTTGAAAGTCAAGTGGCATTGTAGAAGCGGAATCAATTTTGTCTTCATCATAGCAATGCAAATCAATTAAAGCAATATAACAGCCTATAGGTTTAGGAATATTAAGAAAAAGGAGTGAGAGTAGTGTGGATTTTCCTGTTCCTGGTTTTCCCCTAATCGCGAGCGGACAAATGCTGTTAGAATTAATATTAGTAATTTCTTTTAGTAATTTTGCTATGGTGACCTGCGAATTGCTTTCCGTCGATGCACAGATACTACTTTGAGCTAAAATTGCCTTTGTCAAATTTCTGTCAGTGTTATTCTCGTGTGCCATTTGAGCAATAGGATCAATGAAATAGAGAGAAAGCTTGTTTGGGTCACAATAAGCACTTTTTTCGTCTTGAAATGGATCGGCTTGTGCTAATGGTACTGACAATCTTCTTAAATATGTACCAATTTCCTCGTACTGTCCAGCCGTGTACCATATCGGTGAAATGCCAAAGTTGGCCAAATAGCTTTCCCGTTCAACAAACTCTTTTTCGCTATTGGGGGCAGAAATAATAGCAAAGTGATAATTTGCATCTTCTTTTGCATGCGCTTTAATTTGTTTAAGGATCTCTAGATAGCGATCTTCATTTAGACTGCATCCCAAGAAAAGAAATCGAACACTATTTGCCATCTTTTTGAACTGTGTTGGAAATTTTCTACTTTCTCGAGTTCTATGTTCTCCCTTTGCATTAAGTGGTCCGTACAGCTTTTCATATTGGTTTTGAGAAAAAACAATAGTATATTTATCTTTTATGCAACCATGAATTTTTAGCAATATATGGTCTTTATCAGATGTAATTCGTTTTAATTGTTGGCTAGTGAAAGACATGCCGTATAGAGTTTGGCTAATCGGTCTCCCCTGGAGCTGATATACAGTCTCAATTACAGTATCAAGATTAGACGTCAATAAGGGGCCTTGCGGAAAAAGTTCTGGCAACATCTGGACTAGGGCAGAAGAAGAAATTGTATCCGTTTCCGCCAGTGCAAAAGAATCTTGTATCTTTTCAGAAAAGGTGGCATCGCAGTTTGCAATTTTAGCAGCAGCTAATTCATATCTAAATGAAAGATTTATATCGTCCAAAATCTCAAGCACTTCTTGCTGGATTCCTAATTTGTCAGCATAATCTATGAGAAACTTATGCCACTGGGGAAATTTGTCTCCACATATATGTGAAGAAAATCCACTGCCAATAAATGGGACAATTGCCCCACGTTTATAATAACGCAATAGTAGTGAAAAATTTTGTTCTGACTGTACTTTTATCTTCTTGCTTAATTCCATTCCCTTACTTAATTCCATTCCCCTTGTCCTCCTCTATCTCTCATGCGGCAACCAGCCTATCAGTGTGACTTTTAGTTTATTCTACCATATTCTCCATAAAAAGTCACTGTCTATTTCGACAAATAAAAGCAAATTTTAGAGGAAATCCAAACTTACAAAAGTGTATAACTCAATTTTCTTCTCTTTCCTTATTTCTACCATTATCAAACAAATACGCTAAACAATGCATCAATGGCTATCTGTCTCTCAAGCGGCGTTTTTTCATAATCAAAATTCCGAAGAAGGTATGCCACCATTTGTCGGGTCTGATGAACCCAGATTTTTTCCTACCATGATAAATGAGGCGCATTTTTAAATGGCAGACGAAACCGAACATGCGGGCCGCCCCAAACCGTCTCCACCCCGGCTGACCCTGCCTCCAAGGAGCTGACCAATGCTTTCCAAAACAGGGCAGGGTGACAACTCTACTCCCGGCAGCTGAACTGCTCCAATTCCGCTTCGTAGAAATAGTCGTCGATGTTTCAGCAGTAAACACAAAAAAGCGGGAGCCTACACGGAGGAGTATAGTGTCACAGATAGCGAGGAAAATCATACGGAAACGATCCGCACGGTAAGGGTGGAAAAGCCGGAAAGTACCACTCCCATGACCTTTTCTGACGTGAAGCCCGGCGCATACTTATTATGAAGCAGTCCGCTGGTCAGCGGAACAGAGGATCGTCTCGGGACGTTCTGAACGAAGTTTCAGCCTCTGTGTGCTGATTTGGATGACTGTGAGGTCGATGTGAACGATCTGCAAGGGAACGGATGGCCCCATCCTGCTTCCCCTCCTTCGCTATATGTTCTGTAGGCTCGTCTTGCATTGGATTGCTACACGGATTACTCCTTGCTTCAATGAATATTCGATTGCCACTTGCTTAAACCTCGTGCCCTGTGTTATCTTATTCATTGTGAGTAGGGTAGCGTCTGCTTTTCGATTTTGTCTCAGCAACTCAACCTTAATACACGCCTTCCTTATTCGCTGCCTTTTTCCGTCTTTTGTTACGCTTCCTTGTAACACCTACATACGCACACTTCCGCTGATGAAATTTCGATTGATTTTTAGAGGGAATGGGATATAATAAAGGTTACTATGAAAATCGGGTGATATTATGGAACACATTTTGAAACTTCAACATATTGGACCCATTCAGTCATGCGATATAATTCTCAATCGCTTTACAATTTTGACTGGCCCTCAGTCCAATGGCAAAAGCACAGTCGCCAAAGCCATTTTCTTTTTTAGATCTGTCAAGCAGGATATCCTTGACATTATGATGCAAGGCGGCCCTCAGGCTTTTTCCGGCCAAAAAGGTACGCAATGGCAGTATGCCTTAAAACAGCGTATGAAGGATAAATTCCTGCAGCTTTTCGGTACCTCTTGGGTAATGCCCGATGATATGGAAATGATGTATGCGTTTACGTCTAAAATCACCATTCGAGTTTACTTGAAACGGGATTATGATTACCCGGAAAGAAACTTTATTGATTTTGATTTCAGCGACTCATTTGAAGATTATCTAAATGGGTTAGATGACCAGATTTTCACTGATTTAAGTGCTGCACAAAAGCAACGCGAGGAAGCCCGTCTTTCCAAAATACTGGACGACCCGTATGAAACCGTATTTATTCCCGCTGGGCGGAATTTGATTACTTTGTTGAGTGCACAACTAAACTACATTTTCACTTCACTGGAAAGCACCCAATTACGCAATATTGACTACATCACTAAGCGATATACAGAACTGATTTTAAAATTGAAGCCCTCTTTTTCGGATGGGATGCTTGGGTTAATCAGCGATGCAAAAGATGATCCTGAACGGTTTATACGCTACAAAAAACACCAATCAGCCATCAACTTACTAATGAAGTCCGTAGAAGATGTACTTAAAGGTGTATATCGCTATGTAGATGGAGAAGAGAGATTGTATTTTAATGATAGAAAATATGTCAAAATCAACTTTTCTTCGTCTGGTCAACAAGAAATTGTATGGGTATTCAATCTTTTGTTTTACTATTTACTAGAAAACAAAAAGGTGTTTTTGATTTTAGAGGAACCAGAATCGCACTTATACCCGGAATCCCAGCAAAGAATTACTGAGATATTAGCTTTGTTTCTCAATGAGGACAATGCAGAGTTGATTACAACGCATAGCCCATATATTTTGGGCACTTGTAACTATCTGCTTCTTGCTGCTCAATATGGAAATAGACAGGTAGATATCAAAGAAAAAATTCATAAAAGATATTGGCTCCAGCCAGACTATTCTTCTGCATATTATATTCATGATGGTAACATGGATAATGCAATGGATACAACTGATAAACTGACTTTAATAGATAACGGATTAATTGACGGAGCCTCCGATAGCATCAATGAAAAAAGCGATTTTATACTAGAACGGTCCCCCAATTTGGAGTGAGCCTATGGATGAAGTTATTATCAGCACACATATACCCTATCGAGAAGGAATATTTTTATGCTTTACCTCAAGGGAGAATCAGTGTACCCACGTTGGCAATAATTCCAAGGCACATAGTGTAAGGCAATTCAGAATTGATGGCGAAGTATTTCCTAAAGGGAAGGGTCCGCAAAGATGTGATTATTTGCTTGTTAACGATACGAATAAGACCTCGTTTTATATTGAATTAAAAGGTTCTGATATAGCAAAGGCAATACAACAGATCGACAACTCTGTACGCCTGATTAGTTCTTCCCTTCCTGGCTATGCAATTTACCGGCGCATCGTTTATAGAAGTGGCACTCATGGTATAAAAAATAGCACTGCAATAAGATGGAGAGCTAAATACAAGCATGAAAACGAAGTGCGTATCGAGCGCACTAAAATCGAAGATGACATTTCGCTTCCCCATCCCAATTGGAAATAGTATTACTTTAACCCGTACATATCACATTGCACCTCTGCCTGATAGTAGGGCCCGATAGTAACAGGTGCGTTGTAAAGACTGGTGAGCAGGTAGGCACGGATATTGGGGATTTTTTGTGCTCTTGTGTAAGCAGTCAAAAACATGCTCAATTTGAGTTTCGTCTAGTTTTCTAAAGCGGGAACGTACCATTTGGATTGAAACTTTCTCCCGCCCAATTTTGACGGTAGTCTGGGTAGAAATCAGAATAACTGTAATCAAGTCAGTAACCCACTCCACATCTTCTTTGTTGTATTCCTCCACAAGATGGTCGAAACAAATATTTTCCATCATCTCTTCCCGGCAAGCCTGCCAATCCATTTCATCCGCCAATGGTTGGATAGATGGATTGGTATGGTTCTTCTCCGTATGATTCTTGTAAGTATAACTTCACTCCGATTTTCTAAAGTCTGCACTTCGGTTTTCCAGAAATCCAGACTTCTGATTTTCAGAGCTTTTGACTTCAGTTTTTCCGAAATCTGGATTTCGGGACAGCACGGGTTGAGGGCCTTCCCATGCTAGTCTCCGGGGAAGTAAAGCGCTTGACGTAGATTCTGGCTGGCTTGCCTTGACCTTGTTTTACGCGCTGAATCAAGCCAATACTCTTGCCGGTGTCCAGTTCGGCCAGCAGCTTAGCCGCTTTATCGTTGCTACAGTTTAGGATTTCCTTTATATTGTCTAAAGGAAAGTAAATGTAAACCCGGCCTTTTTCATCATACCAGCCGTTCCTGGAAGACAATCCCATTCTATCCAGCAGGAGACCATACAAAAGTTTAGCGTCTGTGGAAAGCTGCTTGAACTCCATGCCCGTTACTAGTTAGCGGGGTATATGGAAAAAGCTGAACTGCTCTGATTCGTTTCTGTAAAAATAATCATACCGAAGCTCTTTCTCCATAACGCTTTCCTCCTTTTGGGCATAATAAAAATAGGGCGTTCCTCAGTTAGGAAAGAAGAAAGGCTTGCTTCCTTATCAGAAACAAGCCTTTCGCCATCCTAGTGGTGGAGATGGATGGAATCGAACCGTTAACCTCTCGGATGCTATTCAGGCGCTCCCCTAACGTAAGCGTGTAAACAGGGTATCAGGAGGGCATTTGATACATAGGATATTTGGCAAGGCATAGCACTTGTCTTCCTCGTTTCTATACCGCCGGAACCTCAGTCTGGACAACATTCGGAATTTGACTAATAATCGGCGTATAAAAATCGACGTCTCTCTTTGGCGTTGACAATGAAATGATCAACGAATATCTGATTTTGCTATTGCATTTTCCCAAATAGTTTCTTTCTCTCCACCATCCGATAACAGGATATACTGCAATAGTATTTGCATTGCACATGTTAACAGCAGTATCCTTAATAAAATCGGAATGGATCGACCCTACATCTCTATTCTCCGAACCTAAATACCATCTGCTACTTCCGCTACTGCCGTCTCCTTTGTCTTTACGGTCATCGCCACGCATTTTAATGTTAATACGTTTCTTGAATCCCTCAATCGATTCATCGGAGTTGATAACATCAAAACGCAAGCCACAAGAAGGATATCTATATCTATCACGCCAGCCTTTTTCGCCGGGACCTGGTTCTATAAAATACGACAAGGTTACCCTCAGTTCAACCTCAATATTCTCTAATGAACGAAGCACTTCAACTGGCCAAGGAATTGCATGAAGATGCATTTCTTTCATTTGAGGTCCATTTTCGCCTTTTTCAAAGGGCTGTAGCTCTCCTTGGATAATCATATTAACAGAGTTATTCAGGCAGCGAATTGCCTTTTCCAAATTAGGAATACCGTAGCCACATGAACGAAGGAGGTTTCTACGCCCTTGCGATTTCAATTCATTTGTCTTAAAATGACGCTCCATAGCATCCGTCCATCGCGAAGAATGGACTAACAATGCACGAACTGTCTCGGGCCATATGCCCGGATATTCAACAAAAAGCTGCGATGCCATCCAAGCTGCCTGCGCCGTTGCAGAACTTGTTCCCCATATTGTTGAAAAAGGACGTACAAGAGGTTGATGATTTGTTGTAAGCAAAGATAGATCCGGGCAATCAACATAGTCAGAGCCGTTTGTTGCAATATTCCCGCCATCCAGTAAAATCTCCGGTTTTATTGGCCATTTGTTATCCCAATTGACAGATGTTGAACTGTATGGTGATAAATCTCCACCCTCGGCAACAGGACTGAATCCGGAATACGCTTCGTCATCAATTGTTTGCTCTTTTGCATATGCTCCGACTGTCAACGCATTCCAAGATTGTCCCGGGTTTTCGATGTGATGTAATATATTTGTATCTGGAAAGCCAATTCCATGCAATTCCATTGGCTCAACATTTCCAGCACTAACAAAGAACAGCCTTTTTTCTCCACTTCCATCGGCACCTGATGTAATGCTATCAACAGCAGCTGACCATGAAGTAGGACTGCCATCTTGAGTATTATACTTTTCAGATGTTACCGCCATACAAATGGCACGTTCTGCATATGGGCTTGATATCTCTGTCAATGCAACGGCCTGCTCGGTTATTGCACCATACAATTCTGGCGGGTTTTCTCCATGAGGCGGCAATATTTTAACGGACTCAATTTTATGTAGAATATCTTGATGCTCTCCACTCACAAGACATTGCTTTAGGTCATTATACAAAGCAATGCCAGCCATCTCCGTTCCATGACCATCTTTATCTTCAATTCCCCATGTAGAGCTCACCGCTTGCATATCTTGTTCTTGAATTGCAGGAGCTAATAACGGATGTTCTGATGAAATGCCAGTATCTAAAAGACATATTCGCGCATTAGTGTCATGAAATGTAGTGCGTTCCAACAATTCATCTACCCACTCTGCTTGTTCTTTTCCTGATAGTTTATCAAAAAAACTGGTAGCTTCAGGTGCCCGACGCATTTCAGCAATATATGCGCAAGTAGAAATAATATTTTTTAATTGCTCGTTATTTGCCCTTACCAATCGCACAATTCTCTCAGGGAACAAAATATGTCGTTCATTTTGCTCAATTTCAAACGCTGCACAGCATTCTATGAAGTTCTTTTCAGCCTCCTCCCAATCTTCCCCCTCAAATCTAAGCCAAATTTCGCACCAGACTGGGATGTCGGCAGGCATAGTAGCTAATTCTCCAAACCAAAAGGAGTCAAGCATTGCCAACTTGACGTTTTCAATGCTGCGCACTAAATCATTATTCTTTGGAGACTTTCCTTCTTCAACAGGCTCAGCATATGCTTGAACCTTTTCAAGGAAATATGATTCTTTCCCCGCTGGAACGTAAACAGTTGCTTTTATTGTGTCATTATCCGTTCTAACATTTAGCAAACGGATTCCAACTCTGAGATTTTCAAGCTTTTTTACCGGAAGATCATGTTGTGAAGCGCCTGAAAACTCAAGATATACACCATCTTTATACCTAATAGCTGCAACTTGTTTTTGAGTTAGTGATTGCTCTCTACACTCTTGTAATTTTCGGCTAATAAATGCGGCATGGGCATTGGGATTCGTACGTCTTGGATAATTATGCTCAAAAGGCGTACTCGGTGATACGTAAGGCAAAGGAACTTCAGTATCATGTAAGAAAATATTCTTTGCCATGTTTATGCCTCCTTTGCATAGTATGCAGCCATGCGTTCATCAATCAATCGTCCAAGTTCACGAGTACTAATCTTTGAAGATTGCAGAATAGAAGCTTTTATTGCATCATCACACACCCTAATAATTTCTGCATGGCTTAAAGAATGTGCCTTTTCTAGAAGAGCCTGGGGAATTTCAACTCTACTATCATATGTTCCAAGCTTTAGCTCAAATAATCGTTTGACTTCATCCATCGTGGGCATAGAATAATGCAAGACATCATCAAAACGGCGGAATAGCGCTTGGTCTAAGAGCTTTTGATTATTTGTAGCAGCAATAATAATGCTATCAGATGTATCCTGCTCTATAAACTGGAGAAACGAATTAAGAATTCTCCGCGCTTCACCAACTTCGTTATCTAAGTTTCTGTCTGCACCAATTGCATCAAACTCATCAAAAAAATACACTCCAGTTAAGGATTCCATTGTATCAAAGACCTGACGTAGTTTAGCACTGGTTTCTCCCATAAACTTCGTAACGACCTTATCCATTTGTATGGAATATATTGGGAGATTTAATTCCGAGGCAATAACAGAAGCCGTAAAGGTCTTACCTGTACCTGGTTTACCCTCAATCAATATTTTTCTCCTATTACTTAACCCGTATTTTTTCAATTTATTACGATTCCTAAACTCATTTAAAATACGATTAATGCGTTCAAGAATATCTGACGATACAATCAAATCAGAAAGTCTATCCGAAGGTACAGCCATGTATAGCATTGGATTCTGCTGACTAATCCGCAAAATGCTCGCTTTGGAAGCCCCAATCTTTTCAACATACTGCTTCAACTCTCGGGCAAAGGTTTCGTGGCCATGCTTTGCTTCATATGCGGCAATCTGCAATACAACTGTTTTAAACTTCTCGTCATCACGATCAATGTATGCCTTGATTAAATTTTTAATATGATCAGCAGTTGCCACAGAAACACCTCCCCTCAGCAGATTGTATACACATCTATATTACTCGCTAGCCATTCAAAAGTCAACATAATTGCCCCAGGCATGCTTGCTTTATCCATAACAAATTAGAACGGGAGAGAAAACGCCACCCCAAAAGACTACAGGCGGCGCTTTTTCATAATCACATATTGCAAGAAGGCAATGCCATCTCATCCTGGCAGGCAATTTCTCATTTCAAGACAAAGAAAGTCAATATCTCTATGACAGACGAAAAGAAAGCAACCTATCATGAGGAATAGACTTCTCTTACCGGGTTGAGTGGATCAAGGGCTTCTCCTGTACCCCAAATGGAGTAGCCGAAACAACCGGGGATTGAAAATTCCAATGCACCTACCGTGATAAAAAAGCTGAATAATCCGGGCCGGATCATGCTATCCCGTTGCTGTTCGTGGGCCTTGCCAAAGGAACCGGGGGACTAACAGCAGACTTGCTTGAAGCACTTGTGACAAGTTCGGGCATAGATTCCTCTTTTATCATCTAGTTTTTTGTCCCAACTTGGGACAGATTATCAGCGGGCAAACGGCATTTTCACTCTTTTTATAGGGGGTGGTTGACCGTCCTCGGAAAAGAAGCTATAATATAATTCAATAAATTTACATTGGAGAAGCGAATTGGGGCGCAAAGCAATTCAGTGATTCTTGCGTTTTGAAAATGATTTGCACAAAGAGAGCTTTTTAGCTATCGAACTGTTTGGTAGGCGACTGCGTTACGCCCCCAAAAGGCACCTTCTTTTTAGGGGGCAAAGAAAAAGGTTCCTGTCAGCTAGAAAGCCAGTGACAAGAGCCTTGATAATATGACAAGAACATACATCATTCCTTTGCAGAAATTCGATTTCTTTTTTCAAGTTTTTGCTTCATTCTTCCCATTTTTTGTGGCTTAAACCGCACCGTTTGGTAGAGCGCCAGGTTCGCAATCTGGAGGTCGAGGGTTCGATCCCCTTCGGGTCCACCAAACAATGATCGGCACTGTTTTATGGAACAGTGCCGATCATTAAAAATTTGCTTAGGAGGGATCTGTATGCCAGATTACAAAGCTATGTATTATCACTTGGCAGGGCGCATGGCAACTGCGATCGATGCGCTGGAAGCGACCACCAATGCGTTGTCTGAAATTACCGAAAAGCTGAAGCTGGCGCAGCAGACCACGGAGGAAATGTTTACTTCCGGTTCCGATGAAGATATGGATTCCTCGGATAACGTTTCAGAGTAAAGGCTGTAATCCGCAGGCGGGGCTGGCGCCCGGCAAGGGCGAAAACGCCTGGCAGCGCGGTCTTTAGTCGATCTCCTTCAGGTTCAGCACCCAAAACGCCGTGAAATCGTTGATTTCACGGCGTTTTTATATCAACCAGGAGAAAGTATTCCATTTCAACACCCGCTATGCTATAACGAAAAAAGAAGGTGACACGTAATGCTGGAAAACAAGCTGCAGATCCGTAACAGACGGTGGATTTCCTCGTCTTTACGAAAGATGCCCGTGAGGAAGGAATCGAAGTCCGTGTGCAGGACAACAATGTTTGGCTGACCCAAAAGGCGATCAGAGTGATTTTGATAAGCTGATCGCCGCTGCGCAGGAGGATGCGGAAACTTAACCGCAGATGGTTCATATCTCCGGCAAAGGAGATGCTTAACGGACCACTTGGTAGAGCGCCAGGTTCGCAATCTGAAGGTCAAAGGTTCGAATCCATTCGCTAAAATACCAAAAATATTTTTTACGTGCCTCTTATAACCATGCATTGAACGAACACCATTTTTTCAGAGGCGGCTTCTCCGTGAAATTCCCGCTCTGACGCCAAAAGAAGATGCACTGCCTTGGTTTTCTGAGACGATGCACTTTTTCATTTCGCAGATTCGCAAAGAAAAATAAGGTTCTGGCGATAGCTATACGCACAGCAGGTTTGCAGAATCTAATTCCTGCTCATAACGGTCAATCAGGCTTTAACAGCCTAATTCGCAAAATCAAGAAAAATACATTTTTGCGCATTCGATGATATGGCTAACCATTTTACCGCAGACATTTACATGCAAAATGTTCTGTGGTATAATATCCGCAAAGAGCGTGCGGATATTATACAAATTAAATTGTCCCGCTCAGTTCTTCGCTTCGCTCAGACGAGCGATGGACACATTATACCAACGCACCCATGGCGCTTATGGTATAATATCCGCAAAGAGCGTGCGGATATTATACAAATTAAATTGTCCCGCTCAGACGAGCGCATGATATTATAGAATTATATTTGTCCCGCATATGATACCAACATTTACAGGACGGGAGAGCGCAATGAGTTTTTTTAAGGGAATTTCTGACCGGGTGAGCAGGCGGCTGTTTTGGTGCCTGCTGGCGGCAGGGGCGCTTGCGCTTGTGGCGGGGATCGTAATTTTTGTGCTGACCGGGGACTCGGGGTACACTGTGACCACCTTTTCCATGGGCTCCTATGTACAGCAGACTGTATATGGCGGAAATCGGGAAGAGGGGGCGCGAGCCGCCGCCAGCGCTGTGGCAGAGCTGGAAAATCTGATCTCCTGGCGGGTGGGGAACAGCGATACGGCCCGGCTGAACGAGGAAGCGGGCAGGGAATTGATCAAAATAGACCCCCGTACAGAGCAGGTGCTTTCCTCTGCCCTTGCCGTGTGTGGGGCAAGCGGCGGAGCCTTTGATATCACCATCGCGCCGGTCAGCCGCCTGTGGGATTTCGATGAAAATCCCCATTTGCCGGACAGCACACTGATCGAAAAATTTCGGGACAAGGTGGACTTTTCCGGAGTGGCTCTGCCGGGAGACGGCATGGCAGCCCTGCGGTATCACGAAATGGCGCTGGATCTGGGCGCGGTGGGAAAGGGTGCGGCCTGTGACGCTGCGGTGGAGGCCTACCGGGAAAGCGGCGTAGACAGGGCCGTTGTGGCGGTAGGGGGCAGTGTGGGCGTATACGGGGAAAAGCCCTTCGGCGCCGATTGGGTCATTGCCGTGCGGGATCCTGCCGGAGGCTCTTTGGGAACGCTGAAGCTTCAGCAGGGCTTTGTTTCCACCTCCGGCAGCTATGAAAAATGCTTTACGGAGCAGGGAAAAACCTATCACCACCTGCTGGACCCGGCCACGGGCTATCCCGCCGAAAGCGGCCTTGTCAGCGTAACGGTGAAAAGCGCTGAGGGTGTTCTGAGCGATGGGCTTTCCACCGCCTGCTTTGTGCTGGGCCTGAAAAAAAGCCTGCCGGTGCTGGCGGAGTTTCAGGCGGAGGCGATTTTTGTGACAGACCGGCAGGTGTATGTGACGAAGGGGCTGTGGGAGGATTTTTCCATGGTCGCCGAAGGGTACGAGCTGGAAAAGCTGGAGTAATTTTTCTTCCGAACAGAAGAGCATAAGGAGGCAAATCATAGTATGCTGTATCAAGTTATGACAGAGGAGGATATCGGAAAAATTATTCCGATGTATCTGGAGCAATACAATGTGTATGACGATGGCTGCTGGACCGAGGAAACCGCATACCGGCGCATTCATCAGATATGGGCCATAGAGGGTTCCTACTGCCTTCTGGCGGAGGAGAACGGGACGGTCGCGGGTTTTCTCATGGGATATTTCAAGCAGTTTGACGATTTGAAGCTGTATCATCTGGAGGAGATCGTCATTGCCCATGGCAGGCAGGGCATGGGCCTGGGAACAGAACTGATGCGGGAGCTGGAGCGCCGGGTCAGAGAGCTGGGCGGGGCGATGATCTCGCTGGACGCGGTAAACGATGAGCAGCACGAGCATTTTTACGATAAGCTGGGCTATGGCAATGTGAAAAGCTTCGTGCCGAAAACGAAGACGCTGAAGTGATCCCAGGCGCCGTCTAGCTATGGAAATCTTGACGGAGGGCCTCTTTCCGGTGTATCATAAAGCTATAAAACAATGAAACGCCGCCAAACAGGAATTTTAGGCGGCACGCTCCAGGCTGGAAAAATTTCAAAACAAGGAGAGATCAATATGAACAAGGTGATCCAAACAGAGCAAGCGCCTGCGGCCATCGGCCCCTATTCCCAGGCGATTCAGGCGGGGAATTTTCTCTACACCTCCGGGCAACTGCCGGTAGACCCCGCCACAGGAGAGCTTGCGGGAGAGTCCATTACGGCCCAGGCGGAGCAGTCCATCAAAAACGTGGGGGCAGTTTTGGCGGAGGCCGGATATCAGTTTACCGACGCGGTCAAAACCCTTTGCTTTCTCAGCGACATGGCGGATTTTGCCGCTTTCAACGCGGTGTACGAGAAATATTTTACCGGAAAGCCCGCCAGAAGCTGTGTGGCGGTAAAACAGCTGCCCAAAAACGCGCTGTGCGAAATAGAAGTAATCTGTTGTAAATAAAGCGCAGTGATAAGTTGAGCGGAGAATCCCCCAGCCGCCGGAAAGCGGTTGAGGGTTTTGCTTTGGCTTGCGGGAAGAGGAATTCCCCCGTACTTTACCGTTGACACCCGGCGGGAAAGTGCGCTATAATACCCAAGGAATATTCAGAAAAGCCGAAGCGGCAAAAACCTGCCCGCTGCCAAATCGCTTTTTTGAAGCAAAAAATATCCGGGTGTTGCGCAGCTGGTAGCACGCGACATTTGGGAGCGTGGGCAGAGCTATCCACGAGGGGCGCAGGTGAAGCCCGGAAGTCCTTGATACGGCGATGTTTGCGGAGTCTCTTCCCACAGTGAAGCCGAACAGGAAAATCACTTTGACCACAGACAGCAAGAACAAAAATTCAATATCCGGGTGTAGCGCAGCTGGTAGCGCGCCTGCTTTGGGAGCAGGATGCCGCAGGTTCAAATCCTGTCACTCGGACCAAATAAGGTCGATAATTTTGATACCATTGGTATTGAAACTATCGACCTTATTCTTTTTGTAAAACGCTTGATTTACAAGGAGTTTCTGCCCTTTGGCAAAGTGGATTAGTTTCATTGCGGGTGTTCAGAGGTGTGTTTTCGCGCTTCAGGACACCCATTTTTTGTTTGTCCGACATTCACGCTGAAACTGTTCCTCGGAGAAAAGTTTCAGCGTGACAGGAATAGTTTCATTGTCAGAGGAAAAGTTTCAGAATGGACTAATACTCAAATTGATGTGTCCGTGTTGGATAGTTGCTGACCAATTTGTTCCATAAAGCTGTCGTAATCTGATTGGCTCAAGCAACCTTTTCCACGCTCATAAATAGTTCGATACGCCATTCCCGTGGGATCTAACAGTATCTCCCACAAGCGAGGCTCTGTTGGATATAGATAGGCTGTAAATTCTTCATCATCTATCACACCACAATATACAGGATTCTCTTGCCGAGTTGGCCAGTAGTAGTTTTTGCCGTTCGTTAGCCCAAAATACGAATCATCCGTAGGCCCAACATACTTCAGAACAGACCATTCCTCTTTGCGATTCATTTTGGCGACCATTTCGCGGACTTCGTGAAGTTTTTGAACAATTGCACCGTTTGCGCTATGCTCAGTGATGAGCGCATCTATCGAAGCAAAGTAATCCTCGTAACTATCAAAATTGTACGGAAATAGCCCATCGGAGGAACCGAGGAGTTGTTCTGCTTCGTATATTAATTTTGATGGGTAGTCAAATACTTCACCGCCATCTTTTCGACATAACGGTAGGAGGTTGTACTGTTCATGGTTTATAGGAATATAAGGCACGATAATCCTCCTATCTGTTAGTTACATACTTCCGAAGCCGCTCAAGCACCTTTTTGTAAATAACTTCGTCATCGTAAACGAGATATATGTCACACGGAATAAACGTTCTGGTCGACAGCGCCAATTCAATAGCATCCACAAAATCTTCAAAGTTTTCCCATGCGCTCGTTAAAGCGATGTCCATATCATCATCGTTAGGGTGCAACTGTGCATCGACCAAATCAAAACCGATATCCCATTTCTTGCTGTGTGCACCGTAAAAATCAAAATTCTTACACTGACTTGTCAGCAATGTTAATGCCTGATCGTGAATAAATTCTTCTGAGCAAGGATGCTCGACGATGAAAAAACACTGGAAATCACGGTAGGGTTTCAAATTGGTTTTTCCATAATATAAATCTAACGAGTAAAACTTGTCATTCAGACGCTCATATCTACCCATCTGAAACCTCACCTCCATCTCCTAATTCATGTAACGACTACCCAGGTCAAACGGGACAAACCTCTCTGCAAATTCAACTATGCTCTTAAATTCGCCATAACGCCAAGGATCCTCGTTACTTCGTCCTTCAACGGTATCGATGCAGACGTCTTGTTTGTAGAAAGTAATTTTCCAATGATAACCATCAATTATAGTCTTCCCGTGGTCATCCGAGTCATAGCAGAACAATTCGGTCATAATGGGATCAATGATATATGCAGCGTCATCGGCTTTGATAGCGGTTATCGTTTTTTCTTTGTGGTCGGTATTATTCTGGTATTCTATAAGCCCATTTCTGTTTATCACGACATGGTATTTATATCCCAAGTATGGATTATTCTCAATTACCAGCCTATCTACCAGTCGCAGCAATGTGTGGCGTTTGGCTCTTTGGCTATGGTTGGCCAGTATATGACTCCGAAATGCATCCGGCACAGGAATGTTGTATCTCTCCACATAGTTAGTAAATACATCGTTCCAGAAATATTTACCGTCCGAAAACACATTTCCTGCTCCGATAACATTTCCTGGTGTTACTTCATCATAGATTATGCCTGGGCAAGCCAGTACGCAATGTGTTTTGAGATAGCTCATAATAGTTGACTTCTCTGGATCTGAAGTCTCTGAAACCATTTCATTTAAATGCGGTAGATTCTCATCCCCATGTTCATATGAATAGGCCACAGATATACATTCTCTCTTCATTGTGGTTGCTCATCCTTTTTACTGTGTCTCTGGTGGATCAAAATCCTCATCCGTGCATTTACGGATAATATGCTTAGTGCGTTCAAGCAGCAGAGGCACGTCCCCCTCTGCGAAATACTCCACCTTTACGACCTCTGCTGCAGAGTGGTGATTATCCTTTCCAACGGGAACAATCACATAGTCGCCAACAGAAATATTGTCTTCATCGGCAATGTAATAATAGCTTTTGTAGCCTTCTTCAAATTCCACACTGCAATAGATGTAATCAGTTCTGCGGCGTTTGACCTTCTCATAGAGCGCAGGATCGAGTATTTCACCCATTCCATAGAAACACATAAACTGCCATACGGAGTCGGCAAAATCGCTCCAGAACTCCGGCAGAGCTTTCTTATCGTATGTTCCCTGGATGACACGCTGCGGTCCCTTCTTGAAGTCCACGGTGATGGTGTAATCCTTGGTTTCAAGCGGATTATCAACCACATCATCCGGGTTACCTTCAATCTCACCAAACAGATCATCAGCGTCAATGTCATCGAGCATACCTTCAACGCCGCCCTGGACATAGAATTTTCTGGACACTACGCAACCGCTGCCAATGTTCTGAATATGCTCCAATGTCTCGCTTTCACGGTCAAGCACCAATCTCTCGGTGTAATCCCAAGTCACATATTCAGCGGTTTCGGAAATAGGTTGCTTCGGCTTGATTTTGGTAATGCGGTGATAATCGATTGTGACACGGTCAACTCTGTCCGGCTTGTTATTGCCGTCAAATACATAAAGGTCATCCATTTCGAGAGCCTCACGCGCCATATCTGATAGGTCGACCCCGTCCACTTCAAAATCTGCAATCAGCGAACCACAGTATTTATAAACCTCACCATCGGTGTTGGTGATTTCCATCTCCCATTCACCAATATCGGTGGCGAAAACCTCGATGTACTCGGTGCTGAAATATCGTGCTATGCTGTTCAGTACCTTGGCAGCGGTTTCCTTTTCGATTTTATAAATTTTGCTCCTGGACTTTTCATGTCCGCCAAAGCCGGAGCCAAAATTGTATGCCGAGAACCAAACGCGCCCATCAGTGTTGATGGTGATATGCTGTTCGACCTCGTCATCGGGTTCCGGTGCCGGGCCGTAACAGATGTTATTGGAAACGATGTGTACTTTCTGCGGAGTCCCTTTGAACCGCTTCAACTGACATTCTGCCAGTTCACCCAGGCGGGACAATGCTATCGTAAACCACGCACGGTTCTGCGGCTCCAAAATTTCCTCACCGGAATACGCCCAATGATTGAAATATCGCCATTGGGAGTAAATAGCCGAGCCGAGCAACGGAATGTCGGTCACCTGGCCGATGATACGCTCCAAAGCCTCGCAGTTGCTTGTAGCATCACCGTACTTCTCAGTAAAGGCATTACCGCAGTCCATTACGAAGCCAAGAGCCTCGCAGTCATCGGCCATGTAGTGATCTACCAGTTCGATGTAGTTGATTTTCTTATCTCTGAATTTGTCGAACCACTTGACGGCAAATTCGTGGATTTGCTTCATATCTGCCACTACGGTACACCTCCCATCTTTTATAAAGTGGACTACGCTCTTATTAACAGAATGTGATCATAAACTCTTGTTCAGACATTTTCATTTTCATAACAAATCCGGCATAATCCGTGGCATCCACGGGTATTTTCAATCCGTGTTTGGTGATGCTGATATCGTCCCGTGGGGTAACATTCGCCTCATAAGTGGAACCACGATTCATCCGTAATTTTAGATCATCGAAGGCTCCCGCTTCGGGATAGAGATAATAACCCGTTTTGGCATCGAAACGGAACATATAGGCCAGCACCTGCAGATAGTCCCGGTTGCCAATATTATCGATTGGCTTGTATTTGGCATCGGCAATCATCCGCATCTCGCTGTTACGGCTAATGAAATCTGGATAAATAAGTCCTACATTTCCCTCAAAGAGCCTCTGTGCGCCTTTGCCACCCTTGTTCATCGGGTGATAGAACACATCCTCAATGAGTGAGTTGATGTACTCCTCCCACAGCCATGCACCGTCAAACAGGATACCGTATATCTGTCTCGCTCCTGTGCCGATTTGATGCTTTTGGTGTCGAAGAATAAGGAGACACAGCCTCTGCAACGCAAGATACTCTCGGAAATAAGCATGGCGGACAGTATTCTTCTTGTTCTGTTCAATGATTTTTTGCCTGTCATATGGCTCATATCCCGGAGTTGCGTCTATTACGAGTTTGACCTCGTCTTTGACCTTTATAAGGAGTTTGTTCCCATAAGGCTTTCTTTTGATAAATTCAACGGTGTGACGCACCAGTTCCATTAAGCTATTATCGTAAGAGAACTCACGCTGGCTATAGGCAACATTTCCGGCAAAGGGTGTATTCTTCTCAATATGCCTCGCAACATCGATTGTTCCTTTTACATTCCCGTCATTGTATCTGCGGCGGATGTACTTTTTGAATAAGCCCTTGCGCATGGCTGCCTTGAGGTAATGCGGAAACAGGAACAGCAGGAAATTGAACAGCCGATTATTGTGGTCGGCATCTGCCTCCATATCCACGATGTTCGGAAAATCCAGAACTCTGTCCAGGAGATACTGAAAAAAGAAATCTTCACCATCACCACTAAATCGGGATTCAATAATCAGCCGCTCATCACCGCAGCCGAGAAAACCCATTACGTTACTTGTGCGATAGGTGTCATTTACGCTTTGGAGAATCATCTGATCCTGCGTAATATCCTCTGCATCCTTTATGATCTCCGGGAACACAAACACACCTTCGCGTTCAAGCTGCTCCAACGTCTTATCTGCTATTTTTCCCGTGAGGGTTCTGATTTGAGAAAATGTCTCTTTTTTCTGTTGGGAGTTATCCTTGATCCTGAGTAGCTTCATGTACATCACCTCTGGATGGGCTCTGATAGCCGTATGCCTTAGCAAACCGCTTCATAATCCCTTCCTCATCGTACATACCCTGAATATATTCCTGGAGGAGCGGTTGCAAATAATCAGTCCACAGCTGATCAAAATCCAGTGTTTTCAGTTTAAGGAAGTACGATGCACCAATTTGATAATTCTCGTTCAAATCCTCAACGGCAGCAATTTCTTTGTTAAGGGCAGCCATTCTTCTGATTGCCTCAGCTTCCAATTCCTCATTTTCCAGCAAAGCAAGCATCTCAAGGCGCTCATCTGCCCGAAGTTCAACAAAGCGGAAACGACGGCGCATAGCAAAATCGAAGCTGTCCACAGAACGGTCAATATCGTTCATCGTGCCAATGATATAGACATTTTCAGGGATATAGAACTTCTCATCCGGGTTGGGATGCAGATTTGAATACTGCGTGGAAATCTCACCGGATCTGCCACGATAACCAGGGTCGATGGCAAAGAACAGTTCACCAAAGATTTTTGAAATTTCACCGCGGTTGATCTCGTCGATGATAAATATGTATTTTTTTAGTTCGGCCTGCTTTGCGCGAACCTTGGAGCCTGTCGTTTTTTTCGCCTTGATGGCTTTATAAATGGCAAAGTCATAGGAATATGCCTGGGTTGCAAATGACTTTCCGAAGAAGGTAGTGATGTCCTTGATTTTCTCGAACCGAAGGCCGGACTCAAGCATTTTTCGAACCTCATCCAGATTCAAAGAAAGTTTGTTTACTGTTGCGTTGCCAGGAATAGAAATATTAATATGGCTATCATCCACACTTACGATGGTAAACTCATTGCCATTGATGGTTTTGAAAGTATCCACACCCAATTCCAGGCTGGCGAAAAATTCTGCCATTGCTTCCTGAACAGAGAGTTCCTTTTCGACTGTTTCCTTGGATTTCTGCGAATCCTCATAGTTCTTTCTGGCGCGAGTAACAAACTTTTTGAAAATGCCGTCCTGCAGTTCAAAACCCATAGTACCGTCATCGTTGACCCTCGGTCTCAAACCTTCCACAAAATCGGAGTAATCGTAACTCGGATGGAACTGGACGAATTCTACCTGTCGTTTCTGCTCATCTGTCAGCAGAGTGTAATCATCAAAATATCCGTTGCTGATAATATCCGCAGCGATTTCCTTTGCAAGGTAAGACTTTCCGGTACCCGGAGCGCCTCTGAAAATCAGATTTTTGGATTCAATCAGCATAGAGGAGAAAGGATTCCGATATCCTTTGAACTGCTGAACCAGTTCTTCCTGTGCCGCGGCTTCTGCCTCTTCGACAACAGTTTCTTTTTCGTCTTTTTCACGGTATGTCAGAATAAACTGGTCTCCCGGCTCACCGAACCGCTTCAAGCACTCCTGAACGAAACTGATTGTAGAAAAAATGTTCCAGCAGTAAATGACAAACTGACGGCCGTTGTCATAGCCATAGGTCATGTACTCTATGGTCTTGCGGTGCTTCTTGTATTCATCAACACTTGCAAAAATACCACAAATCATCTCACTATCCGGGTTATATCTACAAACAGGAAAACGCTCTTTATCCTCAACGGACAAGGATGCAATCTGCTTTTCAAAAACCTGACACGCAGTACGCGGCAGAGTCTGATTGGAGTTTCTTCGCTCACCCTTGCTGTAGGCACGCTTAATTATCTCGCCATTTGCCTTTTTGAAGCAAACATCGAGGGGTTTATAATTATCGCCAAGGCTGATATTATCCATTGTGAAACGTTCGTCGGTTGATACAACGCTTTCGGCTGTAATAGACAGTTCGAATTTCTCTTGCTGCTTTGTTTCAATGATAAAGCCCTGACCTTCAAGAAAGCCTTTCGCTTCTACCGCATTGAACCCTTCCGTGGAAATGTCTGAGCCGTTCGCCAAATGGGCAGCAACAGCCACTACATATTTCGGCGGATACCGCTTTCCGTCATCGGTTACAAGTTCATACTTTGTGCTTTGATTATGGAAAGGCACGCCATTCTCATCGATATACTTTAAGGCTTCGATGATGTGTTCCTTTTTGAATTTTGGTATAGCCATACTAATCCTCCAATATTATTTTCATTATTACAGTCTTTGTTTCGTTCCGAGAGGGGTAACGCCAACCTCGGTTAAAAACGCATTGCAGGTTTCAATATCCTGCTGATAAAAGCCTGTGAACAGGTACTTATAAGCCTCTTGTTCTTTGTCACCGTCAACAAAGGTCATTCCACCGAGTCTCAACACTTCCTCCATCTCCTTGAGGTCAAGTCCCAAGCCAACTCCCATTGCTACCAGAGGCCGCATCGTAAATTTATGCGTTTCGCCCTGTACTCGGGAGAAGTTCATTTTGTCCAGCCCCGTTTTGGTTTCAAATGTGTACTCGTACCAGTTTTCTTCGGCCATGCGTTTTTTCATCCATGCTGCAGGAGTGATGGCAGTGGCCTGTGCACGCTTTAATTTTTTCTCAAAATCCTTCGCCTTATTGAATAGTTCCGTATTCTGCGTGTTTGCATCGTAGGCGGATTCTGTGTTAAAGACACTATCAGAGCGGAACATCATTTGAGATGCTCCGTGCATCAAGCTGTCAGGAATCAGTTTGATAGAAAAATCAAGTGTACATTCAGCAAGATGTTCTTTTGCATAAGACGTCATTGATTTGACGCCATTTCCGGCATCAAACAAATAACGCTCATCGTTCAGAACGAAGTATCCCTCGGAAAAGCAGAATGCACCTGTATCTAATGTCGCACGTAGCAAATCATTTTCACGATACAGTCTAAACGCATCAAGCGGCGAAATGGGGCGTTGATGCCGTTTCGCTTGAGTCGTCTTACGGTGCTGAAGCTGACTTGTGGGAGTGTTGGATTCACCCGCACAATATGCCTCAGCTTCACCATATCCCAATTCATACATTCGTATGGCGGCTGACTGTCGGGACACTTCAAAAAAATCTGCTACATTGTCGATTACATATTTAGTTACGATGCTATGGTCTGCGTTTGGATTATCTGCAAGAAGCATCTGGTAAATATGGTCAACCTTTTTCTTGAATGCGGCTCGTGGCATGAGTATTTTGGGGGCAATTGTTTTTGCCTGCCATTCCATTTTATCAACATCAGACCACTGTCCACCAATCAAGTTACCAGTAGTTGAAATTCCTCTGTTGCAGCGGAAAGCAAACTCAGTTCCATTTTCATGGTTTCGTTTGTAATTGAAATAATTCCGGTGCCGCCACCAATGGAAGCATTCATGAGCCAAGGTATTATTGAACCGACCGATATTCATAATATCTGCATCAACGAAAATCGCAGGCTGAGATACCTCATATCCAATAGTTTCTTCGGCAGACCAGTCGTACACTTCAATGATGCCCTTCGTAAATGCGATGGCACCTTGAACGCTACCATCAAATGACAAATACTCTGTATCGATGATTTCCAGAGACATAAGCCTTGTGGCAATATCCCGGATAGGTATAGGTCTGGGATTGTCTATGGCATCAGCGCATTCGCATTTTGTCAGAAATGCCTCGGCTTCTTTTTCATAATCAGCCACATAATGCATAAACGGGTTTGCAGCTTTTGCCATAGACAACCTCCTAACCAATTAGTCTGTTTGCGTTCCTTCACGCAGGATTCGATAGATTTCCGTCATAAAGACGTTGGCAAATTTCGCACGGATTTCCTCATTATTGAGGAGAAGTGTATAGAAATCCGCATTCTGATCATAACCTTCAACCAGTGCGTCCTGGACACAGTCATCATAGGTGAATTTGAACTCATTGAGGGTATTGTTTTTTGCGCTCTTTTCAAGCCGCTCTTTGAGTGCTGCGTTCTTCAAAAGCAGGTCGCGAATCTGCATGGCGGCTTTTGTAGTGAAATCCGGTTCGTAGTCCTTATCGTACAAGGCATTAACCTCATCGATAATCTGGGAAAGAAGTTTTTTCTGCTCCTCCTCAAGACTTGCAGGTTTCGGTTTCTTAATTTTCACTTCGGGTTTGGCTTCGATTTCCTCACCTTGGTGCTTTTCCATCTGCTTCTGTCTAAAATCGCTGACGGTGATTTTATCAGCAATATCAAAGTTATTTCCACCGCCACCGGGATTCAGTTCCTTAATCAAATAGGAAAGGAAATTGTAACGCTTGTGGAACTCAAGATTTTCATAGGCAGTTGCCTGAATAAGGAAACAGTAACCTTTTAGGAAACGACGAATAGTAACCTTGATTTCCATCTGTTCCAATTCGGGGCGTTTTGTAATTCTTTTCAATGCTCCGTCCAACAACGACCACATACGCTGCTTGTCCCGTGCAGTGCGGTTATCTTTGTAAAGGTATGTATTGAACTCGTCTATTTCATCCGCATCAAGGAAGTCATACGCATCGATTTCACGATCCAGGTCACGAATATCGGACGGGGAAATTGTTTCAAAAAGAATGGTGTCTTTGTAATACGGCTCAAATGCCGCCTTGATATCATCGTAGCTGTTTTTAAAGTCCAACACAAAGGTAGTCTTATCGTAAGGCGGACAAATTCTGTTCAGTCGAGAGAGGGTCTGAACCGCCTGTACTCCCCGAAGGCGCTTGTCCACATACATCGCCACCAGTCTCGGCTGATCAAAGCCGGTCTGATACTTATCGGCAACGATAAGCACTTGATAACAACTGCGGTCAAACTCATAACGCAGGTCTTCCTCTTTAAAACCGTTCATTCCGGCTTCGGTGTATTCTTTGCCATCCAGTTTTACCTTGCCGGAGAATGCTACCAGAGCCTGAATGCCTGTGTAGCCGCGAGCCTGGATATACCGTTCAAATTCCTGACGATACTTTACGGCAGCCGGACGAGAAGAAGTGATAACCATAGCCTTTGCCTTACCATCCAAGCACCCAGCCACATTCGCCCTAAAATGCTCGATGATGATTTCGACTTTCTGTGCGATATTGGTATCGTGCAGGTCAATAAAGCGGGCCATCTTACGCTTTGCGGTGATGGACTGAAGTTCCGGGTCATCCTGGATTGCCTTGTTGATATGGCAGTAGGTCTTCCAGGTCACATAGTTGTCCAGAACATTAAGGATATAGCCCTCCTCAATGGCCTGCTTCATGGAATATAGGTCGAAGGATTCCTTTTTACCTTCGGCATTCAAAGTGCCGAAAAGTTGGAGGGTATCCGGCTTCGGAGTAGCAGTAAAAGCAATCATAGAAACATTGCTCTGCTTACCACTCTTCTGGATCTCCTCAAGCATCTTATCTTCTTCAGTCTTTTCCTCCTCGCCTTCCTCGTTGGCGAGGACATTGGTAACGGACTGCATATAGACACCTTCGGTAGAAGAATGCGCCTCGTCAATCAGTACGGCGAACTTCTTACCCTTGAGGTTTCCAAGAAGATTATTATTAAGAATGTAATAGAATTTATGGATGGTGGTAACAACAATCTTGGTATTGCCGCCGAGTGCGATAGCCAAGTCCTCAGAATCGCATCTGTCATCCATAACCTTGACCTGTCCGCTCTTATGCTCGATACCGAGAATAGCCTCTTGTAGCTGACGGTCAACGATGATACGGTCGGTGATAATCAACACCGTATCAAAAACATTTTCATTGGCGGCATCGTGAACCGTTGCGAGAATGTGGGCAAGCCAGGAAATGGTCTCAGTCTTGCCGCTGCCCGCAGAATGCTCGATAAGATAGTTGCAGGAGGTGTGGTTCTCAATCACATCGTTCATAACGCGCTCAACAGCGCGAAGCTGATGAAAACGCGGGAAAATGAGAGACTTGGACTTTTTGATTTTGCCGGTATCCGCATCTCTGCGTTCCTTCTTTTTGATATAGATGAAACGCTCGATGAGGAATAGGATTTTATCCTTTGTCCAGATGTTCTCCCACATATAGGAGACGTTCACGCCGTTCTGATTGTGGGGATTGCCTTTGCCGAAGTTCTCACCATTATTAAACGGATTGAAGAAGGTATCAGGACCCTTCAGTTCCGTGGTGAAATATACCTCATTCAGATCCATCGCAAACGCAGCAAACACACCGATCCTGCTCTTGAACAGGCGGGTGGACGGATCACGCTCATTCTTATACTGCTTAATGGCATCCTCATAGCTTTGGCCGGAGGTGTTGCACTTCAGTTCAACTGTGAAGATAGCCAATCCGTTAAGGAAAATAACGAGGTCGATGCGTTCATCAGCCTTATGGTATACCTCTTCCATCACGGAGAAGATATTTTTCTGGTAGTTTGCAACAGCTTGGGTATTGATGGTGCTGTCCGGCTTACGATACATCAGCCGAAGGGTGACACCATTGTCGAACTCTACACCGTGCTTGATAACATCGATCAAGCCACGGCTTTCCTTGTTGATTTCAGAGTTGATGTAGTTAATGACCGTATCGTTGGTGCGATCCTTATACATACGGCGCAGACGATCCATTTCATTGTGCTGCGTATCCTCCAGAAATTCAAGCAGAACCTCGGTATCCATTGCCAACCCAGGCTTATAAGCCGTGTTAGGACGGATACGGAATTTGTTATCTTCTTCCAAACGCTCCAAAATCAGCTTCTGGAAATCTTCTTTTTCTCTAAGCTGGTCTGCTCTGATAGGCATATTACCTAACCTCCTTTACTCGTTTTTTTCCTGTGATATATTCAAATATCAAAGATTGCTTGTGGCTTCGCATAGATTCGAGCTGTTGTGTTTTTACAGCAATTATTGAATCGACTGTTTCACACTTGTCGGTCAAAAAAGTTGCTATATCTTTCTGCTCATCAATAGGTGGAATCAACACTTTAGAATCTTTGATTTTAGTAGAGTTCAGATGCTTAAGCGTTGTTCCCGTTTCATACTGCAGAAGTTGCCACTGACCAATGTCACTCATAAAGTAGTAGATCAGGTATTCAGGACACATAATTTCTTTATTGGTGTGACAAATAATTAGAGCGTGGCAGTTTTTTCCATCGTATTCTTTGGCAACTAAACCAACTTGTCCAATGTCTCCTGTTTGTACAATGACCACATCGCCTTCGTACAATTTAGGGCGTGTTCGCCCCCATTTCTCAGTTACATAGAAATCGTTACCAAATACAATCTTTCCGTTTTTGACATGGAGAGACTGGATATACATCTGTCCTTCGTCCTCATCAACCAAAATGTCAACGGTAGGACCAACATATCCATTCTGCATGGATGATACATATCCAAGACGCATTACGTTCCAATGCTTCGGAATAATACCGAGATCATTAGCAGAACAATCCTGCATAGGTACATCTTTGAACAACCCCTTGGTTACTGTTTCCGTAATCAACGATTGCTTATATTCTGAAAGAATTTTTATCTGTTTCTCAATCCCAGCAATAATACTATCAAGTTCTCCACAATGTGAATCAAGATAATCCGCAATATGTTCTTGCTCTTCATAATTTGGAAAAGCGTAAAGAAACTCGGCAAAATCGCCTTGGTATAGGTGTACAATTGTGCTATTTCCGGAATTCTTATAATTAAACCAATTCCAAAACTCGGCAGATTTAATTACCCAAAAAAGAAATCGCCGACTGTAACCCTCAACGGGTATGATGCGAAGGACACCACTATTAAGTGATGTTTCACCAGGCATATTCTTTACGATAGCAACCTTTCCAATTGTTCCGTCTTTGGTTATTAGCAGATCACCTTCTTCGATTTGGATATCCTTTGCCTCTTCCCAGCGTTTCATAGGAACATGAACGCAATTTTCCCAGTCGATTCCGCCATCTGCAAAATCAACTCCGGTGATAAGGTATGCACCCTCGTCTTGGTACTCTTCGGATGTCAACCCTTGCCATCCAATGCGGCCCTTCAGCGTTGCCATATATTTAATTCGCTTGGTATTCCAGGTGGATGGGATTTCTCCAATCCACTGAACTCCTGTCTGTTTCATTTCTTCCATTATTCTACCCCTTTCTGCAAGGCAGCGATTTTAGCGGTTAGTGAGGACTCCAGTTCCATGAATTGTGCCAGCAGTTCGTCTGCCTTTTCGGGCTCATGGTACACATAGAAATATCTGGTGAACGGGAAATCCGCTCCTAATTTTTCCTTATTGGTAGCGCTTTCAGCTTTGGTTTCATCAAACTCATACATATAGATTGCATCCGGTATATGCGGATACACTTCAGCATCCATATAGGCTTTCTCGTCTTGGTTGAGGCGAATGATTTCCGTGTCTTTAGTTGTGGGATCAATAAGCACACGACCTTTTCTGTCCTTCTGTACTACGGCAGTTTTATCAATGACAGATAACTCCATTGCAATGCCGTTAAGGCGGGAATCCGACATACCTTCAATGCCTGAGAGAGCTTTCTTCAGTGCCGCCACGAATTTGGAAAAATCATTGTATTCCTTGTCAGATTCATGTGCCTTCAGTGCCTCGATTACAGCAGCAGTAAAGGCACGACCCTTAATCTGTTTCGGATATGCCTTTTCGTCGGCATCGTCACGGGGGTCAGTTTGTTCCAACTCCTCAAACTTAGCCTCGTTGAAAATATTGGTATTAGCGGTGAAGTAAGCACTGGTGCGAAGTGCCTCAATGGAAACAGCATTGATTACACCACGGCGCTGCAAAGGCTGATACACAGACCATTCCTTGTACAAGAACTCCTCGCGATCAAAAATCTTACTCTCAATAACACATTCGTGCTTACGCTTTTCGCACCACTGGCTCTTTTTGCCGGGTGCAAAATCCGCATACATTTCGGTGATAAGGGTAATCTGTGCCTTGGAAATCTCTCTGCGCTTTTTACCAAGAGATTTCTTCAATGGTGTCCACATATCAGTTGCATCAATGAACTGAACCTTACCTCTACGCTCTTTACGCTTTCCCTTGGACAAAATGAACGCATAGATTGCGATATCTGTGTTGTAGAACAACTGAGAAGGCAGACCGATAATAGCCTCTACCAGGTCGTTCTCAAGCAGGTATCTTCTGATCTGGCTTTCACCACTGGTGGTATTGCCAGAAAACAGAGGAGAACCGTTCGTGATGATGGCTGCTCTGCCGACGCCTTTCTGCATTTTAGCAACGGCGTGCTGCATGAACAGCAACTGCATATCGCCAGTTGCAGGCAGACCCGCAGGGAATCTGCCGCCTTTGCCTTTCTTGTGTTCTTTGCGTACTGCCTTTTCAACGCCATCACCAGCATCCTTGCCACCCCAAGCCTCACCAAAAGGCGGATTGGTAATGACAAAACGCATGGAGGTATCTTCAAAGCAGTCCTCCTTCATAGTGTCAGCAAAGCGGATATTTTCAGCAGCCTGGTTCTTAATCAGCATATCCGCAAGACAGATAGCATGGGATTCAGGGCTGTTCTCCTGTCCGAACAGACGCACATTGGCATCCGGGTTCATGCGCACAATGAAATCGTGTGCGGTAGAAAGCATACCTCCAGTACCGCAGGCCATATCCAACACGGTGATTTCTCTGCCTTCGGAGAAAATGTCACTGCATCCTTCAGCCAAAAGAATACTGGTAAGTAAACGGATTACTTCACGAGGGGTATAGTGATCACCAGCAGATGCATTTTCAGAAAAACGGCGGATAATTTCCTCGAACATATAGCCCATCTTAACGTTATCGACTTTTTCTGGGTCGAGTTCGAGTTCAGAGAACTTTTTGACCACACCAAGCAGACGGTTATTTTTATCGAGGTTCTTGATTTCTTCCTTAAACTTCAGTTCATCAAAAATTGCCTGAACATTCGGAGAGAAGGACTCAATGTAAAAAGTCAGATTCTCTACGATGGCAGGTGCTTCGGTGAGCAGTTTCTTCAAATCAAACTCACAGGTGTTGTAGAACTGATAGCCAGATTTCTTGCACAGCAACTGTGCGGGAACTGCTGGATTTTTCTTGAACGCATCAACTACAGCTTTCTTGGTGGGTGCAAGAGCGCACTCTAACCGGCGCAGGATAATCATAGGAATAATGACATCCTTGTACTTATCGGGTTTGTAGGGTCCGCGCAGCGTGTTTGCAATGGAAAATACCATCGCTATCTCTTTGGACGCATCTATCGTTTTATCGTCCATCATTACCTCGGTGATTTTTGTCTGTGCCATCACATCGTTCCTCCAATTAATATTCGTTCAGGTCGATTCCGGCCTTCAGCAAACGCTCATAGCGGTCATTGGAAATGATAACCGCCATAGGTTTGCCGTTCTTCAAGACAAAACCAGCCTTATCTTCGGTAGATATTGTAGTTATAATTTTTGATGCCTGTCCACGCAGGAAGTCGGACATATTATAATGCTCCATCGGAGTGATACTTTTCTTTATCTCAGCCATGATTTGCCTCCTTGTAGGTACTTACAGCAGTTGCTATTCTACATTATAACACAAAGTAATTACTTTTTCAATGACTTTTGTGTAACTTTTTGTTTGTATAATTCGTATTACTCGAAAATCTCAAAAAAGTTTGTAACTCGCCGAGTTACGATTCGACACACTTATCGTGACCAATCCCTGTCTACGCTATTTCCAAACAACGGAAATGCGCGGTAGACGGGGATTTTTGCTTCTTCAGCTGTAACTCACCAAGATTCGGGGTTTCAGGCATTGTTAGATATAATTTTTGTATCGAGGGTAGCTCCTTCGAAATAAATTTTACTCCGCTTTGTGAGTGGCCATTAACGAAGCGGTGGATACATACGGAACCTGGGACGGATTACCCGTCAACCATCCGATGTACCACCGTTGCTTTGTTATGCCTTCTCACGAGCATTACAGCCGGTGTGTCATCAGATTCACCGGCTTTTGTTGTATCTGCCGCCTCCCTTCCCAAAGCGGGAAAGGACAAGCAATGCAAAAGAAAGACAACCAGTACCAGCGCAAGGCTCGGTACAACCCCAATCGCGAGACCTATGTGGATGAGAACGGCAACTATGTCTATCTCATCTGGGACGAGGAACGCCAGGATTACCGCCACGAGGTCATCACAGTCGGTGATGGCGGCATTACCCCAGAACTCCGTGCCATGCTCGATGAGATGGACGCTGAAGAGGAGCGCCGTCTGGATGCAGACGACCACCACATCGATAAGGTCTTTGAAATTAAAAAGAAAGACCACGGTGCGGACAAAAGCGGTCACACCCCGCATCCTATGGATCTCATTCCCCAACGCAGACAGCGCACCTTCCAGGATGCCCTTCGTGAAGATCCTCGCATCGGTCAACTGCTCCTCGCTATGGAGAAGTTGACCTCGGAGCAGGTCGACCTGGTCTATGCCATCTACGGCGAAATGCAGTTCGGCGCTGATGTAGCCCGTGAACAAGGGGTATCCCGCCAGGCCATCAACAACCGCCTCAAGAAGATCCACACCCGCCTTGCCAAGCTGATGGCGGAGATGGACGAGGCTTAAGTACATCGCACCTCCCGGAGGGGGTTGACATTTTTCCCATGTAAATGAAGGCGGGTCGCACAGCGAAACCCCAGCCGCCTTCGGGAGGTGAAAAACGATGTACGAGACCGACAACAAGATGATGATCCACGAAGAGGAACTGGTTGATATCCTCCTGGACTTTATCATCGTCGCAGCAAACCTGGCAAAAAGCATCAACCGCTCACTCAAGCAGAAGCAAATCAAGGAAGGAGGCAACGTCAATGGGCAGAATCAGCGAATTGGAACTGGCAATCAAGGACCTGCGCAGCGCCGCAGCCACTATTAATGAAGTGGCCAACACCCTGGCAGAGATGTATAGCACCACGGCTGATGAAGCCCCTGATGTTGCTGCCCCTGCCGAACCCCAGCTGACCCTGGAACAGGTCAGAGCCGTTCTTGCGGACAAGTCCCGTATGGGCTTCACCGCTGAGATCCGCACTCTGCTCCAGAAGTACGGCGCAGCCAAGTTGTCCGGCATCGACCCCGTCCACTATAAGGCACTCGTTGCCGATGCGGAGGTGCTGGGCGATGGCTAAACACGCAGTCCTTTCGGCATCCTCGTCCGAACGGTGGCTGAACTGCCCGCCCTCCGCAAGGCTCTGCGAAGCCTACGAAGATAAAGGTAGTGACTATGCCGCCGAGGGCACCGATGCCCACACCCTCTGCGAGTACCGACTAAAACAGGCTCTGGGCATTCCTGCGGAAGACCCCATCGAGAACCTGTCCTGGTACAACGAGGAAATGGAAGAATGTGCTGCCGGATATGCCGCCTATGTGGTGGAACTTCTGGAAACCGCAAAACAGACCTGCTCCGACCCTGTGGTCATGATTGAGCAGCGTGTGGACTTCACCCGTTGGGTGCCAGACGGTTTTGGAACGGCTGACTGCATCCTTATTGCAGACGGTGTGATGAACATCGTGGACTACAAACATGGCAAAGGCGTCGAGGTCAGTGCCGTGGAAAATCCCCAGATGATGCTGTATGCCCTTGGTGCCCTGGAAATCTTCGATGGCATCTACGATATCACCGAAGTCCGCATGACCATCTACCAACCCCGCAAAAACAATGTGAGCGTCTGTGTGATGAAAAAGGACAGCCTGCTTGAATGGGCGCAGAATGACCTGGTTCACAAAGCAAAGTTGGCCTATGAGGGTCAAGGCGATTTCCACTGTGGTGAGTGGTGCCGTTTCTGTAAGGCCAAGGCCGAATGCAGAGAACGCGCTGAAGCAAATCTTGCTCTTGCCCGCTACGACTTTGAAGCACCGGCTCTCCTCGATGATGAGGAAATTGCGGATATCCTTGGCAAAGTCGATGCACTGACCGCCTGGGCATCCGATGTGAAGGAATATGCCCTTCAGCAAGCCATCAGCGGAAAGGAATGGACTGGGTGGAAACTGGTCGAAGGCCGTTCCAACCGCAAGTACACAAACGATGCCGTTGTTGCCGCTGCTGTTGAAAGCATAGGCTTCGACCCTTATGAGCGCAAAGTCCTCGGCATCACTGCAATGCAGAAGATGCTCGGCAAATCCCGCTTTGAGGAACTTCTCGCTCCCTACATTGAAAAGCCGCAAGGCAAACCAACGCTCGTGCCGGAGAGCGATAAACGTCCGGCAATGAATACCGCAAAAAATGATTTTATGGAGGAATTTTAATATGTCTACTAACACAAACAGAGTCAACAACCCTATGAAGGTCATCACCGGTCCCGACACCCGTTGGTCTTATGCCAATGTCTGGGAGCCTAAGAGCATCAACGGCGGCAGTCCGAAATACTCCGTCAGTCTCATTATTCCCAAGTCCGATACCAAGACGGTCGCTAAGATCAAGGCGGCAATCGAAGCTGCCTACCAGGAGGGTCAGTCCAAGTTGAAGGGCAACAGCAAGAGCGTACCTCCTCTGGCTGCCATTAAGACCCCTCTGCGTGACGGTGATATCGAGAGACCCGATGATCCCGCCTATGCCAATGCTTACTTCATCAATGCCAACTCCGCTACTGCTCCCGGCATCGTGGATGCTGACCGTAACCCTGTGCTGACCCGCTCCGAGGTCTACTCCGGTGTGTATGGCCGTGCAAGCATCAATCTGTATGCTTTCAACAGTAACGGCAACAAGGGTATCGCCTGCGGTCTGAACAACCTGCAGCTCATCCGTGCCGGTGAACCTCTGGGTGGTAAGGCAAGTGCCGAGTCCGATTTCGCAACTGACGATGACGAGGATTTCCTCGGTTAAGACAAAGGAGGTAAAACATTATGACCACGATTCAGACAATTCTTATCACCGCACTCCTGTTCGCATGGCTCTGCATCAGCATCAGCTTCCTGGTGACAGCCATTCAGTCCTTCATCTATGACCGTAAGCGCGAAAAGCGTGAGAAGGAACAGGCTGCCCGTGACCTTGAGTACCATACCAGACGTATGGCAAGCCTTGAGAAATAACTATCCCACCCCGTGGGCGGCGGAGCAATCTGCCGCCCTATTGGGGTAAGCGAAAGGACCGGTGAATATGAAAACTCTCTCAATAGATATTGAGACCTACAGCGATCAGAACCTTGCCAAAACCGGTGTCTATCGCTATGTGGAGTCTCCCGTATTTGAAATATTACTGTTCTCCTACAGCGTGGACGGTGGTCCCGTGCAACTGGTCGACCTTGCCTGCGGAGAACACATCCCTGCGGAGGTTATTGGCGCATTGGAAGATGACTCTGTAACAAAATGGGCCTATAACGCCAACTTTGAACGCATTTGCCTGTCCCAGCATCTGGGGTATCCTACCGGGCATTACCTTGAGCCGGATTCGTGGAAGTGTTCTATGGTGTGGGCTGCAACGATGGGATTACCGCTTTCTCTGGAAGGCGTGGGCGCTGTACTTGGGCTTGAAAAGCAGAAACTGACCGAGGGCAAAGACCTCATCAAATATTTCTGTCAGCCCTGTGCACCTACAAAAACCAACGGGCAGCGCACCCGCAACCTTCCGGCTCATACCCCGGATAAATGGTTGTCTTTCAAAAATTACAACATCCGAGATGTGGAAACCGAGATGTCCATACAGGCTCGGCTCTCCAAATATCCCGTGCCGGATAGCGTATGGGAAGAATATCACATTGACCAGGAAATCAATGACCGTGGTGTTGCCCTGGATATGGAACTGGTACGACAGGCTATTCAGATGGATGGGCGCTCCCGCTCCGAACTGACTCAAGCCATGAAGGATCTGACTGCTTTGGAAAACCCCAACTCCGTGCAGCAGATGAAGGGCTGGCTGTCCCTCAACGGCATAGAAACAGACACCCTTGGCAAAAAGGCTGTGGCTGAAATGCTGAAGACCGCACCGCCGGAATTGCAGACGGTATTGACCCTTCGTCAGCAGCTTGCCAAGTCCTCGGTGAAGAAGTACCAGGCAATGGAGACCGCTGTCTGCGCCGATGGCCGTACCAGAGGTATGTTCCAATTCTATGGTGCCAACCGCACAGGAAGGTGGGCAGGTCGCATCATTCAGATGCAGAATCTCCCGCAGAACCATTTGGATGACCTTGCCGAAGCCCGTGGTCTTGTCCGCGGCGGTGACTTTGAGGGTGTGGAAATGCTCTATGAGGATGTGCCGGATACGCTGTCCCAGCTGATTCGCACGGCATTCGTTCCTCAGGATGACCGCAAGCTGATCGTTGCCGACTTCTCGGCTATCGAAGCCCGTGTCATTGCGTGGCTTGCGGGAGAGGAGTGGCGGCAAAAGGTCTTTGCAGAGGGCAAGGACATCTATTGCGCCTCTGCCAGTCAGATGTTCGGTGTCCCCGTGGAAAAGCACGGCATCAACGGACACCTGCGGCAGAAAGGCAAAATCGCAGAACTGGCTCTCGGCTACGGTGGCTCGGTCGGTGCTTTGAAGGCTATGGGTGCTTTGGAAATGGGGCTGACCGAAGAAGAACTGCCGCCCCTGGTGGATGCCTGGAGACAGGCAAATCCCAACATCACAAAACTGTGGTGGGATGTTGACCGCGCCGCTATGGAGGCTGTCCGTTTCAAACACACCAACGAGACCCACGGCATTACCTTCTCCTGCAGAAGTGGAATGCTGTTTATCACGCTCCCGTCCGGCAGACAGCTTGCATATGTAAAGCCCAAGATCGGCACGAACAAATTCGGCGGCGACTGTATCACCTATGAGGGTGTCGGCGGCACGAAAAAGTGGGAACGGCTGGACAGCTACGGTCCCAAATTTGTGGAGAACATCGTGCAGGCAACAGCGAGAGACATTCTCTGCTATGCCATGACCACCCTCCGCTGCTGTTCCATCGTGATGCACATCCACGATGAAGTGGTCATCGAGGCCGACCGCCGAATGTCCTTGCAGGCAGTCTGCGACCAGATGGGCAGAACCCCACCCTGGGCGAAGGGCTTACAGCTTCGTGCCGATGGCTACGAGACTGATTTTTCAAAAGAAACTTCTGGGAAATTAAACTTATATCAAAAAAATCCATAAAAGTCCTTCTTTCTGGGCAAGTAACGCCAAGATGTTCAGTATTTAGTATACAGCACAGTAACGAAGAATACAAATACTGATTGGGGATAGCCCCAATATACTTGGAGTCCTAAATAGAATTAGCACATCACAAATACTTAGGTGTTTTATTGCCAATCATTAAAACAGAATTTCAAAAGCTAAGTCACCGACATGGGTACCAATTACTCGTACCCATGTCGGTGTTTCATTTACTGATTCTTTTTCTTGGGCTTCTTAGTTTTCTCCTTACCTTTCTTCTTTCCCGACTCCGGCGGTGGAAGCGTCCCCTCTGCTTTCTGCCGCTTCAGTTCTGCCAGCTCGGTCTTCATCTCGATGATCAGAACCTTGAGCTTCTCTTCGCACTCCTCGTGGGTATGGGCGTAGACGTTGCGGGCGTGCTTCTTGCCGTCGATCCACATGGGTGAGTAGCAGCCTTCCCATAAATTTGGTTCCTTCTGATCGATATAGCCGGTGCCGGGCTTGCGTTTTTTGCCCAGGTAGGGCTTAAAATCGGTCATTCTCGGCCTTCCCGGCGGCCGTCCTCCCGCTTTCGCACTATGCCGTCCCCGGAGGGTCTGCGTTTTGCCATGCGTTTCTCCCTCCTCAGTCCGTAATGCCGACCTTGTTGCCGTTTTCGTATATCCTATCATCGTGGATCGCAGTGCCTTCCCCCTGGCTCTCCAGCCAGCCGAAGCCGGGAACATACACCATGTCACCGGCTTGCACGAGCTGCAGAGTGGCGGGTGCTGACACCGGAACTGTGGTAGGAGCGGGAATCGGTGCGGGTATCGGCGTCTGCACAGGTGTTGGCAGCGATGCTGGGGTTGGTACAGGCGTGGGTGCTGCCTCCGGGGCAGGTGTTGGTTTCACCACCTCGACAACAGGTTCTTTTATTTCTGTACTTGCACTTTTGATCTCCGGGGGCGGTGTCACGATCAATTCAATTACCGGATCCGGAACAACTGTCACCTCAGAGCGGGTTGCGGTTTGATTTTTGTTTCTCCGTTTGGCAGGGCGAGCAGTCCCCTATCACCACACCTTGCCGCAAATAGCTATTGAATCTTTTTGGCTTTTTCATTGCTTTTAGCGGCGCAGGTCTTGAGTGCTCACAGGTTCTTTTGGAACTTGAAGATCTCATTGAAGGAAATCTGCCCATTGGTGCGCTTGGCATCCATGACGCACCGAGTGCGCTAATGATATTTGACAGGCACGCAAAAACCTAAAGTACAAGTATGGAAGCCGGAGCTTCTGGTGTAGAGGGTACTACGCAGACACGGTGAGAAAGAACGAAAAGGCGATTCGGGAATACATCAAAAGTCAGTTGGAGGAAGATTATACCAAAGATCAAATAACACTCAAGGAGTATATCGACCCATTTACGGGTCGCAAGAATGACAAGGCATAAGCAGGGGCCGCTTCAGCGGCCCCTGCTCGTAATGCAATGTCAAACGTTCCATGCCCCTTTAAGGGTGAAGTCAGTATTTCCCCCTTCTAGGAGTTTGATTCTTCACTTTTCATTAAATGCCAAGGCCGATTTTTAGGAAGTTAGAAAAAATCATGAATAGGCCCATAAAAATATCCTATTTTGCAGCAGAATCGCAACACGGGAGAATAAAACGCTTTCCGTGTTTACAAGCAGATTTTTTGCATTCCCCATCTTATACCAGAGCGCATTTAATTTTCGGAATAAGCATCCTTCAGCGTTTCGTAATTCTGCCGCAGATCCTCTGCCAGATCCTCGATTAGCAGCTTGTCGGCGGCGCTGTCCCGCAGGGAAAAACGGAGGACTCCGTTTTTCAGAAACACGCCGGATTCCAGGTCGGCCTCCGAAATCGGGAATATCACGATCAAATGGCGGCGTGCCCGGCCTGTACGGGAAGCCTCTGTGATCTCCTCCGCGGCGTAAATGCCGAGCCCCGAAACGTACCAGTCAAGGTTTCCGATGGCTTTTCTCAGAAGCGTGCGCTCTTTCTCGCTTATCTCATACGTATCGCTTTTTTGCAGAGACCGCGTTCCCAGCAAGGAACCGTTCAGCCAATATTCCAGCGCCAGTTCCTGAACTCCAGGGGCAGTTTGACCAGGCTCGCCGAACAGGTCGATCCGATAAAAGGAATTTCCCGAGACCCTGTCGCTCATTTTTACGGAGACACTTTCGATCTTTCCCACGCACCAGCCTTGGGAGAGCTTTTCCGGCGCTCTGTCCGTTTCTAGGCATTCCTCCGGTGTGATCTTTCGCAAGCCGCGGCTCAAATAGCTTTCCGAAGGCGCGGCAGCGGCGTTTTGAAGATTTAAGGTGAATTCGGCGGTCACGTGCTTTTCCACAGTTTCCCCTTCCGCAAGCTTCCCGTCCCAATCATACAGGGTGAGAATGCAGCTTTGCCCCAGCTCCTGCACACTGGAAAAGGTCCAGGTAACGGTAAAGGGGCTGTCGGAAAGCTTTATGGTGGTGGTGGCGGAGGAGGAGCGAAACGTTTGGTTCGGCTGGCCCTGAATATCGGTACGGTCCGCGGGAAGCGGAGAGGATTCTGTCATTTTCAGAGTCAAAGCACCCTCCGCCTGAAGCTCCTCCGCTGTAAATGAGGAGGCGGTTTTTCCCTGAAGCTCCGCATATGCGCCAAAGGGAGTCAGGTCCTCATAGTACATGGGGATATAGCTTTTCCTTCCCATGTAAGGCACCTGGGCCGTGATCTGTACGATATTACCGTCCAGCAGCTTGATCTCCTTCAGGACCGTGCCGTTATCCTCCACGGGCAGCTGGAAAAGCTCCGTTTCTTGTTCCACATCGTGAAAAAGGTCAATTTCTCCGCCGTTTCTCTGCCGCCAGCCTTCATTGACCTGCTGGAAAAGCGTGCCCAGCCCCGGCAGACCCTCCGTCAGCTGCGGCTCTGTGGCGTTTAAGCCGATCAAAATAATGCCCAGCGCAATGCAGGCCGCCGCGGCCGTACAAAGCCCCCGAAGCACCGTATGCAGCGGGCGGCTTCGGGCAATGGGGCCGTCCGGCAGCCGGGTATAGGTTTCCTCCAGCGCCTTGCGGTATGCTTCCGGGGGCTCTTCCACGCCCCAGGCCCTGGAAAGCTCCCTGCGAAAGGCGGGGTCCCGCCGCAGCTCCTTCTGAGGGAGCTTTTCTTTTTTCTGTGGAGCTTTTTCAGTTTTCATACACAGCTTCCTCCTCGGCTTCGTTTTCCCGGTAGACTGCCTGAAAGCGTTTTCGTCCCCGCGCCAGGCGTTTTTTGATGATGTTTTCATTGAGAGACAGGATATGGGAGATCTCCCTGATGGGAAGGTCGTTTAAGTAATAGAGCGTCAGCAGCAGCCTGTCCTCCGGGTCCATAGCGTCAAGGGCCGCCTGCACATCTAAGGCACGGTCGCTTTCGCCGCCGCTCCAGCCCCCGGCGGGAAAGGCTTCCGGCAGCAGTTCCAGAGGAACCTCCCCTTTTTTCTGCCGGAGCAGATCATAGCAGCAGTTTAAGAGGATCCTGGTCAGCCACGTTTTGAAATACCTGGGCTGCCGGAGATCCGCCAGCCGGGAAAAGGCCTTGCAGATGGTCTCCTGCACCGCGTCCTCCACGTCCGCCTCCGTTTTCAGCACCGCCTTCGCCGTTCGGTACATCACCAGCTCATGCTCCCGCATCAGCCGGATAAAGGCGTCTTTTTCGCCATTTTGCGCCCTTCGCACCAGAGCTTCCTTTCCCATGCGCCTTTCTCCCTTTTCCCTATCGTCCATTAGACGGAGCTTCCCCCGGTTTGGTGCCCCGTTCCAAGAAGTTTTTCAGAATATAAAAGTGGTAAATGATAGTTTGATGCCCTTAGGCACCCCTTGCTTGCAAGGGGTGCTGTGCCCCGGTGGGGCACGTCCAGCACTGACCGGAGCGAAGCGGAGAACGCTGTCAGCCGAAGGCTGACTGAGGGGATTGAAAGCTGGCGATTTTATGCGGCTTCCCCCGCAAGCCCGATCCCTTCCGTCATGCTTACGCATGCCACCTCCCCTTGCAAGCAAAGGGAGGCTAAGGGCACTAAATTCCAATTCATCAAGCTGGGCTCTTGTCCTTCCTTTATTGCGCCGAAGGCGCTACCACCGTCTAGAATCCAGCATCCAGAATGCCCTTCTCTAACAACTAACCACTCACAACTAACTACTTTTATTATACAGGTCCGCGGCGCTTTTGAAAAGCCCTAGTCTTCCAATCGGCTCACCTTGGCGCTGACCTCTACCCTGTACTCGCAGCGGGCCATTTCTTCCTTCCAGCGTTCGGAAAGATCTCGCCAGCGCTCCGGCGCTTCCCGGTAAAGCAGTGCGCCGAAGCCGAAAATATCGCAGTGATCCTCCAGCACCGCTTTCTTGACCGCTTCTTCGATCTCTTCCCGCAGTTTTTCCGCGAAGCAGCGCTCCAACGTGCTATAATCCTCCGGCTCCAGCCGGTTTCTTCCGCCGGAAATGGCGCTGACGTCACCCCGGGCCCGCACCCGCAAGAGGAATTTGGGTGCGTCTTTCCCTATTTCCCAGGAAATTTCTCCCGTTCCTCCGGTGAGAGACAGGGTGACCGTTCCCAGCTCCTCTTCCCGCAGGACCGCTTCTCCGTTTTCCAGCCGCTCCTTCACGGCAAGGTATCCTCTGGTTTCGTCCAGCGATAGAAAGCCCTGAAGCCTGTAGCCGTCAAAATAAGCGGTGGAAACGATCTTCACGCCGTCCTCCTCCGCCCGCAGTACCGGAAGCACCGGGGAAGAGCCCTGCCGCTTTACACCGTTTACAAAGTCCAGCAGCTCCACTCCCACCGTGCGCCCGGTGTCCCGGCTGCTGTCTCCCAGCTGCTGGAGCTCTCCCATTTTCAGGTATTTACCGTCCTTCTGGAAGCTTAAAATATCCTCTGCCTTTTCCTCCGCCAGATAGATCTGTACTGCCGGGCGGGTGTTATAATACCGCACAAAAAAATCCAGGCAGTGATCCAGCCCCTGCTCCCCACAGCTTTTGCCGAACACCACCAGGTAATTGTGGGCGTAAAAGGGCTTGCGGCCCGTGGAAAGGGACAGGCTGTTCAGGGCTTCCAGCACAGAGCTGCCCCGGCACTTGAAATATTCCTCTCCTTCGTCCTCGGAGGAGGTGGAGGAACGCACCGTAACGATAAAGTCCTCTCCTTCCGTGTCCACGCCGATGCCATGGATCAAAAGCCGTTCATAAAGCTCTCTTCCCCCGCAGCCCCACAGGCCCGTGATCAGCGCCGTACACAGCAGCAAGCTCAACACCCGGAGCAGTAGTTTTTTCCCTCTGTTTTCTCTCGCCTTCATCTTTCTTTCCTCCGTTTCAGCCAGCCGATCCCCCACACCAGAAAGGGCAGTACGCTGCCCACCTCCACGGTGCAGAAAAGCAGAAGCCGGGTATTCAACAGCACTCTCTGCGCGGCGATACTTCCCGAAGCGGCATAGGCCAGAATCAGGATCGCGGCTCCGGAAAGAAGCAGGGCTGTTTTCGGGCATTTCTTCCCTGCCAGAGAAGCAAAGCACACCCGGCAGGCATACAGGTCGCAGGCCAGCTTTACGATCATTCCCGTCATCCACACCCCCACGAATACCGCGTCCAGCCGCTGCATGGAGCGGATCTCCGTAATGGAGGAAAGAGAATAGACCGGAAAATTCTGGGTGGCGGCATAGGGGCCGAGGCATCCTGCCAACAACAGAAGCAGAATGCCGGTAAACAGGAAGGTGCCCCCCGCCCAGCCGAAAAAGCCTGCTTTTCTTTTGCCATTTACCATGGGCAGCAGCACCGCCATATCCGCAAAGACAGAGGTGCGCGCCAGAAAAAGCTCCGTGCCCTGAAGGGTTTGGGAAAAACCGCGGTAAAACAGGGGCTCCAGGTTTTCCGGGTCAAAGCGGAATGCCACAATGGCAAATACCAGCCCTGCGCCCACCAGCAGCACGGCGAACACGCACACCGCGCAGCGGGCCACCGTTTCGATCCCCCGGAAAGCCCCGTACAGCGCTACCCCCAAAAGCGCCGCTATGGTGAGGGCGGCGGAAAACTCCGGGTTCACCGTGTCCAGCAAAAAGATCTGAAACAGCCCCAGGGAAGAGCCGTTTACCAAAATAAAATAGAGCAGATAGAAAAAAGGCACCGCTTTCCCTGATTTTCCCCAGGCGGCCTGGGCCGCGTCGCCGATACTGAGCTCCGGGTACAGCCGGGCAAGCCCCCACACGGGCAGGGCCAGCAGAAGCCCCAGCGCCATGGCAAGGCCATAGGAAAAAATGGCCTCCAGCATATTTTCCCCGCCCAGATACCGGGCGCTCAGGGCAATGGTGACCACCACCCGGGATACAAACATCATGAGAAAGAACTGACCTGCGCTGATCCTGTGCTTTACTGTTTCCATAGCTCTCCTGCTTTCTTTTTCCGCCCGGCAAAACACTTTGCGTGGTTTCCCCGGAATTTATTGGCCTTTTTCCCGGCTGCCGGGCATATCCTGCACCTTCGCGTCCCATCGGGCCAGCTTTCTCCAGCTCTTTCTCCCCGCCACGTCCCGGTGCACCAGCAGACTTCTGAAGGGAGAGATGGGGGTAAGCAGCGGCACCCCGAAGCTCGCGGAACCGCACAGGTCCATCAGCAGCAGGACAAAACCGATCATCACGCCCCACACGCCGAAAAAGCCCCCCGCCAGCAGAAACCCCAGCCGCAGCAGGGACAGGGGTTCATAGAGCCTGGGAATGGCATAGCCCGCAATGGCGGTAAGGGCCACCACCATCAGGGAGGGGGCGCTGACAAGCCCAGCGGAAACCGCCGTGTCTCCGATCACCAGGCCGCCCACGATGCTTACTGTGGCGCTTAAGGAACGGGGGGCCCGCAGGCCCGCTTCCCGCAGCATTTCATAAAGAAAATAGAGCAGCAGTGTTTCCGCCAGCACCGGAAAGGGTGTTTCCGCTTCGGCCTGGGCGATCTTCAGCATCAGGCTTTCGGGCAAAAGCTCCGGGTGATGGGCGGCGATGGCCACATACAGCCCGGAAAGCAAGGCGCTGACAAAAAAGGCGATATATTTCAGCCACCGGACAAAGGCCGCGTAAAAGGGCCTGGTCAAATAATCGTCCAGGGTTTGAAAGTTCTCTATAAACAGGAATGGGATCAGCAGCACGCTGGGGGTGCCCTCCACCAAAATGGCCACCCGCCCTTCCTCGATTTTTCCGCAGACCACATCGGGCCGTTCCGTAAGCCCCACGCCGCTGAACAATCCGCCCCGCTCCAGAAAGCTGGTGAGATACCCGGCTCCCAGTGCGGTTTGCAGGTCGCAGCTTTGCAGCTTTTTCCGTACCTGCGCCAGAATTTTTTCCGACGCGATCCCTTCCAGATAACAGAGGGCCACCGGGGTATGGCTTTGGGCGCCTACCTCCGCCTTTTCAAATTTCAAGGCGGGCGTTTTCATTCTGCGGCGGATCATGGCGATATTGTTCTGGTAGCTTTCCGTAAAGCCGTCCTTGGCGCCCCGCTGCATCACCTCGTTTTGGGGCTCCTCCGGCCCCCGGCTGTCAAAGCCCTGCACACCGAATACAATGGCCTCCTGGCAGCCGTCCACACACAGCACGGCAAAGCCGCTCATCAAAAGCACCAAAAGAGTCTCCAGATCAGACTCCCGTTTCTGCTCCATGGTGCCCAGCACCGTCTTTTCAATGAGACCTAAGCGGTCCTCCGCGTGCTTCGGCAGCTCGCTTTCCATCAGGGGGTTCAGAATACTCAGGGTGATCACCTGCTTGCTCACCAGGCCGTCCAGAGCGAACAGCACAGCCTTCACGCCGGAAAGCTCCATTTCTCTTGCCATAAAATCCATGGCGTTTTTGAATTTTTCCTGGAAAAACTTTTGATTGACCCCAACATAAGAAGAAACCTTTGTCAACTCCGCTTCCTTTTCCATAGAGTACGGCCCTTTCCTTTCCCGCTTGCAAACTATAATTACCAGTTACCCCCGGTCGGGTCAGAAATTGTTCTCCTGCACCAAGTAGGGACACGAGCGGCCGCGGCACAAGCGTTGTAACCAACGCTGCGCCGCGCAAGCTTTTTTACTTCCGAACTATTTTTTCCCATGAGCTTCAAAATATCCGCCGGGATAAAAAGGCGGGAACGTATTATACTAAAGCCAATGGAATGCTGTGGGAAAGGAGATCGCTATGGTCGTTTCACTGTTTCGCACCCTGATCATGTACGGGATCATTCTTCTGGGCGTGCGCATTATGGGAAAAAGGCAGATCAGCCAGCTGCAAACCTCGGAGCTGGTGGTAACGCTGCTGATCTCAGAGCTTGCCGTAATGCCCATTCAGGAGCACGACGAACCCCTGTGGAACGGGATCGTGCCCATGCTGGCCCTGATCTTCTGTGAGATCGTGGTGTCCCTTTTGATGCTGAAGATCGGAAAATTCCGAAAGCTGATCTGCGGCAAGCCCATTCTCGTCATTGAAAACGGAAGGATCCTGCAGGAGCAGATGCGAAAGCTCCGCATGAGCACGGAGGACCTTTTTGAGCAGCTCCGGCAAAACGGCGTGTTTTCTCTGGAGGAGGTGGCCTACGCCGTTATCGAGACCAACGGCATGATGAGCGTGTCCCGCCACGCAAAGGACGACCCCCTCACCCCCTGGCAGGCCGGTATCAAGGTGAAAAAGGAGTATCTGGAGCTGGTGGTGGTAAGCGACGGGGAAATTTCTGAAAGCTCCCTGAAGCTTTGCGGCAGGGACATCGGCTGGGTGCGGGAAAAGGTGGCGGCGGCAGGCCTCTCCCTTTCCGAGGTCTTTATTATGACCGCCTGCCAAAACGGCGCTTTTCAAATCGTCCCCAAAGAAAAAAAGACAAGCTGAAGCGCTTCAGCTTGTCTTTTTTCCATCAAATCCGTTTCTTTTATCCGCACAGCATCAGGCACAGTTCCCGCAGAGCTTCCACCGTGGGAACAATGCGGGAAGCACCCGCGCTTTCCAGTTCGCCCGCTTCGGAATATCCATACCGTACCCCGATAGTTTCCAGGCCCTGGGCCTTCGCGCCCACAATATCCTGGCGGCGGTCGCCGATCATTACGGCCTCTTCCCGGGGCGGATTCCCCAACTGCCGCAGCGCCTCACCGATCACCTGAGCTTTGTCTGTCATGGTGCCGTCCAAATTGGCCCCTACCGTCAGGGTAAAGTAAGAAGTAATTCCCCGCATTTCCAAAATCTGCCGGGCAAAATACAGGGGCTTTGAGGTGGCAAGGCAAAGGGCGGCCTTGTCGGAAAGCTCTTCCAAAAGCTCCTTCATGCCGGGGTACAGCGGGCTTTCAAATACGCCCTTCTCCCGATAGCGCTCCCGGTATTTCTCCACCGCCGCAAGGGCCTGCTCCTGAGAAAGGCCGTAAAACTCCCGAAAGGACTGATCCAGCGGCGGCCCTACAAACCGCCGCAGCTTTTCCTTCGGCTCATGGAAAAACCCAAACTCGTCCAGGGCATACTGGGCGCTTTTCATAATGCCCTTGCCCGTGTCCGTAATGGTGCCGTCCAGGTCAAATAAAAAATACTTTTTCATAGCGCTTCCCTTTCAGAGATCAGGCATGTATTACGACTGTCTTAATGAGCAATTATGGATAAGAGACTGGTTTGATAAGGAATTGGCGGTTGCTCACTCGCTCTCCGCCTGTCATTACTGAACAGAAAGCAAGGAGCCCTTACTTTCTCGGTGAAGAATCTCGTCCTTTGCCCTTTTCTGGAATTAAGGACGAGATTCTTCGCCGGGAAAGCGGAGTTTACTTCGCTTTTTGCTCAGGATGACAAAGAGGGTAAGTTAGTACAATAAATCGTAATTTAGCAAACTAGCGAATAGTAGAAAACCCTTGCCTCCCCTGAAAGGGGAGGTGGCGGCCATAGGCCGTCGGAGGGGTTCCAGCTCAGTTGAAATCCGTGTAAAACCTACGTTTTATCGGCTTCCCGAGTAGAACCCCTCAGTCACGGCAAAGCCGTGACTGCTCCCCTTTCAGGGGAGCCAAGGGGTGCGTGCTAAACCGTAATTTTTTGCTCTTCCCTGTCTTTTTTCCATACGCCACTATGCGGCATCACTACCGTCCAGAATCCAGAACGCCCTTTCTAACAACTAACAGCTAACGACTAACAACTGACCTTTTCCAGCCGGGCAAAATTGGCGAACAACTTTTTCGTGCCTACCTTTTCAAAGGCGATCTCCAGCAGGGTATCGTTTGCCATGGGGGTGGCGGTAAGGATCAGCCCAACGCCGAAGGTTTTGTGCTTCACGCTGTCTCCGGCCTGGTAGGTTCCCACGGGGGCGGGCTTTACCCTGTTGGGCTGATAGCCCCCTACGGCGGCATTTCCCGTCCGGCCCGCCGATGGAGCGTGTTCGCCGGAGCCGCCGAAGGAAGGCAAAAGCTGTGTGAAGCGATAGCCGTATTCCCGGGAACGGGTGCGCTCTAAAAGCTCCTCCGGAATTTCCTCCGCAAACCGGGAGATCCTGTTTCGGTTGGTGGAGCCGAAGATCATGCGGGAATCGGCGTTTAAGAGGTACAGCTCTTCCCTGGCCCGGGTGATGGCCACATAGGCAAGCCTGCGTTCCTCTTCTACCTGTGAGGGATCGTAAATGACCGCGCTGCCGGGAAACACCCCTTCCTCCCAACCGGGCAGGAACACCACCGGGAATTCCAGGCCCTTGGCGGAATGGATCGTCATCAGCACCACGGAATCTGTGCCGCTGTCGTAATTATCGATATCGGTAAACAGGGAGACCTCCTCCAAAAACCCGGAAAGGCTGGCCTCTTCTCCCGCTTCCTCCTCATACCGGCGAAGCATACTGGATAATTCCTGCACGTTTTCCGCCCGTTCCTCCGCTTTCTCCGGCTCGTCTGTGCGCAGAAAATCCAGATATCCGGTAGCCTCCAGCAGCTCACTATATAGCTCGCTGGGGGAAAGCTCTTCCTCCTGGTTTTTCTCGATGAAGCCCTGCATCATGGCGGAAAATTCCTTGAGCTTTTTGGCGGCCCTGGAAATAGCGGGGTATTCCTCCGCCCGGGAGATCACCTCAAACAGGCTTTCCCCCACCTGCTGGCCGATCTGCACGGCGGTATCCACGGTTTTTTCGCCGATGCCCCGGCGGGGCACGTTGAGGATCCTGCGCAGCCGTATTTCGTCGCCGGGATTGTTGACCACGCTGAGATAGGAGATCATATCCCGCACCTCTTTCCGGTCAAAGAACCGGGTGCCGCCGATGATCCTGTGGGGGATCCCCTGCTTGGCAAACATTCTTTCAAAGGTGACGGACTGGGAATTCATGCGGTACAGCACGGCATAGTCGGAAAAGCTTCTGCCCTGGGCCACTCCTTCCAGAATAACCTTCGCCACCCGGTCGGCCTCGTCGATCTCATTTTCCGCCGTGTGAAGCGAAAGGAGCTTCCCCTCTCCCGCCGCCGTCCACAGGGTTTTCCCCTTTCGTTCGGTATTGTTGGAGATCACGGCGTTGGCGGCGTCCAGAATATTCTGGGTGGAGCGATAGTTCTGCTCCAGGCGGATCACCTTGGCGCCGGAAAAATCCTGCTCGAAATTCATAATGTTTTCAATGGTGGCCCCCCGGAATTTGTAGATGCTCTGGTCGTCGTCGCCCACGACGCAGAGATTTTGGCTTTTCTGCGCCAGCAAATTGATAAACTCATACTGAGCGTGGTTGGTATCCTGGTACTCGTCCACCATAATATACCGGAAACGATCCTGATAATATTCCAGCACATCGGGGCATTTCTGAAACAGCCGCACCGTGTTCACGATCAGGTCGTCAAAATCCATGGCGTCGGAATCCTCCATACGCCGCTGATAGACCGCGTAAGCCCTGGCCACCTGCTTCAGGCGGAAATCGTTTCCCGCGGTTTCCTCATATTCCCGGGGGGAGATCAGGCTGTCCTTGGCCCGGGAGATCTCATGAAGGATCGCCTTGTGGGAAAGGGCCTTTTCCGAAATGCCCAGGTCGGCCATAACGGTTTTCATCATGCGGCGGCTGTCGTCGGTATCATAGATGGTGAAATGGGAGGAAAACCCCAGCCTCTCCCCATCCCGGCGCAAAATTCTGGCGCAGCCGGAATGGAAGGTGGAGGCCCACACATCGTTTCCCTCTTCCCCCAGCATGGCGCAAAGCCGCTCCTTCAGCTCCCCCGCCGCCTTATTGGTAAAGGTGATGACCATGATCTTCCAGGGCAGACAGGCGGAAACAGACAGCCGCGCACGGGTAAGCGCGGGCAGCTCTCCCTCCCCTGCTATGTAAGCGGCGCAGGCCGCCCCGTCCTCCTCCGAAAATTCCGGCTGAAGAAAGGTGCTTTCGTAGGCCTTGCCGTACCGGATCAGACTGGCCACGCGGTTTACCAGCACGGTGGTCTTGCCGCTGCCCGCTCCCGCCAGCACCAGCACCGGCCCCTCTGAGGTAAACACCGCCTCCTGCTGGCGGTCGTTCATACGGGAAAAATCCTTTTCCATCACCTGTTTTCTCAGCTTTAAAATCGTGTCCTTGGAAAATTCCATAGATGCGGTTCCTTTCTGAATCCTGCTCTTCCCTTATTTCCAAATAGTTATTTGACATTTCATTTTTAGTATATCATAATCTCTTCTCCATTTCTACCGTGATATTTTCTTTAACTCTCAGCATTTTTTGCAACATTCTTACCAAGTCGGCGCAACAATCCACATAAACATAAATATTGAAAAAAATTATTATTGACAGGAATGCTGAATGTGATATATACTATAAATTATAAGATTATTTTGAAAATCAAAAAGGAGGGTGTAAAGAAAAAATTTTTTAGAAATTTTATGCTAACCTGAAAAAAGGAAGATTTTGAATTATGAAAAAGTTAATAAGTCTCTTCATCAGTGCTTGTATGCTTTTGATTTCTGCTTCTATATCAGTACAGGCTTCTCCGTCCGTTGATTCCGTTGACTTTACGGAAATGCCCCAAAAGATAAGAATAGATCATAGCATTCAAAAAACCGTTCAAGATTACGCCCCAAACGCAGAAGAATGGTGGAGTTGGTATAATAGCCTTCCTCTGATTGACGATAAGTATGTTAATCAAAATTCCGTTGCCATTTGGCTTACTGATTTTTCTAAGCTTACTCCTGAAGAAAAGGAATGTGTCAATTATAATCCTTTGCTTTTTCCGGAGATGAAAAAGATGGCAGCAGAAGAGTCTTTATCCGTTTCCAGCCTGCCTCTCGGCGGATATGAGCATGACTTTGATTTTGATCTATGGGAAAAGGTGAAGAAAAAAGCAAATTGCTATGCATATGTGCTCAACACCTATGCCCGTGAGGGCTATGCACCTTCCCCCGGCACAAAATCGGCAACCACCAACATACTGCCCGAATATACGCTTTCCTATATGAGAACACATCTTGCTGAGATACTTGCCGAGGACGCACCTTACTTTAACGGAAAAACCATTACAAAATGCAGTACCTACACAACACCAGGAACCAGACAATACAAAATTGCTTGTGCTTTTTCCGAAGGCGAAAGTGGAATCGACGGAGGAGATTTCCACTTTTATCGCCAAGATTCTAACGGCTACTTTTCTCATAAAAGAGGATTCACTTCCATAACTAAGTTAGATGCCAGTCAAAATTTTATTACTAATCCTCAAACATGCAATAGAAATTACAATTCAAAAAGAGCAAATTATTCTTATTTTGCTGGCTTTTTCATGGTTACATATTAAGGAGAAATTGTATGAAAATCCCTTCTTTTCTTACTATATTTTCGCTGATTATATTACTATTGTTATATGGCTGTTCAACCAGACAATCAAATATACCTTCCGGCATTTTTTCCTATCCAAGTGCGCCCTCCGCGCCTTCCGAAGCAGAGCTGTATGCTTTTGTGGAGGAAGCCATGCCCCCGCTGGACCGGTGGCGGCAGGCCTATGAAGCGCTTTCCGCCGGGGAACAGGCTCAGGTGCGGGAATGGCTGGGCTGGTATCAGGGGCTCGGGGAAGAGGACCGGGAAATGCTCTCGTACCGCCCCGGGGGCTTTGGCTGTTTTTTTGAAATGGACGCCGCGGCTGTTATGGAGGCGCAAAGCAGCGAGGTACAGCAGGTGGTGGAGGAAAACTCCGAAGGCAGGTCTCAGCTCTGGTGGAGCCATTTCTGCTCCCTGCCGGAGTACGACCCCAAAAGCTCTCAAACCGCTGAGCTTGCCTGGCTCAGGGATTTTTCCGCCGCTTCTCCGGAGGAGCGTGAGCTTTCCAGCTACCGGCCCGCAGGCTTGCCGGAAGCTTACACGGAGTTGGAGCTTGCCAAAAAGCTGAAGGAGATCGATCCCGGCGTTATCCGGGCGGTGGAGGAGCACGTTTTCTCCCCCGGCGCCTGGTGGCATCAGTACTTCCGGCAGCCGGAGGTATCGGACAACGGCCTGGAAAGCCAAGAAAAAATCATGAACTGGCTGCTCTGGTACACAGGGCTTTCCAAGGAAGATCAGGAAAGAGCAGATCAGCGCACTCATCTGTTTTTTGCCGCCTGGGAATAGGAAACAACGGATAAACGGACACAATGCAAAAAAACACAGCGGCTGCTGTGCTTTCAGATACTGGACGGTGGTGGTGCCAATAACCGAGCATTGCGCGGTTATTGGCACCATATTTTTAAGAAAGGGCAGGAAATTATAGTTTAATATACAGTTCCCAACTGTCATTCTGAGGAACAAAGTGACGAAGAATCTCGTCCTTAAAGCCCTTCAAAAAGACCCAAGGACGAGATTCTTCACCGAGAAAACAAGGTTTCCTTGCTTTCTGTTCAGTAATGACAGGTAGAAAGTAAGCGGTACGCCGCAAATTCCAATTTACCGAACTCTTCCCTCGCTCTTCCTAATTGCTCATTTTTTGCTGCTCTTCCTCAGCCAGTTGTTTTCGCAACTCTTCTTTCTGCGTCTCGTTTTTCGCAGCTATTTCTTCGGCCTCTTCCGGGGTAATTTCCTCGGCGTAAACATCTATCACGGAAAGATAGTACTCGTATTCCTCCTGAGAGAGAAATCCGCTTTCCAAATTAGCTTTATAAGCCTCCAGGGTTTCCTGATAGATCCTGTCCTCCTTCACGGGGTAGCTTTTGTTAAACTCAGGATAGACCTTTTCCAGCGTGTTCAAAGGAAGAACCGCCTCGGAAACCGAGAGTCCCTTTACGATATCCTCCCATTGGTCCACGATCTCAAAATTTTCCGTCGGCAAGGCTTTGCTGCTGTTTGCCAAAAACACATCGCTCTGTTTCTCCTGCGGTGCGGACAGCGCCGCGATTTTTTGCTGAGACTCCGGAAGCGCCGCAAATACGCTTCTCCACAGGCTCGTCAAAATGTAATATTCCCCCGGGCCGTTGACGCCGTAGCCCCTGTCCGGCTGCTGAAGGAACAGCAGGTATTCCTTCCCCAGGCAAAGCTCCGGCTCGTCCTGATATTCTATATATTCTTTCCCCACCAGACCGCCGGACAGCCGCACGGTCACCGTTTTGTCCGCTTCCCCGCGGAAGACCTTTTCCGGGGTAATCTCCACGTCTGTATGCACGGAAACGCTGTCGTAAACCGTTCTTAACAGAATAGGCTCGGAGATATGAGAGACCCTGCCGTACAAAATCAGGGAAGAGCGCTCGGAAACCTCAAAGAGATTCTCTTCTACAGAAACACCTTCCGCGGTAATAATCTCTGTATCATCCGGAAGCGACTCCATTTTTGTGGAAAGAAGCGAAGCTTGGGCAGGGCCCTCAGAAAGAGACGAGGTTTCGGCTTCCAAAACAGAAAAAGGCCCGTTTTGCAGAAAAAAGATTCTGCCCAGCATGATCACCAGAAAAACAGCAGCGCCCCCGACTAAAAAGCCAACTTTCCTTTTTTGATCTTTCATAGCACACACTCCTTCTTGATAAGACTTTTACTTATGGATAAAGAACTTTTAATCCATTGATATCATCTTGCCGAAGTCTCCGCCAGGAAATAGAATTCTGCCGATTCTCCCAATTACCCACCATAACGGAATCTTTCTCGTACGCTCTGGGATTCTGAATATCACCTAATCCCACTGTATGCCCAGATTCATGCAAAAAAATCGAATATGCGTCCCAACGTCCTGCTTCTGCCCCGTTTGAAAATTTCTTACTAACATTAAAATTAATATCACTTTCCAGGACTAAATAGCTGGAATTGCTCCATCTAACTAAATTTACTGCAATTCTGTTATCTGTGGGAATGCTTTTCCTATAAACCAAGTTCAATCCATCTCTTGCCGCATTTGCCCCAAAATCAGACAGAGAATGGCGCACTGTAGGATTTCTTTGCATTAATGAGTGTCCACTCTCTTTATTCCATTGATAAAGAGCCTCGTTCATATGTGAAAAGGTAGTGCTTCCAAAATCCTCGTGAACTAAGTATTTGAGCGTTTCCGAAGTATTCAGGGATATTGTCGTGTATGGACGATCTTCATCATACAAATTGTACGCCGAAGCTTTTGGTGAAAAAGCTGTAATCAATAAAACTATTGCTAACAGGAAACCAGTTTTTTTCATTTTACTATTCCTTTTTTGTATTATCCCTTATGTTATAATATCAAACTTTCCAAAAAATGTCAATAAAACTATCACTTGTTTTCACCAATTTTTTTAATATGTAGACAAAAAATCGAAGCGCCAACCCAAACAAAGATAGGTCGCTTCGATTTCACAGCGCATAGTTTCTGCGCAATAAAAGCCAAACACTGCTTAATCAGTTAAGAGAACCACTAAAAAGGCACAAGCATCTTGCGCAATGAAGAAGGGCGGTACTTTTCCGAAGGAAAAGGCGGTCACTTCGTGACCGAGCACTTCTTCCAACGCAAAATCCGTTCCGGATTTTGCGTTTTACATGTCCCGGAACCTCTTGACCCTGCGCAGCTGTTTCTGCTTCCGGCGGTAGAGCAAAATCAGGATAATATACACAATGATCAGCGCTACGATCACCGCCATGATCACCAGGAACCAGGGGGCGCTGAGCACGGCCTGGCCCTGCTCCCACACATGGAGCGCTTCGCTTCTGTCCACCGATTCCGCCGCCACCAGGGGCACCGTGGCGATCACCTCCCCAGCATAGCTTAAGGAGGCGGTGCCGATCTGTTCTCCCTTGCGAACGGGGGCCTCCACGTTTTCGGGAATATCCGGCGTGATCAAAATGCTGGTGGAATTCACTTCCTTGGGCAGCATGACCGAGGCGTTTTCCCCCGCCGCCAGCAGCAGCTCGTCCTTTTTCCAGGCATATTTCAAATTGACCGAGCTCATCACGTCTCCCTGCACCGCCACTGTCTTTTTTTCCAGGCTGGTCAACGACCAGCGGAACAGAGTGGCACAGTCCAGCATTTCCCCGTGCAGATCGCAGAACGCGCCGTCCTCGTAATACATGGGGCTCCCCATGGCAATGGCGATATAGGTATAGCCATCGGCCGTGGCGGAGGCGGCAATGCAGTAGCCCGCTTCGTCCAGCGAGCCGGTTTTGATGCCTGTGGCGTACCGGTAATAATAGGACATGCCGGCCTCGTCTGCGTAATTGGTCAGCATTTTGTTGGTGGTGTTGGCCGTGCGCACCTCTTCGGAACCGATGGGTCTGTAATTATAGGCGGAGGTGCCTGTGATCTCGGTGAAATTCGGCAGGGTCATGGCGTATTTCGTGATGATCGCCATTTCCCTGGCGGTGGTATAATGGTTGGGGTTATGAAGGCCGTGGGCGTTGGTGAAATGGGTGTTTTCACAGCCCAGCTCCTTGGCCTTTTCGTTCATCAAATGAACAAAATAGCTTTTTCCAGTGTAGTCCGTGGGGTCGAAGGAGTTTTCCCCTTCCTCCCCGTCGTCTTCCCCGCTGTCGTCATCGTCCTCCCCCCCCGGCGCGGGAGAAGGGGAAGGCGTGGGCGCGGCGGCGGCCTCGCTTTCCAAAGCGGCCTGCTCCTCGGGGTACAGGGAATCCACATATTTTGCCAGGGTCAGGGCGGCGTTGTTTCCGCTGGGGACCATCATCAGATACAGCATATCTTTGCCGTTAAAGGATTCTCCCGGATACATGTCCGCCACAGAGCTTCCCGTGTTCATCAACTCCTCGTCCACGCTTTCCGGCATGGTGATCTGGGCGTTTTCGATATTGGGAATATTCTCATAGGCCACGATATAGCTCATGATCTTCGTCATGGAGGCCATGGGCAGCCTTTCATCGGCGTTCATGGCATAGGCCACCGTGTCCGTATCCAGATTCAGCAGGAACAGGGATTTGCAGTGGGGCTCCGTGTTGTCGTCTCCAATATCCCAGTTGAAGGGGAAGCCCTCGGCGGAAGCCGGAGCCGCCCACAGGGAAGCAAAAAGCAATATCGAAAGCAGCGCCGCTGCCAGCCGTGTATATTTTTTCATGAAAAGAACCTTCCTTTTCCCAAAAATCGCCTGTACGTTTCCGAATTTTTATAGTATACTGGGTACATGGAGCTTGCCCTTACGCCCTTCTCCAGCATCTAGCATCTAAGATTATACACGGTTCCAGCTCAAAAGAAAAGATTGAGTTTCTTAATATTTTTGAAAGCCGGTGAAAGCCTTGAAGCTGTTTCATACCTCAGACTGGCATCTGGGCAGAATGCTGTACGGCAGAAGCCTGCTCCCGGATCAAAGCTGGTTTTTTCAAGAGGTATTCCTCCCTGCGGTAGAGCGGGAAAAGCCCGCCTGTGTTTTGCTGGCGGGAGATATTTACGACAGGCAGATCGCCCCGCCGGAGGCTATCCGTTTGTTTGACTCCGTGCTTTCCCGGCTTGTGGAGCTTTCCTGCAAGGTCTGTGTGATTTCCGGAAACCACGACGGCGCCGACCGTATCACCTTATTGAAAACTGCTCTGCGGGGCAGCGGCGTGTATTTCTCCACCACCCTTTCCGACGCTTTTTCTCCGGTCCTGCTGGAGGAAAACGGGGAAAAGGTGCAGCTGTTTCTTCTCCCCTACTTCAACAGCGCCCAGGGCAGGGAATTTCTGGGGGACGATTCTCTGCGGGGAGAAGCCGCCTGCATGAAGCTTTTGATCGAGCAAATGCTTCCGCTGTTCGAGCCGGGAGCCGCCCATATTCTCGTTTCCCACTGCTTTGCCGCCGGGGCCATGCCCTCCGATTCGGAAAGCAGCCTGTTTGTAGGCGGCGCGGGAGAGATCCCGCCGGAGCTGTTTTCTCCCTTTGACTATGTGGCCCTGGGCCACCTCCACGGCCCTCAGCGGGCAGGAGAAAAGGGAAGATATTCCGGCTCTCCCCTGAAATATTCCGTAGATGAAGAGCACCAGAAAAAGGGCTTTTGCCGCCTGGAATGGGACGGTGCTTCCCTTGCCGTGGAAGAAGTACCCATTACGCCGCTGAGAGATGTGCGCCGGATTTCCGGTTTGTTTCAGGAGCTTTTGGAGCAGGGGAAAAGACAGCCCTGCGAGGACTATGTGGAGCTGGTGCTGGAGGATAAGTCCCCTGTTTTCCTGGCCAGGGACAAGCTGCGCCCCTATTATCCCAATCTGCTTTCCCTCTCCAACCCCTGGGCGATCTCCGGGGCGGCGGGAGAACGGGCGGCAAGGCTGAAAGGGCAGGACGACCGAACCATCTTTTCCTCTTTTTTGCAGGACGTGTGCGGAACCCCCGCCGAGCCTGAGGAGCTTCAGCTGCTGCAGGAGCTTTTGGAGGAAATGGAATCCGGCCGGTAGCCAGACGGTGCAAATTTGCACCGTCTGGCTAACAAGCGTTCGGAACAGAAAGGAGGGCGGCCATGAAACCCATTCGTCTGCTGCTTCAGGCCTTCGGGCCCTATCCGGAAAAAACAGAATTGGATTTTACCGCCTTTGTGGAAGCCGGGCTGTTCCTCATTTCCGGCCCCACCGGTGGCGGGAAAACCGCCCTGCTGGACGCGATGAGCTTTGCCCTGTACGGCAGGGCCACCGGCGGCAGGCGCACCTTTGATTCCATGCGCTGTATGGCGGCGGAGGACGATACCCCCACCCTTGCGGAATACGATTTTTCCCTGGGAGAGAATATCTATCGCTTCCGGCGCACCCGGTATCTTCACATCAACCGAAACACCAAGGAGCCGGAATTTCGGGATTCTCACGAATGCTTTCTGCTGGAAAATGGGGAATTCCGGCTGCTGGAAAGCAAAAGCGAAACGGCGGTGCGCAATGTGGCCGAGGAGCTGCTCCACCTGACCGCGGAGCAGTTTTCCCAGGTGATCGTACTGCCCCAGGGGGAATTTTTGCGGCTGCTGCGGGCCAATTCCAAGGAAAAGGGGGAAATGCTGCGCACCCTGTTTTCCGCCGGGCGCTGGAAAGCACTGACAGATTCCCTGCTGCGGCGCACCAAGGCCTTGGAGGAACAGCTGCGGGAACTGGAGGCGAAAAAAAGCTCCCTGCTGCAAAAGGAAGCCCTGGAAACCACAGAAGCGTTGGAGCAAAGCATCACCGCCGCCGGGGAGCGGGAAGCCGCTCTGCGGAAAACCAGCGAAACCCTAACGAAGCAGTGGCAGGAGGCGGAGCGCCTGCTTCGGGCGGTGGAAGCCTGGGGCCAGCTGACCGCCACGCTGCGGGAGGCCGAAAAAAGCTATGAAGCCTCCAGGGAGCGCAAAACGCTTTTAGAACAGGAAAAGGATATCGCAAAGCAGCAACGTCAGCAGGCCGAAAAGCTTCGGGAAGAAGCGGTGCTTCAGGCCCGGGAAACCGCCCGCCTCACCGAACGCCGGGAAGAGCTGCGCCGTGCCGAAGACCTGAAGCGGCAGCGGGCGGCTGCCCAAAAGGCCCTGCGAGAGCTGCAAAGTGATTTGGAGCGGTGCGGCGCTCAAGAGAAAGAGCTTGCCGCACGCCTGGAAACGGGAAAGCTGTTTGTACAGCAGTGCCAGGCCGCCGCGGGGCTTCTTCCCCAGCTGCTGGAGCGGCGAAGCGTTCTGGAAAAAACACAGGAAGCCTACCGGGAGCTTTTGGGGCGCAAAGAGTCCCTGCAAAAAACGGAAGCAGAGCTGGCGGCGCAGAAGCAGGAGGCCGAAAAGCAAAGAGTTCTCAGTGAAACGCTGACCGGGCAACTGGAGCACCAGGAAGCGCTGGCCCGCCGCAACGCCGCGCTGGGCCTGTCCCAGGGCCTTCGGGAGGGAGAGCCCTGTCCTGTCTGCGGCAGCCGGGAGCACCCCGCCCCGGCCCAGGGCAGCCGGTCCCTTCTTCGGCAGGAAGAGCTGGAGGCCCTTCGGGCCGGAGAAAGGGAAGCACGGCAAAAAGCATTGCAGGCTATTGCCCTGCAGCGCTCCCTGGAAGCCCAGCGGGAAAAGGCCCTTCAAAGCCTTCAGGAGCAGGAGCGCCTTTGCGCCGCCCTGCCCCTTTCCCCGGAGCAGGCAGAACAGGAGGTTGCCGGGCTCACCGGAAAGCTGGAGGAAGCGCAGAAAAACGCCGGCCTTTTGGAAAAAGCTCAGGCCCGCCTGGAAAAGCTGATCGGAGAAAAGGAGCTGCTCACAGCGCGAAAAGCAAAACAGCGGGAAGAAGCCTCCGCCCTGGAAGCCAGGGAAAAAGAGCTTACACACCAAACAGCGGAAGCGGAACAGACCCTTGCCGGGCTGACCGCCGCCGGGCTGGAGCAGGAGCTTGCGCAAAAGGAAGCCCGCTATAAAAAGCTGGAACAGGACGCCGCCGCTTTGCTCCGGCAGGCCGAAGCGCTGGAAGGAGAACGGCAAAAGGCGGAAACCACCCTGGCCCTGGCCCAAGCCGCCCTGGAAAAAGCGCGGCGAGAGGCGGAGGCCTTTCAAAAGCCCTGGGAAACCGAGCCCGAGGCAGAAGCTCTGCGGCAGCGGGAAGCGGCCCTGCGGGAGGAACGCCTGCGGTGTTCTGAGGAGCTGGGAAGCGCCGTTCAGCTGGCCGCCTCCCTCCGCGCCACACTGCAAACCATACGGGAGCTGGAAAAAGGCTCTCTGGGGCTGGAAAAGGAATACAGCCGCACCGCCCGGCTTTCCAAAGCCCTTTCCGGAAACAATCCCCAGAAGCTGCCGATTTTGCAATATGTGCTCAGCATCATGCTGGAGGAAGTGCTGGTCAGCGCCAACCGCTTTTTCTCCACCCTGAGCCGGGGACGGTACGCCCTGCGGCTGATGGAGGGGCCAAAAGGGGGAAATTCCCTGAGCGGGCTGGATCTGGAGGTGCTGGACGGCTCCTCCATGCTCCCCCGCTCCATCGAGACCCTGTCCGGAGGAGAACAGTTTTTGGCCTCTCTGTCTCTGGCCTTCGGGCTGTCCGAGGTGGTGCAGAACCATTCCGGCGCGGTACGGCTGGATTCACTGTTCATCGACGAGGGCTTCGGCTCCCTGGACGGGGAAACGCTGGACACCGCCATGAAGGCCCTGGAAATGCTCCAGGGCGGCGGACGGCTCATCGGCATCATTTCCCATGTATCAGAGCTGAAAAATCGGATCCCCTGCAGCATTCAGGTGACCAGAACTCCCTCCGGCGCTTCCCGGGCTGCGGTCAAGTTTTGAGCCGCCAGCTGCGGATACAATAAGCAATGAGGAATGAAGGGGAAGGACAGAGTTTAATAAATTGGAATTTAGCGGCGAGGCGCTTTCTTTCCGTCTGTCATCCTGAGCAAAAGCAAAGCAAGCTTTGCTGCCGCGAAGGATCTCGTCCTTTGTCCTTTTCTCCCGGAATTAAGGGCGAGATTCTTCGTCTCTTCGTTCCTCAGAATGACAGCGGGAAACTGTGTGTTAAATTATGATTTACCGTTTTTCCTCCAGCCCTCCATTGCTCATTCCTCATTGCTAATTTCTCATAAGAAAGGATGTTTTTTATGAAGGTCACTTTCATTCAGCACAGCTGCTATTTTGTGGAGCTTTCCTCCTGCTGCCTTCTGTTTGATTATTATGAGGGAAGCGTTCCCGAAACCGATAAGCCCCTGTATGTATTCGCCAGCCACAGCCATGGCGACCATTTTTCTCCCGCCGTTTTTTCTTTCCCCCGGCAGGGAAAAGAAACCTTCTATCTCCTTTCCGATGATATCTGGGAAAGCCGGGTGCCGGAGGAAAAACGAAGCCATACGCTGTTCGTGTCTCCTCACAGAACCTATGAGCTCGGCAGCTTGAAGGCCGCTACCCTTCGTTCTACTGACGCGGGCGTTGCCTTTCTGGTGCAGTGCGAAGGAAAGCTTCTCTACCACGCGGGAGATCTGAACTGTTGGGTGTGGGACGGCGCGCCCCGCTTTCAGAACGACCAAATGACACGGCAGTACCGTCAGGAGCTGGAGCTGCTTTCCGGCAAAAAGATCGATGTGGCCTTCGTTCCCCTGGATCCCCGTCAGGAGGCTGACTTCGACCTGGGTATGAAATACTTTTTTGAGGCCGCTGGCGCGGAGTATGTGTTCCCCATGCACATGTGGGGCGACACCTCCGTTGTGCCCCTGTTCAAATCCACGCCCGGCTATGAGGAATATGCCCGCCATGTGATGGACGCGCGGGAGCCGGGACAGGAATTTATCTTGGAGGACTGAATCCTTTTTTCCGAAGTCCATTTTCTGAAAATAGTGCAAGAACAAAGGAAAGCAGGGGAAGAAAAGCTTCCCCTGCTTTGTTATACTACAGCCAGAAAGGGTTCCCTTCAAAAATCGCTTTGCTTCATCGTGGCGCCGTTTCTCCTGTATTCGCCTGGCGGAATGCCGAAATGCCTGCGAAAGGTGCGGTTAAAATACGGCACATTGTGAAAGCCGGATTCCAGTGCCACCGAAAGAATGCTCTGGGCGGTGGTCACCAGCAGCATGGCCGCGTGCTTCAGCCTGCGCCGGATCAGATATTCCGACGCCGTGCAGCCCATCAGGGAGGAAAACAGACCGGAAAAATAATTGGGGTTCATGTGCACCGAAGCTGCCAGCTCGGCAAGGGTAAGTTCCTCCTGAAAACGTGCTTCCATCAGGCTCAGCGCCGGGGCCAGACGGGTTCTGCCCGTCTGGAAAAGCAAAATCTGCTCCCCATAGCCCTCCGTTTGCGCAAAGCGCCGGTACACCAGGGCCAAAAGCTTCATAAGATCAGATTTCAGCACCATGCGATAGCCCACAGCCTGCCCCACCCACTCCCGGCGCATCTCTTCCAGCAGAGCTTTGATCTCTTCCGTCACAAGGCTTTTCCCGGAAAGCCGATGGCGAAACCCGGGCTTCCACTCATAGAAGGCCCTGATATAGCTGTAATCCTCGCTGTTTGAAAGCACCAGATCCGCGTCGAACACGATCACCAGCAGCTTCAGCCTGCCGTCCTCGTTTACCGCCCGGTGATATTCCAGGTTGTTGATGATAAAAACATCTCCCGGAAAAATGGGATATTGATCGTCCCCAATGAGATAGCGGCCTTCTCCCTCCAGACAGTAATTGATCTCCAGGCTGTGATGGTTGTGCATGACCGCCCTGCCGCTTTGCTCTTCTTCCCGGGAAAACCCGCTGCCGATCGAAACAACAAGTGGAAAATCCTCCTGGATCTCCAGCGCTTCCGTAATGTATTTCATGCCGCTTCCTTTCTCTCTTATCCGGAAGGCTTTTCTCCCCAAAGGGGAACCGCCTTTTCTAAAAAGAATAGCCGCAAGCTGAAAAAAAGTCAATTCTTTTTCACTAAAATTTTGATCGATGGGAGGACTTAACCATGCTGTACACAGACCACTGGAACGAGATCAAAACCCGAATGGCCGCCTATTGGCAGCGGGAGCCCATGGAGCGCTGCTGTGCGGGCATCATTGTGCCAAAGCCGGGCTATACCGACTTTGGAGAGGTACATTTCTATTTTGACACAGAGCAGGACGACGCCATGCACCGCCGCCGCTTTCAGGGCCAGGAATACCTGTGGGAGGCCATTCCCTGCCTGTTTCCCTATTTCGGCACCTCCGGCGTTGCGGAGTACGCCGGAAGCGAGCCGGTCTACGCACCGCGCACCACCTGGTTTGAGCCCTGTCTGGACGAGCCGGACGCGGAGCGCGTCAGCTTTTGCCGCCCGGAAGCCTTTCGGCGGCAGAAGGACGCCATTGCAAGGCTTCTGGAAAAATCTCATGGGGACTATGCCGTTTCCGTGACCGATAACTGCGGCATCGCCGATGCTCTGGCGGCCCTGCGGGGCAGTGATAATCTGCTGATGGATATGGTCACCGACCCGGAATTTATTTCCCGGGGAATTCAAAAGCTGATGCCCATTTACAAGGAGACCCAGGAGGAGCTTTTCTCCCGGACCTATGAAAATAACGAGGGCTCCATTCTTTCCTGGATGCACCTGTGGGCCCCCAGCCGGTGCGCCCAGATGCAGTGCGACCTGAGCGTGATGATCTCAAACGAGATGTTCAACCGCTTCATCATGCCGGAGCTTCAGGAGCTTACCGAATTTCTGGATTACCCGGTCTATCATTTTGATGGGCGGGAGCAGATCCGCCATCTGGATTCTCTGCTTTCCCTGAAAAAGCTTCGGGCCATTCAGTGGACCCCCGTTGTGGGCCAGCCCCCGACCTCCGAATTTATCCCCCAGCTGCAAAAGATCCAGAAGGCCGGGAAAAACCTGGTGCTGTTCCCCCAGGCGAAGGAAGTGGAAAAGCTGCTGGACAACCTGAGCAGCCGGGGCCTGCAAATGGTCACCGGCGTCAGCACCATGGAGGAAGCAAAAGAACTGCAAAAAATCATTCTGACCCATTCCAGGGACAGGGGGTAACGTGGCGGAAAGAGGCTCGTAAGCGGAGGCTCCCGGAAGCTCCAGCAGGTTTTCGGGAAGATACCCGCTGTTTCCCGGTAAGCTTGAGAGGGCTTGTGAGCTCAGACCGGCAAACTGCCAGCACTG